>Ga0210409_10000109_pt1 | contig 187638 bp, 156 predicted proteins | sample IncBWH17MmetaG_FD_161649 | JGI IMG/M metagenome (GOLD analysis project Ga0210409, IMG submission 161649) | Forest soil microbial communities from Barre Woods Harvard Forest LTER site, Petersham, Massachusetts, United States - Inc-BW-H-17-M | ecosystem: Environmental > Terrestrial > Soil >... | reverse complement strand
TGGACGGCGAAGAGAGCGATGAGCCGGAACGCGGCTTCCTGTGGACACTCGCAATCCGAGAGGGCATCACTTTCCGCGACTACGGCGAAATGGTCAAGGGGAATCCCGGCTGGCCGGTGACGCAACGCGACTTGGGCGCCGACGTGAATCCTGACTACGTCCCGATGGATCTGGTTACGCAGGATCAGAAGCGCGCTGATGTTTGGATCGCCGAACTCCAGCGCTATGTTCGCGACGGCAACATGCCACAGCTCGAACTGGTGTGGCTGCCGATGGACCACCTAGCCGCCGGGCGTCCGGGCAAATGCACGCCGCGCGCGTGCATGGCCGACAACGACCTCGCACTTGGGCGGATCGTGCAGGCGCTGTCGCACAGCCCGTATTGGAAAGACACGGTGGTCTTCGTCGTTGAGGACGACGCGCAGGCGGGACCCGACCACACCGATTCGCACCGCGCGCCGTTCTATGCCATCTCGGCCTACAACCGGTCGGGCTCGGTGCATCGCTTCATCAACACGACGGACGTGATCGCGGCGATCGAGGACATCCTCGGCATGGGGCGGCTCTCTAAGTTCGATTACTTCAGCCGATCCCTCGTAGACATCTTCGCACCAGCGCCCGATCTGACGTCTTATGATCCAATCACCCCCACGCAAAACTTGAATGAAAAGAATCCGCAGAATACTGCGGCTGCACGCTTGTCGGAGAGTCTAGATCTCAGCACACCCGATCGCGTGGACGATCAGCTCTATAACCGCATTCTGTGGCTGATGTTGAAGGGTGATGTTCTCCCACCGATTGCACAGAGCCGCGCGGCCCTGCATGCGCTGCAATCGAGCAAATGATGATGGGCCCTCACATCTTATCGGGCAAAATTATTCACTCGAGAACCTAGACTGGAGAGAACGCGCTGCTCGGCAGCAGGCAGCCACTGTTCCGGGTTGTCTCTCGGATTAGTACCGGAAAACGCGTTTGTGGTTATTTACGGGCCTACTCCCGAATGGTCGGCCAACCGGAGTGCGACCTGTAAAGCTGCTGAAGATGATTGTCTGGAGAGGAGGAACTCGATCAGACCGTGCGTCCCATCGCACGTAGCCTACAAGGCAGAGCGGGGAGGCAACGAACCGTTCTGGAGCCCTTTGACAATGTATCCACGCTCGCAAGAGCGGCGCCGAAACCGTGAGGCAACGGTGTACCTGCCAGCATTAGGCGGAGCGGGCCTAGGCTTGATCGTACGATCAGAATATACAAATGCTCGTAAGCGTCGTCAGCCGAAGAGAGCCTAAAAAGCTGAGGGGCTCTTCTTGCAGTGAGTACAGAGGCTTCCGGTTTCTCTGTCATGGGTAATCAACACTGCCGGCGTAGAGAGCAGATCTAACCGATCGCGTCATTTCAGCGGAACAGGGTAAGCCCGTAGCGCTCCCCGCAAGGGGAAAGGTCCATCGCAAGATGGAACGATGGCGATGCGGGTAACGGAAATGGGAGAAAGCGAAGGCTGCCCTGTAATCGGGCAGATAGAGGTTGCGTCACCTTGTGGGGACCAGATCACCTCGCCGGAAACGGAGCTGACTTCCTGTTGGTGCTCAGCTCGAGAACTCTTGAGGAACCGATGCATGAAGCAAAGCAAATGACGACGGGACAACCCGTTGGTGCAGCTTCACACACGGCTGGTGGATTCTCCACCGCCGTGCGAATCGGCAGCAAGCCAGTATCGAGTAGGTCTGCTTCGTATTGAATCAGGCCGCGTCCTCGTTTTTCATGGGGGCGTTTTTGGGTGCTCGAGCCGGATGAGGGGAAACTTTCAAGTCCGGTTCTAAGAGGGCTGGGCGCCAGCAATGGCGCCCGGCTACTCGACAGTAAAATGGCGCGAATCGGGTCTGCTGGGCTTACATCCGGTTTGCCAGTCATCCGCGCGCAATACATTCATGTGTTCAATTCAACCTGAGACGTCAGTTCTGCCGCTTGCCTCTGTTGCGCGTTTCCCACCAAGAGCCCAGCTCGACTCTCGCTTTAACGTCGCTGAGACGAGCGGCCGCACGTCGAACTGGGACGGGCACCCAATCTGGAAAGGAGCGGACTTTCACCACGTGCTTGCCGAGCGGGGTATGCACTTCGCGAATCTCGGCTAGTCGGTCGTGCCTCAATTCGCCGGCGAGCCGGACGAGTGCGGGCCAGACCCGCCGATGCACGTAAGTGATCTTCCCGTCCACGAGCCGGCAGACGAGCACATCAGGAGAATTCCGCACGAGGCGAGTCAGAGCGAAGATCTGATGGCTCTTCGGATGACTCCACCAGTTTCCGCGAATGCGCTCGCCAGCCGCGGCGTCGGCGAAAGTGACCACCGGTCCGTGAGCCGCCTCGAGAACGATCCCATGCCGCTTAATAAACTGCATCGCGGTTCCACGATTCACATGCGTGTCCATCGCATCACCTGGAAAACATGGACTCAGCTAGCCTAACGACTCCGCTTGAAGGTCAACTCTTCAATGAAGGGCGGATTCTGGTCAAAGTCGCTGTAGCGAATCCACCTCGGCCGGACCACGAAATACGTGATGCCGGGCCAGCTCAGGTGGCTGCGGCATTCTGGCCATCGCGCGAAATAAGCTTGTTGATAGCGTGCCAATGCTACTCCCTTGGGTTGACCGGCTTGGCCCTCGTACGGAACGGTGACCTCGCCTGCCCACCCAACCATGAACGAACAACCGGAATTCGACATCAGATTCCGAAACTTGCGCGAACTCTTGACGGTATCGAAGATGATCTCCAATTCAGGAGTCACGGCGATTCCCACGAGGGCCGACTGCGGGCTGCCACCCGAAGAAAGGGTCCCCAGCACTCCAAGTTTCTGTTTTGAGATGAACTGGTAAATATCTGCTTTTGTCATGTCTAACGCTTTCCTAAAGAGCTACATGGTCTCAGCTTCTTCTCCGCGGTGGATCCCTCCTCGGAGCGACGATTGGCGGGAATCACCTTTGCTTGTTCGCCAGAACTACCAACGCAGCAAGTGCCGCCGTTTTCTGATCCTTGGTCCAGGGCGGTCCGAGAGAACGACCAAGGGTAGAAATTTGTTGCCACATCCGAGTCGCCGTTTTGCCGAACGTTGTCTGGAGACATTCGTCGAGGTTACGCTCTCGAAACCCGGTGACAGAAACGTCCAGACCCTCGCATGCTTTCGAAAAGGCCTCGCGAAAGAATTCACCTTCCGCCGCATGAATCAGGGCGTGTGAGGCGAGGATCTTTGAAAGAGGCGGCAGCGGGCGACCTGAAGCCAGGAGGACGGCAGAACCTACGACACGATATTGACGACCACGTAGTTCGCCTACCACGTCCCGGACAGCCGCCAAGGCGACGCGTTTTGAAGCCGCAAAACAGTTCCCAAGAAATTTCTCTGCCTCGGAAAGTTCGAGATTCTCCGCAAAGTGATAGGGCTGGTTCGCTCCGCGGGTTCCAGGGTTAGTGATAGCGACGCGCCTCCGGTCAATTACCTCCACTGTGCCGAGGCTGTTGGAGACGGCCACGAGTGCTCCCCAACCGGAATGCATCCGAACGCCGATGGCTGCGTGCTTCATGTCTGAGGGTTGCCTGCGAATGTGCTGCGGCGAGTTTATAAGCTCATTCGCAGCGTGTCTTGGAGAAATCGGCCACACGATGCGGGGCGATTCGTCCTGGACTCGTGCCGGCGAACAACGCAACCTCATTGGCCAAATGAGCCTGATCGAAATAGCCGAGTTCTGCCGCCACTCGGGCGGAGGAGCCAGAAGGCGAAGATTCCATGTGCTGCAGCAGCGCCTGGAACCGCATAATCCTCGCCAGACGCTTTGGAGAAAAACCTACCCAATTGCGCAGGAGGCGATCCAGATGGCGAAGACTGACCTGACAGTCGCGGGCGAGTTGCCCTATTCGTATCTGCCCGCTGCATTCTTCAATTCGTTTGAGTGCCATCTGAACACGCGAGTCAATTTGAACATCGGACAGTCGTTGAATCAGGAATCCTTCCAGGACGTCGATCCCCTCATTAACCGTCCGCGTTCCGGCTAGGCGTTTCTCCAAACATGAACCATCTTCGGGCAGCAGTGACGCTACTCGTATACGGCGCTCGACAAGTGTGTGGACTGGCACGCCGGTAAACACAAAAGTAACGCCCGGTTTGAGGCGTACGCCGAACAATGTCTGCCCGATCGCGGGCACTCTTTCGGTCGGTGTTTGGCGTGGACCCGCCAAGAAGCACTCCAAGGCTTTGCTGTGGCCAGACTCGATGGAAAGGGTTGCGCAAGCGTCTGGCAGTGTTCGCAATCGCGTGGCGGGAGTAGTCTCAATGGACCAAAAGCAGCCTACGTAAGCGCGCAGGGAAGACACAGGTCGGCGTAATCTTAGCCGCGCACCTTCGACCATCGCACTGGCAACGTTCACCGGAGGCATTGTATCTCAGCGGGCAGCGAAATGATTCGATGTGCTCCGCTTGCGCATGCTCCACGTAAGCGTCGTCAGCCGAAGCCGCGTCCTCGTTTTTCATGGGGGCGTTTTTAGATGCTCGAGCCGGACTCTTGATGTTCGCAACGAAGAGTTGTGCCTCGATTGAGCTGAGAATGGGACGTGGCGTCGTCTGTCTGGGTTCATCGGTCATGGCATCTGCTCCTGATTTGCGGTTGATGCGTGAACGTGGGCTGCTGGTATGGGAAGAGCAAATGAACGGCGCTGCAGCGCTGGGCGCCGCACGGGTGCAGCGGTTCATTCATGGCGCAAGGCAGCGATGGGATTAATTCCCATGGCGTGGCGAGCAGGAAGAAAAGCGGCGAGGGTGCTCACCGTTAGCACGAGAGCGCAAATCAAGATGTAGTTCACGGGGTCGGCAGGCGTCACACCAAAGAGCAGCCCTGCGAGCAGCGGCATGACGATCAAGGACAGCAAGAGACCTGCGGTAAGGCCCAGAGCGGCGGATGTGAGTCCCTGACCGAGTACCATTCGTAGAACGTCCCAACGCTGCGCGCCAATCGCCATGCGAACGCCAATTTCACCGGTGCGCTGGGCCACAGAATAGGACAAAACACCGTAAATGCCGATGCACGCGAGCAGAAGCGCGATGGCCCCGAGGGATGCAGCGAGCAAAGAGGCGAAGCGGCTCTGCGAACGCGCCCGCGTGAGGTAATCGGTGAGGGGAGCGACTTGCGATACTGCCATGTCCTTATTCAGGAAAGCGACTTGCGCCCGCGCGGAAGCACCGAGATCTGGAACAGCGCCGGCGGTGAGGATGACGATGGAGACGGGCCGCGGCGCGAGTTGATAGGGCACATAAATTTGGGGCCGGACCATGACCGTAAGTGAGTGACACTGGATGTGCTTCACGATGCCAACGACGACGGCCCAGTCGCGCTCGAATTGATAGGCCCCTTTGGGGGAGTCCGAAACGTTCAGCTTCTTTCCGAGCGCGTCCTCGTTTGGCCACAGCTCCCGCGCCAGCACATCGTCGATAATCGCGACATGCTGGTGCGCGGCGTCATCCGACTCGGTGAAATCGCGGCCCCGGAGCAGAGTGGCTCCGATGGTGTTGAAGTAACCCGGCAAGATAGAGCGGTGATCAGCCATGACGGTGTGCTGTTCTTCCTCCGACGCACCCTCCTTCCAGTAGTTGGCGTACCAGTTGGCAGCCTCGACGAGCGGAAGATGGGAGACTGCCGACACGGACTGAACGCCAGGAAGGGCGGCAATTCTTTGTTGCAACTCGTGCAGCATTTCGTATTTGGGCGTGGAAATCTGAAAGCTGAGGACGTTTTCGGCACGGAATCCCGGGTCGACGCGCAGTATGTTCATGAAGGTGCGCATCAGCAGGCCGGTTCCTGCCAGAAGAACGAAACCCAAGGCAACTTCGGCGGAAACGAGGAAGGCGGTCCAGCGATTTCGCGCGGCTGTGGAGCGGCCACCTTCTTTCAAGCTTTGTGTCAGGTTCAGTCGGCCGGCGGCGAAGAGTGGGGCGAGCCCGAAAAAGGCGCTGGCAAGTATGGCTACAAGAAAAGTAAAGGCAAGAACTGTAAAATCCGGCGTGAGCCGGTTGAAATTCAGAAGCGATGGGGGGCGAGCGGCAAGAATAGCGCGCAACGCGAGCCAGCCGACTCCGAGGGCAGCCACAGCGCCGATGGCAGCGAGCAAAAGATTTTCGGTCAGGAGCTGACGAATAAGACGCCCGCGGGAAGCGCCGAGCGCGGCACGCACGGTCGTCTCGCGCAGACGCCTTGTAGAGCGAGCCAGCAGCAGGTTGGCGACGTTGGCGCAGGCGATCATGAGCACGAAACCGACTCCCCCGAAGAGAAGAAGGAGGGTGCCGCGAACCTCGCGTACATCGTCGGCCTGCAGCGAATAAACAGATAAGCGCAGGCCATTGATGTTTTGGTTTCCGTCCCAATTGTGGATTTGCGTGGCGATGGCGTCAGCCTCTGCTTGCGCACGCGTGATGGTGCTTCCGGGGCGCAAGTGTCCAATGAGGTGAAGCCATCCTGGACCACCGGGTTGCGAACCGTCGACAGGAACCGAATAGAAAACATCGACATTCGAAGGAAAGCCACCGGGGAGGTAGAAACGAAAATCTTCGGGCAGCACGCCAATCACAACGGCTGAAGCGTCACCATAGCGGACGGACTTGCCCACGATGGAGGGATCGGAGCCGAACCGGCGCGCCCAGGCTCCATGAGAAAGCACGACTGTCCACGGCGCGTTGGGCGCTTCGTCCTGGGCTTGAAAGAAACGGCCAAGGGCGGGCCGCGGACAAAGAATCGGAAGAAAATTGGAGGTGACGATGCCGACCTTGACCTGCTCCGGATCGCCTTCACCGGGAAGGGTTCCGTTGGTCACCCAAATGCCACCAATTTGATCAAATTCCTTGGTGCGCTGGCGAATCTCGAAAAGTTCGTAGGTCGAAGCAACGGCGCGGTTCACGCTTCCCAAGCCGGACCAGATAATCGCGAGGCGGTCTGCATCCGGGTAGGGGAGCGTGCGCAGCAGGACGGCGTTGACGACGCTGAAGATGGCCGTGTTTGCGCCGATACCGAGCGCAAGAGTGAGGATCGCCACTGTAGCAAAACCTGGACTCTTGCGCAGTGAACGCGCACCAAATCGCAGGTCCTGCGCAAACTGCTCGAGCCACATCCAGCCCCAGGTACGGCGCGCATCCTCCTGGACGAGGGTGACGTTGCCGAAGGTTCGCTTGGCGGCGTGGCGGGCTTTCTCGGGGCTCATGCCAGCTGCGATGTTTTCGGCGATTTGCTGATCGAGGTGAAATTGGACTTCATCGTGGAGCTGCTGCGCGACCCGGCCGCCGCGGAACAAGGTTTGCAGGCGCAACCACAATCGTTGAGTCCACAGCATGCCGTTTGGCCTCCTAGGAAGTTTCGACGACCAGATCGATGGCGGCGGACAGGCGGCTCCAGTTGGCGGTTTCTTTTTCCAACTGCGCGCGGCCGCCGGTGGTTAGCGAATAGAACTTGGCTTTTCGGCCCGTTTCCGTTTCCGCCCATTTCGATTTGATCCAGGCTTTTTGTTCGAGGCGGTGCAAGGCGGGGTAGAGCGAGCCTTGCTGAACCTGAAGAACTTCGCCGGAGATTTGTTGAATGCGCTTGGCTATGGCCCAGCCGTGTTTGGGTTCGAGGGAAATGGTCTTGAGGATGAGGAGGTCGAGAGTGCCTTGGACGAGATCGCTTGGCTTACCCATACTATGATTATCTACAACAAGAAGTGCAGATAGTCAAGGGATGCCCATAGCTTTCCCGAATCGGGCGAAGGGCAGGTTTTCGGCGCAGAAAGTCGGCTACTCGGAAACGACCGGGAACTGCAACCTCGTGCTGGTTAGGCGGCGGGCGAATTAATTTCAAACTGAATGGTGCGATCAACAGAGTCAGCAAGGTTGCCACAGAGGCCCTCGATTCTGAAGATGACGCGTGGGTGCAGATGTGGGTGCAGCTAAAGAAGGAAAAATGGCTCCCAATTTCTCGTAAGCGACACCAGATAGGGCACTTAGATTTTTGATCCTCTCGGCTATTAACCGAAGGGTTGCTAGTTCGAATCTAGCCCGGGGAGCCAAACCTCTTTAGCCTCAATCAATTACACAGTGTGGGTAGAGCATTCGGCTTTCGACCGAATGCTTGGGGTGTGCGAAGTGAAATCCGGTCTGCAAGTTGGTGAAGCAAAGGCATTTTTTTGTGACCAATCCGATGTCAACAACTGCTGTCATAAAAACGTAATAGTCGCACTCATGGCCCGACCCTGGCTGCTGTTGGTTACTACTTTCGCCCGTCTCTTCCGGCGATAAATCTCAGCCTCCGCAAATGGGGTGCGACATACCTTCGCGACGGATTCCACATTGACGTGAAAACTGTTTACCAGCCGCTGGAAAGGCGCGTCTGATTTTTCGTGCTATCTTCATCACTCAGATGAGCCTTATCAAAAACGAGTTCGCACCAGTCACATTCAGGTTTGGTTTCGTCGAGGCATCATTTCCTTCACTCTGTGATGCTTTCGAGCAATGGCACAGGGACATAGATGCTAAGTTTGCTGTGAAGACAGAGTTCAGCAACATCGTCGCGCCCCTTGAGACTGCGCTTCTGAGCCTACAGCCGTTGACGACTCCATTAGACCGTTACCTGCTCGTCGAAACGAAGTCGAATTGGACCGCAATTTTCGCGAACGGACTCCGGGTTAACGACGTTTTCAGCCCTGTTAGCCACCTTCCGCTTCGGCTGAACTGCCGGGGCCTGGAGGTCGGATATGCCCCCGACCGCAGCAAGTCGGACCGCAAAGACTTAATCCGCGTGTGGGGGCACGCGCTCTTCGCTCTCTACGGGCCGAGCAACACTGACTGGCTGAACAGAATTCGCTATCTGTCGGTGTCGAGTGATGTGCGCGGTTGGAGTTTCTCTGAAAGCGGCGACGTCCAACAATATGAGGAACTAGATGCGTACAAGAAAACGCAGATTCAAGAGCGGCTCACATTTGAGATGTTGGAGCGATACTGCAGAGCACTCGGGATCGAAGTGAATCAACTGGATTTTTATGGACCGCGAAGTTGCGCCGTGAAGACGACGGGCCAGAAGCATCGTGGCGACTTATCAATGTCCATCGCCGAAGCGAAATCACACCTTGATTTGTAATTCGGACTGAACCTCGGTTCATTTTGAGAATCTCAGCGGGATGCGCCCTTCCCGCGGCGACGGAGCTCCTTGAAATCGGCCACTAGTTCTTCCTCGTCAACATCCGCGAGTGCACTGGCAAGACGGTCCGCTGCTTCCTTCAGTTCGGACATATGGGCTGTCTTAGGACGCTTTCGACGCGTGGGAACGTAGACACCGAGAGTTTCGCCGCGCCGAGTCACAGCAACAGGAGTGTCCAATTCCAGGAAACTGGCGATCCGTTCGCGGAACTCGCGAACGCCGACTTTGATCGTGGTCATAAGGGATGCTCCTCGATGTTAGTGTACACTCATGTGTACGCATTCGTAAGCGTCAGGATTCGCGTAGCAGATCCGCATCGCTGGGTTCTCGACCGTCCGCGCATACTAGATAGATGCTATGGCATATATTCATACATAATAAACGCTAAGACATATCAGTATTTGTGCCTATAATATGCTATAGTAGCTTTACAAGGAGTCTCAGATGCTTAAGCAGATTGGAAGGAGCCTGCAGCAGACGCGAACCGCCCGGGGTTTGACGCAGGCGGAACTGGGAGCTCTGGTCGGCCTGCCGCAATCGCATATTTCGAAAATCGAACGCGGGGAAACTGACTTTCAATGGACGACGCTAGAACAGATTGCCAACGCTGTTGGGCTCTCCCCTATTCTTGTCCCCACCGGGCTGGTTCCCCTGGTGGAAAGCCTCATGAGCGGACGCGAGGGAAAAAGCGAAGATGAGCCGGTGCCGCTCGTCGGAAGCCTGACGGAAACGGAAGGATAGAAGGAAATTTGAGATGCCTACGCTCAGAATCAAACTTGGGAACCGTCTCGTCGGCACGATCACGAATGTCGTGACCGACAAGAATATCTTTGTGTTTGATCCGGGATATGTCGAAGACGAGCGCCGCCCGATACTCAGCCTGAGCTACTACGACATCGAGCGAAAGCTCATCACGAGGCCAAGAGAGGTTCAGCGGCGCCTGCCTGCTTTTTTCTCGAATCTCCTGCCCGAGCGCGATGGCGTGTTGCGCGACTATCTCGCGCAGCGCGGCGGAATCAGTCCGGAGAGAGAATTTCCGTTGTTGTGGCTCGTCGGGGCTGATTTGCCGGGCGCCGTCATCGCCGAGGACAGTGAAGGGCAACCGCTGCCGCCGGAAGAGAAATCGGAAACGAGCGAAGCGAACAAGGAAGAAGTGCTGCGATTCTCTCTCGCCGGCGTTCAACTAAAATTTTCCGCAATAGCCTGGGGCGGAAAACAACTTCGCATTCCAGCCCAGGGGCGGGACGGCCAGTGGATCGTAAAACTGCCGTCGCCAAGATTCTCCAAGGTGCCGGAAAACGAATTCGCGATGATGACGCTGGCCAAGGAAGTGGGAATCGATGTGCCGGAATTCGGGCTCATACCGGTTGGCTCGATCGCGAACCTTCCGCCTGAATTCGCGGAAGACAAAACGAACGCGTACTTCATCCGGCGTTTCGATCGCGGACCGGACGGAGAGCGGATTCACGCGGAGGATTTCAATCAGATTTACGGACAGTATCCGGAAACGAAATACGAGGAGCACGGATACACCGGAATGGCCAAAGACATCTGGGCGCTTCTCGGCGAGAAAGGGCTGGCGGAATTCATTCGGCGTATTGTTTTCAATGCGGCGATCGGGAACGCCGATATGCATTTAAAAAACTGGTCTCTACTTTACCGCGACGGCCGGACGCCGACGCTTGCGCCCGGTTACGATTACGTTTCCACAATGCGGTATTTGCCGGACCGAGGTTTGGGCCTGCCGCTCGCCCGAACGAAGGATGTATCCCGCCTGGACGATGAACTCTTGGAAAAAGCATCTGTGCAAGCGGGTGTTCCTCGAGGCTTAGTGAAAGACGTAGCGCACGAAACTGCGCGCGCGTTCACTCATACGTGGTCGCAGCACAACCCAGGATTGCTAATCGACGATCTCGGGCGCCGCAAGATCGACGAGCAACTCCAGCTCGTGCCACTTTTCAAGGAGCATGTCGTCAGCGGAAAACCAAAGCGACAGAAAAGCTAGACTGTGAGTACCGAGCCCAGTCGGCTTGCGATGGTCAACAACAATTGCGAAGACGACATCGCCGGCGGCCAAGTGTTCTTGACAGTGGGGGCAGTCGTTCCGGAGACCAGCCATCGTCGTCTGTCATAAAAACGTAATACTAATGGTGGTGAATGGCGGCAAAATCCGAACGAAAGGTGAATAAAGAAGGAGAACGTGATTCGTCCCGTTTCATCGCAACTTGCTGAATTCCTTCGATTAGCACCAACTCCGGCAAGTTCTGATTAAATTGGTGGTTCGGCTGTTAACCGAAGGGTTGCTAGTTCGAATCTAGCCCGGGGAGCTAAATTCTCCAATCCCGAGTTGCCGCACTCGTAGCTTCTAACACTGGGCCCGATCTAGTGCCCCATCGTCCTCGCTCCGCCAAAGTCCTGTCGATTCATTTGTCCATACACCGATATCGGCACTGTCGGTGAAAGACAAGCCATGCTGACAGGCCTCCCGTTTTCACGGAAGGCCCGTCACTCATTGCTACGCTCGTGCGTGACGTTTACCTTTACTTCAGGTCCAGCTTCCACGCGCTCCGGCCGTGGGTGGCGGCGTAGAGTACACGCTGGGGCACATTGATAGCGAGGCTGGAAACCTCGACCATGGGCAAACCTTTTGCGGCGGTGTGCCAGTGGCCCGTTTTAGAGTCGCGGCGCAGCACTCCGAAATCGGTGCCGACGAAGAGATCTCCGGTAGCGTCATCCCGCACCAAGGTGTTGACCGGCAGGTCGCCAAGCGCGCCGTCGCCGGTGCCATCGAGCAGGGTGAAGGTGGCCATTGCGGAAATGCCGTCCCACGTAACCTCGAATACGTGACCGGGGACTGCAGTTTGCGTGGCCGGGTAGACCGAGTTGTAGCCACCATAGGAGACCCATCCGTGGTTCGGGTCACGGAAGGCAAATGACACGTGGCATTCCCTTGGCGAGGGGTTTCTCGGCAGGTCCTGTTGTTCCGGTAGTCTCGAGTCGAGCGCCTAAGGCATGTGCCAAGCGGCCTCATCGCGCATCGAATGGAAGAGGCGAAACACTGTGACGCAGGATAAGAACATCGCTCCGGCGCGTCAGCTGCTCGCAAGCTTGGGCGAGAGAAAAGATCCCGACGTTATCGCGGCCATGTTCAGCGAAAGTGTTGTTTTCGAAATCCCAGGCGATACCGAAGCCCTGCCGTGGATTGGGCGGCGGCAGACCGGCCGCAGGGCAATTGCCGAGTTTATCCGTGGCCTCCGCAGCTTGACCGAACCTGTCAAGTTCGATGTCCAAGATATTCTTGCCAGTGATGCCCGGGCGGTGATCGTCGGCGAACTCGCAACCAGGATAAAGGCTACCGGCAAAGTGATTGAATTCCCTTTCGCCATCGTCCTGACCGTTTTCAGCGGCCAGCTCACACAGTTCCAACTGTTGGAGAACAGCTTCGCGGTTTCCATGGCGACAAGAGTTTAGGCCGCCGGTGAAGACATTTGCCCTGCGACGGTTTCGGTGAACGAATCCATAGCAGGAAAGTCGGCAGTTCAAATTTTTTGCCCGCGATCACCGGAAAGCGTCAGGACATTGGGTCATCCTACTTGTTGAAGTGGCCCAGAAGTTGAATACTGCTAATGCATCACAAATGGGACCGAACATGGCGAAACCAATTTTGCTTAGTGTCGATGACGACTCCGATGTCCTGAGGGCGATTGAGCGCGACCTGCGTACGAAGTACGGCGCTGAATTCCGGGTAATTGGAAGTGATTCGCCTGAAGCAGCGCTTACGCTTCTGAAGCAGCTGAAACTGCGAAATGATAGCGTGGCGTTGCTGATCGCCGATCAACGAATGCCTCACATGGACGGCGTCGCTTTTCTGCAGGAAGCGATGCACATCTTCCCGGAGGCAAAGCGGGCTCTGCTTACCGCTTACGCCGATACAAACGCCGCGATCAGCGCGATCAATCAGGCCAACATCAACTACTTCTTCTTGAAGCCGTGGGATCCTCCCAGCGAACACCTTTACCCGCAATTGGATGATCTGCTCGATGATTGGCAAGCTTCTTACCGGCCGAAATTTCAAGGTATCCGGGTGCTAGGCACCCGTTGGTCAGCCAAGTCGTATGAATTACGCGACTTTCTCGCACGCAATCGTGTTCCCTATCAGTGGACAGACGTCGAACTTTCCGCCAATGATCCGGAGACGAAGCGTTTGTTAGAAGTGTTGGGACCTGAGGCCTCGAGTTTGCCGATCGTACTTTTCCCCGATGGTACGAGACTTCTGGAGAGCATACCTTCGCAAGTGGCGCAACGAGTCGGTTTGAAAACTCGCGCGCAAACTAATTTCTACGATTTAGCCATCGTGGGCGGCGGACCTGCTGGCTTGGCCGCAGCCGTCTACGGGGCGTCCGAGGGATTGCACACCGTGATGATTGAACGCGAAGCTCCGGGTGGGCAGGCAGGCATGAGTTCGCGCATTGAAAACTATCTGGGATTTCCGATGGGACTCAGTGGTGGCGACCTTGCACGTCGTGCCGTTGTGCAAGCCCAGCGCTTTGGGGTAGAAATCCTGTCGCCTCAGGAAGCTCTCGGCGTTCGCATCGAAGGACCCTATCGCATAATTAAGCTGGCCGATGGAAACGAGATTTCGTGCCATGCATTGATGATTGCCACCGGTGTGCAGTGGCGGCGCCTCGAAGCCCCCGGGATGGATCGGTTGCAAGGGGCGGGCATCTACTACGGCGGAGGCGCAACGGAAGCATTGTCCTGCAAGGGCGAAGTCGTTTATGTGATCGGGGGTGCGAATTCGGCGGGGCAAGCAGCGATGAATTTCGCGAAGTACGCCGAGCGCGTCGTCATTGTTGTTCGAGGCAAGTCTCTTTCGAGCACGATGTCTCAGTACCTGATCGACCAAATCAAGGAGATGCCAAACATCCAGCTGTGGGCGAACGCAAGCGTCGCCGAGGTACACGGCGAAACACACCTCGAGGAAATCTCATTTCTTTGTTCGGATACCAACAAGATGGAGCGCGTACCGGCGAGCGCCATGTTCATTTTTATTGGAGCGTCCCCACGCACAGACTGGCTGGCTGATGTCGTCGAGCGTGATGCGCACGGGTTCGTCTTGACGGGTCCGGATCTCCTGCGAGATGGCCAGCGCCCGAAGGGCTGGATGCTCGATCGGGATCCGTTTCTGCTCGAGACAAATGTTCCAGGACTCTTTGCGGTAGGTGACGTGCGCCGCGGTTCGGTGAAGAGGGTGGCATCCGGTGTAGGTGAAGGTTCGGTCGCCGTTCAATTCATCCATCAATATTTGAGCAAGGTCTAAATGGTCGAGAAATCTGAGCTACTTCGTGTGCCGGCCTTCTCCGGGTTGCCCGATGACCAAATAGCCTGGTTCATTGGCCAAGCGAAAGAAATGAACATCAGCGCCGGCGACATGGCTTTTCGCCAGGACGAGCCTGCGGACGCAATGTTCGTCGTTCTCGACGGACAAATGCAAGCGCGAGGCGAACTGGGCGGCGAAGCCGTCGTGATTCCGATGAAGCCGGGAGACGTGACCGGAGTTCTGCCTTTTTCGAGAATGAAACAGTTTAGCGTAGGGGCCAGAGCCATCACCGACTCCCGAGTCCTGCGCTATCCAGCTTCGCTGTTCCCCGATCTTGTTCAGAAGATGCCAGAGTTGGCTCAGCGCCTCGTCGGCTTAATGTCCGATCGAATTCGCGAAACCACTCGAAGGGAGCAACAGCGCGACCGCCTGGCTTCGTTGGGAAAACTTTCGGCTGGCCTCGCGCATGAGCTTAACAATCCAGCCTCAGCCGCGAAGCGCGCCACCAGCCAGTTGCGCGATGTCCTGAAGAAAATCCGTGACGCAAGCCACGCGTTGGGAAGCCGTGACCTGTCGCCCGAACAGAAAGCAGAAATCGAGAAGCTGGAAACTGCATTCGTCCAAAGCAACGAAGTGCCACCGGACGCGCTCACCATCAGCGACCTCGAGGAGCAGATTGATTCCTTGTTGCGTAGTCACGGCCAGAATGACTTGTGGCAAATGGCGGCAGACCTGGCCCGGAAAAATGTCCAACCGGAAGCGCTTGAATCCCTATTTGCCATCCTCGATCCAGACACCGCTAGGGCGGCCCTGGTAAGGATCGCCGCGTCGGTGGAGGTTGCAACCCTTCTCGACGAAATCGAGAGCGGCACGTCCCGCATATCCGATCTGGTCCGTGCAATCAAGGAATACACATACATGGATCAGACGCCGCTGCAAAACGTCGACATCGTGAAAAGTCTGGAAACCACGCTAACGATTTTGAATCACAAACTCAAGCACGGAGTCGTCGTCGAACGCGATTACCAAAAAATTCCCCTTCTCGTCAATTCCTTCGGCAGCGAGCTCAATCAGGTATGGACGAACCTCATCGACAACGCGATTGACGCTATGGGTGGCGAAGGCAAGATTCAGGTCCGAACCTATCGCGACGACAACTGCGTCGTGGTTGAAATTGCCGATAACGGCCCTGGAATTCCTCCCGACGTGCGGTCCCACATCTTCGAACCTTTCTTCACCACCAAGGGAGTTGGCGAAGGAACCGGCCTGGGCCTCGACACCGTTCAGCGTATCGTCAAGAAGCACCGCGGAAATATTCAAGTCAGCTCGAAACCCAGTGACACACGTTTTCAGGTGTGGCTCCCGTTGGCGGAGGGTCAGACTTAACCCCTGCTCTCTCTGGAGACATACTCAAACCACTGTTCATCGGCTTGTCTCAACATTTCGACTCAGGATCCGCATTCGCCAAGTCGGCTGAAGCGCTCCGGCGTCGTAGAAACGCTGTAACAGTCGCGGCGGATTCAAAGAAAAGCAATCGGTAATTAATCTACTCCGCTGGCTGTTACCCGAAGGTTTTCGCCTCAATTCGCAGGCACGTGCCGCACTTGTGTCGCTTGCGACGCCGGGCCGGGCTCCGGCGCAGGCTTGGGCATCTCGGCATCCTTGAAGCGCGGCACCATTTGATCGGCCATGGCCAGCGCGTACACCGCCGAGGCAATCTCCACCGCGCCTTCTCTCACGTCTTCTTCATAAATGCGTTCGTAGGTATCGAGATTCGTGTGGTGGGTGTACGATCCATAGTCAAACGGGTCTTGCGCCAAGCCGATCCCCGGCAATCCCGCATTATTGAAAGATGTGCTGTCCGTCCCGCCCGTTCGTCGGCTGTCGGAGGGCAGCGTGCCCATGAATCCCCACTCTGCGAATGGCTTCATTGCCTCGTTGACCATCTCGGCCGCGCCGGCCGGCCCAAACACGCCCGCGCCGCGCGGTTTCCCCGTGCCCGAATCAATATTGAAATACGCGTCCAGCTTCGCGTACTCCGGCTTTTGATTTTCAAAAGTTCCAAAATGCTGCTGCACGTATGCCAGTGACCCAAGCAGCCCCTCTTCTTCTCCGCTCCAGAGTGCGATTCGAATCGTGCGCCGGGGCTTCACGTGCAGCGCCGACAGAATCCGCACAGCCTCCAGCATCATCGCCGAACCAATGCCATTGTCCGTGGCGCCCGTTGCGTCGTGCCACGAGTCATAGTGCCCGCCGAGCATCACGACTTCATCCTTCTTGTCGCCGCCTGGTATCTCTCCAATCGCGTTGTAAACCGTCGTGCCTTCGGGATATTCCTTGTTCTGGATGTTGATGCGCAGAGTTACCGCGGTCCCGTCACCGATAATCCGCGAAATCCGCCCGTAGTCCTCATTGCGCATCACCAGCGTCGGCACAGCTCTCATCCAGTCGTAAGTGCCATTCTGCTGCGCAATGATGACTCCGTGCGTGCGTCCGGCGTCATTCACGCGCACCAGCGCCCCGTTGTCCACAAGAAACTGGTCTACCTGCCGCGAAACTTCCGCACGCGTCAGTTGCCCCTCCGGAAGCTTCGGCTGCTCCGGGAATCGGAACGGGCGCGGATTCTTGGGATCAAATCGCGACGTCCATTCCTCCTCGGGCCGCCGCATCGGCGCGGGGTGCATGTCCTCGGCGACTTCTACGTGCTTGCCGACGAACACGATCGCTCCGCGCACTTTGTCTGTCACGGAATTCAAATACGCATCGAGCTCCGCCTGCGTTGGCTGCTTTGGCTCCGCTGGCTTTGCTGCCGCCGGCATCGGTGGTGCTGCCCATTTAGGTTCCGGCGGTGGAAGCGCGGCTCCAAAGAAGTTGAATCCCCCACCCGTGGGAGGCGCCAATCCCGGCGGCTCAACCATAACCACTTGCCCGGTCACCACTCCCTTTGTGCTCGGAGTCCACGCCAGCGGCTTCACCATCAGCTGCCCGTGGAACGGCGCAACGGCGTCCCCCTGCAATTCCATGTTTTCCCATCCGGGCACGGGCGTAGCTGCACTCGGTGGCTGAAAAGTCCACGGCTCCAGGTGCGTGTTCGCCAGTCCCCACGACGCCATGGTATTCACCGCCCAGTCATCGGCGGCTTTCAAATTCGGCGTCCCGGTCACGCGCGGCCCGTGCACATCCGCCACCTCGTGAATAATCCACATGATCTTGGAGTTGTTCGTCTCTTCCGCGGCGATCTGCGCGTACATTTCGGAAACTCCCGGAGCTTGTGCTGTCATCGGCATCGCCACCAGCAGCAACAACCCCACCACGCATGCCAGCAATTTCACCACAGCCCCTCCTCGACAACGCCATCCGTGAAGCTCGCCGGAATTTCCTTTTCCATTTCCGGGCCGCCCGCCAATATACGCTCGCTGGCGCCGCCACGCAATTGGCGGCCGGCACGTTTCGCGCAACCCAATGGTTGCATTTCACTTTGAACGGTGCTAATGTGCAACCAGGAGGTTGCGTATGGACACGGATCGCATCGAGAAGAAGATTCTTCTGCGCGCGCCGAAGAAACGCGTCTGGCGCGCGCTGGCGGACTCCAAAGAGTTTGGGAATTGGTTCGGCATGAAGTTCGATGGGCCGTTTACGCTCGGTGCCGTCATGCGCGGGGTGCTCTCGCCCACGAAGGTCAACGCCGAAGTCGCTAAAGCCCAGAAGTCACACGAAGGCATGGTCTTCGAGATCACCATCGAGCAGATGGAACCCGAGCGGCTCTTCTCCTTCCGATGGCATCCCCACGCGGTGGATCGTCACGTGGACTACTCCGCCGAGCCGACGACGCTGGTAGCTTTTGCTCTGGAGGAAGTGGCCGGCGGCGTCCTGTTGACGGTCACCGAGTCTGGCTTCGATCGAATCCCGATCGCGCGCCGAGCGAAGGCGTTCACGGCGAACGAGGGAGGGTGGGGCATGATGGTGAAAGTCCTCGAGGAGTATCTTGGCAATGCGCGGTAGCTCGAGGGTAGTGGCAGAGCCCAGGGGTTCTGCGCACCTTTTTGCAGCGCTGGGCGACACGATGCGGTTACGGCTAGTCGCCCGGCTCTGTGATAGCGGACCTATGTCCATCAGCAGACTCACGGCGGGATCTAAAGTCACCCGTCAAGCAATTACGAAACACCTGCACGTGATGGAAGACGCGGGTCTCGTCCATAGCACGCGGCGCGGGCGCGAAAGCATTTGGGTATTGGAAAGGCGGCGCCTGAGAGAGGCGCGCTGCCATCTCGACCTGATCTCCAAGCAGTGGGACGATGCCCTTGGTCGTCTGAAGGCGGCAGTCGAAGCTGACTGAAGGACGGAGGTTGGCTGAATTGAGCATCCTCCATGGGGCTTCATGTGCTATGAAGGGACTCGAGGAATTGCGACCAGCTACCGCGGCTCCATGCTGTGTGAGCGACAATAGATCTTCTCCCCAAGGAGAAACAAATGGCCGCCTATATGGTGTTTACTCGAGAAAAAACGCGCAATGCCGCCGCGTTGGAACAGTACAAAAAGTTGGTTCCCCCAAGTTTTCAGCGACACCCGGCTACGATTCGCACCCGGCTACGATTCGCGCCCTTCGTTGCCGTCATGAAGTACTGGAAGGGCCTGCCATTGAAGACATCATTATTCTTGAGTTCGCGAGCTACGAAGAGGCAAAAGCCTGGTATCAAAGTCCGGAGTATCAGGCAGCATGCGAGCGGCGGTTCCAGGGAGGAGACTACCGGTGCATTCTCACCGACGGAGTAGCGGCCAAGTGATCGAACCGAAAGATACCGGGCGCACTGCGGTCCCGCGCGAGGGAGAACTCCTCAAAGATGCCGAGATTCCATCGGCAGTGAACGATGTACTAGCGACCACCTCAATCCTCGACATTCACACGCATTTGTTCTCGCCGGCCTTTGGCAAGCTTGGCTTGTGGGGCATCGACGAGCTTCTGACCTATCATTATCTCGAAGCGGAGTTTTTCCGATCGTCGGATACCACTCCACAAGAGTATTGGGCTCTTTCGAAACGCGCGCAAGCGGATGCCATCTGGAAGACTCTTTTCGTTGAGAACACCCCCATCTCGGAAGCTGCGCGCGGCGTCATCGCCGTGCTCAAAGCTTTCCAACTTCCGGCCGATCGTCCGGACCTCGCGGAAGCAAGGTCGTTCTTTGGCGCGCAACCGATCGAGACCCACGTTCAAAGAGTGTTTCAAATTGCGGGCGTGAATCGGGTGGTGATGACCAATGACCCACTCGATCCGGAGGAAGCTCCAGTGTGGTTGAAAGGAGTCGCGCGCCACCCGCAATTTCGCGCGGCGATACGGCTGGATCGAATCCTTTGTAACTGGTCCACACACTGGCAAGTGTTGGCAGGTCAAGGCTATCGCGTTGACGAACAGACCTCTGGGAAGTCCGCTGCGGAGGTACGGCGTTTCTTGATGGACTGGCATGCACGTATGCAGCCGGTGTGTATGGCGGTCTCCCTGCCGGACACCTTCGAATACCCTAAAGATACTGCCGGCAACCGATTGCTTCAGCAGGCTGTGCTGCCCGCTTGCCGCGAATTGAATTTGCCGCTCTCGCTCATGATTGGCGTGCGCCGGCAAGTCAATCCGCTGCTGCGTCTGGCGGGTGACGGTGTGGGTAGGGCGGACTTGCGGGCGCTGGAAAATTTGTGCCGCGAGTTTCCAGAAAATCGTTTTCTGGTGAGCGTGCTCAGTCGGGAGAACCAGCACGAACTTTGCGTTTATGCGCGGAAGTTCAGCAACCTGATGCCCTTCGGCTGCTGGTGGTTCCTCAATAATCCTTCCATCGTCGAGGAGATCACTCGCGAGCGCATCGAGATGCTGGGGACGAGTTTCATCCCGCAGCATTCCGACGCCCGTGTGCTTGAGCAGATCATCTACAAATGGAGCAATACGCGCAGGGCGCTGGCGCACATCCTCTCGGAGCGCTATGTTCTTCTCCTGGAAGACGGTCGAAGCCTTACGCGCGGCGACATTCGGCGAGATGTTAACCGCCTCCTTCATTCGAACGCCAAAGCCTGGACAGGCCCGCGGGCGCCCGTCTCCGATCCTCCAACACAAACCTTGTAGGCGCGGCTTCTTTTGCTAAAATCGCTCTTTGCCGTGAGCTACTTAGATCGTGAAGAGATTCGAACGATTGTGCCGTGTAGGTTCTTCGTCCTCACGGCTTCCTGATTAAAATTCGGTTTCCCCCTTTTCGGAGGACACTCTTGAAACGGATCACACGAAACTTTGCCGGCGTACTTGGAATTTACCTGGTGGCTCTTTTTCTGGGATTTACGGCTTCGCAGGCACAAGAGACGAATTTTCATAATGCTCCGGCGTCGGCCAAGGAAGTGAAAAATCCCTATGCAGGCCAGCAGGGGGCTTCCTCGAAGGCGGCCTATCATCTCCGATGCGCGCGCTGCCACGGCGAGAACGGGGAAGGCTCGGGAAACATTCCCGCGCTGGCCACGGGCAAAGCGCAGTCGGTCACTGACGGCGAACTTTTCTGGTACATCACCAAGGGCGATGTGAACAACGGCATGCCATCCTGGCAGACCCTGCCGCGGGAGCAAAGGTGGCAGATCATCAATTATGTTCGAGTCCTTGGCGGCTCCAAGCCGGGCTCTCCGCGGGTAGCCACGTCACCCGACGAAGCGGTGGCGGTTGCCGTGAACGCTCCCCCCAAAGCCCCTTTCACTGACTACCGCTTCGAGAAGCCCGGAGTTGTTCGCAAGATTACGTTAAACGACTTGCCCGCACCCTTCGCCACCAATTCGGCAGGCAATAGTCCCAAACTTGTGCCGCGTCCCGAGAAAGCGTGGCCGCAGGTTCCTTCGGGCTTCAAAGTGGAGCTGTACGCAACGGGTTTGAAGGAACCACGGTTGATCCGCACGGCGCCTAACGGCGACTTCTTTGTTGCCGAAAGCAAGAGCGGTGAGATACTCGTCTTCCGCGGAATCACCGCCGACGGGAAGCCGGAACGCACGGAGACTTTCGCCACCGGCCTGAACCGGCCTTTTGGAATCAACTTCTACCCTCCCGGACCGGATCCGCAATGGGTTTATGTTGGGAATACGGGCTCGGTCGTGCGCTTCCCTTACCGGAACGGGGATTTGAAAGCGCGCGGCCCGGCGGAACATATTGCCGATGTGCCTACAGGAGACGGACATTGGACCCGCGATATTCAATTCTCGCTCGATGCCAAAAAAATGTTTGTCTCCGTAGGCTCAGCTTCAAATGTGGACGACTCCGATACCACGCCGGCGGAGAAAAATCGCGCCGATGTTCTCGAATTCAATCCCGACGGTTCGGAGATGCGCATTTATGCTTACGGAATTCGCAACTGCGTCGGGCTGGCTGTCAATTCAAAAACGGGCGAGTTGTGGTGCTCGGTGAACGAGCGCGACGCGCTGGGCGACAATCTCGTTCCGGACTACATCACGCATGTGCAGGACGGCGGCTTCTACGGCTGGCCCTGGTGGTACATGGGCGGACACCAGGATCCGCGGCACAAGGGTAAACGTCCCGACCTCAAAGACAAGGTCATCACGCCGGATGTGATAGTTCATCCGCACAATGCCTCACTGGAAATCGCTTTCTATGACGGCAAACAATTTCCGGCGGAATATCAGGGAGATATTTTCGCTGCCGAACATGGCTCCTGGAATCGATCGGTCCGCGTGGGGTATGAATTGATTCGCGTGCCTTTGCATCAGACCGGACATGCGAGCGGCGAATACGAGGACTTCATGACGGGATTCGTTGTGGACAACGGCCACGTCTGGGGACGCCCTGTCGGCGTAACGGTTGCTCCCGATGGTTCACTGCTGGTTACCGACGACGGGTCGAAGTCCATCTGGCGGATCAGCTATACAGGAAAATGAGGTTCGCGGCATCGGGCGCGACGTCATGGCGCTTTACGCTTATACGGATTCGGCCGAATGCGCAGGTCCGGATGGAGTCTTGGGAGTTAGTATCCAAGTTTCTTGTCGACGACGTTGAGCAACGGCTCGCCCTTCCGGAACCGCTCGAATTCTGCGACGAAAAACCGCATGGCATTGTCCAGCCAGTCGGGCGTGTGGTCGGCACAGTGCGGAGAAAGCAAAACATTTTCGAGCTGATAGAAGGGATGGCCTTGTGGCAAGGGCTCCTGATCAAAAACATCCAACGCCGCGCCTTTGATCCGGCCATTCGAGAGCGCACGGACGAGCGCTTTCTCTTCGATCACGGGACCGCGGCCGACATTGATCACCACTGCGGTGGACTTCATCGCAGCAAACTCCGGCTCGCCGATCATCCCTCGCGTTTCGGCAGTCAACGGCGCCGCTACCACCACATAGTCGCAACGCGAAAGCATTTCGAAGCGGCGCTCCGGACCATAAACCTGCTCCACCAGCGGGTCTGCGGCTAGCGACGGCGAAACATGCCGTTTGACGGCCAGGACCGTCATGCCAAGCGGCCGCACCCTCGCGGCAATCGCGCGGCCAATGTCGCCATACCCGATAATTCCAGCGGTGTGGCCCGAGACGGGCATCACGTCAAAGGGTTCCCACACGCCGGCTTGCTGATTGCGAATCATGCGACGAAAGTCCTTGGCGAAATACAAAATCGCGGCAAGCGCAAACTCGCCTAAAGATGCGCTAAATACTCCGCTGCCATTGGTGAGCGGCACCGGGCTTTGCAGCAATTCCGGGAACAGCGCTTTATCCAGTCCCGCAGAGAGAGAATGGACCCAGCGCAAGTTGGGGCACATTCCAAATACTTTTCGAAACAGCGGGAGAGATCCCGACCAATTAAAAAGTACGGTGGCGTCGAGGGCCGCTTGCTCAAACGCTTCGGCGGAATTTCCGGCGACTATTTTCACACCAGCGAGCGATGTCCTCAGGATACCCAGCTGTGGGGCGGCCGGATCGGCCAGGACAAGAATGGTGTCGTTTTCCATCGGAGTCGAAGGGGCCACATTATTACAACACAACCAGAATGCAGAAATTCCAGCAAGCGCAGTCTGACAGAGGCGTCATGCCGGCTCCGGAATCGGCGCCATATTTCCCAAGAGAAAGGCGTAGCCTGCGATACCAACAACGAGGAATGCCGCCGCCGCTGCAAATGCCCAGAAAAACGAGTGCGTTCCGGAGACGATATAGCCGGTGATGATCGGCGCGGCGATCGCGGAGAGTTGGGTGCAAAAATTCATGATTCCTCCAAGAGTTCCAACGCTTTCTCTTGGAGAAATCAGCGATGGAATCGACCACCCCACCGGTGAGGCCGCGGACAAACCGCCCAAGGCAATGCTGATCCAAAAAACCGCTTGGAAAGGTGTCTGGGCTCGCGCCGCGCCTAAAATCCCCAGCCCGAGGGCCGTCCCCCCAATGAGCACCGCTTGGCGGACGCGAACGGCATTCCACCCGCGCTGTATCAGCGAATCCACAAGCCACCCGCCGATCACGAGGTCCGAGATGGCCGCAAAGAGCCAAGGCACGCTGGTATAAAGAACAGCGTGCAACAGATCGACGTGATGAGTTTCGGACAGATATTCCGGCAGCCAGGTCAGAAAAAGATAAAAGCTGTAGTTGTACGACGCGAATCCCAGAGCCAGTCCGCAAACTCTCCGTTGCCGCAGCAAATACCCTAGTGGCGTCCCTTTGGCGGCGCGCGCGCGATCTTCCGGTTGAGCTCCACCCCGTTTGATGAATTCCCGCTCGGTGTCCGTAAGTAACTTGTCTTCGCTCGGGTTCCGGTAGAAAAAGTAAAACAGCACGAAATACACCGCGCTGATGACGCCCGTGGCCGCAAAATTCCAGCGCCATCCGAAATACAATAGCGTCAGACCCAGCAGTGGAACTCCGATGGCCGAAGCGAGTTTCGCCATGGAATCAAACATGGCCGTTGCCAGGCTCCGCTCCTTTTCAGGAAACCAGTAGCCGACGGCTTTTGCATTGCCGGGGAATGTCGGGGCTTCGCCGACTCCCAGAAGAAATCGCGATGCAAACATGCCTCCGATGCCCGTGGAGACCGCCGCGCCGAATGAAGCCACACTCCAGACGATCGTGCTGACGATGCCCACGCGCCTGACGCCAAATCGATCGAGCAGTAAACCCGAAGGCAGCTGCAGCACCGCGTAGGTCCAGTTGTAGGCGCTCAGCAAGTAGCCAAACATTACCGTGGAGATCCCAAACGTGGCGTGCAGGGCGTCCCGGGAAACGGAGAGGTTCACGCGGTCGAAATAATTCACGAGCACGCCGAAACCCAAGAGCATGGCGATGCCCCAGCGCCTTTTCGGGACCGAGGACGCCTGCAGATTCGCCGGTTGCTTCACAGAATCGTTCTGATCGCCTGGCATGCCGCGCGAAATATAGTGGAGAAATGAGGATGGAGACAAGGGGAGGGGTGGGACAACGATCGTTTGCAGGTTGGGAGACGAGACGACCGATTGGAAGTTGGAAGGTTTGAAGGTTGAGGGAATTGGAGGAAGAATCCAACGGTGCGACTCGGTCGGGGTAAACGACGCCGTGGGGGGGCGCAGAAGGAACACAGAGCGGGGGGACGAGTTCTAGGATGGGAATTTTTGGAGGGGGTGGTGACACCCGGCATTTTTGAGAACAGTGTGGAAGGGTTTGATTGCAAAAGAGTTGTGAAACACTCTTGATGCAAAGAGTGACAAGAGAGAGCAAAAGAGCGAGGGACAAGAAGGAAACAGGCCCCCCCCAACGTTTTTTGTAAGGATGTGATTCGATGGGGTTTATGGGGTGGTGGCCGCTAAGGATGTGTGGGGAAAGGGGTTAGGGGAGAAGAGGAAATGGAAATGCGAAACGGGAAAATGGTGAAGAAGTGGCAGACAGGGAGTCCTCTTCACGCCAAGGTGAAGATATAATTCTCGTTCATGAGCACGGGACAATGAAACATCGCATCGTCCACTTTCTTCAGAAATACCTGTTCAACCCGCCCATCAAGTTTCTGTTTGCGATCGGTATAGTCCCGCCAGGATATGGACTCCTGGAAACGACCGGCCGTAAGACCGGAAAGCCGCGCCGTACCCCCGTGGGCAACGGACTCGTGGGGAGGCAGTTTTGGATCGTGGCAGAGCACGGCCAGAAAGCTGGATATGTGCGCAATATGGTAGGTAATCCGCGCGTGCGCCTGAAACTGCGCGATGGGCTGCGGGCTCGCTGGTACACCGGCACAGCCCAGTTGCTTTCCGACGATGATCCACGCGAACGTCAACGGTGGCTCGCGAATCAGTTGCCGAGCAGCGCCAGCAATGCCGTCGCAGTCCGCTTCTTCGGTACTCAACTGCTCACGGTTCGCATTGATCTTGACGCCTGACACGTCAGGATGGAACTATTTCGCGCGTTTTGGCGGTTGTGTTCGGGTAGCGGCGCAATCGGGAATGATCCACGTACCGGATAAACGCTTATCGTACATTTGGCGGCCAGTCTCCATTCGCAAGGTTCGCTTCTTCGAGACGTCGTTGGATCTCGGCTGCCCATTCAGCATTGTTCAGGGAGACAGCTACCCAAAAATTTTACCGGACAATGAGGAGTTTGGGGACAGGGAAGCGAGCCGGTAGCTCACGAAGCAGGAAATGGCCGCAGACGTCCAGCGTGCCTCATACGGTGGCGACGCGATCGGGGGTTTTTGCGGCGCGGTAGATGGCTTCGATGAGGGCGAGGCTGCGGCGGCCTTCGAGGCCATCGCAGGCGGGGGCGCGATTTTGCTGGATGGCCTGGAGGAAATCCTCGAGGACGGCATGATGGCCACGGAAATCGGTGACGGCGGCGGTGGAGGCACTCTGGTTTTCGTCGAGGGCGGCGGAATCGAGAGTGGCGGGTGCGTTGCGCAGATTGGCGGCGACGATGCGATCGTGTTCGAGGATGACGGTGCCTTCGGTGCCGGTGATTTCGACGCGGCGGGGATAACCGGGATAAGCGGCGGTGGTGGCGTGAAGGATGCCCAAGGCGCCGCTGGCAAATTCGAGGATGGCGGCGGCGGTATCTTCGGCTTCGATCTTGTGAAGCAGAGTGGCGGTGCGGGCCTGCACGCGAACGACATCGCCGAGCAGCCAGAGAAGCAGATCAACGGTGTGAACGCCCTGGTTGATGAGGGCGCCGCCGCCGTCGAGGGCCAGGGTACCGCGCCAGCGCGAATTGGAGTAATACTCGGGCGGGCGATACCACTTCAGGCGAGCATCAACGAATAAAAGCTTGCCGAGGAGGCCTTGATCGAGCCAGGTCTTGAGCTGGCGGATGTGCGGCTTTCTGCGGTCCTGAAAAATCACGCCAAGCTGGACATGGGATTGTCTTGCGGCGTCGATGAGAGCGTCGGCTTGTGCAGTGCTGATTTCGATCGGCTTTTCCGTGAGGACGTGGAGGCCGTGGCGGGCGGCAGCGATGCCTTGTGCGGCGTGGAGGCCGGAGGGACTGCCGATGACCACGAGATCCATGGGGCGATGTTTTAGGAAGGCGTCGAAATCTTGATAAGGCGTGCCGCCGTGTTCACGGCAGAGGCGTGGCGTTTTTTCGGCGTTGGTTCCGTGGATGGCGGAGATTTCGACTCCGGGGATGGCACGGGCAGCGCGAGCGTGGGTCTCGGTGATGTTGCCGCCGCCGATGAGGCCGATGTGGAAAGGCATGGGAAGTGATCGGCAATTAGAGATCAGTGATCCGCAATAGAAGAAGGATAGTTTGGTTTGGGATTTTTTCCAAATGATACGGCGAGTGTCCGGCAGTATGCGCAGTGAAAATTCGGTCGCAGCAAGCACTGTCGCGGCTGACGGAGAACAGCGCTGTTTTGGTCGAAGGTTCGGGAGAATGCGCGTGCCGCATTCGGCTTGGAGAGAAGCGCTTGCGGCGAGCACTACTCTCAGTTACGCTCCCCGCTTCGCGAAAGCCCGTTACCGGCTGGAGGGCCGCGGGCCGGTAAAATCCGCCAAAAGCTAACGAACAGGGGAAGCGGTGAAGACCGCGGCGATGGCGATTTTGAAAATTGCGCCACAAGGGATATAAAGCACAAATGCGAATCACCGATGCCAAAGTGATTGTTTGCAGTCCGGGGCGGAATTTCGCAACGCTGAAGGTTACGACGGAGGACGGAATTTACGGCCTCGGGGACGCCACGTTAAACGGCCGGGAGCTCGCGGTCGCCAGCTATCTCTCCGACCACGTCATTCCGCTGTTGATCGGGCGCGATGCGCGGCGGATCGAGGATATCTGGCAATACCTTTATAAAGGCGCTTACTGGCGCCGGGGCCCGGTCACCATGAGCGCGATTGCCGCGGTGGACACAGCACTCTGGGACATCAAAGGCAAAGCGTTGAATGCGCCCGTGTATCAATTGTTGGGAGGGGCTTCGCGCGAGGGCGTCCTCGTGTATGGACATGCCAGCGGGCAGGACATTGACGAGACGGTTCAAGCTGTTTCGGAGTACATCAAACTCGGCTATCGGGCGATTCGCGCGCAAAGCGGCATACCTGGGTTAGAGAGCGCCTATGGAGTTGGGCGCGGCAAAATGTACTACGAGCCAGCGGAAAAAGATGTTCCTCCTGAAAATGTGTGGAGCTCGGAATTGTACCTAGACTTTGTGCCGGGCTTATTCGAACGGCTGCGCAAGGAGTTCGGATCGGATGTACTAATGCTGCATGACGCGCATCACCGCCTCACTCCGATCGAAGCAGCGCGACTGGGGAAAAGCCTGGAGCCTTTTCATCTGTTCTGGCTCGAAGATCCCGTTCCAGCGGAGTTGCAGGAAAGCTTCCGCCTTATTCGTCAGCACACGACTACGCCGCTGGCCGTCGGCGAAGTGTTCAATTCTATTTACGATTGCCAGCAGCTCATCCAGGAGCAACTGATCGATTACATCCGGACAACGGTTGTGCATGCGGGAGGAATTTCGCACCTGCGGAAGATCGCCAGCCTGGCGGAGCTTTATCATGTCCGGACGGGATCGCACGGCGCGACGGATTTGAGCCCCGTATGCATGGCGGCCGCGCTGCATTTCGATCTGAGCGTCCACAATTTTGGCATCCAGGAATATATGCGGCATTCGGAGGACACCGATCGCGTCTTTCCCCATTCGTACAGTTTTTCCGCTGGAATGATGCATCCCGGCGACGCTCCGGGTCTCGGGGTGGATATCGACGAAACTCTTGCTTCGAAGTATCCCTATCACCGGGCGTACCTGCCCGTGAATCGCAAGCGCGACGGCACCATGCACAGTTGGTAGGCGGAATTCGTGCCAGACCAGTTTGAAATGGACCCAGCGCGTCTCGCCTCCGGCTCCGGCAACGTGGCATCGCCATCGAGTTCGTCCCGCTCAGGCTATTTTCGCTGGGTGATCTGCACACTCCTGCTTTTCGGGACCACGAAGAACTACATGGACCGAAACGTTCTCGGAGTGCTGAACAAGACGCTGCAACACGATCTGGGCTGGAGTGAGATTGACTACAGCAATCTTGTGGTGGCATTCCAGGCAGCTTACGCGCTGGGGATGGTGGTGGTCGGCCGGCTCATTGACAAGCTGGGCACGCGATTGGGTTATGCGCTGGCGATGATTTTCTGGAGCCTGGCGTCGATGGGGACGGCGTTGGGGAACTCTCTAACGAGCTTTGCGATCTCGCGGGTTGCCCTGGGATTCGGGGAAGCCGCGATCTTCCCCGCCAGCATTAAGGCGGTGGCAGAATGGTTCCCGAAAAAAGAACGCGCCCTGGCTACGGGAATTTTTAATGCTGGAACGAGTATGGGCGCCATGCTCACGCCGGTCGTGGTGCCGTGGATCAACGCGCGCTGGGGCTGGCGCGGATCGTTCGTCGGAATCGGAGCGCTGGGATTTGTCTGGCTTGTTCTCTGGTTGTGGCTCTATCGCAAACCAGAGGAGCACCCAAGGGTCTCAAAGGTGGAGTTCGAATACATTCGCAGCGATCCCCAGGAATCGGGATTGAAAATGAAATGGGCTGCCTTGCTTCCGCTCAGGCAAACCTGGGCGTTCGTGACGGGGAAATTCCTGACCGATCCGGTCTGGTGGTTTTATCTTTTTTGGGTGCCCGGGTTTTTGCAGGCCAAACACGGGCTTTCGCTCACCGGGATTGGCGCTCCCATCGTGGTGATTTATCTGATCTCCGATGTTGGCAGCGTGGCCGCAGGCTGGTTGTCGTCCTGGATGATCAAGCGCGGGCGCAGCATCAATGTTGCCCGCAAGACCGCCATGCTCACTTGCGCCGTTGGCGTTACGCCCATCGTGTTTGCATACCGCGTGGAGAGTACCTGGTCCGCCGTATTCTTGGTGGGCCTGGCGGCGGCATGTCATCAGGGTTTTTCCGCCAATCTCTATACCCTGACCTCCGACATGTTTCCAGCGCGCGCGGTGGGCTCAGTGGTGGGAATCGGAGGGATGGCTGGCGCTATCGGAGGATTGTTGATCGCCACCATTGTTGGCCACGTGTTGCAGTGGACGGGGAGCTACAAGGTTCCTTTCCTGATTGCGGGTTCGGCTTACTTGCTGGCTCTCGCCATCATTCATGCGCTGGTTCCGAAACTGGAGCCAGCAACGATCCACCGAGTAGCATAGTAGTGAAACGGGAATCGCCTGACGCAGAGAGTGCGAATGCACGAAGGACGGCTTTCCCGCGGGATGCCAATTCGAGGTGAGTGCATGGGGTTAACGATCAAGCCGAAGCAAGAGTGCCGCTGGGACCAGATCAGTTTGGGCGAGGTCATGGTGCGTTTCGACCCGGGCGAGCGGCGCATTGCGACAGCGCGATTGTTTGAAGTATGCGAAGGCGGCGGGGAATACAACGTCGCGCGCGGGCTAAAGCGCTGCTTTGGGCTGGACACGGCGGTGGTCACCGCGTTCGCCGATGATCCTGTCGGGCGACTCCTTCAGGATCTCATTTACCAAGGCGGAGTGGATCAATCGCTGGTGCGCTGGGTGGAGCACGATGGCGTGGGCCGAAGGGCACGCAATGGGCTCAATTTTACGGAGCGCGGATTCGGCGTGCGTGCCGCGCTCGGAAGTTACGATCGCGGACACACCGCAGTCTCGCAGTTGAAGCCGGGAGAGATCGATTGGGATCATATTTTTGGAAAACAGGGAGCGCGGTGGTTTCATACCGGCGGCATCTTTTGTGCGCTTTCGGAGACGACTCCGGAGGTGACGTTGGAAGCCATGCAAGCAGCGAAACGGCATGGCACGGTCGTTTCGTATGACTTGAATTATCGCGCTTCGTTGTGGAAGTCTCACGGCGGAAAAAAACAGGCGCAGGATGTGAACCGTCGCATCGCGCCTTTCGTAGACGTCATGCTTGGCAATGAAGAAGACTTCTCGGCAGCGCTGGGTTATGACGTGCCGGGAATGGACACGGATCACTCCACTTTCGAAGTGCAAGGCTTCAAACAAATGATCGCGAAAGCTGTGAAAGACTTTCCCTTCCAGGTTGTGGCCACGACTCTCCGGAAAGCCAGGACAGCCACTCAAAATGATTGGGGCGCGATCTGCTATTGCGATGGCAAATTCCATCAGGCAAAGAATCGCGAAAATCTTGAGATTTTCGACCGCGTCGGAGGAGGCGATTCCTTCGCTTCCGGGCTGATTTACGGATTCCTGGCGGGACAGGATCCGCAATGGTCAGTGGAATGTGGCGCCGCGCACGGCGCGCTGGCCATGACCACGCCGGGGGATACTTCGATGGTAACCCTGCAGGAGGTCCTGCAAGTGATGAAGGGAGTCGGAGCGCGCATCGCGCGGTGAAGAAAGCTGGCAGAAGAAAAGTGAGAGCCGATGGATAAACAGAAAGTTCGCGATCGGATTATAGAAGTTGGAATTGTACCTGTCGTGCGCGCGTCGTCGCCCGCGGAAGCACGTGTCGCCGCCGAAGCTGTTTGTCAGGGCGGCATTCCCATCGTGGAGATCACCATGACCGTGCCTGGTGCCGTCGAGGTCATCCGCGAGCTGGCGAAGAATGTCGCTTCCGATGTCCTGATCGGAGCTGGGACCGTGCTCAACGCGGATGCTGCACGGCGGTGCCTGGACGCTGGAGCGCAGTTCCTGGTGAGCCCCGGTTTGAATCTTCAGACAATCGAACTTGCGGTGCGGGAAGAGAAGCTGATCATGGCTGGGGCGTTGACGCCCACGGAAGTGATGTCTGCGTGGGAGGCCGGAGCCGACTTCGTCAAGATTTTCCCGTGCGGCCAGGTAGGAGGAGCGAAATACATCAAGTGTCTGAGGGGACCGTTCCCGCAGATTCCGTTTGTGCCGACCGGCGGGGTCAATCTGAAAACGGCAGGTGAGTTCATCGAGGCGGGCGCCGCAGCGCTGGGAATCGGAGGAGAATTGGTACAGGCCGAGGCGCTGAAATCCAATAAACCGGAAATCATTGTTGAGAATGCGAAGAAATTCCTTGCGATCGTGAAGCAAGCACGGGAGCAGATGAAGTTCGAGGACATGGCTGCCAACCGCACCCTCTAAGGGAAGATTGCAGAACTGTTTCTGCCGGACGTGGCCCGTTATTGATTGACGCCGCTGGCCATGATGCCTCCATCTACCACCAGCAGGTGGCCGGTCACGAAGCTGGCGGAATCCGAGGCTAGAAACACCGCGGCCCCCACCAACTCTTCAGGCTTGCCGAACCTGCGCATCGGTGTGCGCATCAGAAACTCGCGGCCGCGTTCCGTACCGTCGAGAAGAGCTGCGTTCAAGTCCGTGCGCAAGACGCCTGGAATGAGTGCATTGACACATACGCCCGAAGTTGCCCATTCGATGGCGAGCGATTTAGTGAGGGAAGCGACAGCCGCCTTGCTGGCGGCATAAGCAGCCACCTCGAAGAGCCCGACAAGCGAGGAAAGCGAGCCGATATTGATGATGCGGCCATTGCGCTTCTCGATCATGTGCCGGCCAAAAACACGGCAAGCGCGCAAAGTGCCGTTCAGGTTCGTTTCCATGATGGCGTTCCATTCGGCTTCAGGAACCTCAAGGGTGGGCATGCGCTTGATGCGGCCGGCGCAGTTCACAAGAATTTGGACGCTGTTGAATTCGGCGCAGACGGACTGCAGGTGCCGTTCGAGACTGGCGACATCAGTTACGTCGCAAGTCTGGGCAAGAGAGCGGCGCCCGAGCGCCACGACCTCGGCGGAGGCGGCTTGCACAAGTTCTTGGCGGCGGCCTGTCGGTATGACATTCGCCCCGGCCTGAGCCAGACCGCGAGTGAGAGCAAGTCCGATGCCGCTGGTTCCACCGATAACCACTGCCGTCTTGTTCGTCAGATCGAGAAGCGGATGCCCCATGCAAGACTCCTCCGATTCGAAACTGAGTGGAATAGTGAGTGAACCATCAGATCCAATTGTAATGTGAGACGCAAATTCCGAGCGCTAAGTATTGCAAAGGCGATAGGGAGTGTCCCCGAGCCGGCAATCGTCCAATTCCCAAAAGGACGCCTCTTTATCGAGCAATGTAGTTCGTGAGACACAATGTCCACCGGCCCACACATTCCCGGTTGGCTGCACCGAACTGAATTCCAAGCATTTTCTTAAGAAATCGCATTGGACTCACTCCTGCAAGGTATCCGGCTGGGTTCACTCGGGATATAGTTGGCGGTTCTTGAAGAGGAACAATGGGTGGAAACCGGAAGTTGACATTCGCGACGATGATCGGGGCGGCCCTCGCTATGGTGGGCGTCTTTGTCGGATGGCGCGCATCGCGAGCTCTGCATCAGTCCGCGCAAGAGGTTCATTCCGAGCGGGAGATTCGCTTCCAGTTGCGGCCGTTCTTGCCTCCCAGCAATGTGAATTTTGAGGTCGTAAGCGCGCCCGACGTTTTCCTCCGGGCGGGGCGCTTTCAGAATCATCTTTATATCGCAGGGCCCGCGGGGCTGTCCGAATACGATCAAGCCGGCACTTTGCTTCGACAGTTTGAAGTGGGAAGAGAACTCCCGTCTTCCCCCCTGGTGGACATGGCGGTGGGCACTCTGGGGGATTCGGCGGAGCCGGAACTCATCCTGGGTACGGCGGCGGAGGGGATACTGGTCTTCGACGGGAGACGCTTCCGTCAGATCTATGCGGCAGACGTTGAGGCGCGATCCATTACTGCCATCTTGCCCGTGTCCGCGGGGCACTTGCTGATCGGCACGAAGAAGCGAGGCGTACTTCTATATGACGGGAAGCAGATTCGGGAACTGCATCCGACGCTGAGCAATCTCTACGTTCAGGCTCTGGTGGGGAGTGAGGTGGACTTGTGGGTTGGCACATTGAGCCAAGGCGTACTGCATTGGCACGCGGGCACTAGCGAATCCTTTGGCGAAGAGCAAGGATTGCCTGACCGGCAAGTGCAGGCGATCGCACTTGCTGGTGACAAGAGCTACGTTGGGACACCCGTGGGCGTGGCCGAATTCGACCGTGGACGATTTTCGCGAGTGCTCGCGTCAGGCTTACTGGTTACTTCGATCTTTGTGAATGCTGACGACTTGCTCGTGGGCACGGAGGATCAAGGCGTCGTGCACGTTCCCCTCGCCGCCCGGCGGCCGGGCCTCAACGCGCAAGGGGCCACAAAACTCGCGGAGGTGCAGCAGTTCCTCGGGACAGTCGATGGGGTATATGTCTTAACGCGCAACGGCTTGTTCGAACTGCCGGCGCATGGATTTGGATGGAAAGAGGTCTTGAAACCACGCCCAGCGGTTCTCAACGATCGAAATATCTCGGCGCTGGCGGCGGACAAGGACGGCCAATTGTGGATCGGCTATTTTGACCGCGGGCTCGATCTCTTACCAGGCGCTTCCACGCGGGTCCTGCATGTCGAGAATGAACACATCTTCTGCGTGAACCGAATCTGGCCCGATGCGAAATCCGGGACGGTGGCGGTGGCCACTGCGAATGGCCTCGTTCGAATGGGAGCTTCCGGCAGCCAGCAACAGGTGCTAACGCGGGCGGACGGACTCATCGCCGACCACGTCACGGACGTGGCACCGTACCGCGATGGCCTGGCGATCGCCACGCCGGCAGGATTGACATTTCTCGACGCCAACGGCGCGCGCAGCATGTATATGTTTCACGGCCTCGTAAACAATCACGTTTACGCTCTGGGAGTTTCCGGTGACGACCTGATGGTGGGGACGCTCGGCGGCTTATCTGAAATTGGCCGAGGAGAGATTCGCACGAACTACACAGCCGGCGCGTCCGGACTCAAACAGAACTGGATTACCGCGGTTGTTCCCGTGGGCGATGAATGGATGGTGGGAACGTACGGGAGCGGGATCATGGGCTTGGACCGCGCCGGGCGGTTCCATGCATTTGAGAAAGCAACCGCAGAAGTGGAAATCAATCCCAACGCCATGCTGGCAACAGTGCGTCTCGTTCTTGCCGGGACGCTGGGAGACGGCCTGTATGTCTATGACCGTGAAAAAGCGCGCTGGGCTGTGGTCCATGACGGCTTGCCCTCCCTGAACGTCACGGCGCTGGTCGAAAGCAAAGGCTATATCTACGTTGGGACGGACAACGGGCTGGTGCGAATTCAGGAACCGAGACTGCAACCATGAACAAGACACTCGCCACGATTTTCTCCCTGCTGATCACACCTATCCTGGCGTTTGCGGACGGCGGTGTACTGATTCCACGTGACAAAGCGCAACCCGATCCTGCCATTCTTTCTCTGGAAGAGATGGGAATTACCGTGCAGATCGACAACGGCGACGCCCGCGTTTTTGTGCGGCAGGTATTTGTGAATCATACGGCTTCGATTGAAGAGGGCAATTATGTGTTTGCGCTGCCGACGGGGGCTACGGTTTCCGATTTCGCCGTCTGGGACGGACCTACGCGAATTCCCGCCGTGATCCTGGAGCGCAAGCGTGCCGAAGAGATTTACAACCAGTTGAAACAGCAGTCCATCGATCCGGGACTGTTGCAGATGGGAGAGCGTGGCGCGGAGGAGGCCAAGCGCAGCGCCATCTTCAGCGCGCGCATTGCGCCCATTCCCGCGTACGGCACGAAGCGCCTGGAATTCGAGTATCACGAATCGATCCCGGTTGAAAATCTCAAGTCGTACTTCGCCATCCCTTTGCGGCCGGATGCATACCAGGCGCAGGCCGCCAGCCATTTGCGCATCAACTTCGAACTGCGCTCCGCTCATGCTATGAACAACTTTCAAGCTGCCGCAAAAGCAATTCCGCTCAAACTTGATGAAAATTCGCCACACCTGATCAAAGGCCACTTCGAAGGGCAAAACGTCAGCCTGACGGAGGATTTTGTGGCCACTTTCGATCTGGATCGGGCCGGCACCGATACGCTCCAGGTGGTTACGCACAGAAATCCTATAAGCGCTCAGCCTTCACCTACGGAGACAGCTCCGATTCGAAGCAACGATGAACCTGGCTTCTTTGCCGCGGAAACTCTGTTGGGCAGCGGGAAGAGCCGGAGCGCAACACCCGGAGACACGGCCAAGGATGCTGACGCACCGAAAACTTTGATCATCCTTCTGGACACTTCGCTCTCCATGCAATGGGAAAAGCTGGAGCGAAGTTATCAGGCGCTGGAGACGCTTCTGCGAACGCTGAAACCGGATGACAAGTTCAACCTGATTCTCTTCAACAGCCAGACGCAGAGCTTTCAGTCCGCCCCCATTCTGGCGGACAGCGGAGCCGTTCAACGGGCACTTGATTTTGTGCGGGCGAGCAGGTTGCGCGGCGGGACGGATTTGCAACGAGCGCTTGACGAAGGATTGCGGCAATCATCGAATTCCAGCGGAAAACTGTATCTCGTGCTGCTGAGTGACGGCGGAGCGACCCGCGGCACCATTCAGAATGGCAAGCTGGCCGCGTGGTATGAAACTGCGTGGAAGCGCCTTCCGGAAGCCAGCCGCCCGAAGACATACATCTTCGGCGTAGGTGACGATGCGAATCTGCCCTTGCTGAAGCTGCTGGCGCGCGAGGATGGAGTGCTGGAAAGCGTGCTCTCGACGGAGCCGATGGACTTCAAGCTGAGTTCATTCCTTTCCAAGATCGGCCGAAGCCCGGTCGGCCAGTTGCAACTCAGCATAGCGCCGGAAGCGGCGGTGAATTCCGTGTACGCGCTGCAGGATTCCGCATTTTCCGGTTCGATGGCCACGTGGGTCGGGCGGTTTCAGAAAGCACAGCCAGAGGTGGCGTTTACCGTTCGAGGCGTGCGCGATGGCGAACCCTTCGCGATTTCCACAAAAGTAAATCTTCCGCGCGAATCTCTCGATCACACGCAGCTTCCTCGTTTGTGGGCGCGCGCCCGAGTGGATGCATTGCTGGAAAAAATTCAAAGGGAAGGCGAGGACCAGGCCTCGATTGACGAGATCATCCGGCTGGCGCGGCAGTACAAGTTTGTGACGCCCTATACTTCATTTCTTGCCGTGCCGCGTGCGTTGCTGAGACCCAGGGTGATTCGCCCGGGCGACCCGGTACTGCGCGTGAAGACGGATGAATCCATCGTTTCGGTGGTCGCGCTCTTCCCGTTCGGGCTGGTCCAGAAACTGCGGTACCTGTCCGATGAAGGCACCTGGCAAACGAGATTTTTTGCGCCAAAAGACATGCAGGACGGAACGTACAGCGTCCGGCTTGTTTTGCGGGATCGCGCCGGCCACACGTATCGAGAAGCAAAGACATTTGTCATCGCCAGCAAAACGCCGGTTGTACAAATCAAGTTGGACCAAAAGCGATACCGGCGCGGACAGGTGTTGGATCTGAAAGTGGCCGCATCTCAGAGCACGCGGACTCTGGTGGCTCGCCTGGAGGGAGCGGCTCCCGTTGGGCTGAAGTGGGATTCGAAGGCGGGCGTGAATACGGGGCTATTGTTCATTCCCGACCAGATGATACCTGGAACGTACCGACTCACGGTCACCGCGGAAGATATTGCCCACAACATGGGGTCACAGGGGGTGGACATTGAAATCGTACCGTGATTTCTCACCCAAACTGCGCTTGTGGTTTGCGGGAGCCGTTCTGGCGCTGGTGGCTGCAGGCTGGGCGGTGACCGCCAGGGGCGCGCTTCCTTACTGGATCCTCAACGTTGAAGCTGGAACGGCAATCGAGTGCGCGTTTTTCCGCATGATGGCTCTTCCCTACGGCAATGTGCTCTTCCGCAGGCCTCCCGCGGAAACGCGGCCTGCGCTTGGCGAGCTCATCCAACAGAAACCGGCGGAGGCAGAACTCTATTCCCTGCGGGGATTGGAAGATGAGCAGCAACTGGACTTCGCCGCCGCGGAATCCGATTGGAAGATGTACGTGGAAAAATCGGCCGACAAGGTAGCCGCGCAACTTGCTCTCGCGGATTTTTACCATCGCAGGCTGCGGCCGCAGGATGAAATCGCAGAACTCTCGATTGTTGCCGGCGGCCCCGGGGACGCTGCCGAAAATCTTACAACTGCCTCGGAGCAGCGGTCCTGGCGCGCGTTCGAACGCATTTTCGCCATTATCCAGGCGCAAGGCCTTTCGAAGGAGGTCTCGATCGCGAAGTACCGCACCTGGATTGCCCGGTACCCAAAAGAGCCGCAACTCTACTCGCGCTTCCTGGCCTATTTGATCAGCCAGAAGGAATTCAGCGCCGCGAATCAACTGATCGCCGACTATCAGAAACAGTTTCCCGGCGATGAAATTTTTCAAGTGAAGGCCAAGGCCCTGGTTGACTACCGTCAGGGGTCCATACAACAAGGCCTCGCCGTGTATGAAAAAAGTTTTCAGCCGCTCTGGGACCCGGAGCTGGTGAAAAGCTATTTTGAACTTCTTGGACAGACGCAGAATCTGCGGAAGTTTCTCGATGAGTCTCGCGCCGCGCTCAACGCGAATCCGGAAGATTTGAAGGCGACCGCGCGCGTCTTCTATTACTACCAGCAGCAGGGAAAACTGGACGCCGCGCAGCAAGCTATCACTACTTTGCGTTTGCACAAGGAAGCGGCCAAGTCCAACTGGACGCCGGAGGAACTCTATGTCTGCGGACGTCTGCTGGAGGACATCCATTCTTACCCCGAGGCCGCGCGGTATTACTTTGCGCTCTACAACAGCAAAGGGGCGAAGGACTCGCAGGAGCGTGCGCTGAGCCGCCTGACGGATTTGCTGCTCACCGCTCCAGAGAACCCCATACGTCTTGGGAGCGGGGAACTGTCCATGTACAAGGACATCGCCACGCTGGATCAGGGCCCTGGCTACCTGAACGGAATCCTCTCCTTGATCTTGAACACCACTGGACCCGCAAGCGAGTACTCGGAGGAGGAGCAGCGTGCGGTCCCTTACTTTCATCGCTCGCGTGCCGCCGAGTTGCTTGCCTTGCTGGACAAAAACTTTCCGGAAGCGACAAGCCGCCCGGAACTCCATGCAAAACTGCTGGATTTTTATGCGAGCAATGCAAAAAGCGAAGCCGTGCTGAAGGGCGGCAAGGAATTCCTGGCAACATTTGCGAAGGCCTCCGAGCGCACCACCGTGGCACTGCTCATGGCAGACGCGGACGCGAGGCTCGGCAAGTCGCAGGATGAATTTGCGATCTACGACGCCATCCTGCAGGAGCTGGCTGCTAAAGCGGACCGAATCCCGCTCGGCGTGCGTGCTGCCGGCGGCGAATTCAGCCAGCAACCCGACGCTTATTCTCCAGAAGCAGCGGATAGCGAAGCGGGGGACGACTCCGCGAATTCGAGCGACCGTGGAAGTGGAAGCATCCGTGCACGGATGGCCGAGCAGAGCGCCGCTTTCCGATTGAAAACTGCGCAAGTCACCGCGGAAGGCGGACCGCGATCGCCTGAATATTCTCGCGTTCTCGAGCGCTACCTGGCTCGTCTGGTCGAATTGAAAGAGATTCCGCAAGCTCTCGGAGTGCTCCGGCGCGAAATCGATCACAACCCCGCCGATCCCGGGCTCTACGAGCGTCTGGCGGTTTTTCTGGAGCAGAACGCCCTCGGCACGGAACAGGAAGAGATCTATCGGAGAGCCATCGCCCGTTTTCCGGAGCGCTCCTGGTACAACAAACTGGCGCGGTATTACCTGAGATACAAAAAAAATGCGGAATTCGAAAAGCTCACCCAGGATGCCGTCAAACAATTCGACGGCAGCGACCTGCAGAATTACTTTCAATCCGTTGTTGGCGGAACCCCGGACATGTACGTCCGGCTGAATCAATACGCGAACGCACGGTTCCCCCACAATCCCTACTTCGTGCACAACCTGCTCCAGGCTTATCACAGCAGGGCAACCTGGAATCAAGCGGCGTGGGAAGCGTTGCTGCACCAACATTGGTTTGAAGAATCCGAACTGCGCAACGAGTTTTTCGAGTTCCTGAGTTTTCACGGGATGCTCGAAGCGGAATTGAATATCCTTAGACAGTCGGCTCCTCCCCAGGAAAAGAGCAGCTGGGAGGAATTTGTCCGCAAAAATCCGGCTTCCGGCCAATATCTCGCGCAGGCTCAGCTCTGGCGTTCTCACTATGAAGAGAGTGCACCGGTGCTGAAGGCGCTGGCCGGCGAATATCCTGCCGAGCCGGAACTGGGCCGGATGGCGTCTTCCGTGTTTCGTTCTCTCGCGTATTTCGAGCCCGGTGATACGAGCGTGGCAGTGAAGATTGAAGGAAACTTGCTCGCCGCAAATCCCGGCAGCACGGAAATTCTTGCGCGAATTGGAGATATCTATTCGGACCGGGAGCTCTTTGGGGAAGCAATTCCGTATTGGGAGCGCATTCCCAAAGTCGCACCGGGAGAATCGGGTGGTTATGTGGAAGCGGCTACCATTTACTGGGATTACTATGATTTTGACAACGCTCTGCGGCTTCTCGAAGAGGGAAGGAGAAGACTCGGAAATAAAGATCTCTACGGCTACGAAGAAGGGGCGATCTATGAAGGCAAGCGCGATTATCCAAACGCGATTCACGAATATGCGAACGCCGCGCTGATGGCCGGAGGCGAATCGCCCGCGCTGAGGCTTTTGGAACTGGCGCGCCGGCCCAAATTCCGCGAGCTGGTCAACCAGGAGACGGAGAGGCTGGCGAGCGCTTCACGATACGCGATGCCGGCCGTGAACCTGCGCGTGCGCGTGCTGGAGACGGAGAACCGCAAGCCGGAGTTAGTGGAATTCCTTGACGCAGCGGTCGCCAACGCGGCGACGATCGAACAAGCGGCGGAGATCGAGGCTCTTGCACAACAGAAATCCCTGGAAAACGTGCGGCAGCATGCACTCGAGAAGCAGGCCGCGCTGGCCACGGATCCCGTCACGCGATTGCAGTTGCGCTATGCCCTCGTGCGTCTATATGAAAGCCGGAAGGATTTCACGTCGGCCCAGAGAAATATCGAAGTGTTGTACCGGGAGAATACAAAGATTCTTGGTGTGGTGCGTGCCACAGTTGATTTCTACTGGCGCATGAAACTCTATCCACAAGCTATCGCTGTTCTGGAGCAAGCGGAGAAAGACGCCTATCCGGAACTCGGCAAACAGTTTACCTTCGAAGCGGCGCGAAAATCCACGGAGGCGCGCCAGTACGTACAGGCGCGTGGCTTGCTTGAACCGCTTTTGAAAGATTCTCCTTATGACAGCCAGTATCTGACGGCGATGGCTGACACTTACGCGCAGGCCGGCGACCAGCAGGGATTGAAGCAGTTTTACCTGGATAAGATCGCGTTATTCCGAACCGCTCCGCTCTCTCCCGATGACCGGAAAAACAGGATCGCCACGCTCCGCCGCGGGCTGATTCCTGCGCTGACCAAGCTGAAGGACTATTCCGGCGCAGTCGATCAATACATCGAGATCATCAACAACTTCCCGGAAGACGATGGGCTTGTGGCGGAAGCGGCGTTGTATTCCCTTCGCTACAAACGTCAAGCGCAGCTTGTCGATTTTTATGCCAAGACGGTCGTGCAGTCTCCGCGCGATTTCCGCTGGCCCATGGTGCTGGCCCGCGTCCAGACCAGCCTGGAAAATTTTCCCGCAGCGATTGACACTTATGGCAAAGCCATCACGATTCGGCCCGACCGCACGGATCTGCGCATCGCACGTGCCACGCTGTCGGAGCGGTTGATGAGATTTGACGATGCCGTCAGCGACTACGAACGGATCTACCAGCTGGCGTACAAGGATCCGAGGTGGATGGAGAAGATCGCGGAAGTGCGCGCACGGCAGGGCAAGAATGAGGAAGCTGTCGCGGCGCTCAAGACCGCTCTGATCGATGTGGGCCCCGAACGCGCGGAAAACTATTTTGAAGTAGCCCGCCGATTGGAGGGCTGGGGAATCCTGGAGCAGGCGCGGTCGTTCGCGGAGCAGGGTGTCAACAGCGCCGGCGGCGAACTCCTCGCATCCACTCAATATCACGAAGGAGCGAAACTCTATACGCGCATCATGACGCGCCTTCGCCAGCAGGAAAAAGCGTATGCGACGCTTCGAACGGCGCTCGCTGCCGCTTCTTCTTCGCTTCCAGTCGTCAAAGAACAGGTGGCCAAAGAGGGTATTGTCGGAATCTCCGACAAGGAATGGCGAGAGCACACCCTGCAAGTTCGGAAGAACAACGCGAACAACGGCATGCGAGGCGCTCTGACCGAGATGGGTTCAACCGTTGCGCGTTATTTCACACCAGAGGAAAAAGTCTCGTTTGCTGGATTTGCGCAGGGACTTCGCACGCCGATGAATTTCGAGGACGCCAACCTTTTTGCTTTCCCGCTCGCCCACAGCGCCGGACTTGCTGAAGAGGAAGCTCGCTGGCGCTACGAGTTAATGATGAGCTCCCCGGAGAACACCGCCGCTCTGATGGGGCAGATGTCCAGCTTCGTCGAACTCCAGCGGCAACGTGCGAAGTTTGCGGAACTCGGTCCACAGTTGGAACGCTTTGCTCCCCGCGGTCAGCATGTCAGCGTTTTGCTGGCTGCTGCGGAAGCCTATCGCGCCGCAGGCGATTCCGAAAACGACTTGCGTATGCTGTCAAGTGTGTCCCCGGCTTATCTCGGCGGCGACGTACAAAAACATTTCTTTGAACTGCTTCTCGAAAAGCGTCCGCAGCAGCTCGTGCAGCTTGCCGCTTTCTGGAATCCGGTTGGAGAACAAGCTGCCGATTTTGTATTGGTAAACGGCGACGCACAGCTGGCGCATGCAGTGGTCGGCGCGCGTGGTGGCTCACGGTCAGCGGTGTGGGGAAAATCCTACACGGCGCTCGTGGGGCTCTATTTCACGGAGACTTCTCCGGCGGTCAACAACGCCTTTCTCAACGTGCTGGGCGATGCGCCGATCGGGGAACGTCTTGGCAAAACCGTGGACCGCAACGCGCAGCTTGCCGGCGACGTTTGGTTTTATTATGGATCGCGCTATGGTGAATACCTGGGAGATACCAAACAGGGCGCGCCCGAAGATTACTTGCCAGCGGTATTGGAGCAAAGCCCCGCCTCCTCCTCCGGCTATCAAACGCTCGCTGATTACTACGCCGAGAGCGGCGACACGCGTTCCGCGATTGCAGACTATAAGCACGCGCTAGAACTGTCGCCGGGCCACGCAGACATCCATGAGCGGCTTGCCCTGGCCTACTATAAAGACGGCAAGCGCGCCGAAGCCATTGCCGAATGGAAACTCGTCTTTTCCATATTGCTGAAACAAGTGAACAGCGCGCGAGTGCCAGAAAGTTTCTGGTCCGATTTCAGCCGGGCTTGCAATGATCTTCACTCACGGCGCCTTTTCGGGGCAGTGAAGCCAGAAGTGGACGGGGTGGTGCGCGCGTACCTTGGCCGCAACGGCAACTACCGTTCGAACGCGATATTGCGCAGCGGCTATACGGCTATCGGCGATCCTGTCGCGGCGACCACCTGGCTTCTGGATGTATCTTCATCCAGCCCGGCCTCCATTTCCGTCCTGGCAGATGTGGTGGACGCAGAATGGATTCCTCTGGCGCAGCGCGGGCCAATCTACCAGCGAATCCTGGAAGGCAATCAAAAGGAGCTTGCCAGAACGGAAGGCCTCGAACGGGAGAACGCACAGAGCGGACTGCGCTCATGGCAGATTCGCTGGATTCGATACCTGATCGAGACGAAACAGTTCCGTCAAGCGGGCGATTCTATCGTCGCTCTCCAGAGAGACTCGCAATCCTTAGATGCATCCGCGCTTGTTCCGTTCGAACTGCGAATTGCCGCCCAAGCCGGTACTCTGGATGAAAAAATTTCAGGGTACCGCGCCGACCCTGAAAATGCGCCGGGTGCGGAAACCTTGAGAGCCGCCGCGCGGCAAATCTTTGAATCCGGCGACAAACAGTCCGCCCGCAAGATCCTCGAGTTCGTTTTTGCACGCGATCTTGACGAGCACAAACTGGTGGCGGCAAATTTCCTTGGCCTTGCGGAGATTCGCATTGCCGCAGGCGATACGCCAGGCGCCGTGGAGCTTCTCAAGCGTCTCGTGGCTGTCGTGGGCGATCTGTATCAGAACATGGATTCGGCTGCAGCGCTTTTGGAGAAAACCGGACACAACGTGGAAGCCGTCGGATTTCTCGCTCCATTGGTCAATTCCACTCCCTGGGAACCGGCGTATCGCCTACGCTTGGCTAAAGCGCAAATCTCCGCGAAGACGGATGCGAACATTGCGCGAGACGGTCTGGCGAGAATTGCCACGGCTTCGCAGAATCCGTACGACTATCGCGTCGATGCCGCACTGGTTCTTTCTGGCTCCCGGCAAACGGCAGATTTTGGCAGCGCGGAGTTGAAGCTTCTAGCCGGGGATCCCAAGAGCATTACTCTCACTGCCGCCGATCATCCCTTTTTCTATGACGCGCGCGTAAAGGCGGCGCAAAACTCCAGCGACGCGCACCAGAAAGCGCAAATACTGGCGAAAGCATTGGAAGACACGCCCGCCCGGGACGATGCTCGCATTCCGTTATTCCACGCCGCTGTGGCGGTGCATTCCGATGAGTTTGCCATGGGCTCCATTGAACAAATGCTACGCGACCAGCGGTTCCGCCAGGTGGCCTCGAATGACACCAACAACGAAGAAGAGATTCTGAGTTCCGATCAGAGCCCGGAAGGACAGGATGAAGAGTCCTCACCACTTTACGGCCCGACAAAATTGCCGCCTGCCCAGCAGGCGCAGCTTGCACAGGCGGTTGGCCTGATCTTCGTCCGACTCCAACGCTTCAGCGAGGCACTCGGCTATTTGCAGGCCGCTCGAACGCTCGAAAAAAATCCTGCCCGGCGCAAGGTACTTGTTGGAGAGATCAACGACGTAAAGGCGCGCTTGCGGCGCCAGCAGCTCAACGCAGCTAGGCAGCCCATACTTCATGCGGAGCTGGAGCAGGACCGTCTGGTGCGGCCGCGGCTTGCGGCGCACGCAACACCTTCCGCAAAGCCAGCCGCAACGTCTGGAGAAGGACATTGAAACGCGCGATCCTTTTAGTTCTCATCACTGCAGCGTGCATTGGCGTGAGCTGGGGAGCCTATCAGGCCGTTTCGTCGGCGCAAACACCGGCTCCGCCACTTTCCCGCTTTGTCCCCACGGGGGCTTTGCTCTATCTCCAGGCCAAGGACTTCTCCTCGCTGCTGTCGGATTGGGACAAATCCGGCGAGAAGCAAGTCTGGCTGAAGAGCAACAACTACGAAGTGTTTTCACGTTCCCGGCTCTTCCTTCGCCTCAAGGATGCGAGCACGGAATTTTCCACCGCAGCCGGCATTCCCGCGGACACGAATCTCCTCCGTCAGGTAGCTGGCCAACAGAGTGCGCTGGCCATCTTCGATATAGGAAAACTTGAGTTCCTCTACGTCACACGGTTGCCTTCGGCAAATTCCATGCAATCCGCCCTTTGGCAGACGCGTTCGAGGTTTGAAACGCGTAGTGCGGGCGGTGCGACATTTTTCCTGCGGCGCGATCCGGAGTCAGGGAGGGAAGTCGCCTTCGCCGTCGCCGGGGACTATTTGATCCTCGCTACGCGGGAGGACTTGCTGGCTGGTGCGCTGCAGCTTCTGGCAGGCGGCGATGCGCGTTCGATAGAGACGGAACCGTGGTGGTCACGCTCCGTTGCCGCAGCGCCTGCGGAAGGCGATTTACGAATGGTCTTAAATCTCGAAAAAATTGTGCCGAGCCCCTATTTTCGCTCTTACTGGGTTCAGCAATACATCACCGACATGAAGCAATACTCTGCCGCAATCTCCGACCTGATTCGTTCAGGAAAGGAATACCGGGAAGAGCGGGTTCTTCTGCGGAAACCACCCGCTACCGGGGACACTTCTGGAAGTGGAGGGCCGGCCGGTGTCGCGGATATTTTGCGCCTGGTTCCCGCACAAGCCGGAGTCTATGAGGCGAAGGCGAACCCAACACCGGCGGATTGCCTTGCCCTCATCGAAACCAAGATTCTCGCGCCGCACCTGGGTCCGGGCGTCGCGGAAAAGCTCGCCCCGGAAGTTCAACTCACCGGTGGAGAGACGGGCTCGAGCACAGACTTGGAGACACGCATCGATCAGCCTCCGATGAAGGCTTCCGTCACAGTCGATAGCGCTGCGCCTCTCCAGGATCTGCTCGCCGGAAATCAGGTTTCGGCTGTGTTGCAGATACAATCCACGGAACTGGACAAGGATGGAGTCTTTGTCCGCATTCATTCCGCAGTGGTATTGCTGGGCCAGTCGGACTGGAATGAATCGGCTGTGCGTTCGTCGCTCGTTGATTTTGTGCGCCCAAGTTTCACCACGGGATTGCTGGGGGTCGAGTGGCAGAAAAACTCCGGGTACATCGAACTCAATGGGTTGTGGAGACTGGCTGCGGCAGCCCGAGGAAAATATCTGTTCATTTCCGACGATTCAGGATTGCTGGCCGCGCTGCTGGCCAACACAAATCAGAAGTCGACACTGGCGCCCGCCGTTTTTGTAGCAAGGTTCGATCATCAGCGAGAGAAAGAAAATTTTGGCCGTTTGGCGGGGCTCCTTGATAAGCCGACGGGTGGCGCTGGAACCGGCAGCGCTCCGGATTTCTTCTCCGAAAATATCGGCAGCCTGAGTTTGGCCCTCGCTGGCGTGTCCTCAGAGAAAATCGTAGTCCGCGACCTAGGCGACAAGGTAAATCAGACGGTCACCTACCAATGGGTTCGTTAGTCAGGATCGGCGTAGCCTCGTACCTGTCGCTGCTGCTTCTAACTTGCTCGCTCGGCCGCCATCCGGCCCAGTCCGCATCTGTCACGCCGCCTCGTACTCTTTTTTCGCAATCGGCCGTCGAGGTGTTGGAGCGCGATTTCTCGGGGCGCAGTGTCTCCTACCTGTTGTTCGATGCGAATTCAGGAGCGCTTCTGGCGAGTCACTGGGAGCATTACGACGATCCCATTCCGCTGGGGTCCCTGGTGAAACCTTTTACGGCTCTCGCCTATGCCGAAGCGCATGAGTTTCGCTATCCCACCTACGAATGCAAAGGCCAGTCGAGCGGTTGCTGGCAGGTGCATCCTCACGGAAAACTGGATATCGTTTCCGCCATTTCTGTTTCCTGTAACTCTTATTTTCTTTCACTGTCTGAAAGTGTCACTGCAGAGCAGCTTCTTCCCGTGACCAGAGCTTTCGAACTCGAATCCCCTGAACCGGATTTCACCAGGTCGAGCCTCATCGGTCTCGGTGAACGATGGAAGATTTCGCCAATACGGATGGCGCGTGCGTACCTCGAACTCTATCGCCGGCGCACCCAGCCCGGCGTTCGGGAAATCTTGGCCGGGATGCTGCAATCGGAAAAGCGCGGAACAGGAGCAGCGGTTGGCCGCGCGTTGAAGCACTCAGACGCGTTCGTCAAGACGGGGACCGCACCATGCACGCACGCATCGCGGGCGCCCGCCGACGGATCTGTCATAGCATTGGTGCCCGCCCAGAAGCCGGAGATCCTTCTCATGATCCGGGTTCACGGAGTCGCGGGAGCTAAGGCCGCGGAGACGGCCGGCCGCATGCTAAGCCGGATGGAGGAATAGGCGCGTGCGCTGGAAGTGGATGCTGTTCCTTCTCTCCGTTCTACTGAGCAATCCACTTGCGAACGCACAAAATGTTCGAATTGGAGTGCTGGGAATCTTCCATCCTCGTCAGCTCGACCTTACTTCCGGCAATGTCGACGCAATCGTCGTCACTGCCGCCGGCAAGACTTTTTTTCTGCAGCCAGGATCGCCTGCCGGCAAACTTCAAATTCGCGCTTCGGGAAACGAGTTGCTCCTGAGAATCGCAGGCAAGGAATTACGTGCAAGCGATATTCACGCCGCGGGACGCAATCAGGACGCCACGGATTTCATACTAAGTGTGCCCGGAAAGATCGAGCGACGGTATCGGGGAACTCTGGACCTAAAAATCGTAGGTGACGAACTGGTCCCCGTGGTCACGATGGATCTCGAGACTGCGGTAGCTTCCGTGGTGCAAGCTGAATCCCTGGCCGGCACTTCTTTCGAAGCATTGAAGGCACAAACAGTGGTGACGCGCTCGTATCTTGTTGCTGGAGGCGGGCGTCACGCGGAGTTTGATTTCTGCGATCTCACGCACTGCCAGTCCTTACAGGAAGCGCCGCGACCCGGCAGCCCAGCCGCGGTCGCTGCGGAGGCGACGCGAGACCTCATAATTACCTTTGACGAAAAAGCTGTGGCGGCCATGTTTACCGGCAGCTGCGGGGGCCATACTCTTACGCCCGCCGATATTGGCATCTCTTCCCGCGGGTATCCGTATTTCTCCGTTGTTTGCGATTTCTGCCACAAAAATCCCGTTCGTTGGAGCCGCCGTCTCTCGCGGGAAGACGCCGCGATTCTTTCTGATCATCGTGAAGCCGGGCGGTTGTCTGTGGACAGGCGGCTTGGTTGGAACGCGGTCCCGAGCAACAATTTCAAGACGCATGAAAGCGGAACGGAGGTCATTTTGCAGGGCGTTGGCCAGGGACACGGTGTCGGACTCTGCCAGCGTGGCGCAAGGGCCATGGCCGAGGAGGGCGCGGACTTTCGCAAGATCATCGATCATTATTTTCCGAACACTAGTCTTGTCCGGTTCGCCGCCCTTCCGTTCCAATCCAACTGGATCGCAAAATAGCTTTGCCACTCTGGTTTCGGCAGCAGCACCATGGCGCTTCCGTCCAACGCCACCGTCGGCGTCAAAGTTTTGTTGCTTGCGTGAGCGGATGGTCAATGGCAGTTTATCTGGAGACGGTCCGGTATTTTGCGGATTCGAATGGCGGGCATCGTGGGGAGGCATTTATGACGTCACCGGACGACGGAATCGTCCAGAAGCCGAGCAGTCATTCTGTAGATCAGACCGTGGAACAACTCAAAGGGATCCTGCGAGCGAAAGGAGTCACGCTCTTCGCTCTGGTTGATCATAGTGGGGAAGCGGAGAAAGTGGGACTGAAAATGCGTCCCACCAAGCTGCTGATTTTCGGCAGCCCCAAGGCTGGCACACCCTTGATGCTGGCCGCGCCGAGCAGCGCTCTCGATCTGCCTCTTAAGCTTTTGATCTGGGAGGACGCCCAAGGAAAAGTCTGGATTTCCTACAACAGCCCGGAGTATTTGCTCGAGCGGCACGGCATCCCGCGGGAGATGCTACCGAACATCGCCGTCATCGAAGTGTTGGCTGCCGCGACGGGCAAGTAGTGACGCGCTTGCTGAGAACTCGCTTCGCAGAAATCTCTTAGGTTCAATTCGAGTCACGCCGAAGATTTCCCATTCAATCTCTTTCGGTTTTTTCCAGGACCGTCTTAGGATTTTGGACAAGCAACTCGAGTTCCTCGGGAGTTTTCGGCCAGTCCTCGCGCAGCAGCCGTGACAAGGCACGGTCGGCGAGGAGCTTTCCGCCCGTCTGGCAGTTCGGGCAGTAGTTGGTTTCATTCGACGCGTAACGAATGCGCTGGACCTTGCCGTTGCAGCGCGGGCAAGGCTGCTTGTACCGGCCGTGAACCGCCATGCCTTCGCGAAACGCCGTTACTTTCTCGGGAAATCCTTCGCCGGTTTGCAAGCGCGAGCGTTGAAGCCAGGTGGTTAGCGTAGATCTCACCGCCGCGAACAGCCGCTCAACTTCGGACGGCGTGAGTTTTTGCGTAAGCGCAAGCGGTGAGAGCCGCGCCTCAAAGAGGATTTCGTCGGAATACGCGTTGCCAATGCCGCTGAACAATCGTGGATCGGTCAGAGCGCGTTTCAGCGTGTGATTTGCCGATGTGAGGATTGCGGCAAAGCGGTCGAGATCCGTCTCAAGAACTTCCAAACCGCCGGGGTCGAGCGCGCGGAGTTCGTCTTCTCCATTGACCGCGTGGAGCGACGCGCGCTTTTTCGATCCTGCCTCAGTCCAAAGCAGAGTTCCGTTCGGAAAATCGAATGCGGCGAGGCCCCGGGGCCGCGAAACCTTTGCGCCGCGTGTCCGCCAGTGCAGCCGGCCGGCGATCATCAGGTGCAAGACCAGCCAAATATCATTTTCAAGGCCGATACAAATGCGTTTGCCCATTCTGCGCAGTTGCACTACGGTCTTGCCTTCCGCACTGCTAAGTGGTGGCTCCACGGTGCGCAGCAGAAAAGGGCTTACGATTCGCGTGCGCTCGAGCGTTCGACCGAGAATTCGCTTTTCTAACGCTTCGATGTATACGACTATGTCGGGAAGTTCCGGCACGGAATTGGGCCTCACCGCACGGCGCCGACTATCGTACATCCTCGGACGCTTGTGCGAAAACCGAGCTGCAAGATGTTCATGGGTGAGCGCCGGGAAAAAAGGGAGCATAGGCCATGACATTCAGGGAAAAATGGCAGCGCCGCACGTTTCTAGGCAGTCTCGGTGCTCTGGCGGGTGCCCTCTTCAGCCCCAGAAAACTTTTTGCGAGTTCTATGGCGGCTCCTACATCTACTGAAAAGATAACGGGCTTTGGCGCTACAGGTAATGTCTACGAGGAACTGGAAGTAACCACAGTCATCAACGGTCAGGGCACTATGACCGTACTTGGCGGATCGCTGATGCGTCCGGAAGTCGAAGCGGTCATGGCTCTGGGCTCGCTCCATTTCGTGAGCGTTCCCGAGCTCGAAGTTGCTGCAGGCAAACGCATCGCGGAAATGCTCAAGTTGCCGGAAGGGAACACCGCGCTGGTCACGTCCGGCGCCGCCGCCGCGATGCAATCCGGATTGGCCGGTATTCTCACGGGAGACAATCCCAAATTTATCGAGCAACTCCCGGATCTCACCGGAATGAAATCCGAAGTGATCATCCAGAAATCACATCGCAATCCTTTTGATCACCAGCTGCGGTCCACCGGGATAAAACTTGTTGAGATTGAATCCCAGGACGATCTCCGCAAGGCCGTCAATCCAAAGACCGCCATGATGCACTTCACGAATTTCGCCAACGCAGCAGGCCAGATCAAAGTGGACGAATGGGCCCGGCTATCCAAGGAATACAAGGTGCCCTGTTTCATCGATGCCGCCGCCGATACGCCGCCAGTCTCCCACCTGTGGGACTACACCGTCATGGGCTATGACCTCGCGGCCTTCAGCGGCGGAAAGGCCATCCGCGGCCCGCAATGTGCCGGACTGCTCATTGGAAGAAGGGATCTCGTAGCCTATGCGCTGCTCAACAATAGCCCACATGAAGACACTCTCGGCCGCAGCCAGAAAGTCGGCAAGGAAGAAATCGTTGGCATGATCAAGGCGCTCGAATCGTATCTCAACGAAGATCATGAAGCCTTGAACAAGGAATGGCAGCACCGCCTGGAAGTCGTCTCGATCGCGGTCACAAGAGTGCCTGGGGTCTCCGCCTCGTATTTCATACCGGATATTGCCAATCACGTTCCGCACTTGGAGATCACCTGGGATCCACGCCGTATCTCGATTACGCCGCACGACGCGAGTACAGCCCTGCGCAAGTCCAAACCATCCATCATACTTCCGGAGGGAGAAGACGGCAGGAAGGGACTCACGATGAATTCCTTCATGCTGCAACCCGGTGAAGAGAAGATCATCGCCGGGAAGCTGGTTGAACTTTTGAAGGCAAACGCGGTGTGAAGACAGCGAGCCTCAGCACCGCATCTGGATTTGCGTCAGCCCTTCAGTGTGCGATAGTTTCCGCATTCTCTGTGACTCAGCGATGTCCCCATGGCTGAGCGAACCACAAGCCGCGTGCGTTGGTTCCTGGTGATTGGCCTGTTTGTCCTCAGTGCCGTAGCCTACGTCGACCGCATCAATATCGCCATCGCTGGCAGCTCCATCGCTTCCGAATTCCACCTGACAAATGTTCAGTTAGGCTCGTTGACCAGCGCTTTCCTGGTCGGCTATGCACTTTTCCAGACGCTGGGAGGATGGCTCGCGGATCGCTTGGGGCCGCGGCGCGTCCTTACTGCGGGAGTCTTATGGTGGGGAATCTTCACCGCGCTGACAACCGCTGTTTCTCCGAAGATCGCTTTTGCGGTTTTCTATCTCGCGGCCGTGCGTTTTCTTCTGGGGGCTGGGGAAGCCGTGATGTTCCCGGCCTCGAATCAATTCGTATCACGGTGGATTCCTACGCAGGAGCGAGGAATCGCCAATGGCATCATATTCGCCGGCGTTGGCGTCGGTGCTGGCGTCACTCCCGGCCTCATCTCCTACATCATGGTTAATTACGGCTGGCGTTGGTCTTTCTGGGCGAGCGCTCTCCTCGGCCTGCTTGCTGGAACGGCCTGGTATCTCTTCGCGCGAGACACGCCGGAACAACACTCGAGTGTTTCCCCCGAAGAGCTTGGACATATTCAAGCGGGCCGAACCGCTCCCGCCTTGACAGTCCTCGAACCTGGCGCCACGCGAATTCCTTGGAGCACCATCCTCGCGAGCAGAGAAGTATGGGCCGTGACCGTCAGCTATTTCTGCTTCGGCTATATTGCCTGGATCTTCTTCACGTGGTTTTTCATCTACCTTCGCACGATCCGCGGATTGGATTTGAAGGCCAGCGCTTCCTACACCACATTCCTTTTCCTGACCATGGCCACGTGTAGTCCGCTCGGCGGCGCAATGAGTGATTACATCACTAAGCTGTATGGCAAACGCGCCGGACGCTGCAGCATCGCGGTTTTTGCGCTTATGCTGACCGCCATTTTTCTCGTCCTCGGTTCGCAAGTGCACAGTGCGCGCCTTGCCAGCGTCGTGCTCGCGGGCGGCGCTGGGGCCCTCTATCTCTCCCAAAGTTCCTTTTGGTCGGTAACGGCCGATATCGCGGCCGCGTCTTCCGGATCCGTTTCCGGTTTTATGAACATGGGCAATCAGATCGGTGGAGCGCTGACCGCCTTGCTTACTCCCGCGATCGCCTCCTGGCTTGGCTGGAGCGCTTCCTTCCACGTCGCAGCTGGTTTAGCCGTCCTGGGCGCGCTGGCCTGGTTTTTTGTCGATCCCGAGCGCACTCTGTAGCCGTTGAGACTAGCCTCCCGGCGCGAGTAGCACCGGACGATCGTAACCCGTCATTTCCAGATATCCCACGCCGTCTATCGGTTTTGTATTGCGCTTGCCGCTCAGAACGATGGCGCCCTCCCAATAGTTCGGCACGAATTTTGTCTTACCCGTCAGTTCCTGGGATTCGAGCGGCGATTTCGCTTCAAGTTCAATCCCCAGCCTGGGAATCGCGATCTGCCATTGGACTGGATACACGGCGCCAGTGACAGGGCTCTTCCATCTCTCCCCGAGCGGCTGCAGAACAAAATCGCTGCCGCGCAAGTGCGTCGTCCTGCCTTGCGCATCAACGTAGGTGCCTGCCGAATACGGATCGATCGAGCCATCGGCATGGCGAATGTGAAAGAGCATCAGTTCCGTGTTGTCCGCAAGTTGCAGGCTCAGCCAGTCCCAGCCTCTCTGATCCGGCGCGAGCTGGTGCGTGAAGAACTCGTGATCCATCCAGCTCGTGCCGCTGACATCGAATTTCTTCGCGCCCAGCTCGATCGAACCGGATGTCGTCAGACGCGTGAGAGAAATGTAGTGTGAAGCGTGGCCCGGGCATTCGGCTTTCTGGCTCACGCCATTTTCGCCGTGCAGGACCGGTGGTTTTTCCGGACGCAGCATCAAATCCAGCTGAAATCGTTGATCCATCGCCTGCAGTTTCTGTTCGTTGCCTTCCCACAGAATTTGCCAATTGCCATTCCAGATACGGCCTTGCGATTCGCTCGCGCCGGCGATTCGCGGCCCTGCTCGATTGGTCCGTTCCGCGTGGTAAAACTTCCCGCCATCCAAATCGCTCAACGCAAGATTTGCGACGTAAAGATCCTTCACGTCCCAGGCGCCGGACTTCCCCGGATCGCGGCTCACTGCCTGCCGAAAGAAAGTCAATTCGAAACCGAAGCGATGGCCGTCGCGCGACCTCAAATTTCCCGTGTAATACCACCACTCCGTCTGAAAATCCGGGTGGCTGAAATGATCGTGCGGGAATTCATAACGGTAACCCGGCAAAGCCGTGCGGTATTGCGCCGCGAGCGTCTGGAAAAAAAACAGCGCCGCCGTGAAGCACGCCAGGCTACTCTTCATGGACGACCTCCAGCGGATTCAGCCGCACCGCCACTTCCGCCGGATACAGACCCGCAAGCACTGTCGCGGCGTACACCACCGTCAAGGCAGCGACGAGAATCTCCACCGGCCAGTGGAATCGAATCGTCCAGCCAAATGATTGCTTGTTGATCACATAGATGAGCACCAGCGACAGCGCGAAACCCAGCGCGAGCCCGGCAAGATTCGCCAGCAGCCCCAGCAGTCCTGCTTCTACGAGAATCAACTTTCGAATCTGTCCCGTCGCTCCGCCGAGGAAACGCAGCAACCCCAGCTCGCGTCGCCGATCGATCACCAGCGCAAGGAGGGCCCCGGCGATCCCCATCACCGCGACGATAACCGCGACGGCCTCCAACGCATAAGTGATCGCAAACGTGCGGTCAAAGATCCGAATCGCCTCAACGCGGATGTCGCGATTCGAAAACAGCAACACATGGTGGCCCGCAGTTGCCTGTTCAATTTCTGTTCGCACCGTTTCCAGCTTTGCCTCGGGGGCCACATAGATGGCGAGATTCGATGGTGCGGGATCCGGGAGATAGCGCAGCATCGTCTTGCGGTCCATCACAACGCTGCCGCGCTCGCTCGAATAATCGTAGTACACATCGGCGATTCGGAAAGTGACCTGCTTTTCGCCAAGGGGAAGCGTGATGAAATCTCCGGTTTTCACACCGTGCTTGTAGGTAAACGGCTCGCTCACCACGACGGCATTCGAATCACGCAGCTCCGCAAGCACCTGCTCCCGTGGACGCCCGGAGAAATATTCGGAGTTCGGTTCCGCGCGCAACACATCCAGGTCAACCGATGCCAAAGTCGCAGGCATTTCCTGATAGAAGATCTCGTAAGCGCGAAGTCGCTCCACGGCCGCCACCCCTGGCAATTTCTCAATCGTCTCCGCCAGCCCAAGTGAAATTGTCGGGTGACGGTCCGCTGCTGCTGAGCCGCCCGGCCGCAGATAAAGATCGGCGGGCAAGCGATCCTCCATCCACACCGCGACCGTCTCTCGAAAGCTCCCCACCATGATGCCCACCGCCGTCATCATGGCAATGGCCGTCGAAAGCGCGCCAACCAGAACGGAAGTGCGGCGCAGCGAACCCGCAAGACTTCGCGAAGCTAGCATGGCTTCAACTCCGAATAGCTTGCCCAGAAGTTTCGAACTGAACATCGTGAGGGCATGAACGAATGCGGGGATCGCCAGAGCGGAAGCTACCACGAGCAAAATCGCCGCCACATAGCCGAACAGCGGTTTGCCTCCGATTGCGGGCGCTCGCGAAGCCGCCGCCGCCGCCAAAACGAGCGCCAACGCCAGCCACAAATCCCGTTCTTTCAGTACGTTCACGTCGTACTCACGCCGTCCTCGGCCCATAGCCTCCACGGGAGAAACAAGAGCAGCCTCCCGCGCCGGCGAATACGCGGAGGCCACGGCAATTCCCACGCCGATCGCCAGTGCCAGCAGCGCGGACGTAAAACTCAATTCGATCGCCCCCGGCCGGCTGCTGACGTAGAGCGATTCAACGGTGGCAGACATCAACTTCACCGCACCTGTCGCCATGAAGCGCCCCAGCGGAAGTCCGATCAGCGCTCCCGCAAGCCCAAAGCAGCCGGCCTCTCCCACAAACGCGATGAGAATTGCGCCTCGGCTCGCACCCAGCGCGCGCACGATCCCGATCTCCGGCCGTCGCCGAACGACGGAAACAGAAATCGTGTTGTAAATGAGAAACGCTCCAACTACGAGCGAAACATAACTCAGCAGTCGCAAATTCCAGCGGAACGCCGCCAGCATTTTGCGATTCTCGTTCGTACCCGTCCCTTGGGGATGGATTTCAACTCCGGCCGGAAGCGCGCTACGCAAGCGCCGCTGCCATTCCTCCAGCCCTGGTGCGTTCGGCACTTTCAGCAGGATGCGATCCACGCGGCCGTACCGAGCCAGCGCGTGTTGCGCCGCGGCGATGTCCATCACAATCGCAGATTCGGCGCCGTTCGAATCGGGATACACGCTTCGAACCGTGTACTCCCGAACTTGATCGTTGATCAGCAGTTGGACTCGGGCGCCAACCTTGTACCCAAGACTTGTCCCCACCCAAATACTATCGGTGTCTCCAAAATGTTCGAGGAGTTCTTGCGGATTCTTTTGAGCTTGTGGCGCTACGCCGCTCGCAGAATCCATTTGCGCGAAGCTCTCGCCTTCCCCAACGAAATCCAGTCCGATAAGGGGAAGCGACTTTTTCGAACCGACGATTACCGCATAGTTTTCCATGCGCGGCGAGATTCGTATCGAATAGGCCAAAGAAACCAGCGTGCCAACCACATCTTCCGGCACGCCTCCCGATGCCGTCACTTCCAGATCATTGTCACCCGCAAGCGCTTCCATCGAAGAGCGAAACGATCCCGTGGCCGCCGCGCCCGCCAGATCGATGGCCAGCACAACAGCGACTCCGAGCGCCACCGCGAATACAGTAAGTGCAGCGCGGACCGGCTCTTGCAGAAGTGGCCGAACCATCAAGCGGTAAAAGAGCAGAAGTCTCGGCATCTCAGCGCCTGGTAATTCCTTCGATTTTTCCATCGCGCAGCCGCACCACCGTGTCGACGAGCGCTGCTGCTTCCATGCTGTGCGTCGCCATGATCGTTGCAGTGTTCTGCTCGCGCGCCAGTCGCCACAACAACTCGAGAATCACGTTACCGGTTGTGGTATCGAGGTTGCCGGTGGGTTCGTCAGCCAGCAGGATGCTTGGAGAGTGGATCAGCGCGCGCGCAATGGCCACGCGCTGCATTTGCCCGCCGGAAAGCTGGTGTGGATAACGGTGGCCCAGGTCGTCCAGCTCCACCCAGGCCAGCCGTTCCCGCGCGGCCTCGCGCGCATGCGGTTTTCCTGCAAGGAGCAGCGGCAGCTCCACATTTTCAAAAACCGTCAGCGTGTGCAGCAGTTGGAACGACTGGAAAATGAAGCCGACCTTCTCACGCCGCAATTGCGTCAGGCCGGCATCCTTCAGGGACGAAGTCGAAATTCCATCCACCAGCACTTGACCGGCTGTCGGAAAATCCATTGCGCCGGCAAGATTCAGCAGTGTTGACTTTCCGCAGCCGCTGCGTCCCACCAGCGCCACAAATTCTCCGCGCTTCACATCCAGGGAGAGATTGCTGAGCGCCGGAATGCGCTGGCCATCGGTCAAATAATCTTTCGAAACGTTTTGCAAAGACAGTATCAGCATGTGAATGTGTGCGCCGGGCGACGCTCTTCTAGACTACGGCTATTCGTCGCTCAACGCACACTCGCCGCATCCAAACGCTTGCAAATGGATCGAAATCGGTTTCCCTCGCTCAGGATTTGAGCGAAGCCAGCGCCTTTTCGACGGCCGACGTCACTTGCGGCGAATCCGGCGTCACCGCGGATTCGAAGCGCGCAAGGATATGCCCGTCTGGGCCGATCAGGAACTTCGTGAAATTCCATTTGATCTCTCCGCCCGTTTGCGGGTTTGCCGCCTTATCCGTCAGGAACTGGTAGAGCGGCGTCGTGTCGTCGCCCTTCACGGACACTTTGGCCATCATCGGGAACGTCACATTATATTTTGAACTGCAAAACGTCTTGATCTCCGCATTTGTGCCCGGCTCCTGGCCCCCAAAGTTGTTCGCGGGAATCCCCACGATCACAAAGCCCTGGCCCTTGTACTTTTCATAGATCGACTCCAGCGCCGCATATTGCGGCGTATACCCGCAGCGGCTGGCAACGTTCACCAGCAAGACCACTTTCCCCTTGTACGCCGCGAGCGGCGCCGGCTGTCCATCGATCGTGTTCAGCGTGAAGTCGTAAACCGTCTTGTCCGCAGCCATCAACGTGGCCGCGCAGAATAGCAAGCAAAACAGCAACTTTGTCATGATTCCTCCCTTTATCGTTTTACTATGTTCCCTCTCCGGCGGCAATTCACACGGATACCCGGTTTGGCGCACCCTCGGATACCACTCTGTTGCTCCAATGATCCCCGTTATCGAAACGGGCATTGAGCCTGCGTTTCGGCTGGTATAGACTTCGCACGCACAATTCTTCACGACCTTTTCGTCCCGGTCATTCGTCAGTGCCGTAAGGGAACTTTGTTTAGGCTTGGGGCCGCCCAGCATCTGCTACGCGCGGCGGAAATCAGGGAGGCATGGATGCTCTTTGCATCTTCGGTCGCGGTCACCCATCGGACCTTGGGAGGCTTGGATCTCGTCATCATCGGGATCTATTTCGCCCTCGTCTTCGGCATTGGTTATTATTTTTCAAGAAAAGAACGCACCTCGGAAGAATATTTCCTCGCCGGCCGCAACATCGGCTGGTTCGCCATTGGCGCCTCCCTCTTCGTTTCAAACATTTCCACTGAACATTTCATCGGTCTCGCGGGTTCTGGCGCGACTTCAGGACTGGCCGTCGGCCATTTCGAATGGCTCGCATGCCTTATGCTGCTCCTGCTCGGCTGGGTTTTCGTGCCCTTCTACCTGCGTTCGAATGTTTTCACCATGCCGGAGTTCCTGGAACGCCGCTTCAATCGCAACTGCGCCACTTACCTCGCAACGATCTCCGTGATCGCCTACATCTTTACCAAAATTTCCGTGCATCTCTACGCTGCCGCGATTGTCCTCGAGCGCGTCGTGGGCTGGAGCCCCTTGACCGCGGCGGTCATTCTCGTTGTCGCAACTGGCATCTATACGATCGCGGGCGGCTTGGCCGCAGTGATTTACACCGATCTTGTGCAGACCCTGATCCTCCTTGCCGGCGCCATCGCGTTGACGATCATTGGCCTCGACAAAGTGGGCGGCTTTGCAGGGCTGCGCGCCGCCGTCCCCGCCGATTATTTCCATATGATGAAACCCGCGACGGACTCGGAATTTCCCTGGACAGGTATTTTCTTCGGCGCACCGATTCTTGGTATCTGGTACTGGTGTACCGACCAGGTGATCGTCCAGCGCGTTCTTTCCGCAAAAGACGAGGGCCACGCCAAGGCCGGCACCATCTTCGCTGGCTTCCTCAAAGTCCTGCCGGTTTTCGTGCTGGTTCTTCCCGGCCTGATCGCCTTTGCGCTCTACCCCGAGCTGTTCCACGTTGTCGGCGGAAAAGTCACCAACGGCGATATCGCCTACCCCACGATGATCGTGAATTTGCTTCCGGCCGGGCTCGTTGGATTGATGATTGCCGCGCTCCTCGCTGCTCTGATGGGCGCCATGAGCGCTGTTTTCAATTCCGCCTCGACGATGGTGACGCTCGACTTTTACAAGAAGTTCCGCCCGGCTGCCACCGAAAAGCAACTTGTCTTTTTCGGAAGGGTCGCAACGGCAGCCATGGTCGTTCTCGGTCTCTTGTGGGTTCCGTATATCAAGTATCTCAGCCCACAGCTGTATATTTATCTGCAGAGCGTGCAGGCTTACATCAGTCCGCCGATTGCCGTGTGCTTCATTTTCGGGATTCTTTGGCCGCGCTTGAATGGACAGGGAGCGATCAGTTCCCTGCTGCTGGGATTTGTCCTCGGCGCGGTGCGGTTCATTTTCGAAGTGCTGGATAAAACGCAGCACTACTCTTCCGGCCCCATCCGCTGGCTCGTGGACATGAATTTCCTGCACTACGCCATTTTGATGTTCGTCGTCTGCGCCGCTGTACTGATCCTGGTAAGCATGATGTATCCCGCTCCCGAGCGGGAAAAGATTGCCGGACTGACCTTTGCCACCGTCGGCGAAAAACTCGACGCCGCCGATGTCAATACGCCGCACCTCCAGCGCGAGACGCATACGGAACGCGTGTTCAATCTGGCGTTCACCGGAGTGCTGGTCGCTACCGTCGTAGGCTTGTGGATTTACTTCCGCTAAGGATGTCCCGGACACGAACCATGAGCTCCTCACCCATTCGAACGCTGAAACCAAACGTCACGCAAGAGGAAGCCGTTCGAACTTTCTCCGCTCTGGGACTCTCCTCGCTCTATTGGCGCATGCGCATTGGACCTTTGCAAAAAATCGCCGGCGCCTACGTTCCTTTCCGTTTCTACCGCGTTCGCTACGATCTTGGCAGAACGCCGCACACGCGTCTGTTCGCTCTTGATGCAGTGGATGGTTCGCTGGACCTGTTCGGATTCCCCCGAATTCCAGAGGAACGCGAACTTCTGTCCATCGATGGCCGTAATCGCCTGGCGCCCGCTCTCCCGGAAGATCGCGCCGTTGAACTGCTGCGCGAAAAAGTCTTGCGTATCGTTTTTCAGCAAGGCTTCTTCAAGCTTCGCCACCTCCGCCTTGATATCACACGCGAGCCCTCTGAAGTCTATCTTCCTTATTGGCTTGGTTTTTACGGTGGCGGAGAAACGGTGCGTTGCCGCGTGATGGATGCCGTCCGGCGCCGCATCGAAGGCGCCAAGGCTTCGGCATTTTTCGAACAGTGGCTCGCTGCTTGAGGTGGGCCGTGCCCGCGCAAGTTAAGATACACGCAGGGCCGCTCTTCACATTTTCCGGACTTCGGGGAGGAATGAAATGACGGCGCTCGCTCGGCGCATCGGAATGGGAATGTTGGTCTGCGCCATGGCTGGCGGCGCCACCCTTGCGCAGGGCTGGCAGCATATTGGCAAAGTCCAGCGCGTTGAAAAATTGAAAGATGGCGTCGAGCTGTCCGCCGGAGCCGCCAAAGTCCGCGTCACGGCGTTCAACGATGGCATCTTCCGTGTCCGGGTTGCGCCGAACGGTACCTTTCCGAAGGATTTCTCCTGGGCCCTGATTGAATCCCCCGGGCCACCCGTAGTACAGATGGAAGAAAATCAAAAAGAAGTGCGCGTCACCTCGGGCAGAATCGTTGCAACAATCCAGAAATCGCCTCTCCTCATTAATTTCTCTGATGCCTCAGGAAATGTTCTTCTCGCGGACGAGCCGAGCTTGCCGATGGCCTGGAACGGCCAGCGCATCCACGCCTGGAAAAAGATGCCGCTGGAAGAAAACTACTATGGACTCGGTGACAAGGCCGGGCCCATGAATCGCCGTAATCGCTCCTTCACCAACTGGAACACCGATGCTTTCGGCTGGCAGGAGTCCACGGATCCGCTTTACAAAACCATTCCGTTTTTTATCGGCCTGCTCAAAGGCGTCGCGTATGGCCTCTTCTTCGACAACACCTACCGCAGCAGCTTCGATTTCGGCAAGGAATCACCCGACTACTTCTCTTTCGGCGCCGAAGGCGGCGAGCTCAACTACTACTTCATCGCCGGGCCGGAACCGAAAAAAATCATCGAGCAGTACACGGCTCTCACCGGACGCGCCCCGCTCCCGCCCTTGTGGACCCTCGGCTATCAGCAGTGCCGCTACAGCTATTATCCCGAAGCCCGCGTCCGGGAAATCGCCCATCTCCTCCGCGAAAAGAAAATCCCCGCCGATGTGATCTATCTTGATATCGACTATCAGGAAGGCTATGCGCCCTTCACCATCAACCGGAAATTTTTCCCGAACTTTGAAGGCATGGTTTCCAACCTGCGCCAGCAGGGGTTTCGCATCATTGCCATCACTGACCTGCACGTCAAGCGAAACCCGGACCACGGCTACGCTCCCTTCGATTCGGGAATAAAAAATGATGTCTTCGTCAAAAATCCCGATGGTTCCGTTTACGTCGGGACCGTCTGGCCGGGTGACAGTGTTTTTCCGGATTTCACTCTCACCCGCGTGCGCGAGTGGTGGGGCAACCTTTACAAGGATTTCTCCGGAATGGGCATCGCAGGCTATTGGAACGACATGAACGAGCCCGCCGTCTTCCGGTTTCCTCAAAAAACTATGCCGCTCGACGTTGTTCATCGCCTCGATGACGGCACGACTCTGGATCACCGCGCCATCCACAATGTCTTTGGTATGCAAAATGTCCGCGCCACCTACGAGGGCTTGCGCAAGTTGCAACCCGACGAGCGCCCCTTCGTTCTCACCCGTGCCGCGTACGCAGGCGCCCAGCGCTTCGCCGCCACTTGGACTGGTGACAACCTCGCAACTTGGAACCACCTCACCATGAGCACGCCGACGCTGCTCAGCATGGGGCTTTCCGGCTACTCCCTCGTCGGCGATGACATCGGCGGATTCGGCAGCTCGCCCCCCGCGGATTTATTGACGCGCTGGTATGAAGTCGGCGCGTTCAATCCGATCTATCGCAATCACGCTGGAAAAGGCACCGCCGACCATGAGCCGTGGGCCAACGGTCCTGAACAGGAAGCCATTCGAAAGAAGTACATCGAAATGCGTTACCGGCTGCTTCCCTACATTTACACAATCGCTGAGGAAACCACGCGTACTGGCATGCCGCTCATGCGCCCCGTTTTCCTTGAATACCCGCAAGCTCAGGAATTCTACGGCGACGATCATGATTTTCTGTTCGGCCCCGACTTGTTTGTCTCCCCCGTAGTCACCGAAACGATCGATGCACAGGGTGTGGCGCTCCCGCCGGGCGAGTGGTACGACTACTGGACTTCGGAAAAGCACACGACTCAGGACCAGATTAAGCTTCACCCGCGCCTGGATGAACTTCCGCTCTACGTGCGCGCCGGCGCCATTGTGCCCCTGCAGCCCCTAGTGCAGTACACCGACGAGAAACCCAACGGACCGCTCGAGCTGCGCGTCTACTTGCCCGGTAGCAATTTAGCTTCTTCTGTCAAGGATTGCCACGGCTCCCTCTATCTGGATGACGGACACACCTTCGCCTACCAGAAGGGCGAGCTCCTGCGGGTCAATTACTCGTGCCAGGTTTCACAAGGTTCGGTGACGCTTACGAGCACCGCGGAGAAGAGCGCGTTTCAACCGTGGTGGAAAAGCGCTGAAGTGACCTTGTACGGCGCCGCTACTCTCCCGAAGGAAGTGCGCATCGGCGACGAACTCACCCACGAGTGGCGCTACGACGATCAGGCACACGCAGTCATCCTCACCGTTCCCAACGCCGTAAACAATTGGAGCGTCCATCTGACTTTCTAGCTCTTGTTCCCGCGCAACTTCAATTCAACGAAAATATGGAGATCGACTGCGCAGGCATGGTCATGTGAATTTCACCGCTCGCTAATTCTGCCTTCGCGTCGCCAAACACCAATTGGATTTCCGCCGCCTTCTGCACCGGCGTATCTTTCAACGGAATACGAAGTTCCTTGGGCTTGCCGGAATTGTTGAATGTCACCACCAGCCGTTCCTCCTCCGACTCACGAACAAACACATACGAAGTTTCATCCGACGCAAGATGCCACAGCCGCCCGCCGCGCAGCGCTTCATGCTCGCCGCGAAACTTGAGCAGCGATTGCACGTAAGCGAAAATCTCTTGCTGCTCGCGTGTCCGCCCCGCTGGCGTAAACGCATCGTTCGAATCGCCAATCCACCCGCCCGGGAAATCGCGCCGGTTGTCCGGGTCAGCTCCCCCCGGCATCCCAATCTCATCGCCATAATAAATTTCGGGGATGCCGCGCAGCGTCAGCGTCAATCCGAATGCCAGCTTTTGCTTTGCGGCGCTGCTCCCCGCAGCGCTCGCGAAACGCGGCACATCGTGATTCGCAAAAAACGGAACCAGCATCTCGGGATGCACGTATAGGGAATCGTGCCGCAATACGTCCGCGATTCGCCCCACCGGTGCATTCTGCAGCAGCACTTCGCGGATCGTAAAATACGTCGGAAAATCAAACTCCGTGGAGAGTCCGCTGTCGATTCCATCGTAGCGCTTCACTCCGCCGACAAAAAAAGACGTCACGCTCGGGTCCGGATGAAACACTTCGCCGATGGTCGTCAGGTACGGATAGATTCTACGCAAGCCCGCATGCCACTCCGCCCAGAATTTGCGGCTGACGTACGGAAATGTGTCCACTCGAAAGCCATCCAATCCCGAAGCTTCCGTCCACCAGATGCTGTTCTGCAGAAGATACTGCGCCACCATCGGATTTTCCGTGTTCATATCCGGCAGCACACCGAAGAACCAGCCTTCGGTGAGATTCTTCTTCATCGACAACGGCGCGTACGGATCGACGAGCGCTTCGAATGGATCGTTGCCCGTCGCCTGCCCGCTCGGCCGGCCATAAAAACTTCCCTTCACCGGCGAAAAAGAATCCAGATGATGTTGCAGCGTGCCGTGAAACCAGTCCGGCAGCGGCGCATTCGCAGCCCACGGATGTTTTGGCCCAACGTGATTCGGCACCGCATCAAAAAATACTTTCATGTGCTGTTGATGCGCCGCAGCCACCAGCTCTTGATAGTCCTGCAGTGTGCCCAGGTGCGGCTCGACCGCATAAAGATCGACCGCTCCGTAACCGTGATAGTCCTGCGCTGCTCCATTCTTGACAATCGGCGTAAGCCACAGCGTCGTCACGCCGAGCTCTTTCAGATACGGCAAGTGGTTCTTGATCCCTCGCAGGTCCCCGCCGTGATACGCCCGCGGCTTCGCTCGATCGTGCGAACCCGGCGCTTCCGCGGGCTCATCATTCGTCGGATCGCCGTTCGCGAATCGGTCTGGCATAATGAGGTACATCACGTCGTCTTTCGAAAGCCCTTGAAACCTTCCCAGTGTCGCGGCGCGCGCCGCCAGTGGCAATTCGAATGAAGTCGTCCCTTTCGGCGCCGTGATCCGGCAGACCGCCGTTCCCGTCTTCGTATCCGCTCCGATTTTCAGCCACACAAAAAGATACTTCCCGCCCGCCGTAGCCTGCGTGCGGGCAACCGTCAGTGTCGCAAGATTACAGGAAACGTGCGTCGCTTCCAGGTCGCGGCCCGAAACCAGCACCAATAACTCCGGTGTAAGCCCCACCCACCAGTTCGGCGGCTCGACCTTCGTCACAATCGGAGCAGCATCATTGGCCGTCTGCTGCGGGCCGGCTTTGAGCGCCGAATCATTTCCCTTGGCTAAAAGAAGGAGTATCAGTAGAAACACTCGAGCAAGAAAGTGTTCGTGCAGACGGCGACCGAGGAGTGGAGAAAATTGCTTCACGCCGAAAGCATAAGGAAAAAAACACCACGATGCCACTATGTGCACCATTCGTCAGCGCCGCGCATTCACTTCTCCCGTTGCGACGGAGAAGCCGCAAAAATCAATCGTCCAAACGCTTCCGGAACGTGGAAGTTAGGTACGGGGGTGCGCGTCGGCTGCCATGCGGAATAAAACCGAGGCTCTGTTGCTCCCTCAACGCGGTAAAAATTCACCCTCCACGTTGCAGCCGGATCAAACTGCGCGATCAGCGCCTTCATCGGCAGCGCCAGCTCTGCCGTCCACGTCTTAGCGGTTTCATTTAAGACCACCCGGCGCCGCAAGCCGCTTTTCAAATCGTGTTTTTCCCCCGGCCCAATCTCCAGATCAATCCACATCCCATTCGGGCTGACTTCGAATTCTTTGTAGCGCCGCGGCGCTGCCGGATTCGGCTGAAAAAAAACCTCCGCCACATCGCGGTCCCAGAGATGGTCGCGCCGGCCATTGGGTTCAGTGTCAGCGAACACCGTGATCGCACGAAACCTCGCTTCGAATCGCAAATAAAGTGTTTCTGACGTCCACAGTAGCCGCACCTCCGTCTCCCGCTCCGGATCCGCATTCTTCCCCTGCCAGTCCGCGTCGAAACGAAGACGATGCGCAATCTCCCATGAGGTTCGACTCGGAAACCCTTCGCTGTCGGCCGGCTCTACCATTCGAACCGCCACGGCAGTCCGCTCGTCGGAAGTAAACGCCTGTTCAGTCATCGGAGAAGTTTGCACCTATCGCGCTGCAACACAGGATAACGGTTGCATGGTCTTTCACAAGCGAAAATCACTTCAGCTTGAGAAAAAAGTTCTCACTCTGCGCCATTTTTACGCGCGTCCCCTGCAGACTTTTTGCGCACCACTCATCTCTCTTCTCGCTCCCGGCTTTCCAGCCCGTGCTAGGATGAAATTGAGTCCGTTTTGACCGCTTTCTGAAGCTATCGATGTAGCGGAAATCCAGGAGCGCAGGAATGATCGAACCAGTCAACGCCGAGGAATTCGTCACTCAACCGGAGCAGCGCAATCCGGAACAATTCGAACACGTGAAGTTCCGCATCGACGGCGGCGTCGCTAGAATGACCCTCAACCGCCCCGAACACAATCTCCTCAATGAAGCAATGCTCCGTGAAATCGCCGGCGGCATCACTCATGCCGGCGAGCGCACCGAAGTAAAACTCATTGTTCTCGATTCCGCTTGCAAAGTCTTCTGTGGCGGCATCGACATCGGCGAATACACTTCCCAGCGCGTTTTTCAAATGCTCGACGCCTTCCACGCCGCCTTTGCCGGAATGCTCGAAGTGGGCAAGCCCGTCGTTTGCGTCGTGAACGGCCCGGCCATCGGCGGCGGTGCGGAGCTCGCCGCTTTCGGCGATCTCGTGATTGCCACTCCAAAAGCCCGTTTTGCTCAGCCCGAAATCAGCATCGGCATCTTCCCCCCGCTCGCCTCCACGATCTTGCCCTACCTTGTCGGGCCCAAAGTCGCCCTCGAGCTTGTACTCACCGGCGAACCGGTCACCGCCGAACGCGCCTTGGAACTCGGCATGATCAATCGTCTCGTCCCGGAAGCTCAGCTCGAACAAACCGTCAACGATCTCGTCAACCGCATCAATGGCCACTCCGGTCCCGTCCTGACCATGGCCAAGAAAGCTATTCTCGGCGGCATGGGCTTGTCGCTGCGCGAGGGCCTCAAGCATTCCATGAATATTTTCTTGAACGAACTCTATCGTCTCGAGGATTCACAGGAAGGCTTGCGCGCCCTGATCGAAAAGCGAAAACCGAATTGGAAGAATCGCTGAACCGCGGCTCCGCCGGCCAAACAGACAATGTCCTGCCGCGCATTGACACTCCGCGACTCGCGGCATACACTCGAAATTCAATTTGTAGGCAAGGGAAGCGGGGAAGGTCGTGTGAATCGGCCGCGGTCCCGCCACTGTAATCGGCTGAAAAGCCGTAAGCCAGGCCACCCTCCCATGCCGCAGAGTGCTCCGCTCTTCGCGAGAAAGAGCGACGCCGAAAGCCCCAGGGTGTCTCGTGGGGCTTTTTTGTTGCTCGAACGAAATTCCATTGCCGGGAGAAATGGGTGAACGCAGTCGCAAATCCGCGCTTTCGAATCGTAGTTTGCACCGCAGTCGCCGCGTGGCTGGTCTTCGCAACGCCGTCGCGCGCCCAGACTCCTACGCCGGTCTCCGCTGCTTCTCCTCTCTTCCGCGAAGTCACCGACGAAGCCGGCCGTACTGTGCGCATTCCTCAGCCGGTTCGCCGCATTGTTTCTCTCGCCCCGAGTCTCACGGAAACCGTTTACGCGCTCGGCCTGCAGGACCGTCTCGTCGGCGACACCGATTACTGCGATTACCCTGCCGATGCCAAAACAAAAACCAAGGTCGGCGGCGCCATCAATCCAAGCCTCGAACAGATTGCCGCCCTGCACCCCGATCTCGTTCTCGTAACCAAAGGGCTGAATCGTCTCGAAACCGTCCATTCGCTGGATACGCTCGGAATTCCTTCCTATGCCACGGATCCTCACACCGTCGAGCAAATTATCACTTCCTCAAAAAATCTTGCCGATGTCCTCGGCGCACCTGAAGCAGGCGCGGCCATCGCCGGCGAGATGCAGCACCGGCTCGCGGATTTACAGGAGCGCATCGGCGCCCTTCCGCCTAAGCGCGTGCTCTTCGCCGTCTGGACCGAGCCGCTTATCTCCGTCGGCAAAGACACTTTCATCGCCGATGCCCTCCGCCATGCGGGAGCCATCTCCATCGTCGATTCCTCGCAAGACTGGCCCCAGGTCAACCTCGAAGAAGTAGCCCGGCTTCAGCCTGATTTTCTGGTTTTCGCCGCCTCTCATTCTGAAACCACTCCTCATGACGTCGAAGCGCTCGCCACTCTTCCCGCGTGGAAGATCATCGATGCCGTTCGCAATCGCCGCTACGCGGTTATTAGTGACGCCGTGAATCGTCCTGCGCCCCGCATCGTTGCAGCTATCGAGGATCTCGCCCGCCAGATCCATCCCGAAGCGTTCGCTGAAAAACCGGAAGGCAGCAAAGAGAACATGGAGAAACAAACTCCGCCGCTCGTGCATCCATCTTTCTTGCTCTCATTTCTCGAAGCCAACGCTTCTCTGACGCAACAAATGAATTCCGGAGGCTGCGCATGCGCCCGCTGACTCTCCGTCGGCTCTTTCTCCAGTGTCTCGTCCTCGTTCTGATCCTATTCGTCGTCGTGGTCATCGCTATCAAATTTGGCGCGGTGCCCGTTTCTCTCTATGCGCTCGGCCGCGATGTGCTTCGCGTACTCTTTGGCAAGAGCAGCCAGATCTCCAGCGACTACGGCCTCATCGTCTGGAACATCCGTTGGCCGCGCATTCTTCTCGGCATCATCGTTGGCGCTTCGCTCTCCGTTGCAGGCACCAGCTTTCAAGCCTTATTGCGAAATCCATTGGCCGATCCCTACGTGCTTGGTGTTTCCAGTGGGGCAGCTCTGGGAGCCATCTTCGCCCTCATTGCCGAACCGTACCTTGCCTTGTCGCCGGCGCTCAGCGCCCTGCTCACACCGATGGGCGCATTTCTCGGTGCGGCTGCCACCATCGCCGCGGTGTACTTCCTCGGCCGTCGCGAAGGGCAGATCGATAGCACTACCCTTCTTCTTGGTGGCGTCATCACCGCCTCGTTCCTTTCCGCCATCATCATGTTCCTGATGACGACCGTCACAAGTGGCAACACCCGCGGCATGGCCTTCTGGCTGATGGGCAATCTTTCAACTTCCTTTCAGAAAAGTGTCTACTGGTTTCTCGGGATTGGTTTTTTCCTTGCCGCGGGCGCGATCTACACAACCGCCACCGATTTGAATTTACTGCTCGCCGGTGAAAAAGAAGCCATGCACCTCGGCGTGGACGTGCCGCGCGTTCGTTTGGTCGTTTATATCGCTGCATCCTTGCTGACCGGACTGGCTGTCTCCGTCAGCGGCGCCGTCGGCTACGTCGGTCTGATCGTTCCCCACATCATGCGTCTTATTCTTGGTTCCGACCATCGCACCTTGTTGCCGACGGCTGCACTTGGCGGAGCGATTGCCGTAGTTTTTGCCGACACCGTCGCGCGCACCGTCGTTGCACCATCGGAACTCGCCGTCGGCGCCGTGACTGCCATCGTCGGCGCGCCGCTCTTCATCTATCTCCTCCGCAAGGGAGCGTCATGAGCAGCGGCTCCGCTCCCGCGCGATCTCCCGGCGAGCCAGCCCGCTCGGGCGCCGACGTCCGACTCAGCGTCGAACAGGTCAGCTACGCTTATTCCGCGAATCCCTCGCAAGCGCCGCTCTTCACCCTCGAAGCCACCAGCTTCCAAGCCAAGCCCGGCGAAATCGTGGCCATCCTCGGCCCCAACGCCAGTGGCAAATCCACTTTGTTGCAATTGATTGCCGGCGTTCTCGCCCCTCTTTCAGGCCGCATTCTGCTCGATGGATTTGTCACCCATTCGCTTACTCCCAAAACCCGCGCCCAACGCATCGCCGTGGTTCAGCAGGAGAGCCGCCTGCTCTTCCCCGCGCGTGCCTGGGAATTTGTTTTGCAGGGCCGCCACGCCCATCGGCGCGCGCTGCGCTTCGAATCGGAAGACGACATCATCATCGCAAAAAATGCTCTCGCGCAGGTAGGTGCCGCCGATCTCAGCGACCGCTGGATGGACCAGATTTCCGGCGGAGAAAAGCAGCGCGTGATTCTCGCACGGGCCCTAGCCCAGCAGCCGCTGCTCCTCCTGCTCGATGAACCCACTCTCCATCTGGATATCGCCGCGCAGGTTGATCTGCTCCATTCCTTGCGCCGCCTTGCCGCGGAAAACCGCTACACCGTCGTCGTCGTGACGCATGAGCTGAATCTTGCGGCGGAATATGCCGATCAGGTCGTCTTGATGCAGCGCGGCCGCTGCCTGCGCGTCGGCTCGCCTGCCACGATTTACCAGCGCGAACTGCTCGAACAGGTTTTCCAGACGCCGCTCACCGTGGAGCTCGGCTCTTCCGGCCGGCCTCACGTCACGGCTTTGTCCGAAAGGTAGTCTCATCGTCAACCTCAACCCCGCGGCCGTACGCCGCGGATCACAATCACCGCAGACTTCGTGCTCGGGAAGACGGGCAACCGCATCGCGGTTGCACTCGAAAGAGATGCCGTCGCCGCCGCGCGACTGTAAGGCGGAAGTCGGTCGTTCAGCGAACGCACTTGAATAACTTTGCTCAGCGGCCGCACGTGTAAAGTCAGCGAACGAGCCACTGTTGCACTGTCGAATTCTTCGTGGACAGCGCAACGGGAAGGCTCTCGCCAGTTCCTGCAGGCGCCAGGCTTCGGCCCGGCCCGCCAACTCGGAACGCGCACTACCGCCAAGCCAGGAGACCGGCGAAGTCCGCAGCCTTTGCGATCTTCATCCATCGCACAGGACAACCTTCAAACTCCCGCGCGAGAGGGAGTGGAGGAACCATGACCACAACTCCTTTTCGTTCAGCTTTTCTTTTCTTCGCAATTTCTGCTCTCAGTTTTTCTTTGCCCGCGCAAACGAATTCACCAGATGCCCGTCTTTCCGGAAAACTTACGGACCAATCCGGCTACGGTGTCGGCAACGTCAAAGTCACCGCGCAACTTGAGAAGGATTCGAACGCTCAAGTTCTTGCGGCGGTTTCCGGTGCCGATGGTACATATCAACTCTTACTCCCACCGGACCGCTATCGCATTCACTTCCAGCGCCCCTCTTTCGTTCCCCGTGACGTCGTTCTCGATCTCGCGCCAGGCGAAAATCGTTCGCTCGATCTGCGCCTCGAAATCGAGCGCGTTTCGGAAAACGTCGTCGTCACCGCCACCGCCCAGCCTGTCGAGCTCGAACGCACATCCGCTCCCGTTGACATCATCGGCCCTCAGGAAATCGAGCAGCGCCAGATCATCTCCCTGCCCGATCTTCTTTCCACGCAAACCGGCATTGCCATCGCGCGGACCGGCGCCATCGGCGGGCTCACCACGGTATTTATCGACGGAGGCAATTCCAGTTTCACAAAAGTGCTGATGGACGGCACCCCCATCAACGAGCCCGGCGGTGACCTGAACTTCTCCAACCTCACTCTCGACAACGTGGACAAAGTCGAAGTCGTTCACGGAGCGGAAAGCGCCCTCTATGGCACGGACGCCATGACCGGCGTGATTCAAATCGTCAGCCATCGCGGCTCCACGCGCATTCCTGAAATCGATCTCTTTGGCGAAGGCGGCGGCTTTTCTTCCGGACGCGGCGGCGGCCAGATCAGTGGCCTTCTCGACAAATTCGACTACTCCGTCGCTGGCTCCTACCTCCAGACCGACGGCCAGGGCGTGAACGACGCGTTCATCAATCGCAGCATCGCCGGCAACTTTGGCTACAGTTTCTCGGACAGCAATCAGCTTCGCTTCACCGTGCGCAGCAACTCCAGCTTCGCCGGCACTCCGGGGCAGACTCTTATTTTCCCGGCCGATCCCACTGCATACGACAATCTCAAACAGTTCTCCGCCAATCTCAGCTGGACCTTCAAGACCGGCTCTCATTGGGTCCACCGCCTCAGCGGGCTGGAATCGCGAGTTCTCGATACCGCCGGTTTTCCGGATTTTGATTTCTTCGCTACGGATCAATTCAACACCGCTGGCTTCATCGAACAGTCCACCTATTCCTTCCGGCAGGGAGCAGTAAGCGCCGGCTACCAATACGAGGTGGAGAACGCCTACCCGAGCAATCTCAGCGGCGTCCACGCGCGCCGCAACAACCAGGCCGGCTTCGTGGATGCCCGCTGGCTCCCCATCTCTCGTCTTACCCTGATTGCGGGAGCGCGTATCGAAGACAACACCAATTTCGGCACCCGCGTTGTACCCCGTGCCGGCGCGGTCTACGCCCTCCGCTATTCGCAGGGTTTTTGGGGAGACATCCGCCTTCGCGCCACTTACGGACAGGGGATTCAGGAGCCCACCATGTTCGAATCCTTTAGCAGCGATCCCTGTAACCCCGGCAATCCGTCTTTGCGCCCCGAGCAGACCCGCACTTTCAACGCCGGCGTCGATCAATACTTCAGCGCCGACCGCTTTCGCATCTCCGGCACTTTCTTCGCGAACCAGTTTCGCGATCTCATCAATCAGTTGGTCGGTCCGCCCAATCCCATGTGCTTCAGTGGCAACGAAATGCTGTTCTTCAATACTGATCTCGCCCGCGCTCGTGGCTTCAATTTATCCGGCGAAGCGCATCTCACACACTGGCTCGTCCTCAAGGGAAACTACTCTCACGACGACACCCGCGTCCTCCAGACCGTCAGCAACGCTCCGCCCATCGAGCAACCTCCGAACCACCTGCTTCGCCGCCCTGTAAACTCCGGCAACCTCTGGCTCAACGCCAACTATCGCCGCCTCAACTTCAACCTCGCCGCCTACATCACCGGAGTCCGCACCGACAGCGATTTTGACAGCACCATAATCGGGAACGTCTGTACTGGCCCTTGCCTCACCAGCAATCCCGGCTACACGCGCTTCGATCTCGCCACCAGCTACAATTTTGGGCGCGGCATCTCTTTCTACGGCCGCGTCACCAATCTCCTGAACAAGCAGTATCAGGACGCCATCGGCTTTCCCGCACTAGGCCGCGACTTTCGTCTTGGCCTCAACTACCACTTCGGGGGCCACAACTGATGCCACACTCTAGCTCTAACCACGTCGTAGTGGCGGGTCTTTAGCCCCGTGCATTTTTTTGTCTTAGCAGCGGCTTTCCACCGCCATTCTTCTCCCTGTAGGGACGTTTCCGATCTGGCCCCCAAAACGAAGGACTAACAAAGGTACGCATCTCATGACCACCCTCGAACCGATCCTCTTCTGCTGGAGCAGCGGCAAAGACAGCGCCATGGCCCTGCATACCCTGCTTCAGCAGGAACAATTCCGAGTCATCTCTCTGCTCACCACCGTCACCGAAGGCTACGACCGCGTCGCCATGCACGGCGTTCGCCGCGAACTTCTCCACCGCCAGGCTGAATCACTCCGTCTGCCGCTGCATGAAGTCCGCATCCCGCCGCAATGTATCAATCCCATCTACGAAGCGCGCATGGAAGAAGCCCTCAGCCACTTCTATGACCAGGGCGTTCGAAAGGTCGCCTTCGGTGACATTTTCCTCGAAGACCTCCGCGCCTACCGCGAGAAAAATCTCGCCCGCATCAACATGACCGCACTCTTCCCCATGTGGAAGCGTGACACACGCGAACTAATCCAGTCTTTCCACCATCAAGGCTTTCGCGCCATCGCCGCTTGCATCGATTCGAAAGCTCTCGATCCCAGCTTCGCCGGCCGCGAACTCGACGACTCTTTCTTCCGCGATCTCCCCTCAACCGCCGATCCCTGCGGCGAAAACGGCGAATTTCACACTTTCGTCTTTGACGGCCCCATTTTTCATTTACCCATTCCCGTTCGAACGGGAGAAGTCCTCAACCGCGATGGCTTTGTCTTTTGCGATCTCTTGCCCCAATTCTGTAGCTCACCCCTTAAGGGGTGAGGCTTTGCTCTGACTTTTTTTGCGATCTGCTGCCACAACGGAGGAACAAAAAAAATGAACCATGAACTCTCTCCAAAAGAAAACCTGTTCTATCGCACCCTGCTCGCTCTCGTCCTGATTGTTTTAGCCGCCGCCCTGCGCATCGCCCCGCATCCCTGGAATTTCACTCCCGTCGGCGGGATGGCGCTTTTCTCCGGCGCCGTCCTCCGCGACCGCCGCCTCGCCTTCTTGTTCCCGCTCCTCGCGCTCTTCCTCGGCGACCTCTTCATCGGCTTCCACAAACTCATTCCCCTCGTCTACGCCAGCTTCCTTATCAACGTCGCCATTGGCCTCTGGCTCCGCGATCGCCGCACCGTCGTTCGAATCAGCCTCGCCACACTCCTCGGCGCTATCCAGTTTTTCCTTGTCACCAATTTCGCCGTCTGGCAATTCCTGGGCACCTTCCCGCACACCGCCTCCGGCCTGCTCGTCTGCTACGTCGCCGGCATCCCCTTCTTCTGGAACACCCTCGCCGGTGACGCCCTCTACGCCACCCTCCTCTTTGGCAGCTTCGCCCTCGCCGAGCGTTTCGTTCCAGCTCTGCGCAGGTCAGGCCAGCACGCTTCCAGCTGATCAATTCCTTGATCTGCTTGTAGGGGCGCAGCACACCTGCGCCCTCTTCGATGGATAACCGCCAACCCCGCCGATGCTATAATCTTCGTTCCCTTATGCCGAAATCCACTCCAGAGGAAACCTCCTTGCCGCCCGACGTCCTCGCCAAATACGAGCCCGTCATCGGCCTGGAAGTCCACGTCCAGCTCCTCACTCGCACAAAAATTTTCTGCGGCTGCTCCACGCGCTTCGGCGATCCTCCCAATACCAACGTCTGCCCCGTCTGCCTCGGCCTCCCCGGCACGCTCCCCGTTCTCAACAAGCGCGCCGTCGAAATGGCCATGCGCGCCTCGCTCGCCCTGAACTGCACCGTCCACGACCATTCCCGCTTCGCCCGCAAAAACTATTTCTATCCCGACCTCCCCAAGGGCTACCAAATCTCCCAATACGAATTGCCGCTCGCCACCGGCGGCCATCTCGAAAACGAAGTGGCCGGCCAGAAAAAGCGCGTCGGCATCACCCGTCTCCATCTCGAAGAAGACGCCGCCAAAAATCTTCACGAGGGCTTCTCGCAATCCGCGCGCAAGGCTTACATCGACTACAACCGCTGCGGCACCCCGCTCAGCGAAATCGTCTCCGAGCCGGACATGCGCACGCCCGAAGAGGCCTACGCTTACCTCACCACCCTCCGCCAAATCCTCCTCTACACCGGCGTCAGCGACGTCAACATGGAAGAAGGCTCGCTCCGCTGCGACGCCAACGTCAGCGTCCGCCTTCGCGGCGCAAAAGAATTCGGGACCAAAGTCGAAGTCAAAAATCTCAACTCTTTCCGCTTCCTCCAAAAAGCCCTCGAATTCGAAATCGAGCGCCACATCTCCGTCCTCGAGTCCGGCGGCCGCCTTTCTCAAGAAACCCGCCTCTGGAATCAAGCCGAAGGCCGCACCGTCTCCATGCGCTCCAAAGAAAAAGCCCACGACTACCGCTACTTCCCCGAGCCCGATCTCCTCCCCGTGCACATCAGCGACGCCTGGCGCAGCGAAGTCTTGCGGACCCTCCCCGAACTCCCCGAAGCCAAGCGCGTCCGCTTCGTCACCGCCTACGGCATCACTCCGTACGACGCCGAACTGCTCACGACCTCGCAAACCTTTGGCGATTATTTTGAAGCTGTGGTCCAAGCGGGAGGTCCCGGTAAAGCCACAGCTAACTGGATGCAAACCGAACTCATTCGCTGGCTGAATGACACGAAGACGCCGTTCCATGCCAACCCAATCTCACCGGCCGCATTTGCAGAGTTGATGAAGCTCGTCGAAACCAATCAAATCACCGGCGCCATCGGCAAAAAAGTTTTCGCCACTATGTTCGAAACAGGCCGCCACGCTCCGGAAATCATCGCCTCCGAAGGCCTAGCCGCCCAAGTCAGCGACGTCGCCATCGAGCAAACCGCCCGCGAAGTCATCGCCAAATATCCCGATAACGTTGCCAAATTCAAATCCGGCAACGACGGCGTCTTCAAATTCTTCGTCGGCCAAGTCATGAAAGCCACCCGCGGCCAGGCCAACCCCCAGTCCGTCAACGACATCCTGCGCAAACTGCTATCTTGACGCTACGCCACTGTATCTCGGGGCCAGTTCTCCCCCGGTCCACTGCCGGCGCAGCCCGCAGCGGTCCGACAGAAGGAGCTGCAAAGTGGATCGTTGGGGATGGCTGGTAACGATCGCTTTCATAATCGTCCTTCTTATAGGAATAGTTGGGACTGGATAGATAACAAGCGCAAATGAGCAGTTTGGCCCGCTCTTTACCGTAGGGGCACAATACATCGTGCCCCGCGGGCGCCAGCCCGCGTTTCTGGGTCTCCGATGGGGGTCGGCGCTTTATAATAGCTCCGACATTCAGCGTGACTCTCTTGTCCGGCTTTAGCCGCTGAGGGAATGTTTTCTCCTCCAAATGAGCTCATATCGCTCACGTCCCTGCAATCCCGTCCTTCCGCCGCTCCATCTTCTGCTAAACTCCCACCATCCGACGCGAGGGGAAATCCTCCATGCTCAAACCAGGCGCTAAAGCCCCCAACTTTTCTCTGAAGTCCGACGATGGCACAGTCCTCTCACTCGCCGACTTCACCGGTCAGCGCGTCCTCCTCTTCCTCTACCCCAAAGCCAACACCTCCGGTTGAACCATCGAAGCGTCCGAGTTTCGTGACGCAAAGGAAGACTTCGACAAGCTCAACGTGGCCATCCTCGGCCTCAGCGCCGATCTCGTCAAAGCCCAGGCCTCCTTCAAGGCCAAGCAAAATCTGAATTTCCCCCTGCTCAGCGACCCCGACCACAAACTCATCGCCAAGCTCGGCGCCTGGCAGGAAAAAAAGTTCATGGGCCGCGCCTCCATGGGCATCATCCGCAGCTCCTTCCTCATCGGCAAAACCGGCAAAATCGAACATGTCTGGCCCCTCGTCAAAGCCAAAGGTCACCCCGCCGCCGTCCTCGAACACATCTCGCAACAATAATCCGCTGGCGGCTCACGCTAGCCGTGAGAGCTTTCTCTTATAGATGGGAAACAGGTCAGTTTCCGGTTAGCAGGCTTAATCAGGAGCTTGGAAGCTCAGCGAGATTACAACCCAATTTCTTTCATCCTCTCATGGGACATCCCAAGATGGTGTGCCAACTCGTGGAGCACCACGCGACGAATTTCCTGCTCCAATTGATCTTTATTCGAACCGTAACGCAATTCCAGTGCCGGCTGATAGACCACAATGACATGCCTGGAACCACTCGAGGCCGCGAATCCCTTCGTCCGGTCAACCCGAGTAAGTTCCGAATACTAGATGCCCTTCTGGCACTCCTATCCTTTTCTTTTCCGTCTCCGTAGGCCAATCGGTGCTGACGGTGACCGCAACGTTGTTCCACTCCTTGTCAAATTCCTCCGGAACCTCGTCCAGAGCATTCGCTACCATTCCCTGAAACCCTTGCTCTGAATACTTCGGCGTCGTAGGCTTTTGTTGTGTGTCACGCAGTAACCAGGCCAGTGCGCTCGGCCACACTTCCTCCCTGCCGTTTTTCTCAAGCCACTTCTTTGCACTCCTATTCCACCACCAGAAAAGTCCGAAGAGGAAAGCCGCCGCCAGCGCGAATAGCAAGAACCTTTCGTCTTCGGAGATATGGGCGAACACATCGGTTGTTGTTTCTTGGATTGAATCTCCGGAGATCATAATACTGCAACGAGCGCATCTCGCTAGGAAGTGATGAATGCGAAGGGAAGGCTTATGTACTGAGTCCCACTTATCGGGTAAGCGCTGCGGGCGCTGCTACAGAAGGGTGGTGAGGAAGGACTTCATTTCGCGCAGCACGTCGACCTCGTTGGATAAGTACACGAAATGGTCCGCACCAGGCAGCCTGACCACGTGTGCCGTTGGGACGCCGTCTTCAAATGCCTTCGCTTGCCTCGTCGTCAGAACCAAGTCCGCCGCGGAAAAAGCCTTTGCAGCCTCACGCACCTTGGGATCCGTACTGTCATTTACCCATTTCGCTAGACTGTGCGGGATTGCAAAGATCACGAGCGCGGGCACGGGAATATCGGCGTACTTCCTCATGCCTTCTAGCATCATCGCGTCACCAGGAAAGTCGCGTCCCTTTCCAACTCGTCCGTTACAGAAAAACAGGGGGGGGCGCCGCCCAATCGGCAACTCTCAAAACGGTTTTCGCGGATTTACAAGTCGCAAGAATTCAAAACAAGTCGCGCGATAGGTGTGGGAACCGTAGGGACCGCCTTCTAAGGTGGGCCGCTCACTTTGAGTCTGCTAGAACTGAATCTCGAATTCCTCCGAGCCCGACGCTTTCGGCTCGAGGTACAAATTGTCGATCAATCGCGTCTTGCCAACAAAAACAGCCAGCACCACATAGCAAGGCTTGCCGACCCGCATGACCGGCTCAAATGTTTCCGCATCCACGATCTCCGCGTAATCCACATGCGCCAGTTTTTCCGCGCCGAGTACGCGATGCAGCACCGCTTGGAGTTGCAGCGCGTCGCGAACTCCCGCGGCCAGTTCGTTTCGCGCCACCTCCAGCGCCCGATGCAACACCGTTGCCGCCTTGCGCTCCTCCGCATTCAAGTACGCATTGCGCGAAGAAAGCGCCAGCCCATCCGGCTCGCGCACGATCGGGCAAACCACAATCTCCGTATCGAGATTCAAATCGCGCGCCATCTGCGTGATGATCCGCGACTGCTGCGCATCTTTCCGCCCAAAGTACGCAAAATTCGGTTGAACGATCTGCAGCAGCTTCATCACCACCGTGGCCACGCCGCGAAAATGTCCCGGCCGCGAACGCCCCTCCAGCCGTTCGCTCAGTCCCTCCACGTTCACGTACGCCGAAAATCCCGCCGGATAAATTTCCGCCGCTTCCGGCGCAAACAGCGCATCCACTCCCGCTTGCTGCAGCTTCTCGCTGTCGCTCTCAAACGTCCGGGGATATTTTGAAAAATCTTCGTTCGGCCCGAACTGTTTCGGATTCACAAAAATGGAAGCAATCACCGGTGAGCAATCTTGCTTCGCGCGTTCAATGAGCTCCAGATGTCCGCGATGCAGCGCACCCATCGTCGGCACCAGCCCGATGACGTGGTTCTCCGCACGCGCATCCCGCGCCCGCTCCTTCATCCAAGCAATGGTTCGGATTGTTTCCACGGTGAAAGGATGCCGCTAAAAAACTACGCGCCAGCCGCCGTCGCCCGCTCGCGATAAAAGTGCATCAAGTCCGTTGCGATCGGCTGCGCACCGAGTTGCCGCAACAGTGTCGTGACCTGTCCGCGGTGATACGTTCCGTGATTTACCAGATGCTGCATCGATTCCCACAGCGGATTGCGGTACACGCCAAACTTCAGCGTCTTATATTCAAACACGCGCTCGAGATCCGCTTGCGATAACCCGCGCACAAAACTCAGCAAGCGCGCTTCGAGTTCGTCCCAGCGTTCCCGCAAACTCGCCATATCCTGAAATTGCGTTGTGTCAGGAAGCGATGACGGCGAACGCCCCTGGAATCGTTCCAGCCAGATCCATTCCGCGCCCCAAATATGCGCCAGCGTGTCGCGCACGGAACCAAAACTGGATCCCATCGGCTGAACAAATTTCTCCGCCGTCAGAGCCGCCGCCGCTTCAATCGAGCGGCGATTCGCCCAGGCGTTGTAGTCAAAGAGCGTGCGCATTTCTTGCGGCGTCATTTTCCCCTCCACTTGCAGGACTTAGTCTTGTTGCGGCACTTGGTTTCGTTGCAGAGACTTAGTTTTGCTCACAAAACTCGATCTTGATTGTCGTTCCGAGTGAAAGCGAGGAATTCGCTTTTAGGTTTTGCTTCGTGCGCCGCTTTCTACCAATCGCCGTCGCTGTTCACCGGCGCCTCTTTCTGCTCCATGGCCATCTGCGCCGCATGATAGGACTCGCCATCCGACGGAAACATTCCTCCGCGCACATCGTCACAATATTCGCGCACGGCGTTGGAAATCGTTTTGCCGACGTTCGCGTACTGCCGCGCAAACTTCGGCGTTGCGCCAAATGTGAGTCCCAGCAGATCGTTAATCACCAGGATCTGCCCGTCGCAGTCTGGCCCTGCGCCAATCCCGATCGTCGGGATGCGCAACTCCATGGTGATCTGCGCCGCCAGCTCCCGCGGCACCGCTTCCAGCACGACCGCGAACGCTCCCGCCGCTTCCACCGCGCGCGCATCGCGAATCAGCAGCTCCGCGGCATTCGCGGTTTTGCCCTGCACGCGATACCCGCCCAGCGCATTCACCGATTGCGGCGTCAATCCCACATGGCCCATCACCGGAATTTCCGCTTCCGTCAGCCGCGAGATTAATTCCAGCCGCCGCTCGCCGCCTTCCACTTTCACGGCTTCGGCGCCCGCTTCTTTCACAAAGCGCACCGCGTTGCGCAGCGACTCCGCCGTGTCTGTGTGATAGCTCCCGTACGGCATGTCCGCCACGACAAGCGCACGCCGCGTTCCGCGCCGCACCGCGCGCGTATGATGCAGCATTTCGTCGATGGTCACCGCCAGCGTATTTGCGTGGCCCAGCACCACCATGCCAAGCGAATCGCCGACGAGAATCACGTCCACGCCCGCTTCATCCTGCAAGCGCGCCGTCGGATAATCGTACGCCGTCAGGCAGGTAATTTTCTGTGAGTTGGAACGGGAGTCCGCAGCGCGACATTTCCGCTGCAGCAGTTCGGGCACGGTCACTTTGCCGTTCCCGGAATTCGGAACAACGCTCATGCTGGCCTCCGGTGCCGTTCCCTGCCTTTTTTCAAAGGTGGCCGTCGATCGGCCAACGGGATACAGCCCTGCACTTCACCTTTGCAAAGAATAACAAACTCAAATCCGATTCACCACAATTTTCGATTCTCGGCAGTGCGTCACTTTTCGATTGGCCCCTTTGTTGGGAGTAACCGCGTCCGATTCTTTCGACAATCTGTTCAGAGACCCCCGGCAAGACAACAGAATTTGGGCTTCATTTCGGCGGACATCAAGGACATCATGTTTCCGGGTGAAATGAAGAAAGCGTTCGCGCAAGTTGTGAAGGCCCAAAAAGAGGGGCAAGCAGCGCTGGAAAAAGCTCGTGGAGAGACGGCGGCGCTTCGCACTCTGGCGAATGCCGCCAGAATGATGGATGACAATCCCAACCTTCTCCAGCTTCGGGCGTTGCAAGCCTTCGCGGAGTCTGGCGGGAACACGCTCGCTCTGGGATTGCCGAACGGCGCTGTTCCATTGGCGAAGCGAGGTGAAGAGACCTCCGTTCCTCCACGCAAGAGACCTAAAGAAGAAGACTAGAACTCTCGAATCACTTGCGGTCCAGTTCTAACCTTTCTTTGCTTGAGTACGGCCTTTCCATTGGGCGCCGCGGCCGAGCATGTGGCGTGCGGCGGAGAGGCAGGTGGAGTAGCCATAGAAGACGGCAGCGAGGGGCAGAGTGAACGCCCAATATGGCGGGAGGTTGTAAAACAAAACGGTTAGCAGAAACGTTGTGGTCATCAGGGCTACGGCGGTGCTGGCCAGGATCCAGGCGGGATCATTTCCGGTGAAGAAAAGAATCCAGGCCAGCCAAAAAGTTACGAACAAGCCGGCGAGTACAGCCACGAGTTGCACGAAGGAATAGCGGAGCTGGGTGAAGGCGGTGCGCGCGATCATGTCGCGGATTTCCGCGAACGTTTCGTAGCTGCGCAAACTCACGCTGGCGCGGGAGAGGCCCATCCAGATTTTTCCGCCGCTCTTTTTCACGGCGCGGGCTAGGGCGCAGTCGTCAATCACTTCGTTTCGAATGGCGGCGATTCCGCCGATTCGTTCGAGCGCCGTGCGGCGCAGAAGAATGCATCCGCCGGCCGCTCCTGCGGTGCGCGCGTTCGAATCGGCGATCCAGCGCGGCGGATACAGCATCAGGAAAAAATAGAGAAACGGCGGAATCAGCAATCGTTCTGGAAATGTTTTCGCTTGCAGCAGCACCATCAGCGATGCGAGGTCGAGAGCATCTCTTTCCGCGCGGAAAACCAGGCGGCGCAAAGTGTCCCGTGCGTGGACGATGTCAGCATCAGTGAACCAAAAGAACGCAGGAGTGTTTTCCGCCGTCGCAGCAATGCCTTCGTTCAGCGCCCAGAGTTTTCCGGTCCAGCCAGGTGGAAGTGAGTCAACGGAATGAACGGTTACTCGTAGCGACGCGCCGGATTCCTCCTCCGCTTGCCGCGCAAGCTCGGCGGTTCCGTCGTCGCTCTGATCGTCCACAACGACGATTTCGAACTCGCCGGGATAATCCTGGCTTGCCAGGCTGGAGATCGCGCGAGCAATTGTTTCCGCTTCATTGCGCGCTGGAACGACGGCGATAACGCGCGGCCATTTCTTGAGTGATTTCGGTGCGGTGTCGTCTTCGGTGACTTTCCAGAAATTTCCGCGTGCGAGCAGGAGATACACCCAAATGGCCAGCGAGAACAGGGCGAAAAGTATTGCGGCGACATTCCAATGAAGGATCATGATGGCGGTAGAGATGGTCTGGAGAGGATATGCGTTCTCGCTTGCGGAGACAAATTGCGGACAACTGCAAGGAGCCGGCTCTTCGAGGCTCAGGGCGTCGAGGGATGCCGGCGCTACGAGGAGCGCGCGCGATGTATTGTGCGCCTGCGACACAGTTGAGTGGACCGGGGGATGGTGGCGGCCGGAAAAGCGGGAGCAAGGCTCCCGCACTCCATAAAAAACGGGAGGAGGACCGGGCCCTCATCGCGAAGAATGGCGGCCTGGTTAGGCCAGATCTTCGGGGCGGATGGGGAGACGGCGGATGCGTTTTCCGGTGGCGGCGAAAATCGCGTTGCACATCGCGGGAGCAACCACCGGCAACCCGGGCTCGCCGATGCCGGTGGGCTCTTCCTTGCTCATCACCACGTGAACTTCGGTCTTCGGCGCCTCGTTCATTCGCGGCATCTGGTAGTCATGGAAATTCGATTGCTCGACGCGGCCTCCCTTGATGGTGATAGCGTCATGCGATGTAGCCGACAGCGCATAAATGGCCGCACTCTCGACCTGCGCGCGCACGCCTTCGGGATTGATGGGGCGGCCGCAGTCCACGGCGTAAACGATGCGCTGCACTTTCACGCCGCCGTCTTTCACGCTGACTTCGACAACCGCAGCGGTGTAGCTTTCGAACGAAAAGTATCCGGCAATGCCGCGAGAAACCCCCTTCGGCAGCGGCTTGCTCCAATCGGCTTTTTCCGCCGCGAGCCGCAGCACATTTTTGAGGCGCGCGGTGTCGAGCGGCTTGCCTTCTTTCGGATTGGTGAAGTCCGGTATTTTGCGATCGTCGCCAATCAGACGCAGGCGAAATTCCAGCGGGTCCGCGCCGGCAGCGGCGGCGAGCTCATCCACAAACGATTCGACCACAAAGCCGCTCGAAGAGTGCTCGACGGAGCGCCACCAGGCTCGCGGCACGGCCGAGTTTGCGAGCGTGTATTCGAGCCGGAAATTCGGGGTTTGATAGGGAATGAACGCGGCGGTGGCAAATTCGGAATTCTCCGGAGTTTCCTTTCCCTTGGGACTCCACATCGCATCGATGGAGGTGGAAGTCTGAAAATGTTTCCAGGCCGCAAGATTGTTCTTGGTGTCCAGCGCACCCGAAAAATGATGATAGGAAGCGGGCCGGTAGAAGCCATGCTGCATGTCGTCTTCACGGGTCCAAAAAACCATGACCGGCTTGCCGGAAACTTTTGCCACTTGCGCCGCTTCCATGACGAAGTCCGCCTGATAGCGCCTCCCGAATCCGCCGCCCATCAGCGTGGTGCGCACGATGACTTTTTCCGGAGGCAGCTTCGCAACTCCGGCGATTACCTGCTGAGCCCACTGCGGCGCCTGCGTGGGCACCCAAGCTTCCGCGCCGTCGGGCCGGATGTGCACCATGCAATTCATGGGCTCCATGGTGGCGTGACAAGCAAAGGGTAGTTCGTAGATGGCTTCGATTTTTTTGGAAGCACCAGCAAGGGCAGCGCCGGCGTCGCCGTCGTTGCGAACCACTTTGCCGGGCTTAGCGGCGTTGTCCAGAAATTGCTGGTGGAGAGAAGCGGAGGATTCGGCAGCAGCCGGGCCTTCATCCCAGATGATCTGGAGCGCTTTGCGGCCCTGAATCGCGGCCCAGGAATTGTCCGCGAGGACAGCAACGCCGCCGGCGGTGAAAGCACCTTGCCCGACGGGATCGATAACGAAAACGTCGCGGACGCCGGGCACGGCTTTGGTTTTTGCGGCGTCGAAAGTTTTTACTTTTCCGCCGAAGACCGGGCAGCGGGCGATGACCGCGTACTGCATGCCGAGCGCGCGCGAATCCAGGCCGAACTTTGCGGCGCCGGTAGCTTTTTCGCGGCCATCCACGCGCCGCGTGTCGTGGCCAACGATGGTGAAATCGTTCGAATTCTTGAGCGGGACGGTTTTGAAGTCCGGCAGCGGAAGCTTCGCCGCATCCGAAACTAGTTCGCCGTAAGTGAGAAAAGTCTTGCGCGCGCCGTGGAGGACGCCGCCGTCCTGGGCTTTGCAAGTATCGGGACTGACGTTCCAGTGCGCCGCCGCGGCGGAAACGAGCATTTCTCGCGCGGCCGCGCCCGCCTGCCGCAGCGGCAACCACGAGCCGGCAACGCTGCCGCTTCCGCCCGTGCCGTGGTCGTAAATTTTCGGATTCGTCGGGGCTTGCTCGATTTTTACTTTTTTCCAGTCCACGCAAAGTTCTTCCGCGAGAATCATCGGCAACGAAGTCATCACGCTCTGACCCATTTCCGATTTGCCGAGTATGAGGGTGACCTGATTATCGGGTGTGATGCGCACCCAGGCGTCGAGGGGGTTGGCCGGTTTTTTCTCCTGCTCTTCCGCCTGGTCGGCAAAAGCGCGCGGAGCGAGATGGAAGCCGACGACGAGAGCGACACCTCCAGCGGCACCGGTCTTCAGGAAGTCTCGACGGTTTACAGCGGAAACTGTTGCCATAATGCACCTCGGTATGGTTCGCGAGCGTAAGGGCTGAGGAGAAACTCGTTGGTTGGCTAGGCCTTCGACTCCATCGAAGCAGCGCGATGAATGGCTTTGCGGATGCGCTGGTACGTGCCGCAGCGGCAGATGTTGCCGCTCATGGCGTCGTCGATATCGGCGTCGGTGGGCTTGGGTTTTTTGGAAAGCAGGGCTACGGCGGACATGATTTGCCCGGACTGGCAGTAGCCGCATTGGGGAACGTCTTCTTCCATCCAGGCTTGCTGGACGGGATGGCTGCCATCGGCGGAGAGACCTTCGATGGTGGTGACTTTTTTGCCCGCGACGCTGGAGATCGCGGTGATGCAGGAACGCGTGGCTTCGCCGTTGATGTGCACGGTGCAGGCTCCGCAGAGCGCCATGCCGCAGCCGAATTTGGTGCCGGTCATGTTGAGCGTGTCGCGAAGCACCCAGAGCAAGGGCATGTCCGGGCTGACGTCGACGGTTTGCGGTTTGCCGTTCAGGGTGAAAGTAGTGGCCATGGAGTCCTCCCTCTTGCAGGGGAATATGCTACAACAACTTGGTTATGGATGAAAATGAGCGGAAAGGCGGGTAAGTGGGAGAGGGTTTGCGATGACTCGACTCGTCGTCCACTGGAGCAAGGGTTCCAGAGAGTCACAATCTCAGACGCTGCCGTAAACTCCTGATTGCCTCAGTTGGATGGATCTTTCAACTCTTTATCCGGGATAGGGAAGACGAAAAGACCTCGATACGCTTTTCCGTTGAGGTATAGATCTTTCCCCTTGAGCGTGTTGGGATCGAAGAAGATTGCACAGTACAGCTCCATCTCTCGAACGTCGAAGAAAGGGCCTTTGAATGGCCACTGGCCAAGAAAACCCTTGTGGGGGACAGTGCTCCCGTAGACCGGCACGCCCCCTTGCCACGGGATGGCTTCATACAAATCCCAAACGTCGACCTTTCCCAAGTCTACCTTTTTGTCGTCCCAGTAGAGGCTATCGTGTTTCTTGGAGAGCCGGGGAAGAAGGGTATGAGTACGGATCCATTCTTGAGAGGCCTTTTCGTCGGCGTCAGTAATAGTGGCTGTCTGTCCATCCCAAGCTACCTGCGCACGAAAGTGGTTGTGCTGAGTCCCGCTCCCCTTAACGCAGACTTGCTCGACAGCTAAGTGCCCGTTCCGGACCATCACCGCGTAGCAGTGTGAAGTGTCACCCATCAACACACGGGGCTGCATCTCCTGTGTCGCGCCGAGCGCCAATGCAAGACCAACAACAGCTGCAAACAGCAAGTTCATTACGATCTGCCCTTATCACGAGTTTTACACCAATCCTTTCAAATCAATAAATCGATTTGGACAAGTTCCTGGCACTAGCGACGCGTCGAAGACGCAGCTAGGGCTTATCGGAAACTGAAACGCCGCTGGAAGCCCGTTCAGGCGGAACGTAAATCTTCGGGGCGGATGGGGAGCTTGCGGAGGCGCTTGCCGGTTGCGGCGAAGATTGCGTTGGCGACGGCGGGGGCGACGGGTGGGACGCCAGGTTCGCCACAGCCGCCGGGTGGGTTGGTGCTCGGCACGATGTGCACTTCGATCTGCGCGGGGGCGTCGTTCATGCGCAGGACTTCGTTGTCGTGGAAATTGCTTTGCTCGACGCGGCCTCCCTTGATGGTGATGGCGCTTTTCAAGGTTTGCGCGAGGCCGAAATTGATGGCGCCTTCCATTTGGGCCTGGACGCCGAGAGGATTCACGGCAAGGCCGCAATCGATGGCGCAGACGATGCGATCGACGCGGAGAGTGCCGCGCTTTGCGTCGCAGGTGATTTCGGCGACCTGTGCGACGAAGCTGCCCCAACCGGAAGCCGCAGCGATGCCGCGGCCACGGCCTGCGGGAAGCGGCTGCTGCCAATTCGATTTTTCGGCGACGAGTTCAATGACACCGCGGCGGCGGCCGACATCAACACTTCCTTGATTTCCCAAGTCGATCTTTCGTGCCGGCCCCAGCGTGGAGAGCAGAAATTCGACGGGGTCGCCGCTGGCAACGTGCGCAGCCTCATCGAAGAAACTCGAGAGAGCAAACTGATTTCCAGAAGCATCGACGGAGCGCCAGTAACCGAGAGGCATGCCGGATTCGGCGACGGCAAATTCGAGGCGGAAATTGGGGATGAAGAGCGCGGGGAAGTCGAGGGAGTCGACCTGCGCCGCGGACTGCGGTGAAATGCCGGTGCCGCTATAAAAAGTTTCGATGGAGGGCGAAGAGCCGCGGTGACGCCAGGAGAGCAGGTTGCCGCGATCGTCGAGGCCTGCCTGAAAGGTGTGATACGCGGCGGGGCGATAAAAGTCATGTCGGATGTCGTCTTCACGAGACCAGACGACCTGCACCGGGGCGCCCGCATCGCGGGAAATGAGCGCGGCTTCGACGGCGTAGTCCTGAATGAGGCGGCGGCCGAAGCCTCCGCCGATGAACGTGACATGCACTTTGACGCGCTCGGGCGGAATGCCGAGGGCCTGGGCGACGGACGCCGCGGCGGCTCCGGGAATTTGCGTGGGCGCCCAGAGTTCGCATTCGCCATCGTGCACGTGGGCGGTGCAGTTCATGGGTTCCATAGTGGCGTGTGCAAGAAAAGGAACTTCGTAGACGGCTTCGATTTTTCTGGCAGCGGCAGCTTGTGCTTTTTCGAAGTCGCCGTCGTTTCGAATGACGGGGCAAGGATGGGACGTGAGCTGAAGCATTTTTTCGCGGAGACTGGCGGTGCTTTCGGTGGACAAGGGAGGCTCGCTCCATTCCACCTTGAGAAGTTTTCGGGCTTGCAGGGCGGCCCAGGTGGAATCGGCGACGACGGCGACGCCTGCGTTGGAGTAGTTGCGGCTGCCGGGTCCGGAAGTTTCGCCGAATTGATGCGTGAGGTGGACTGACTTGACTTCAAAAACCGCGCGGACATGCGGAGAAGATTTGACATCGCCGGCGTTGAAGCTGCGCGGCGTGCCGCCGTAGACGGGGCTGCGCTCGACGGAGGCAACCAGCATTCCCGGAACGCGGACGTCGATGCCGAATTGGGCGGTGCCATTCACTTTTTGCGGCGTGTCCGTGCGCGAAGTCGGTTTTCCAATGATCTGAAACTCGGATTGTTTTTTCAGCGGAGGATCAGCAAGAGGAGAAATTGCCGCGGCGGACGGTATGAGCTGCGAATAGGTGAAACTTCGCTGCGTAGTGTCATGGACGACGGAGCCGTTGTCCGCACGGCATTCGGAATGTCCGACGTTCCACTCAATGGCCGCGGCCGTGACGAGCATTTCGCGGGCGGCGGCGCCGGCTTTGCGGAGAGTCTCGTAGGAGGTTCGAACGCTGAGGCTGCCGCCAGTGAGCTGATTGCCGTACTTGGGATCGAGATCGGCTTCGACCACCTGAACGTGGCGCCAATCGCAGCAAAGTTCCTCGGCGACGATCATGGGGAGCGCGGTTCGAACGCCCTGGCCCATCTCGGATTTGCCGCACCAGATTTTCACCTCGCCCGCGGCCGATATTTCCAGCCAGGCGTTCGGCGCAAATGGCGCGGGCGCGGAAGGGGTTGTACGTTTGCGATTACGCGGCTCAGCAAAGAAATAAAAAGGAAGAAGCAGGCTTGCACCGGCCGTCGCGGAAGTTTTCAGGAACGAACGTCTAGTGGCATTGGAAAACACGTGGACAGCACCCAGGAAATCAGACGGTTTGGCGGGCGAGGCGTGAGCAAACTCAATTGCCTTCGACCGGGGCGGGTGCAGGCTTGGCGGGAGCTTTGGGAGCGCGGGGCGGAGTTTCCGGTTCGACGCCGCGCCAGCCGACGGGGCGGCCGCTGACGGCTTCTTTCACGGAGCGGAAGAGAACGACGTACATGAGCTGGCGGTAGTAGAAGCGCTGCAATAACACAGGGATGAGCAGCGTCCAGTCCTCCTTGCGCTCCAGCGCGAAGGCCACCATGCAGGTGAGTATATCAATGAGCATGAAAGCCAGGAAGAAGAGGACGGACTTCTGAACGTCCGCGCTGGTCCAGAGCTGCGGGAGGTGGGTGACGCGGAATTGCGCCAAGCCCCAGAGAATCAAGGAGCCAAAAAACATCAAATCGATGATCGGCGAGATGAGCGGCAGTACGAGCTGAAATACGAAGATGTTGGGAAGAGCGACCCAGCCCAGCGTTCCGTATTTGGGGCGCAGCAGCGTGTCGCCGTGCTTCCAGAAGGATTGCAGCGTGCCAAAGGTCCAGCGAAAACGTTGGCGGATCAACTGGCCGGCGGTTTCCGGAGCTTCGGTCCAAGCGATGGCTTCTTCGTCGTAGCTGATGCGCCAGCCGAGGCGGCGAATGGCGATGGTGAGGTCAGCGTCCTCCGCAACGGTGTCGGCGCTGATTCCGCCCGCGTCTTCAATGGCTTTCTTGCGCCATGCGCCGAGAGCTCCCGGCACGACGGTGATGCAATTCAGGAGGTCGAAGGCGCGCTTCTCCATGTTCTGGCTGGTGATGTATTCGAGCGCCTGCCAGCGTGTCAGCCAGCGCGAGCGGTTGCCGACCTTCACGTTGCCGGCGACCGCGCCAACAGTGGGATCCGAGAAATGGCGAACGAGCTTGCTGATGGCGTCCGCCTCGATTTCCGTGTCGGCGTCGATGGTGACGACAATTTCGGTGTCCGCCTGAGAGAGTGCCAGGCTAAGCGCCGCCGACTTGCCGCGATTTACCTGGTGAATGATGCGGACGCGCGATTCATGAGCGAAATTGGAGTCCAGAAGGTCGCCGGTTTGATCCGTGGAACCATCATCCACGACGATGATATGCAAGTCCTTGAGATCCGAGAGAAGAACGGAGGTGACCGTCTGCACGATGACGCTTTCTTCATTGTGCGCGGGGATGAGGACGGTCACGCTGGGCGGCGGATCGGGCATCACAGCGTGATCCGGGCGCAGTTTCTCAATGATGGCGAGGAGGCCGATAATCACGGCACGGCCGCTGACCAGCACGATGCCCAGAATGAAGATTGTGCCGATGAAGAAGCGGAACCACTGGAAGAACGAAAAGATGAAACCGTCAGCGCGGGCTTCGAAGCGCTCCTCGGGCGAAAGCGGCAGCATGACTTGCGCGCGCGTTTTTCCGATCAGATCGGAGACGGAAACAAACTGGTAGCCTTGCGCGCGCAGCTTGTCGATGATCTGCGGCAATGCCGCGACCGTCTGGCTGCGGTCACCGCCGCCATCGTGGAGGAGCACAATGTTGCCCTTGTCGGCTTGACGGAGCACGCTGTCAACAATTTCACTGGCTGGAGCAGGTTTTCCGTCACGCAGGCGCCAGTCGTCCGGATCGATGCGCTGGCCGATGATCAGGTAGCCCATCTCCTGCGCATAAGGCAATTGCGCCACTTCCTCGGCATATTCCGGCTGGTGATCGATGCCGTAAGGCGGACGGAAGAGGATCGACTTTACCCCGAGTGTGCTTTCGATCAAGCGCTCCGTCAAATTCAGCTGCCAACGGATTTCCGTGCGCGTAATGTCATCGAACTTTGGATGCGTAAAGGTATGATTCCCGATTTCATGGCCTTCAGCGTACTCGCGCTTGAGAATGTCCGGGCGCTGGTTGGCCATGTTGCCGATGACGAAGAACACACCAGGTGCGTTCTTTTGTTTCAAAACGTCCAATATCTTCGGTGTCCACTTCGGATCGGGACCATCGTCAAAGGACAGAGCGATTTTTTTGTCGGCCCAGCCAATCTGATCGATGTTGAACGAGAGCGGAAAGGATTCGTAGGACTCGTCGGTGAAAAGGTCGCCGGCGGCATCATATTCAAAGGATCTGCGCCCGTTTTTGGGGGTGTCGGTGATGTGCCAGATGTCACCTTCGCCTTCGAGGATCAGATCCGGGCCGGGAGGGAGGTCGGTCAGTTTCTGGCGGATAGCGTCGTCGGGCCGCGTGGCGTCCCAAATCGGCCAGATGGAAGTATCCGCTGAGCCCAGGCGCCAGAGAGCGGTGCCCTGGACGCCGAGTTTTTCGCTGGCGCGCAGTTCGTTGTAGGCGGTGATAGCGTCGAGCATCCAGACCCGATGTACGTGGCTATGTTCGTCATAATAGGAATAGTAGGGATTCAGCGAGGTGCTATCAAACTCGACGTTGGCATCGGATTCTTCGGCGTGCAGCAAAGCTTCCTGGATGCTGAACTCCTGCGCAGGCTCGGCTTCTTTCTTGGGAGCTTCGGACCAGTCGTAAGCGTAGTTGGCGATGCCGACAACGATTTTTTGGGCAGGGACCACATCGAACACCTGACGAAGGTTTTCAATGAACCAATCCTGTGAGGCGATGGGACCGGGGGGCGAAGTCAGCCAGTGCTGGTCGTAATTCATCAGCACGATGGCATCGCATTGCTTGCCGAAAAAGCCGTAGTCGTAGGCGTCATCGCGGGCAGGCAGCGCGATCATCAGCTTCAAACCGACGGAATGGAGTGCTGGCGCCAGGGCGCCGATGAACTGGCGGAAATGGGCTTGGCTGGCGTCGGGGACTTCTTCAAAATCGACGACAATGCCGGCTTGGTGCGCTTCGACGGCGTACTGCACGATGTCGCGCACTAAATTCTGGCGGGCTGCGGGGCTTGCCAGCAGCTGCACCATTTCCTTGATGCGCCACTCTACGCCGTCGTAATTGTTCACCAAACCCATCGTGGGCAACTCGATGGGGGGATTGAAGGACTTCATCCACTGGTGCAGCTTGTCATCCTTGAGCAAGGCGATGGCTTCCCCGGGGGAGGCTTTGACCCGGGCTTGACCGTGTTCGTAGTCCACGACGGTCAGCGCGCCATCCGGGGAGACCGCGTGCAGCTGCTCTGGAATCAGAAGGTCAATGTCCTTGTAGTGTTTCTTGAGAGAGGCGAGGCTGTTGGGATCCCAGCTTACGAAAAAAGCGGCGCGCAAAGGATCGTAGCTAGCGGGAACCGTTCCCAGGTTGGCCACGCGGCGGCGCCGGCCTTCGCGCGCAGTCGCAGTCTTCTTTTTCGCCTTCAGCGATTGATATTTCGGCTTGGTGTCCGGCAGAAGTCCGGCGGGCAGATCAATGCTCGCGGCGATGGTGACGAAAAAATAGGCCAGGAGCAGCGTCAGGAGGACGCCGGAAATTTCCATGGCGCGGCGAGCGCGCCGCCAGCGCACACGCTCCGCGTCATAGAAAATGGGACCGCGTTCCTTCATGGCATCCTTCAAGCTGGCGGTACGGCAGGCAAATCAAGATCGGGCTGGTGCTGAGTCCGTCTGCGCGAATCCGTCAGCTCTATTGTAAGATGCGAAGCATCGATGAGGCGAGTTTTCTCGAATCCCTTTGTTGCGCTGGCGGCTGGGTTCTGCCTGCGGCTGTTTTTCGTGCTCAAGTATCCCGCCAACTCCGGGGATACGGTTCTTTACGAACAGATCGCCACAAACTGGTTGAAGCACCATGTCTACGCGATGGACGTGGGCGGGGTGGTTACGCCGGTCGATCTGCGCATGCCGGGGTATCCGGCGTTTCTGGCGATTGTGTACGCACTCACGGGACGAACAGGAGCGGATGCACGGATTTGGGTGATGCTTGGGCAGATTGCGATTGATCTTCTTGCTTGCGTACTGATTGCGCGGTTGGCGGAACTTTTAGCACGCCCAGCAGATAGCGCCTCAACAAACAAAGGCGTTCGAATCGTAGCGCTCTGGCTCGCGGCATTGTGTCCGTTCACGGCGAACTACACGGCAGTGCCGCTGACGGAAGTGTTCGCTGTGTTTTGGACGGCGCTGGCATGCTGCGGCTTCGTTCTGGCGCTGCGGCGAGTGGAGCAACCCGATTTTTTGCGGAAGGGCTCCCATCTGCCGCTTGGAAAGAGCGTGGAGTACACCGCGCTTGGAGTGGGATGGATTGTTGGCGCGGGAACGTTGTTTCGTCCGGAGACGCCACTATTGTTGATTGCGGCGGCGATTGTGTTTGGCGCGATGTTCTTCCTTCTGGACAATTTCAACCGCTGGGTCATGGTTTGCCTGGCGATGGCGCTCGGTTGCGCAATGGTGCTTTCTCCCTGGGCTTTACGGAATCTGGCGACCCTGGGCGAGCCGCAATTTCTTGCGCCGAAGGATTCGAATCTGCCCGGAGAACTGGTGCCGTACGGATTTATGGCCTGGGAAAAGACGTGGCTTTTCCGGGTGCGCGATTGTTACCTAGTGCCGTGGAGATTGAACGGCGAAGCAATCTATATAGACGATATTCCGGCGCGGGCGTTCGACACGCCGGAAGAAAAGCAGCGCGTGGCGGCCACTCTCGAACGATACAACGACGATCTGACTCTTACGGCGGAGGAGGATGCGGCGTTCGGGCAGCTGGCACGGGAGCGTACCGCGCGGCATCCCTTGCGGACTTATGTTTGGATACCTGCAGCGCGCGCGGTGACCATCTGGTTTACGCCGCGGATAGAATTGCTGCCGATTGCAGGGCACGTATTTCCGCTGGCGCAGATGCGAGAGGATGACCCCGTCGATCAGGAAGTCACGAGCCTGTTTTTTGTGGTGAATTTATTTTATTTGGGGCTGGGAATTTTGGGAGGCGTGCGGCTGTGGCGTTCGAATGCGAGGGTGCGGCCCGCGGTAGCATTCCTCGCGGTATTCATCGTGCTTCGAACGGCGTTTTTGACCACGCTGGAAACGCCCGAGCCACGTTACGTTCTGGTTTGTTTTCCGGCGTTGATTGCGCTGGGCGCGCAGATTTTCGCGGGGCATTCCGAGGCGAAGTAGAGCAAGTTTCCTCTCGTGCTGAGTTGACCTCTCCGAAAAGCGCACAGAATAGATCCTGTGCCACTATTTTTCCTCGAAAGGTTCGGGGTGGATGGTGACGCGATAGATCTGTGGAAATTTTTCTTTTACGCGATCTTCGAGAACAGCGGTCACGTCGTGGACCTGGGTGATGGGCAGCGTGCTCTTCATGGTGCAATGGCAGGAGACGAAGACGTGGTGCTCCACCTGGCGGGCGCGCACGTCATGACAATTCACGAGTTCGTCGAATTCCGCGGGCAGCCCGTTGATGAACTCTTCGATGGAACGAGAAAGCTGCTTCATCTCACCGATGCCCGCATCGGGAGTGGCAATGTGACGCCCCAGCGGCTCGATATGAATGTTGACTTCGATGGGGTCGTCGCGAAGTCCGCGAATTTTCTCTTCCAGTTCCGAGGCCTGACGATGGGCTTCGCGCAGGCTTAAATTCTCATCCACTTCCAAATGCAGTTCGATGAAGAGCTGGCCAGCCTGTTGCACGGCGGTCAGGTCATGAATGGCGACTCCCATGCGCTGCGCAGCGGCGCGAATGGCTTCGAACAGATGTTCCCCTTGCGGGGCGCGAGGTTCCGCGTGGACCATGACGTCGGAGGGAACGATTTCGCCAATGCGCTTCTCGATGGCGTCGCTGAGGGCGTGGACCTGCTCGAGGCTGGCGGTGCGCGCGACGCTGACGGTGGCATCGACAAAATGGCGATTGCCGGCGCGACGGACGCGCACGCGATCCACGTCCAGGACGCCGTCCATGCCTGCGACGGCGCGGGCAATTTCCTGCTGCAAACCTAGTGGCGCAACGTCGAGAAGGGCATCGAGAGTGCGTTTGCCAAGACGCGCGCCGACCCACAAGATCACAGCGGCGACGGCGAGGCCAGCCAGGGCATCGGCATAATTCAACCACGGCATGTTCCAAGCCTCACCCGCCCAGACAAGCCCGATGCCGAGGATGACGATGATGGTGCTCCACACGTCGGTGGAGAAATGAAGCGCATCCGCCTCCAGGGCGTCGCTCGAATATTTTTTTGCCACATGCGCGAGCGCCCGGGCCCGGGTGAAGTCGATCGAGAGAGCGACGAGAAGCACTAGGATGGCGGTGACGCTGGGCTGTATGTGCACGCTACGGAAAAACAAACGGGCGACTGCTTCGTAGATGATGTAAAGGGCGGTGAGCGCGAGGAGGCCGGTTTCGACGAAGGCCGAAAAATTTTCAAATTTGCCGTGGCCGTAAAGATGCCGCTCATCCGCGGGCTGATCCGCCAGCCGCACGGAGACAAGCGTAATAATCGCGGCAATTAAATCCAAGGAGGAGTGCAGGGCCTCGGAGAGAACGCCGAGGCTGCCCGTTCGAAGGACCAGAAACGTTTTGAGGGAGACAAGGAGGACGGCAGAGGCTACGCTCAGCAGCGCGGCGCGCTTCTTCTCGCGCACTTCCTCGATATGGGTGGCCGTTACCACGGTGGGTTTAGACTACCTTAACTCACTTAATTTCTCTTATCGGCCGCGTTGCCGGACGACGCTGGGTCGAACGTCCTTTGCGGTAGAAAGGGTACGAGTTCCAACAGTATTTAACTTTAGGTACTCGCACTTCTTATAATGTTATCTGTTTTTTATTTTAGGTTATGCTAACGCCCGCTCGTCAGCCAACATTCCTTTGGGGAGACGATATGCGTGCCCATTTCTTTAGCATCCCGCTTTTCCATACTGAGTCTGGCGTCTGTTCCGCCCGGTGCACGCTGCCCAGACACCATTCACTTCTCGCCGTTGCGGGGAAAAGCTTTGCAATCCTTCTTCAAGCGGTAGCACTCATTCTATTGGTGAGTTCCGGAGCGCGGGCACAGTCCGCTGCGAACTCCGATCCTGCCTACGTTGCGCTTCGCAACTTGAGTCTGGGGAGCGAAGCGGTAAGTGTGACGAACTTCGATCTCAAACGAGACGCGGGCACGTTCCGCCTGAATTCGGGCACTTTTTGTTTTGTTCCCCCAGTAAACGGCAAGGTGACCGGCGCAGTGTTCGCCGGCGACGGCGCATTCCTTCTCGTCCCTCCCAACGAAACCGAGCGGAAGAGTTTGAAATTTCTGACGAAAGAGGACGAATTCAGCGAAAAATTCGACCGGCTGGTGATTCGATTCACGGATTCCACCTACGAGGAAATCAAGAAAGGCGGAACGCCGGGCGCCGGGACCTGTGACGCCGGGGTCCTGAAAGACAGCCAGAATGCGATGCGCCACAAAATAAAGCACAACCTGGAAGCCGAGCTACTCGGGGAGGTCCTCAGTTCCGAGCCACGAGGGATGTTCGTGGCGTTCATTCACGGCAAGCGGTATGACGACAAGGAGATTTATTCGCTCGATCCCAACGCGGATTCGAGCCAAGTAGACTTCTGGACCTATGACGATAATAAGTGGGGCGATTGGGCATCCTTCGGCTTTTCCAAGTCACAGCCCAAGGAGTCCGTCGGCCGGGCCATACGCATCGAGCACCATCAACTAGAGACTTCCCTGGAAAAAAGCGGCAATCTCTCCGGGAAGGCGACGACCACTTTTGTCTCCTTGCGTAATGGATTGCGTGTGGTGCCTTTTTCACTGTTTCACACTCTTCGTGTGCAGTCTGTAACGGCCGAAGGCCAACCTCTTGCGTTCATCCAGGAAGACAAGAACGACGATGCGGACTTTGCGGTGATTTTGCCCAAGCCGCTGGCAGCGGGCGAGAAATTCAGTGTGACGACGACGTACAGCGGCAAGGAAGCGGTCTCCAACGAAGGCGGCGGCAACTACTTCCCGATCGCACGTCAGAATTGGTATCCCAATAGTGTAGGTTCCGCGTTTGGTGAGTATGCCTCTTATGACATGGACTTTCGCATTCCCAAGGGGATGAAGATCGCCGCTACGGGGGCGCTCGTAAGCGACAACAACGACGGGGGACAAAACATCACAGTCTGGAAAAGCGAAGCTCCTCAGACGGTTGCCGGATTCAGTTTCGGAAGGTTTAAAGTTGAGGAAGCAAGGCTAAAGAAGCCCGAGGTTTTCATTCAATCATTTGCCAACGAGGATTCTCCGGGCTGGGTGACTTCGCTGCAGCGCTCCGCCAACGGCGATTTGCCGGGGGAACGTCCGCTGCAAGCGACCTTGGGCACGATGAACACGACGTCGCTCAACAAGAAGGCGCTTGCCGAAGGAGAGCTTGCGGTCCAACTCTACACCGATTATTTCGGACCCTCGTCGTTTTCACATCTCCAGATTACCCAGCAAACAGCCTGTAACTTCGGCCAGGCGTGGCCCGGACTGGTGTGGATCCCCATCTGCTATTACTTTGACGCCACGGTCAGACATCAACTGGGCCTGGACTGGGGCGATCGCGGGTATTGGAAGGTCGTTACGCCGCACGAGATCGCGCACCAATGGTGGGGCCACACCGTGGGATTTAGTTCCAGCCGCGACCAGTGGATGAGCGAGGGGTTCGCAGACATGTCCGCATCGCTGTACCTCAGCATGATCGAAAAAGATCCCAAGAAGTTCGTCGCATTCTGGAATGATGAACGTCAATTGCTCCTCGATCGCGATTCGCAAGGCTATCGAGCGATTGATGTCGGCCCTCTGACCATGGGCTACCGCGCCAGCAACTCGCGCACGGGCGGCGGCATTACCCGGCGGCTCATTTACCCGAAGGGCGCGTATGTGCTGCACATGATCCGCATGATGATGTACGACAGCCGCAACGGGGATAAGCAATTCAAGGAGACCATGCAGGATTTCGTCAACACCTACCGCGGGAAAGCCGCCTCGACCGAGGATTTCAAGGAGATGGTGGAAAAGCACATGACGGGGGCGATGGACCTCGACGGAAATCACAAGATGGATTGGTTCTTCAACCAGTATGTTTATGGCACAGGAATTTCACAGTACACGTTTCGCTCCACAGCGGAAGCGACTCCCGATGGCAAGACGAGGCTCAAGGCGGAATTAACTCGCACGGGAGTCCCCGGCACCTGGAAAGATGTCGTGCCGATCTACGGTCACGTGGGTGACAAGAGTATGCGACTCGGAAGTATTTCCGCCAAGCATGCCGTAGAGACCATCGATGTAACGCTGCCCGGGAAAGTCGATCGCCTGACGATAAACGATTTCGACGATCTTCTTGTGGATGTAAAGCAATAATTTTCCACGAAGACGGAATCACGGTCCGGCGTTGGCGCGCGACGGCGTTCTTTTCTGCTGGGATTAGGATCGTGGAATGAAACGCAGGGCGGCGGAATTCATGCAGTAGCGGAGGCCGGTGGGTTCGGGGCCGTCGGTGAAGACGTGGCCAAGGTGGGCGTCGCAGAGAGTGCAGGTCACTTCGGTTCGAAGAGCACCCATGCTGAAGTCTTTTTTCTCGCGGACATTCTCCTTGGCGATGGGTTCCCAGAAGCTGGGCCAGCCGGTGGCGGAATCGAACTTTGAGCGGGAATCAAAAAGCGCGCTGTCGCAATCGATGCAGCGGTAGAGACCGAGGGAGTGCTGATCGTAGAGGGCGCCGGAGAAGGCGAATTCGGTGGCGGCGCGCCGGGTGACGTCGTACTGCAGAGGCGTTAACTGTTTCTTCCAGTCCTCTTTGGTTTTTTGAATCTTCGGCAGAGTGAATGTGCCGAGCTGCTTGCCATCGTCAGCGAACTTTACGATTTTGACCGGACCAGGGTCGCCGGCTGGATCGGAATCATCCGCGAAAGCCGAAAGGCAGACTCGTTCCACACCGACCAGCAAGCCGTAGCCGGCAAGTGTTGCGGCGCCGTAAATGAGGCCCCTACGGGTGAACTCCTTCATGGCGAACGATCCCTCGAAAAAAAACTACTTTGCGGCGCTCATCGGCGGCGGAGGCATGAGCGGCAGCCGCTTGGCTTCGCCGCGGGCTCCGCGGACTTCCAGCTCTTCAAAGAAAAGTGATGGCGCTACCACCGAGGCGGGCAAGCCGCCTTGGGCGGAGCCAAACGCTCCGAGAGCGGTGCCGGAAAAGCCGGTGACCTGGCTCTGCATGTAGTTGTAAACGAAATTGTCGTTGCCGATGGCGGCGATGTTGCGCAAAGCGCGGGTGTTCAACCCGATGATGCGCGCGCCGCGGACCATTTCTTCGCGCCCGGTATCCGGATAGATGCGGTAAACGACCAGCGGCAAGCGATCGCCGGTGCCAGCGCCGCCGCCGTAACTGGCCAGGAGTTCAGAGAACTCTTCCTGGTGGAGCAGGCTGAGAGAGGGATTGTCCATTTCGCGGACGATGATGCAATAGTTCAGCTTTTCCGCGCGGCAGGCGTCCAAGAATTTTTTCTTCATCTCCGCGGGAGAGAGAGTTTCCGAGGAGGTGAAAAAAGTGTTGCTCATGGTGGGCTTGGAATCGTTCAGAAACGCGGCGCGTCCGTGGCCGTTGGATTCGCCGAAGTCCGGCCCGGGGCGGCGAGACATCAATTCGCCCTTGAGGTTTCCGTTCTCTACGAGCGTGACTTTCTCCGCGCGAACACCTTCGTTATCGACTGCATATCCGCCGAGAAGAGGTGTGCCCTTAAATTCCTTGGCTCCGGGGTCATCGACCACAGTGACACTCGTGGGCAGAACTCTTGCGCCGATTCTCCCAACCCAATCACTCTTACCGCCTAGTCCGCTCAAAAGCTGTTCCATCACAGGAGTAAAGGAAACCGGCGGCCGCGCACCATTCACGGCAGGACCAAGAACCTGCGCGAGAAGAGGCGCCGCAGCGCGGGCTTCAAAGAGAACGGGACCGGTGTAATCCTGCGCAGGGGGAGCGGCGCGGAGAGCCATCAATTCCGTGGCCGCGACATTCAAGCCTTTGCGAACGGCGTCGACGCCTGGAAGATCCGCAGGTTTCGGCGCGTAGGTAGCGTAAAGATTGTTCAGGGGCACGCCATCGCCGGCCAGAGCGTTCATTCCGGATTCGATGGCGGCGTAGGTGCGGTTCTGGCGAATTTCCGTACCTTCGCTGGTAAGAAGATACTCCGTCGCATAGACGAGGTAATAGGTGACCCGCGATTCATAAATTAGAGGAAAGGCGCGAAGTGCAGCCGAAGTTTCCCGTGCTTCCTGATCCCAGTTGCGGTTGGTCCAATCGGGGGTGAGCAAGGGCTCGATGAGTTTCACGGGATCGGCTTTGGAGAAATCGTCGATATCCGATTGGCGAGCCAGGCTACTGAGATAGGCCTGCTTCCGGGAGTAAGTTTCCACGGCTTCCTTGAAGGCCTGATCGGTGGCGATCCACAGATCCTGGCGGAGCGAATCATAGTCACGGTCGATGCCGACGGAGCCGGTGGGCCCGATGAAACCACGGAAGCCGTCATCGCTAACGAAATTCGAACTGTCCAGCTTGTAACTGCCCACGCGGGCTTGCACATCCATGAAGCGGTTGCGCGCCGACGTGCTGGAGAAGATGGTGCCGAATTCCGCGACGACTTCGCGCACATCGAGGTCGAGCAAGCGGTATTCGAGGTAGTAAGGACGGACGGGTTTGTCGGTGCCGGGAATTTTCAGTTCGAGGCGGGTTTTGGCGCGAGCCATTTCGTCACGCATCGCCTGGAGCGTGTGGTCGTTGTCCTGTTGAGCGAATGCGCGGGGAGCGGTAGCACAACTCAGCGCCGCGAGAAGAAGACCGCTGGCAATCCTGTTCAAAAGCCTCACAGTTGGCCTCCGGTTTTTACGGTGTCGTGTGCCGGCGGGGGCAGAATCGGTGGCCGATCCGTGGAGCTTTCCTTTTTCTGCACTTCGAGTTCGGAGGTCAGAATAGCCGGGGAAGCGGCGGAGACCGGCACGGAGCCGGACTCTGCGCCGCAGTAGCCGTTGAACACTTCCGGCGTATCGCCGGTCGCGACGATTTTTGTCAAGGCCGCAAGCGGCGTACCGACGATATCGACTCCACGGACCAACTCGTCCGGGCGCCCGTCAGGGAAAACTTTGTAAACCACGAGCGGGAGCACCTGAAAGGCTTGGGGCTGGCCGCGGCCAGTAAAGGTAAATCCGCCGGCGATGTCGTCGATCAACAAGCCGTAGGGCTTCCCCTGGGCTTTGATGAGTTCGATGAGCTGGGCGCGAAGTTCCGCGTTGCTCACCATTTTGCTGCTGGTGACGATCAGATTGCCTTGACGCGAAACGGGTGTCGCGCCCAATTGCCGCCTTCCATGACCGTTCGAATTGGGAAAGCCCGTCAGCGGCGATCGCGACATTTCGAAATTTTTCAGGATGCCGTGATCCACGAGCACGACGCGTTGCGCGGGCACGCCTTCGTCATCGTATTGGTAGTAGCCGAGCAGGTCCTGCGTGCCGAGCTTCTTCAAGGTGGTGTCATCGGCGATGCTGAGGAAACTGGGAAGGATCTGTTCGCCGACTTTTTTGGAGAATGTTTGTCCTTCGGTGACGTCCTTTTGGCGATGGCCTTCGGCGCGATGGCCGAATACCTCATGAAAAAATACCGCGGCAGCACGGCCGGTCAGCAGGGCCGGGCCAACGATCGGATCGTTGATGGGCGCGGCGACCAGGCCCTCCAGTTCCTTGCGCATGGTGGCGCCCGCGGCGTAGACGGCCTTGTCATCCGGGGCCTCGGAAGGATTCACCCAATCGAAATTGTAGTAGCGGTCAATGTCCATGCCGTCCGGGGCTTTACCTTGAATAAAAAGCTCGAGGCGGTAGCGAATCTGCCCGAACTGCAATTGCGTGCCTTCGCTGGTGACCTGAAAGGCGTTCTGGGCCTGGGCGGTAAAGGTGACGATGGAATTGATGATGGAGGGTGATTCGCGGAAGGACTTGGTATAGGCGCGAACTTTTTCTTCCCAGGGCTTGCGGTCGACCGAAATCGAAGTGAGCGGGCCGATGTAGGTGTGTGGTTGTTCGCGCGAAAAATCCGGCGCGCGGCCTTCCGCAGTTTCGACTTTCACTTCTTTTCCCGTCTTGATCTTGATCAACGCTTCGGAGGCGGCGCGGTATTGCTTGTCGGTTTCCAGCCAGATGGCGCGGCGCAGAACTTCGGCGTCGTCGTCGATGGGTACAGGCGTGCCGGGGCCGCCGCTCTGCATCTGGCGTTCGCCGACTTTGTGGGAATTGTCGAGGTTGTAGCTGCCGGTGCGAACCGAAACTTCCAGCCAGCGGTTGCGGGCGGCGTCGCTGCTCAGGAGCGCTCCGTTGGAGCCGGAGACGTTGACGCGCTGGGTATCGGTGATGGTGTAACTCAGGTAGTAGGCCGGGGGATCCAGCGTGCCTAGGGTTTTCAGGGAGCGTTCGAGTTCCGTTTGCAGCGCGGCGAGGAGCGGGGAGCGCTTCCCTTGTGCATTGGGAGGAGCGGCTTGCGCTACTTGCAACGGCGAACGCTTCCCTTGTGCATCGGGAGGAGCCGCTTGCTCCACTTGCGCGTTGGCAGGGGCCACAGTTCCAAGCAGAATCAGTACGAATAGCAGGGAATTCACGCGACTACGAATCGAAATGGTCAAAAGGAGCCTCACTTGCTATTTAGACGGGATGGCGAAACACCCAGTGTACGCTACCGCAGAGGGGCGTACAAACCGCCCGAAAGGCAGGTTCTATCATTTCACGTAACACTTCTATTGGACGGCTCGAGCGGCCGAATCGTTGCACCAAATCCGCGCCAAGCTTGCGCTGGGAAACGAATGGCCCTGGCTCCGATGAGTAGCCAGGGCCACGGAAGCGAGTTTTGAGAAAAATCGTCTTAAGAAATTTAGGGGCACTGTCCCGTTGCCGGATTCGGCTTGCAGCCGGTCTGCACTGTACGCCCCGGGCGAGTCAGACCGACTCCTAAACCTACGCCGACAGCGGCGCCGACGATCGCAATCGTCCCGAAAACGCCGAGATGAGGGCCAGCCGGATTGGGGCCCACGGAACTTCCTGCGTCGGTATCCTTGGTGGTTGCTACCAGCAGGTCGAGCGGTGCCTGCGCCGGCGGAGTTGGTCCGGCGTTATCGCCGTTGCGAACGTTGGTCATCTGCCCAGCTTTGACCAGGACGCAGACGCCTGCCAGATTGCAGACTTTCACCAGGCCTTCAAATACGATCACGTTCATGGTGCTGGTCGAGTTGTCGTAACCGGTGAAGAAATCGGTTCCGACGACACCCGCGACTCCAGCCGGAGTGCGCACTTCGAACTTACCGTCGGGTTTGGCGATTTTTTGCGCTTGCGTGCGGAGCTTGCCGTAGGTGAGCTCCAGCTCGGTCTGCTGTGCACCGGCATCGTGCTTCACGACCTTCATGGAGGATTCCGAACCCACGTTGAGGACGGAGCCATCGTCCAGGGCGATTCGCGCGCGGGCGTTCGCCTGGGTGTTGACGAGGTCTTGCCAATCCACGACGGATTTTGCGGACGCTGAGACGGTCTTCGAGCCGTGCGCAATGCTGACTGCGGGAATCACGCGCGAGACTTCACCGGCGCGCTGTCCGCCAGTCTGGGGCGCTGCCCAGACGTCCGCAGGGATTGTAAGGAGGAATGAAAGCAAAACGGCCAATACCAGGCCCAAGGGGGACTTAGTGTGCATCGAGGACTCTCCTATATGAGTTGCGTTCGCAAACGAAATTGCCTGTATCTATCGTAGTTACTGGAGAGCACCAGAGCTGTCAATCGCATTCCCGGAGCCTTTGCCCACTCTCTACATGGCGGTGTGAGCACATTGCCGGGGTATCAACTAGCCGGAGTAGTGGAGCAGAGCTGCTGCCATATCGTCGTGCTGCTCGCGGCCTTGCGAAAAATATTGAACCGCGGAAAAAATTCGGCCCAGTATTTCCGTTGGCGATAAATGGCGCTGATTCCTGCAGAGGTCCTGGAGGCGCTCGAGCCCGAACTGCTCGCCATCCCGGTCGAACGCGTCTGTAATGCCATCGGCGCAGAAGAGGACGGAATCGCCGGGACTTAGACGTATGGTCAATGTTTCGTAGCTGGTGCCTTCGAATAACCCCGGGGGGAATGCCCGCGAGGCCGAGCGAGCGGCAACCATCGGCACAGAGATGAAAAGGGCCGGGCATGCCTGCGCTGGCGATATGCAATTCACCGCTACGGGGATCGAATACCGCATATTGAATAGCCGCGTGGCGCCGGGGCATGCCGCGGATCATCAGGCGGCGGTTGAAAGTGGCAAGAGTATCGCTCGGGGACGCACCGGTTTTGTGGACGCCGCGCAAGGTCCCCACGGCCAATGCAGCGTAGAGCGCGGCTGACAGGCCTTTGCCAGAGACATCACAGAGATAGAGACCGATGGTCCCGTCGAGGAGCTCGAAATAGTCCAGAAAGTCGCCGCCTACGGCTGATACTGGCCGGAATTCGTGGGAGATGGTTACGAGTTTCGTGCGCAGCGATTCCGCAGGCAGCATGACCGCTTGGATGGTGCGAGCTTCTTCGAGCTCCTCTCCTCTGAGCTTTCCAATGCCATGCAACTCGAGCAGTGGCACAGTCCGGTTCATTCGCTTGTCCAAGGGGTACGATTCACCGGGAAGGAGGATTCGGCGGTACTGTGGAGTCTAGCAGAGCGGTTTGTGGGCGCAGGGAAAAAGAGCGGGGTTGTTTCCTTATGCACCTTTGAATGAGGTTTGCTTGCGAGTGGCGCGGCTGGAGGCCAGAATTGAATCATGAGATCGCTTGTCGGAATTCTGGTGGCTGCCGCGCTCTTTTTTGTCATCTACCGCGCTTATTTGAAGAAGATGCCGACCACGGATGAAGGCACGGCGCCGACGCAGGCGATCAGTCTCACCGGCGTGCGCAGCGATCTCTTGCAGATCGCGCAAGCTGAACGCGGGTATGTAGCGACGAACGGGCATTGCGGTACGCTCGACGAACTCCTCTCCAGCAATTCCATTTCGATGGCCCGCAGCGAGCGCGACGGATATTCCTATTCACTGGAATGCTCCGGGGGCGAGTTCACCGTCACCGCGCACCACTCTCCCGCGCCAGCCGGGTCTCCCATCCGCTATCCAAACCTGGCGATCGACTCAAGCATGCAAGTTCACGAAGTCAACTGACCTTCGGTCAGGAAACCAGCGCGCGCGACGTGGGCGAGTCAGAATCCCGTCTAAATTCCGGGAACTTTCAAGCTACCCCTCCCGTACTTCCTATTGAAAGCGGTTCCCACGATAAACGACGCCTCACTGGCGCATTTATGAGAGAAGGAGCACAGCATGGGCGGAGAATTGATTGGATTGGTGGCGGTGATTCTGGGGATGGGTGTTCCCCTCGGCGCGCTCTATACCTATTACCGGGTGCGCCGGCTTCGCAGCGAAGAGCGGCTGGCAGCGATTGCACGGGGAGTGGAGATTCCGATGGAGCCGGAGCTGAATCAGGCGGGGCGTTCCCGGCGCGCGGGGATCTTGCTGGTCAGCGGAGCGCTCGGCTACATTCTTACTTTCGGGCTGATCGCGCAGCTCCAGGGGGATCGAGACCTCTGGACGGTGGCGGCGTTTGGCATTATTCCGCTGGCGGTGGGAATCGGATATTTCCTGGATTGGTCCATGATCCGGCGAGACGCTCGCGCGTAGAGCCAGGCTAGCCATTCAACAGTTCGGGAGCTCTCCCCGTGTTTGTCGAGGAGAGCTCCCGCCTTCCTGATTTATTTTGCGCTGTGACGGCTCATGGCGTCCGTTTCTGATCCACCACCAGCACGCCGGCCTCGGCGTAGTTCGTCGGCGGGACGTCGTGAAACGATACGTGGATGTTTTCGCGTTTTGCCTTGCCATCCTCGATCAGTACGGAGGTGACGCGCTCGGCGATTTTGCGTTTTTGCTCTGGCGTGCGTCCCTCGACCCAAATGATTTGGACATGCGGCATGGTTTTCCTCCCTGGCTTCGTGCTCCGAACCGTATTTCGCTGAAAACGCAGGCATTCTATCCGTCGGGAGAGCTTCCTGCAAAGGTCGCGGCGCGCTGTGCTAGAATTACCTACCCATGCATCCGGCGATTCCTCACCTGATTGAGCTCCAGCGCGTTGACCACCAGATTGCCGTTTTGCGAGCAGAGCTCGAGGCTTTTCCGAAGCGTGTTATGGATGCCGATGCCAAACTGACCGTCGCGCGCGGGGAACTTGCCGCAGCAAAGGCGACCCACACAGAAGGCGCGGCGGAACGCAAGAAACTTGAGTTCGACGTCCAACAGTGGAAAGACCGCGCTCGAAAGTATCGTGATCAGAGCGGGGCGGTAAAAACCAACGAGTCCTTCAAAGCGCTGCAGCATGAAATCGCTACCGCGGAAGCGGAAGTGGCCAAAGCGGAAGACCGCCAGCTTGAAGTTATGATGGCCGGCGAAGACCTGGAGCGGCGAGTGAAATTGGCCGAAGGCCGGTTAAGAGAAGCCGAGCAAGCGGTGGCCGCCGAACGAAAAGTGATTCACGCGCAAGCGGCGGAGAAGAAAAAGCAGCTCGAAGCGGTGCTTGCAGAACGCGAGCGCATCATCGCTCCCGTGCCGGAAGACTTGCGGGAGCTTTACGCGCGCATCGCCAAGCGCCATAACGGAACGGCCATGGCCGAGGCGCGCGATGGGCAATGCCGCGGTTGCGGCATGCGTGTCCTGCCGCATATCCTTCAGGAACTGCGCACGGAGACGAATGAAGAAGTTTTTCGCTGCGAGAGCTGCGGTCTGATCCAGTACTCGCTGGAACCGATTCCCGTGGCGAATCCCACGGGTGGTTCCCCGAACGCATCCTCGACAGCCGCAGCAAATTCCTGATGCCACCGCGCAAACCTACAACACGGGGCAAAGGCCTGTTTCCCGAGACGGCTGCGGAGCCGAAACGGGCCGCGGCTGCGTTTCGCGTGAATATTGACGGGGGCTCGCGCGGTAATCCGGGCCCGGCGGCTTATGGGGTGGTCATTCGCGAGGGGAGCGGCGAACTGGTCGCCACGCTGAAGAAGTATATCGGCCGGTTTTCCAACAATGTTGCGGAGTACTACGGGCTGATCGCGGCACTCGATTACGCGCAGGAGCACAAGATCCGGGCACTGCGCGTAGAGAGCGATTCGGAGCTCCTGGTGAAGCAGATGCGCGGGCAGTACAAAGTGAAAAGCCCAGATCTACAGCCGCTATTCGAACGCGCCAAGAAAATGTCGCTGGGGTTTGAATCGTTCCGCATCGATCACGTCTATCGTGAACAGAACCGCGAAGCGGATGCGCTTGCCAACGAAGCGCTGGACGCCTCGGAGGGCGTTACCCCTCGCGCGCCCGCGGCGAAGAAAGCGGAAGCCCCCGCCGCGAAACCCGAGCCCGCCACCGGCAAGCCGGAACCACGCAAGGTCCAGGCGCGTTTTCGTAGCGGAGTACTTTATCTTCTTGAAGATGTCGAATTGCCGGACGGCATGGTGGTGGATGTTTCCATTCACCTGCGTCCGAAGCCCGTGGCCTGAGCCGGGTCCTGATTATTTCAAGGAATAGGAACGATAGAGAGTATCGCGCTGGGCGGGGATGAAGCCGGCGTCGGAGATGATGCGGCGGAGTTCGCCTTCGTTGGTGCGATTTCTTACGCCGGCGGCGAAGACGACATTTTCTTCGATGAGGATGCTGCCGACATCGTCGGCGCCAAACTGCAGCCCGACCTGGCAGACCTTGATTCCCGGCGTGAGCCAGCTGGACTGGATATGGTCGAAATTGTCGAGATAGAGGCGGCTGACGGCGAGCGTTTTCAGATAATCGACCGCGGTGGTTTCCTGGATCTTCTTGCCAAGCGCGGTATTTTCCGCGGCGAAGACCCACGGAATGAAGGCCGTGAATCCTCCGGTATCTTCCTGAATTCGGCGGATCCTCTCCAGGTGATTCACGCGATGGCGCAGCTCTTCACCGCAGCCGAACATCATGGTGGCGGTGGTGCGCAGTCCGAGCGAATGCGCCACGCGGTGCATTTCTTCCCAGTCGTCGCTGGTGCACTTCAGCCGCGCAATCTTCGCGCGAACTTCATCGTCTAGAATTTCGGCGCCTCCGCCGGGAATGGATTGCAGCCCGGCGTCCATCAGTCGCTGGATGGTTTCGCGGATGCTGATTTCGCTTACCTCCGCGATACACAAAATTTCCGGCGCGGAAAAACAGTGCAGATGAACCTGCGGGTAACGCGCCTTCAGAGATCGCAACAAATTTTCGTAGTAGCCGATTTGCAAGTCGGGATGCAATCCGCCCTGGAGAAGGATTCCGGTGCCGCCGAGAGCGAGCATTTCGTCGATTTTCTGGTAGATCTGTTCGAACGAGAGAATGTAGCCGTCTTTCGAACCGAGCGGAGCGTAGAAGGCGCAGAAGGAGCAGTATTCCGTGCAGAAATTCGTGTAGTTGATGTTGCGGTCGATTTGATAGGTGACGACGCGGGGGTCGTTTTTCTTCAGGCGCATTTGGTGCGCGGCCATTCCGATGCCCACCAGGTCATCGGATTCGAGCATATCCAGTGCTTCTTGTTTCGTCAGTCCCACGATGGTTCCTTTTGAAGTGCGCTAATCCATTGTAACGAATAATCCGGTCGAACTCGAAACTACGCGGACAAGGGTAAAACCGCGCGGCTACGACTTCAGCGGCATTGCTTTCATGTCGGCCCAGGCGATCGGCTTTGCGCGCGGGATCAAGCCGAGCTTCGCAGCATGCTGATAATACAAGTCCAGTCCACGGAGATTTTCGGCGTCGAGAGAGAAGTCAATGTTGCGGCGGAGGTAGGATTCGAGGGCAGGCACGGGCAATCCCAGTTCGCGCGCGGCGTCCAAGCAGATTTCCGGGATGCGTGACAATCCAAGGTTGCGCGAGGCGATGAAATCGGCGGTCATTTCCGGAGTGGCGGCGTCCCGCTGTGCGGCCCAGACCGCGAGGACCGCGGGCAGCCCTGTTAGAATTCGCCATTCGCTTACCACGTCGTAGACGTAGAGCAGCTCGGAGCTGGTGATTCCAAGCGCGGCCGCCGGGCAGATGGTTTGTCCTCCTGCCCCGGGCCGGCCGTCTTTTTCGATGGCGAGGGAAATCCACAGGGCGGGGTCACCAATGAGCAGTGCTGCGTCCGCGCGCTTCAGCATTTCAGCCAGATCGGGGGCAGCTTCAAAGAATTTCGGGGCGATCTTCCATTTCTCTGCGCATAGGATGCGAGTGAGAGCTTGCGTGCTGCGTGAACTGCGATCCAGCGCAAGGCCCGTCACCTCCCCGATGGGTGTCTTGGAGATGAGAAGCAAACTGCGCACTCGCTTTTTAGAGGCGATGGCCATGTCCGGCAGGATCATCAGCTCGTCGATGCGCTGGTATTCGATAGCCGGGATGATGGCGACGTCCGCGCGGCCGGCGCGCAAATCCTCGGCGCACTGGGAGGGGAAGGTGAAGGACAAATCGTATTTTCCGCTGAGCGGGCCGTGGGTGAAGCCCCAAACGAGCGGCGCGGTGTTCAGGTATTGAACGATGGAGATGCGAAGTTTGGTCACGATTCGGGTGCTCGCGGAAGGTTCAGTATAGCAGAGAGGAATTTCTTCTGCGGTAGCCGTATATGAGGTAAAACCGTTCGATACCTTTGGAGGATTTGAAAATGCTGAAGCTCTCGCGCTGGTTCTTGCTGGCTCTTGCGATCTGCCTGCTGGCAGGGAGAGTCCGCGCTTCTCCCGATTCCACGCAGACTCCTACGATTGCGGAGAAGACTGCCGGTACGTTGAAGTTTTCGGGCTATTTTAATCTCTACTGGGATGCCAAGCAGGGCAAGCTGTGGCTGGAGATCGACAAGTGGAATGCGGAGTTTCTCTACCAGAGCGGACTTCCCGCGGGGATCGGTTCGAATGACATCGGGCTGGACCGCGGCCAGCTTGGCGAGACGCGCATTGTGCGATTCGAACGCAGCGGGCCGAAGATCCTGCTCATTCAGGAAAACCTTAATTACCGAGCGGTGAGCAACGACGCCGACGAGCGACGTGCCGTGCATGATTCCTTCGCGGAGTCAGCCTTGTGGGGCTTCACGGTAGCCGCGGAAGAGAAAGATCGCGCTTTGGTGGATGCCACGGATTTCTTCCTGCACGATGCGCACGGCGTGCCGGAAGCGCTGCGCCGGGCGAAGCAAGGCGCTTACCATGTGGATGCGTCGCGCTGCGCCATCTACCTGCCACAAACGAAGAATTTTCCGTTGAACACAGAGGTGGAATCCACACTCACGTTCGTCGGGGATGATCCCGGCGCATGGGTACGCCAGGTGACGCCTTCGCCGGGTGCCATTACAGTTCGCGAACATCATTCGTTTGTGCAGCTTCCTCCTCCGGGCTATAAGCCGCGCATTTACGATCCACGCTCGAGTTTCTTCGGCATCAGCTACATGGATTACGCCACGCCGATCAGCGAACCCATCGTGAAACGGCTCACCGCGCGCCACCGGCTGGAGAAAAAAGATCCGAGTGCGGCTGTCAGCGAGCCGGTACGACCGATCGTTTACTACGTGGATCGCGGTGCTCCGGAGCCCATTCGCTCCGCGCTGCTCGAAGGCGCGCGATGGTGGAATCTGGCGTTCGAAGCGGCAGGATACAAAAATGCGTTCAGCGTGGAGCTGTTGCCGGAAGGCGCGGACTCCATGGACCTTCCGCGAGGGCGCGCCGTTGGCAACCCTCGAGGATGTTCTAGTTCCGGTGTACATGCTGCACCGCTATCAGGTGGAAGCGGCCAGCAAACTTGTGGGCGGCATGGATTATACGTTCGCGTTGCGCGGCGACGGGCAAACGCCCACGCAAATCGTTGCGCCCGCCGAACAGCGCGGGGCGCTGGCAGCCGTTATCGCCACGCTGAAACCGGAAGTTCTGGCATTGCCTGAATCTCTGCTCAGAATCATTCCGCCGAGGCCTCCCGATTACGAACGGGGCCGCGAACACTTCAAGACTCATACAAGCCCGGCTTTTGATGCGCTCGCGCCCGCGGAAGCCGCCGCGCAGCACACCCTCCGGTTTCTTTTCAATCCAGAGCGCGCCGCGCGCCTCGTCGAATTCCATGCGCGAAACGCGGAGAGCCCTGGGCTGGAGGAAGTCCTGGAAGCCATCGTGGCGGCGACCTGGAAAACGCCGCATGGGGATGGTCTCCGAGGCCAAATCGCCAACGCCGTGGACATGGTCGTTTTGTATGATCTGATGGCTCTTGCCGCCAACGATCGTGCCAGCGATCAGGTCCGCGTAATTGCCAGGTTCAAGCTGTATGAATTGGACAGGTGGCTCGACGCTCAAATGGTGAGCCGCCAGCCGATACTCGAACCAGCGCACGTGGCCTTTGCATCTCGGCAAATCGCGCAATTTCAAAAAGATCCGAAGAAGATGGACCTTACGCCTCCCGCCGAGCCACCCGATGGCCCGCCCATCGGAACCGACGACGATTGGGATGGCTGGGACTGAAATTTTGCTCGGAATGCGCGTGACCAATCCCTTCGGCTGTCGTCTATAGCGGCAGGGAGGGCCCTTATGTCCAAACGCGACCTCGCTTTCTTGGTTTCTGCGACTGCCTTGCTTGCCCTGGTTCTCACCGGCGCACGAGCGGCCTCGCGCCACCATTCCGTTAGCATTTCCGACGGCCACAAGCAGCCCATGACCGATTGCTCCGATCTCCGCATCCGGTTTGATGAGCGGGATGCCGTGGTGCGCTCCGAAGAACACAATCTGACCAAGGCGGAAGCTCCCAGCCTGGAGATTCGACCGCACACCAATGGTGGAGTGCAGATCGTCGGCTGGGAGAAAGACACCTATTCCGTGACGGCATGCAAGGCCGCGTCGGGCTCCGGCGCTGACGCGGAGCGAATCCTCTCGCAGATCACCATGTCCATCGACAAAGGCAAGGTCTCCACGCAAGGGCCCGGCTCTGACGATGATTGGGCAGTCTACCTGCTGATTCGCGCGCCGAAATCTGCGGTGCTTGATCTCGAGACGAAGAATGGACCGATTTCCTTGTACGACGTGGACGGCAAACTGAAGGCGCGCGTCCACAACGGCCCGATCAGACTGAAAAATTTCTCCGGGGAAGCGGACATCACGGCCGTGAATGGCCCGATCAGTTTGGAAGGTAGCAACGGCAACGTACGTGTGCACACGGAAAACGGCCCGATCTCCGTGGCGCTGACGGGGACGATGTGGAACGGCACGGGCCTTTCCGCCGATGCGCAAAATGGTCCGTTGACGCTGACGGTGCCCAAGGGCTATCAGTCGAGTTTCGTAGTGGAATCGAGGAACTACTCGCCGGTAAGCTGCAAGGCATCCATTTGCGAAAATGCGCGGAAAACGTGGGATGACAATAATCGGCGCATTGAATATGGAAGCATGCCGGCGATGATCCGTCTGTCCACAGTGAACGGACCTGTGTCTGTCCGCGATTCGAAAGAGACGTTGTAGGAAGCGGAAGCGTCGCTGAAGGACGGCTCCACGATTCTTCAACCTTCCGGGATGGACGCGCTCTGGCGCTTGCGGATAAGATTTGGCGCATGCTGCTTGAGGAACGCGTAGCCCATCCCACTACCGAAGAAGAAGCCGTTCGAATGGCGCGCGAATTTTACGGGCTTGAAGTAACGGCGCGGGCGCTGCCGGGCGAATACGACGATAATTTCCGGCTGGAAGCAAAAGATGGCCGCGCGTTCGTGCTGAAGGTGATGCACCCAGCGCGGGAGCGCGCCTTCATCGATCTGCAATGCCAGGCGCTGCGTCATCTGGCGCAGCGGGCGCCTCATCTGAACTTGCCTCGTGTGGTAGCGAATCGCAGCGATGAACTGTTTAGCTCGACTGCCGCGGCGGACGGTTCGAATCGCCTGGTTTGGCTGCTGACTTTCGTGAAGGGAACGGTCCTTGCGGAAGTGCGTCCGCATGCGCCGGAGCTGCTCGGCGATCTCGGCCGCTGCCTCGGAGAGATGGACGCGGCGCTGCAGTCGTTTTCGCATCCTGCCGCGCATCGCGATTTGAAATGGGATTCTTCCCGAGCCGCTTGGATCAAGGAGTATGTTCAGCACATCGCGAATTCGAATCGCCGCGCCCTCGTCGAGAAATCTCTCAGACTGTACGAAGCGGAAGTGCTTCCGGCGCTGCCACGGCTGCGCCGTAGCGTGATCTACGGCGATGCCAACGATTACAACGTGCTGGTCAGCGAGCCCTGGCCGCAGCCGCGCACGGTCTCGAGCGTGATCGATTTTGGCGACATGCACTACGGGCTCACGGTCTCAGAGCCGGCGATTGCCGCGGCTTACGCCATTCTTGGAAAGAGAAATCCGCTGGAAGCTGCCGCTTCGATCGTCGCGGGATATCATTCTGCATTTGCGCTGGATGAACTAGAGCTATCGGTGCTTTTCCCGCTCATCTGCGCGCGGCTGGCGGTGAGCGTCACCAACTCAGCCCATCGCAAGACGCTGATGCCGGACGACGCTTACGTCACGGTCAGTGAAGGGCCGGCCTGGGAAGCACTCGAGCGCCTCGCGAAAGTTCACCCGCATTTTGCCCACTACAGCTTTCGTGCGGCTTGCGGCTTCCCGCCGGTTCCGAAAGGGGAAGCGGTGGAACGCTGCTTGCGTGCGAACGCCAGTTCCGCGGCGTCGATCCTGGATATTGATTTGCGAACGGCGCCGAGCATTGTTTTTGATTTAAGCGCGGGCAGCGCATTTCTCGGGGCTGATCCTTCTGCCGCGGAGACCAGCGCGCTTACCGAGAGAATATTCCGCGAGATGAAACGCACAGAGGTGAACGTCGGCGTGGGGCGTTACGATGAGGCGCGAATGCTTTACACGTCGGCTCTCTTTGGAGAGAGCGACGATGCTACTCACGAGCGCCGCACGATTCACCTGGGGATCGACCTTTTCGTCGAGCCGGGCACTCCATTGCGAGCGCCGCTGGATGGCGTGGTTGAAATTGTCGCGAACAATACGGCCCGGCTGGATTATGGCCCGCTGGTTATCCTGAGGCACGAAACGAGTGATGGCGAAGAGTTTTTCACTCTTTACGGTCATCTGACAAGAGACACGCTCAGCGGCTTGAAGGTGGGGCAGCGCGTGGGGCGCGGACAAGTGTTTGCGCGCGTTGGATCAGCGCAGGAAAATGGTGGCTGGACACCGCACGTTCATTTTCAAATCATTCTCGATCTGCTCGAGGTCGGCGCAGATTTTCCTGGGGTCGCGTACGCCTCCGAGCGTCGCGTCTGGACTAGCCTCTCGCCTGATCCAAATCTTCTGCTTGGGATTCCCGCGGAGCGATTTCCGGCCAAGGAGCCGGAGCTCGCGGAGACGCTCGCACGGCGCCACGCGCTTCTTGGAAAAAACTTGGGTATCTCTTACCAGCGCCCGCTCAAAATTGTGCGCGGCTGGATGCAATATCTCTACGACGAGACGGGCCGCGCCTATCTCGACGTTTACAACAATGTGCCGCTCGTCGGGCACAGCCATCCGCGCGTAGTCAAAGCAGCGCGAGACCAGCTTGCGCTGCTCAATACCAATACGCGCTATCTCCACGACAACGTAAATCATTATGCTGAGCGCCTGACCCGGCTGCTTCCGGAACCGTTGCGCGTTTGTTTTTTCGTGAATTCCGGCAGCGAGGCGAACGAACTGGCTTTGCGGCTGGCGCGGGCACATACGAAGCGCGAAGACGTCATCGTGCTCGAGCACGCTTATCACGGGCACACGAACACCCTGATCGACATCAGCCCATATAAATTTGACGGTCCGGGTGGGAACGGAAAGAAGCCGTGGGTTCACGTCGCGCCGCTCGCTGACGATTACCGCGGCCTGTATCGCCGCGACGACAAAGAAGCCGGAGCGAAATACGCGCGGCATGTGGAGATGATTCTCTCGCGCACGAGGTCGGAGGGTCGCGGAGTTGCCGCCTATATTGCGGAAACGCTGCCCAGCGTCGGTGGACAAGTCGTTTTCCCGCCAGGTTACCTCGCGGAAGTTTATGCCCACGTGCGCGCCTCGGGAGCGGTGTGCATCGCGGATGAGGTGCAGGTCGGGTTTGGACGGCTGGGAGCGGATTTCTGGGGATTCGAAACGCAAGGCGTGATTCCCGACATTGTCGTTCTCGGAAAGCCGATCGGAAACGCATTTCCTCTCGCCGCGGTCGTCACCACACAGGAAATCGCCAATTCGTTCAACAACGGCATGGAGTTTTTCAGCACGTTTGGCGGCAATCCGGTGGCGTGCGCGGCGGGTCTCGCGGTGCTGGGTGTCCTCGAAGAAGAACATTTGCAAGACCACGCCTTGCGCGTGGGCGCTCATCTCATGAGTGGCTTGAAGGCTCTGCAAGCGCGGCACGTTTTGATGGGCGACGTGCGCGGCTCCGGACTCTTTCTGGGGATCGATCTGGTGCTCGATCACGACACGCGAGAGCCTGCCCCTTTGCAGGCTTCCTACGTGGTCAACCGCCTTCGTGAGTGCGGCATTCTTGCGGGGACCGATGGCCCGCACCACAACGTTATCAAGCTGCGACCACCGCTGGTCTTCTCCAAAGCGGATGCCGATCTGTTCATCAAAACACTTGACGCCGTGCTTCAGGAAGACGCCGCGCAACCTGGCACCTGATTCAATGGTCTTCAGCGCGCCAGTTGTTCAGAGCACTCCCATGGATTCGCGGATCAGTGAGAATGCATTTGTCCAATAATGTGCGATCCCGCTGGCCATTCTTTCCGGCCATCCGAATTGCTACGTCAAGCGTTTCATGTACTGTCCGTGCCCGCGGGCGATAGACATGCGGACAACAAAGCGTTATCTTTTCCAGTGGCAACTGCCGTGTCCTGCCTACCCCGGCCGCTGGACGCGCAAAGGTGCACGGGCCATGTTCAAGATCCGTTGTTTGTCCCTCCTCGTTCTGCTTTTGCCAGCATCGATACAACTGGGCTTGGCACAGTCCAGCCCCGTACATGACGCTCCCTCCCCTGCCATTTCCGAAACTCACGTGACTTGTGACGCGGCACCAGGCGCAGACGTCCTCGGCGTCCTGTGTTCGCCTCCGATCTTCCCCGAGGAGGACAATGCCCTGGCAGCCGAGGTGTTTTTCGCAAAAATCCCTCTCCATCTGCCCAGTGGCACGGCGCTCCGCATTGCGCTCGACGAGCGCACGCGCGTTGATCACCCGGGAGGAATGGTTCACGGAAAAATTGTCGATTCGGTTTACGCTTTTGACCAGCCGGTAATTCCCGCCGGGAGCATCGTAAGCGGCCGGGTCACCAATATCGCTCCTGTATCGGGAGTAAAACGCGCGCTTGCTTATGCCAACGGCGACTTTTCGCCCTTCCATCAATATGAGGTCACCTTTGAGACGCTCACTCTACCCGATGGCAAGATTTTCCCCATAAAAACCACGGTCTCAACGGGAACTGCAGAAGTGGTGCACCTCGTGAGCAACCCCGATAAAGCCAAACAGAAGAGCGTGGCAGGGCGCGCATCCGACAGCGCCAAGCAGGAAGCCAAAGGCAAAATACAAGAAGCGAAGGACCAGGCACACGAGACGTGGAATGAGGTCACCGCGCCGGGGCGCATGGATCGCATCAAGAAATTCCTGCTTGCGCAATCCCCATATCGCCACCAGTACATGGAGCCGGGTACACGCTTTGTGGCGGACCTCGACGTGCCGCTCGATTTTGGCGACACGATGCGCACCGGCGAGGAGCTTGCCGCTTTAGGAGGCGCGCCCCAGCCAGACAGCACGCTCAGAGCGCGGCTGGCCGCGGAGGTCAGTTCCGAGACCGCTACGTACGGCACGGTGGTCACCGCCATATTGACCGAGCCACTGTATTCCCCGGCGCACCAATTATTGCTTCCCGCGGATAGCCGCCTGATCGGCAAAGTGGTGCAAGCAAAACCCGCGCAAAAGCTGCATCGCAACGGCGAGCTACGAGTGGTCTTCGAGCGCATCGAAACTTCCGAGGAGGCGGTTCAGGTGATGTCCCAGTTGCAAGCGCGGGCCGAACATGCCCCGGCAACCTCCCAAGGCATGACCGGCAATCTCGAAGGCCTCGAAGTGGCTCGCAGCGCCCACATAAAGCTCGATGAAGAAGGCGGAGCGCGCACCACAGACAGCAAGACGCGCTATCTATCCACCGGGCTCGCAATCTTGCTGGCCGCAGCGGCGGCGCATCCGGATGCCGAGCATGGGACGGTAGACGCTGGCGGCGATCCCGGAGTGCGGACAGCTGCCGGCGGCTCCGGCTTTCGTTTGACTGGCGCGCTGCTGAGTCTGGTGGTGAAGTCCACGCCGGTTTCAATGGCCTTCGGCGCGTATGGCGCTTCGGCGTCAGTCTATTCGAATTTTCTTTCCCGCGGGCACGACGTCGTCCTACCCAAAGACACGCCGCTCGAAATCGGGTTCGGTAAACCGCATCCCGCATCTGCGGCACAGCCGAAGTCACCCTGAACGCCCAGTTGCGAACACATTTGTTAATAACTATAACTTGACAGGTCGGTTACTCTAAACGTACGCTCGCCTCGCAATGGAGCTGGATGCATCCCTCTCGTGGCTCGCGCTGGCGCTGACACCCGGCCTGGCTTCCCGTTTGTCTGCGCGCGTGCTGCGCAAGTTTGGTTCACCGGACGGCGTTTTTCGCGTGCCCCTGCCGCAACTGGAATCGTGCAACCTTCCCGGACCCGTGGTGCAGTCCATCGCAAAGAAGGAGCCCTTCAAGCGCGCCGAAAAGGAGCTGGATGGCGTTCGAAAGATCGCCAACTGCAGACTCTTGAACTGGACGGAACCGGAGTATCCGCAGAACTTGCTGCAGATCTATGACCCTCCGGTTCTTCTTTATGTGCGCGGCGATCCGCAGGTACTGAACCTGCCGAGCCTGAGCATCGTCGGCACGCGACGCCCCACGCTCTATGGCACGCAGATGGCGCAGCGTCTCGGCCGCGATCTGGCGGCGCGGGGAGCTGGTGATCGGCAGCGGCATGGCGCGCGGCATTGACGCCATCGGTCATCAGGGAGCCATGGATGCCCATGGCCGGGCGATCGGAGTGCTGGGAACGGGCATCGACGTTTGTTATCCGAAAGAGAACAAGAAACTTTACGAAAAAGTTCTCGAACGCGGGGCTATCGTAAGTGAGTTTCCGTTGCGAACGCATCCGGCGTCGGAGAATTTTCCGGTGCGAAATCACATCGTCGCAGGATTGCCGCTGGGAGTAGTGGTGATTGAAGGCGCGTAATACAGTGGGTCGCTGATCACCGCGCGATTGGCGATGGAATTCGGCACGGAAGTGTTTGGCGTGCCGGCAATGTGACGCAGCCCGTCAGCTTTGCGCCTAACCAGCTCATCAAACAAGGGGCGAAGCTGGTCACTTCCGCCGAAGACGTGATCGAAGAGCTGCCCACTCCCGTCCGCGCCGCGCTTGTTCAGGCGGAAAAACCCGAATCCGAACAGCGCAATCTACTGGCAGCCGCGTCGCTGAACGCGATCGAAAAAAAAACTCTATGAACTGCTGAGCGCTGAGGAGCCGATGCCGATTGACGACATTGTGGAGCGCTCTGGCTTGAACTCTTCCGAAGTTCTGGCTACGCTGTTTGATCTGGAGATGAAAGGCTTCATCCGGCAATTGCCGGGCAAACAGTTCAGCAAAGTGTTTCTGTAAAGGAAGTTAGAGATTGCATCGCCTTCCGCCGGGCGAGCATTCAATAGCTGAAACGCATCCACAAGGGCAGTTGCTGCATCCATTCGTTAGCAATGGTCTGGCCGAGCCCATCTATATAAGGTAGCGAGAAGGACACACGCCGCCGCGTTCGACCCTTCCGGCAGAACATTACGGAGTTACAAAAGCAAGATGGCACGCTCGCTCGTCATAGTCGAATCGCCCGCAAAGGCGAAAACGATCAACAAGTATTTGGGACGCAACTTTACCGTCAAGGCGTCCATCGGCCACGTCATGGACCTGCCGAAAAAGACGATTGGCATTCGCCTGCCCGGCGAGGATCCCTCCGGTCGCAAGAAGAAAAAGAAGAAGAAGGGCGCGAAGAAAGGCCCCCAGGCAGAAGAGAAGAACACCAAGAAGCCCATTACTCTGGATGACGACAAGATTTTCGAGCCCACCCTGCAAATCATCGCCGGCAAGGGCAAGGTTATTAACGATCTTCGCAAGGCCGCGTACACCGCCGATGCCATCTATCTGGCGGGCGACCCGGACCGCGAAGGAGAAGCGATTTCGGCGCACCTGGCCATGGTGCTGTCGAAGCCTTCGAAGTTCACAGAGCAGGAACCCAGCGTTTCGCGGTTTAAAAAGAAGGATGCGAGGCCTGAAGAGCAGGTCAAAGAGGAAGATGCCGCTCCGAAGAAGGAACCTGTCGCGATCGATCCGAAAAAGATTTTTCGCGTTACCTTCAATGAAATTACGCCAAAGGCGATTCGCGCGGCTTTCGATAAGCCACGGCAGGTAGATACGAATCTGGTAGACGCTCAGCAAGCGCGGCGCGTGCTAGATCGTATCGTGGGTTACAAGATTTCTCCCATTCTCTGGGATAAAGTGCGGCGTGGTCTTTCCGCAGGGCGCGTGCAGACGGTCGCGCTGCGGCTGATTGTGGAGCGCGAGCTTTTGATCCGAGCGTTCGTGCCGCAGGAGTACTGGACCATTCACGCGATGCTGGACGCCGGGCAGCCGCCGCTGTTTGAAGCCAAACTTTTCAAGTACAAAGGCGAGGACATTGAAGTAAAGGACCAGGCGGCAGCGGACAAGATTGTTGACGCGGTCAGCAAGTCCAAATGGCAGGTCGCGTCAGTTGCTCAAAAAGAAAAGAAGCGCAATCCTCCGCCGCCGTTTACAACTTCGAAGCTGCAGCAGGCGGCCTACAACCGGTTGCGTTATACCGCCAAGCGCACCATGTCACTCGCGCAGAAACTCTATGAAGGCGTGGAGCTTGGTGAAGAAGGCTCGGTCGCGCTGATAACCTACATGCGCACCGATTCCGTCCATGTTTCGAACGACGCGCTGGCCCAGGTTCGGGAATTGATCCCCGAGCGCTTTGGGTCGAATTACCTTCCGGAAAAGCCCAACTACTACAAGTCGAAGAAGGACGCGCAAGAAGCTCACGAGGCGGTGCGCCCGACGGATGCCATGCGCGCTCCGGAAGATGTTCGCAAGTATCTCGAAGAAGATCTTTTCAAACTCTACCAGCTGATCTGGCAGCGCTTTGTCGCCTCGCAGATGCTCCCGGCAATCTTTGATCAGACGACCATCGACATTTCCGCCGGCGATTACACTTTCCGGGCCACGGGCTCCGTGCAGAAATTCGATGGTTACCTCCGCGTCTATCAAATGCCTGCGTCGATTGCGGACCGCGAGGACGACGAAAAGGATGACGAAGGGGAGGGGCGGACGCTGCCCCAGGTTAAAGAAGGGCAAATTCTCCGCTTGGACAAGATCCGCCCGGACCAGCACTTCACCGAGCCGCCGCCGCGCTTCAATGACGCTACGCTGGTGAAGGAGCTTGAGGAAGACGGCATCGGGCGGCCTTCGACGTATGCTTCGATCATTTCCACGATTGTCGAACGCGAATACGTCACCAAGGATCAAGGGCGCTTTTCGCCCACGATGCTCGGCGAGCGCGTCAGCACGCTGCTGGTGAAAAGCTTCGAAGACATCTTCGACGTGACGTTCACGGCGCGCCTCGAAGAGGAGCTCGACGAAATCGAAGAAGGCAAGCTGCCCTGGCGCGAAGCCGTCAAAGAATTCTGGGAAAAATTCGTCGTGGATCTCGATAAGGCCGGCGACGAAATGCTTTCGTACAAAGCAGGCATACCCACGGGAAAAAAGTGCGAGAAGTGCGGCGAAGGCGAGCTGCTGGAGCGCATCAGCCGGCACGGTTTCTTCCTCGGCTGCTCGCGCTATCCCGAGTGCGATTTCATTCAGGACCTTTCCCCCGAACTTCCCGAAGAAACCAGCGGGGAACCGAAGATCGAGTATTGCGACAATTGCGGCAAGGAGATGGCCATCAAGCGCGGCCGCTTCGGCACTTTCCTGGCGTGCAAGGGTTATCCGGACTGCAAGACCACGCGTCGTCTCGTTCAGGGCACGCGCATCGCGCACCAGCCGGACGAGCCGCTGGATGAAAAATGCGCCCTGTGCGGCAACGGCTTGATCAAAAAGCACGGGCGCTTTGGCGAGTTCATCGGTTGCAGCGGCTATCCGAAGTGCAAGTACACGCGGCCGATCACCATGGGCATCAAATGCCCGAAGTGCAATGAAGGCGAGTTCGTGCGCCGCGGCAGCGCCGGCAAAGGCGGCCGCGGACGTCCGCGCATTTTCTATGGCTGCTCGCGCTATCCGGATTGCGACTTCACTACTCCGCACATGCCCATCGCCGAGCCATGCCCGAAGTGTGGAGCACCATTCATCGTCGAAAAGCGCACCAAGATCGGTGCCGTCCACGCGTGCCTCAAGGAAGGTTGCGACTGGGAGCAGCTGGTTCCCGAAACGTCTCCGCAAACACAGCCCGAGGAAGTTCCCGTCCCCGTGGCATCCAAGCCCTGAAGTATCTGCATCCAGAGCAACAGCCGCGCGATTCTGCTTCTTGCGGATTCGCGCGCGCATATACTGTAGCTGGGCCTTCACCCCGGGAGATCTGGCAGCGAATGAAAGCAGCCATCGTTAAGTATCTGGAATATCTGCGATCGGTAAGAAACTCCTCACCTCACACGATCCTGAACTACGGCAAAGACCTCGACCAGTTTCTAACTTTTCTTTCTCCGCCGGGCGCGCAGCCGCCGACGCTCACCGCCGTCGGGCATGCGATGATCCGCGAATTCGTCGCGCACTTGCACGACCAGGGTTTGCAGAAGAGTTCCATCGCGCGAAAGCTTGCGGCGTTGCGGTCATTCTTCAAGTACTGCGTCCGCGAAGGACATTTGAAGGAGAACCCTGCGCGGCTGGTTCCCACTCCCAAGCTGCCAAAACGTATTCCCTCGGTCCTCTCGGCGGAAGAAATGAATGGCTTTCTGAACCAGCTGGTGGGAAACGGCCCAGCAGATTCCGGCGTTCCGGCTACTTCCAGAAAGCGGCTGCCGCCTGCCGCCGCGCCGGGCGCCTCGGCCGTAACGCGAGACGTAAGGAAAAACCGCGGCATTATCGAAGAGGGTCTGCTGCTTCGACGCGATCGCGCGCTTCTGGAACTGCTCTACGCCGCTGGACTCCGCGTCAGCGAGCTTACCGGGCTGAACCTCGTGGACATGGAGCAGAAAGAGCGCATGTTGCGCGTGCGCGGAAAAGGCAACAAGGAACGAATCGTGCCCTACGGCGCCAAAGCGCAAGAAGCGCTCGACAAATATTGGCCGCTTCGCGAACAGCTCCTGCTGCGAACCGCCGGCACCGGGGCGAGCCGCCGCTCGGCTCCGCACACAGAAGCTGTCTTCTTGAATTATTCCGGCCGGCGCCTCACGCAACGTTCCGTCGGTCGCATCGTCAAGAAATACGTGCGCATGGTGAATACCAATTGGGACCTTCACCCTCATTCCCTCCGGCACGCGTTTGCCACTCACCTGCTCGCCGATGGCGCTGATCTCCGCGCGATTCAGGAGCTCCTCGGCCACCAGTCGCTCTCCACCACGCAAAAATATACGCACGCTTCCATCCGCCAATTGATGGAAATCTACGACAAGGCACACCCGCACGCCTGATTCCCGCATCTATTGAAGTTTGGTGGCTGGCCTGAGATAACCTTTGGGAGCCGCGAGGAGTTTAGAGTGGCACTGCGCATTCCGATTTCGATGCTGCTTGGCCTGCTCGTCTGCGCCGCGTGGGCGGCACCAGCGAGCGCTCAGGATAACTACGAAATCCAGGTTTACGGCTCCGATTTGGTTGATCCGGGGCACACCATGATCGAACTCCACAGTAATTTCACTTTTCAAGGCACCAAGACCATGGAAAATGGCCTCGCTCCCACGAACCACCAGCTGCATGAAACGATTGAGATCACCCACGGTTTTACGGACTGGTTCGAAACCGGCTTCTATATTTTTACCTCCGTCCAGAACGGCGATGGCTGGGATTGGGTCGGCGACCACATCCGGCCGCGGGTGCGCATTCCGAGAAAATGGAACTGGCCGGTGGGCCTCAGCCTTTCGAATGAGATTGGCTACCAGCGCCGCAAATTTTCCGCCGACACCTGGACCTGGGAGATGCGCCCGATCATCGACAAGCAGGCCGGCCGCTGGTACTTCTCCTTCAATCCCACCTTCGACAAGTCCTTGCATGGTGAAAACGTCAATCAGGGCTTTGTCTTTTCGCCCAACGCGAAAATCAGCTACGACTTCACGAAAAAAATCACTGGTGGCGTCGAGTATTACGGCTCCCTCGGCCCCGCCACGGACTTCCTGCCGACGTTTCAGCAGCAGCAACAGATCTTTCCCGCCATCGACCTGAATCTCTCTCCCAGGTGGGAAATCAACTTTGGAGTTGGCGTCGGCGTGACCCGCTCGACCGATCACTTGATCGCCAAGACAATCATCGGGTACCGTTTCGATTTCTGACCGTTTCACCAATCAGGGAGAACGGCTCGAGGGTTGCTTCGGAGAAATTCGGCCGCGCGCTCGTTGCACTCCTGCCAGGCATCTTCTTCATTGTGTGGGCTGTGCCGGCCAGAAGCGATAAACCGCATCTTGGCGTGCGGAAGCGCTTGCCGCACACGATCCATCTCGCCCGGCTCCGTGCGCGGATCCAGGCTCCCGTGAATGAATAGAGTCGGCACTTCAAGCTCGCCCAATCGGCCGTCGTAAAGATCCTCATCCGTCCGTTGGACATTGTCAGCGATTCGAAACCAGGCCGAACTGTTGCGGCGCAACACGGTCGGCCAGTTTGTTTCTCCGTGATCTCTGGCGAGCAGCTTGCGGGTTTCTTCGCCCAGTTCTTCCGGGTGCGCCGCAAAGCGCTCGAAAAAAGAACGTGAGCCGGGCTTTCTTCGCAGGAAATGGAAGGCCTCCAGAATCAAGCCCGCGCAGCGATCCGGCGCCGTCAGCCCTATCATCGCGGCAATCACTGCGCCGTCACTGTGGCCCCACAGAAAAGCGCTCTCGATTCCGAGCGCGTCGAGAAACAAGACTGTCTCCGCCGCGGCCCGGCGATGAAAATCCAGCGGCATGTCGCTGGTAACCCGCGTGGAGTGTCCATAGCCGGAGCGGTCAGGAATCAGAATCCGAAATGCGCGTTCGAATGCCGCAATCTGCCGATCGAATGGATAAACGCCATATCCCCACCCGCCATGTAGAAAAACAAGCGGGCGGCCACTGCCGAACTCACGGTAATGGATGCTGACGGGACTGTGGTCAGGTGCATGGGGAGAGTGGATCAATTCCAGGGCTGGCAATTAGTTTTGCCTTTCCCGGAGAAAATGCGGAGAAACAATCGTGGCAGCTGCACTCTTGGTCAGAATCACGTCCGTACATTACGACAGGGAATTCCTGGACTCAAGCACCGGGAAAGCGGAAACGGCTGGCAGCAGACGCTGCCAGCCGTTCCTGATTTCAGTTTTAGGATGCTGCCGAATTACCGGTGTCCACCACCGTGGCCTCCACCACCGCCGTGGAAACCGCCACCACCGCCACCATGGAAACCACCGCCGCCGCTGAATCCAGCACCGCCATGGAAGCCGCCGCTAAGGGATCCTCGGGCCATCGGGGTGCCATGAACGGCACCATGGTAAGGAACGCCGACTGGCGGACGGCCAACATAGCCCGGACGTCCGTAGTAACCGCCACGTCCATAGTAGCCCCCACGCCCGTAGTAGCCGCCGTGGCCATAATAGCCGCGGCCATAATAACCAGGACCGTAGAACCCGTGGAACCAGGGGCCAGCGCCGATAAAGACTCCGCCTACAAACCATTGCGGGCCGTAGTAGCCGTAGGGCGCGCAAGCATAGGGGTAATACCCATAGTAGCCGTAGTCGCACACAGGCGCGACGTAGCCTCCATACGCAGGGCCAACCCCGACGCCAACCATAACCTGTGCATGAGACGGAGCTGCTGCCGGAAGCATACAAATTGCAAGTAAAGCAAGATATTTGAGATAACGCATTTTGTTTGACCTCGCCGAACCCCGAATATTGCTCCAGAGTCTATCAGGATCCGAGCGCTTTCAGGCGCCCCAGACTTAGCCAGGGCGCCTACACATAGTTTAACTCCAAAAGGGAAAAAAAGTTGCGGTCTACGCCCTGACGCTGAGCGGGAAGAACTTAGCTACGCGCTCCGTCACTTTGCTGCCAGGCAATTCGTTCGTTGACGATTTGGGCCAGAAACCTCTATAATGATGGTTTGCCTTTAGCTCTTGGAGGACAGATGTACGCCGTTATTCAGACCGGGGGAAAGCAATATCGTGTCGCACCGGGCGACACCATTCGCATCGAGCGGGTTGGCGGGGCAGTCGGAGAAAAGGTCAATTTTGGCTCTGTTTTGGCCGTCCATACGGACGACAAGAAAATCTTGTTGGGCGATGATGCCGGCAAAGCCAGCGTAAGCGGCAAGATTGTCGCGCAGGGCCGCGCCAAAAAAATCACCGTGCTCAAGTTCAAAAAGGGCAATCAGTACAAGATTTCCCGCGGCCACCGGCAGAACTATACGGCCGTTGAGGTCGGAGATATCAAGCTCTAGTTTCTTTCCAGCCTGAAGTCTTCAAAAACTGGATGGCTGCAAAAAAAGGATTACGTCATGGCACATAAGAAGGGCGGCGGCTCCTCTACAAACGGCCGCGATTCACACGGACAAAGGCTGGGCGTCAAGCGCTTCGGCGGTGAGCTCGTCAACGCCGGCACCATCCTGGTGCGCCAGCGCGGAACGAAGCACCAGGCCGGCGAAAACGTTGGTCAGGGCAAGGACGACACGCTTTTTGCGCTCGTCACTGGTCATGTCAAGTTTGTGGACCGGGGCCGCCACGGGCGCTTCATCACCGTGGAGCCAGCTGCGCAAGCGAAGTCCGCCGCAAACTAGCAGTATCAGTGGCACAGACTTTAGTCTGTGCTTGTTGATGCCGTTGCCCAGTGTCCCTTTTCGCGGTCCGGCGCCTTTGGACCGCGTTTTTTGTTTCAGCGCGTTTACTGCCCGGAAACACAAGTCAGCGGTCCACCTGAAAAGAATTTTTTGTAGGCGCTGCGCCCGTGGGCGGGGATGATGGCCAGTCCCGGCACTTTTTCATGCAGTTCGCTGAGCCGCCCGACGATCTGGTTTGCGAGCGTCACGTCATTGTCGCTATCGCGCAGGATCACTGATTTGCCCACGCGCTCTTCGAATCCGCGCTCGTCGTCAACGGCGTCGCCGGCGTAAAACAGGCGCCGCGTTGGCGACAGGTTCACAAAGATGCCGACACTCCCGGGCGTATGCCCGCGCAGTGGCACGACGACCACCGAGCCGTCCTTGTAGAGGTCGGCGCTCTCGTCAAACGTTTCGTACGGCGTCGCATCGAATTTCAGTGTGGGCGCGCCAACGGGCGGAAACTTTTGTGTGTGCGCGGCAATCGTGAATCCTTTGGCCTGGGCTTCAGGATCGTTCGCGAATTGCAGCTCTTCGCGCGTCAGAAGCACAGGCATTTGCGGCAGGTCCATCAGTCCGCCCGCATGGTCAAGATGCGCATGCGAAAGGATGACCCAGCGCACTTTGGCGGGATCTTCGCCGACGCGCCGCAGCAGATCCGGCAGCGAAACCTTAGGATTCAGCTCTCCGGCGAGGGATTTGAGTTTGAGCCGCAGCCAGAGCGGATAGACACCGACTTCGTCGTCGAAATGACTGGAGTTGCCGGTGTCAATCAGCAGGTCGCCCGCGGGATGTCTTACCAGGATGCTTCCGGCGGTTGAGCCAAAGGAGAAGTTGCTGAAGGTTTTTCCGGTTTCAACCCAGCACACGGAGAGGCCGGGAATCGTGGAAATCGCTGGCGCGACCAGCGCGTGCGGCGCCGCCGCGGGAAGTGGTGCTCTCCGAAAGTAGAGTAAGTAGAGAGAAGCAGCCACCATCGCGATGAGGGTGAGAAGCAGCTGTACAAAAAGCCTGAGTACGCGGAGCATCGGTGCGCGGCCTCCGTTCCGGCATTGCGCGATTCGGCAGTTCGCTTATGTTATCGTTTTCTCGGGTGACCGCATAGCAGTCACCCTGTCTGGAGTTTTTCGTGTTTGTTGATGAAGCCAAGATATTCGTGAAGGCCGGCAACGGCGGCAATGGCTGTATCGCGTTCCGCCGCGAAAAATATGTGCCGCGCGGCGGTCCTTCGGGCGGCGACGGCGGCCACGGCGGGAGCATCTATCTCGAGGCGAACCTGAACGACAACACACTGCTCCGCTACCGCTACAATCGCGAATTCAAGGCCGACCGCGGCCGCCACGGCGAAGGCTCCAACTGCACGGGCTACTCGGGCGAGGACATGATTCTGCAGGTTCCCGTCGGCACGCTGGTGTTTGACGATCACACCGGAGAAACCATCGCCGATCTCGCCACTCCGGGAGAGCGCGTGCTGGTCGTGCATGGTGGGCGCGGCGGACGCGGCAATCAGCATTTCGCGAAGCCCTGGCATCAAGCTCCGCGCGAACACGAAGATGGTTTTCCGGGCGAAGAACGCCACCTTCGGCTCGAACTGAAACTACTCGCTGACGTCGGGCTCGTCGGTTTTCCCAATGCGGGCAAATCGACATTGATTTCCGTGATTTCCGCGGCGCGACCGAAAATCGCCAACTACCCTTTCACCACGCTGGAGCCCAATCTCGGGGTCGTCAATGCCGATGGCGGTACCGGCGGCCACGGCACAGAGCTCGGCCGTACCTTTGTCGTCGCTGATCTCCCCGGACTCATCGAGGGTGCGCATGAAGGCGCCGGCCTCGGCATTCGCTTCCTCCGCCACGTCGAACGCACGCGGCTTCTGGTCCATCTGATTGATACCAGCGATTCGAATGCGGACGACCCGGTTCACTCCCTCGAAGTCATCAACGGCGAGCTTGCCGCTTTCAGCGCATCGCTTACCGAAAAACCCATGATCGTCGTGGCCACTAAGCTAGACGCCACCACGGATCGCACGCGCCTCGAAGCGCTGCGCGATTTTTGCAAGCAGCGTGGGCTGGAGTTCCACTCCATTTCCGCTGCCGCCGGTGACGGAGTGAAAGACCTCGTTCGTTCCATCGCCGATGCCTTGGACAAGATTCCTCGTGCGGTGCACGATTCTTCGCTGGACCTGCCACTTCCCTCACCGGAAAATGACGAAAACGCGTCAGGCCACAATTCGTTGCCCGCGCCCGTCAAGAAATCGTGAGAAAATCAGTGAGGGTTAGTCTCCGAGCTGCTCCTGTCTTCCGGACATCTGCAATTCGGATGCTTTAAAACAGCAATTTGCAGCGGCGTCTGGAAAAGCCATTGGGATAAAATGTGGTTCTATCTGACTTAGAAACTAAGAACCGACGACTAACAATTGTCCTGGGAGACTCATTGACCACCGCGCAAGCGCATCGCACCGCCGCCAAACACCATCCCCGCCGTATCGCGCTCTTTGGTGGTTCCTTCGACCCCATTCACAACGGCCACCTTTCCGTCGCGCGCGCCGCCGACCGCCGTTTTAATTTCGACGAAATCCATTTCATTCCAGCCAGCCGGCCGCCGCACAAATTGAAGCAGCACCTGGCTCCGTTCCCCCATCGTTTTGCCATGGTCTCGCTGGCCTGCACCGAGCATCCTCATTTTGTCCCGTCGCTTGCCGAAGCCGGCGAAGATTTCAGCGGCACGCAGCTGCATTATTCCGTTGATTCCGTGCGCTACTTCCGCCACGTCTATCACGGACACGGCGACCGCATCTATTTCATCATTGGCGCCGACGCGTTTCTGGACATTCCCATGTGGAAGGAGTACGAAACGCTGCTTGGGCTCTGCGATTTCATCATTGCCAATCGCCCCGGTATCCGCACCGAAGCGCTGCGCCTGGTCATTCCGCCGGACCTCATGGCGCGGCCCGATGGCAAAAGAGAAGGCGCCAACGGGCATCCCTCGCAGGTGGTCGCGCAGCTCCAGCGCAGCACCGTCTACCTCCTCGAAAACGTTTCGAGCGAGGTGTCCGCTACCGACATTCGCCGGCGCAGCAACCGCGGCCAGGCCATTCATGGACTTGTTTCCGCGCGCGTCGAGGAATACATTCTCAAACAAGGCCTATATCGATGAAATTGGAATCCTTTCCACAGGGCGTACGCCTCGCCGTCGAGGCCGCTCAAAACAAAAAAGCCGCCGGCATTACCGTTCTCGACCTCAGCGGTGTCACTGCCTTCACGGAATATTTTGTGATCTGCACGGGCTTCAGCACCCCGCAGGTGCAGGCCATCTGCACCGAAATCGAAGGACAGCTCCACAAGACTCTCGGCCGTTCGCCCGAGCATCGAGAAGGTCATCGCTCCGTCGAGTGGGCACTGCTCGATTTCGGTGGCTTCGTCGTGCACGTTTTCAGCGAGCAGGCCCGTCGCTACTACGATCTCGAGCGCCTGTGGCGCTCCGCCCCCAAGCTGGAAATCCCTGACGATCCTGAAGGACCATCTTCTGGTAGACAGATGGAGCATTCATCATACGAACACGAGCCATTTTCCGATGAAGCGGTCTCCGGTCGTCCGCTCGGTGGCCGTTCACAACCATGACCACGGAACGATTGCCGTGGATCGCTGAAGATCCCGTGGCCCTTCGTCTCTTTGAACTAGCCGAAAAAGTGGCCGTCGCTCCGACTACCCTGCTGATCACCGGCGAAAGCGGCACCGGCAAGGACCACCTCGCCCGTCTGGTGCATGAACTCGGCCCGCGCCGCGATGCACCGTTCCTGAAAATCGATTGCGCCAGCCTCCCGCCCCATCTCGTCGAAAGCGAACTGTTTGGCCACGAGCGCGGTGCTTTTACCGGTGCTGTCGAGCGCAAGCTCGGCCGCTTTGAACTCGGCGGCAATGGCACCATTGTTCTCGATGAAGTCGCTGCCCTTTCCACCGCCGCGCAAGGGAAACTCCTGCGCGTATTGCAGGAACGCACGTTCGAACGCCTGGGCGGCACCGAGACGCTGCACATCGAAGCGCGCCTCATCGCCCTTACCAACGTCGATCTTCCCGCCGCCGTGAACGCCGGCACCTTCCGCGAAGATCTTTATTTCCGTTTGAATGTCCTGATGCTCACAGTCCCGCCACTGCGCGAGCGCCGCGCGGACATTTTGTTGCTCGCCGATCATCTTCTGGTAACGCTTCGCGCCATCCACGCTCGCGCTAACGCGCAATTGAGCGAGGCATCGCGCCGCATGCTTGCCGCCTACTCCTGGCCGGGAAATATCCGCGAGCTTCGCAACGCGCTGGAACGAGCGGTGGTCTTCTCTCGCGGCAGCCGCTCCACGCCTCCCGGCGGCAACGATGTCCTCGAACCTGCAAATTTTCCGGAAAGTGTTCGCGCTTCGGCTCCCGGTGCGGTGGGCTCCATCTCCGGCTTGCGCTCGCTCGAAGAAGTCGAACGCGAAGTCATCGCCGCCACGCTCGAGGCCACGCACTACCAGATCAGCCGCTCAGCCGAAGCCCTCGGCATCAGCCGCAAGACGCTCCTCGAAAAACGCAAGAAATACGGCTTGAAGTGAGCACCGTTAAGAATCTCTCTTAGTGTGAAATAGAACGCTCATGAAAATTCGGCTCTTCATGCTCGGAAAAACGCGCCGCCCGGAAATGCGTGCCATCCTTGACGACTACGTAAAACGCATCAGCCGCTCTTGTCCAGTCGAAATCAGCGAAGTCCGCGACGGCGACGCCGCTATCAAAAAACTCGATGCCGATCGCGCCGCCATTGTAATCCTTCTCGATGCCGCCGGGAAAAATCTCGATTCGAACGCCCTCGCCAAATGGCTTGGCGAACTCCGCGACCGCGGCACCCGCGAACTCATCTTCCTTTGCGGCGATGCCGATGGCTTCCCGGAGAATCTCCGCCAGCGCGCCCACCAGAATCTTTCGCTCAGCGCCATGACCTTCTCCCACGAACTCGCACGCGTAATGCTCGCCGAGCAGCTCTACCGCGCCTTTGCCATCCTCTCCGGCAGCCCCTACCCGAAATAGCCCGCGTAGTGTAAAACCATAGAGCCAATGTCCATTCGTATCTCTCCCGACGCCAATCGGCCCTCCGCCACCATCGAAATCCCTCTCGAAACTCCCCTCCCCGATTACGACTTGCACCAACTCGAGCAGCCCACTCCCCGCGACGTCGACGCCGTCCTCGTTTCCCAGGGCTTCCGCGATCTTGTCGACGACGCCCGTGGCGTCCTCATGGATCTCCTCGCTCATCCGCCTTTCCAGCAGGACTCCCCGGAAAACGCCAATCTCGATTTCACACATTCGGCGCCACCGCCGCTCGAACTCACCCAACTCACCGGCGCCATCTGCCCCGGCGATGACGAATCCTACCGCCCCGGCCTATGGATCGTCCTCCAGGATCCTAACGCCAAGCCCGGATCCTCCCTTACCGCGTTCGCACAAGAGCGCATCGCCGCCATCGTCAACGAATTCGTCAAACGCCTTCAACTCGTTTAGAAGGATCCTCTGGGCAGCAGGAGAGTTTACGGCCACTGTCAGGCCGCAGGCTCGGGTTGATAACACATCCAAGAAGTTGCCAGAGAATTGCATCCCGCTTGACCTTTGTCACGCGACTCCTCAAACTCTAATCCTTTCGCACTGCCTCGAAATTGTTCATAGAGACCAGACGCCATGCCTGAAGAAAAAGGACTTCTGATCGTTTACACCGGCCCAGGCAAAGGCAAGACCACCTGCGCCCTGGGCACGGCGTTTCGCGCTGTCGGCCAGGGCCTGCGCGTCCTGATGGTCCAGTTCATCAAAGGCTCCTGGCATTACGGCGAACTCGACGCCGCCAAGATGCTGGGCGACGACAGATTCGAAATCCGCCCCATGGGCCGTGGCTTCGTCAAAATCGGTGGCGCCGAAACCGATCCTGAAGACATCAAGCTGGCCCAGGAATGCTGGCAAGCGGGTCGCGACGCCATTCACAGTGGCAAGTACGACCTCGTCGTCCTCGACGAAATCAATTACACCATCAGCTACAAAATGCTCGACGCAGACGAAGTGGTCGTCGCGCTGAAAGACCGGCCCGAGCGCGTCCACGTCATCTGCACCGGCCGCAACGCCCATCCCAAGCTCGTCGAGCTCGCCGACCTGGTAACGGAAATGCGCGAGGTGAAACACCCCTACACCAAGGGTATACTGGCCCAACGGGGGATCGACTACTAGAAGTCCGAAGTTAGAAACTGGAGATTCGAAGCGAGCGGCCCAGCACCCAGTGCCACTCTTTCTTTCACTGAAAACTTATAACTGAGAACTGACAACTTTCTCCTATGGCCTGGTTCAAGCGCGAAAAAAAATCGATCGAACAGACCACCCCGCCCGAAGAGCGCCGCGTGCGCACCGAAGGCCTCTGGGTCAAGTGTGAATCCTGCCGCACGATTGTCTTTCGCAAGGATCTCGAAGCGAATCTCTACGTCTGCCCCAAGTGCCAGCACCACTTTCGAATGAGCGCCAAACAGCGCCTGGAAATGCTCCTCGACGGCCGCTGGACGGAACACGACGGCGGCATGATGTCCACCGATCCGCTCAAGTTTGTGGACACCAAGCCCTACGCCCGTCGCATCAAGGAAGCGCAAAAGAAACTCGGCATGAACGATGCCATCATTACCGCCGAAGGCCAGCTCAACGGCAGGCCCGTCGTTCTGTGCGCCATGGAGTTTGGTTTTATCGGCGGCTCCATGGGCGCGGTCGTCGGCGAAAAAGTCACCCGCGGCATCGAGCTGTCCATCGAAACGCGTCAGCCGTTCATCGCCGTCTCGTGTTCCGGCGGCGCTCGCATGATGGAAGGTACCATCAGCCTGATGCAACTCGCCAAAGTTTCCGCCGCGCTCGCCAAACTCGACGAAGAAAAACTCCCCTATATCTCCTTGCTCACCGATCCCACAACTGGGGGCGTCACCGCCAGCTTCGCCATGCTCGGCGATCTCAACATCGCGGAACCCGGCGCGCTCATCGGATTTGCCGGCCCTCGCGTCATTGAGCAGACCATCCGCCAGAAACTTCCCGAAGGATTTCAACGCTCCGAGTTCCTTTTGGAGCATGGCTTCCTCGATGCCGTCGTCCATCGCAAGGAATTGAAATCCTTCATCAGCAACTCTCTCGATCTCCTTTTGACCTGAGATGAATTACGACGCAGCGGTTCGTTATCTGCTTTCTCTTGGAAGGGAACTCGCCGCGCCCACGCAAGCCGCGGCCGCGAAGTTCGATCTCGAGAACATCACCATTCTCGCCGAGCGCCTCGGCCGCCCGGACCGCACCTATCCCAGCGCGCACATCGCCGGTACGAATGGCAAGGGATCCACCGCCGCGTTTCTTGAATCCATTCTCCGCCACGCCGGCTTTCGAACCGGCTTAAACACTTCGCCGCATCTGGAGAAAATCAACGAGCGCATCCGCATCAATGGTGTTGAGATAAACGATGATGCTTTCGCGGAAACTCTCTCGCGCATTGGCACCCTGATCGAAGAGCTCCTCGCCGCAGGAAAACTCCGCGCGCACCCCACCTACTTTGAATGCGTCACCGCCATGGCTTTCGAATTCTTTGCCCGCCATCGCGTCGAATTCGGGGTCTTCGAAGTCGGTCTCGGCGGCCGCCTCGATGCCACCAATATTCTTCGTCCAGTCGTTTCCATCATTACCCGCATCGATTTCGATCATGAAAACTTTCTCGGCCATTCGCTCCAGGAAATCGCCGGCGAAAAAGCCGGCATCCTGAAACGCGAAGTGCCGCTCATTCTCGCCGAACAGCGCCCCGAAGCACGCGAAGTCATCCTTGCTCGCGCCACGGAACTCGGCTGCCCGCTCTTCGAGACAGGTAAGGTCTTTCACATTGATAGCGAATCCATGCAGGACGGCCGTGTGCGCGCGCGCGTCACGGAACCCGCTTCGGGGACCACGTTCGAACTGGCTCCCAACCTTCCCGGCCGCTTCCAATTGCAAAACGCCCTCAACGCCTTCGCCGCCGCGCGCTTTCTACAGCACCGCGGCTTTCGAATCTCCAACGAAGCCATAACCCAAGGTATCGCCAATGTAGTGTGGCCCGGCCGCCTCGAAAAACTTCAATCCCATCCCGACATTTATCTCGACGGCGCGCACAATCCCTCCGCCGCCCGAGAACTCACCGCCTTTCTCGAGCAGAATTTCTCCGGCCGCAGAATCTGGCTCATCTACGGTGCTCTCCGCGACAAAGCCGTCGACGAAGTCGCGGGGCTCCTCTTCCCCCGCGCCGAGGAAGTCATCTTCACCGCTCCTCGTACGCCGCGTGCCGTCTCCGCCGCGCAACTCGCAGAAATCGCCGGTCATTATGCCGCCCGGTTTTCCGTTGTTCCCGAAGCCGAGCAAGCTCTCGACTATGCCTTGGCGAAAGCTGCGCCCGACGACGCAATTTTCATTACGGGTTCACTCTATTTAGTCGGCCAGCTCCGCCACTACTGGAAACAGCGCGCCCAAGTCGCCACACGCTGAAAAAAACCGTAGAATACTGCCCTTGATGCGGGGCAATCATTGGCTATCCGCCTTATGGGAATGAAGAACCAAGACAGTAAGCTGAGAGAATGGAGACCCATTCATAGCTTGGTCTTCATAATTCTAGGATTGATGTTCGTAAGCACGGGCGCGCTCCCCTTGCTCGGTGGTCGAATTCACTATCAAACATATTGGGGTGGGGCTGGTTTCGCCCCTTTTGCCATTTTTATCGGACTTCTGTGTTGTGTTGGAGTACTTACGCACTGGAAGAAAAGATAGTGGGAATAGAGGCAACGAGACCCGTGAAAAACCGCAATCGCATGGCCAAACACCCTCTCGTCGGCATCATCATGGGTTCTGGCTCTGACTGGGACACCATGAAATTCGCCTCCAAGACGCTCAGCGAACTCCATGTTCCACATGAAACACGCGTTGTCTCCGCCCACCGCACACCCGACCTTCTCTTCGAATATGCGGAGACCGCCGAAAAGCGCGGCATCGAAGTCATCATAGCTGGCGCAGGCGGTGCCGCTCATCTTCCCGGAATGACTGCCTCGAAAACAGTTCTTCCGGTCCTGGGCGTCCCCGTCGAATCCAAAGCCCTCAAAGGTCTCGATTCGCTCCTCTCCATCGCGCAAATGCCAGGCGGCATTCCTGTTGGGACGCTCTCCATCGGCAGATCCGGCGCCGTTAACGCCGCACTGCTCGCTGCTGCCATCCTCGGCGCAAAGCACCGTGCAGTCCGTGAAGCACTTCGAAGATTCCGTTCCGATCAGACTGGCCGAGTTCTGGCCCACCCCGATCCTTCCGCCGCCTCATCAGCAAAGAAGAAAGGGAAGCGCGCGTGACCATCGGCATCCTCGGCGGCGGACAGCTCGGCTACATGCTGGCCCTCGCGGGCTATCCGCTCGGCCTGCGCTTCCGCTTTCTCGATCCTTCGCCCGAAGCTCCCGTCGGCCGCATCGCGCAACGCGTCACCGCCGATTTTGACGACCTCGCCGCACTTGAGAGATTTTGCGGCGGCCTGGAGCTGGTCACCTACGAATTCGAAAACGTTCCCGTTGACGCCGCGAAATTCCTTGCCGAGCGTGTTCCCGTCTATCCACCGCCCGCCGCCCTGGAAGCCGCGCAGGATCGCCTCAACGAAAAGAGTCTCTTCCAGAAGCTTGCCATCGCCACGACCGAATTCGTCTCCGTCCCCAAGTCCAGCGCGCTCGACGCCGCGGTAAGAGAACTGGGCCTCCCCGCCGTCCTCAAAACTTGCCGTCTCGGTTACGACGGCAAAGGCCAGTGGCTTCTTCGCACTGCCGAAGATGTCGCGAAAGCCAAGTCCGAGCTGCCCGCCGTCCCTCTCATCCTCGAACGCTTCGTGCCCTTCACGCGCGAGCTCTCTGTCCTCGCCGTGCGTTCCCGCGCCGGCGAAATCGCTTTTTATCCCCTCGTTGAAAATCATCACCGCGGCGGCATCCTCCGCCTTTCGCTCGCGCCCGCCCCGCGCCTCGAGCCGCCCGTCCAGCGCGCCGCCGAAGACGCCGCCCGCCGCGTTCTCGAGTCGCTGGACTACGTCGGCGTCCTCGCCATCGAATTCTTCGAGTGCCAGGGCCGCCTCCTCGCCAATGAAATGGCGCCGCGTGTTCACAATTCCGGCCACTGGTCCATCGAAGGTGCCATCACCAGCCAGTTCGAGAACCATCTCCGCGCCGTCCAGGGCCTGCCCCTCGGCTCGACTGGACCCACGGGCCATTCCGCCATGCTCAATCTCATCGGCGAAATCCCGGAATCCGCCGAGATCCTCGCCGTCCCCGACGCCCACCTCCATCTTTACGGGAAATCTCCCCGCCCCGGCCGCAAACTCGGCCACGTCACTCTCCGCGCCGCCTCTCCCGAACGCCTCGCACTGCGCCTCTCCGAACTCCCCGCCCTCTTCCACCGCCCCGAATTCTGCCTCGACGCCGCTCTCTCCCCCTCCGTCCCCCTCCGAGCATAATTCCTGCTAGTAGTGGCGGGTCTTCAGACCTGTTCATTCCTCTCCGTCGCCGAGAAGTGGTGTCCGTATCCGCGACACGGACGTCCTGAAAACGAGCATCCCAGACGAACGCATCGCCCACTAAGTGATTTACAATGTGGTGCTTAACATTGGTACGCGTGATGCTCTTTCCACTCTAAAGGTGAGGTAAAGAACATGTCATTCCTTCGCGATCTGAGAGTTGCCTTCCACTCGCTCATGCGCACGCAAGGCCTTGCCATCACCGTGATCCTGACTCTTGCGCTCGGCATCGGCGCAAACGCCGCCATCTTCACCCTCGTGCGCGGCGTGCTCCTCAAGCCTCTCGTCAACCGCGACGAGGACCGGCTGATCTACATCCGCCAGAGTGCCCCAGGCAATGACGACGACAACACAACCTTCTCCGTTCCCGAAATTCAGGATTTGCGCGCCAGCGTTAAAACCCTGAGCGCGTTCGGCGATTTCTCGACCATCGGTTTCACCCTGATCGGCTTGGGTGAGCCTCGCGTAGTTCAAGCTGGCGTCGTCGGCGGCACCTTCTTCGAAGTCATGGGCCTCCACCCCGTCCTCGGGCGTCTCATTGGACCTCAGGACGACGGTCCTGGGGCTGCCGGAGTCGTCGTTCTCACCTATCGCTTCTGGACGACCACTCTTGGGAAAGATCCGGGCGTCATTGGCAAAACCGTTCGGCTCGGCAGCGGGCCCATGGGTGATCGCTCTGCCACCGTTATCGGCGTCCTCGAGCCTTCCGTCCCTTATCCTCAAGACACCGAAATCATCGCCAACGTTGTCACTAGCCCGCACCACCTCTCCGCCACCATGGTCACCGGCCGCCTCCATCGCATGACGGAGCTGTTTGGCCGTCTCGCTCCCGGTGTCAGCCTCGATCAAGCCCGCGCCGAGTTGCGCTCCGCCTACGGGGCCATGACCAAAGAACACTCTGAAGCATATCCGGCCAAAGCGGAGTTCCAGATCGGGGCCAAGTTGCTTCGCGAGCAGATCACCTCTGGGGCGCGGACCGTGCTGCTGGTGCTGCTCGCAGCGTCGGCGCTGGTCTTCATCATCGCGTGTTCCAACGTCGCCAACCTGATTCTTACCCGCACGGTTCGCCGCGAGGGCGAGCTGGCTGTCCGTGCGGCGCTCGGCGCAAGCGCCGGCGCGCTGCGCCGTATGCTGCTGGCGGAAAGCCTTCTGCTTTGCGGCGCTGGCGCCGCGGTCGGTGTAGCGAGCGCGCAGCCAATGGTGGCCGTCCTGGCCCGCTACGCCTCGCGCTTCTCCGTCCGAGCGCTCGATTTGACCGTCGATTCGAGCCTGCTCTGGGTCGGAGCCGTGCTGGCCATCGTCGCCGCGGTGATCCTGGCGTTTGTCCCGCGCCTGCCATCGGCTGACAGGCCCAATGGTCTTAGCCTGTCGAGCGGCAGCGTGCGCATCACCGGCAGCACCAGCCGCCGCCAGCGCATCTTCGCGGTGACGCAAATCGCTGCATCCTTTGTTCTGCTGGCCGGCGCAAATATGTTGATAACCACGCTGATCGCCCTGCAAATGGCCCGGACCGGTCTCGACACGGACCGCGTACTCACCATCAACGTTCCCGCCATGTCCTACGGAAAAACGCCTCAGCAAGTCGCCGATTTCTACAAGGAATCGATCCGTCGTATTGATGCGCTACCCGGCGTGAACAGAACCGCTTTCAGCACGAATATTCCCTGGCGCGATGCCGGCTCCGGCTTCGGCCTCCAATTCTCCGCCGACGGTCATGTCCATGCCTCCGGCGAAGAGGATCCTCGCGCGCACTGGCGCGTCATCTCTCCCGGATTTTTTGCCGCGCTCGGCGTTCCCCTCATCGCTGGCCGCGATTTCAACGCGCTCGATGGCCAAAGCAATGAGCCCGTCGTTATCGTCAGCAGGACCCTCGCACAGCGCATGTTTCCCAATCAGGATGCCCTCGATCGGCATGTCTATTGGACGGATCCCCTCCTGCAATTCTTCCCCGGGACCGATGTCCAGAAGTCGCGTCTTGTCGCGCCGCACCGCATCATCGGCGTCACCGCCGATATTGACGACGAGCACCTCATCCCGGGGCCCATGCTCACCGTCTATACCCCCTTCGAAGAAAGTCCCATCTTTGGCGGCAGCCTTTTCATCCACACCATTGCAAATCCTTATTCGCTGGTCACGCCCGCCACGCGCATCATTCGCGATATGTCCGCCGATCAGCCCGTCGAGCACGCTGCCACTCTCGAAGACGTTCGCGCGGAAGTGCTCGCGCCGGACCGTTTGAACTCGCTAGTGTTCGGCGTGTTCGCGGCTGTTGCCCTGGCTATTGCCCTGGTTGGCGTCGCGGGCGTGCTGGCGTTTTCGGTCAGCGCCCGCACCCGCGAATTCGGCATCCGCCTTGCGCTTGGATCGCAGCCGCAGCATCTCCTGAAAGGTGTCGTCGCGGAAGGTGCCGTGATGGCTGCGATAGGCGTCCTCGCAGGCGCGGCATTCGGGTACGTCGCGGCACGTTTGGCGGGCAGCTATTTCTTCGAAGTGAAGATGCCCGGTGCCTTGCCCATAGTCCTCTCCGCGTTCGTGCTGCTGGCGGCCGCCGTCGTAGCCTCCATGGTGCCGGCCGCACGCGCCGCCCGTATCGACGTCATCCAAGCGCTCCGCTCCGAGTGATCATTGACGGGTCGGCCAGGCTTTGCCATCTTCTGCCGTTCTCTCTTGGTGCCAAATGAAAGAGATACTCAGCGACAGCCACCATGCTTAGATCTTGATGTCTTTGGGATGAAACACAGTCAAACCGGGTATCTGCTTGAAGTCATCCTTCTCATCGAACGTCAAGATTTCAGTAATGCCGTTATTTTTCATAATAACGCTGTGAATCACGTCTCCCACTCCGGAGTGGTATTTCAGAATGCTTTGTTTTACGTGGTAGAAAAACTCTACAAAGTCGTAGTCCTTGTCGGGGCTAACCTCAACGATGTGGATTTTCAGCTTTTGTAGGCGCCTCTCGCTAACGAGCTGGTTCTCCATTTCCGCAACCTCAGTACGATCAATTCCTTTGCTTGAAATTAGTATATTGACCATCTCGGTTACGGCCCACATCGAGGTACAAAGTTGGGTGTCTTTGAGTTGTGCGAAGACACCCACGGCATTCTCGACCATCTTCTTTTTGCTTTCTTCTGCTTTGTCTGTCGAGAAATAGGCGATGAGAACGTTGCTGTCGATGTAGATCCGCCTCATTTTTTCTTTGCGCGAAAGCGAACGGTCACTCTCTGCTTGACTGTTTTGAGAGCTCTAAACGAAACCGTTTCACCTGACTTGGTTTTGAACTTCACCCTGGTCGGTTTCGCAACGGTCCTGGCGGCACTAAATTGGATATTCTTCTTAGCCATATCCTCATATTACCACCGCCATTTAGATGGCAGGTGGCATTCCTTTCTTACTCGCTTATCTACTATCAAAACTTCTCCGGCCACTCCCGCGCGGCATGAAACACCCGCAAGATTTCCACGGCATCTCCCCGAACTCGATAGGGAATGATGTACGGTGTTTCGGCAACGACCAGCTCCCGCGTCCCCGCAACTCGCCCCGCCCTTCCCATGGCTGGCTCCTTCTTCATTAGATCCAGCCCGAAAAATCTTCTGCACCGCTGCTGGGTTATCCTCCGCAATGTACTCCGCTTCCGCATCCAGGTTGGCCAGCGCTACCCGCAGCCACCTAACGCGCACGGCGAGTCCACTTCTTCGCCACTCTTTTCACCTCGCTCTCGCTGGCAAACTCCCCGCGCTCCGCCTCCGTGTCCTGAGTCTGCCCAAGCGCAATCGAATGGTTTCCCTGCATTAAGCCCTTTCTTTCCTTCTTTTTACCCCGCCAGATTCCGTTTGAATAGATACTATTATGTAATCTTACTTGACAGAGAACTGTCCTCATCCTACCATCAGTCGTGAACTCTCGACCCCAGCCCCGCGAAGCCATCTGTTGTCACACGCACTCCACCCTCCTCTTGCACGACCCCGTAACTCCTTTGACTGCAACACTTATGGATCTCCCCGCAAGTGTTGCAAACAAAAGACTTACGCTACAGCTAACTCCTTTAGATGGAACACTTACAAGAAACGTGGGGGAGTGCGGGCCCGACCGCCTTTCGACGTTCAACCCTCCGCCCCTCAGCGCTCTATCTCGGGTATCTGTCCACAAGTCGCTTTTCCTCCGGTTGCCGCCCTCTCGCCCGAATGCTACGATTCTCTGTCCCATGACTTCAGAAACAGTCGACAAACCACGTGTGGGCATCCCCTGGCGCACCAGCCAGGAAGAGCGCGACGGCACGCGCGACAAACTGGATTTCTATTTCCGGGCTGCCAGAAAAGCCGGTGCCGAACCACTGGCAGTATCTCTCGAACTATCGCCGGAACAGCTTCGCCGCCAGCTAGCCGAACTGGACGCCTTTCTCTTGCCGGGCAGTCCGGCCGATGTGGACCCTAGCCGCTATGGGGCATCGCGGCACTCCAAGACAATTACATTGGATCCAAATCGAGACAACACGGACGAAGCCATCCTCGCCCACGCCTTCGATTCCGGAAAACCAGTCCTTGCCATCTGTTACGGCTGCCAGATCCTCAACGTTCATCTCAAGGGCACGCTCATTCAGGACATACCCGAGGTGCGTCCTGGCCGGCCGAACGCCGTTCCTCACGGGGCTACCGATCTCGCGGTAGGCGCAAAAAGCGGCGACCAGAATCACGATGCCACGCTTACTCCCGGAAGTTTACTCGCGGAACTCGCTGGCTTGTCCGCCGCACACATCAATAGCAGCCACCACCAGGCGATCGACCAGCCCGGCGAAAAACTCCGTGTCGCCGCGCAATCACCCGACGGCATTATCGAAGCCGTCGAATGGACGGGCGACTCAAACTGGATCGTGGGCGTCCAGTGGCATCCGGAGCGCATGCCGGATGACCCACTCACGCAGCGCCTGTTTCAGGATTTCGTTTCCGCGGCGAAACGCGCGCACGCCGCCGTAGCTCATAAAACGTAAGCTTTCTCGCCTTTCAAATTTCGATTTTTTAGTTTCATTCTTCATGGGGGCTTCATGATTTCTCTGGCAGGCAAGGCGGCACTCATCACCGGCGGTTCACGCGGCATCGGCGCATCGGCCGTCAAACTCTTCGCGCAGGCCGGCGCCGATGTGGTCTTCAACTATGTGAAAGCCAAAGATGCCGCCCAGCAAGTTCAGCAGGAAGCCGGCAAGCATGGCACTCGCGTCGAAGCCTTCAAAGCCGACGTCGGAAAACATGCCGACAACCAGAAACTCGTCAACCATTGCATCGCGCGCCTTGGCCGACTCGATATTCTTGTCGCCAACGCCGGCGTCTGGAACCAGGACGATGCTCCCATCGAGAAGATGACCGAAAAGCAGTGGGACGACATGATGCGTATCAATCTCAAGAGCGTCTACTCCGTCATCCACTTTGCCGTCCCGCACATGATCAAGCAAAAGTCCGGCAAAATTATTCCCATCAGCTCCACTGCGGGCCAGCGCGGCGAATCGCTTCACACTCACTACGGCGCGTCGAAAGGCGGCATCATCAGCCTCACCAAGGGCCTGGCCACTGAGCTCGCGCGTCACAATATTCTTGTGAATTGCGTGGCCCCCGGCTGGGTTGCCACCGATATGTCCAATCCCGTCCTCGAGACGAAAGCCGGCCAGAAAATGGCCGCTTCGGTAATTCCGCTTGGACGCGCCGCCACCGCGGAAGAAATTGCCGGACCGATCCTCTTTGCCGCTTCGGACCTGGCCAACTTCATGACCGGCGAGATCATCAATGTAAATGGAGGCGCGATATTGTGCGGCTAAAGCTCGTTCCGCTCGCGGTCATCATCGTTATCGCTGGAATGTTTTTTGTGCCGCGCGCCTCGGCGCAGCGCGCCGATACCATGATGCCGGAGCAGAGCACTGCCAAGGGCAAGCAGATTCTCAGGGATCTGATCAACGCTCTCGGCGGCGATGGGTATAAGGAAGTCCGCGAAAGCCAATGCCAGGGCCGCCGTGCGCAGTTCGGTCACAACGGCGAACTCACCGGCTACATTGATTTTGTGGATGACCGCCGCTATCCAGACAAAGACCGCACGGAATTCATTTCCAAGGGCCGCAACACGATTCTGGCGGCGATGATCGGCCTCGACGGCCTTGATTTTTCGCACGGCGGCATCGTAATAACGCTCTACAACGGCGATCAGGGCTGGACGTTCGACCGCAGCGGCGTCAATGATCTTCCCGCCTCCGCGGTCACCGATTTTCAGGAACAGGTGAAAAGAAACATAGACAATCTTCTCCGCCTCCGCCTCAACGAAGAAGGAATGTCCATCCGCTTCGACGGCAGCGACACTGTCGATCTCAAGGAAGTGGATTGGGTGGAGCTTGTGGATCGCGAGCAACGCAAGTTTCGGCTCGCGGTGGACCACTCCACGCATCTCCTCGTTCGCAGTGTTATCAAGACCCAGGATGAAGAAACGCGGCAGATCGACGAAGACGTTACCATCTACACGAACTATCAGCTGCGAGACAGCGTTTGGATGCCCCTTCAAGTCAGCCGCGAACACAACGGCCGCCGTACCACGCAGATTTTCTATAACGCCTGCAAATTCAATCCCGGTTTCCCTGATGTTCTTTTCAGCAAGGAATCACTGCAAAAAGGCGGCTCCGAAGCCGTGCTCAAAAAGAGCAAGAATTAAAAAAGTGACGCGGATTGCGTAAAGTTTTGGAACTCACACTTCGCCAAAAAAGCGCGCTGGAAAATATTTGTGAAACGTTTCTCCCGCGCGCGGAAGGCTGGCCTTCCGCATTGGAATCCGGAATTCCCCAGGCCATCGCGCAGGCCATGGATTTCAATCCCCGTTCCAACGCCGGCAAGGAGTTCCTCCAATTGCTCGATCTGTGGGACTCGCCTTTGCATAGCTTGCTCACCGTGGGCCGGCTGAAAAGTTTCTCCTCCCTCCCACAAGAAGACCGTATTCGAAGCCTGCTCACCTGGGCCGACAGCAGCATCGGCAAGCGCCGCGCAGCCTTTCAAGCGCTTCGAAAAGCGATCGGATTTCTTTACGTGATGCTGCCCGGAGCCAACGGCGCGCGCAGCCGGGTATGGGAGCGGCTCGGCTATCCTGGTCCGCTGCGCGAAAAAGGTAATTCTATCTCGCGGCCACTCAGCGTGATCGTACCGGATCGCGAACTGGAGCTTTTCTGCGAGGTGTGCATCGTCGGATCAGGCGCAGGCGGCGGCACCGCCGCGGCCGTTCTCGCGGCGGCTGGAAAAGATGTAATCGTTCTCGAAGCCGGCGGCTATTACGATGACGCGGATTTTGACGGCGCGGAGTTCAGCAGCTTTCAAAATCTTTATACGGAAGGTGGCTTTGCCGCCACGGCGGATCACAGCGTGGGATTGCTGGCCGGCGAATGTTTCGGCGGCACCACGGTCATCAATTACTGCACGTCGTTTCGAACGCCGGACGACATTCGAACGGAATGGGCCGCGGCGGGCGTGCCGTGGTTCACCAGCGACGAGTACACGCGAAGCCTCGATGCCGTCTGCGAAAGATTGCACGTTAATCTCGATCACAACCGCATTTCCCGCCGTGAGCAAGTTTTGGATCGCGGCTTGCGCGCGCTCGGCTGGCTTGTAGAGGCCATGCCGCGCAACGTAATCGGATGCGACCAGGGAAAAGTTTGCGGTTACTGCGGTTATGGATGCGCGCTCGGGGCGAAGCAATCGGCAACGAAAACGTGGCTCGCGGATGCGCAGCAACATGGCGCGCGTTTCGTTGTCGAGACGCGGGCGGTACGCGTTCGAATCGAGAGTGGTTCCGCAACCGGAGTCGAGGCGCGTTCGAAAAGCGGCCATCGCGTGAACATTCGCTGCAAGGCAATCGTCAGCGCCTGCGGTTCCATTCACACGCCCGCGCTTCTGCTGCGTTCCGGTCTGCGCAACGAGCACATCGGCCGACATCTCCACCTTCATCCGGTTTCGAATGTTTGCGGTGTGTTCGACGAGGAGATTCGTCCGTGGGAAGGGACCATGCAGGCCATCTATTCCGATGAACATCGCTTCCTAACGGGGAATTACGGCGTGAAGTATGAAACTACGGCGTTGCAACCGGTCATCGCCGTCGCCGTTCTTCCGTGGCGCGAGCCGCAGCAGTATCGCTCCCTGCTGGAGAAACTTTCGCACGTCTCCGCGATCGGTGTGCTGCTCCGCGATCGCGACGGCGGACGCGTCACCATTGACCGCGAGGGCCACCCCGTCGCCCACTACGCGCTTTCAAGTTTTGATCGCGCCCATCTTCGCCGCGGATTCATCGGCGCCGCACGCATTCTGGAAGCAGCGGGTGCGCGCCAGATTTTCTCGCCGCATGCGAAATGGTGCTCCTACGAACCGGGCCGCCGGGGTTCGCTCGACACTTTCACAGAGGCTATGGATTCCGCCGGCTGGGATTCCGGGCGTCTGGCGCTCTTTTCATTTCACATTCAGGGCACCGCGCGGATGGGAGACTCGCCCAGAACCTCGGCTACCAATCCGGAGGGCCAGGTGTGGGAAGCGCGGAATCTCAACGTGATGGACAGTTCGTCGTTTCCTTCGGCTTCCGGCGTGAATCCGATGATCTCCATCGAAGCCATTGCCCACCGGAATGCGGCGGCGCTCGCAGCGCGGCTAAGTTGAACGGCGACTGCCTGGAGCACGCCCCCTTTTTCGCTGGGCGGCATGTATGTTTTACTGAAGGTTATAGCTTGATGGAGATCTAGACGGCGACGGGAATTGTTTCACAATGTTACGTTTCTTCCCCTCATTTGGCGTATATAATAGGATGTATCGGTTTACTGTACGAAAGTACAATGTTTAGCCGGGCTTGCGAGCAGCCGTCCCCGGCCCTGCAAGTGCATTGAATTGGGGTTCGGACCGCCCACACTCTCCCGATCGCCAGTACTGCGTCCGAACGAGGAATCATCTTGGGACGGAGTGCAACACTCTCGAGCACTCAGCGAAGCCGCAGCCGTGGCTTCAGCATGGTCGAATTAGCGGTCTCCATGACCGTCATGCTCATTCTGACGGCCATTGCTATTCCCTCGCTGATGCGCTCGTTCCGGACTTACCAGCTCAATGACGCGGCTTCGCGCTTGGCGGATATGCTGAAGTTCACGCGATTCGAAGCCGTGCGCCGCAACAGACAGGTTTGTTTCCTGATGCAACAGAGTGGAGCCACTTGGATCATTGGCACGGACTCTAATCCCAACTGCCCGGGAACATTCGATGTGAATGGCAAGCAACAGGTGATTACCGGGTTTGCGGCCCTTCTGCCCGCGGGTACCGCGCCCAGCCCTACTGCCATCACCTCAAAGTTGGGTGCCCTCACCACTAAATCAGGCAGCAATGGCTCAGTTGCGTTTGACGCTAGAGGAGCAATCCGAGTCGGAGGAAACGTTTCGACGAGTGTCTTTGTGTTCTATATAGGCAGCACGTCGGATCCGGAGTCTGGATATCGCGCGGTGGTCTTACTACCGGCTGGTAGTATACAGATCTGGAGCGCTCCGAACGGGGGGCCGTGGCAACAAATCAGTTGAGGTGCAAAACCAGGGAATAAAATGCAGTCCTTACTCAAAAGAATTCGCGAAGGGCAAGAAGGCTTCAGCCTCCTTGAGATGATGTTGGCCACGGTCATTTTGCTCGTTGGCCTGGTGGCAGTGGCGCAGCTGGTGCCCGCTTCCATCCTTTTGAATTACCGGAATCGTACGGATTCTACCGCGCTCGTCTTTGCCCAGCGTGAACTGGATCAATTCCTGGATCAGCCACTCACTTCGACCTCCTTCAGTGATGTACTTGGAAATTCTTGCTCTTTGGGCAATCCTGGGAGTCCGAATACGGTACAAGGCAGTCCTCTGCAAAGCAATCAGGCGCTCATTGATTTTGGCCAACCAACTGTCACAAACTACAGCTTTCTATTTTCGGATTCCACGGACCCCACCGATACCACGTATGATGTGCGATGGGCAGTGATCATTACTGGGAACGGCTCAACCATCACGTCCAAACGCTTCATCCTGAGTGTTCGCCAGAAGGGCGGCAACGGTTATTTTCTGCCAGTCACACTGGATACGGTGGTGGCCAGATGAGGATGGTCATTCTTAAGCGTCGCCAGCTAGGCTTTACGCTCATTGAATTGCTCGTCGCACTGGGCATTTTTCTTGTCGTTACCGGCGCGGCATTTACACTGCTAGGTTCCTCCCAGCAGCGCTACAAGACCGAATCACAGGTTTTGAATTCCTTCCAGGAAGCGCGCCTCGGTTTGGACCAGATGGTGCGTGACATCAATGACTCCGGCTTTCCTCCACCCACGTTTACCGACGGAGTTCCCTCGCATGCCAATCAGTTTGCAAGTTCTCCTTTCGCTTGGAGCACCGGCGCTGGCTATCCGCCCCCCGGTGCTTGTCAGATTGGCACGGCTGGAGGCGGGACTTGCAGCACCGCTACAGCGGGCGATAGCGCCCCGGGCGACTTCGACCTCATTATTGAGACCAATCCCAATCGGCAGGACCCCCTCAGCCAGGTTCAGTGGATTCGCTACCAATTGGTAGGGACAACACTTATGCGTGGGGTGGTCAACAAGGTTCCCGGTGATGATCCAGACGCGGATACAACGGTAGCTGGAGTTCTTGTACCCTTCGTTCAAAACGTCGTAAACAACGTATGTCCCGCGGCAATCTCGCAGTGCCAGACGGCGTATCCAGGTATCTTCCCGGGTGGAACCCCAGTGCCCATCTTCTCCTATGTTTGCGATACCGGGACTGGCTCATCGCTTTGTTCTTCGGCGGTCACGTACAACACGCCGGCGAATATCCGGGACGTGGTCATCACTTTAATTGTTGCAGCTCCACTTCCCGATGCAAGTACGGGCCAACCTCGCCTTGTGCAGTTGCTGGGCCGTGGACGACGTGTCAATCCCAATCAGTGAGGTCAGGCCAAAAGTTAATGAAAGCTAGCAGCACAATTCGAACACGTCAGCGGGAAGCGGGAGTTGCATTGCTCATCGCGATTTTCGTTTTGCTTTTGATCAGCGTGGTGGCGATTGCGCTCATCGTATCCTCGGGCACAGAGTCCGCGATGGCGGGCAACTACCGCACCGCAACGGGTGTCTATTACGCGGCCCTTGCTGGCTTGGAAGAGGGTCGTGGCCGACTCCTGTCGAAGAACTCAAATTCTTTCCAGAGCACCGCATCGACCTTATTGCCTCCACCAGGTACTCCCCTCGCCGTTGGGCAGCCTTTCTACATTATTAATCCGGCGGGTAGCGAAACCGTGGCTCCGTGGGATCCCACTTCGACCTATCCAGATAGCCAATATAACCAGGAGTTTGCCAGCCCCCCACCCAATCCCTCGCCGAGCACCGCTTCCGTATCCACGGTGGCAGGAATTCCCGGCCCGCCCTACAAGTGGGTGCGCATCAACGCGGTCTCTGAAAAATCCCTGAACCTCGATGTGGACAATGACGGCAGTCAGGATCCAACGACACCGCTTTATTACGACAGCACAGTCCCGAAGTTGACGACCTCTACGACCAACACCCAGCAGGTCTTTGAAATTACTTCCTTGGCCGTTCTGCCTAATGGCAGTCAGAAGCTACTTCAGTATCTGGCTGCTCTTGTCCCCGTCAATTTTCCCGACTTTCCAACGGGTCAGCTAACCTTTCCTGCGGCTTTGACGATTGCGGGAGGCTCCGTTAATGGTGTGGCCTATAGCTCGCCGACATCAAACCCATCCTTCTATGCGAGCGGAGTTGATCTAACTTCTGTCCCGTTCTGCACTGCGGGGCTACCGGTCGATGCCGTGGGTGTTTTCGGTCCTGGGGACATAACAAATGTGAAAACCGGTGGTAATGGCGGTACCGGAATCCCGGCGGCTCTGCGGCCACAATACGCTGGCGCGACCGCTGCCCCGGATGTGGCCAATGTCATCCTAAGCGGTGCGTTTCCGTCCACACTGCAGACCCCGAGCAAGCTCGACAATCTCGCACAGTCCATTATGGCGAATGCGGATGCCATCGCGCCACCGGGCGGCGGGAACGCCAGCCCCTCCGACCTGACGGCATTGCTAGCGTCCGTATCTAATCCCACGGGGATGTCTTCGACGAATCCTATGACTGTAGTGGTCAACGGGGACTTGGATTTGACTGGCTGGCACAACACAGGCTACGGACTGTTGCTCGTGACTGGTAACTTGAACTATGACCCGGACACTTCGTGGCAGGGGATTGTTCTGGTGATCGGAAAGGGTACTGTGACCGGCTCCAGGAGTGGCAGCGGTGAATTTGACGGTGCATTCTTTGTGGCTAATACACGGAACTCGTCAGGAATCTTGCTACCCGATCCGAATCTCGGCAAGGCATCCGTAACATTCGCTACCAATATGGGAGGAAATGGCTTCCGGTACAGCAGTTGCTGGATCAAAGCCGCTCAGCCCACGGCAAACTTCAAGATTCTTTCTTTCCACGAGATTCCCCAGCCCTAGGTTATTCCGCCAGGGCACTAGTTGTTCCACCGAAGATGTTTCTTAGTTCGATAAATGGGAATCCTTGAGTTCACAGTTGCCGCGACTTGCGGCGTAGAGTGAACAAGGACACACCGGCTCGGGGGATCCGCATGAAAACACGTTCCTTCACGCGATTAACATTTGTGTTGGTGGCGACTGTCGCAGCTCGCGCCCAAGACGCGCCAGCTGTTGTCAAATCTGAGGTCTGGTTTCCGGGCAGGGCTTGGGCGCTGGAATTGGATGGTGCGGGGTTCACGACGCGATCGAACGAGATGCAGGCCGACGGACGGCGCTATTTTCTTGCTGAAAACACGAAGACGCGCGCGGTTGTTTCCGTCTTTATGGAAGCCGCGAAAGGGCCGTCGCAGCCCGGGGAATGTAAACGCTCACTGGAGGAGAAAGTGAAGCGGAATTCCTCGCTGGCCTCCGGTTCCTTGAAAGGCGTGGCGTATCGCGCGAGCGGCGAGATGCAGATTCTCGAGTTTACGCTGCCGGAACTGGATGGCTCGCCGACCAATAAGAAAAACATTTTTGGCTGCCTGATCAAAGATGACGTCTTTATTGATATCCACATTTCGAAGATTTTTTTCAAGGCCGCCGATCAGCCGATGTTCGACGCGCTCCTGGAGTCGTTCCACTTTGTGCCCAAGGAAGCGAGCAGCGTGCCCGTTCCCGCCGGGAACAGCCTGAAGTTGTTCCAAGAAGGCAGCCGCTATTTCATTGCGCATCAATATCGGGAGGCCATTCCGCTCTATCAAAAAGCGCTGGAGATCGAGAAGAACACGCCTACCCTGGACAAGAATCTCTGGCGCGCGCTGATCGACAATCTGAGCATCGCTTACGGGATCACACACGACTTGACCAGCGCGCGGGAAGCGCTCACCTATGGAGTTTCGAAAGACCCGGACTATCCGCTTTTCTACTACAACCTCGCTTGCGTCACGGCCGAAAAGGGCGACCTTCCCGATACTGAAAATTATATGAAGCTGGCGTTCGAACGCCGAGAGAACTTGATTCCCGGGGAAACCTTTCCAGATGCGCGCGTGGATGATTCTTTTCAGAAGCTGCTCCTCCAAAAGGAATTCCGTCAATTCCTCAATTCTCTTTATGGCCCGCAGCAGTAGAGGCCGGCTGCTCCTGGGGGATTTTGCCGCCCGGACTCTCGGGGCGGTATAATGGCTGGATGCGGAATAGCCAGGAAAGCACGCAGATGCACGGCACTACAGTTCTGTGCGTGCGCAGAGACAACAAGGTGGTGCTGATCGCCGATGGCCAGGTGACCATGGGAGATCACGTGATGAAACACACCGCGCGCAAGACGCGCCGGCTTTTTAACGACAAGGTAGTCGCGGGTTTTGCCGGCTCAACCGCCGATGCCATCACGTTGTTCGAACGATTCGAAGGCAAGCTCCAGGAATTTTCCGGAAACCTGCAGAAAGCTGCCGTGGAATTGGCCAAGGAATGGCGCAAGGATCGCGCGCTGCGGCACCTGGAGGCGCTGCTCATCGTTGCCGACGTCAAAGGCACTTTTATCCTTTCCGGCAACGGAGACGTCATCGAGCCGGACGATGGCCTGGTGGCGATTGGCTCTGGCGGAACTTACGCGCTTGCGGCCGCGCGCGCGCTGCTGAAGCATTCCCGGTTGAGCGCCAAGGATCTGGCCATGGAAGCCATGCGCATCGCCAGCGAGATTTGCATTTATACGAACGCCAACTTTACAGTCGAAGAGCTCTAGGGGTAAGGCGTGAAAACACGCCAAGCTGTTTTCACGCATCAAAGGAACTGAGCAACTCATGCCTAACAAGTCCGAAAAAGAATTGATCTTTTTGCCCGGCGGCAACGGCGCGCCGCCCGTCGAGGGGGAGGAACTGCTTCCCGCGCTCGACGACATGACGCCGCGCGAAATCGTGCTGGAGCTCGACAAATACATCGTCGGCCAGAATGCGGCGAAGCGCGCCGTCGCGGTGGCGTTGCGCAATCGCGTCCGCCGCCAGAAGCTTCCGCCGGAAATCGCGGAAGATGTTTTGCCGAAAAACATCCTGATGATCGGCCCGACAGGAGTGGGAAAAACAGAAATCGCGAGGCGGCTTGCGCGGCTCGCCGGCTGCCCGTTTGTAAAAGTCGAGGCTTCCAAGTACACCGAAGTCGGCTACGTCGGACGCGATGTCGAATCCATGGTGCGCGATCTGGTGGAAACTTCCATCGACATGATCCGCGAGGAAAAGCTGGATGAGGTGGCTGACCGCGCCGAGCAGGCCGCGGAAGAGCGCGTGCTTGATCTGCTGCTGCCGCCACCTCCGCCGCCCGCGCCGGGCACTCCGGAAGCGGAAGCAGCCGCGCAGCGCGAGCAGAACCAACGCACGCGCGAAAAACTTCGCGCGCAGCTTCGCGAGGGCAAGCTGGACCAGCGCATGGTGGACATCGAAGTCCGCGAGCGCGCCATGCCCTCGTTCGAGATTATTTCAAACCAGGGCGTCGAGGAGATGGACGTCAATATCAAGGACATGCTCTCCGGTATGTTCGGCCAGCAGAAGAAAAAACGCAAAATGAGCGTGGCCGACGCGTTTGAATACCTGATCCAGGAAGAAGAAAACAAGCTTCTGGACATGGACCAGGTGACGCGCGTGGCGGTGGAGCGCGCCGAACAGATGGGCATCATTTTTATCGATGAGATCGATAAAGTCGCCGGTCGCGAATCCGGGCACGGGCCCGATGTTTCGCGCGAGGGCGTGCAGCGGGATATTTTGCCGATCATTGAGGGCACCACTGTCAACACACGCTACGGGATGATCCGTACCGATCACATTCTTTTCATCGCTGCGGGCGCGTTTCACGTGACCAAACCTTCCGACTTGATTCCGGAACTCCAGGGGCGCTTGCCCATTCGCGTGGAGCTGCAGTCGCTCAAGGAAGAGGATTTCATTCGAATTCTGACCGAGCCGAAGAACGCGCTCATCAAACAGTACGTGGCGCTTCTGGAAACCGAAGGCGTCAAGCTAAACATCACGGAGGATGCCGTCGCAGCGGTCGCGCGCTTTGCCACCAGCGTGAACGAACAAACGGAAAACATCGGGGCGCGGCGCCTGCACACCATTCTGGAAAAAGTTCTCGACGAGATTTCGTTCGAAGCGCCTGACCTCAAGAAAAAGAATGTGAAAGTGGACGCGGCTTATGTGACCAAGCAGCTTGCTGACATCGTCAAGAACCAGGATCTGAGCCGCTACATTCTTTAATTCTTGAAATTGGAAAATGGAAAATAGAAAAGGGACGAGACTCCACATTGCAGTGCGCCCCGCGCCATTTTTCCCTATTTTCTATTTTCTATTTTCCGTTTTCCTTGTTGCCTGCGGCGCGCCTGGGGAACCCACGCCGCCCACTCCAGTAATTCCAGTGGCCATCACGGATCTGACGGCTCATCAGGACGGAGACGGCGTGCGGCTAACCTTCACCATGCCTTCGAATTCGATCGCTGGCGTGAAGCTTGCCACAACTCCCGCGGTTGAAATCCTTCGTGGCGCATTGAAGCCCGATGGCTCGCCCGATCTCTCATCGTTTCGCGTTGTCTACGCCATTCCCGGCGCGCTCGTGGACAACTCCCGCTCCGAGGGACACATCGGCTTCACCGATCCGATCGCGCCCGAGGAGATTAAAGCGTCCGCGGGACGCACACTTGCTTACACGGTTCGAACGCGAGCTTCCCAGAAGCGGGTGTCCGCGGATTCGAATGTCGTGTCCGTGCGCGTTTTTCCCGTTCCCGAGCGCATCGCTTCTGTCGAAGCCCGCGTCACCGAGCCGGCGATCGAATTGAGCTGGACGGCCCCGGCAAGAACCTCCGCGGGGGATCCGCTTCCCGCGATCATAGGTTATCGAATCTATCGCTCGGAGATTACTCCCTCTGCCGTCGCCGCTTCCGCGTCGGCTCCGCCGCAAGGGAAAAATGAAGCGCCATATTCGCTGCTCGCAACTTCCGAGAACAATAGTTACCGCGATACTTCTTTTGCGTTTGACTACACATATGTCTACGTCGTCCGCAGCGTCATTCAGGCCGACGGCAGCGAGCTAGAGTCGGCTATCTCGCCGCCCCTGATAGTCACTCCCCGCGATACGTTTCCCCCTGCGGCACCACAAGGCGTGGTAGCAGCCTTGCTGCCGGCCGCGAGTCCGGGCGCGTTGGTTGTCGATCTCTCCTGGTCCATCAGCCTTGAAACCGATCTGGCAGGCTACCGCGTCTATAGGAGTGAACAGGAAGGCACCAGGGGACAAGTTCTCAACCAGGAATTATTGCCCACGCCTGCTGTTCGTGATACGTCTGTACAGCCCGGTCATCGCTACTGGTACACCGTGACTGCCGTCGATCGCGCAGGAAATGAGAGCGCGCCGAGCGCTCCTCTCGCCGTTGACGTCACGCAACCTTCATCGTGATTCCGGGTTAGATCGTCTTTCGAGTCTTGGGAGTCCAGCATCGGATGCCGATTCGCCCCTATTTACCGGGCTACAGCTGGTTCCGGATCTTCCGCAACGCGGCGATTCGAATCGGCGTGTACACCAGTGTTTGCCTGGCATTGGTATTTACAGCCTGGCTCTTTCTTGCCAATCGCGTGCCGCTGATCGAGCGCTTGGCGGTGGAACGCAATCTTACTGCTGCGGTGCTTCTCTGCCTCTGCGCGCTGATCCCTTTCATGCGCTTCCTGTCCCTGCCGGGGCACCAGTTGGCCTCGGGTCTGGTCGCGTGGCTTCTCTTCAGTTGCTACTATCGCTTACTTTGTGTTTTCTTTCGAAACCTCAGTGATTGGCACAGCACGTTTCAGGTCTTTATGATTGGCGCCGTCGTGTATATGATCATCGCTACTCTTTCCTGGATTACCGTCACCATTTGGAGAACCCGAGCGGCGCATGCTTCTCATCCCAATCATCATGCGAGCTGACCCCAGATGAAATTCTGCCGTTTTGTGATCCGCGATGCTTCACCATCAACGTCCGCTGCGCCGCTCCACGGTTTGATCGAAGACGGCGGCGTAATCGAAATTTCCGGCGTGCCCTGGGGCGCGTGGTCGCGTGGCTCGCGTTCCTTGCGCCTCGCCGACGTGCGCTTTCTTGCGCCGGTTGCGCCCTCAAAAATTGTTTGTATCGGAAGGAATTACGCGGCCCATGCGGCGGAACTCGGCAACGAGGTGCCCAAAGAGCCGTTGATGTTCCTCAAGCCACCGTCGTCGATCGTTGGTCCGCAGGAGCCGATTGTCCTGACGCCGTATTCCCAGCGCGTGGAGCACGAAGGCGAACTCGCCGTCGTCATCGGGAGCACCTGTTCGCACCTGCGCGACAGCGATGACGCGCTCGCTCATGTCCTGGGCTACACCTGCCTCAACGACGTTACGGCGCGCGACCTGCAGAAATCTGACGTTCAGTTCACCCGCGCGAAGGGTTTCGATACCTTTTGCGCCGTCGGCCCGCATATCGAAACGGAACTCGACCCTTCCAACGTCCTAGTCGAGACCCATGTCAACGGCGCCAGCCGCCAGTCCGGCAGCACTTCCCTGATGGTCTATCCTCCGGCGTTCCTCATCCGTTGGATCTCCCGCATGATGACGCTGCTTCCCGGCGACGTCATCGCCACCGGAACGCCAGCGGGAGTTGGGCCGCTCGTGGCGGGCGACACCGTGGAGGTCAGCGTGGCCGGTATTGGCGTGTTGCGCAATCCGGTGCACGCCCCGCAAGCGTAGTTTCACGCAAGCCGCTCGGTTTCGGTAGAATACGCATCAGTGGGGCGCAGGTGGAACGAATCGTCTTTTCCACTGTGGCGGAAGCGCGTATCGTGTCTCCCGCTGTGCTGAATCCCACATACTTGAAGGCACGGAGCCCGCTCGTTGCAAGCCTTGCTCGCTGACTGGAAACTGATTTTGACCATGGGATGCGCGGCCATTGCCGCCCTGGCCATGATCGCCTATGCTTTCTTCCGCCCCGCCGTGGATCCGTACGAAGCCGAACGCAAGCGCCGCCTTCATCTCAATCAGATCGGCCGGATTGCCGAAGGACAGGTAGTCGAACTGATTGAGCACCCGCCGGAATCCAAACAAGCGCGCAAGAGTTTCTTCAGCAAGAGCGCCCACCCTCTCGGCGATTTGGGGCCGCGCCACTTGGTTTCCTATAGTTATGCGATTTCCGGCGTCACCTATCACACCGCACAGGACATTACGGGTCTTGAGGGGCAGATCCGCTTCGATCGGCTCGTGGCGGGACAACCCGCCAGCGTGAAATACGACACCTCCAATCCCAGCGACTCCATCATCGTTGCCGACGACTGGTCCGGGTTGCGCTAAGCCTCGATTCCTTGAGTTGATGCATTCTCTCCTCGTACGGCCTGTCCGCCGTATTCTGATTTTTGCCTGGTTGCGCTATCCTTCTTTACGCCGCGCTTGGACGGCCTAATCCAACACCCATGAAGATGATCCTCGCATCCATCCTGACCACGATCCTCATCGTGACGATGACTCTCGGCGCAATGTTTATCCTGGTTCAAGCCACGGAGTACGTGACCTCGCTCGAATCTCCTTTGGACCGCGCCACCGCCATGGGCGCGGAGCTGGTCCTTGGCGTCGTCCTGCTCCTGGGAACCGTTTGGCTTGCCACGCACCTCGCCGTGCGGATTTTCTCCACGAAAGAACCCCCTCCCGAGGGAGGAACCGTTGTCTGAGCCAAAACCGATCCTGTCTTCGGCGGCAAAACATCGCGACCGCATGGACGAACTTCACCGCCTGTCCGCGGAAGCGGAAGCCGGCGGCGGCCCGGAGCGGCGCGAACGCGAACATAAAGCAGGCAAGCTCACTGCCCGCGAGCGCATCCATCTCCTGCTGGATGAAGGCACCTTCGAAGAGCTCGATAAATTCGTCCGGCACCGCTGCGTGGATTTCGGCATGCAGGAACAGCGTCCCGCCGGCGATGGCTTCGTCACTGGATTCGGGCGCATCGACGGCCGCCTGGTGTACGTTTTCGCGCAGGACTTCACGGTATTTGGCGGTTCGCTTTCGGAGACCAACGCTCTGAAGATCTGCAAAATAATGGACCTCGCCATGCGCGCAGGCGCGCCGGTGATCGGTCTCAACGATTCCGGGGGAGCGCGCATTCAGGAAGGCGTCGCGTCGCTTGCCGGCTATGCCGATATTTTCCTGCGCAACACACTTGCCAGCGGGGTTATCCCGCAAATCAGCGCGATCATGGGACCTTGCGCCGGCGGCGCCGTCTATTCGCCCGCCATCACCGATTTCATCTTCATGACGCGCGAGACTTCCTACATGTTTGTGACTGGCCCGGACGTCATCAAGACCGTCACGCACGAGGAAGTCACCAAGCAGGAACTCGGCGGCGCCATGACGCACAACGAGAAGAGCGGCGTGGCGCATTTTGTTTCGCGCGACGATGCCGATTGCCTCGCCATGATCCGTGAGCTGATGGGTTTTCTCCCTTCGAACAATGTCGATGACCCGCCGCGCCGCGTCACTTCGGATTCTTCCACCCGCCGAGATGAATCCCTGAATACGCTGGTCCCCGCTGATCCGCAAAAGCCCTACGACATGAAGGATGCCGTCCACTTGATCGTGGACGATGGCTACTTCTTCGAAGTGCACGAGCATTACGCGAAAAATATCGTCGTAGGCTTCGCGCGGTTTGACGGTCGCCCCGTAGGGATCGTCGGCAATCAGCCGGCGTTTCTCGCCGGCGTTCTCGATATCAACGCTTCCGTGAAGGGTGCACGCTTCGTGCGCTTCTGCGACGCCTTCAATATTCCGCTGATTACTTTCGAGGATGTTCCCGGCTTCCTCCCCGGCACGCAGCAGGAATTCGGCGGCATTATCCGGCATGGCGCCAAACTGCTCTTTGCGTTCGCCGAAGCTACCGTCCCGAAAATCACCGTGATTACGCGCAAAGCCTATGGCGGCGCCTACTGCGTCATGGCCTCGAAACATATCCGTACTGACGCCAACTTTGCCTGGCCCACGGCGGAAATCGCCGTCATGGGTCCCGAAAGCGCAGTGAACATCGTGTATAAGCGCGAACTCGACAAAGCCCCCGAATCCGAGCGTGAAAAACTTCGCCAGGAAAAAATCGCCGAATTCCGCGATCGCTTCGCCAATCCTTTCGTCGCCGCCGAACACGGCTACATCGACGCCGTCATCGAGCCCGCCGATACCCGAGCCCGCATCATCACCGCTCTCCACGCCCTCGAAAACAAGCGCGACATCAACCCCAAGAAAAAACATGGCAACATTCCGCTTTGAGCATGTCGTGCCTCGTGGGAGTCTGCTAGAATTTGAACCATGAAGCACCAATTTACGTCCGTCATCGAAAAACGTGGCCGCTGGTACGTCGCCTATATCGAAGAGATTCCGGGCGTTAACACACAAGGCCGCACCCTTGCCGAGGCCCGCCGTAACTTGAAGGAAGCGCTGACTCTCGTGATTGAAAGCAACCGGGAGCTTGCTGCTAGACAGCGCTCACACGGTGCTGTGCGCGAGCTCATAACCGTCAGTCTTTGAGTAATCCGTCATGAAGCGGCGTGAGCTGTTACGTCACTTGGCTGCTCATGGTTGCCAATTGCTCCGCGAGGGCGGGAGGCATTCCCTCTTTTTCAATCCAAAGTCCGGAGCTACCTCCAGCGTTCCTCGACATTCAGAAATCAATGATTTCCTTGGGCGAAAAATCTGCCGCGACCTGGGAATTCCGGAGCTTGACTAACTTTTCAGGCAAATCTCGGCCACTTTGAAAGTTCACTGCTGAACTTCTTCCGGGATGAATGAATCATTTCTATGCCAGGGTTTGGCGGCCATTCAAGCGCGTCACTGTCCGTGTTACCCTCTACCATTTGAACTCGCTGGAAGGAGCCTTTCATGTGGGCACACAAGGTTGCAGTCGTAGGGCTGCTGGTCTTTCTATCCGCTGGAAGTTTGAGAGCGCAAAATAAGTCCGTTGCGGAGCGGCTCGGCTACCCCGCCGATTCGAAACTCCTCATCGTTCACGCCGACGATCTTGCGGTTGCGCATTCCGTGGATTCCGCCAGCTTCGACGCGCTGGACAAAAATGCGATCACCTCCGCCAGCATCATGGTGCCGTGCCCCTGGCTGACCGAAGTCGCGCTCTACGCGAAAGCTCATCCGGATGCCGACCTGGGATTGCACCTCACGCTCACCAGTGAGTGGAAAACCTATCGTTGGGGCCCTGTGGAATCAAAAGACAAGGTCCCTAGTCTGCTTGATCCTTCTGGTTATCTTTGGCCAGAGACTCCTTCGGCTGTCTCGCATATTAAGCCCGACGAAGCGGAACGTGAAATCCGCACCCAAGTCGAATTTGCCGTTGCTTCGGGTATTCACCCCACGCATCTCGACACGCACATGGGGGCGCTGTTTTCCTCCCCGGAATTATTCGCAGCATTTGTCAAAATTGCTCACGAATACAAAGTACCTTTCTTCGCGCCCCGCTTGCCCGGCGAAGGAGCCAAGCTGCTCTCGCTGCTCCATGAAAAGGACATTATCGTGGACTCGGTGGTGATTGCGAACCCCACGATTCAAGCGAACGCGTGGATGGGTTTCTATATCGACGCCATCAAGAACATGAAGCCCGGACTCACGGAAATGATTGTCCACCTCGGCCACGATGATGCTGAGCTGCAAGCCGTGATGGTGGACCACCCCGATTACGGGGCGGCATGGCGCCAGCGCGACTATGACATTGTGACCAGCCCGGAGTTCAAGAAAGCTCTGCAGGAGAACAAAATCATCCTCGTCAAGTGGAAAGATCTGCAAAAACTCCTGAAGTAGCTTCCAGGAAACGGACGCTGCCGGAAAACACTGCCGAGTTTCTCCGCGTGCTAGACTTTCCTCACGCTTAGTCCTTTATGTTCAAGAGAATCCTGATTGCCAATCGCGGTGAAATTGCCGTGCGCATCCTGCGCGCCTGCCGCGAACTCGGCATCCGGTCGGTTGCGGTCTTCAGCGATGTGGACCGCGAGTCGCTCCACGTCCGCCTTGCCGATGAAGCGTATCCCATTGGCCCCGCGCCCTCGCGCGAAAGCTATCTCAGCATCCAGAAGATCATGGACGTAGCGCGGCGCTCGCGCTGCGACGCCGTCCATCCTGGTTACGGCTTTCTCGCCGAAAACCCTGCGCTACCCCGAGCTTGTGCGGACGCGGGTCTAACCTTTATCGGTCCGCCAGCCGAAGCTATGGAAGCTCTCGGTTCGAAAACCGCGGGCCGCCAGCTTGCGCGCCGATCCGATGTTCCGACGGTTCCGGGAACCAACGACCCCATTGAAAAGCTCGCCGAGGCACAGGCCCTCGCGCAAAGTATGGGCTACCCCGTTTTGCTGAAAGCAGTCAGCGGCGGGGGCGGCAAAGGCATGCGCCTTGTCTACAGCGACGCCGAATTCGAATCCGCGTTTCGCGATGCGTCTTCCGAAGCCATGAACGCCTTCGGCGACGAGCGCCTCTACCTGGAAAAATATCTGGAGCGGCCGCGTCACATCGAGATCCAGATTCTTGCCGACACTCACGGCCGCGTAGTTTCTCTCGGCGAGCGCGAATGCTCGGTCCAGCGCCGCCATCAAAAGGTCATCGAAGAAGCGCCTTCGCCGATCGTCACGCCGGACTTGCGCAAGAAGATGGGCGACGCGGCCGTGCGCCTCGCGCGCGCCGGAGGATACGTCAATGCCGGCACGGTCGAATTCCTTGTGGACCAGAACTTGAATTTTTATTTCCTGGAAGTGAACACGCGCCTGCAGGTCGAGCACCCGGTCACAGAGCAGGTCACCGGTCTCGACCTCGTCAAGCTCCAGATCGCCATCGCCGCCGGCCATCGCTTGCCCTTCGCCTGGGAAACGATCACCCCGCGTGGCCACGCCATGGAAGTTCGCCTTTACGCAGAAGATCCCGCAAACAATTTCTTTCCTTCGCCTGGAAAAATTCTTTCGTGCCACGTGCCCAGCGGACCCGGAATTCGCCTGGACGATGGCGTTTATGAAGGCTGGACCGTGCCCAACGACTACGATCCGCTTCTCAGCAAGCTGATCGCCTGGGGCAACAGCCGTGAAGAGACCATCGCGCGCCTTCGCCGGGCTCTCGAGGAGTACGCCGTTACCGGCATCAAGACCAACGCTGGCCTCTTTCTCCGCATTCTCTCTGATCCCGATTTTCTGCGAGGTGAAATCCATACCAAGTGGCTCGACGAATTGCTTCGCCGCCCGAATGCCGCGACGGCGCATTCGAATGAGGATGAAACGGGAAACGCTGTTTCGAACGCCGCCGCCATTGCCGCCGCAATTTGGCAGGCGACCCAAGCCGGCGCTACCTCTGCTCCGGGAGCCGAAGGCGATACGCCCTCCCGCTGGAAACAGGAAGGCCGCCGAGCACAGCTGGACCGCGAGCCATGAAATACGAGATCCAACTCGAAGGTTTGTTTGGAAAGAAAACCCACAACGTCGAGCTCGAACGCAACACGAACGGCTGGAGTGTTATTCTCGACGGCCAGCCTGTTGATGCCGATGCCGTCCAAATCTCTCCGCACATACTCTCGATCCTGCTGGAAGGGCAATCGCATGAAATTCGCATTACTCCTGAATCCGGCGCCAAGCTGAAACTCCAGACGCGCACTGAGGAATTCACTGCGGAAATCATTGACCCGCGTTCTTGGAGCGGCCGCCGACATGGGCAGGTCGAAGCCGAGGGCCGCCAGCAGATCGTCGCACCGATGCCAGGCAAAATTGTTCGCGTACTGGTGAAAGCGGGCGACCACGTCGAAGCTGGCCAGGGGCTCCTCGTCGTCGAAGCCATGAAAATGCAAAACGAAATTCGCTCACCGAAGACCGGCATCATCGAACGCGTTCTCGCCAAAGAAGGCCAGCCGGTTACCGCCGGCGAAGTTCTCGCGTGGGTCGAGTAGTAGCGATGGGCAACTTCTATACAAACGTCACAACGCGCGGACCATCGCAATCCGACGTCGCCGCGTTACTTCGCAGTCTCAATCGAAATGCATTCTTGACACCTACAACGAACGGCTTCACCGTCATTTGTGACCGCCAGTGCGAGAATCAGGACACCGATTTGCTCGGGTCACTCGCACTTACACTCTCGACGCATCTCGAATGCCCCGCTCTGTCCGTTCTAAATCACGATGATGATGTGCTTTGGTATCAACTCTTCCACTCGGGGAAATTGCTAGACGCCTATATCTCGGCGTCCGAATGGTGGGAGGATCCTTCCGAGCCTGCTCCTCAGGGCAATCCGGAGATTCTTTGTAGATTTATGGGCGCCCCCGGCGATCCGGCCCGCGTCAAAAAAATTCTTGGCCGCTCGACTGGCGTGCTCGGCTATCTTTTCGCCATTCGCCGTCATCAAGAATTGCTGGAGGCGCTGGGGCAGCCGCCTTTTGCTGCGGGTCTTGGTTTTACGTACCTCAGCAAGGGGGATCTCACTACCGGGCTTGGTTCAGAGCAACTTCTTCTCGTTTGAGGGAATGGGTCTCAGGTGGGACAGTTCTCAGTGCCCGATGGACTTCGGCGGCATCGTGGTCTTCGCCGCATCGGGCAGCTTGCCCGCCGCTTCGATCACCTGCTCCGCCAGATAGTTTGTCTCTCGCGCTTCGTCGCGTGCAATAGCCAGGTAAGCCGCCTTCAATAGCTGTTCTTTGCGGTTGCGCAGCGTATCGCGAATCGTCTGTTGTACCTGCGGATCGTTGATCCCGCGCAGTCCGGGGGACTCGCGCGTTATCAACTTTAGAATCCGGTAACCTTCCTTCAATTGGATTGGCGGGCTCACCTGCCCCGGCTTTAGTCCAACGACCATCTTCTTCAGCGCGGGATCGGATTGGTTTAGCGCGGACTCCGGCACATACCCCAGGTCGCCGCCGGTCGCCGCCGAATTCATGTCTTCGGAATAATCCATAGCCAGCTGCGCGAAGTCCGCACCGCTGTTCAGCCGGTCCATCAGCATTTTTACTTTGCGCTGCGCTTCGGCCTCATTGGTGGCGTCGTCATTTTTGCGATTACGAATTTGCGGCTCTTTTCTCGGCGTTACAACAATCTGCGCGATGCGGTACTGCGGCTCCGCCACGTTGAATTGCGCCTTGTTCGCATTGTAGAAATCCGCGACGTCCTGATCCGTAATGACAATTTTCGCCACCACTTCACGGTTCATCAGCTTGGTGATGGAAAGTTGCCGGCGCAGGTCGCGCTTCAGATCATCGACGGAAACGCCCCCGCTTTTCAACTGCCGCTGAAATTCTTCTTCCGTGTAGGGGCTCTTCAGTTCGGTGAACTTGTCTTCCACTTCGCCGTCGCTGGCCTCGAGGTTCAGTTTTTTCGCGCGTTCAAGCAGGATCTCGTTGTTGATCAGCTCGTCCAGCACGTTCAGCTTGAGCGAGAGCGCCTCTTCCTGCGATGGCTCCTGCCCCTCGGGGTTCACGCGCGTGCGGTAATATTTTTCAACTTCATCCCGCTTGATCTCTTTCCCGTTGACCACTGCCCATACGTCGGGCGCATGTTGCGTCTGCTTATTGCAGCCCGCCAGTATGGCGGACAGCATGGCCGCCAGCGGTAGCAACACGGCGGCGCGCTTCACTCCCTTTGACTGCTTCATCGAGCGCCCCAAGAAATGCAGGATTGCAGCAGGTAAGTTCAAGGTTGGAGGCTCAGGCGGCTTTCTTCACCTTGCCGGCACGGATGCACGCCGTGCAGATACGCACTTGCTTCTTCACGCCCCCCACGACTGCGTGCACGCGCTTCAGATTCGGATTCCACCGCCGCCGCCGCGTGTTGTTCGCGTGGCTCACCACGTTTCCATAATGCGGCCCTTTGCCGCAAAAATCACACTTCAGTGCCATTGTTTTTCCTGCTTACTCTTTATTTTAGCCTGGATTGTCTGCACAGAAACCCGCAAGACCAAGCTCCTTATTCTAGCAGACCCTGTACCTCCAACAAAGTACGGGTTTTCTAGCCCGGCTGATTTTGCGGCTGGAGACTTAGGTCGCGAAGGCAATTCCGCGACGCGTCCTTTTTCATTCGAATGCAGCTTCCGACACACCTGTTCTTTCGTACGGTACGCCTCGTCGCGGCGCGTACCAGTAACTCCCCCAATCGCGTTGAACCAACAGGGTTTGCAGGCTTATCAGAGGACGTCTGGCCCCCCGTACCATTGTCGCTGTTTAACCTGCCTCTTAATGTGCCGCTTAGCTCGCGCGGCTGTCTACGCGGGCTTAAATTATGGTTTCAGCATTCGAACAGCCTTCTGGCCGCTCCGGCGCACAGCCGGAGGCGCCCCGCGCATCTCCCCGCGATTCGGTATTCCCGATTCGCCCCAGCCGCCTTGCCTGGTGTCTGGCGCTTCTCGCCATTCTCTCCGTCACTGCAGGTTTTCAGGTTGCTCGCTTTCAAATTGTCCGCGCAAACTGGCTAACCCCGACGCTCGCGCAATCGGGATCATTTCTGCAGACGTCGCCCGCGCTGGTCTCCGATTCCATGCCCAACGCAGCAAACAAAGAAATTGAAAAGATCAGCCATCTAGCGCCGCAACAGCAGGTGGAGCGGCTGCTCGATCTCGCCATTCATCGGAATGAGCCCTCTCTTAACCTGATTCACCAGAATTTGGATGCGTGGCGAGGCCGCCTGGAAAATACCGACCGGCTTTTCCATCTTGTACTCGCAGCGCTGGAATCCGAAGATCCCCGCGTTCGAATCGCTGCACTGGAAATCGATCTCGCGGCCAGCAATCTCAGCAAGTCCCCGGAGAGCGTCGCGCATCTTCTAAACCAGATTCATAACGACCCCGAAAGCCGCTCGCTGACGCTCTGGAGACTCGGCGCCCTCGGCAATCGTGGCGTTGAGCCGGCCACGGTGCTGGCGACTCTACTCCGCTACGCGCATGACCCCAGTCAGCAAACTCGTTTCTGGGCAGTGGAAGGATTAGCCATGCTCGGCACGGACGAATCCATCGACCCACTTCTTTCGATTATGGCTCACGACTCTTCGCCGAAAATCCGTGAACGCGCAGCGTGCAACCTGGCGCATTCCGGCATGCTCACCGGCGAACAGCGTCTGACCGCCGTTCCTGAGTTACTCAACCTTCTCGATGATGATTCGCTGGACTCCGCCACGAAGGACCTGGTCTATGCCGCGTTGCACTCCATCACCGGCGCGGACTTCGGCAAAAATCCCGATGCCTGGCGCGACTGGTGGGCGCACCACGACCGCCCCGAAAAGCCGCACCACGTTCTCCGAGGCCTTTCCCTCGCTTGATGGAGGGTTTCTCCTGCAGGTCTTTCATCTATTTCTTGACTAGGAAAAAAACTCTTGACCCTCCGCAATCGTATTCGCAAAACTAAGACACGCCCTACCCGATCCCAACCTGTCCCCCACAGGTCCAAAAGGAACCCATGCCGCAACAAGACCGTCGTTCCGCGCGCCGCTTGATCATGAAGGTCCCCTTGCGGTTTCGCCCTATGCAAGCTCCTGCCGATGTTGAACAGACGGCAGCCTCTATGAATATCTGCCACCACGGCGTTTATTTCTCCACGGATCAGCGAGTGCCCAAGGGTGTGATGATTCAGGTGCATTTGAAAATGCCCCGGGAAGTGGTGGGGGATGATGTGAGGGAATGGTGCTTCACCGGCCGCGTCGCCCATGTCGAATCGGTGGGAACCGCGAATGATAAATTGGGCGTGGGCGTACAGTTCCTCTACTATGAAGTTCCACGAGCTTCGCTCTAGCGGTGCGCCTGATAACCCAATGCCCGCTTCGCACGTCCATATCCATAAGAGCTGGACTATCCTTGGAAACGCCGCAGCAGGGGGGCCCTATGAAACGACGCGAATTCCTCCATCGCACCGCTTGCGCCGCCGGAGCCTCCTGGCTTCATTCGAACGCATTTCTCCGCCGGGCCTTCGCCGTCCCTGCACTTTCCCAAAAGTTCTCCGCTTCCGATACCGTCACCCTCGGCAAAACCGGCATACAGACCAGCCGCCTCGCCATGGGCACCGGCACGGTCGGCGTCGGCCACCATTCCCACCAGACTGCGCTCGGTGTCAAAGGCCTCTCCGAACTCCTCCTCAACGGCTACGATCACGGCCTTCGTTTTTTTGACGCTGCCGATTCCTACGGCAGCCATCCGCACGTCGCCGAAGCCCTCAAGCATGTCCCTCGCGACAAAGTTACCGTCCTCACCAAGACCTGGGCCCGCGATGCCGCCTCAGCCCGCGCCGATCTCGACCGCTTCCGGCGCGAACTCGGCACCGAACAAATCGACATTTGCCTGATGCACTGCCTCACCGAACGCGACTGGACCGAGCAGTTCAAAGGCGTCATGGACGTTCTCTCCGAAGCCAAGCAGAAAGGCGTCATTCGTGCCCACGGCTGCTCCTGCCACAGCATCGAAGCCCTCCGCACCGCCACAAAATCGTCGTGGGTCGAAGTGCATCTCGTTCGAATCAATCCCATCGGCGCCTACATGGACTCCGATCCCGACACCGTCGTCAGCGTTATCCGCGAGATGCGCGCCGCCGGCAAAGGCATCGTCGGCATGAAAATTCTCGGCCAGGGCGATCTCCGTAATCGCCAGGATGAAGCCCTGCGTTTCGCACTCTCCCTTAAGCTCCTCGACGCTTTTACCATCGGCGCCGAATCCATCTCCGAACAGCAAGACCTTATCCGCCGCATCGCCGCCTGATCGGCACCACACATTTTTCGTGGCCAGCCTCTACCCACTCAAGATACAATTCCCTCAGTCAAATACCGTCCGTAGAGATTCGGACTTCCGGCGCCGTCGAAGCAAAAGGGCAGCGCTAAGGACAACGCCATGTTCGTCCCTCAAGTCGCTGTACCCAGCTGATCATCCGCTAGCGCGGCTCTGATTTTTCCCTCGCCTCTGCCATTTAATTGCCGCAACCGCGTTCGCGCGCCTGAGTTCTCGGCAAGCGCCCACGCAGATCGCAAAGGTTTATATGCCGACGGAACAACCCGCTCTCATCGCGCCCCCACCCACTTTGTGGAGTTCTGTCCGCGAATCCATCCGCGGTTCGCAACAGGACTTCACCACCGGCAGCCTCAATCGCGCCATTCTTCTCCTCGCCATTCCCATGGTCCTCGAGATGGTGCTGGAGTCTCTTTTCGCTGTCGTCGACGTTTTCTGGGTCGGCCATCTCGGCGCGGACGCCGTTGCTACCGTCGGCCTCACGGAATCGCTGCTCAGTCTGGTATTCGCGATCGGCCTGGGCCTCAGTCTCTCCACCACGGCGATGGTCGCCCGGCGCATCGGCGAGAAAGATCCCGCCGGCGCTGCCGTTGCAGGAGTCCAGGCCATCGCCCTCGGCATCGCGGCTTCGGCTATCATCGGCGTTCCATGCTACCTGTATGCGCCGCGGCTCCTCCAGCTCATGGGCGCCTCTCCACAAATCGTCGCCCTCGGCTCCGGCTACACGCGCATCGCTCTGGGAGGCAGTGGCGCCATCATGCTGCTGTTTCTCAACAACGCCATTTTCCGTGGCGCGGGAGATGCCGCCATCGCCATGCGTTTGCTCTGGATCTCCAACATCATCAACCTCATCCTCGACCCCTGCCTCATCTTTGGCTGGGGTCCCTTTCCCAAACTCGGCGTCACCGGCGCCGCTATCGCCACGCTCATCGGCCGCAGCATCGGCGTGCTCTATCAGTTCTATCGCCTTCTTCGCGGCACAGAACGCATACGCATCCTCCGCAGCCAGGTCCATCTGGATTTCGCCATCTTTCTTCGTTTGCTCCGCGTTTCCCTCACCGGCATCTTGCAATTCGCCATCGCCGACGTCAGTTGGATCGGCCTGGTCCGCATCGTCAGTGTATTCGGCTCTGCTGCTCTTGCCGGCTACACCATCGCCATTCGTATTGTTATTTTTGTGATTCTGCCCAGCTGGGGTCTAAGCAATGCTGCCGCCACTCTCGTCGGGCAGAATCTCGGAGCCAAACAGCCTGAGCGCGCCGAAACTTCCGTGTGGCGGACCGGCTTCTACAATATGGTTTTTCTTGGCGCCATCGGAATCGTCTTCATTTTCTTCGCCGATCCCGTCGTGCGCTTCTTCACCAGCGACCCGGCCGTCATCCCGTTGGCTGCTTCCTGCTTGCGCATTCTCAGCTACGGCAATATTGCCTATGCCTACGGCATGGTTATGCTCCAGGCCTTCAACGGCGCCGGCGACACTCTCACTCCCACGTTCGTGAATCTTTTCGGCTTCTGGTTCCTGGAAATTCCCCTTGCCTATTTCCTGGCCATACCAGCCCACATGCAGTCCAACGGCGCCTTTTACGCCATCGTCGTCGCCGAAGCCGCTATCGCCGCCGTCGGCATCCTCCTCTTTAAGCGCGGCCGCTGGAAACTCCAGCAAATTTGACCGTCCTGCTTCGCCTCTCTGGCTTCCCCCCGTGTAGAATCGCGATTCAGCGCGACCTCTCTGCTTGCATCGCCTCTGGACTGCCCGGGCCCAGCATCAATTTGCTCTGTCACGTTTCGTCTCAATCCAGCACAATCCTTCACAGGCACCAAGCTGAAGGAATACTGTTTCATGCCGAATGGCCAGGCAAACACCATCAAAGTTCTCGCGGTAGACGGCGGCGGCATCCGCGGCATTATCCCTGCTGTCCTCCTGAGCGAGATCCAGAAGCGCCTCAGCAGGGATCTGTGCCAGACCTTTGACCTGATCGCCGGAACTTCTACCGGCGGTATCATCGCGCTAGGTCTCGGCACGCTCTGCAACAACGGCAAGCCCTATACCCCCGATCAACTCCTCAATCTCTATCTCCAGAATGGTTCGGCAATCTTCCAGAAAAGCTGGCTCACACCTCTTCGGCAGCTCCTTTTCCCGAAATATCCCCCCGACGGTTTGCAGAAAACCCTCACAAGATTTTTCCAGTCCACGGAATTCTGTACTGCCCAGACTCCGCTTCTCATCTCCAGCTACAATCTCCAGAAACAGATGCCGTTTTTCTTCAAGAGCCACCTGATCGCTTCTCGTCCGGACTACAACTGGAAAGTCGTCGACATTGCCCGGGCCACTTCTGCTGCGCCGACCTTTTTCCCGCCCTTTCATCTCACCCGCGGCGCCGACGACTTCGCCCTCGTCGATGGGGGCGTCTTCGTCAATAACCCGTCCATGGCCGCGTTCGTGGAAGCGCGCTTGCTCTACCCCGATGCTGCCCGCGTCGTAGTTGTTTCCGTTGGCACCGGCGACCGCCAGGACGGAATTACCTTTGCTCAAGCGAATAAGTGGGGATTGATCGGGTGGGCCAAACAGATCGTTCCCGTTCTGATGGACAGCGTTTCCGAAGCCGTGGACTTTGAACTTACCACCTTGCCCGAATGCACCTACTATCGCCTACAGGTTTCTGGCTTGCCCCTCGCCGCCGGACAAATGGACAACGTTGCACGCGATAATCTCGGCACCCTCCAGGCCCTCGCCAAAAACTACCTCGCTGCGCGCTCCGCGCTGCTGGACCAAATTTGCGCCGAACTCAAGCCCGGCCGGGGCAGCAATATGCCCGGCATCGGCCGCCCGGTTGGCGGTCAGTGAAAGTGGAATGGCTATTCTGCGTGGTCCGTTGTTTCATGCCTCTCAGTGATCGTGGGACATGGCGGCCATATCGTGGCTTGGTTTAGTTTTGCGACGTAACGAGGCCATGACCTTGTCGTCGACGGGGACAAAGTAACCGACGGCAATCCCCATCGCACCATCACGCAGCAGTTTTCCCGTCGGGTTTTCGTACCTCGCGGAAATCTTCAGCACATCGCCCGCGCCGAATTTGTACCCGCCTTCGGCAAGGAATAATTTCGTTGGCATGGACACGAGTTGCCCCTGGTCGCCCACTTTTGCATCCAGTGTCGCGACCGTTTCCTTGCGCGAAACGTCCTGCAACACGACCTCCCTTCCATAATCGTGCAGGTGTCCGCCAACTCCGAGCAACACTCCGTCATATTTCACTGTCACCGTTCCCGATTTTTCGCTTTTCCCGGCAGGCAAGTCGTAACTCGAATCACCACACGACTTCACATCCATCCATGCGGGATAGACGTTCCGGATCATCTTCCCCACGCTCGGCCAATTGGCATCGACAAAGGGGATTTGCACCTCGAGATAGACCTTGTCGTAAGACGTGACGGTGGGGTTGTACACCATCGTCTCAATGCGAATCTTGTCACCTTTTTGTACGTGATAGCCGTAGCCCGGCACTTCCGCCCAGTCAGTCATCTCGCTGCCCGCGCCAAATATGTGTTCTTCTTTGTTCGGGCAGAGAAAATCGGCGCGGCTCTCGTTCCAGAACGCCGTGTGATGAAGCGGCGTTCCCGGCAACGCGTTGCCACTAGCGTCTACAAGTCTGGGATGATACGCGAGCAGCCAGCCGTCCATCGGTACATCCCACACCAGGTCCGGCGGCTGCGGCATTTTCATGTGGCCGGTATTTGCCGGCAGGGTCATCGGCCCGATGCGTAGCGCAATGGTATGTGCCGCCTCATCCACTTTGGCATCCAGCGTCACGCCCTTGGCCACCGTGTGGTGCATGCCTCCCTGCATGAATCCGCCATGGTGCTTGTGTTGCATGTCAGGAGCTGCCGCCGTGGGTTTTTCCTGCTGGCCCTGAGCCGCAAAGAGAGTGCACAGCACACCTGTTGCCAGCAGACTCACATACAAAAGTTTCGTTTTCCGCATGGTTCCACTCCACCCCGCGTTTCTTGCCGATCCGCGGCGTACAGCCCCCATCATATCTCCGCGCGATGCATGGCGTCTCTTTTCCACGCTGATCTCCGTTCCGGACTTCCCGCTGCTGTCGTATTTGTTCCGAAACCAGTTACAATGCCGCCGCATGACTCTGCCACGACGATTTTTGTTCGCATTTGGAGTGCTATTTTCTTCTGCCTTTTCCTGTGTGTCACTCCTGCACGCGCAGAAGCCCTCGCCGGACGATCTGCTGGTCCTCAATGACGTCAACGTCGTGGACGTCCGCACCGGGACTGTGCAGCCCGATCAGACCGTGATCCTCGAGCACCATCACATCGCATTCATAGGCCCCAGCAAATCCACCAAGCCTCCGCGGAAAGCGCCGAGCGTCAACTGCCGTGGCCTCTTCCTGATCCCCGGCCTCTGGGATATGCACGTGCATCTCGTTTTCGGCGATTGGTTTCCCGGCGCCCAGGATATTTCGCTGCCCCTTTTCGTCGCCAATGGAGTCACTGGGGTACGGGACATGGGCAGCGAACTCGACGTCGTACAGCGCTGGCGCAACGAAATCGAGGCTGGGGACCTCCTCGGTCCCCGCATCTACACTTCCGGTCCCATGCTCGACGGCCCCAAGCCGCGCTTCCCGAGCTCCCTCGCCATTGCCACTCCGGACGACGCCCGCCGCGCGGTCGCCGATCTTAAGCGCCGCGGCGCGGATTTTATTAAGCTGCAGTCGCTGATCCCGCGCGAGGCCGTCTTTGCCATTGCCGACGAGGCAAAAAAACAGGAGATACCCTTCGAAGGCCATGTCCCCGACTCCCTTCGCGCCAGCGAAATGTCGGAAGCGGGCATGAAAAGTTTCGAGCATCTCATCGGTATCTTCGAAGGAAGCTCGCTTGCCGAAGGCGATTTTCTGAAAGGAAACAAGACCGCAGCGCGCTTCCTCGCCACGTACGATCCTGCGCGCGCGGCTTCACTCGCCGCGATTTTGGCAAAGAATCAAACCTGGCAATGCCCCACGCTGGTGTGGGAACGCGCCGGCAATTTAATCGACGTCACCGATTTTGCGAAAGATGCCCGCGCGGTTTACGTTCCCGCCTCCTGGAAAACCATCACTTGGAAGCGCTTCACCGACGAAATCACGCAAGGGTATGGCAACGATGATCTCGCCACTCGCAAGAAGTTTTTGGAAAAGGAACTCGAAGTGGTTCACCTGCTGCACGAAAACGGTGTTCCGTTTCTTGCTGGAACCGACACCCCTCCCGGTGTCTACATTTTCCCCGGCTTCAGCCTCCACGAAGAATTGCAGCGATTCGTTGCCGCTGGATTCACTCCGCTCGAAGCGCTGCAGACCGCCACACTCAATCCCGCGCGTTTTTTCGGCATGGAATCACAACTAGGGACCGTCGAAAAAGGAAAGTTTGCTGATCTCGTCGTTCTCAACGCCAATCCGCTGGACGACATATCCAATACGCAGAAGATCGCCGCCGTCATCACCAACGGCCGCTATTTTTCACGTAAGGATCTGGACAAGATGCTTACAGAGGTCCAAGCCGCCGCGCGGTGGCAGCCTTGAGCCCAGCCCACTGGCCTTTTCCTGAAGCTGGTCAACTAAGCAAAGTAACGAAGATCTATTCACTTCAGCACAGATTTGATTGCTGGATGGCAGCCAGCCCGTGCAGGAGAAAAATCTTATCGCGTGCCCAGAGCACTCTTGAAATGAATCACAACTTTGTGGTGCAGGAAAGGATCCGAAGCAGTTGAAAGAAACAGGATTCTGATCGCCCAATCTTCTGACTTGGGATTGAGCTCCGCGCCGTCCACGCTCTGGATCTCCCCGATATTCCAAACGCGAAGCCCGTAGATCTGGCCGGGCGCTCCGGAAAGATCCAGCGTCAATTGATCCCTGGAGGCCGACCACGTTTGGGAGAAAATCCGGAGTCCGTGGCTCAGGCTTCCCGGCTCCGGCAAGTTCGAACGCATGCTGATGCCAAAATCGTGCAAGACCTGAATCCGCAAAACATATTTGCCTTCTTTGACGGGAAACCGCACAACGATGTGCTGATCCGTTTCATTGTTCTCAACGCGAAAGGGAACAGGCTTGCCATTCAGTTCGGCTTTTTGCACTTTGGCGCGCAAGCTGATCGCCGGTCGAAATTCGAGCGTACATTCTTGGCCTGGCCTGGATACGCCAGTTTCCAACTGAATACCTTCCTCGGACTTGGTGTAGTTCAGCCCCAAAACAGTTTGCCCGACTCGGACATTCTCGACGCCAAATTGTGTCCAATCCGTAGGCACGTGCGGCGCAAATACCAGTTTCTTTTCCAACGCATTCGCTTCCAGACCAAACATTCCGCGCAGGAGCGGGCTCACCACCATTGCCGCCGACCAGATCTGGTGCGGCGAACTCGTCGAGAGCGGCTGGTAGTAGTCACCGGAAAGAACTTCCGTTACATGCCCTAGAGAACCATCCAGAGCGAGCAGCGCATTGGCACGCATATTTGTGTATGCCGGAAATGTCTGGTGGTAGCGATATTCACCGACAGACGCCCAGCCCGTGAACAGCGGCCAAACCGATCCGAAATGATAGCCGCCGCCGCTAAATTTCGCGGAACGATTCGAAATGATGCGCATCCCCCAATCGGTCTGATGATCTTCTTCCGCGAGTTGCGCGATCATGGCGTCCGCTTTAGTTTGGTCGAGCAATCCAAACCACATCGGTACGGTAGCCAGCACGCTGGGCTCATCAATTGCCTGGTTGTCCTTGTCCAACGCGAAGGCGAATCTTTTTGTTCCGGAAATCCAGAACGCTTCGTTCATCAACTTTTTCTGCCGGACAAAAGTGGCGGAAAGCTCATTGCCTAGATCTTCCTTGCCAGTCAGGTGCTCCAGGTTGGAGAGCGCGCGCAATGCTTCTATTCCCACGCCGGTTTGATAGAATTCCGTTTTGACGGGAAGAAGCGGGCCGCCTTCGACCCAGCCATGTCCGGTTCCAGAATTCTTCGCGAATCCTCTTTCGTCGTAAGTGGATTTCAGGAATTCGTAGGCTTTCGAAAGACTAGTCCACTTTTCCTTGGCAAATTGCGTGTCGCCGCTAGCCACGACATAATCATTCATGGCGATGATGTAGAGAGGAGTGGCGTCCGCCGAAGCGTAGGGGTAGGGATAGTTCTTGAACCAATTCACAAAACTCGCGCCCTGTGAAATTTCGTGGGGGATTTTGCCGTCGTCCCGCTGGTATTTGCTGATGAACTCGAGCGCGGTGCGCGCGTTCGAATCGTCGCCTTCGGCATTCAACGCAAGAGAAGTCCAGAGCGAATCGCGTCCGAAAAACCAGGCAAATCCCGGCCGCTGAGACTCTCCAGACGTTCGATATCCGGCGACCAGGCCCGTCCCCAGAAAGGGATTGGTGACCATCCCCTGAACGACGCTAATGCGCGACCAGTCGTAGGCTTGCTGGAGTTGATGGTCAGGAATATCCACGCTGACAGTGCGCTGAAGATAGTCGAGGTAATAGTTGGCGGATTCCTGCAACAATTCTGCATAAGCAGAGGTCAAATGTTGGTAAGTTTTCTCGGCTGCAGCTCGCCCTTCCATCGAGCCCGCAATGACAAGCAACTTTCTCTCTTTGCCACTTGCGGTAGGGCCCAGCCGGAATGAATTCTCGCGGGATTCGGAATAGTTGGTCTGGTATTCCAAGCGAGGTTCCGCGGCCGTTGGTGAACCGACGAACGCCGAGAATTTCTTTTGTTCTTCCCCGAAGTAAAAGGCGCGTTGATCCGCAGCCCAATCGATGTAAGTTGCTCCGAGCGCCGCGGGCCATTCCAATTGAAAATCCCGATGAAAGCCGGCTTCGATCTCCAACGGCTTTTCGGTTTCAATGTCGAAAAAAACGACCGCGCCCTGCTGGTTTACCGGAACAAAAAATGTCTCGCGCAAGGTGAAAGTGTCACCCGCGTAGAGAATCGTGGCCGACTCCGGCCTAACGGTGACGGTCCGCGCCAGCGCTTCGGCGGGAAGGACGCGCCCTTCGGTGTGAAATTTCAGATGAAATTCGCGGAAGATTTTGAGCGGATAGACCCACGCTTCCATGCGGCCGGATTCATCGCCCAGGAGGCCGGCACGAGTTCCGGTAATGGGAAGAAATTCCCAGGGACGCACCGCGCGCGAAAGCTGCAATTGAGGAGGTGTCGCTTGCATTCCCTGGCTCCGAGCGGGGGGAGTCCAAAACACAAAGTGCAGTGCAGCTGCAACGCACGCCCCGAAGAGTGTCGGACAGGGCCTTCGAGATTGGTTTAGGGAAGGAACAGGAATTTCTCGCGAGATGCGCATGCTGATGGCCACCACTGCGCCGTTTACTTGCAATGCCGGATTGGCCTTACTATAAAGGAAGGCGACGGATTCTAGCACGAGCTTCGCAAGGAAAGGTACCGCTTCTTTTGTCCTTTACACGCCGCGCGTTTCTCGAATCGCTCAGCCGTTCCGCCCTGGTGCTTCCGCTGGAAAAAGTGCTGAGGCTGGCGATGCCGGAAAAATGGCGGATTGCCGCAGGGTTCAGCACGGTTGTACCTGAACAATCTCCTTCCGCGGCTCCGGCAATCGATCTCGGCGTCAGTTTCATCAATATCGCGCGAGAATCCGGGCTGAATGCGAAGACCATTTACGGCGGCGAACACAAAAACAAATATCTTCTGGAAACCACGGGATGTGGCGTCGCTTTCTACGACTATGACAACGACGACTGGCTAGACATATTTCTTGTGAACGGCTGGCGTCTCGAAGGTTTTCCGGCAGGACAGGAACCCACCTGTCATCTCTTCAAGAACAATCGCGACGGCACATTTACTGACGTCACCGCAAAAGCCGGATTGCTGCATTCGGGATGGGGACAAGGTGTGTGCGTCGGCGATTATGACAACGATGGTTTCGACGATCTCTTCGTCACCTACTTCGGCAAAAATGTGCTTTACCGCAACAATGGAAACGGGACGTTTACGGATGTGAGTGAAAAGGCCGGCGTGTCCGGGAACGGCAAGCGCTGGAATACTGGTTGCGCTTTTGTGGATTACGATCGCGACGGGCATCTCGATCTCTTCGTCGCGAATTACATCGACCTCGATCTGAAAACGGCGCCCGTCCCCGAGTCCGGGCCGTGTCTTTATAAAGGTGTCATGGTCGCGTGCGGGCCACCCGGTTTGGCCGGCGGCAAAAACATTCTGTACCACAACAATGGCGACGGAACGTTCACCGACGTCTCCGAAAAATCAGGTATTTTGAAGGCCAATGGCACCTACGGCCTCGGCGTGCTCACCGCCGATCTCGACAACGATGGCTGGCCAGACATCTATGTTGCAAACGATTCCACCGCCAGCGCGCTTTATCAGAACAAGAAAAACGGAACGTTCGTGGACATCGCGCTGGAAGCGGGTTGCGCGCTGAGCGCGGACGGCAAGCCGCAAGCGGGAATGGGTATTTCCGCCGCCGACTACGATCTCGACGGCAATCTCGACCTGGTCAAAACAAATTTTGCCGGCGACACGCCGTCGCTCTACCACAGTCTCGGCGGCGCAACTTTTGAGGACACCACTTACCAGGCGGGCCTCGGCAAGTACACGCAATATCTGGGCTGGGGGTGCGGCTTTTTCGACATGGACAACGACGGATGGGCCGACATTCTGATCTGCAACGGCCATGTCTATCCCGAAGTCGAGCAACTCAAAACGGAAGCGGGGTACCCGCAGCGAAAGCTTCTCTATAAGAATTTTCGGAACGGCCGATTCGAGGACGTTTCCTACAGCGGCGGACCGGGCATTTCCACGCCAGTAGCTGCGCGCGGCTGCGCGTTTGGAGATTTCGACAACGATGGCGATCTCGATGTGGCCGTAAACACCGTAAACGATTACCCGCAGCTACTGCGATGCGATTTGCGCACGGGCAATCATTGGATCAAGATCAAAACCATCGGGACAAAATCAAATCGCAGCGGGATCGGCGCGCGCTTGAAGTGCGTCACACATATCCCGGAAGAAAAAAATCCCCATTCGCAGATCGACGAAGTGCGCAGTGGCGGGGGCTATTTTTCACAAAATGACTTGCGCGTGCATTTCGGAATCGGCAAAGCGGAAAAAGTCGACCTGCTCGAAATCCGCTGGCCCAGCGGACTTGTGGAGACACTCAAAGATATCAAGCCGAACCAGCTAATCGTTGTGAAAGAGGGTGAAGGCGTTGTCCGCTCCAGGCAATTCGAACGACCCAAGAATTCCTAGATAACAGAATGAATATTCTCTGACAGCGTTAGTTGAATGGGTTGGACTGTGATGCATCTCAAGAAATCAAGAACAATCCTGCCGCTGCTATTTGTGCTCGCTTCACTCGGGGTCGCTACGCCGACAGTGAAGGTGACGGTTGGTTCGTGGGAGCGGGCTTCGAAACAGCCCATTCTTTCTCCCCAGGGCACAACGTGGGAAGCAGCCGGTACGTTTAATCCTGCGACCGTGGTCCACGACGGCAAGGTCGTAATGCTGTACCGTGCACAGGACTCCTCCGGCACGTCTCGTCTGGGCTACGCGGAGAGTACAGATGGCATCCACTTCACCCGGCGGCCAGAACCAGTGCTTTCACCCGAAATGGATTACGAAAAAGACGGTGGCGTCGAGGATCCGCGTTTGCAGAAATTCGGAGAGACCTACTACCTCACCTACACCGGCTATAACAAAAAAGACGCGCAGCTGTGCGTTGCCACTTCACGAGATCTCATTCATTGGGAGCGCAAAGGCGTGATCCTTCCTGCTTACAAAGGAAACTGGAACATAGGTTGGACCAAGTCCGGCGCGATCGTCCCCGAAAAAATCGACGGAAAATATTGGATGTACTGGTTGGGCACCACCGCGGATAAGACCGACCAGATGGGACTCTCGTATTCGAACGATCTGATTCACTGGACCGAAGCAACGGAAACTCCGGTCCTACCTCGACGCCCAGGGAAGTTTGACTCACGCGTTGTCGAGCCTGGCCCGCCACCGATTCTCACTTCAGGCGGCGTTGTGCTGATCTATAACGGCGCCGACGATCATCTTGTGTATCGCACTGGAATCGCCGTCTTCGACCGAAGCGATCCGCGCAAATTGCTCTCGCGGTCTGAGGCGCCCGTCTTTTTTCCCGAAACAGAATGGGAAAAGGTTGGTCAAGTACCAAATGTAGTCTTCGTCGAAGGAATGGTACAGAAGAAGGGCCGGTTTTTCTTTTACTACGGGGCGGCAGACAAGTACGTGGGAGTCGCGCAAGCTCCGGCGACAAGTCACGCAACCGACGCTGCTCATTAGCGCAATTCGAAAGATTGCTGAATTCCGGGACGCGTCGAGCGCCACTCGGGCCAGGATTATTGAGAAATCTTGGCGATAAAGACGGAATAAGGTTCCATCGACAATTCGTCCGTCACACCCGTCAGCGGCTTGTGAAAGTCCGTCAGTAATACAGTCAATTTAGGCGAACTGAAACCGAGCGGCGACAGATCAAACCTTACTTTTTGTTCCTTTGCCGACATATTCAGCACGACGAGAATGGCCTGGTCTTGGTACTGGCGGACATAGGAAAAAACGTTGGGATCATTTTCATTCAACGGAATGTAGTTCCCATCGAGGAGCGCGGGCTCTGTGTGCCGTAGCGAGAGCAGTTGGCGGTAAAAACTCAAAATCGAATTGCTGTCTTTTTGTTCGGACGCGACATTGTGAGTCTTGTAGTTCGGTGGAAGGGGCAGCCACGGTTTCACCTGGCTGAAACCGGCGTTAGCGGTGTCATTCCACTGCATGGGCGTGCGCTCGCCATCGCGCCCTTTTTCCAGCGGCCAACCGAGCTTGCCGATGGGGTCTTGCACGTCGGCTTTGTTTTTCGGGTCGTTGTTTTCCATGCCGATTTCTTCGCCGTAGTACATGACGACAGTGCCACGCAGCGTCAGGTACAGGCCGGCCATCATTTTGGCGATGTCGTCGTTATGCGCGCCGTCAGCGTAGCGCGTGTAGGAACGAACGATGTCGTGATTGGTGATGACATAGACAGGCCAGTGGCCGGAAGCATTCACCGCGGCAATATGCTTGCGGTATTGATCGGCGGTCAGCCCCTTGAATTCCGTCATCATCAGGTCCATTGGCAGCTGCAGTTCGTCGTTGTTCGCGCCGTAGTAGTCCTTGAGCTCGTTGACGTTGGTCGTCCAAGTTTCGCCGATCAAGACGGCATTATATTGATCGGCGACGCTGCGGAGTTTCCGCATCGCGTTGTGTACTTCGGGCAGCTTCTTGTTGTATTTCTCGTCCGTGTTGGGACGGCCATATTTGTCCGTGCCCGGAAGGACCGGGTTGTCCGTGAGGTTGGGATCTTCGAAAAGAGTATCAACGGCATCCAGGCGGAATCCGGAGACGCCACGTTTGTACCAGAAACGGGTGACCTCCAGCATGGCATTTTCCACGGCGGGATTGCGCCAGTTCAGGTCCGGCTGCTCGGGATAAAAGTAGTGGTAGTAATACTGATTGGTCTTCGGGTCGAACTTCCAGCCGGAGAGTCCAAAAGTGGAAAGCCAGTTGTTTGGCGGCTGACCGGGCCCCTTGCCGTCGCGCCAGATATACCAATCGCGATGCGCGGAGGTGCGTGAAGATTTTGAATCCAGAAACCATTTGTGCTGGTCAGAAGTGTGATTTACGACCAGGTCGAGAATGACGCGGATGTTGCGTTTCTTCGCTTCACTGGACAGATGGTCGAAGTCTTTCAACGTCCCGTACATCGGATCGATATTTTCATAGTCGGAAACGTCGTAACCAAAATCCACCTGCGGCGAAGGAAAGCATGGCGTGATCCAGATGGCGTCGACGCCGAGATCCTTCACATAGTCGAGCTTGGAGGTAATACCGTTGAGGTCGCCGATGCCGTCGTTGTTGCTGTCGGCAAAACTGCGAGGATAGATTTCGTAAAAGACGGCGTGCTGCCACCACGGATGACCTTCCGCGTCGACAGGTTTCTGCTGCGGGTAGGAAGGGGGAGCGGCGAGGCAGAAACAGAAGGCCATAACTGTAATCGCGACAAATTTCCTAGACATTAGGGGCGCCTCCGCTCAGCTATGAAAGAATCGCATTACTTCCGGGCAGGTCAGCGAGAGCTTTGAGTCTCAGTGCCGTGCCATTGCCGGGACAGCATACACCTGTCAACAAACGCGCACTCCGTTACTGCTGCTTTGGGACAGGCTTTACCTCTGTCCCAGTACCTTCCCTCAGCGTGTGGATCGAATCGACCGGAAAGTTTTCAAAGCGTTCAACGAGGCCACTGGGCCAACGGATTTGTATGCCGTCGATCTTCGTTGTCGAGCCGAGGCCGAAATGGACGCGCATGTCGCTGTTGGAGATGAAACTTGATCCGCTGCGCACTTCATCGACAAAAGTGCGAGCGCCAGCTTTCACCGTAATACGTGCGCCGATTCCGCTGCGATTGGATTTCGTGCCGACTGCGCGAAACGCGATCCAATGATTGCCGTTGCGCACGTCGTTTACCAGAAGAGCCGGCGGAGCGTTCATGTTGCTGACGACCGCGCTCATGCGGCCATCATTCCACAAATCGCCGACCGCCAAACCGCGCGAAGAGCTTACAGCGGTGATCCCCGAGCCTGCGCTGGCGGAAATATCTGTAAACTTTCCGTTGCCATTGTTGTGATAGAGGATCTTTGGTTCCTTGAAATTGCTGCCGAGATGCTGGCTGTCCACCTCGGGGTAGACGTGGCCGTTGACCAGCAGAAGATCGGGCCAGCCGTCGTTATCCACGTCCACGAACATGACGCCCCAGCCGAGGTATTGCGTGTTCAGCCCAAATCCGGCGGGAAAAGTCTTGTCGTCGAAGGTGCCATCACCATTGTTGTGGTAGAGCGTCGAAGTATCGTCGGAGAAATTGGTTTTGAAAATGTCGAGCCTGCCATCGCCGTCATAGTCGGCAACGGTCGAGCCCATGCCGGCTTGCTCGCGGCCATCGTCGTTAAAGGCCGCCCCGGCAGTGACGGCGACGTCGGTGAACGTGCCATCGTGATTGTTGTGATAGAGAATGCTCGCCGTACTATCACAAGCAACATAGATGTCTGGCCAGCTGTCATCGTCATAATCCAACGTGGAAACGCTGAAACCGTAATGACCGTTGGTCTGGTCAATGTGCGCTTTTCTGGTGACGTCTTCGAAAGTGTCGTTACCAAGATTGTGATAGAGAATGTTTTTCGCCCAGGGCAAACCGCGCGGACCGCACATCACCGGAACGCCTTTCCAGATGCAGGAGGGCATTTCGCCGGGCGCGGGCGCAGTGGACAGGTCGAAGTCCACGTAGTTGGCGACGACTAAGTCAAGCCTGCCGTCTCGATCGTAATCGACAAACGCGCAGCCCGTACCCCAGGTCTTGCCGTTCCCTGCGACCTTGGCTTTTGCACTAACGTCGGTGAAAGTACCATTGCCGTTGTTGTGGTAGAGAACGTTCTTGCCATAGTACGTGACGTAGAGATCTTCGTAGCCGTCGTTGTCATAGTCACCGACGCAGACACCCTGGCCCCATCCGGTGTGGGTCAGGCCGGCTTTTTCGGTGACGTCGGTGAAGGTGCCATCGTGATTGTTGTGATAAAGATGGCTGGTTGGGGCTTTGCCCGTCGGCAGGGCCTCAAGGGTAGTTCCATTCACGACGAATATGTCGGGCCAGCCGTCATTGTCATAATCGAAAATGGCGACGCCGGTGCCGGTGGTTTCGATGATGTATTTCTTTTTGGTTTCGCCGCCGAAAATCACGGTATCCGCGAGGCCGGCCTTCGCGGCAATGTCGGTAAAGTGAGCGATGGTTTTTGGGTTTTCGGGCGGCGATTGATTTGCGTTTGCGGGAGACAGGAACGGCAATGCGAGCGCGATGGAGATCGAAAAACTCTTCAATAGGATCTGCCGATGATAAGTGGAATGGGAAACCATGAACTCTTGGGATACTAAGATGCAGAGAATCGGCGGTCAAGGCGAGGGGATGTGCATCTCTGAGGCGCGGGAAAGGCCGCGATAAACAGTGCTACCATTTCTGCTGGTCAGCCGACGACGAATCGTCAAGTGCACCCATTGAACTTCCAACACGGAAAATCCATGTGCCCAGTTGCTGTCGCACTCCTTTTCTGTATTTTTTTGTTTCCATCTGTTGTCCGGGCGCAAAGCGAGACGGCTGGAAAAGGCGCGGTGTCACCGGCCGCGGCCGAGGCATACGCGCAAGGGATGCAGGCTCTCCAGCAAGGGGACCTGGCTGCCGCGCAAGTGGGGTTTGAAAAAACAATCCGTTTGGCGCCGCAAAGCCCGGAAGCCCACAACTCGTTGGGTTGGGTGTACCTTGCGCAGCGGAAGACACAGCCGGCTATTGCGCAGTTCAATACCGCGCTCCGCCTGAAGCCGAATTTTGAGCAAGCGCACATGAATCTTGCTACTGCGCTGGTACAAAAGGGAGATGCTCAGGGCGCGGTCAGGGAGGCAGGGGAAGCGGTCAGGCTGGCACCTACCGATTCCGAGGCGCACCGTACTTTTGGCCACGCTCTTTCTTTTTCCGGTGATCTCGGCGGTGCGTCGCAGGAATTGAGCCGCGCTATTCAGTTGGAACCGGGGCGCGCAGAGCTTCATGATGAACTTGGATCGCTGTTCATGCAGCAGTCGCATTCGGGTGAAGCGGCTGTGGAGTTCCTGCAAGCATTGAAATTGCAGCCGGATCTTGCGTTGGCGCACTTCCACCTGGGGGTGGTGCGCTATCAGGAAAAATCATGGGATGAGGCTATCGCCGAGTTGCGCATTGCGATCGAGCTCGATCCTGGGAGCGCGCAGGCCCATTATTACCTGGGGCTGGCGCTGCGAGACAAAGGCGTTCTCGATGGCGCTACTCGTGAGTTGCAAATGGCGGTAAGAATTCAGCCGGAATTCGCGGAGGCTCAGACTCAGCTCGGGCTTTCGCTGCAACGTTCTGGAAAAGTGGTCGAGGCTGCGGAGGCTTTTCGCCAGCTGCTCAAGAATCATCCGGATGACCCCGATGCGCACAACAATCTGGGCCTTGCGCTAATCCAGGTGGGAGATGCGTTGGGTTCGATCGCCGAGTTCCAGGCGGCGCTTCGTTTGCGCCCCGGCGATGGTGGGTACACGGAAAACCTCGGGATTGCCTACTTACAGAGAGCGGATTTTGACGCCGCAGTCGCGCAATTCCAGGCAGCCATCAAAATCGCCCCGGAGGACGCAACGCTTCATTACAACCTCGGGTTGGCCCTCAAACTCAAGGACCAGCTACCGGAAGCCATGGCCGAGTTTCGGAAAGCCGCGGAGCTGGATCCGGGCCAGCCTGACATTCACTACACGCTGGGAGTCACGTTGTGGCAACACGGAGATTTCCCGGAGGCGGCGGATGAATTGCGCGCCGCAATCCACGCCAAGCCGGACTACGCCGAAGCGTATTACACGCTGGGAAGCGTGCTGAAGCAGCAGGGAAAACTGCCGGCGGCGGCGGAGGCGCTGCGGGAAGCAATACGCTTGCAGCCGGATTTTGCGGGCGCGCACACCAATCTCGGAGCGGTCCTGCGGCAACTTGGGGAAGCTGACGGAGCGGCTGCCGAGAGCCGCATTGGCCTCGAACTGCTGAAACAAAAGTCGAGCGAGCAGACTGCGCTGTTCGCCACGAACTCCGGACGTCATCTGATGAATGCAGGCGACCTGGAGGGAGCTATTTCGCAATTTCATTCCGCGATTACCGCCATGCCCGCTTACGCTCCCGCTCATTACCAGCTTGGTCTGGCATTACAGAGGAAAGGCGAAAAGAAGGAAGCGGCCGAGGAATTTCAGAAAGCGGCGGAACTTGATCCACAATTGAAGCCACCCTCTCTCTGAGGGGCGACCGATCCGTGAAACTAAGATGAGGTTTTTCTCAAGGCCACCAATTCCGTCGCCACTGGCACGCCACGGGCTACTTTTACTCGGATGATGGCTTCGAACGGCTTGAGCTCGCCGGATTGTGAAACGGACAAGCGCAAAAGCAAACCTTCCACAGAACTCGGCCGGCAAACATATTCGACCGCCGCTTGTGTACCGATGGTAGTGGTTCCAGCAAGGATGAGGATGTATTGGCCGGCATTCATGCCTTTCACCAGCCCGAGCACGGCATAATCCTCAGTGAGCGGCAAGCCGGAAGCAGTGGCGAGAAATTCCTTCTCCTCGTCGTGCTGTGGGTGGACGTTGATGATGGCCTGGTCGCCTTTGCGTGGCCCAGTCGAGAGCCGCCTAAACACAAACTCTTGCGTTCCCGGAATCTCCAGGAGACTGAGGTTCTCCGAAGGCGAACCGATGAAAATCAGATTGTTGTTCTTTGCATCATCGAGCGAGAAGAGGCTCCCGCGTTTTACTCGGATGCGCTGATGGAGCTGGTCAAAAACGCGGTCAAGTTCGTGGACTGCCAGGACCTCTCCCACCCCGGTGTAATGGTCGAGGATGGGAGCGTCCGCGTCGAGCTTCGCGTCGCGATAGCGCATCCCAGTCTCCGGGCGGCCCACAAAAGCCGCGTTGCTGAATACGACCCAGGGCTCTGCTGGTTCCGCGGCAAACCCATTCCAGAAGATGCGAAGCGCAGGCGGCGCAGGCTCGCTCACGCTCGCGAGACGTACAGGAGGGGCGTTCCGGGTTGCCACAAGCCAGACAATGACGGCAATAGCCGCCGCCAGGAAGATCGAGAGGGAGATGACCTCGGTGCCCCACCTTCTCTCGCTCCTTCTCTCCAAGGCCACTTCCCGGTCAACTTGATTTAGCCCTGCCGTCAAGGGCCTGCCGGAAGCGGAGTTCCGATGATGGAAGGATAGGACGTAAGTCCCCTTGGGCAATTCCACAACAATGGGGTCATCCGTCCCATCCGAGTTGTAGTATTCAGCGAGTTTGGTCCGCAAGCGGCCGGCTTGCACCCGAACCATAGAATCCAACTGTGGATCAAAGTCCGCTGAGCGCCCAAAGACCTCGGTCGCGATCTGGAATTCCTTGATGGGTACTCCCGGGTGATCGATTGCATGCTTGGCTAAATAGCGAAGCAACTTGCACAGGGACTCCGAGCCATGTAGCGCGTGGCTGGTGACCAAGCGGTCAACTTGCCCGAGAAATAGCTCGTGTTCGGACACAGGGTTCCTTGAGACAGTTGTTTAACGGGAGTGTAACAAGTCGCGTATCCTACTGCAAGGCGGGAAGTTATGCGATGTAACAGTATCAGACGCATTGTGACTTCTAAGTCAAACTGAAAAATCGAATAGTGCGCATCAACAGAACCGTTTTTTATTGACCTACACTTCTGCCTGGAGTATGGGGTGGTGTTGGTTAGCAGGTTGTCGACCTGCGCGGATCACTTTTCTGGGGACGCGAGCCGAGCGCGCCGGGTGCAGTTTGGGGGGATTTTACTGGTTGAGCCGGGGTCTTGCTATCCGACCTTAGGGCACAACTCTTTTCTGAATTTCCAAGCAATTTTTACCGCGCGTTAAGGCACGAATAAGGTTGCGGTTGCTGATACGAGCGCCCGGCCGGTTCTGGCCTAGGATTTTGCACTTGAGTCAGGTGTCGAACCAAAATGGGTCCGCGAGGAGGGTTGGGATGCTAAAGCGATTGATGTGGGTTGGTTTCGCAGCCGCTCTGTTTGTATTGATCGTAAATGTGCCGGCGGCGCATGGCCAAGCTGTATACGGAAGTATCGTTGGCAACGTGACCGACGCGCAGGGTGCGGCACTAGCGGGCGCGAAAGTCACGATCACCAATTTAGCCAAAGGCAAAACCGAGGAGACGACAACCGACGCCAGCGGCAGCTTCACATTTCTTCACTTAATTCCTGACACCTACAAGGTTGGCATCGAGGCCACCGGATTCAAAGCCTACAATGTGGCGAGTGTTCAGGTCCAAGTTGACTCGGCGGCACGCGTGGACGCCCAGCTGGAAGTTGGCGCGGTCACTCAAAGCATCGAGGTAACGGGTGAAGTTCCTCAACTCCAGACCGAAAAATCGGAAGTGAGCTCGAATTTCTCCGCACAAACGATCGAAAGCCTTCCTATTTATAACCGCAACTTCACCAGCTTCCAACTGCTCACCCCAGGCAATCAGCGCATGAACGGCTGGAACCATGCGGCGAGCGAAAATCCGCAAGGGTCGGGGCAGATCATGACGCAGGGCCAGCACTTCGCGGGCACCGGCTTTGAACTGGACGGCACCGACAATCAAGATCCGATTTTGGGAATTATCGTAATCAATCCGAACCTTGAATCTGTTGGCGAACTCAAGATTACCGCGCAGGACTACGATGCGGAGTTCGGCAAGGCTATCGGAATCATCATGACTACAGAAACGAAGTCGGGCACGAATCAATGGCATGGGAACGGCTTCGATTTCCAGCGTTCCAACTCGAATTTTGCACGCAACCCATTTACGCAGTCGCCTTCGAATGGTGGAATTCCCAGTGGCAACTGGAACCAATTCGGAGCTGCTATCGGGGGACCGATCAAGAAGGATAAGCTTTTCGTCTTCGGGGATTATCAGGGATTGCGCAGCCACATCGGCGGCTCAGGGCAGGAGCGCGTTCCCACGTCCCAAGAGTTGGGTGGCAACTTTAGCGACCTCCTTTCAACAGCCAAGATTTACGACCCTTACCTGACTTCAGACCCTGCGCATGCCAACTTAGTCCTGGTCGGGGGCAATCCCGTTTTCGTTCCCATTGGCAGCCGGACGCCATTCCCCGGCAATATTATTCCCGCAAATCGTATTTCTCCGGTATCGCTTGCCCTGCTGAAAGTCGTGAACGTGGTCGGAGCGCCCACGACGACCACGAATCCTAATTTCTTCGGATCAGGGAATAACGTTTTGAACGCTGACAACTTCGATACCCGCGTAGACTACACCACCACGGCCAAGCTACAGATTTTTGGCCGATACAGCTTCCAACAGTACCTCCGGTCTGGCCCAGGCTTGTTCGGTACGCTTGCCGGCGGAAGAGCGATCCCCTCCGATCCTTCGCAGGGTGACTTTGCCGGCACTTCGAGCGTTCGAAACCAGAGCCTGGCGACGGGATTTAACTACACGGTGAGCCCCACGCTTCTGACCGACGTCCGATTCGGCTACTTCCGTTATCGGGTGCATGTGACGCAAGGCGGATTCGGTACTACACCCGCGACGGATGCTGGCGCCGTTGGACTGAATCTGGCAGACAAAACTTTCACCTCAGGAATGCCCTATTTTGCGAGCTTCTATCCCGGCAACACCCTCTTTGCTTTCGGTTATGCGCTCGGCGCCCAATCTGAGGGCCACTGCAACTGTCCCTTAACCGAGCAGGAGTATCAATACCAGATCGTCAATAACTGGACTAAGATCCACGGCAAACACCAAATTAAGTTTGGAGCAGATATTCGCCGGGCGCATAACTTGCGGGTGCCCAGCGACGCTCACCGCTCTGGGCAGCTCCAATTCACCAACGACCTTACGGAAGGCCCCAATGGAGACGGCGGCATAGGTTTCGCAGGCTTCCTGCTCGGTACTGTCAACAATTTCCAGCGTTACGTGAGCAGCTCGACGAATGCCACCGAAGTGCAGCCGCGTTTCTTTTTCTACGGCCAGGATACATGGCATGTGACCTCGAAGCTGACTGTAAACCTCGGACTACGCTGGGAGATCTACAGGCCCGAGTCCGCCGCCGGAACGGCCTTAGGTGGTTGGGTGGATCTAGGCACGGGTGAAGTACGCGTCGCGGGGCAAAATGGCGTAAATCTCCGCGGAAACACCAGCACTGACTTTGCTCACTTGGCTCCTCGTGTAGGAATCGCCTACCAAGTCAACCCTAAGACAGTCATTCGATTGGGATATGGACGAAGCTACGACATTGGAGTATTCGGCTCTATATTCGGTCACTTCATCACACAAAACCTGCCCGTTCTCGGAAACCAATCGCTCAACCCCGGCCCGGGCAACATAGCCTTTGTTCTGGCGCAGGGGCCAGCAAGCTTCGACCCCGCGACGGCACTTGGCGGCACGCTCGCTACAAGTAACTGCAACCCGATTACCGATCCGAGCGGCGTTGTAGGAGGTAAGTTTACTCCCGACAAAGCTCAGTGTGTTGGACCCAACGGTCGACCCTTGCAGCCCGACAACGTCGGCGGAAACGCTCGGCCATTTAACAATCGGTTGCCGACAGTGGATGCCTGGAACGCAACCTTGCAACGGCAAGTTACCTCGACGATCACGGCTACCGTGGCTTATGTGGGTAACAAGGGTACGCACACCTTCATCGGGGACAACCCCGCATATAACCCCAACAGCCCGACAGTGGTCGGTTACTTTCCTGGCTGCACTTATATGCCTGGATCGTTCACAGTCCCCAATCCGGCCACCTGCCCGAATGGCGCACTTCCCCAGAACAGCAGAAAGCCTTATTACTCGAAGTACGGCTGGACGCAGGGCCTCAACTACGCTGGCAACGACGCGGACAGCGAGTACGAAGCTTTGCAGGCCACCGTGGAGAAGCGCTTTGCCAACGGGCTGTCATTCAATGGCAACTATTCGTTCCAGCATGCGAACAACTACGACAACAACGGGTACTTCAACATTAACAAAAAGATTGGCTACGGCCCCAGCAGCGACTACCGCAACAATGTGTTTATCCTGACGGAGGTTTACCAACTACCGTTTGGCAAGGGCAAGAAGTGGGCTTCGAGCGCCGGGCGCATGACAAACGCTCTGATTGGCGGATGGTCCATCAACAGTGCAACGAATTTCTCAAGCGGTTTGCCCTTCAATTACGGACTTAGCAGCTGTCAAGCCTCTACCGACAACGGGCCTTGCCGCCCGAATCTTGTAGGTACGATTAGGAGTGGTACTCATAATGGGAGTCCAACTAGCGGTGGCTACTGGTTCCAAACCACGAACGGGGTGACACTCAGCGCAGCAGGTCAATCGTCCGGTCCGTGGGCTCAACCCGCGCTCGATACCTTCGGTGACGTCGGCCGCAATACCGGCCGTGGGCCGAGACTCTTCAACACGGATCTAGCCTTGTTCAAAGACTTCACCATCACGGAGCGGGCCAAGGCTCAGTTCCAATTCCAGGTCTTTAACATCTTCAACCACGTCAACCTGGATCTGCCCAACGGCTGCGTGGATTGCAGCAACGGCGGCAGCATTACCAACATCGCTTATGGCTCGCAGATGCGGGCGCTGCAATTTGGGCTCAAACTTAGCTTCTAACCCCGGGAGCTCAAAATCGGACGGGGAGCCCTGACGGGCTCCCCGTTTTTTTTTGCTCCCTCCTTCCGCTAAGATGGTGCTGGGTCATGGCAATGAAACGGCCGCAACGGTCTCTTGCGTTCTTGGTTATCGGTTTGCTGATGGCGGCGAGGCTCGCCTGCGCACAATCACCGAATGAGCAGGCGGCAACCCAAGCGACCGATGCGCTTCAACCGAAGCAGACAAGTTCGCCGGCTGCCGTCTTTGCCGAGGCCCAGCGGCTATCGCAGCTGGGAAAGTTCGATGAGGCAATCGCCCAACTCGACGCACTTGCGGTTACGCAGCCGGATGCGAAGGGCCTCTTGCATGAGATGGGAATCGTCTATTATAAAAAATCAGACTACATAAAAGCCGCGGCCCAATTCAAGAAAGCTATTGAGGAAGATCCTGGCGACAGCGAAGCTATTCAATTGCTGGGGCTCTCTTATTAC
>Ga0210409_10000108_pt1 | contig 187779 bp, 173 predicted proteins | sample IncBWH17MmetaG_FD_161649 | JGI IMG/M metagenome (GOLD analysis project Ga0210409, IMG submission 161649) | Forest soil microbial communities from Barre Woods Harvard Forest LTER site, Petersham, Massachusetts, United States - Inc-BW-H-17-M | ecosystem: Environmental > Terrestrial > Soil >... | reverse complement strand
CGCCGACCGAGACGTCGTCCCGCTTTGTCGCCGACAGATGTAGAAAACGCAAGCTGCCGATGCCGGCCGACAGGACCGACATGACATGTTGTCCGGCCGCGCTGTCGTCGATCAGGGCTATCACCGGCAAGTCCGGCTTGAGCTGGCTGGCAGCACGCATGCTGGCAGCCAGTGGCCCGTCCGCCTGCCAATCTTCGGCGGCAATGGCGAACAGGGCCAGGTCGGCGTTCGCCAGCGCAGCGCGCGAGCCGGCATCGTCGTGTTTCGGCAGGTGGACCAGGATGTCGTGATAGCTGCTTTTGGCGGCGGCCAGTTCAGCGCCGACATCCTTGGCGGCGATGCCGCGGATTTCAGCGCCGGTCTTGATGGCAGTCGCCAGCCAGCCGGCCTGCGGCATTTTCGGATTTTGATAAACCAGCAACACATTACGCCCGGCGCGTGCCCGCCGCCGTGCTATCGCTGCAGCCAGCGAAGCGGCGATATCGGTTGCAACGGTAGAGACATGTTCAGAAGCGATAGTCAGGATCATGAACGGCTCATCTCACCAGCCCCAGTTGCCGCGATCGGCCGCCGGCGGCGTATCCCTGCTTTTCGATTTTCATCGCAAACGGCAGCGCCATCAACTCGTCCAGCGCGCGCGCCAGCTTGACCCGGCCGACCGCCGACATCGGCGTCATCGGCAAGCGCAGCTCATCCTGGATATGGCCCTGCAGCGCCAGCGCGGCTTTCACCGGCGCCGGGTTGGGTTCGGAAAACAGCAGCTGGATCACCGGCAGCAACTGCTTGAAGAGGGTGCGTGCGCGTTCGATCTGGCCGGCCCGCAGCAGTTCGAACAGGCGCACGAAAAGATCCGGCCGGATATGGGCGGCGGCGGAAATCGCGCCGTGGGCGCCCAGGCAGAGCGTGCTGAACAGCGCGGCGTCGTCGCCGCACAGGATGTTCAGGCGGCTGTGATGGAGCAGTTCCGTGGTCTGCGCCAGGCTGCCGCCGCACTCCTTGATGGCAACGATATTGGCCTGGCATTCCAGCGCGATCACCGTGGCCGGCTCGATGTTGACGCCGGTGCGGGAAGGAATGTTGTACAGCACCACCGGGTGCTGCGCCGCCGCGGCGACGGCTTCGAAGTGCAGCCGTATGCCTTCCTGCGACGGCCGTACATAGGACGGCGCCGACACCAGGAAGCCAGCCGGCTGCAGCGTGTTCAGATGGCTGATTCTTTCGGCCACGACGCGGGTATCGCTGCCGCTGACGCCCATCAGCACCGGGCAGCGGTTTTGCACCGCTTCGATGACGCCGCACAGCAGCTTGTCCTGTTCGTGTTCATTCAAGGTGGCCGCCTCGCCGGTGGTGCCGCACACCACCAGTCCGTGGATGCCGGCGCCGGACAGGTTCAATGCGAGCTGCTGCGCGCTGTAAAGATCCAGCTTGCCCTGGCGGAAAGGCGTGACGAGAGGAACCCAGATACCTTCGAAGGTGGTCATGATGTTCTGATTTCAGTAAGAGTTGAAAATGTTTTGCAGCAGAATGCCGGTGGCGGCAGGGGCTGGGCGCTTATGCAGGCAGCATCGGCGTGATGCGGCCGAATTCGGCCTGCGGCAGGGCGCGCATGATGTTGCCGATGACGGAGTCTATCGATTTCTTGTTCAGGCACAGCGAGAATTTCATCTTGCTGGCATGCTCCACCGGCTTGACGCGCATGTAGACCATGAGGTCGCCGCAGGTGCTGACGATGACCCGGCGCAGCTCAGACACCGAGGCGGTATCGACCGTGATCAGCATCATGAAATCTTTTTGCGTGGGGAGATGTTGTTGGCGCTTGAAGCCGAATTGTTGCGGGAGCGGAAAAGGCAGGACGGCGGCTTGCATTTTTCTTGATACAGCTTCTGGAAGCAATGAGAAGTGCCATGTCGATGCTGCTGAAATTACCTGATTCATAGATGGGTTCTACTGGTCGTTTTGGTAGTTACAGATTAGCAGCGGCGACGTAAAGATTCTCTAAAAAGGGATGGTGCAGTTGTAAACAATCCGTAAAAAATGGCGTTATAGACAGCCTCAGCCGCGATCTTGCCTGTTGCGCTTGCGTGGGGCGGCAGCGGCGCCTGCGGCCGGCATGCTGGCACGCAGGAAGTCGACAAACACGCGCAAGCGCGGCAGCATGTGGCGGCTGGAAGGCCATAGCACCGAGAAGCTGCCGTGGCTGACCGCGTAGTCGTCCAGAACCGTACACAAACGGCCGTCGGCCAGCGCTTCCTGCACCACGAACGAGGGCAGGTAGGCCAGCCCGAGGCCGTTCACGGTTGCGGCCAGCAAGGCTTCGATGTTGTTGCAGGTCAGGGTCGCCGGCAGCCGCAGTTCGGGTGCGCCTTGCTCGCTGCGCAAGATCCAGTCCTGCAGCTTGCTGCTGGAGAGGAATTTGTAGCGCAGGCAGGCATGCCGCAGCAGGTCTTGCGGCCGTTGCGGCCGGCCCTGGCGGCGCAGGTAGTCGGGCGCGGCGCAGATCATGAAACTATAGGGCCACAAGGTGCGCGCCAGCAGGCGCGAATCGGCCAGGCTGCCGCTGCGGATCACGGCATCGAATCCTTCTTCGATCACGTCCACCATGCGGTCGCTGAAATCGAGGTCGAGTTCGACTTCCGGATAAGCCTGCATGAAGGCCGACAGCTGTTTGCTGAGCAGCCGGTAGCCGACCGCGGGCAAGCTGATCTTGAGGCGTCCGCGCGGCGCTTCGGTCGATTTCAGCAGTTCGTTTTGCGCATCCTCGATATCGTCCAGGATGCCACGGCAGCGCTCGAAGAACAGCGTGCCTTCGTCGGTCAGCCTGATTTGCCGCGTGCTGCGATGGAACAGACGCACCCCGAGTTTCGCCTCCAGCCGGGCAATGCTCTTGCCGATGGCCGAAGCCGACACGCCCAGCTGGCGGCCGGCCGCCACGAAGCTGCTGGTTTCGGCGGCTTGCACGAAGGCCGCCAGGCCGCTCAGGCTATCCATGCATGGTCTCCATTAAGGATATTTTGTCCGTATATAGCGGACATTCAAGTGATTTAAACATGATTAAAGCCACTATATCATCCAAATCACTTGATCCGAAAAGGAAGCCTTCATGCCCGATACTCTCCATTCCAGCGCTGTCCGTCCGCCGCTCCAGCGCTTCCTGATGCTGGGGGCGGTCTGCCTGGCAGCCTTGGTGCTGCCGCTCAGCTTTACCGGCCCGGCGCTGGCGACGCCGGCGATTGCCAAGGCGCTGGGCGGTAGTCCGATCGCCCTCAACTGGATCACCAACGCCTTCATGCTGGCGTTCGGCAGCTGCCTGATGGCGGCCGGCGCACTGGCCGACAGCTATGGCCGCAAGCGCGTGTTCATCGCCGGCATCGGCGCTTTCGCCTTGAGTTCGCTGGCGCTGGCCTGGGCCCCTGACATTCTCTGGCTGGATCTGTTGCGGGCGTTGCAGGGAGTGGCCGGCGCCGCCGCCTTTTCGGGTGGCATGGCGGCCCTGGCGCAAGAGTTCGACGGCCATGCACGCACCCGCGCCTTTAGTTTGCTGGGCACTACTTTCGGCGTCGGCCTGGCGTTCGGGCCAGTGCTGGCCGGCGCCATGCTGCAAGGTTTCGGCTGGCGCGCCGTCTTCCTGTGCGTGGCCGCGTTTGCCGCGCTGGCGCTAGTGGCCGGTTTGCGCTGCATCCGCGAATCGCGCGATCCCGGTGCCAGCGGCCTGGACTGGCCGGGGGCCATCAGCTTTACTGCCGCCCTCAGCTTGTTTACCTATGGCGTACTGGGCATCCCGCAAAGCGGCTGGAGCAGCCGTCCGACCTTGCTGCTGCTGGGCGCCGCGCTGCTGTTGCTGTTGGTCTTCATCGCGATTGAAAACCGGGTGCGGCGGCCGATGCTGGATTTGTCCCTGTTCCGTTACCCGCGTTTCGTAGGCGTCCAGTTCCTGGCGGCGGCTCCCGCCTATTCGTATGTAGTGCTGCTGGTGTTGCTGCCGCTGCGCTTCATCGGCATCGAAGGTTACAGCGCGATGCAGGCGGGGCAGATGATGATGGCGCTGTCGGCGCCGATGCTGGTGCTGCCGTTCATCGCCGGTATGCTGACGCGCTGGATTTCTGCTGGCGTGATTTGCGGCGCCGGTTTGCTGATCTGCGCTGGCGGCCTGCTATGGCTGGCGCAGGTCGGTCCAGGGCAGGCCACCGGACTGCTGCTGTCGATGCTGCTCATCGGCTTTGGCATCAGCCTGCCATGGGGCTTGATGGACGGACTGGCAGTCAGCGTCGTGCCGAAGGAGCGGGCCGGAATGGCTGCCGGCATCTTCAGCACTACGCGGGTAGCGGGCGAGGGCGTCGCGCTGGCCATCGTTGCGGCGATTCTTGCCGCATTGGTGCAGGCGCGCTTGCAAGGCTTGCCTGGTCCGGCGGCGCCGCAGCTGGCCGAAGCGGCGCAGCGGCTGGCGATGGGCGACATGCCGCAGGCTTTGCAATTGCTGCCGCAAGCCAGCCGTGCGTTATTGTTGCAGGGCTATGCCGAGGCCTTCCATATCCTGCTATGCATCCTGGCCGGGATCACGCTGCTGTCGGCGGCGATGGTGTTCGGCTTTCTCAGCCAGCCGCACGTGCCGGCAGCCAGGCGGCAGGCGGAGCTCATCAAGGAGGAAGAGGCGGAAGCCGCCTGATCTGTGCAACAGCCTGCTATTCCGGCTGGGACAGGCACTGGCGGATACCGCCGGCGATCGCGCCGGCGGCGCGCTCGGCAAACTGCGGCGCCGCCAGGCGCGGTTCTTCATCGGGATTGGCCAGCACGCCGACCTCGATCAGCAGCGCCGGCGATTGCGCGGTTTTCAGCACCACCAGATCGTCAAAACGATGTATGCCCAGAGCGCTGTCGATCAACGGCCGGTTTTCGCCGGCTATCGGGGTGGCGTGATACAGCGACGGATGTTCGCCGATCGCCTGCATATGGCGGCTGATGTCTTTGGCGCATTCCAGGCTGCGTCCGTATTGCGGCTTGCTGGCGGATACGAATAGCGCATAGCCGGAAAACTCGCGGCTCCTGCCTGCATCCAGCCAGGCCTGTTGCATCGAGTCATGATGGATCGAGACGAACAGTGCGGCGCCGCTGCTGGCCTTGGTGCGCGCCTGCAGGGATAGCGGCGAACCGGCCGCGGCGACGTCGGTCACCTGCGCTCCCTGGATGCGCAAGGCTTTGACCAGGGCCACGGCCAGCTGCCGGTTGAGATCGAATTCGCGCTTGCCGGCCGGGCCGGTGGCGCCCGGCTTTTCAGCGCTGTGGCCGGTATCGATCACCAGTTGCTGCGCGCTGCAGAGAGTGCTCAGCCCGTACAGGCAAACCGCCAGCAGCGCTGCTTTGCCTGGCTGGGTGCGCCTCATGTGCTGATCGCCAGCCGCGGACGTTCCAGCGGCTTGAGGTCTGCCGCCAGATGTTGCACCAGATAATCGATGAACACCCGCATCTTGGGCGCCAGGTAGCGGGTCGGCAGGTATTGTATGTAGGCGGTGCCTTGGTAGGCCGAGACGAATTCCCAGTCGCTCAGCAGCACTTTAACCAGGCCCTGTTCGATCGCGCTGCGCGCGGTGAAGTAGGGCAGGCAGGCGATCCCCAGGTGCTGCAGCACGCCTTGCAGCCGCGCTTCGCTATGATTGACGACGTAGCGGCCGCTGATCTTGACGATGGTGGCTTCGCCCTTGTGCAGGAAGCGCCAGTCGGCGTCGCCCGGGGTTTCTCCCAGCGACAGGCAACTGTGGCCGCACAAGTCTTGGGGCTGGCGCGGCGTGCCATGCCGCGCCAGGTACTCTGGCGTGGCGCACAACACCTGCGCCACCGACATCAGCGGCCGCGCCGCCAGTCCTTCGACCGGATGGCGGGTGATCTGGATCACCAGGTCGGCATCGTCGTCAAGCAGGTTCAGCTGGCGATCGTTGAGAATCAGCTGCATGTCGATCTGCGGATACTGCTTCAGGAAACCCGGCACCAGCGGCGCCACCACCGCCTTGCCGAAGGCCTTAGGCATGCCCACCCGCAGCAGGCCGCGCGGCGCCGCAACGAATTTGTCGGCAACCTCCATCGCGGCCTTGGCGGCGTTGACCATCTCCTGACAACGCTGGAAGGCCTCGTTGCCGGATTCGCTCAGGCGCAGCTTGCGCGTGGTGCGTTCCAGCAGCCTGACCGCCAAAGCCTGTTCCAGCCGCGACACCTGGCGGCTGACGGCCGACGGCGTCATGCCCAGTTCCGCTGCCGCGGCGGAAAAACTGCCGGTTTCCACCACACGCACGAACACCGCCATATCCGGCATCAGCTTGATGTATCGATGATTGCTCATTTATTCCCGTTGGGTACAAGTGTTGTTCCGAGCCGATAGATTATCGTATCTGCCCTAGTAAAACATAATAAGCGCTGGCGTGGAGCACGCCAACGTCTTCCCGCTCCGCGGCTTTTCATATGAATGCAGCAGCAACGATTCTTGCCGTTTTATCCTAGGCGAATTTGCCTTTGCTTCCGCCTGGCTCCACGCCGGGCGGGATTTTTTTCCACCGAATGCGGCGGCGACGCCGGCGACAAACCATGCAAGTTCCGGCATCCTCTTCCACCGTTCTCCCAAAAAAAATCTGGATCGCCGACTTGCTGCTATTGCTGGTCGCGGTGGTCTGGGGCACCAGTTACGGTGTTGCCAAACAGGCTCTGGTGTTTTATCCGGTATTCGGTTTCCTGGCGCTGCGCTTCGGCATGACCTTCCTGCTGTTGCTGCCCAGTCTGCGCCAGCTGACGCAGCCGCAAGGCAGGGCGGCCTTGCGCGCGGGTTTGCCGCTAGGGGCGATCCTGCTTGCGATATTGACATGCGAAACTTTCGGCGTCGCCCTCACCAAAGCCTCGAATGCAGCTTTTCTGATCAGTCTGTGTGTCGTATTTACGCCACTGGCAGAATGGCTGCTGATGGCGCGGCGCCCTACCGCCAGTGCTTTCCTGATGGCCTTCGTCTCGCTATCCGGCACCTGGCTGCTGACTTACGGCAGCAGTTTGACATTCAATCTGGGCGACGGCCTGATGCTGGCCGCTGCCTTGCTGCGCGCGGTAATGGTGTGCATGACCAAGCGCCTGACGCAAAACCGCAGCATGTCGACGCTGACCTTGACTGCGGTGCAATCCGGGGTGGTCGGTCTGGGCTGCCTGCTGATCGCCGGCCTGTTCATGCGGGGCGGACTGCCGCCCCTGCCCAGCGCTGCCGGCTTCTGGATGGCCACGCTGTACCTGGTTTTGTTTTGCACCATCTTTGCCTTTTTTGCACAGAACTACGCTGTCCGCCAGAGCGATCCGACGCGGGTGTCCCTGCTGATGGGAAGCGAGCCGGTGTTTGGCGCGCTGTTCGCGGCTTTCTGGCTGGGCGAGCAACTGAGTCTCATGTCCTGGTTCGGCGGTGCGCTGATCGTTGCCGCAAGCGTATGGGCGAGCTTGCCGCGTTCGCTATTTATCGCGCGGCTGGCAAAATAAATGTTCGTTGCCATGTAACATCCAGAGCAGCGGGCAAGACCGCATTTGACTAAATGATTTCATCTTTTCCGCAATGGACGCCGGAGCATCCGGGGGATGAAAACCATCTATGGGCGGCGATAATGCTGTGGGTTTGATTCGTCGGCAGAATTTCAGCTGCGTCCATCATCCAGTGCATGGTTTGACATTTGAATTCTGGTGTGCACATTCAAGCTTTATCAGATGCCAACTAAATTATCCGAGACAGAAAAGCCGCTCTAATAAATTCTGTTTACATGTATCTGAAGCTGTCATATGATTAGTTCCAATAACTATACAGACCTGTATGTACATAAGCAATTTTTCATAGGGCTGTTGATGTTCAAGAAGCATGAATTTGATATTTTCATATCTTTTCATGTCTCTGCCGCAGAGATAAAAAACGATAAATATTAAATAGTAAATTGTTGGCTTGGAACCTGCTGTTGCAAGTAGAACCCTGCCGATTTTTACGGAGATCAATTAAGTAAGCAGGTCGTTGTCGAGACCTGTGTCTGGACCAATATCCTCGGTGCTCCCGCCGTTTGTTCCGCCTGCTCCCCGCGGGCGGAACGTTTTTTTTCCTGCTGATGGTGCTATCTGCTGGCGCCGGCTTTTTCCAGTACAGTGTTTTGTAGGTAATGGCGCTTCAGAAATGGTGAATTTTCGTGCCAGGCTAGGCGCGAAAAGGCGCGGCCGGCCAGGCGCCGTTTCTGAAGTGTCATTATCTGCAAGACACTGCGCTAAATATGTAAAACAGTCGATGAAAATGAGATTTTCTTCTGTCGAGAACGCGAACGAAATACGCGATTCGATAGAAGAAAATATCAGACTATTTTGTATTGCCACTCGGAAATAAATGATTTATTCTGATTCATCGAAAAAGCATATTGAAGTTGCAGGAACAAGATGCATAGCGTTGATTTTTTACACGGCGCCCGCTCCAAAAGAGTAACCGGCGCCGCTGTTAATCCTCAAGAGGGAAGTCCCATGATTTGCGTCAGACCCGATTTGAAATTTCTGCTTTTGCACGCGCCGCATGCATGTCGCGCCACAGCTCCCCCATCTTCCGGCACAGGCGGCGTTAACGCTGTCGCCAACCCCTTAACGGACTAGCGCCGTTATCCGCTGCAGCGCTACCCGCGTTGCAGACTCCAGCGCCAACATCCTTTGCATTGCAGATCGCCCTGCAAGGCTGTGGCGTCCTTCATTTGTTCCATTCAAGAGGAATAAGTATATGAAATCGAGAATCAAAGCAGCGAAAGTACCAGCAGGAAGTTTCAAGTTCCCCCAGGCTTCGGCGTTGTCTATCGCGCTGTCGCTGGTGTTTGCATCTTTGTCCGTGCACGCTGCCGTGGCTGACAACAGCACCTGGGTAGCGACCAAGACCCAGGCTTTCCTGCCGCAGGTCCAGGCCAATCAAAAGAGCGTGGCTGCCGACGCCAGCATAGCGACCCCGGCGGAATCCGCCGTGCAGCTGGCGCAAGGTGAACCGGTGCATGTGACGCTGAGCCTGAACCTGCGCAACGAAGCCAAGCTCGACCAGTTCCTGCAAGACCTGCATACCCCAGGCAGCGCTGCCTACGGCAAGTTCCTGACGCCTGTGCAATTCAATGAAAAGTTTGCGCCGACAGAAAAAGATGTGGCTGCGGTGGTGGCCCATCTGAGCAAATCGGGTTTCATCAACATCGCTGTCTCGCCTAACCGCCAGCTGGTCTCGGCCGACGGTACCGCGGCGACCGTGCAAGCCGGCTTCCGCACCGGATTGAAACGCTTCCAGCAAGACGGCCGCAATGTCTTCGCCAATACCGATGCAGCACAAGTGCCAGCTGCCCTGAGCAACATCGTCGGTTCGGTGCTCGGCCTGCAAAACGTCGCGCTGGCGCAGACCCATCACCGTTTCGTGCTGGATGCCGCGCCAGGCAGCACGCTGCAAGCCAAGGCCACGCCGGCTGCAACGCCGGTGGCGACACCGCACAGCCCGGTAGAGTTTCCTGCGCTGTATAACGTCGGCACCACGCCGACTGCTTCCAACACCACCGTCGGCATCATCTCTGCCGGCGACATCAGCCCGACGATTACCGACCTGAAGGCATTCACCACTGCCAAGGGCCTTGCCACTGTCAATACCGCCATCGTCCAGACCGGTCCTGCCGGCAGCGACTACAGCGATACTTCCGGCCAGGTCGAATGGAATCTGGATAGCCAGACCATCACCGGCACTTCCGGCGGCGTCAAGAAACTGATTTTCTACGCGTCGCCAGACATGCAGTTCAGCAGCATCACAGCTTCCTACAACAAGGCAGTGACTGACAACGTGGCGAAAGTCATCAACGTCTCGCTCGGCGGCTGCGAAGCAGACACCCATAGCACCGGCACCCAGGCGGCCGACGACAAGGTATTCAAGCAGGCGGTTGCACAAGGCCAGACCTTCTCGATCTCTACCGGCGACGCCGGCACCTACAACTGCCAGACCAGCTCGATTTCCGGCGCGCCTGGCGTACCGAAAAACAAATCGACCTATGACGTCAGCGAACCGGCCAGCTCGCCGTACGTGATCGCGGTCGGCGGCACCACGCTGTACAGCAATGCCGGCGCCTACAGCAGCGAAACCGTGTGGAACGAAGGCCTGAGCGCAATCGGCGTCTACGACGACCAGGGCGATTCCGATCCTACCAAGCGTCTTTGGGCAACCGGCGGCGGCTACAGCAAGTATGAGGCAGCGCCTAGCTATCAGTCTGGCGTGATCGCCAGCGGTAAGACCACCCGCGGCCTGCCGGACATCGCCTTTGATGCAGCCAGCGCCAGCGGCGCCACCATCTACTACAACGGTCGTACCGGAACAGTAGGCGGCACTAGCCTGGCGGCGCCGATCTTCAGCGGCGTCTGGGCGCGCCTGCAATCGGCTAACGCCAACGGCCTGGGCTTTCCGGCAGCCAGTTTCTACAAGTACTTCCCGCTGGCGGCCAACGCTGGGCTTCTGCATGACGTCACTTCCGGCACCAACGGCGCCAGCAGCTCCTACGGCTACAAAGCCGCCAAGGGCTGGGATGCGGCGACAGGCTTCGGTAGCTTGAACATCTCTAACCTGAATACCTTCGTCAAGAACACTTCGGATTTTGCGCGCTGATCGGCAAAGCAGTCATCCGGATTTTTTGTAGAAGTTGAGCTGGACCTCACCGCTGCGGGCATTCCGGTTCGCGGCGGTGATGCAACAACAGTAGCAACGGCAGCAATGGCGAAGTCTGCGTAATGTGTTTTTACAGAATGGTGATGACGTACGGAGAAGCGAGATGAAAAAATCGAATCTGGCCTGGCTGGGTGCGGCGTTTGCTTTGGGTGTCGGCAGCATTTATGCGGTCTGGGCAGCCGAGGATTCGGGCACGGCAAAGCACACAGCCAGCGCGGTTGCCGCACAGGGCAAGGGCAGCTCTCCAGGCGCGGCATCGGCGCAGCCAAAAGACGCCGTCAATATCAATCCGTTTGGAAAATAGTCATGACAGGCGCGTATTCAGAGCGCCTGCAGCAAACCAGCATGTGTAGAAGGAAGAATCAGCAATGACCGCATATCTGCAGCGACAAGACCGGCTGGCGCTGGTGACCCAGGCTACCGCAAACGTGACCGGCAAACGCTATTGTTCGCACCATCAGGGCGAAGTGGCGGTGACCGAGGGCGACTTCGTGATGCGCAACAAGTCGCGCCGCTGGATTTGCTTTCGCTGCCAGGAACGCAGCCAGGCGCATCGCGATGCGCTGCTGAAACGGGCAGGGTAATCCGGCCAGGCGAAAAAAAATCGCCAAGGCATGGCGATTTTTTTGCCGGCAGGCCGCGCTGCGGCCTAGCGGAATGCCGCCAGCGGATCGTACTGTTGTCCTGAAAGCTCTTCCTGTTCCTTGGCCTTCGCGCCATTCCTGATGAAGTTGACCGTCGTGACGCGCCATTCGCCGCGTTGCAGCTTCCAGCCGTGGATCACTTTTTGCCAGCCCGGCTTCAGATAATGCTGGTCGGTGCGCGCCAGTTCCCAGTGACCTGCTTCCCATACGTACCAGCCATCCACGTAATCCCAGAACCCGGGGCTCCACACCAGTCCGGCGCGCGAATGCGGCTCGGCTTCCTGCTTGGCCGGCGGCGGCGGATTCTTGAGGATCGGGGCAGGGCCGCCCGGTGCAGGGCTGGCCGGCGCCTTGTTCGAGGGAGCCACGAAAGACGAAAAACGTCCAGAGATGATTGCTGCGATGCTGAGATGCTGTTTCATATGCGCTCCTGAATGTTTCCAGTGCTATCGATTGTACGAAGCGCGACCCCAAAAAATGTGTCCTGTGCATTTACTTACACTTTTCACCGCTCATTTACAGCGGCTAGCCAGGGCGGACATGCGTCATGGCTGCCGGTTTCGATGTGATTTACCTATGAAAAATGGCCCTGTGTAGTGTTTCTGGCTAACCGCCAAGACGCTGCGCGTGCTTTGTCGATAAGACAATAAAACCGCGTTTTCTGCCATCCAAATAGAGGATTTCGACTAGCCCGGCAGACGAAAAAGCCGGATTTGTTTCTTAATGTGTCATCGCTCCTTGGGATATATTAGGCGTTCCAATCGCTGCTTAAAATCAAAAGGAAAGCGCCATGACAGAGACACGCCGCGTCACTTTTTTTCATTGTCCGAATACCCGCTCCAAGGGCACCCGCATCCTGCTGGAAGAACTGGGCGCCGACTATGAGCTGCACGCCCTCAACATGAAAGCCGGCGAGCAGCGCAGCCCGGCTTATCTGGCGGTCAACCCGATGGGGAAGGTGCCGGCAATCCGGCATGGCGACGCCCTCATCACGGAGCAAGCTGCGGTATACCTGTACCTGGCGGACCTTTACATGGACAAGGGGCTGGCGCCGGCGCTAGACGATCCCTTGCGCGGCCCTTATCTGCGCTGGATGGTCTACTACGGTTCCTGTTTTGAGCCGGCGCTGATCGACCGTGCACAGAAAAATCCGCCGGCATCGCCATCGACGTGTCCCTACGGCGATTTCGACACCATGCTGAAGACGCTCACCGACCAGTTGCAGAAGGGGCCGTACATGCTGGGCGAGAAGTTCAGCGCTGCCGACGTCCTCTGGGGCACGGCGCTGACCTGGACCACCGGTTTCCAGCTGGTGCCGATGTCGCCGGTGATCCAGGCGTATATCGACAGGATCAATGCCCGCCCTGCGGTGCAGCGGGTGACTGCTTTGGATGCCGAGTTGTCGGCGCAGCTCGCCAGCCAGGCTGCAGCGAAACCTTAGGCCAGGCTAGCGCAGTAAAAACCGTCGGCCTGCGGCCATGCCACATGAATAAATCAAATAATCCAATAATAGGGAGCCTGTCTTGAATACTGTCGTCAACCTGCTGATCGCCTTGGTCGCTCTACTGCATGTATATTTCCTGGTGCTCGAAATGTTCTTGTGGGATAAGCCGTTCGGCCGCAAGACATTCAAGCTGACGCAAGAGTTTGCCACTGCCTCGAAAGTGCTGGCCGCCAATCAGGGACTGTACAACGGCTTCCTGGCCGCAGGCCTGGCGTGGGGCATCTGCCTGGGGAGCGAGGGCCTCGCGATCAAGATCTTTTTCCTGACCTGCGTGATCGTCGCCGGCATCTTCGGCGGCATCACGGTCGGGCGCAAGATCTTGTTCATACAGGCATTGCCGGCTGCGCTTGCACTGGTCTTGCTGCTGGCGTTCCGCTAATTCTGCAAACTAAAAACTAGAGCCCCGCTGCGCGGCCGGCGGTCACTGCGGCGCACAAGGCCGCCAGTGCGGCGCGCAATGCGGCGGAAATTTCCGGATCCGCGGCAATCTGCTCTTCGCTCAAGCCTGAACCCAGGATAGGCACGGTGACCGAAGCCTGTTCGACGATCTGCGCCGACATCATCGTGACAATCTCTCTGAGCGACGCCTGGGCATGCACAGCGCGCGGCGAAGCATTCAGCAACGCTACCGGCTTGAACACGAAAGCTTCACAGCCGACCATCCAGTCCAGCGCATTTTTCATGACGCCGGTGATGCCGTGCGCATATTCGGGACTGGCGATCAGCAGGGCATCGGCGCCGATGATCTGAGCGCGCAGGGCGGCCACCGGCGGCGGATCGCTGGTTTCGATATCGGGATTGAAGAGCGGCAGATCGCCCAGGCTGCGACACAGCTCGACGCTGGCGCCGGCCGGCGCCAGGCGGGCCATGGCGCGCAGCAGGGCGGAATTATGCGAGGCGGCGCGCAGGCTGCCTGAGATTGCGAGGAGTTTCATGTCGCCCGAAGGATGTGCAGGGGCAACCATTATGCCTACAAGCCTGGTTTATTGCCGGCGCAAAAAAGCCCGCGCGAAGCCTGTTCGGCGCGGGCTTGGTGCGGCAAGCTGGCCAGGCGCTTGCTTACTTGGCGGCCGCCGGTTGCGCGGCATGTGCCGCGGCCGCCTGATCGGCCGCTTTTTTATTCGCCAGGTGACGTCCGACGACACAGCCGCCGATCGCGCCAACCACTGCATGGTGGCCCGCATAGTGGCCGGCCACGCCGCCTACCGCGGCGCCTTTCAGGCAACCCTTGGCGCTGGCGCTGCCAGCGGCGCCAGCCAGTGCAACTGCGCATAACATGACAGCAACGATTCTGGTATTCATGGTGTTCCCCTATTGATGGTGGATGGCGGCGCTTGCGCCGTTTTCAGCTTGTTTCGCTGTTTTGCTTGTTTCGCATTAACGCCTGGTGCCGGGCCTCCGGTTGACAAGCCGGCAAAAAATACCCGGAGGCCACCATTGTTGACCTTTCCGCGCCAGCGATCAAGTGGCCGGCTCGTGCATCTTTTAATGCAAATGAGCAATCCCGGTCAGGTGGGAAAAACTGCAGCCCCCTACAATTGCATTCATCCCCGGTGCAAGCAGCCGGCTTATCCCTTGGAGAAAAGCTATGCTCTACGTACGTACAGTGATGTGGATCTGGATGGCGCTATGCAGCGCACTGGCGCAGCAGACGTTGGCCGCCGATCAGACCAGCAATATCGGCATGCTCAGCCTCAGCACCAGCGGCGAATACGTGGTGCCGGTCGCCGTCTGGTATCCCACCAATGCAGCGCAAACAGAATGGCACGCCGGCCCCTATCTGATCCACGCCACCCGCGATGCGCCGCTGACCCCCGGCTTGCATCCGCTGGTGATCATTTCGCACGGCAGCGGCGGCGGGGAGTTCGGACATGCCGACCTGGCCGAAGCGCTGGCCCGGCATGGCTATATCGTGGCGGCGCCGCGCCACCTCGGCGACAGCCACGACCAGCCGCAGGGGCGCGGCACCGATCAGCAGATCATAGGCCGCCCGTGGCAAGCGGTGGCCACGCTGGATGCCGTGCTGGCCGATCAACGCCTGGCGCCGGCGATTGACGCCAGACGCATCGGCATGGCCGGATTCTCGGCGGGCGGCTACACCACCATGGTGATGGCCGGCGCCAAGCCAGACACGTCCCTGATCGTGGCTTACTGTTCGGCGCACGCCGACGACCATGGGTTATGCGACGCCAGTGCGGAGAAAAAGACGATAGTGACGCGGCCAGGCTGGGCCCTGCCTGTGGACAAGCGCGTGCGCGCGGCGGTCGCCATGGCACCGTTCAGCGTCATGTTCGACGCCAAGGGTGTAGCCGATGTCACGATCCCGCTACGCATCTACAAGGCCAGCGACGACCAGGTCCTGCGCAATCGCTGGAACACCGATCATCTGCTAAGCCTGCTGCCAGCCAGCGTCGAACGCGGCGAAGTCGCGGGCGGCCACTATGTGTTCCTGGCGCCATGCAGCGAGACGCTGAAGGCTGCCGCCCCGGCCATCTGCAACGACGCCGCCGGCATCGACCGCAGCGCGCTGCATGCCAGGCTGAATGCTGAAATCGTTGATTTCTTTGACCGCAAGCTGCCGCCGCAGCCGTGAATCGCCGGCAAGGAAGCGTCCGAGTGCGCAAAAGTGCGCAGCCGGGTGCTTCCGGTTATAGAATTGAGGTTTTCACGGACGGATACTTCAATGCCTCATTCCACCCATATCGGCGCCGCCGCCGCCTTGCAGACCCTGACCACCTGGACCGCCGCCGCAGGCCGCGACGCGATTGAAAAAACCTTCAAGTTTGCCGATTTCAACGCTGCCTTCGGTTTCATGACCCGGGTTGCCCTGCTGGCCGAGAAAATGGACCATCATCCCGAGTGGTCCAATGTGTACAACCGCGTCACCGTGCTGCTGACCACGCACGACGCCAACGGCGTCACCGATCTCGACCTGCGCCTGGCGCAATTCATGGATGGCAGCGCCGCCGCTGCCGGCAAGCATTGAGCACCGCCGCCGCGCCGCAGCCGGTGGCGCTGATCACCGGTGCCGCCAAGCGGGTCGGGCGGGTGATCGCCGAGCGTTTCTCCGCGGCAGGCTACGCCGTGGTGGTGCACTACGGCGGCTCGCAACAGGAGGCGCTGGCGACGGTGCAAGCGATTGCAGCGGGCGGCGGCGTTGCCGTCGCCCACCAGGCCGACCTGCAGTCGCCGCCGCAACTGACGGCGATGATAGCCGCCGCTTATGAACGCTTCGGCCGGCTTGACGTACTGATCAACTGCGCGGCGATTTTTTTTCCCGACACGCTGGCCGATTTTGCGCTGGATGACCTGGAACGCTCCTGGCAAGTCAATTGCCGCGCGCCGCTGTTGCTGACCCAGGCCTTTCACCGGCAAGCCCGGCAGCGCGGCCAGCAGGGCGTGGTGATCAATGTGGTGGACCAGAAAGTGAAGGCGAATTTCCATCCGGAGGATTTCAGCTATACGGTGGCCAAGGCAGCGCTCGGCAACCTGACCGCGATGCTGGCCATGTCGGCGGCGCCGGTGCTGCGCGTGAATGCGCTGTATCCTGGCCTGATGACGCCCAGCGGCGACCAGACCCAGGCCGATTTCGAATATTCCTCGGCTCGCTCGACGCCGCTAGGCTATATCGCGCCGACCACTGAAATCGCCGACGCCATCCTGTTGTTGACCAGGCAATCTTTCAACGGCGCGGAATTCGTCGTCGATGCCGGCCAGAACCTGGTGCGGGTGGATAAGGATGTGATCAACCTGTACCGGGCGCCATAGGGACGGATGTAAAACCTGGCGGATCTGTAAGGAAACGGCCTGCAGAACGACCAAGCTGTACATGACCAGCCAGGAGACGCAAGTGTCTATTTTTATCAAGCTTATCCAAACCTTTGCCCTGGGCGCGCTTGCGTTCGGACTTTCCGCCAGCGCCCACGCCGTCGAATACACAGCACAGAGCCCGGCCAGCCGGGTTGCGCTGGTCGAGCTGTACTCCAGCGAAGGCTGCAGCAGCTGCCCGCCAGCCGACCAGTGGCTGTCCAGGCTGGGCGCCCAGGCCAAGCCGGAACAGGTAGTGCCGCTGGCCTTGCATGTCGACTACTGGGACAACCTCGGCTGGAAGGACCGCTTCGGCGATCATCGTTTCACCGCGCGCCAGCAGGAACTGGCGGGCTATGCCAAAACCACGCTGGTGTATACCCCTGAAATCTTTGCCGGCGGCCGCGAGCTGCGGCGCTGGAGTTCCGGCAGCGCGTTCGACGCCGCCATTGCCAAGATCACGGCGCAGCCATCGCCGGCCGATATCGCGATCAAGCTGTCCGGCACCGCGCCGCGCAATTTCGATCTGGCGGCCAGCATCAAGCTGCGCCAGGATTCCAAGGATAGCCACGACGCTTATGTCGCGGTGTATGAAAACAAACTGGTGTCGAACGTCGCCGCCGGCGAGAACGGCGGCGTCACCCTGCATCATGACTATGTGGTGCGGCGCTGGCTGGGGCCGTTCGCGCTGAAGAACGGCATGGTGCAGATCCATGAAAAGCTCGCACTCGACAGCATCGCCGCCGACCTGCGCGTCGACCGCTTCGGCATCGTTGCTTTCGTCCAGAATACGAGCAGCGGCGAAGTGCTGCAAGTGGCCAGGCTGGCGGTTGATCACTGATCATCCAGCCTTGCTGCATTACGCATATTGAGAACGTCATAAAGTGTGACGAAACTGTAACCCGGTTTTCGTTGCGCTTAACGTCTGCAGCTAACTGGGGTCAGAGTGAATTTTATGCGTGCTTTTTGCAGAACTACACCCTGACCCCACTTAGCGGCACTACGGAGCGCATGCCTCGTTGTTTGAAAAAAAACCAAATAATGCGCTCTGTCTTTCTCCGAATCCGTCATGCGGGGTCAGAGTAATTTACGACGATACAGCCGTCGTAAAAAAACTCTGACCCCGCATGACCCTGTTCATTTAATCCTTGCGCAACAGAGCCTCCACCGCCAGGCCGATCTCCAGGATCTTCCTGTCCTGGCCGGCAACACCCGCCAGCATCAGCCCGACCGGCGCTGCGCCGGAGGCATGGCAAGGCAGCGACAAGGCGCAGCCGTCCAGGAAATTGATCAGCGCCGGATTGCGCAGGATCATGCCGTTGGCAGCGAAGTAGGCTTCATCGCTACCTTCCAGCACCGAGATTTGCGGCGCGACGATCGGCACGGTCGGCATCAGCATGGCGTCGTAGCCGGCGATGCGTTGTTCAACTGCCGCGATCCATTGCTTGCGCGCGGCGAACAGGTCGAGCAGGTCGGCGGCGCTGATTTCCTTGCCGCGCTGTATGCGTGAAATCACGCGCGGGTCGTAGCTGGCGGCGCGTTCGGCGATCAGCTTGCGGTGCCAGGCGAAGGCTTCCGCCGCGGTGAAGCCGCCTTTGGCGTTGATGGCCGTAGCGGTCGCAAATTCTGGAATCTCGACATCATCGATCATGGCTCCGGCCGCTTGCAGCCGAGCGCGTGCGCGGGCGAACGCCGCCGCCACCTGCGGATCGACGCCATCCAGCACCAGCGTGCTCGGCGCCGCCAGGCGCAAGCCGCGCAAAGAAAAGGGTGTCAATGTCGGTACAGGTTCGCCGGCCAGGATCGCGTCGAGCATTGCGCAGCAGCTGACGCTGGCGGCGATCGGGCCCAGCGAATCCAGCTGCGTTGACAGCGGCAGCACGCCTTCCAGCGGAACGCGGCGTGCGGTCGGCTTGAAGCCGGTCAGGCCGCACAGCGCCGCCGGGATGCGCACCGAGCCGCCGGTATCGGAACCGATGGCGGCAACCGCCATGCCGTCGCTCACCGAGACCGCGGCCCCGGAGGAGGAGCCGCCGGGAATCCTCGCATTGGCGCGGTCCCAGGGATTGCGCGGCGTGCCGTAGTGCGGATTGATGCCAAGCCCGGAGTAGGCAAATTCCGTCATGTTGGTGCGGCCGACGATCACCGCGCCTGCCGCCAGCAGACGCTGCACCGCCAGCGCGTTGACGCTGGCCGGCGCGGCATCGTTCAGCGCCACCGAGCCGGCGCGGGTCACGCTGCCGGCGACGTCCAGCAAATCCTTGACCGAAATCGGCAAGCCCTCAATCGGCGAACGCGCCTGGCCGCTGGCGCGCAACAGATCGGAAGCTTGCGCCGCCGCTCTGGCCGGAGCGGCATACAATTCCGTGAACACGCGGCGGCCTTCGCCGGCCGGATCCAGCGCGCGCGTCAGCGCTGCTTCGGTGAGCGCGATCGAGCTGGTGCGGTTCTGGCGCAAGGCTTCGGATAAGCTATGCAGAGTAGGGAGCGTGTCAGTCATACATTCTCGCAAGTGAAGTAAAGGCAGTGCTGGATTCAGGCGACTTCCGGCAGCACTTCAACCGTGTAATGGTGGCGCAGCGTGCGTTGCCGGCGCGGATCGAACAATTCCATTGTAAAGGAATGCGAGGGCCGGATGCCGCCGATCGCCGCCACGGTGCCGCAGGTCATGCCGCTGCCTTCTGCCAGGATGGCTGCGCCGCTGGTATAGCCGGCGATCAGGTCCTGCGGCGTGCGCAGCGAGGCCAGCGCGCCTTTCTGGTACAGCAGCCGCTCACCGTTTTCTTCAATATAGGAACGGATCACCAGTTCATCCCAGTAGTCGGCCACTTCGGCCAGGCGCCAGGCGCTGCTGGCCACCGGCTTGACGCAAGCCTGTTTCGACAGCGCCACGCTATGCGCTTCGAGTTTGCGGTCGGTATGGTCGGAGGCGATGCTGACATACAGTTCGCCGTTGGCGGCGAAGACAAAGGTTTCCACCTCGCCGGACGAATCCGGGCCGACGACCTGCACCTGCGACGCCTGCGTCAGCTGATTGCTGGCGATACGGTAATACAGCGGCACGGCGCTCGGGCGCGAGATGCCGAGTGCGGCCAGTTCTTCAATATGGTGCTCGATAGCGGCGTGATCGCGCCCGGCCCAGCCGGCGACGATCAGGGTATGGATATCGGTATCGAGTTGGCGCGAGCCTTGTTCGGTGTCTACTTGAAAAGAGATGTGCATGATGATTCCAGCTTTAAAAAATAAGGAGTGACGGCTCTTGCCTGTCGATGAAAAAGGACAGCAGGATCAGCGGACTTTCTTGATGAACAGCAGCACCAGTACGGTCGCCGTGAATTCCAGCCCGGCGACAAAGTACAGGCCGGCCGACAGGCTGCCGGTGCTGGTCTTCAGCGAGCCGATCATGTAAGGCGCGGCAAAGCCGGCCAGGTTGCCGATCGAATTGATCAGCGCGATGCCGCCGGCGGCCGCGGTGCCGGTCAGGAACGCCGCCGGGATCGACCAGAACACTGGGAACGCCGCCAGGATGCCGACCGCCGCCAGCGTCAGGGCGCATAGCGCCAGCACCGCGTTGCCGAGGAAGAAGCCGGTCAGTATCAGGCCGATGCTGGCCACCAGCGTGGCAATGGCGCAATGCAGGCGCCGTTCGCCGCTTCGGTCGGAGTGGATGCCGTTCCACACCATGGCGATGGTGCCGGCCAGGAAAGGAATCGCCGAGACCAGGCCGATCTGCAGGTTGCCGACCACGCCGATTTCCTTGATGATGGACGGCGACCAGAAGGCGATCGTGGCATTGCCGCTGACCACGCAAAAATACACGGCGGCGCAGATCCAGACCCGCGAATTGAGAAAGGCGTCGCGCAGCGAAGCATGTTTGCCGCTATGATTTTCCGCCGCCAGCGCCTTGGTCACCGCCATTTGTTCGGCGGCTTGCAGCCATTTGGCGTTGTGCGGCTTTTCCGGCAGATAGATCAGCACCAGGATGCCGGCGATCACCGAGGGAATCCCTTCCAGCAGGAACAGCCACTGCCAGTTGGCGAAATGGCCGACGCCATTCATGCGGCTCATGATGAAGCCCGCAATCGGGCCGCCGACCACGCCGGCGATGGCGAATGAGGTCATGAACAAGCCGTTGATGCGGGCGCGCCGCTCGGCCGGGAACCAGTAAGTCAGGTACAGCACCACGCCGGGAAAGAAACCGGCCTCGAACACGCCCAGGAAAAAGCGGATGATGTAAAACATGGTCGGCGTCTGCACGTACACCATCGCCATTGAAGTCAGGCCCCAGAGGATGGTGATGCGTGCCAGGGTTTTGCGGGCGCCGATTTTTTCCAGCAACAGGTTGCTTGGCACCTCAAACAGGAAATAGCCGACGAAGAAAATGCCGGCGCCAAGCCCGTAGACCGCCTCGCTGAACTGCAAGTCCTGCAGCATCTGCAGCTTGGCGAAGCCGACGTTGACGCGGTCTACCCAGGCCAGCACGAACAGGAACACCAGGAAAGGAATCAGGCGCCAGGCGATTTTCCGGTAAGTGCTTTCCAGCAAGTCTGGCGCTGCGTTGATATTGTTGCTCATGTGATGTCACCCGATAAATGGTTCTGCTGCGCCGCGGGGGCGCAGGATGAAGCGGCGTTTCTGTGACGGCCGTCACCGGCGGCTGCGAGTGCTGCCGGATGAATCGAGTATGCGTAAGGGGCTGGCGGCTGTCCAACAAGAAATTGTCAGCGCGATTGATTGGAAAATCTTATGAGCAAAAGTGGGGCGCCTGCGCACCATTAGCGTCGGCAGAGGCTGGCAGTCTTATATAGCGGGAAACGGCAGTTCCAGCGGTTCCGACGGCAGCCTGGCAATCTCCGGTCCCCAATTCAGTGCGAATTCGGAAGCGGTTTCCTGGGCAATGCTGGCGATAGTCTCAGTCAAGGCATTCTCCGGATCGTTGCGGAACGAAGCCATCAGCAGCAGCGCCGGGAAATCGGCGTCGACCCGCAGCTGCTGCAGGCTGCCGTCGTTCAGTTCGCGCTGGATGATGGCAGGCGGCACCACCGCCACGCCGAAACCGTCGCTGACCAGGCGGATCATGGTGGCCACGGAAGTAATGCAATTGATATGCAGGGACCCGCGCTCGCTGTCGGAAAACAATTGCTCCAGCACGGTGTGCGGCCCGGAATTGCGGGCGAAGCTGACCAGCGGGAAGGCTGCCAGGTCGGACAGGCTCAAGGTTTCGTTGCCGATCTCGAGCTTGGCGCTGCCGACCCAGCGCATCGGGAATTCGCACAGCTTGAGATTGCGGATGTTGGGGGCGATCACTGCATCGGCCTGCAGCACCAGGTCGAGGTCGCCCTTGCTGAACTGCTCGCGCAGGTGGATGGTGGTGTCGCTGGCGATTTCGATTTCCAGCTGTGGAAACAGCTTGTGGATGCGGCCGATCAGGTCCGGGAACCAGCTATGCACGATAGATTCGATCACGCCTATGCGCAGCACGCCGGAATAGTGATCCTTGGCCGACATCTCATCCTTCATTTCACGCATCAGCTTGACGATGCGCTCGGCGTACACCAGCGCCTTGCTGCCGTCGGTGGTCAGGGCCACTTCGCGGGCGCCGCGGTCAAACAGGCGCACGCCGAAATCCTGCTCCAGCGTGGCGATGCGGCTCGATACCGCGGCCTGCGTGGTGTGCAGCTTTTCCGCCGTCAGCCGGAAATTCTTGAGCTTGGCCAGCCAGACGAAAGTTTCGAGGAAGCGGATGTTCATCGGTGCTGTCAGGAATCCGTGATGGGTCGTACCTTAGTGTAGCGCATTGCCTGCGGCATCAGATACGCAGGTTCATTCCTCATCCAGCGGCAGCTTGCCGTCGTCGGTCAGGCTGATGAAGCGCCGCAGCAGGGTGCGCAAGGCGATGGTGTCGACCGTACCCAGACTGTTCAGCAGTTCCCGTTCGGTCTGCTTGCCGCTGTCGCCGATCTCCTGCGCCAGGGCGCGGCCGATGGCGGTCAGGTAGAACAGGCCGCGGTCGTTGCGTTCGCCTTGGTCCACCACGACTTGCAGCAAGCCGCGCGCGGTCATGTCGTCCAGTACATTGATCAGCGGCGTGTGGCCGGCATACACGAACAGGCGGTTCAGCTCGGCCAGGCTGCGGCCATCGCGCGCCGCCAGCGTGTTCAGCACGAAGAACTCGGCATCGTTCAAGCCCTTGGCGGCGCCGAATTCGCGCAGCTTGCCGTACAGATGGAAATACGCGCTGCCGAGCAGGTGGCTCATCGAGCTTTCATCGAAACTGCTGGAGGCAGCGGTGGCCTTGATCAGGGCTTCCGCTTCGTCGGCCAGTTCCTTGCGGGTGGCAATGGCGTAATTACCGCGCTGGTAGACCAGCGGGGCGATATCGGAATGCTCGAAATGCATCACTTCGCCGACCATGATGATATGGTCGCCGCCGTCATAGCGGTAGGCGGTCTTGCATTGCATGCGGGTGGTGCAGCCGGCCAGCAAGGGCGCGCCGCCCATGCCGGGTTCGACTTGCAGGCCGGCGAACTTGTCGTGCGCGCGCTTGCTGAAATGAGTGGCCAGCTGGTCCTGGTCGTGCGACAGGATATGCACCGCCCAGTGCTCGGCGGCTTCAAACGCCGCCAGGCTGTTGGACGATTTGGCCAGGCTCCACAGCACCAGCGGCGGATCCAGCGAGACCGAGTTGAAACTGTTGGCGGTGACGCCAACCAGCTTGCCGTCGGCCTGGCAGGCGGTAATGATGGTGACGCCGGTGGTGAAGGTTCCCAGGGCGTTGCGGAATTCACGTTGATCGAACGGGGTGGACGGCTGGTGTGCGGTGGACATCTAGATTGCTTTCTAACAAATACTTTTTTGCATCATGTTATCAGGCTCTGAGGCGGAACGAGAAATGTTTATGTTTAGCCTTATAGGAGAGCAAGAAGGTCCATGCTACGATATCAATCTATCAATCCCCCCAAGTGCTGAGGCGTCTGATATACGCCTGATAATTTTCCGAGGACCGCCCGATGTGGATAGACACGCACTGCCATCTGGATGCCGCTGAATTCGGCGGTACGCAGACGCAGGTCGCCGCTGCCGCCGCCGAGCAGCAGGTCAGGTGGATCGTGATCCCTGCCGTGGAACGCGCAAACTTCGCGACGGTGGCGGCGCTGGCGGCGCAACTGCCCAACTGCAGCTATGCGCTCGGCATCCATCCCCTGTATGTAGAACATGCCGACGACAGCGATTTGCTGGCCCTGCGCGCCGCCATCGGCAGCGCCATGGCCGACCCGCGCTTCGTCGCCATCGGCGAAATCGGCCTGGATTTCTTTGTGCCCGGAATGGACCACGGGCCATTGCGCGACAGGCAAGAGCATTTCTATGTCGAGCAGCTCAAGCTGGCGCGCGAGTTCGGCCTGCCGGTGCTGCTGCACGTACGGCGCTCGCAAGACATCCTGCTCAAGCATCTACGCCGGATCAAGGTCAGCGGTGGCATCGCGCACGCTTTCAACGGCAGTTTCCAGCAGGCCGAAGCCTTCATCGGCCTCGGTTTCCGGCTTGGCTTTGGCGGCGCCATGACTTTTACCAGGGCCTTGCAGATCCGCCGGCTGGCGGCGGATCTGCCGCTGGACGCTCTGGTGCTGGAAACCGATGCCCCCGACATGTCGCCGGCATGGCTGCATCCGGCCATCAACCAGCCCCAGCAAATCCCCCGCATCGGCGCCGTGCTGGCCGAGCTGCGCGGCATGCCGCCGGCCGACCTGGCGCGCGCCACCGCCGCCAATGCCCGCGCTGCGTTACCGCGCCTGGCTGCCTTAGCCTGAACCAGGCACGAGCGCGCTCCGCATGCGTAGCGCAATCCTTGGCTTCGTGCTTGGTGTTGTGTTTTTGCAAAGCAGAGCTGCCTTGCCTGCGATCTGGCTGCTGGCTTGCCTGGCGCTGGCGTCGGTATTGCTGGTGTGCGCTGCTTATAAAATCCCTTGCTGGCAACTCAAGCTCGCTGCTCGCCTGCTGGCAGGTTTTATCTGCGGTTTCGTCTGGGCGGCCTTGTTTGCCCGCCACTATCTACAGCAGGAACTGGCGCCGGAATGGGAGGGGCGCGATGTCACGGTGATAGGCACAATCGACAGCCTGCCATCGTACTTGGATACCGGCGTACGCTTCAATTTTGCCGTCGAGAAGGTCGTGCAGCAGGGCGGCGAAGCGCCGCTCATTCCCTGCCGCCTGGCGTTGGCCTGGTACCGCAATGGCGACGAAGCGCAAGCGCCGCAGTCCCATCTCACGGCTGGAGCGCGCTGGCAGTTGACGGTGCGCCTGAAGCAGCCGCACGGCAGCGCCAACCCGCACGGGTTCGACTACGAAGCTTGGTTGTTGGAACGTAATTTGCGCGCTACCGGCTACGTCCGTGCAGATCAAGGAGCAAATTCGGCAAACCGGCAATTGCAGCCCTTCGTTTTCACTCCCGGCAATCTGGTGCAGCTGATGCGCGGCCGTTTGCGCGAGCGCATCCTGGACGCCTTGCCTGAACATCGCTACGCCGGCGTGCTGGTGGCGCTGGCGATCGGCGACCAGCGCGCCATCGACCAGTCCGACTGGGAGATCTTCAACCGCACCGGCATCAGCCATCTGGTCGCCATCTCGGGCTTGCATATCACCATGATTGCCGGCCTGTTCGCTGCCGTCATGACGGCATTGTGGCGCCGCTCTTTCTTCGCGAACGCCGCCTTGCCCCTGTTGCTGCCGACGCCCAAAGTCGCTGCCCTGAGCGGCGCCCTGGCCGCCCTGGGCTATGTGCTGCTGGCCGGATTCGGCATCCCGGCGCAGCGCACCCTGTACATGCTGCTGGTGGTGGCGCTGGCCTTGTGGAGCGGCCGCATCGCCAGCGTCTCGCATGTGCTGAGCATCGCGCTCGCCGTGGTTTTGGTGATCGATCCCTGGGCCGTGCTATGGCCCGGATTCTGGCTGTCGTTCTGCGCCGTCGGCGTGATCCTGTACACCAGCGTCGGCCGCCGCACTGCTGCCGGCGATGGCGGTGACTCGCGCCTCGCGGCCGGCTGGCGCAGCCTGCGCACGGCCGGCGCCACGCAATACGCCGTCACCATCGGCCTGCTGCCGCTGACGGTGCTGCTGTTCGGCCGTGTCTCGCTGATCTCGCCGCTGGCCAATGCCGTGGCGATTCCCTTGGTTGGCCTGGTTGTCACGCCGATGACGCTGGCCGCCAGCGCGCTGCCGGCGCCGCTATCGACGTGGTTGTGGCGTGCTGCACATGCATTGGTAGAACAGCTGGCGATCCTGCTCGGCTGGCTCAGCGCCTTGCCGTTCGCGGTATGGCAGACACCGGCGCCGCAGGCGTGGACAGCGGCGCTGGCGCTCTTTTCCACGGCATGGCTGCTGGCGCCGCGCGGCTGGCCGCTGCGCTGGCTGGCGCTGGCCGGCTGGCTGCCGCTGCTGCTGGACGAAGGCAGCCGTCCGCCCGCCGGTGAAATGTGGGTGACCGCGCTCGACGTCGGCCAGGGCATGGCGGTGCTGGTGGAAACCGCCGGCCAGCGTCTGCTGTACGACAGCGGCCCTTATTACTCGCCGGGTTCCGACGCCGGCAACCGCATCATCGTTCCCTACCTGAAAGCGCGCGGCATCACGGCATTGGATGCGCTGGTGATATCGCACGTCCACAATGACCACTCCGGCGGCGCCCTGTCGGTCATGGATGCCGTCAAGGTCGGCGCCGTGTACTCATCGCTGCCGCCGCAGCATCTGATAGTCCGGGGCGCAACCGTTCATCAACGCTGTCAGGCAGGGCAGGCATGGCAGTGGGGAGAAGTGAAGTTTGAAATGCTGTATCCGGAGATGGAACAATACCAGGCATCGGCCGCGCAGCAAACAGACAAGCCGCACATGGTCAGTTGCACGCTCAAGGTCAGCCTCGGCCAGAATGCCATTTTGCTGCCCGGCGATATCGAAGCTGCGCAGGAGCAGCAGCTGCTTGCCCGCCATGGCGGAGATTTGAAATCCACCGTGCTGCTGGCGCCGCATCATGGCAGCGGGACTTCATCCTCGGCGGCATTCCTGGCGCAGGTAGATCCGAAGATAGTGTTGTTCCAGGTTGGCTACCGCAACCGGTTCCATCATCCCAAGCAGCAGGTGGTAGCGCGTTATGAGGAGCGCGGGGTAGAGCGGTTCCGGAACGACGAGGGAGGAGCGATCTTGCTGAAATTTGGCGATAGCGTGGCGATTGATACCTACCGGAATCAGCATCGCCGTTATTGGTATGGACGTTGAATTGTCGGCATTCCGGCGCGCTACCTTGCCTGGCTAGCGGCTCCGCGTCGCCAGTCCCACGGACTGGACGGGATGGATGCGTTTAGCGTCTTCTGAGTAGCAGCTCTAATATTCCCTTTGTCGCATCGCAACTTTCGGTTTTAAATAAGACCCCATCAAAACAGGTTTGTTGTCTTATCTATGACTGATCCGATTCGCCCGATTTTGCATTTTATTCACGGCAACAGTTTCCCTGCAGGCACTTATCGACAGTTCTTACAGTTCCTGGAGCGCGACTACGACGTCCGCTCGCTCGACGTTCATGCCCATAATCCCAAGTATCCCGTTACCGACGGCTGGCCGGCGCTGGTGCAGGAACTGATCGACGAACTGGCGGCGCGCTACAGCCAGCCGGTGATCCTGCTCGGCCATTCGATGGGCGGCGGGCTGGCCTTGCTGGCGGCGCAGCGGCGGCCCGACCTGGTCAGCTGCGTGGTGATGCTGGATACCCCGGTGGTGGTCGGCTGGCGTGCTACCTTGCTGCGCGGCGCCAAGGCGCTGGGTCTGAATAACCATGTGCCGCCGGCCAAGTTTTCCGCCAAGCGGCGCAATCTGTGGCCTAGCGCCGAAGCGGCCTACCAGCATTTCGCCGGCAAGCAGGTGTTTGCCAGCTGGGCGCCGGAAGTCCTGCGCGACTATATTACCTACGGGCTGGAAGAGGATCAGGGCAATATGGTGCTGCGCTTCCGGCGCGACATCGAAACCGCGGTCTACCGCACCTTGCCGCACAATATGGCTAGCGTGCTGAAGCGGGGGTTTCCGGTGCCGATCGGTTTTGTCGGCGGCATCGATTCGGTCGAGTGCCGCCAGGCCGGGCTGGATGCCACCAAACGCCTGGTCGGCAAATATTTCAAGCAGATCCCGGGCGGCCATCTGTTTCCGATGGAGTCGCCGGAACTTGCCGCCGCCACCACGCATCGGATGATCGAGTCACTGTTGAACCCCGGCGAAGCAAAGCTGCGGCAGCCGCGCAACCGGGCATCTAACGCATAAATGATGGTCAATTCGTGGTTCCAGGCCCGGCATGTTGTAGGATACAGGGCTATTTCCCTCGAATATTGTTATGTCATCAACAAATAGAACCAAGCAAGATACAAACAACACGCGCTCCGGCAACGGCAGGAAAAACGGCAAGGGCAGCGTAGCCCACGCATTGCTGCTGACGGTGGGCGGCCTGTTCCTGGCGGGCGCGGTGATCGGCGGGCTGCTGCTGACCTATGCGCTGGTGGTCATGACGCCGCAGTTGCCGGATCTGGGCGCGATCACGGATTACCAGCCTAAGGTGCCGCTGCGCATCTACACCGCCGACCATGTCTTGATCGGCGAGTTTGGCGAAGAACGGCGCAGCCTGGTCAAGCTGGACGATATTCCGGCCGACATGAAAAATGCGGTGCTGGCGATCGAAGATGCACGCTTCTACCAGCATGGCGGCATCGACGTCATTGGCATCTTGCGCGCCGGCCTGACCGACATCCTGCACGGCGGCGCTTCGCAGGGCGCCAGCACCATCACCATGCAGGTTGCGCGCAACGTCTTCCTGTCCAGCGAAAAAACTTATTCGCGCAAGATCTACGAAATCCTGCTGGCCTACAAGATCGAATCGGCGCTGAGCAAGGACCAGATCCTCGAGGTCTACATGAACCAGATCTACCTGGGCCAGCGTTCCTTCGGCTTCGCCGCGGCCGCGCGCACCTATTTCGGCAAAGACCTGAAAGACATCAGCCTGGCGCAGGCAGCGATGCTGGCCGGCTTGCCGAAAGCGCCTTCGGCCTACAATCCGGTGGTCAATCCCAAGCGCGCCCACGTGCGCCAGCAATACATCCTGAAGCGCATGCTGGACCTCAAGTTCATCACCCAGGAACAGTATGACCAGGCAGTGGCGGAAGACATCCAGGTCAAGACCAAGGGCAACAACTACAACGTGCATGCGGAATACGCCATCGAAATGGTGCGCCAGATGCTGTTCGCGCAGTACAAGGAAGATACTTATACGCGCGGCCTGACGGTCATCACCACGCTCAATTCGGCAGACCAGGACGCCGCCTACGACGCCGTACGCAAGGGCGTCATGGACTATGACCGCCGCCACGGCTACCGCGGTCCGGAAGCGACCATCGAGTTGCCGGCCGAAGGCGATGCGCGCGACCAGGCGATTGAAGACGCCTTGCAGGACAAGCCGGACAATGACGATATCCTGCCGGCGGTGGTGCTGAGCGCGGATCCCAAGCAGGTGCAGGTGATGCTGCGCAACGACAATACCGTCACCATCAGCGGCGAAGGATTGCGGCTGGCCGCTGCGGCCTTGAGCGCCAAGGCTGGCAAGGGCTTGAAGATCCAGAAGGGTTCGGTGATCCGCGTCATCAATACCGCCAAGGGCTGGCAGATCACCCAGCTGCCGCAAGTGGAAGCGACCATGGTGTCGCTGACGCCGCAGGACGGCGCGATCCGTTCGCTGGTGGGCGGTTTCGACTTCAACCAGAACAAGTTCAACCACGTCACGCAAGCGTGGCGCCAGCCGGGTTCGACGTTCAAGCCGTTCATCTATTCGGCGGCGCTGGAAAAAGGTTTCGGCCCGGCGTCCATCATCAACGATGCGCCGGTGTCGTTCCCGGGCGGTCCCGGCCAGGATGCCTGGGAACCGAAGGACGACGATCAGCCTGACGGTCCGATGCCCTTGCGCACCGGCTTGCAGCGCTCGAAGAACCTGGTCTCGATCCGCCTGCTGGATGCGATCGGCGTCAAGTATGCGCAAGAATTCGTCACCAGCCATTTCGGCTTCGATATCGACAAGACGCCACCTTACCTGCCGCTGGCGCTGGGCGCCGGCCAGGTGACCCCGCTGCAGCTGGTGGGCGCTTATGCGGTGCTGGCCAACGGCGGCTATCGCGTCAATCCTTACCTGATCTCGCAAGTGACGGATTCGCGCGGCAACGTGCTGTCCAAGGTCGAGCCGCAGGTCGCCGGCCAGAACGCGACGCGGGTGCTGGATCCGCGCAACAGCTTCATCATGACCAGCCTGCTGCAATCGGTGGCGCAGCGCGGCACCGGCGCCGGCACCAACGTGCTGCACCGGACCGACCTGGCCGGCAAGACCGGCACCACCAACGATGCTTTCGACGGCTGGTTTGCGGGTTACCAGAATAGCCTGGTGGCGGTTGCGTGGATGGGTTACGACCAGCCGAAGAGCCTGGGCAGCCGCGAGTTCGGCGCCCAGCTGGCCTTGCCGATCTGGACCGAGTACATGGGCCGTGCCTTGCGCGGCGTGCCGCAAACGCAGATGCCTATGCCTGCCGGGATCAGCACCATCAACGGCGAGTTCTACTTCGATAATTTCACGCCGGGCAATGGCTTCATCGCTTCGCTGGGATTAGGCGCCGGTGCGCCGGCGCCGCTGGAAATCGGCCCGGATGGCGTGCCGTTGCCGCCGCCAGCGCCGCCGGCGCCCGGCGCGGCGCCGACCACGCCGCAAGAGGATGAGAAACAGAATATCCTGAAGCTGTTCAGCGGTCACTGACGCTGCGCTGACAGGCGCCAGCAAAGCCGGCGATGCCCACAAAGGGTATCGCCGGCTTTTTTTTGAATGTCAAATAGATTGCCGCTTATTTTTGGTTTTGTCTCGCTTTTGTTTCGACATGCAAGTGGTTTTTTTAAGGAAAGAACAATACACTGCGTGACAGCCGCGCTTGCATAGACCATTCATTCATCGACCGCATGGAGAAAACTGTAATGCCTTTTAGACGCTTGCAAGGAATCCGCCGCTTTCCCGCTTTGTTCATGCTGTGCCTCATGTGCGGCGCGGCTGGCGCCCAGGCCGCGGCCAGCCTGCCCAGCGTTGAAAGTTTCTTTGCCTATCCGACCCTGGTCAACGCCCAGCTGTCTCCGGATGGCCGCTACGTGGCGATGCTGGTGCCGGCCAAGGATGGCTATGTGCGGCTGGGCGTGATGGATGTCGCCACGCGCGTGCCGAAAGTGATCGCCAGTTTCGATGCTGCCGATATCAGCCAGTTTCACTGGGTCAACAGCGACAGGCTGGTGTTCGATGCCGGCGACCGGACCATCGGCCTCGGCGAGCAGACCCAGGCCGGCGGTTTATATGCAATCAATCGGGACGGCACCGATTTCCGCCAATTGGTCTTGCGCGATCTCCAGCAGCAAAGCGGCAGCGTGCGCAGCGTCTTGCCGTGGTATACCTTTTTCTATTCGACGATCCGGAATTCAGACGATATCTACGTCGGCCAGGTTGATCCGGGCGGCACCGGCAAGATCAAGCCGATCCACCTGCTGCGCCTGAATACCCGGACCGGCCGTTCCGCGATAGTAGACCGTCCCGGCCTGACCATCCGCTGGCTGATGGACTGGCAAGGCGAGCCGCGGGTCGCCACCACGCAGGATGGCGACATGGAGTCGGTCTTCTATCTTGATCCCGAGCAGAAAAGCTGGCGCAAGCTGATCGAATTCAATACCTTTACCGGTCATGGCTTCGTTCCTTATTTCCTGGGGCCGGACGGCAGCCTGTACGTAAGTTCGCGCCAGGGTACGGATAAAACCTCGCTGTACCGCTACGACCTGGCGAAAAACAGCGTGGAGCCGCAGCCGCTGGTCTCGCTCCAGGGCTACGATTTTTCCGGCGCTATCGTCAGCAACGACAAGAAATTCCTGGGTGTGCGTTTCGAGACCGACGCCGAAGACACCAAGTGGTTTGATCCGGAGATGCAAGCGATGCAGCAGGCGGTCAATGATTTGCTGCCGTCCACGGTGAACCGGATCAGCGTTGCCGGCCATGCGCAGACGCCCTATGTGCTGGTCAGGTCGTATTCCGATATCCAGCCGGTCGCCTATTTTCTGTATGACAGCAAGGAGAAAAAGCTGACCGCGCTCGGCAACTCGATGCCGCAGATTAATCCGCAGCAGATGTCGGGCAAGGACATGGTCCACTATAAAGCGCGCGACGGCCTGGAAATCCCGGCTTACCTGACCATGCCGAACGGCGCCGGCAAGAAAAACCTGCCGATGGTGGTGCTGGTGCATGGCGGCCCTTATGTGCGCGATGGCGCGTGGAACTGGAATCGTGAAGTGCAGTTCCTGGCCTCGCGCGGCTATGTGGTGCTGGAACCGGAATTCCGCGGCAGCACGGGTTTCGGCTGGAAACACTTCCGGGCGGGCTGGAAGCAATGGGGCCTGGCCATGCAGGATGACGTTGCCGACGGTGCCAGGTGGGCGATTGCGCAAGGCATCGCCGATCCCAAGCGGATCTGCATTGGCGGTGCCAGCTATGGCGGCTACGCCACGCTGATGGGCTTGATCAGGGATCCGGATCTGTATCGCTGCGGCTTCGAGTGGGTCGGCGTGACCGACATCAACCTCATGTACAACGTCAGCTGGAGCGATATCTCCAGCGAGTACCTGAAGTACGGCATGCCGGTGCTGGTGGGCGACCAGCAAAAGGATGCCGCGCAGTTGCAAGCCACTTCGCCGCTGGAAAACGCCGCGCGCATCAAGCAGCCCTTGCTGCTGGCTTACGGCGGTGCCGACAAGCGGGTGCCGATCATCCACGGCAGCAAATTCCGCGATGCCGTCAAGGCCACCAATCCGGACGTTGAATGGATCGAATATCCGGAAGAGGGCCATGGCTGGCATCTGCAGAAGAACAATGTCGATTTCTGGAGCCGCGTCGAGAAATTCCTCGGCCGGGAAATCGGCAAGCCTTCATCGGCCTCTGGCGACTAGCTGGCCCAGGTCCGCTGCAAGATCGTCTTCTGCAGATGCGGCGCCGCCAGGGTGCCGTAGACGCGGCCGCCCATGGCTTCGCCGCGGCTGGCGATGAAGGCCTCGGCGACCACGGCCGGCGCATGCTGCAGCATCAATGCGCCTTGCACCGTCAGCACCAGGCGCTGGACGAAACGCCGCCCCAGCATTTCGCGCTGTTCCGGCGGCGTCGCCAGGTCTTTCATCAGATCGTCCAGCATGCTGGCCAGGCCAGGGTGCTGGCTGGCGCTCTCACCCAGCTGCGCCAGCAGCAGGCCGAAGCCGGCCGGCTCGCGTTCGATGGCGCGCAGCACGTCCAGGCACATCACATTGCCTGAGCCTTCCCAGATCGAATTGACCGGCGCCTCGCGGTAGAAGCGCGCCATCGGTCCGGTTTCCACATAGCCGTTGCCGCCCCAGATTTCCATGCATTCGCCGGTGAATTCCAATGCTCGCTTGCAGATCCAGAATTTGGCGGCGGGCGTGACGATGCGGCGCCAGGCGCGCTGCAGGGGATCGTCGGGATGCTCGAAGGCGCTGGCCAGCTGCAGCATCAGCAGGGTCGCTGCCTCGCTCTCCAGCGCCAGGTCGGACAAGACGTTCTGCATCAGCGGCTGTTCCGCCAGTGCGCGGCCGAAGGCGCTCCTGTTGCGCGCGTGGTGCAGCGCCTGCACCAGCGCCTGGCGCATCAGGCCGGCGGCGCCGATCACACAGTCCAGCCTGGTGTGGTTGGCCATTTCGATGATGGTCGGGATGCCGCGCCCTTCATCGCCGACCATGATGCCGAAGGCCTCGCGGAATTCGACTTCGCTGCTGGAGTTGGAGCGGTTGCCAAGCTTGTCCTTGAGACGCTGGATCTGCACCGGATTCTTGCTGCCGTCGGGCCGCCAGCGCGGCACGAAAAAACAGCTCAGGCCCATCTCGGTGCGCGCCAGCACCATGTGGGCATCGCACATCGGCGCCGAAAAAAACCATTTATGGCCGGTCAGCAGGTAGCCGGCGCCGCGTCCGCTGCCGCCTGCCAGCGGCAGCGCTGCTGTGGTGTTGCTGCGCACGTCGGAGCCGCCTTGCTTTTCTGTCATGCCCATGCCGATCAGGATCGAGTGCTTATGCTCCAGGGCGAGGTCGCGGCTGTCATGTTCGCATGACAACAGTTTTGCCTGCAGCGCGGCATACAGCGCCGGTTCCTGCTGCAGCACCGGGATCGAAGCAAAGGTCATGGTGGTGGGGCAGAGCGAGCCGGCTTCAAGCTGGGCATGGAGGAAATAGCCGGCCGCGCGCGCTACGTGGCTGCCGCTTTGCGGCTTGATCCAGGGCAGGGCGTGCAGGCCCTCGCGCCGCAGCATGCCCAGCAAGGCATGCCAGGCCGGATGGAATTCGACCGCGTCGATGCGGTTGCCGAGGCGGTCGAAGGTGTTCAGTTCGGGCTGGTGGCGGTTGGCCAGCTCGGCCAACTGCCAGCTTTCCTTGCTGCCGAGTTCGGCGCCGTAGCGCGCCAGCGCATCGGCATGCCACTGGCCTTGCAGACGCTGGACGCCGCTTTGCAGGATGGCGTCGTCGAGATAAAGATTGTTGCCATACAGTTCAGCAACCTGGTTCGTCACTTCGTGGGTTTGCCCTTGCATGCCTGGTCTCCTGATATGCTTCGGTATTGGGGGATATCTCTTGACTTTACCCTTTGCTGCGGCCTTCGGATAGCTGCTTTATTGCAATTGTTTAGAGCCCGCTTTCAGTCCCGCAGCCATTCCCCGGCCGACCGGTTTCTGGGTTGCCGGCCGCTGCCGTCAAGCCGCCGAGTTTAAAAAGCATGCTGGCTTCGTCTGTCAGGTAAAATGCCGGTTGTACTTCACAACATGCAGACCTTATTCGCCTCTATGTCCTACCAAGTCCTCGCCCGTAAATATCGCCCCAGAAGCTTCGATACGCTGGTCGGCCAGGAACACGTCGTAAGGGCCTTGACGCACGCCTTGGAGCAACAGCGTCTGCACCATGCCTATCTGTTCACCGGTACGCGCGGCGTCGGCAAGACGACCTTGTCGCGGATCCTGGCGAAATCGCTGAATTGCATCGGCGCCGACGGCAACGGCGGCATTACCGCAACGCCGTGCGGCGTGTGCGACGCCTGCGTGGCGATCGATGCCGGCCGTTTTGTCGATTATATCGAGATGGACGCCGCCTCCAACCGCGGCGTCGACGAAATGGCGCAATTGCTGGAACAGGCTGTGTATGCGCCGTCCAATGCCCGCTTCAAGGTCTACATGATCGACGAAGTCCACATGCTGACCAACCATGCCTTCAACTCGATGCTGAAGACGCTGGAAGAGCCGCCGGAACATGTCAAGTTCATCCTCGCCACCACCGATCCGCAGAAGATCCCGGTGACGGTGCTGTCGCGCTGCCTGCAGTTCAACCTGAAGCAGATGCCGCCCGGCCATATCATCAGCCACCTGGACAATATCCTCGGCCAGGAACAGATCGAATTCGAAACCCCGGCCTTGCGTTTGCTGGCGCAGGGCGCGCACGGCTCGATGCGCGACGCGCTGTCGCTGACCGACCAGGCGATCGCCTATGCCGCCGGCAAGGTGACGCTGGAAGCGGTACAGGGCATGTTAGGTGCGCTGGACCAGTCCTACCTGATCCGCGTGCTGGATGCGCTGGCGCAAAAAGACGGTCCCGGCCTGCTGGCGGTGGCCGACGACATGGCCAGCCGCAGCCTGTCCTACAGCGCCGCGCTGCAGGACCTGGGCACTTTGCTGCACCGGATCGCGCTGGCGCAAAGCGTGCCGGCAGCGCTGGCCGACGATTTGCCGGAACGCGAAGAAATCATCCGTCTGGCAGGCTTGTTCGATGCCGAAGAAGTGCAGCTGTTTTACCAGATTGCTGTCCACGGCCGCAACGAACTGGGCCTGGCGCCCGACGAATACGCCGGCTTTTCGATGACCTTGCTGCGCATGCTGGCTTTCCGCCCGCAAGCCGATGGCAGTACGGTGGCGCCGCCGGTTGCCAGCCGGCCGCGGCCGCAGGCTAGCGCCGCTCCGGCAGCTGCGGCTGCACGGCCAGCTGCTGCGGCGCAAGCCGCTGTTGCGAATGCCCCGGCTCCTGCCGCGGCGCGCTTGAGCAGCCCGCCGCAAACGCTGAGCACCAGTGCTCCGGTAGCCCGTCCCGATACCGCTGGCATGAGCCCTGCCAGGGCTGCACTGGAAGCAGCCCGTGCGGCAGCTTCCTCACGCAAGGGTGGCGCGGCACGTCCGGCGCCAGCGCAGCCGGTTGCCGCCGAGCCTGCGCCTGCGCCGGTAGCGGCCGCTGTTGCGTCGGTGGCTGCGCAGCCGCGGCCTGCGGCGCCAGTCTACGAGCCGCAAAATTCCTCGGTGCCGCCATGGGAAGAGGAAATCCCGCTGCCGATGGATTTGCCGGATACCGAGTTTTCCAGTTCGGCGGCTGAAAAAAAAACTGAATCGTATGCGCTAGCGCCGTCGCGCCCAGTTGCCAATGGCGCCGGCAGTGCGCGCCAGGCGCAGCGCCCCGAGCCCGTGGCGCCAGCGCCTGAAGTACCGGCCGAGCCCTTGCCGCCGCTGGTGCTGCAGCCCGACGCCAATCTCAACTGGGACGGCAACTGGCCTGTGCTGGCAGCCGGCCTGGCGGTGCGCGGCGTGGCCCACCAGCTGGCGCAGCAGAGCGAACTGATCAAGTGCGACAGCAGCGGTCCCGCCACGCTGATCCATCTGCGGATTCCGCTCGACACCTTGCGTTCCGCCGGCAGCGTTGATAAATTGGCGGCCGCGCTGACGGAACATTTCGGCCGCACGGTGAAAGTGGAAACCGAACTCGGCACCGTGCGCCATACCGCCAATGCGCAGGCGATGGCAGCGCAGGCCGAACGGCAGCGGCTGGCGGAACAGACCGCGCAGAACGATCCGTTCATCCAGAGCATGATGCGTGAATTCGGCGCATCGATCGTACCCGGATCGATCAAGCCGATAGGTGAGGCGAAGTAGGAGGGCCGATAGCGCCTGGCCTTTGCTTTGCAAATTTAATTTTTTAACAGGAGAAGCACCATGATGAAGGGCCAACTGGCAGGGCTGATGAAACAAGCCCAGGCAATGCAAGACAATATGAAAAAGATGCAAGACCAACTGGCCTTGATCGAAGTCGAAGGCGAATCGGGCGCTGGCCTGGTGAAAGTCGTGATGACTTGCAAGAACGCCGTCAAGCGTGTGGCGATCGATGCTTCGCTGCTGGCGGACGACAAAGACATGCTGGAAGACCTGGTGGCTGCCGCGTTCAACGATGCAGTGCGCAAGGCAGAAGCGTTGTCGGCTGAAAAGATGTCGGGCCTGACCGCCGGCATGCCAGCCGGTTTCAAACTGCCGTTCTGATCATCCCGTCATTGAGCGCTGCGTGAAAGTACCTTCCAGTCTTACCTTGCTCACCGAAGCCTTGCGTCATCTGCCTGGCGTCGGTCCGAAATCGGCGCAGCGCATGGCGTATCACCTGCTGCAGCATGACCGCGACGGCGCCGCTCTGCTGGGGCGGGCGCTGACGCAGGCGGTCGACCAGATCCGCCATTGCGCGCAGTGCAATACCTTTACCGAGAACGAGGTTTGCGAAACCTGTCTCGATCCTGAGCGCGATCCGACCTTGCTGTGCGTAGTCGAAACACCAACCGACCAGCTGATGATTGAGCAGACCCTGACTTTCAAGGGGCTGTACTTTGTGCTGATGGGGCGGCTGTCGCCATTGGATGGCATCGGCCCCAAGGACATCCAGCTGGAAAAACTGGTGGGCCGCGCTACCGACGGCATTGTCAAGGAAGTGGTGCTGGCGACCAATTTCACCAACGAAGGCGAAGCCACGGCGCACTACATCAGCGAAACCATGAAAGCGCGCGGCTTGCAGGTGAGCCGCCTGGCGCGCGGCGTGCCGGTCGGCGGCGAGCTGGAATATGTGGATGCGGGCACCATCGCCCGCGCCATGCTGGACCGGCGGGCGACTTAGCCGTCCGTTCCGTGAAGAACACGAAACCCACGAAAGAAGCGCAAATCAGCTCATGTCGATTTCTGCTTTCTTCGTGGGTTTTTCGTTTTTCGGAAAGATTTTTTTAGAGATGGCTAGACAGATCGTGCCGCTCAACTGAATTTCTGTTATTTTGCATAACTAGAGCGAAAGATATCGCCGCGCATGTAAGGCCCCGTTAGGGAGTGAGTTGAACATTTGTGCTGGCCGTACCTGGCGCGTTGCTGCGTTGCCCACCGCTTGCAGTGCTCGCACTGCGGCGCGTTGGGCGCCTTGCATCGCATCCAGCTACGGCCGCACAAATGTTCAACTTGCTCCCTAACGGGCCCTAACTCAAAATCCCGAAAAGAATCATGAGGAGACAACATGAAATTAAGCTGGAAGCAGTTCGCAATTGCTCTTTGTTTGTTCCTGGCCGGTTATCTGACATTCAACAGCAATCTGTTTGCGCAGACGCCGGAGAAGACCAAGGTATCCATCGCGGTCGGTGGTAAAAACCTGTTTTATTACCTGCCTTTGACGATCGCCGAGCAGCTCGGCTATTTCAAGGATGAGGGCCTGGATGTACAGATTTCCGATTTCGCCGGCGGCGCCAAGGCCTTGCAGGCCCTGATCGGCGGCAGCGCCGACGTGGTTTCCGGCGCCTTCGAGCACACCATCAGCATGCAGGCCAAGAACCAGCGCATCACTGCTTTCGTACTGCAGGGCCGGGCGCCGCAGATCGTCATGGGCGTCTCCAACAAGACCATGCCCAACTTCAAGAGCATCGCCGACCTCAAGGGCAAGAAAATAGGCGTCACGGCGCCGGGTTCGTCGACCAGCATGATGTCCAATTTCGTGCTGGCCAAAGGCGGCCTCAAGCCGACTGACGTTTCCTACATCGGCGTCGGCGCGTCGGCCGGCGCCTTGTCGGCGCTGCGCTCCGGCTCCATCGACGTGATCGTCAATCTCGATCCGCTGATCACCATGCTGCAGCAGGATAACGAGATCAGGATCATCTCCGACACCCGCACCCTGAAAGACACCAACGCCGTATTTGGCGGCCCGATGCCGGCGGCCACCTTGTACGCTTCCGCCGATTTCATCAAGAAATATCCGAACACCACGCAGGCCCTGACCAACGCCATGGTGCGCGCGCTCAAATGGCTGCAGAAGGCCACCCCGGCTGACGTCGCCAAGGTGGTGCCGGAAAGCTACCAGCTGGGCGACCGCGCCTTGTATCTCGACGCTTTCAACAAGATGCGGGAAGCGCTGTCGCCGGACGGCATGATCCCGGAGGAAGGCCCGAAGGTTGCATTGCATACGCTGGAAGCCTTCGATCCCGAACTGGCCGGCAAGAATATCGACCTGTCGCAGACTTACACCAATGAGTTTGTCAAGAAGGCTGACGCCAAGTACAAGTGATCGGCCGCCCGCCGCCTGTTCCGCCTGCGGGCGGCACAGCTGGAACAGGCGGCGGACTGTAGACGGCTTCCGTTGAAATCTTCTTCGGCTCAGGCCGTATCTCCCATGACTTCCGCATCGACTCCTGCTCTATTCCTGGACAATATCAGCTGCACCTTCGTCTCCAAGGACGATCGTTCGCAGCGCTATACCGCGGTGGCCGACACCAGCTTGTCGATTGCGCCGGGTGAATTCGTTTCTGTGGTGGGCCCGACAGGCTGCGGCAAGTCGACCCTGCTGAATGTCGGCGCCGGTTTGCTGCAGCCTTCCAGCGGCAGCGTCAAGGTATTCGGCGAGCCGCTGGCCGGCATCAATCGCCGTGCCGGCTACATGTTCCAGGCGGAAGCGCTGATGCCTTGGCGCAGTGCGCTGCAAAACGTCATCGCCGGCTTGCAATACCGCGAGACCGATGAAGCCAAGGCTCGCCAGCTCGGCGAAGAATGGCTGGCGCGGGTCGGCCTGCAAGGCTTTGGCGACCGTTACCCGCATCAATTATCCGGCGGCATGCGCAAGCGGGTGGCGCTGGCGCAGACCCTGATCCTGGATCCCGACATCATCCTGATGGATGAACCGTTTTCCGCGCTCGATATCCAGACCCGGCAGTTGATGGAAAACGAAGTGCTGGCGCTGTGGAGCGCCAAACGCAAGGCGGTGCTGTTCATCACTCACGACCTGGATGAAGCGATCGCCATGTCGGACCGGGTAGTGGTGTTGTCGGCCGGACCGGCCACCCATCCTATCGGCGAATTCGCGATCGACCTGCCGCGCCCGCGCGACGTCGCCGAAATCCGTAGCGAGCCGCGCTTCGTCGAACTGCACCAGCAAATCTGGAGCGTGCTGCGCGACGAGGTGCTGAAGGGCTACCAGCAGCAAAAAAAAGCTAGTTAACGCGATCTCTACAAATAGCGTCATCCCCGCGAACGCGGGGATCCACATTGCTGAATATGGCAGTGAACATGGATTCCCGCGTTCGCGGGAATGACGGGGCGCCTAGGCGTCGCCGACGAGGCCGGGGCGCGTAGCTGGGGGCGCCCAGGCGTCGCGACAACTTCAACGTTCAATAATGACTGGACAGTATTATGTGGAAAGCCATCAAGCCGAATTACAAGAACCTGCGGGTCTATCAGGCGCTGGTGCTGTTGCTGTTCTTCGGCATCTGGCACCTGGCCACACGCAATCCGCAGACGGCGTTTTTCTTTGGCGAGCCGCTCAAGGTGCTGCACCGGGTCTGGCAATGGTTCACGGTCGGCAGCGGCAGCCTGGAGGTTGGCTTCGGCGACCATACCTGGTTTACCCTCAGCTTTCCGGCGGAAATCTATTCGCACCTGCTGGTGACCCTGACCGAAACCATGCTGGCGTTCGGCATCGGTACGGTGCTCGGCCTGGGCGTCGGTTTGTGGCTGGCGCTGTCACCGCTGACCTCGGCCATCCTCGATCCCTACATCAAGGCCTCCAACGCCATGCCGCGCGTGATTTTGGCGCCGATCTTCGCCATGTGGTTCGGCCTCGGCATCTGGTCCAAGGTGGCGCTGGCGGTAACGTTGGTGTTTTTCATCGTCTTCTTCAATGTCTACCAGGGCGTGCGTGAAGTCAGCCCGGTAGTGCTGGCGAACGCCCGTATGCTGGGCGCCAACCAGCGCCAACTGCTGCGCACGGTCTACCTGCCGTCGGCCACCTCCTGGGTGTTTTCCAGCCTGCATACCTCGGTCGGGCTGGCGTTCGTCGGCGTCATCGTCGGCGAATACCTGGGCTCGGCGCGTGGCGTCGGCTATCTGATCTTGCAGGCGGAGGGGGCGTTCGACGTCAATACCGTGTTTGCCGGCATCCTGGTGTTGACTGCGTTTGCCCTGGTGCTCGATACGGTGGTGGGGATGATCGAGAAGCGCTTGATGAAGTGGCAGCCTAAGAGTGGTGAGACTGAGCGCTTGTGACATTCATCCTGCATGGCTGGCTGCCGGCCTTGCAGGAATCAGGCGCATGTATATCAACTGCGCTTGAAGCTATCCACCGCCCGCCGTCCCACCGCCGGATCGTCGGTAAAGAAACCATCGATGCCGGCCTTCAGGTAAGCCTGGATTTCCGCCACCGAACCATCCACATTGCGGGTGGCCGCTGAGCCGTTGCTTTTCAGGCTGGTCGGCAGGAAGTTGTTTTCCGGGCGGAAGGTGTAGGGATGCACACGCAGGCCGGCGGCGTGGGCGTTGCCGACCAGGGCGGTGGGCGTGCCCAGGTTGCCCTTGCTGTCCTGCGGGATGATGCTTAGCTTGTAAGGGCCGACGCCGTCGGCGTAGGCCGCCACTTCCTGCATGCCGGCCGCCGTCATCAGGTCGCCATATGTGCGCTTGCTGCCGGCCAGCACGAAATCGGGCGGCTGCACCTTGTCGTCATCCATCAGCTGGATCAGGCGGTAGGTCGGATGGCTTTTGCCGATTTTCGCGCGCAGCGTTTTCAGGTTGGCGGTTTCAAACGACTGGATGTAGATGGTGGCGCGCCTGGCGCTGTAGTCGTCCTGTGCCAGCACCGTCAGCAGGCGCTCTTCCAGCGGCAGGCCGATGGACTGGAAGTAGCTTGGATGCTTGGTTTCCGGGTAGAGGTGGATGGTACGACCGGTCTTGGCCGACATGCTCTTGGCGAGGGCGACGATCTCAGTCAGGGTCGGGACTTCAAACTGGCCGTCGTATTTGGTATTGTCGGGACGGATCTGCGGGATTCTTTCCTTGGCGCGCAATTCCTTGATCTCGGCCAGGGTGAAGTCTTCAGTGAACCATCCCTCCAGCTTGTTGCCATCGATGACTTTGGTGGTCTTGCGGCCGGCAAACCTGGCGACCGTGGCGACGTTGGTGGTGCCGGAGATTTCATTCTCGTGGCGGGCCACCAGGAAACCGTCCTTGGTCGCCACCAGGTCTGGCTCGATGACGTCGGCGCCGTCTTCAATGGCTTGGGTGTAGGAGGCCAGGGTGTGTTCCGGCCGCAGCGCGCTGGCACCGCGGTGGCCGATCACCAGGGCCTTGCCGTGGTCGCTGTTCAGTTCACCGCCGCCGCTGCCGCAGGCGGTGACGGAAAATGCCGCAACCAGCGCCAGCGGCAGGGTAACAAAGCTTGCTCGTATCATGATGGCTCGGAGGAGAGTGGCAGAAATGGCCGATTCTACAAGTAAGTTATGACCTTGGAATGACAATCATTCAAGAAAAACTCGATGCGTAATAGCTTGTTTTATAACAATTAAATACAAAAGCAATTGCGATTGCCCTCAAATCACCTATTCTCATCATGTCATAGTGATTATGTTGTCCGTTCTCCAATGTAATAAAATGCCGACCCCCAGATGAATGCCCGGCAGGGGCTTTAGATGGATCTTATGGACATGCACGATCGCCGCCGGCAGCTGAAACGGTTGCGGCGCTGAGGCTGTTCCCTGGTTTTTGAGGAGAAATACATGACAAAACTCGACCTTTCGCGTCGCAGTTTTTTGAAGGCCAGCGTCGTCGCCGGAGTTTCGGTCTACGTGGCACCGATGGGCGGCAAGGCTTTTGCCGCTCTGTTTGAAGAAAAAATCCTGACGCCCATCCAGTGGGACAGCGGCAACGGTCAGGTCAAGTTCCGTATCGACGGCATTGCCAAGGTCACCGGTTCCAAAGTGTTTGCGCGCGATGTCCGCGCCCGCGACATGCCGCACTGGCCGAACCAGCAAGCCCACGCTTTCATCCTGCGCGCCACCAAGGCCGACCGCAGCTTTCTTGGTTTCGACCTCAGCCTGCTCGGCGACGATCTCAAGCCCGACCGCGTGATCAGCGCCGCCGACCTGGCGCGCGACGGCATCGCTTTCCCAGCCTTCTATGGTGAAGACATGCTGCTGCCGGCCGGCAAGACCCCGGCCTATCTGGGGCACGCCGTGGCGATCCTGATCTATAACGATTTCGCCCGTTTCCGCTTCGCCAAAGACAAGCTGCAATTCAAGGATGAAGTCATCCAGTACGGTCCGGTCACCGGTCCGCTGGAGCGCGATCCCTGGGGCACTTTCCGCTTCGTGCGGGTGGGCGGCGCCACTTCTGCCGACGACGATATCTTCTCCAGCCTGAAGAATGCGCCGGTGTTCCCGAGCATGATGCGCAAGCACCAGCCGGTCTGGCCGGACGGCCAGGAACACGGCAAGCTGGGCGAGCAGGGCATGTTCTATGCGGTCCAGATCCAGCAGCAGCTGGACCATCCGCCGGCCGACTGGCTGGTCATGGAGCGCAACTACAATACGCAGTCGGTGGATACCGCGGCGCTCGAGCCGGACAACGCTAACTGTTGGTATGACGCGGCCAACGAGGCCCTGCACATGGTGGTGCCGACGCAGTCGCCGGGCGAGATTGTCGACAGCACCATCGAGATGATGAAGAAGGGTAAATTCCCTCTGAAGAAGCTGTTCCTGCATCCTTGCTATACAGTCGGTTACGGCTCCAAGGATCACTACAACTTTCCGTTCTATGGCCTGCTGACTGCGCTGTACGCGGACGGCAAGCCGGTGCGCCTGGCCAACGACCGCTACGAGCAGTTCCAGACTTCGATCAAGCGCCACGCTTTCAAGATGCACTACCGCATCGCGGTCGACCGCAAGAGCGGCCTGCTGCAATCGTTCAAGGGCGAGTTCGAAGCCAACGGCGGCGGCCGTGCCAACTTCTCGCCGTCGGTGGCGATGGTAGGCGCCACGGCAGCGCAATCGATCTACTACTTTCCGAAGAACGACCTGGCGGCGGTCGCGATTGCTACCCGTGCGATCGACGCCGGTTCGGCGCGCGGCTACGGCACCCTGCAGAGCATGGCCGCGACTGAAATGATGATTGACGAGATGGCTGAAAAGCTGGGCCTCGACGCCATCGATTTCCGCCTCAAGAATGCGTTGCGCTCCGGCATGAAGAACACCCAGGGAGCGATCCCGGCCGGCGCCATCCGGGTCGACGAAGTATTGGAAAAAGCCAAGCTGCATCCGCTCTGGATCAACCGTGCCAAGAAGAAGGTTGAGTACGAAACCAGCCATCCTGGCTACCGCTACGGCGTCGGCTTTGCCTGCGTGCAGAAGGATTTCGGCACCGGCGCCGAGACTTCCTTCGCCAAGGTCGAGATCAGCGCCGACGGCCAGATTCACCTGTCGCACAGCGCCGCCGAAATCGGCACCGGCATGTCGACCTCGCAGGCGATCGCCTGCGCCAAATGGCTGGGCAAGCCAGCCAATGAAGTGCGCACCTCGGTCACCGACTGGAGCGATCTGCCGGTGCTCACCAGCGGCGATCCTTACATCATGAGCCAGGCTGAGCAAGACAAGCTGGCGGCCAATCCGCGCTGGTCGCCGGGATATTCCTCGCCGTCCAGCGCCACCAACTCCGCCTTCTATTTCACCCACAGCACGCGCGAAGCGGCGCGGGTGGTGTTCATGCACGGCCTGTGGCCGGCGGCGATGGCGATCTGGAGCACGGGCATCGGCGGCGGCCAGGCGGCGCCGCTGGTGGTGCGGGTGGAGGATGCGCGCTGGGTCGACGGCAAGCTGTCGGCCGCCGGCCTGCAGGCGCTGCCTTACGAACAGCTGGTCAAGAAGGCCCATGAACTGGGGCTGGTGACAGGCGCCACGGTGCACGTCTTCAATCGCTGGCAATGGACCGAAGCCGATTTCGAAATTCTCGGCAATCTGGTGCGGGTGCCGCTCGACGGCCTCTCCGTACGCTACGGCGAGGGCGCCAGCAAGGCCCAGCAAGCCAAGATGAGCACCAGCGGCGGCTACGATGTGCTGAACCGCAAGAAGGTGTTGATCCCGCCGACCCAGCGCAACAACGCCGCCGTGACTTACTACAGCGCGGTCGGCACCTTGGTCGAACTGGCGGTGCACGAAGCCAGCGGCAAGGTCGAGCTGCTGACCCATCATTCGATCATGGAATGCGGCAACCAGATTTCGCCGCAACTGGTCTCCGGCCAGCTGCAAGGCGGCCTGGCGATGGGCATCGGCCATGCCTTGCATGAATATCTGCCGCTCTACGAGGACGGTCCCGGCAACGGCAGCTGGAACTTCAACCGCTACCAGCTGCCGCGCGCCAAGGATGTCGCGGTCTGGAGCCAGACCAGCGAAGTGCTGCCGCCGCTGACCGAGACCGATCCGCCCAAGGGCATCGCCGAAGTGGTGATGATCCCGGTGGTCGGCGCCATCGTCAACGGCATCGCCCACGCCATCGGCCACCGTTTCACCGATCTGCCGGTAACCCAACAAAATATTCAGGAGGCTCTGGCATGAGCATGACCATACATCCCATCACCATGCATATCAACGGCAAGCCGGTCGGCCCCGTGCCGGTGCCGGAAGGCATCATGATGATCGATTTCCTGCACGAATACCTGGACCTGACCGGTTCCCGCCTGGGCTGCGGTCAGGGCATCTGCCGCGCTTGCGTGGTGATCCTGGACCAGCCGGACGGCACTAGCGAAGAAGTACGTTCCTGCATCACCGGCGCGCATTTTTTCGAAGGCAAGAAAGTGCGTACCGTGGAAGGCCACGCCCAGCGCAATGAGCAGGGCGAAGTGGTGGCGCTGTCGCCGATCCAGCAGAAGTTCCTGGAGCATTACAGCTTCCAGTGCGGCTATTGCACGCCAGGTTTCGTCAATGCCGCCACGGTGCTGGTGGAAAAGCTCAAGCGCCAGCCGGTGACCAAGGCCCAGCTCGACGACACCATCACCGAAGGTCTGAACGACCACATCTGCCGTTGCACCGGCTACGTGCGTTACTTCGAAGCGGTCAAGGAAGTGGTGCTGAGCACGCCAGGACTGGTGAAGGACGCCAAGTGATGACCACGCCTCGATATCTGCGCACCGCCCTGAGCGGCCTGGCGCTGCTGACGGCAACCCTGCTGGCCGCCTGCGACGGCGGCAGTAGCTCGGCGGCGGCATCCGCCCAGGCCGCCGGCCAAGTCGCGGACAAAAACGCGGTCAAGCCCGGCAGCGCTGACCAGATCGCCCTTGGCCGCTACCTGACCAAGGCCGCCGACTGCGCTGCCTGCCACACTACGGCCACCGGCGCCCCGTTCGCCGGCGGTGTCGAACTGGCTTCGCCGTTCGGCAAGTTCTACGGTTCCAACATCACGCCCGACAAGGAGCACGGCATCGGCAAGTGGAGCGCCGACCAGTTCTACAAGGCGCTGCACGATGGCGTTACCCCGGACAAGCATCTGTATCCGGCCATGCCGTATACCTCCTACCGCTCAATGACGCGCGCCGACACCGACGCGATCTACGCCTACCTGATGCAGCAGAAGCCGGTCGCCGTGCCAACCCGCGCGCCGGATCTCAGTTTTCCGTACAACATGCGCTTCGGCATGATGTTCTGGAATGTGCCTTTCCTCAAGGATCAACTGGCCGATGCATCGACCGGCAAGTCGGCCATGTGGCAGCGTGGTCAGTACCTGAGCAACGCCTTGGGCCATTGCGCTGAATGCCACACGCCGCGCGGCGCCTTCGGCCAGCTGGATCTGTCGAAATCGCTGACGGGTTCTGCGCTAGGCCGTGTCGCGGCGCCGAACATCACGCCGGCCGGCCTGGCGGCGGTGGGCTGGACTGCGCCAGACTTGCAGACCTTCTTCGCCACCGGCATCGCGCCTCAGGGCTCGGCTTATGGCGAAATGTTCCCGGTGGTGCATCTGAGCACGCAGTACCTGAGCAAGGATGACCTCACCGCGGTGACGACGTACCTGATGGGTGACCAGCCATTGCCGCCGCAGCCGATCAAGACCATCAATGCGGACGCCATGGAACTGGATGCCGGCAAGCGCCTGTACACCGCGGTGTGCGCCGGCTGCCATGGTTTCCAGGGTGACGGCAAGCCGCACGTGGCGGTAGCGATGAAGGGTAATTCGACGGTGCGCAACGCCGATCCGCATAACCTGATCGTGGCCATGCTGGACGGCATCGAAGCGCAGAAGTTTCCCGGCACCGAAAGCCTGCAAGACATGCCTGGCTTTGCCGGCCAGCTGAACGACAAGGAACTGGCGCAGCTGTCCAATTTCCTGCGCGCTACCTGGGGCGGCCAGCCGGCCAGCATCACTGCCGATCAAATCAAGGCTTTAAGGCTGAGCGCCGCTGCACATTGATTGGTAGGGTGGGCACCCGTGCCCACGCGGAGTGGCGCGGCAAATAATAGAACACCGTTTCAGCGTGGGCAGAAAATCTGCCCACGCTACGGCCATCGCGGCCAGCAGTCTGCCAGGATCCACCGCGCAAGCGGTCGATCCTGTTTTTCATTACACTGGTGTTAATTAAAAAGGAAGCAAGCAGGCATGAACGCAGTCGACTATCAAGTACTGAAAAGCGCCGCCGCCTGGCTGGAGCAGGGCAAGCGGGTCGCCATGGTGACCGTGGTGCGCAACTGGGGTTCGGCGCCGCGTCCGCTGGGTTCGCTGTTTGCGATTACCGATGCCGGCGATTTCACCGGTTCTGTCTCGGGCGGCTGCATTGAAGACGACCTGATGCAACGCTTCGCCGCCGCCTTCCCGGAGAAAATCGAACTGGTCCGTTACGGAATCAGCGCCGAGCAGATGCGCCGTTTCGGCCTGCCTTGCGGCGGCACGCTGGAACTGGTGATCGAGCCGCTCGGCTCGGCTGCCGCGCTGAGCCCTTTGCTGGAGGCCGTCAGCGGCCGCCGCCTGGTGCAGCGCCGCCTCGACCTGCGCAGCGGCGTGGCCACGATCGAAACGAGCGATGCCGATTTTGCGTTGCGTTTCGATGAAGAAGAACTGCTGCAGGTATTCGGGCCGCGCTGGCGCCTGCTGATCATCGGCGCCGGCCAGGTTTCGGAATATCTGGCGCAGATGGCGCCGGCGCTGGATTTCTCGGTGTACCTGAACGATCCGCGCGAAGAACAGCGCCGCAACTGGCAGGCCGACGGCGTCACCTGGCTGGACGGCATGCCGGACGATGTGGTGCTGGCGTTCAAGCCGGACCGCCGCACCGTCATCGTCACCCTCAGCCACGATCCGAAAGTGGATGACATGGCGTTGATGGAAGCACTCAAGACCGATGCCTTCTACATCGGCGCGATCGGTTCGATGGCGAGCACTGAGGCGCGCAAGGAAAGATTGCTGACGCTGGACCTGAGCAGTGAACAGATCGAACGCCTGCATGCGCCTATCGGCCTGCAGATCTGGAGTCGTTCGCCGGCCGAAATTGCGGTCTCGGTGCTGGCTGAGCTGGTGTTGCTGCGCAACCGCGGCAGCGTGGCGGCTTCGCCCTCCAGCTGCGCAGTCGGCGGCAATGATGTGCGGATAGTTGAGCGCCCCTGAATCACAGGGCAGCCGCCTCCGAGCGTATCAACACACAGAAAGACAGAAAAGCCATGAAAATGACTGACATCCCTTTCGGCAGCACCGACTGGGCTAGTGTTGTGTCCTGCCTCATCTGCCGGTATATCGCGCCGGCCTTGGCGCGTAGCGCTAGGCGTGCCGAGGAGACATAGCGGGGCTATGGCGACAAGGCGCAACGACGCGATACGGGTCAAGGACCAGCGAGATGCCGGCAGATGAGGCAGGACACGACACTAGCATCGAGCGCACCGAACACCAGGGCGAAAGCGGGATGGCCTATTGGCGTACCCGCAATTTCGGCGCCATACGGGTGCGCATGGTCGAATATACGCCGGGCTACCTGGCCGACCACTGGTGCAGCAAGGGGCATGTGCTGCTCTGCCTGGAAGGCGAACTGGAGACGGAACTCGAAGATGGCCGCAAGTTCGTGCTGAAACCGGGCATGAGCTACCAGGTAGCGGATGGGGCCGAGCCGCACCGCTCGTTTACGGCGCTTGGCGCCACGCGGTTCGTGGTGGATTAGCGGACCGTAATAGCCACGAATATTGCACTGCATCCTTTACTGTTGCGCCTAAGCTGCTAGTATGAAAATAGACGATCCGCAGCAAACCGGGACATCGGTGGCTGGCTCGCCGCCGATGCCAGAATCGTCAAAAGGCCAGGCGAGCAGACAGGAGTCCAGTCATGGATTTCACGCTGGAACAGGAGCGGCCGGCCAGGAAGCTGGTCGGCGTCAGCGTAGTCGTCTTGATGCATATCGCGGTCGTCTATGCGTTGGTGACAGGTCTGGCCCGCAAAGTCGTAGAAGTCGTCCAGGAACCGGTGATCACCAAGATCATCGCTGAAATCAAGCCGCCGCCACCGCCTCCACCTCCGCCCGGAAAGCCGGCGCCGCCGCCGCCAAAATCCGCCGCGCCGCCACCGCCCTATGTGCCGCCACCTGAAGTCAAGGTGACGCCGCCGCCTCAGGAAAACACGATTGCCGCCGTCACCAACGTCAAGCCGCCGACCAACGAGCTGCCGACGTCTGTCGCGCAGCCTTCGCCGGCGGCGGTAACGGCCGCGCCCGCCGGGCCGGCACATACCAGCGCGCGCGTGACAGGGAATTGCGAAAAACCGGAGTATCCCAGGACGTCGCTGCGCAACGAAGAGCAGGGGACTGTGAATGTGAAACTGGTCATCGGCGCTGACGGTAGCGTGGTCGAGGCCTCGATTGAGAAGAGCAGCGGTTTCAAGGACTTGGACCGAGCCACCTTGAAAGCCTGGAGCCTCTGCCATTTCGTTCCGGCCATGGCAGATGGCCAGCCGGTGCAGTCGGCAACTCGCGTGCAGTATGTCTGGAAACTGGAATGAAGCTTCGTACTTAGGCGGGAAGCGCGCGGCTTCCCGTTCCTGTTCTTATTTTTCGGTCGGCAGCTTGTCGCGATACTGGTCCCAGTGACTGCTCAGTTCGCGCGTCACCCTGCTGCCGACCTCGAAGGCTGCTTCCAGCGAGGGCAGGTAGGCGGAATAACTGCCTTCATGCTCGGCCGCCAGGCTGGCCGCGGCGCTCTTGCCGGGATACGGCATGGTGTAGTTGCTGGCGGTGCGTAGCACCAGCAGGCGGTTGAAGTCGGCGCGGCCGGCTTTGCTGAGGAAGGTCAGCGCCTGCGCGGTGCCGGTTTCTTCCATCGCCGAGGTGGCGAAGCTGCCCTGGCCGCGGGTCCAGTAGTCTACCCATTTTTCCGCCCATGCATTCATCAGCTTGCCGTGCCAGAAAGTCTGGCCCGCCAGCTGATCGCCCTTGATCACTTTCGGCGGTTGTTGCGCTGCCGGGTAGCCGGTATAGCGGCTGCGCAGTTGCCGCAGATCGGCGTTATCTGCCAGCGGCGTGTCCTTGGTCAGCTGGTAGGCCCAGTTGCTCAGGCCTGGGTTGAGGTGGTACACCGCACCCTCGTTATCGGCCGGCACCGGTTGCTGGAACGGCTGGGCCGAGCGTAGCGGGATTTTACCGGTGGACCAGCCCTTGGGAATTTCGCGGGCGTCGATTTCATGCGACAGGTCGCCATCCACCAGCCATTCGGCCCAGGCCGCGGAACCGGCCGACATGGTGTCGGGATTGGCGCCGGCGATGCCGGCCACCAGCCAGTAAGCCTTGCTCAGGTCGAAGCGCGGGTCCATGCCGAGCGCCATGATGCTGGCCGACGAGCGCGCCGTACCGATGCCGGTGACGATGCCTAGCACTCCTTGCTCCGGGTTGTAGCGCAGATTGCGGTAGCCCTGCGGGAAGGCGATGGTCTGCGGCAGCGGCAGGCGTTCCACCCAGGTCTGGAATTCGCCGGGCTGGTCGCCTGTATCTGCACCGATTTCAAACATCGTCACCACCACCACCTTGATCGGGATCGGCGCCGCTGGCGCTGCAAGTGCCGCGGTTGGCGCGGACGCCGGCGTCGCTGCCTGCGACTGCGCGCCAAGGCCGCCGATAGCCAGGGCGATGGTAAGGAACTGAAAGCGGTTCATCAAGAAGACCTTTATATGAAGCGTGGAAGAAAGCGGGGCGAGCGCAGCAGAAAACGCATCGCGATGCGCGATTTTATCTTTTTACCATCGTTTTGACGCGCGATTGTGCCGGCCTGATTTGAATTTTATTGCGGCACATTGCTCTCCACCCGGTCCTTTTGTGATTGGCTGTTTTCACGGATACCACAGTTACAAAATTGAATGTAATTCAATGTCGGTATTTATAAAACTGGTAAGTATAATTGCCCCGCGGTATTTTTTGTCCCGCTAACCAATGCCAGCCAAAGACCAAGGAAAACTGTCATGCCATTTCTTCCCCTGAATCGGGACCTGAAACGATTGCGCCGCCAAGCCAGCCTGATATGCATCATGGGCTTTGGCCTGTTAGCCACGGGCTGCAGTTCGCCCAAGCAAAATGTTGATCCGATCGCGCCCAAAGCCGCGGTCGCCGGAGCCGGTGGAAGTGTCGTCAGCGCAGTCAATCCTCCGGTTGTGACAACCTATGCCAGTCCTCGTCTTGCCTCAGCCGCCAAGCCTGGCGTCACTCAGGCTGTGGCTAGCCGCAACGTTGTGGCGCCAGCCGCAAACATCCCGCGCGATACGCCACCGAGCGTGGTAGCGAGCAGTTGCCAGGCGCCTGATTATCCGAGAAGCTCGCGGCAGAATGAGGAGCAGGGCACCGTCGGCGCCAGGTTGACTGTCGGCAGCAACGGCCATGTGCTGGACATTACACTTGAAAAGAGCAGCGGTTTCACCGCTCTGGACAAGAGCGCGATGCAAGCCTGGGCGCTGTGTCAATTCGTACCGGCCATGCGCGACGGTGCACCGGTGCAATCTGAGACGAGAATCCAATATGCTTGGAAACTGGACGGTGTAGCGCTACAGCCGCCAGCTGCGGCGCCGGCCGCCAAGTCGGCCTCTGCCGAGACCTGGCATTAAAGACCGGCATCGCAGGCTGCCGTCCGGGATCTATTCCTTGATCTTGCCGGCGGCCTGGAAAATCCTGTCTCGCACCACGCGGATCGCCTGCTTGAGCGTGTACACATCCTGGAAATAACGCTGCGGAATCCGGATCTGGCTGGCGTTGGCGTCGATGTTTTCGATATCCTCGCGCCACTGCGCAATCTGCTCCGGACTCGGCTGCTTGCTTTGCCAGATTTCGTCTTCCAGCGACTTGATCTCGCGGTACCACACCACCAGCCGGTTTTTCATGCGCGCTTCGACCATCCGCGGCAAGGCTTGCAGCAGGCCGAACAGCAAGGCCATGAAGGGCAGCAGGATCAGCAGGCGCCGCTCGATGAAACTGGCCAGCCAGAACGGCAGGTAGCGCTGCAGGAAAGGGCGGCCGGATTTGAAATAGCGCGTGCTTTCATCCGAAATCGGAAAGTCGTCGGTGTTCAGATTGGGAAACACGCCGCGCGGCGTGAAGTAGTCTTCGCGCGCGTGCGCGGCATTGGCCGCTTCCAGCAGCAGATAGGTCAGCGCCGGGTGCAGCGAGTCCTTGGAGACCAGCAGCGCGGTCGCCGCCAGCATGGTCACATCGGCTTGCGGCAAGTCGTTGGCGACGCTGGTCGAGGCGCGCGGGAAAACGATCTTGGAAAGCGACGGGAATTTCAACACCAGGGCATCGGCCTGGGCGAAGCTCATCAGCTTGAGGTCGCTATTGAGCAGCGTCTGCTGCATGGCTGCATCCGGGCGGCCGATGAAGAAGGCGGCGTCCAGCTGGCCGCTTTCCAGGCTTTGATAGGCCTTGTAGGCATCCATTTCCAGCAGGCTGGCGTTATCGGCGCTGATGCCGCTGTGGCCTAGCAGCACCCGTGACACCGTCAGCAAGCCGCTGCCGGGAACGCCGATCGAAATCCGCTTGCCGCGCAGCTGCGCCAGCCGGTTGATGACGACGTCGCCGCGATAAAACACCCAGATCGGTTCATACGATACGGCGGCAATGGTTTGCAGCTGATCGTCCGGCGCTGGCGTGGTGGTGCCGGACTGGATGAAGCCGACTTCGTATTCGCTATTGGGATCCTTCAGCCGCTGATAGTTTTCAACCGAGCCGGAAGAGCTGCGGATGTCCAGGGTGATTCCTTCGCGCTTGAGCAGCGGTGCGTAGCGTGCGGCAAAACCGGCATAGATGCCTTTGTCGGCGCCGCTGGTGATCACGATGGTGCGCTGGATCGCGGGCTTGAGGATAAGCGCCAGGCCCCAGCCCAGCACGCCCAGCAGGATGGCTCCGCTGAAGATGAGAAAGCGCAGCCGGCGCGCCGTCATGGGTGGTTTGTGGATACGGTGCAGCGCTGGATTGTGTCTTGGCATGGGCTATGGAAAGCGCTTGGTTGGGCAACTCGGAAACCAGACTGCAGCGCAGGAGCCGGTTGCGGCTCCTGCGCGGTTATACCTTTTTGACAAACTCCGATTTCAGGCTCATGGCGCCAAAGCCGTCGATCTTGCAATCGATGTCGTGATCGCTGTCGACCAGGCGGATATTCTTCACCTTGGTGCCGACCTTGACCACGCCGCCTGAACCTTTCAGCTTCAGATCCTTGATGACGGTGACGGTATCGCCATCCTGCAAGACATTGCCGACGGCATCGCGGTAAACCTTGGCGCCGTCGCCGGCGGCATCGGCCGCAGCCTGCCGCGGCCACTCGTGGGCGCACTCAGGGCAGATATACAGGCCGCCGTCCTCATAGGTGAATTCGGAGTTGCATTTGGGGCAGGCTGGCAGAGCGTTCATGATCTTGTCTTTCGGGATAAGGCTGGCGCCGTAAAAAGGAGGCAGTATACAACCAGCCGCTGCGCTAGCCGGCTTTTCCGCCTGCAGCCGTGCTTACCCGCAGTATCGCGGAAAATCCCGTTGATTGCAGCCGCGATCCTGTGCGGCGGACGCCGGCCATGCCGGTGGCGGCCGCCTGCGTTCTAATCGATGCGGGCATTGTTCTTGACAGATCGGATTTTATGCAACAATATATGTTGCGTGAGTGACTGTGGCCGCTTCTTAAGCGCGCTCCACATCCTCCTGGCATTGCGCAAGAAAGCGGACCTGTTGCGTCCGGAGCGCTGGCGGAGGCCTTGAAAACCAATCCGGCGGCTGTGCGCGGCATCCATCTACGCCGAGGTTCAGGCGCATCGCAGAGCCCCCCATACTCATTGACCTGGAGCATATCCATGCCTGATAACAGCGAATCCGCTTTTTCCGGAAGCATCGTGGACTCATATAGCGAGGGCCCGCCACGGCAGGTTCCGGGCTATGCAAGCCTCCATCGCATGGTGTCTCTCTTGCTCGCCGAGCATATGCCTGCCGACGGGCGCGTGCTGGTCTTGGGAGCCGGTGGCGGGCAGGAAATCAAGGCTCTGGCGGAAGCGCATCCAGAATGGTCCTTCGATGGCGTCGACCCTTCCGCCGACATGCTGCGCCTGGCCAAGCGGGTGATCAGTCCACACGATGCGAGGGTGCGTTTGCATGAGGGTTACATTGGCAGCGCACCGGAGGAGCTTTTTGACGCCGCCACATGCATACTGACTTTCCATTTCATTCCACGTGAACAGCGTCTCGGCACCCTCAAAGAGATTCGACGTCGCTTGCGGGATGGCGCGCCGTTCATCCTGCTCCATCTGAGTTTCCCGCAGAGCGAGCCCGAGCGCTCGAAATGGATAGCGCGCCATGTCGCCTATGGCCTCTCCGACGGGGCAGACCCGGCCCGTGCTGAAGCTGCCCGCGAAGCAATCGGCAGCAAGCTGACAATTCTGTCGCCGGAGGAAGAGGTGGCGATGCTGGAAGATGCCGGATTTTCGGGTGTCAGCCTGTTCTATGCCGGCTTGAGCGTCAAAGGCTGGGTGGCATATGCGGGGTAGCCAGATCCCCGATAACAAGAGGACATTGATCAGGTCCGTTACAGGCCGCAGACTGATGGTCTGCTATTGACGGCGGACTCGACCTACGCGTGCACATGCGATATTTATATTATTCGGCTTTGAACTTTCTCATGTCTTCAGAAAAGTCGATATGTCCTTGTCTTTCCAATATGCCCACATCTCGGACACGTAAAGGAAAAAGTCATCGGATTCCTCGTCTATCGAATCGTAAGTTGGGTCAATATTCGCCAGGAACGCGCCTGTGAACAAGTATTTTAGGGTGAATGTGGCCTGACCACTTTCACGAATTTTAAACTGCCTAAGAAAACCTCGCGTTACACTGAATTCGTGGCCGCTCCGCAAGCGCCACTGCTTAGTCCCATGCTGAAAAATCAGAGATTCATGGTCCTTTCTAATTGCAAACCACTTTCCGCGCTGTCGCCATAAAAAGCCCCAGTCAGCGCTCTCGCGTGGAACAGGCGCTTGTTGGCCAACCGCGCCTGTCAGTTCGTCGAAATGCCTGACGCCGCCGGCGTGCCAGTAATGTGCAAGTAACATCTCTTGGCTTCTAAAATAAAGGTGTCGGGTGGCGTGTGACAGGGAAACGCACGACTGCAATAAGACAGTTCAAATGCCAGACGCTCGGTCCAGGCCACAAAGCCTCCGACTGCTGATCGACGCGGTACATCCAAATTCTTACGGTGACTCAACGATAGTTCCTTGGTGGTAGATGATATTCCATCCTTCGGAAGTGCGTCGCCAAAGCGTAGCGCGATGGGTGGTTCTGGAGTCCTGTAGCAACGTGTAGCTCAACAGATAGGTATCAGGCGCAATTTCCTGGCAGAAGAAGTCTCGCGTTTCCCAATTTTCCTCGACTGGCTTGGCTTGCCGATCTTCGAGAATGTCCAGGACGTGTGCTCGACTGTAACGGCGTCCAGACGCACCGACCTCCCAAAACTCTGCATCCATCATCAACTCGAAGTCGGCGCGCGTTGTTCCATGTTCAGGCCGATGGAAGATCGGTTCTCGGGCCGACAATTCATCTTGCACGTCCATCAGCCGTGTTTCCGTGATTCGAGCGGGCTCCATATGATTATCTGCCGGCAATCAACGTCATCATTTCAGGATAATTGTAAATCGCACTTTGCGCTGGAGGGTGCAGGGCGGCCGCGACCATCGCTTGCGCAATCTCCGTGGTCCGGATAGAACGAAACTTCGCCGGCGTTAGCGGCGCAAAAAGCGGCAGGACGGCCGAGAGCAGCCATGGGGTGTGCTGAGAGCCGATAATCATGGCTGGACGAAAGATGCTGACAACGGCCGGACCTTGACTCTTGACGGCCGCTTCAGCCTCGCCTTTGACGCGAGAATAGCGAGCCATTCCCGCCGCGCCGGAACCGGTAGTTTTGGCATTAAGGTCGGCGCCCATTGCCGACATGAAGGCCAGGTACCGAACTTTTCCTGATGCCTTCAGGCCCCGGGCAAATGCAGCGTTGAGAGCGACATCGACGGCGCGGTGCTCTTCCAAAGAAAGTTTGGCAGTGCCGGCCCCGACTCCCAAGACACTGAACCCAAGCACATCGCCGTCAAGCTCGCGCAGTGCGTCGACAACAGCCTGACTGAGTTTGCTTGGTTCCATGTCTGGCACCAGCCGCTCTTCCACCTGCGCGCCCAACTGCAGATTGAGCGGCCGTCGCGTCATGACAAGAACCCGGCTGAACCCGCCACAGCGCACTACTTCGGCGAGGAGAGCCTGTCCAACCGAGCCCGACGCCCCCAGGATAACTGCGGTTCTATCAGCCATATTTTTCTCCGATCGAAAGGTGAACGCCTTCTTTTTCATTTGAGTAAGACGGCGCATAAAGCGCTGCCCTCACTGCTTGCGCTTGACGATATCGATTATGCACATAATAGCTGTCGTCGCGTATGCGATTTCTGTGGTGGCGCGTGCTGCTACCTTTGGCATGCATGCGGTAGCGCGGCCGTTTCCGCCAGATTTCAGGAAAAGGGGCGTTTTTCCTTGCGCGAAATTTATTCCCTGCATAAACTCGCCAGTCAGCATTCGTAAATCATTGAAAATTCGCCCAAGGATTCGACATCGTGCGTCTGACACTCATGAAATTTTTCGGCAGTTCCCTGATCGCCCTGGCGTTTTCCTGCGCATCGACGCAGGCAGCGCCGGCGGCGCATTCCTATGTGCTGGATGGGACCGAGGTGCAGACCATTCCATCCAGGATCCTGCATCGCGACTATGAGATCTTCGTCAGCCTGCCGCCATCTTATGCGACCTCGACCAAACGCTATCCGGTGCTGTTCATCACCGACGCCGACTATGCCTTTCCGCTGATACGCAGCGTCAACCGCCGCGTCAGCGACCATGGCAAGAAGCTGGAAGAATTCATCCTGGTCGGCCTGTCGTATGCCAAAGGCGAGGACCCGGTCCACAGCCGCAACCGCGACTACACGCCGACCGACACCACCGGCAACAGCAGCGAACGGCCGACCGGGCAGGCGGAACCGTACCGGCAGTTCATCGAAAAAGAAGTCTTCCCCTTTGTCGCGGCGAACTATCGCGCAGACATGAGCCGCAAGGTGTTTTCGGGCCATTCCTACGGCTCGCTGCTGGGCTTGCACATGCTGCTGACCGAACCGCAGATGTTCAACCAGTACATCCTCGGCAGCCCGTCTCTCTGGTACGACAAGCGCGTCATGTTCGACATGGAGCGCAGCTATGCCGCCTCGCACAAGGATATGCCGGCCCAGGTCTTCATGCTGATCGGATCGTTCGAAACGGTCAAGCCGCAAAGCCGCAATCCGCGTTATAACAAGGAAAGCGACATGGTCAAGGAGATGAAGGATTTCGAAGCGAAGCTGAAATCGCGCCATTATCCTAACCTGACGGTGCGTTCCGAAGTCATCCAGGACGAAGACCATCTGACGGTGTTTCCGGCACTGATTACGCGCGGCTTGTTCTGGTCGTTTGCCAGTAAATGATTTTTTCTTGACCATAGCTGGTCATCAACGCATGATTCACAGGGGGCAGGATGGGGTACTTCGACGGTTTGGCCAATAGCAATTTCAAAAAAAGCCAGGACGGACACACTCTCTTTTTTCCATGGGGCGTGTTGGGCCGGGGGCGGGTTCTACCGGACGAAGCGGCAGCAGACAAGGTGCGCGGATTTGTAAAACGCTACTACAAGATTTCCTTGCCGACCACCATCGTCGTGTGCGTTGTGGCTGGCTGGATATGGGCAATGCCGCTGGCAGTGATCTTCGGCTTCTGGTTTTACTTCGGTACCAGAGCCCTGGTGGCGGCTTATCCGTATAGCGACGACAAGCTGACCTTGAAGCAAGGCTATGCCAATGCGGCGACCGGACACAACCAGTTTGTCTTGTGGCTGCTATTCATTGTTTCAGTCCTGTTTGTGGCCGGCGGCATCTTCATCGCTTATGCCGCCAGGTCCCCAGGTCAAATCATGCTAGGCATGGCGTCCATCATTTTTTTCGGTGCTTGCGGACTTGCGATCGGCTACATGATCAAGGTCAAGCGGGCATTGCGCAAGGGAATATAGGTGCATGAGCGCGACTTGATCGGGGCCGACTTGGCCTTGCTGGACCAGATCGACCGCAGGGAACTCATCGAGCAGCTGTATCTCCTGGAAGACGGCAAGTTGAAGCTGTACGAAGAGCGCTTCGACATGGCCGGCTGGCCGCCAGGCGAGGCGCAACACAATGCCGAGGTGCTGGCCGCATGCTTCGAGCGCGGCGGCTGGTTCCATGGCGTTTTTGACGGCGAGATGCTGGTTGCGCTAGCGGTGCTGGACAGCGTCTTGCTGCAGACGGAACGGCCGGCCTTGCAGCTGAAATTCCTGCATGTGAGCCACGATTACCGTGGAGGCGGCATCGCCGGCCGCCTGTTCCGCCTGGCTTGCGCGCAGGCGTCGGCAATGGGGGCGCAGGAAATCCATATCTCTGCCACGCCTTCGCGCAACACGGTGGACTTTTATCTGAGCTTGGGCTGCACATTGCTGGCTAGCCCCGATCCCGAGCTGCTTCGGCTCGAACCAGAAGATATCCATCTGCGTTACCGCCTGGGCTGAGCGGCTGTGCCCGGCCCACTGATTATCCGGTCATGCTGCGGACCCATGGGATCAGCTGCTCGCCGGCCAGTATGCCGAGCAGGCCGACCAGGGCGATCACCGGCGGCGCCGGGGATCTGACGCCGGCGACGCTGTACAGCACACCGACGATGATGCCGATGGCAAGGGATAATAAGTAGGCTTTCATGACGGCTCCGTGCGGATTGAAGGGGAGGGGACTGCTCACAGCTTGATTACATATTGATTACGACGCGGCCGCGCGTGCCTGCCGCCACCGCCGCATAGGCCTGGCGCGCTTCCTGCAGCGTGTAGCGCTGGGCAATCACCGGCGCTTCGTATCTGCCGCTGTCGAAGCCGTCCACCAGCTTGGCCATCAATGGCGCCGATTCGGCGACGCCGAGCTTGGCGCTGTCGACGCCGATCAGCCGTGTCTCGTTGTGATAAAAATCGATCAGGTCGAAATCGACCCGGCGCTTGCCGCTGGCGCTGATGACGACCACCCGGCCGCGCCGCTTCACCAGTCCCAGCGCAAACTCGAAAGCCGTTCCGCCCGCGGCGTTATAGACGACGTCGACGCCGCCCAGGGCCTGGATGCGGCGCTGGGCGCTTTCGTCCAGCGGCAGGTATTCATCCAGCAAGCGCGCCGTCGGCGAATTGTCGGCGGGAGCGACACGGTCGATGCCGATCACGGTGCACCCCAGCGCCTTGGCGATCTGCGTCACGGCGCCGCCGACGCCGCCGCTGGCGCCCAGCACCGCGATGGTTTCGCCGGCGCGCAGCTGGGCATATTCGACCGTGCCGAGCCAGGCAGCGATGAAGTTGACGCCAATGGCGGAAGCCTGTTCGTGGCTGAGGGAGGCCGGCTTGCGCACCAGCGCGGCGACGGGGATGCGGATGAATTCGGCGTGGCTGCCGTCGCGTGTGAAGCCGATGTCGCCGCCGGTGCCCCAGACCTCGGCGCCGAGCCAGGCGGCGGGGCCGTCCACCACCACGCCGCTGAAATCGCGGCCGGGGATGCGCGGTAGCTGCGTATGTTCGAAATGGCCGGAGATGTTGACCACATCGCTGGGATTGACGGAAGCGCTCTTGACTTGAATGATGGCGCTGCCGGCCTCGGCCGCAGGCCTGGCGAGCGCGAGATAGTTGAGCATGTCCGGGTTGCCGAAAGTTTGAAACTGGATGGCGTTCATCATGATGCAGCTCCTTGAGATCTGTTTAAGCGCTGCAAGCGGCAGCGGATGAGCAGATTCTAGGAGGCTTGTTCAGGCCCGGGGCGACAAAGACTTTCGAATTTCGGCCACGCTATGCCGACCGGTTTATTGTGTAAATGGCATTGCGGCGGCGTCGCCGTCTTCGGCCAGCGTCGCGCCCAGGGTTTCGCTGGCCACGAACGCGCCAGGCGCGGCGCCCAAGGCGCGCCGGAACATGTCGCTGAAGCTGCTCGGCAGATAGCCCAGGGAGCGCGCGATCTGACTGACCGGCTGGCCTTCCGCCAGGCGCGACATGGCGACCGCCAGCTGCACCTGGCGGCGCCATTCGGCGAAACCCATGCCCAGTTCCTGCCGGAACAGGCGCGACAGGGTGCGCACGCTGGCGCCGGCATGCTCGGCATAGTGGGCAAAGCTGAAGTCGATCGAAGGATTCTCGATCACTGCCCGGCACAGGCGCTCCAGCCGCCGGTCGGAAGCTTCCGGCATCGGGATCCGCAGCGACGAGCGCGGCGCCTGCGCCAGTTCCAGCAGCACCAGCTTGTAGGCCGCCTTCAGGTAGGCGTCGTCATGCCTGCCTTGATATTCCGCTATCATGATGATCAGTTCCCGCAGCAGGCCGCTGACTTCGAACAGATCGCTGCGGCGATTCAGGTGGCCGGTGCTGCGCGTCGGCAGGTACAGGTTGCGCATCCGCACCGCGCTCATCATGTGGATGGAGTGCTCGGTCCCGGCCGGAATCCACACTGCGCGCCGGGGCGGCACGACGAATGCCTCGCGCCCGACCTCCACCCACATCACCCCGGCCACGGCGAACAACACCTGGCCCCAGGCATGGGAATGCGGGTCGATCCGCTCGCCGCGCGGATAGTGGCGCGCCACCGCATTGCCTTCTGCGGCGTCGTTGTGCAAATCTGGGGGAGTGGCCTTGGACAAGATAAAGGGACTTTTTCTGGCGCGCGCTGGTCGAAACTCGGTTGGATAGAATAATAGCACTGTGCTATTTCACGTTTTACGTTTGAATTTACGTTTGAAAGTGACAAGATTGCCTATGAAACGTCGCACACTAGTCAAATCGCTGCTGGCCCTGGGCGCGCTCGGCACTGCCGGCGGCGCCTGGGCCGGCTATAACATCTGGTCGAATGAATACACGTTTACCCAGCAACAGCTGCAGAGCGCGCTCGAGCGCAAATTCCCCTTGCGGCTGCGTTATGCGGAAGTCTTCAACGTCGATCTGAAAACCCCGCAGCTGAGCCTCAATGCGCAGCAGAACCGGGTCGTCACCCTGGTGCATGTCAGCGTGCTCAGCCCCTTGCTGTTGGCAGCGCCGCTGAACGGCAATATTACCCTGAGCAGCCGCCTCAAGTACGACAAGGCGACGCGCGCCATCCGCCTGGACAGCCCCTCGGTCGACACCATCGATTTCAGCAGCGTGCCGCCGCAATACAGGGATCAACTGAAGCAGATCGGCGCCATGGTCGCCGAACAGGTGCTGAAGGATTATCCGATCTACACCTTCACCGCCGATGAACTGCGGCTGAACGGCCAGACCTTCGAGCCCGGCGAAATCACGGTCCAGGCCGACGGCATCGCGGTGCAGATCAACGAATCGTGACGCAATGCCTCAGTCAGGCGGGCGCTTGCTGAAAGTCGCCTTGCTGTAAGCCAGGCTGAAGCCCGCGCGTTCAGTGTTGCGCGCACTGGCGTTGGCCGGCCGCGCGGTGACGCTGGCCAGCGTGCAGCCAGCATCGCGCCCCGCATCCAGCCTGGCGTGCAAGAGCGCCAGTTGCACCCCGCGCCCGCGCCAGGCTGGCAGGGTGCTGGCGATATACAAATGCGCCAGCAGGCCGGCCGGCGTTTCGATCAGGCTCATGCCCGCCGTCCCGGCAATCTGTCCATCTATGCTTGCGGCAAAAAGCCGCGTGTCGTCGCGATGCAGTGCGATCTGCGCCAGCGCTTCCAGCAATGCCGGAGGGCGATTCACCGCCTGTACTGAAAATCCCGCCACCGAATGCGCTGCAAAGCTGGCGCCGACCCAGTCCCGGTCGCCGCTCACTTCGATACTGCTGGCTATGGCGCCGATACCGTTGGCTATGGCGCTGCGCGCTCCTGGCGCGGTCAGGTCGCACACGTAAGTATTGCTGAAAGCGTTGACCGCGTAGCCACGTTCAGCCAGCAGTGCCAGCGTGCCACCGTGTGCGTGCGGACAGAGATCGATCTGTGTCTCCAGCCCCTGCGCGGCATACATGCTTTCCAGTTCGGCCAGCTCGCTTACCTTGAACGACGCAACCATGCCGGCGCCGGTGACGTGGTTCAGTTTGCGTCCGAAGGCCGGCTCGGTCAGCGCCGCAACGCCGCCGCAGACTGCAACGGCGCGGGCGCGCGTATCGCCGCTCCATGTGCGGTAGGCGTCGGCTTGTCTGCGTAAATGGCTGGCTTCGGCAAATTCCAATATGTGGGCAAGTTCGGGGGCGGTCAGGATCATGGCGGGTTTGGGGCAAGAGGCATGAGGGGCTTTGGTGTGGGCTTCAGTATATTCTCACTATTCGCATTGACTCGGACTTGACCTGATAGTCGTTGCGCGAACCTCTGTCCTGAAACACTCCTTTCCCCTGCACCTTGGCGTTAAAGGTTTGCAGCTCAAAAAAGGAGGAATTCGCACACTAAAGTTTCTGGTTGGAAATATAATGACCTCTGGCTCATTTTGTTTTTTGGACTCAACCTTCATGAAACCGATTCATACAATTGCTGTGATAGCTCTTTCGATGCTCGCCGCGTCCGCCTCGGCGCAGGCAATCTTTCACGCCGACTACGAAGATGGCACCGTGAGCTCTGGATACCCGACGAGAGGCCCGAACCGCGTCGAAGTTCCTGGTGTCGAACCGGGTCTCGCTAGCGCCCGGGATGCTGCTTACGTGGTGGTCGGCGGCGCCCATGACACTGCGTACGCGGTCGCAAACAAGGTGGTTCTGGATGACCCTGCCTATGTGGGCGGCGGCTTTCCTCGCAGCGAATTCGGACTCGGGCGGATCGCGGGCGCCAGTTACCGCGACGGCGACCACGGCGTATACACCTTCAGCATGCTGCTTAAAGATCTCGTGCCCTCCGTGAAAGGAACACGTAAAGCGCCTTCCGAGGATGTGCTCTGGCAGTTCAAGCATCACGGCGGCGGACACGATATTCATCTCGCGCTGCAGGGTACACAACTCAAACTCGGTTGGGGTGGCAATGTCCATAAGATGGTAGTCATCGACAATGTCATGCCATATGTGAACCAGTGGATAGATTTCCGCTTCGATATACTCTGGAAGAGCGACAACACTGGCGACCTCACCTTCGAAATGAAGCTGCCAGGAGAAACCGGATTAGGGCACACCGTCGCTATGGAGGGGCTACAGACTTATGTGACCGCGAGCCCTGACGGCACGCCGTGGACCGGCATCGGTTCTGTCCAGTATGGCGTGTATCGCAACGGGGCAAATTCTGCGGCTGGCGACACGAAGACGCTCATCGTCTACCACGACGAAGTCACTGCAACCAACTTCACCGCCAAGCCTTAGCCTTCTGCCCAGGACGTGCACGATCGGTATGCAATGGGTAGCCGAATGGCGCTTACTTTGAGCTGCCGATCAGCGGCTGCGTTGAAATGCGAATATGCAAGTGCGGGCAAAAACAGGATAGGGATATTTAGCCAGGGACTTTGTTGTACCTCCGAAACAGCGGGGCAATTTGTTGCCGTATTTCGACAAACGGCCGCTTCTGGCCGGTAGAAGACGACTACTTCCGATTCGAAGCGGGCATCCGCTATGATCCTGCGCTGTGTGGAAAATTTTTCCGTTCGATCATGAATCCCGTCCGTCTCTCAACACGGATTCTCCCGTGCGCGGATTCGTCAGAGTTACGTTCTCGAGCGCCTTGATTCTCCACCCTGCTGCCTGCCGCGTCAGCACGGCAAGGATCACCGTGTCGACAGCGTGTGGCCCCGCTGGATGGGCCGCTCCGACCGCGAGGCGGCTCCAGAAGTGCACGACTGCCGCGTCGTCGCTGATCGCGACTACATCGATTAGCGCGTTCTCAAGCATGGAATCGCTGTAGATGGTTGCGTGGATGGGCGCATGCATCTTGACGATCTCATCGACACCGCGTACATAGTGCCCGAACCGATTCACGAACGTCGCATCCTCATGGAACAGTGCTCCGAAGGATTGCATGTCGTGATTGTTCCAGGCGGTTTGAAACGCGTGAGGTGCGTCTTCGGGCTGTTTCATTTGAATCATGTGGATCCTCATAAGCGTCTATATGAAAGTACCCAACGTCTGTTTTGGAGCTTACGGTCGGGCGGTCAAGGCAAATCCTGTTTAACCATGGAATGTCCGCTCCTGGCCGTTTTGAGCCAGTTTCGATAGACCCGATTCAGCCTTTTAGGGACAGGCAATCGAGACCCAGGTTTGCTTGGTAGACCGCACATGGAGCATTGTAGTGGGTTTCGATGCCGCGATACCGCATGCCAAGCCGCTTCATCACCGCAATGGAGGCAATATTGCCGGGATTTGCCACGGCCACCACTTCTGGGATGCCCAGTTCTTTTGCGAACAAAACGATACGCTCGGCAGCTTCGGTTGCATAACCCTGTCCCCAACAGTCTCGCCTTAAGCGCCAACCAATTTCCGGGACGGCGCCTGTCTGGGCAGCCAATGGCTGTAATGTCGCAGCACCAATCATCAGATTGTCGTCTTTACGGAACACACCCCACCATGAGAAACCGTGCGAGGCCCATCTCGGTTTTACGCGATCGATCATCGCTTGGCTTTCAGCCTCAGACATTGGAGTACCGCTGCCGATGTATGCCATGACCTCTGGGTCACTATTAATCGCTGTTAAGCCGGCAAGGTGTTCGTCAGAAAGTGGGATCAATTTCAACCGAATTGTTTCAAGAGTAGTCATGATTTTTCAGTGTTGAGTGAGGGTTTGCGACCCGAAGGGCACATTCAATCATCCACATTGCAGCCGTTCGGGCTCTTCTTGGTACAGTGCGTAACCTGCAGCGGAGTCGTGCTAGATGCGCCTCGCCAGATATCCACGGTCAAGGGACAGTGTAGTTGCTGCAATCCGGCAGTGGATGGTCTGGCATATAGGCGCCCGGGTTGGCTTCGAAATGGAAGATGCGCTTATAGGTACACTGTTGGTCCACGGCAGTGGCTAGATCCCGCTTGTGCAGAGCCGGCCCGTCTAGCGAATCCTTATCGCGCGAAACTTTGCCGGGAAAGCTCGTGGCTCGCGTCTGGTAAACCAGGCGCGGAAAACCGGACTTGACGGCCTGATCTAGTCCAAGCATTCCATTGAATTCGTACTCGTCATGGCACACGCCGAGCCGGCGGCGCTCGTCTTGCTCGGTAAAGCAGGCGCGAATCAACAACGATCCTGCAATGGGGATGGACAACACTTCATGATCATGAAACGTAGACCTGTCCCGGCCTACTTTGAACAATCGCAATTCCGACGCAGAGCCGCCACCGCCTGAGTAGGAAGTGGATAAGTTGACCTCCACGCCTACCAGGATGGCACCATTGTCATCAGCGAGGCGCAGCACGCGGGGCCATAGCGTGACGTTTATGTCTCGAGGGGCGTCCGGTATATCCGACAACGCGAAGCGATAGGTGGAGGGGTTTGCCCCCGCACTGTCGATCTGTATCAGTGGTGGAGAATCGGCGTCTTCACGCACGATTTGAGCACAGAGGCGTTTGTCGGCAGTGCATCTCTTTCCTTCGGCGTCAGTTGACTTCCCTGGTTTTTTCTCCATCAATGCTTCCAGGCGATTCCCTGCCTGATCCACTTCCACTGCGGACTGAGCGCTAACCAGTGCAGCCAATCGCTCGTTGTAGCGCGCACTCAGGCACGAAGTATCTGCACTACAGGCATCTCGAAGCTTTAACCATCGCAATTGGGATGACTTCATGGCGGCAGGGTCGATGGCGACGTCCGATGCATTTTTCCAGGTGACTGAAAGGTCGCTATCCAGTTTTGACAACTTGCCGTCGGCGCAAATCGCCTTCTCGGTGACGGAATTCGCTTTGGCGCAATCAAAGCTGGCCGCATGACCAGACGGCGAAACTAGATGGAGCACACCGGCACTCAACAACGACAGCAGTTGGTTCAACCGAAGGCTCATAATGATCAAAAAAATAGCGAAGTTCGATCATAGATTATCGACGATTTAGGAGCACGTGTCGAACGTCCGCAATTGGAGCCGGTTCCAGCCAGTTGCATCGCAGGAGTTCCAGATTCGACCTGACACGGGATACCAGACCAAGTTTGAGATAGTACATATTATTCATGCACAGCATAGTGACATCGCTTATATTTCCAGATAATAAATAAGAACGGAACCTATGATTTCGATGCTGCGCAATCTTGTTGGCGTTTCGATATTTCTTTGCGCCGCCGGCGCCGGCGCTGCTGCCATGACTGTGCATCTGGATCAGATGGAGCGCACTGGCGCCGGCGGCCCTGATGCAAGATGGGTCATGAGTCTTGCCGGCGAAATCGATGCCGCCGCGCCGGCTCGGGTAAGGGCGGCGTTGGCGCGCAGCGGTTCAGCCGGCGTCGAGGTCTATCTCGATTCGACCGGCGGCGACTTGCTCGCCGGGATGGAAATCGGCCAGTTGCTGCGGCAGGCGGGGGCGAATACGCATGTCGGACGCTATACGGCCGCACGTAACGGCCAGGCCGCTGGTGTCGCGCCGGGCGTCTGCTACAGCGCTTGTTCGCTGGCATTCCTGGGCGGCGTCTACCGCTATGCCGGCGCGGGCTCGCAGTACGGCGTACATCGGGTGTCGCGCGCCTCCGGTCCGGCGGCTGGCGACCTCGATACCGGGCAGATCGTCTCGGCCGGCATCGCCCGCTACATACGTGGGATGGGCGTGGGGCAGGGCTTGCTCGATCTGCTGGTGCAGCAGGGCGAGCACGGCATCTATCTGCTGAGCGATGCCGAGATGAAGGCGCTGAATGTGGTCAACAACGGCCGCCAGCCGGCCGACTGGTCGGTGGAAATTACCGATGGCGGCGAGTTTTTGCGCGGCATGCAGGACACGGAATACGGGCGCGGCAAAATCGCCTTCCTGTGCGACCAGAACAAGATCCTGATGTTCACTTTTGACCAGGTCGGAGACAAGGCCGCGTCGCTGGCGACAGGCAGCTGGGTCCATTCCTTGCTGCTGGATGGTGGCACGGTGGCCTTGCCGGATCCGGACAGCATGGTGGCCGACAAGGGCGAACTGCAAACCTTTTTCACGCTGACGGCGGAGCAGGCTGGTCACATTGCTGCCAGCCGTTCCGTTGGCCACGTCATGCGCGCCGCGCGCGATGCGCCGGCCTTGGCCGGTTTCACGGTGGAGATCCCGGCCGCCGCTGCGCAAAAAATCAGGGCCTTCATCAATCACTGCATCGCTGTGCTGCCATAGCCCGCCGTCAGCCAGGCTGATAGATCATGGCGCGCGACTCGCCCATCAGGAACGGCCGGTTGGGTTCGATCACTTCGCGCAGATAGCGCCACAGCGCCGCCACCCGCGCTACATTGCGGGTTTCGGTGGCGGCCACCAGCCAGAAAGCACGCTCGATATCGACCTGGCCGTCCAGCACCGGCACCAGGTCCTCGCTATGCTGCGCCAGGAAGCAAGGCAGGATCGCCAGCCCCTGGCCGCTGCGCGCCGCCGTGTACTGGGCGATCACGCTGGTGCTGCGGAAGGCGCGGTGGGCGGCCGGGGCGACATTGTCCTTGTAGCGCAGTTCTTCGCTGAACACCAGGTCGTCGACATAGCCGATGAAGGCGTGCTGGTTGAGGTCTTGCACGGTCTTGATCGGCGCATGGCTGTCCAGGTAGGCGCGGGTGGCGTACAGCTTGAGCAGGTAGTCGGTGAGCTTGGTGACTACGTAGTTGCCGCTCTGCGGCCGTTCGATGGTGACGCCGATGTCGGCTTCGCGCTTGGAGAGGTTGACGAAGCGCGGCACCGGCAGCAGGTCGACCGTGATGTGCGGATGCCGTGCGCAGAAATGCGCCAGGTGCGGCGCCAGCACGAAGGTGCCGAAGCCTTCGGTGGCGCCAAGCCGCACCTGGCCTGACAGCAGGCGGTTGTGGCCGCTCAGTTCTTCGGCTGCGGCGTATACTGTACTTTCCATTTTTTCCGCGTATTCAATCAGGCGGTGGCCTTCGGCGGTCAGGGTATAGCCCTGATTATTGCGCTCGAACAGCTGGCTGCCGACCTGTTCCTCGAAGCGGCGCATGCGGCGCGATACGGTTGAGTGGTCTATGCCCAGCTTTTTGGCTGCCGCCACCAGTCCCTGGCTACGGGTCAGCTCCAGGAACACCCGTAGGTTGTCCCAGTCCAGCATGGCGCTTGTCGGTTTCACTTGCCTCTCCTTGCTTTGCATAAATGCAAAGCTATTGTGGGTTATTGTCTATTGTTCCAATAATAATGCACATGCAGAATGTCTCTATAGAAAATTTTATAAAAACGTAGGGTGGGCAGATTTCTGCCCACGCTGGATACGCCTCGGATGGTCGATGTTCCGCGTGGGCACAGGGTGCCCACCCTACAAACAGGAGACAACGATGACAAAGTGCAAGCTGCTTGCGGCTGGTTCGGCCGTGATCTTTTCGTTAACGGGTTTGCTGGCGCTCAGCCAGGCGCAGGCCCAGGATGGCGATGTCTACAAGGTCGGGATCCTGACCGACATGTCGGGACCGTATGCGGCGATGGGCGGAGCGGGCTCGGTAGCCGCAGCCAAGATGGCTATCGAAGATTGCATGAAGGCGGAATGCAAGGGCATGAAAATCGAGCTGCTCACGGCGGATCATCAAAACAAGGCGGACATCGGCGCTTCCAAGGCGCGCGAATGGCTGGACCGCGACAAGGTCGACGCCATTGCCGATCTGACCAATTCCTCGGTGGCGCTGGCGGTGCAAAAGCTGATCCGCGACAAGGGCGGCATCGCCATGTACAGCGGTCCGGCCACCACCGTGCTGACCAACGCCGAATGCGCGCCGAACGGTTTCCACTGGATGTTCGACACCTATTCGCAAGCCGCCGGCGCGGCTGCCGCACTGACCAAGATGGGGCAGAAATCCTGGTATTTCGTCACCGTTGACTACGCCTTCGGCCAGTCGCTGGAGAAGGATGCCGGCGATGTCGTCAAGAGCCTGGGCGGGACGGTGGTCGGTTCGGTCCGGCATCCATTGAACGCCAGCGATTTCTCGTCTTTCCTGCTGCAGGCGCAGAGTTCGAAAGCGCAAGTGATCGGCCTGGCGAACGGCGGCCAGGATACGGTGAATGCGATCAAGGCAGCGCGTTCCTTCAGCATCGGCAGCAAGAACCAGCGCCTGGCAGCTTTGCTGGTGTTCCTGTCGGATGTCCATGCGCTCGGCCTCAACGATGCCCAGGGCCTGGTCTACACCGACGGTTTCTACTGGGATTTCGATAACGATACGCGCGCCTTCTCCAAGCGTTTTGAAGCGCTCAACAAGGGCAGCAAGCCGACCATGGTGCACGCCGGCGTCTACTCCAGCGTGTATCACTACCTGAAAGCCGCGGCCGCCACCAAGTCGCACGACTGGAAGATCGTGACCCAGAAAATGCGTGAAATCCCTATCCACGATGCCGTCATGCGCAACGCCTCCATCCGTCCCGACGGCCGCGTGATCCATGACATGTATCTGTACCAGGTCAAGACCCCGGCCGAATCGAAAGCGCCTTGGGACTATCTCAAGCTGCTGTCGACCATCCCGGCGCAGCAGGCGTTCAAGCCCATGGATGCTTCCTGTTCCTTGACCAAGTAAAAATGCAGTCCGGGCGCAGCCCGGATTGTGCTTGTTTTGCATAGATTGTTTTGAGTTTTCATTTTTGAAGGAAGTCATCATGTCGATCCCAAACGTCCCGCTCTACATCGGCGGCAAAACCGTACAGTCCATTAGCACTGAATGGCGCGAGGTCCTTAATCCGGCCACTCAGGAAGTGGTGGCTCGGGTGCCGTTCGCCACCAAGGAAGAAGTCGACCACGCGGTCGCCAACGCCAAGCAGGCTTTCGCCACTTGGCGCAATACCTCGCTGGCGCAGCGCATGCGCATCATGCTCAAGTTCCAGCAGCTGCTGCGCGAGAACATCGCGCCGCTGGCCGAACTGATTACCCGCGAACACGGCAAGACCTTGCCGGATGCCGAAGGCGAAGTCATGCGCGGCCTGGAAGTGGTCGAGCACGCTTGCTCCATCACTTCGCTGCAGATGGGCGAGCTTGCGGAAAATGCCGCCAGCGGCGTCGATGTCTACACCATCAATCAGCCGCTCGGCGTCGGCGCCGGCATCACTGCTTTCAACTTCCCGGTGATGCTGCCATGCTTCATGTTCCCGGTGGCGGTTGCTTGCGGCAATACCTTCATCCTCAAACCGTCCGAGCAGGATCCGTCGTCGTCGCTGTTCCTGGTGGAACTGGCGCAGCAGGCCGGTTTGCCGCCGGGCGTACTGAACGTGGTGCATGGCGGCCCCGACGTCGCCAACATGCTGTGCGATCACCCTGACATCAAGGCGATTTCCTTCATCGGTTCGACCAGCGTCGGCACCCACATCTATCGCCGCGCCAGCGAAGCCGGCAAGCGCGCGCAATGCATGATGGGGGCGAAGAACCATTGCATCGTGCTGCCCGACGCCAACAAGGACCAGGCCATCAACAACCTGCTGGGCGCGGCCTTCGGCGCGGCCGGCCAGCGCTGCATGGCGAATTCGATGGTGCTGCTGGTCGGCAAGGCGCGCTCCTGGCTGCCGGAAATCGTCGAACGTTCGCGCGGCCTGAAGATCGGTCCGGGCAGCGATCGCAAGGCAGACCTCGGTCCGATGGTGTCGAAAGCCGCCAAGGCGCGCACCGAGCGCCTGATCGGCACGGGCGTGGAGCAGGGCGCGCAACTGCTGCTGGACGGCCGCAACTGCCAGGTGGCCGGTTATCCCGAAGGCAATTTCGTCGGGCCGACGATTTTCTCAGGCGTGACCGAGAAAATGGATATTTATACGCAAGAGATTTTCGGCCCGGCCATGTGCGTGGTCGAGCTGGAAACGCTGGATGAAGCGATTGCTTTTATCAACGCCAATCCGAACGGCAACGGCACTTCGATCTTCACTTCCTCCGGCTGGGCCGCGCGCAAGTTCCAGAACGAGATCGACGTCGGCCAGGTCGGCATCAACGTGCCGATTCCGGTGCCGGTGGCGTATTTCAGTTTCACCGGTTCGCGCGCATCGAAGCTGGGCGATCTCGGTCCTAACGGCAAGCAGGCAGTGCAGTTCTGGACCCAGACCAAGACAGTGACGGCGCGCTGGTTTGCACCGGATGCGGATGGCGGCGAGATCAACACCACCATTTCGATGAAGTGACGAGGCTGCCTGCCACCGTCATGCAGATGGCTGCGGCAGGCAATGCAAGACCACGCGAGAAAGAGACTTATCATGAACCACGAAATCGTTTTTATCGGCCTCGGCAACATGGGCTTGCCGATGGCGCTCAACCTGGTCAAGGCCGGCCACAAGGTCAGCGGCCATGACCTGGTCGCCGCCAGCGTCGAGAAATTCGCCGCCGGCGGCGGCAGCACCGGCAATGACCTCGCCGCTGCGGTCGGCGCGGCCAAGGTGATCATCACCATGCTGCCCGCCAGCCGCCATGTCGAAGGAGCTTATCTGGGCGCCAGCGGCATCCTGGCGCAGGCCGCGCCCGGCACTTTGCTGATCGACTGTTCCACCATCGCTCCCGACGCCGCGCGCAAGGTGGCGGCGGCAGCGCGCGACAAGGGCTTCACCATGCTCGATGCGCCGGTTTCCGGCGGCACCGGCGGTGCGCAAGCCGGCACGCTGACTTTCATGGTCGGCGGCTCGGCCGAAGGCTTTGCGGCGGCCAAGCCGTTGCTGGAAAAGATGGGCAAGGCGATTTTCCATGCCGGCGACAACGGCAGCGGCCAGACCGTCAAGGTATGCAACAACATGCTGCTGGGTATCCTGATGATAGGCACGGCGGAAGCGATCCGGCTGGGCATGGCGAACGGCATGGATCCCAAGGTGCTGTCGGAAATCATGGCCAAGAGCTCGGGCCGCAACTGGGCGCTGGAAGTGTATAACCCTTGTCCGGGCGTGATGGAAAATGCGCCGGCTTCCAAGGACTATGCCGGCGGGTTCGGCGTCGACCTGATGCTGAAGGATCTGGGACTGGCGGTGGAGAATTCGCTGTCCACCGGCAGCAGCGTGCCGCTCGGCGCGCTGGCGCGCAACCTGTACGACATCCACAGCAAGAGCGGCGCCGGCGGCCTGGATTTCTCCAGCATTTTCAATCTGCTGGCCAAGGCTGAATAAATGTTTGCCTAGCCTGACTTGAGCAGGCGCTTGCGCTCTGCCGTATAGGACCACCACGGCAGCGGCTCGGCGCCTTCCATGTAGCGCACCGCCGACATGAAGACGTCAATCACGCAGGGATCATGACGGGCGCCGGTCGCGCTGCATAATTTCTCATACATCTGCAGCGGCGACTGACCGACCAGCTGCGCCGGCTGGCGGATGCCGATGCAGCGCAGGTCGGCGGCGCCGGCCTTGCCGATATTCGGCAAATCTTCCAGCTCCATCACAGCGTCTCTTTCCAGGTATTTGGGCATATCGGTTCCGTCATTTGGTTAGTGACTGCCAGCGCTTGCCTATAGTCTCATAAGCATATATCAAGATATTCGTTGCACGATTATCTGTATGGAATATAATTACAGTATGAAGTCCAGTCGATTTGCCGTCGCGGCGCATATCTTAGTCAGCGTGGAGTACGCCACCAGGGGCGGGGAAGTGTATTTTCCGTCCACGGCGATCGCTGCCAGCGTCAATACTAATCCGGTTTTCGTGCGCGAGCTGCTGCGCAAGCTGAGCAAAGCCAAGCTGGTGGTAACCAAGGAAGGCAAGGGCGGCGGCGTGCAGCTGGCGCGGCCAGCTTCAGCCATCAACCTGGCCGAGATTTACCTGGCGGTGGAGGAAGGGTCGGTGCTGAAGCACAATACACGCTCCAAAGACTTGTGCTGCCCGGTCAGCTGCGGCATGGATATGGTGCTGGATCCGGTGGTGTCGGAAGTGGAAAGCGCCTTGCTGGATATTTTGCGCGAAAGAAAGTTGTGCGAACTGGTCAACAAGATTGCCGAGAAGACTGGAAAGTAGGGCGTTTTTTTATGATTAACTGTAATCTGGTATATTACAGTTAATTTTGCCGGGGGCTGGGAGGATCATTTCGATCCTATTTTTATATTCTTAACTGTAGTAAAAAATAATACAGTTTAATCGAGGCGAACGCCTGTGGCGGCGCTTCGATGCCATTGCAGTGCAGCCGGCGAGCAGGTCGTGGGTCAGGGTCGGCTAGTTTGAATCACATCGCTTTATTCAGGTTATTTAGGCGCTGGTCGCGGACCAGGCGCAGGGGAGTTTTACATGGAAAAAAATCTGGCCGCGCTCAGCGCACAAAACGACAGCCTTCTCGATATGCCGGCCCCTGCGGCCAGCGCGGCGTCGCCGCTGCGTTCCTGGCTGTCGGTGGTGTCGGTGGCGATAGGCGCTTTTGCATTCGTGACGACGGAATTTCTGCCGGTGGGTTTGCTGCCGCAGATCGCCAGCGATCTTGGCGTCTCGCCAGGCACGGCGGGGCTGATGGTGACCACGCCCGGCATTATCGCGGCCATTTCGGCGCCGGGTCTGATGCTGGGAGCGGGGCGCATCGACCGCCGCTTCATCCTGCTGGCGCTCTCCATCCTGTTGCTGACGTCGAACCTGGTGTCCGCTTTTGCACCTAGCTTCGGCGTCATGCTGCTGGGCCGGGCCCTGCTGGGAGCGGCTCTGGGCGGTTTCTGGACCCTGGCGCTGGCGACCGCGGGGCGGCTGGTGCGGCAAGAGCATGCGGCCAAGGCGACGGCGATGATACTGAGCGGCGTCACTTTCGCTACCGTGATCGGGGTGCCGCTGGGTACCTTCATCAGCGGGCTGTATTCGTGGCGTGCGTCGTTCATCGCTACCGGTGCACTGGCGGCGGCGGCGCTGGCGGCGCAGGCTTTTCTGTTGCCGGCCTTGCCGTCAAAAGCAGCGATCCGTTTCAGCGACTTGCGTGCCTTGCTGAGCCGGGCCACTGCCCGCAAGAGCTTGCTGATGGTGGCGCTGGTGTTTGGCGCACATTTTTCGTCCTACACCTATGTCACGCCCTTCCTTGCGGAAAACAATTTCAGTTTGTCGGCGATTACGTCGGTATTGCTGGGCTTCGGCTTCGTCGGCTTTGTCGCCAATCTGGCGATCTCGACTGCCGTGACGCGTCATCTGCAGGCATCGCTGTTTGCCATGGTGACGATCCTGCTGGCGGCGCTGGCGACATTGCCGCTGGTGCACGCGTCGCCGGCCGCCGTGGCGGTAATGGTGCTGGCCTGGGGCGTTGCCTTCGGCGCCATCCCGCTGTGCCTCAGCATCTGGCTGCAACTGTCTTCGCCTGATTTGCCGGAAGCCGGATCGGCGCTGTTTGTCAGCATCGTCCAGGTAGCGATCGCGCTCGGCTCCTTCACCGGCGGCGTGGTGGTTGATGCGGTGGGAATTTCCGCCACGCTGTGGCTGGGCGGCTTGCTGGCGTTGACCAGCCTGGCGGTGATCGCCAGCTTCGGCATGGGCAACAAGAAACTGGCGGAAATACTCGCCAAGTAATCAGGTAAATCGTCAGCCTGCTCAAGGCCGCTGCATCTTGCTGAGCCCGTACCGGGCGGCATGGCGCAGCGGCCTTGCTGCGTTAATTGCTGCTCGGGACGCGAGTCCTGAGATCCCGGCGGGCCATGGCTTTCCGGATGGCTGGATAATCAAATAAAACTGAATGATCATTCAAATTTCGAGATTGTTTTAACATCGCGCTGATTTTTCCGTCGGTCGGATTGACGGTGATGAATTGCTGCCAGCTGCCCATCTTCAAACAAAATAAGATTGATCGTTCATTCCAGTAAATTGAATGGGCGAAAAAAAACGCTGCGCATGATCGGCAGCGTTTTTTGCGGACAGAAGAGGCTGTTAAGCGCGCTTCTTGAACTCGTTGGTGCGTGTGTCGATTTCAATCACGTCGTCGGAGCTGACGAACAGCGGCACCATGACGATGTGCTGGTTGGCTTCGATGGCGTTTTCAATCTTGGCTTCTTTCAGGACGTTGCCCGAAGTGTTGCCCTTGACTGCTGGCTCGGAGTAGACCACCTGGCGCTGGATCGTGGTCGGCAGTTCGACCGAAATTGCCTTGCCATCGTAAAACACGGCTTCGCATTCCATGCCGTCTTTCAGGTAGTGCAGGGCGTCGCCCAGGTTTTCTGCTTCGATTTCGTATTGCTCGTAGTCAGCGTCCATGAACACGAACAGCGGATCGGCGAAGTACGAATAAGTGACTGGCTTCTTGTCGAGCACGACCACGTCGAACTTGTCGTCGCCGCGGAAAACGTTTTCCATCGGGGCGTTGGTCAGCAGGTTCTTCAGTTTCCACTTGTAGGTGAAGCCCGTGCGGCTCGAACCGTTGACGTCAGAGCGCAGGACGATCATAGGCTTGCTGTCAACCATGATGATGTTGCCGACACGAATTTCTTTTGCTGGTTTCATAGCGAATATACGTAAAAAGTAGGTTGCATAAAAATCATCTGTAGCCTACTGGCAGGAAGCACCGCAAGCCCACGTATGATTGAATTTTAGAATGCGTCAAAAATTAGCCCTATATTTTAACCTATTTTTTCATGCCCCTTACTTAACTGTTTCGACGAACTTGCATAAATTGGCCGCCAGGTCGCCATTTGCCAACAGTTGCTGCTCCCAATCAGTGGACAGTCTGGCAATTTCCGGCAGGTCGGCGTCGAAGCGGCGCCATGCCGCGTTCCAGTCGGTGGTTTCTCCGGCGGCGCCATTCCATCCCAGGGAGAAGGCGACCAGGCTGGCGGTTTTGGCGCTGGTGGCTTGCAGGAATGCATTCAGCTTGACGTGGTGCAAGTCCTTGTCTTGCGGATAGATGTGCCAGATGAAGGGTTTGGCCGCCCATTGCGCGCGCACGAAAGAGTCTTCGCCACGTACGAAATTGAGGTCGCAGGCCCACAGCAGCTTGTCGTAGTCGGGCTGCGGCACGAAGGGCAGCACGCGCAGCGTCAACGCACCGCGGGTGGCGCTGGCCCCGGCCGTCGCGGCTTGTCCGAGGAATGCCTGGACCGCATCGGCGGCCACGCCTTCCGGCACCAGGCAGGTGATGGCCTTGCCGTTGTCTTGCCAAGCCCCGAACAACGCCGCAAGCGGAGCCTGCGGATAGCAGAACAGGGAGATTTTCAGGCTTTCCATCTCGGCCGCGGTGACGCCGAACTGCCCGAGAAAGCTGCTCATCGCCGCCGCATCTTGCTGGAACGCCTGGCGCTGCGCCAGTAATCCGGATTCCAGCAGCAGGCCGCCGGTACGGGCGGTGAAGCCGGGGAAGAAGAAGTATTTGACCAGGGACTGCGGCTGCGGCGACGGCAAGGCGTGGCAGCCTTCGACCCATTCCTCTGCGCTCAGGCCTTCCAGGTTCAGCCATACCGGGCGTACCTGGCGTTCCGACATCGCCTTGATATAGCCGGGCGGGATGTCGCAGGCAAAAAATTCGATCACGATGTCGGCCACGTCTTGCGCCATGAATATGCCTTGCTGCTTGCGCCAGTGGCGCACCGTGACGCCGCTGACCAGCTGCAGTTCGAGATTCGGCGCGACTTGCGGACAGATCCGCTTGAAACTCTGCAAGTCGTCGACCCACAGCGTGACGCCGATGCCGTGTTCCTGTTCCAGCTGCCGCGCCAGGCGCCAGCAGATGCCGATATCGCCATAGTTGTCGACGACTTTGCAAAACAGGGCCAGGGTTATCGGCGTAGCGGGTAGGGTTTTCGGCTGCATGGTCTGGTGATTCAAGATGCGGTTTTGTTCGGGTTTGATTTTCAATGGCAGCCGGTTTTTTATTGTCTGACAGTGTTGCATCCGGCCCGATGGTGTAATAATGCCAGCCCCGTATATTACAGGACCGGATGCAGGACCATGAGGACTATCAAAGATGACGAACCAGCGTGACCTGATTGCCAACCTGACGCTGGCAGTGATCGATCTGGCAGGCGCGGTGGCGCAGATCGCTGAAACCATGCCGGAACACACCAAGGCGCAGATCAACGATTCGTTGAATGTCGCAGTGACCAAGCTGGAACAGGTCGCGATTGCCATCAGTGTTGAAGATGAAGCCCCTGCCGACGGCCTCGCCCATGCCGCCCAAGCCGAGGGTGAAGCAAGTCCGCAGGTGAGCTGCACGGCCTGATCCTGTCGCCGGCGCTGTTGCATTCCGCAGCAGATGTGCCAAGGCGCTGTTCAATAACTGAACATCTTGCCGCCGCCCAGGCGCCCCTTAAATCCCGAAATTCCCTGCTGTTGCCTGCTGCGCGCTAGTGTGCAGCGCGCGCCGGCCGCTGGCACGTTCATTGCGCCATGTCTGGTGTAGTTTGTACCAAAGCACTCCAGACAATGACGCCAACCAAAGCCAGAGGACGACATGAATCTCGCAGACATCAGCAAGTTAGCTACCCGCAATCCATTCAAGCAACGTTACGATAATTTCATCGGCGGCAAGTTCGTGCCGCCGGTCAAGGGCGAGTATTTCGAGAACGTCAGCCCGGTGATCGGCAAGACCTTCTGCGAAATCGCCCGTTCCAGCGCGGAAGACATCGAATTGGCGCTGGACGCCGCCCACGCCTCCAAGGTCGCCTGGGGCAAGACTTCGCCGGCCGAGCGCGCCAACATCCTCAACAAGATCGCCGACCGCATGGAAGCCAACCTGGAATTGCTGGCGATCGCCGAAACCATCGACAACGGCAAGCCGATCCGGGAAACCACCGCCGCCGACATCCCGCTGGCGATCGATCACTTCCGCTATTTTGCCGGTTGCATCCGGGCCCAGGAAGGTTCAGTCGCGACCATCGACGATCAGACCTATGCCTATCATTTCCATGAACCGCTGGGCGTGGTCGGCCAGATCATTCCCTGGAACTTCCCGATCCTGATGGCGGTCTGGAAACTGGCGCCGGCGCTGGCGGCCGGCAATTGCGTGGTGATCAAGCCGGCCGAGCAGACGCCGGCTTCGATCATGGTCTGGATCGAGCTGGTGCAAGACCTGCTGCCGCCCGGCGTCCTGAATATTGTCAATGGCTTCGGCCTGGAAGCCGGCAAGCCGCTGGCCTCCAGCAAGCGCATCGCCAAGATCGCGTTTACCGGCGAGACCACCACTGGCCGCCTGATCATGCAATACGCTTCGCAAAACATCATTCCTGTGACGCTGGAACTGGGCGGCAAGTCGCCCAATGTGTTCTTTGCCGACGTGATGGACCAGGACGATGCCTTCTTCGACAAATGCCTGGAAGGCTTCGCCATGTTTGCACTGAACCAGGGCGAGGTCTGCACCTGTCCTTCGCGCGCGCTGATCCAGGAATCGATCTATGAGCGTTTCATGGAGCGCGCATTGAAACGGGTCAAGGCCATCAAGCAAGGCAATCCGCTCGACAGCGCGACCATGATCGGCGCCCAGGCGTCGCAAGAGCAGCTGGAAAAAATCATGTCGTATATCGACATCGGCAAGCAGGAGGGCGCCAAGCTGCTCACGGGCGGCACGCGCAAGCAGCTGGGCGGCGACTTCGATGCCGGCTTTTATGTCGAGCCGACGGTGTTCGAAGGCCATAACAAGATGCGCATCTTCCAGGAAGAAATTTTCGGCCCGGTGCTGTCGGTGACCACCTTCAAGGATGAGGAAGAGGCGCTGGCGCTGGCCAACGATACCTTGTACGGCCTCGGCGCCGGCCTGTGGACGCGCGACGGCTCGCGCGCCTTCCGCATGGGGCGCGGGATTCAGGCCGGCCGCGTGTGGACCAATTGCTATCACCTGTATCCGGCCCATGCAGCATTCGGCGGCTACAAGCAATCCGGCATCGGCCGCGAAAACCACAAGATGATGCTGGATCATTACCAGCAGACCAAGAACCTGCTGGTCAGCTACAGTCCGGACGCCTTGGGCTTTTTCTAAAGCCGCTGCGGTCCTGTCTTGTCAGGCGGGACCGCTTTTTCCTTTCTCTTTTCCCGCCACCGGCAAGGTTCGATCATGCCCTCTATCATCGCCCGCGTCAGCGCCACCCCGGCCGCACTCGAGCTGTTGCGCAGCCTCAGGCAGAAGCACGGCCCGCTGATGTTCTTCCAGTCCGGCGGCTGCTGCGACGGCAGCGCGCCCATGTGCTACGCGCTAGGCGAGTTCCAGGTCGGCGATGCCGATGTCTACCTGGGCGATCTGGACGGCACTCCCTTTTATATCGGCGCCGAGCAGTTTGAGTACTGGAAGCATACCCAGCTGATCATCGACGTGGTGCAGGGCAATGGCGGCATGTTTTCGCTGGAAAACGGCAGCGGGCTCAGGTTTCTCAGCCGTGCGCGCCTGTTCAGCGATGACGAATATGCAAGCGTGGCCGAAGCGCCCTTGCTGCTGGGTAGCCAGACTGGCAACTGAAGCAGGGTCCGTCAACGCGGCGCGGATGCTGCTCTGCAACCATATCCCCGAGCACATTGCGTGTCGCCAAGGCGGCTGCATTCAACGGTGTGATTACATGGAGAGTCATTCAAAGGTAGACTGTCAGCTGAATACCTCTAGAGGCGCATCAGCGCCCGCAGCCAAGCCGGCATTGCCGGCCGAAGGAGACCTTATGAGTGAGCTCTCATGCAACAGACCGGCGCAGCGCTTTGCGCTGGCGGCCAGCGACCCCGGCGTGATCGAGAAATCGCACCAGCGTTCTAGTGCGTATGGCCTGGCTCGGCAGGACAAGCCCGATATCGAGCCGCTCGGGGCGGCGTCCCTGTCAGTGCTGCTGGAGCAGAACCATGCGCTGTACACGCATGCGTTGCCGGTCATGGAAACGCTCTACGAACAGATCATCAATACCCACAACATGGTGCTGCTGACCGATGCCAGCGGCGTTATCGTGCATGCGCTGGGCGATGACGATTTCCTGGTCAAGGCCGAGCGGGTGGCGCTGAATCCGGGCGTCGCCTGGTCCGAACAGAGCAAGGGCACCAACGCCATCGGCACCGCATTGGCGGAACGGGCGCCGACCACGGTGCATGCCGATGCCCATTACCTGCAGGCGAACCATTTCCTGACCTGTTCCGCGGCGCCGATCTTCGACCATGAAGGCAAGATCCTCGGGGTGCTGGATGTCAGCGGCGACCGCGACAGCTATCACAAGCACACCATGGCGCTGGTGCGGATGTCGGCGCAGATGATCGAGAACCAGCTGTTTACGGCGGCGTTCGAAAATGCGGTGACCCTGCATTTTCACAGCCGTCCCGAATTCATCGGCACGCTGATGGAGGGCATCGCCTGCTTTACGCCCGGCGGGCGCTTCCTGTCGGCCAACCGCAGCGCCTTGTTCCAGCTTGGCTTGCCGCTGACGGCCTTGCAGTCGCATACCTTCAGCTCGCTGTTCGGCTTGCCGGTCTCGACCTTGTTCGATCATTATCGAACGGCGGCGCCGGACTTGCTCGATCTTTGCCTGCACAGCGGCGTCAGGGTTTATGCCAGGGCGGAACTGCGGCTGTCGAACAGCGCGTTCCGGCATTTCAGCGAAGCCCAGCCCGCCGCCGATCCTGTGCCGACGCCGAAAGCGCCGCCACAGGATCGGCGCCTCTCCAGCCTGCGCTACCTGAATACCGGCGATCCGCAAATGGCGGCGCTGATCGGCAAGCTGGAGAAAGTGATCGGGCGCGACATCCCGATCCTGATCACCGGCGAAACCGGCACCGGCAAGGAATTGCTGGCGCAGGCGATCCACAACGATTCGCCGCGCCGGCAGGGCGCTTTCGTCGCCGTCAACTGCGCCTCGATTCCGGAAACGCTGATCGAATCGGAGCTGTTCGGTTACGAAGAGGGGGCCTTCACCGGTGCGCGCAAAAAGGGCGGCCAAGGCAAGATCCTGCAAGCCAACGGCGGCACCTTGTTTCTGGATGAAATCGGCGATATGCCGTTGGCATTGCAGGCGCGCCTGTTGCGCGTGCTGCAGGAACGCATGGTGACGCCGCTCGGCAGCACCAAGTCGATCCCGGTCAATCTGGCATTGATCTGCGCCACCAACCGCAACCTGCGCGAGCTGATCGCCGCCAGCCTGTTCCGCGAGGACTTGTACTATCGCCTGAACGGGCTGGTAGTCAAGCTGCCAGCCTTGCGCGAACGTTCCGACCTGGAGGTCATCGTCAACAAGCTGTTGCTGGAAGAACCCGGCGGCGAACCTTGCTGTACGGTGGCGTCCGAGATCATGGCGCTGTTCCATCGCCACGGCTGGCCGGGCAATTTCCGCCAGCTCAGCAACCTGCTCAGGACCGCGGTAGTGATGGCCGGCGCCGACCGCGTGATCCGGCTGGAACACTTGCCTGACGATTTCCTGGAAGATGTGCAAGCCTTGTCGCCGGCCGCGCTTGACGCCAGTGGCAGCGGCAGCCTGGAGGACCTGGCGCAAACCGCTGTCAGGCAGGCGTTTGACGCCAATGGCGGCAACGTTTCCGCCACCGCCAAGGCCCTGGGTATATCGCGCAATACGGTGTACCGCAAGCTGAACCTGCGCTGAAAGCCTGGCTCGCCCCGCTCAGGACGGTTGCTGCCGGAAGCGCGCATGCTCCAGCAGATGGCGCACGATCAGCCGGTGGAAAGGCATGATCGTCGCCAGATAGCTGCGTCCCAGCAGATTGTTGGTCTTGACGATGGTCGAGACCGTCACTTGCGTCGCCTCCGGGCCGTCCGGCGCGACCTTGATGCTGATGCGGAAATCCAGGTGGTGGTCGTCGAAGCCCAGCACCACTTCGCGCTCCGATTGCGCCACCAGCGGGAAGCCGCCCACCGTATGCTGCAACCCATGCGGATCGCCGACGCCGATTTCCACTGTGCGCAGCTGGAACAGGCTCACCACGCGGTTGCGAGTCGCCATCAGCAGACTGATCCAGCCGGGCGGATGCTTGATGATGGCCTCGGCGGCCTGCCTGGCGCTCAGGCCGGAGAGGCCGGCCCGGACCTGGTAGGCATCGACAAAATCATGGCCAGGCAAGAGCGTCTCGCACTCGGCGTCAGGTGTTACCAGAATTGCCGCAGCGTGGGCGGCGCTCATTTTTTGCGGGCCCTGGCTTCATGCTCGGCCGCCGCGCTTTCAAAGCGTTCGCGGGTGGTTTCTTCATCCCTGCTGCCGAAGGCGTAGTTGGCTTCCAGCCACATGACGTTGATGATGCCGAACGCCAGCGCCAGGCCGACTCCTAATATCCATGCGAAATACCACATAATCTTTTCCTCTCTGTGCTTAGTAGGCGGTGTGCTGGTTGTCTTCGATATGCTTGAGGGTGACCTTGCCGCGCATGACCCGATAGACCCAGGTGGTGTAAAGCAGGATGATCGGCAGCATGATGACTACCACCCAGAACATGATGCCCAGCGTCTTGTGGCTGGAGACCGCGTCCCAGATCGTCAGGCTGCTGTTTGGATCGAGCGAAGACGGCATGATGAATGGGAACAGGGAAGCGCCTGCGGTCAGGATGACGGCGGTCACGCAAAAGCCGCTGGCCAGGAAAGCTGCCATGGCCTTGTTGGCCGCGCTGAACAGTACGCACAGCAAGGCGCCGGCGACGGCAACGATAGGGAAGGCCCAGATGGCAGGCCAGTGCGCATAGTTATCGAACCAGGCGCCGTTGGCGGTGACGACCGTCTTGACGATAGGCATGAAGGCGCTGTTTGCATCCGGCATGGCGGTGATGCGATAGCCGTGGATGCCGAAGGCCACCCAGAAACCGCCTGCCACGAACAACAGCGCCGTTACCAGTCCTGCGACCTTGGCGACGCCGCGCGCGCGCTGGGCGATCAGGGCATCGGTCTTGACTTGCAGGTAGGCGGCGCCGTGCATCAGCAGCATGGCCACGCTCAGCAGGCCGGCCAGTAGGCCGAAGGGATTGAGCAGCTGGAAGAAGTTGCCGGTGTATTCCACCCGCATGGTGTCGTCGTAATGGAAGGGCACGCCGAGGAACAGGTTGCCGAAGGCGACGCCGAAGATCAGCGGCGGCACGAACCCGCCGGCGAACAAGCCCCAGTCCCAAGCGTTGCGCCAGCGAGTATCGGCCACCTTGCTACGGTAATCGAAGCCGACCGGGCGGAAGAACAGCGAGAACAGCAGCAGCATCAAGGCCACATAGAAGCCTGAGAACGCGGCGCTGTAGACCAGCGGCCAGGCTGCAAAGATGGCGCCGCCGGCGGTGATGAACCAGGTCTGGTTGCCTTCCCAGGTGCTGCCTATCGAATTGATGACGACCCGGCGTTCGCCGTCGGTCTTGCCGATGAAGGGCAGCATCATGCCGACCCCGAAGTCGAAGCCGTCAGTGAGGGCGAAGCCGATCAGGAGCACGCCGACAAAGCCCCACCAGATTACTTTCAAGGTTTCATAATCAAACATGGCGGTTTCTCCTTATGCCTTGGCGGTCGAATCGACGGTTGATGCTTCCAGGCGTTCCCAGTGGTACTTGCCGGTATGCAGGCTGCTCGGTCCGCGGCGGGCGTATTTCACCATCAGTATCATTTCGATGACGAACAGGAAGGTATAGAAGCCGAGGAAGCCGGCCAGGCTGAAGTAGAGGCTGCCAGGCTGCAGGGTCGAGGCCGATAAATGGGTCGGCAGCACGCCGGAGATGGTCCATGGCTGGCGGCCGTACTCGGCCAGCAGCCAGCCCAGTTCGATCGCCACCCACGGCAGCGGGATGCTGTACACCGCCAGGCGCAGCAGCCAGCGCTGCTTGGCCAGCTGCTTGCGGATCAGGAAGTAGAACGAGCAGGAGAAGATGAACAGGAACAGTATGCCGAGGCCGACCATCAGCCGGAACGACCAGAACATCGGTGCGATTTTCGGGAAGGTATCGTTGACCGCCATGCCGATCTGTTCCGGCGTGGCGTCGACCACGTTCGGCGTGTACTTTTTCAGCAGCAGACCGTAGCCGAGATCGTCTTTCAGCTTGTCGAAGGAGGCCACCGCTTCGGGCGACTTGTCGCCGCCTTTCAGGCGGGTCAGGGCGGCGTACGCCAGCATGCCGTTGCGGATGCGTACTTCATGTTCCTTCTTCAGGTCTTGGATGCCGGTGATCTGCTTGTCGGCCGAGCGCGTGCCGATCAGGCCCAGCACATATGGAATCTTGATGGCGTAATCGGTGCGCTGTTCTTTCTCGTTGGGCCAGCCGACCACGGTGATGCCGGCCGGCGCCGGCTCGGTATGCCATTCGGCTTCCATGGCAGCCAGTTTGACCTTGTTGACTTCGCCGGCGGTATAGCCGGACTCGTCGCCGAGCACGATCACCGACAGGGTCGAGGCCAGTCCGAAGCCGGCAGCGATTGCAAACGAGCGCAGGGCGAAGGCGGTGTCGCGGCCGCGCAGCAGGTAAAAGGCAGAGATGCCGAGCACGAACATCGAGGCGGCGACGTAGCCGGCCGACAGGGTGTGCACGAATTTCACCTGCGCCACCGGATTGAAAATGACGTCGACGATGCTGGTCAGCTCCATGCGCATGGTTTCATAGTTGAACTCGGCGCCGACCGGATTGTTCATCCAGCCGTTGGCGATCAGGATCCACAGGGCCGACAGGCTGGAGCCCAGCGCCACCAGGAAAGTGATCAGTAGATGCTGGACGCGCGAAAGGCGGTCCCAGCCGAAGAAGAACAGGCCGACGAAGGTCGATTCGAGGAAGAAGGCCATCATCCCCTCGATCGCCAGCGGCGTGCCGAAGATGTCGCCGACGTAGTGGGAGTAATACGACCAGTTGGTGCCGAACTGGAATTCCAGGGTGATGCCGGTGGCGATGCCCATGGCGAAATTGATGCCGAACAGCTTGCCCCAGAAGCGCGTCATGTCTTTGTAGATCGGGCTGCCGGTCATGACATAGACCGACTCCATGATGACCAGGATCCATGCCAGCCCGAGGGTGAGCGGCACGAACAGGAAATGGAACATCGCGGTCGCAGCGAACTGCAGGCGCGATAGGGCGACGACTTCATCAATAGGAATCATTGGCGGGCCTCAGAAGGGGGTAGGTGGGAAGGGATGGCGGCAGGTTGCGGACTGAGCAGGTGCTGTTCCACCAGGTCAGTCGGCATACGCATTTTTTTTGTTTGCGGTTCGGAGAAAAAAGCTTTCCAGAGCACCGTCAGGAGGGCAATCTTGACCACCAGGATGACGGTGATTTCGACTGCCAGCGGCAAGCGGGTGAGGCGTTTATTCAAGGCGAAAGACATCGGGCGTCTACTCCTTCAACTTAGCGTTCTGGTATACATCGGGATGGTCGGTGCTGCTCTTGGTCTTGCTGCCCGAGCCAGGCATGCGGAACTTGTCGCGTACATCCAGCAGCTTCTTGACCTTGGAACCCATCTTCATCAGCGAAGCCAGGGTTTCCGGCGAAAGGCGCTGCACATCGTCAAACCAGGAACTGGACAGCTCGATCAGATTGTACATTTCGCGCATCCGCTGCTGCGCCTGCTGGTCGGTTTCGTTGGCAGGCGTCTCTAGCAGCGCATCGCGCAACATCGATAAGGTCGGCTCGATTTCGCGGCGCCGGCGCTCTTCCAGCAAGGTCTTGAAAATATCCCAGATATCTTTCGGCGGCTCGAAATACTCGCGGCGATCGCCGGGGTGGTGCAGCAGCTTGACCAGGCGCCACGACTGCAATTCCTTCAGGCCCATGCTGACGTTGGAGCGGGAAAACGTCAGGTATTCGGCAATCTGGTCGGCATTCAAAGGTTGCCCCAGGACATAAAGTAACGCATAAATCTGCCCAACGGTGCGATTGATGCCCCAGCGGCTGCCCATTTCGCCGAAATGCGAGATGAAGCGCTGGGTCAGCGGCGTCAAGGGAGTCAGCGGAGCGCTGGCGGTGCTGGTGTTGCCGGGAGGGATGGTGTGCATGATATTTTGAATTTTCAGTAATTACTGAAATATAAGACAAAACAGGAAGGTTAGCAAGGAGCGTGTTGTGCCGCATCATTTGGCGCGATTAGTGTTTTGTCTGCAACGAAGCAATAGCCAATTGCTGAAAAGATATCGGTCTGGCGCAACATAAGTGGATGTTGCATCGCACGATACGGCTATCAGCCGTTATAATTTCGGGTTAGCAAGGTGCTTTCCGCATGCTGGAGAGTTTGTCCGGCGGCGCCAGACGCCGAAGCACCACATTGTTTTTGAATTTTTATTATTGACGAGAGCACACCATGAGTCTGAATCAAGTATCGGCCGGGCGCGATTTGCCAAACGATTTCAACGTCATCATCGAAATCCCGATGAATGCCGATCCGATCAAATACGAAGTCGACAAGGAATCCGGCGCGATTTTCGTTGACCGCTTCATGGGCACCGCCATGCATTACCCATGCAACTACGGCTATATCCCGCAAACCTTGTCGGAAGACGGCGATCCGGTCGACGTGCTGGTGATCACGCCGTTCCCGCTGTTCCCGGGTGTGGTGGTGCGCTGCCGTCCGGTGGGCGTGCTGAAGATGTCGGACGAAGCCGGCCAGGACGCCAAGCTGCTGGCGGTGCCGGTCGACAAGGTGCTGAGCATCTACACGCACTGGCAAAAGCCGGAAGACATGAATGAACTGCGCCTGAAACAGATCCAGCATTTCTTCGAGCACTACAAGGATCTGGAAAAGGGTAAATGGGTCAAGATCGACGGCTGGTTCGGTCCGGACGAAGCGCGCAAGGAAATCCTTGCGGGCGTCGAGGCCTACAAGAAGTCCATCGCGGCGTAATGCGCCGGAATTGCGGCTTGCCTGGACAGGCCGCGGTTGCTGATGTTGAAAAGCGCACCGTGGTGCGCTTTTTTCATGCCCTGGCAGCTTTCCGTAGGGTGGGCAGATTTTCTGCCCACGCTGAGTTCGTTCCTTGAATGATCGAGGTGGGCACAGCTGCCCACCCTACCGCATCAGCGCGCCGTGTTTTTATGCTTTGGCGGTTTTTAGCAGCAGCACCAGGCGGCCGCCGAACTGGTTCAGCAGCAAGCCGCTCAATACCAGCAGCCCGGCCATGATCTTCCACGGCTGCAGCTCTTCTCCTAGTATCACGGAGGCGCTCAGCATGCCGGCTACCGGCACCAGCAGCGAAAACGGTGCGACGGTGGCCGCTGGATATTTGCGCATCAGGGTTGACCAGATGGCGAAGCCGAGGATGGTGGTCGGATAAGACTGGAACAAGACCGCGCCGGCCGAGGTCCAGCTGAAATGGAGCACCGCGCTTTGCCAGGCGACTGGCCCCTCGAGCAGCAGCGATGCCAGCAACAGCGCCGGCGCTGCCATCAATGAACCCCACACTACCAGCGCCAGCGGATTGACCTTGCCGATCTGCTTGGTGACGATATTGGCTCCGGCCCAGCTCAGCCCGGCCGCTACCACCAGCAGGAAGCCGGCTACCGACGCCGTGCCATCCAGATGCGCGGCGACCACGCCCATGCCGGCGAAGGCGACCAGGGCGCCGAAAATCTGTGCTGCGCGCGCACGCTCACCCAGCATCAGCACCGCCAGCGCTACCGTAAAGAACACTTGCAGCTGCATCACCAGCGACGCCAGGCCCGGCGCGAATCCCAGCTTCATGCCGATGAACAGCAAGGAAAACTGGCCGGCGAACTGCAGACCGCCATAGGCGATCAGCAAACGCCACGGAATCGCGGGGCGCTTGATGAAAAATACCAGCGGCAGCGCTGCAAAAATGAAGCGCAGCGCGCAAAACAGCAGCGGCGGCAAGCCGTGCAGGCCGATCTTGATCGCTACAAAGTTAAGGCCCCAGATCGAGACCGTCAGGATTGCCAGGAAAACGTCGGTGGCTTGCATCGTGGATGACTCCGTGAAAGAAAGATGAGGCCAGTTTATTGTTTCTGTATGATGATTAAACTGAGTTTTATAAAATCATTAGTTCTATATAGAAAATATGATCGATTTGCAAAGAATGGTGGCTTTCGTCGCGGTGGCGGACCACGGCAGCTTTTCCATCGCGGCGGCGCGGCTGCAAGTGTCGAATTCGCATGTCAGCAAACAGGTCAGCGCGCTGGAGCGCGAGCTGCGGGTAAAACTGCTGCAGCGGACTACGCGCAGCCTTAGCCTGACTGAGGCCGGGGAGGTGTTTTACCGGCGCTGCAAGGCGATCTTGTCGGAGGTGGCGGAGGCCGAGCAGGAAGTGTTGCGGCGCCAGGACACGCCGCAGGGCATCTTGCGGGTGACCGCGCCGGCCAATTTCGCCAATGTCTGCCTGCCGGATATCGTCTGCGATTTCATGCAGCAGCATCCTGGGATCGAGTTGGAGCTGACCATGTCCGACCAGTTCTTCGATCTCGCCGAACGCTCGATTGACGTGGCGCTGCGCATCGCCACTACGCCGCCGGAAAATGTCCATGCGCGCATGCTGTACCGGGTCGGCTGGAGCGTGGTCGGCAGCGCCGAGTATTTCGCTGCGAGGCGCTTGCCGCAGACGCTGGCCGAGCTGCCGGCTTACGATTGCCTGGCCGATAACGTGATGTCGGCCAGGGACGTCTGGCAATTTGAGGAGGCGGATGGCAAGCGTCATGAAATCAAGATCACGCCGCACATCAATTGCAATAACAGTGTCTGGCTGCACCAGTGCGTGTTGCGCGGCATGGGCATCGGCTTGCTGCCGGACTACATGACAGGCGCCGACCTGGCGCAGAAGAAGCTGATCCGGCTGCTGCCGCAATATGCGCCGCTGCCGCAGCGCCGCCTGTACGGCATCTATCTGCCGAACCGTTATCTGTCGTCCAAAGTCCGCTTGTTTCTAGATGCCGTCGAACAGGGCTTGGGCCGTATCGCTACGAGCGCCTGAACAACGGCAGCAAGCGCCCGCCGAACTGGTTCAGGGCGAGTCCGCCCAGCACCAGCAGGCCGGCGACGATTTTCCACCACTGCAGCGCTTCACCCAGCAGGATGGCGGCGCTCAGCATGCCCACCAGCGGCACCAGCAGCGAAAACGGCGCCACCGTCGCCGCCGGGTACTTGCGCATGAGGATGGTCCAGATGCCGTAGCCGACGATGGTGTTCGGATAGGACTGGTAAAACACCGCCGCCACCGAGACCCAGCCAAAATGCGCAAAGGCGCTGTGCCAGGCAGCCGGGCCTTCCAGCAGCGCCGACGCCAGCAGCAAGGGCGGCGCCGCCATCAGCGAACCCCAGGCCATCAGCGCCAGCGGGTTGACCTTGCCGATCTTCTTGGTGACGATGTTGGCGCTGGCCCAGCTCAGTCCGGCGCCGATCACCAGCAGGAAGCCGATCACCGTCGCTTGCGCTTCCAGGTGGCTGGCCACCAGCGCGATGCCGGCCAGCGCCACCAGCGCGCCCAGCAATTGCGTCAGCAGCGGCCGCTCGCCCAGCAGCAGCACCGCCAGGCCGATGGTAAAAAATGCCTGCAGCTGGATCACCAGCGACGCCAGGCCCGCGCCTATGCCCAGCTGCATGCCAGAGAACAGCAGCGAGAATTGCAGGGCGAACTGGAACAGGCCGAAGCCGATCAGGTAGCGCCAGGGAATCGCTGGCCGCTTGATGAAAAATACCAGCGGCAGCGCTGCGAAGACAAAGCGCAGCGCCGAAAACAGCAGCGGCGGCAAGCCTGCCAGGCCGATCTTGATGACGACAAAATTCATGCCCCAGATCATGACGGTCAACAAGGCTAGCAAGATGTCGGTCGGTTGCATGGCTGCTCTTAAAGTGGCGTGGGCGAATCGGTCAGGGGGGCGCGGGACGGAAAGGATTGCGGTCGTTCAGTTCATCCATGTAGCTATCGATGCCGTCCGCTTCCTGCTCCAGGAAATTCGCCACCGCATCGGCAAAGCCGGGATGCGCCAGCCAGTGCGCCGACCAGGTTTTTTGCGGCAGGAAGCCGCGCGCCATCTTGTGCTCACCCTGGGCGCCGCCTTCGAAGCAGGCGATCTTTTGCTCGATGCAGAACTCCAGCGGCTGATAGTAAGCGGTTTCAAAATGCAGGCAGGGCACGAATTCCAGGGCGCCCCAGTAACGGCCGTACAGGGTTTGTCCGGTATGGATCAGCAGCGACGAGGCAATCGGCCTGCCGTCGCGTTCGGCCACGATCAGCAGGATGTTGTGCGGCATGCTGGCGCCGATGCGCAGGAAGAAATCCAGGTTGAGGTAAGGCGTGGAACGGTGCTCGGCGTAGGTGCGCGCATAGCAGCGGTTGAAAAACACCCAGTCCGCCTCGGTGGCGTCGCTGCCGCGCACCCGGCGCAGGTGCACGCCGGCCTCGGCCACCTTGCGCCGCTCGGCCACGATGTTCTTGCGTTTCTTGCGTTCCAGCGTGGCGAGGAACTCATCGAAATCGCGGTAGCCGGGATTGAGCCAGTGGAACTGCACGCCGCTGCGCAGCATGAAGCCGGCCTGCTGCAAGGCTTCGGCCTGTTCCGCCGGCGGATACAGGATATGGGTGGAGGAAGTCTGGGTGTCGCGCCGCAGTGACTGCAGCACCTTGACCAGCGCCGCGCGCGCCGTGGCGTCGCGCGCCAGCAGCCGGCCGCCGGTCACCGGGGTGAACGGAATCGCCGACAGCAGCTTGGGATAGTATTCCAGGCCGTTGCGCTGGTAGGCGTCGGCCCAGGCCCAGTCGAACACGTATTCGCCATAGGAATGGTATTTGACGTACAAGGGCAGGGCCGCCGCCAGCTGTCCGGCTTGATTCCACAAGGTGATGTACTGCGGTTGCCAGCCCGCTTTTTCCGAGGCGCTGCCGCTTTCATGCAGAGCGTGCAGGAAGGCGAAGGAGAGGAAGGGATTGGCGTCGGCTTGCAAGGCAAGCAGCTCGTCCCATGCGGCCTGGCCGACTTCGCTCAGCGAAGCGACGATGCGGGTGGCGAACTGGCTGGCGCTCTGCTCTGTTGTTTTATTGATCAAGGACTGGACCGGCCGTGAATGAGAGGAAGGCGGAAACGAAAATAAGCGAGAAGTTTAGCAGCATCGCCACCGCTCTGCCGCGGCATCCTGAGCCGGGCGCATTACATGCGATAATTGAAAGCATCACGCAGAGCGCAGGAAGAATGATGACAACCAACAAATTTCTCAACCTTTACTCCCATGATTTCGCGCGCGTCGCGGTTGCCGTGCCGAATTGCCGGGTGGCGGATCCGGCTTTCAACGCCGCCGAGACGATCAGGCTGGCGCGCCAGGCGCAGCAGCAGGGCGCCTTGCTGGTGGCGTTTCCGGAGCTGGGTTTGTCCGCTTATACCTGCGACGATCTGTTTCACCAGCGCGCCTTGCTGGACGCTTGCGAAGCCGCGCTGGCCGAAGTGGTGGCGGCCTCGGTCGAACTGCCGGTGGTGATGATCGTCGGCCTGCCTTTGCGGGTCGAGCACCAGTTGTTCAATTGCGCGGCCATCGTCGCCGGTGGCCGCATCCAGGGCATCGTGCCGAAGAGCTATCCGCCTAACTACGGCGAGTTTTACGAATTGCGTCAGTTCAGTCCCGCTGAAAACACGGCGGTGCGCGAGATTCCATTGCTGGGAACCAGGGTTCCCTTCGGCGCCGGCTTGCTGTTCGAAGTAGCTAACCTGCCGCTGCTGCGTTTCCATGCCGAGATCTGCGAAGACGTCTGGGTGCCGATTCCGCCATCGTCGTTTGCTGCGCTGGCCGGCGCCAGCGTGCTGGTGAACCTGTCCGCATCCAACGCACTGGTGGGGAAGGCAGCTTATCGTCACCAGCTGGTCGGCCAGCAATCCGCGCGCTGCGTGTCGGCTTATTTGTTTACCTCGGCCGGCAAGGGCGAATCGTCGACCGACCTGGCTTGGGACGGTCAGGCCCTGATTTATGAAAATGGCGAACTGCTGGCGGAATCGGAGCGCTTCCTGGACGCTTCGCATCTCATTTTTGCCGATATCGACCTGGAACGCTTGTCGCGCGAACGCATGCGGCAGACCACTTTCGGGCAGTCGGTGCGGCGCCACGCCGCCGAGGTGGCGAAGTTCGATGTGGTCAGCTTTGAACTGGCGCTGCCGCTGGACCAGGCCTTGCCGCTGGAACGCAAGGTCGAACGTTTCCCCTATGTGCCGGCGGATACCCGGCGGCGCGACGAGCGCTGTACCGAGGTCTACAACATCCAGGTGCAGGCGCTGGTGCAGCGACTTTCCTCCAGCAAGCTGTCCAAGGTAGTGATCGGCGTCTCCGGCGGACTGGATTCGACGCATGCCTTGCTGGTCTGCGCCAAGGCCATGGACCGCTTGAATTTACCGCGCGCGAATATCCTGGCCTACACCATGCCGGGCTTCGCCACCAGCGACCGCACCTTGCAGCAGGCGCGGCAACTGATGCAGGTGGTCGGCAGCACGGCGGCGGAAATCGATATCCGCCCGAGCTGCCTGCAAATGCTGAAGGACCTCGGCCATCCCTATGCCGCCGGCCAGGAACAGTACGACATCACTTTTGAAAATGTGCAGGCCGGCGAGCGCACCAACCACCTGTTCCGGCTGGCCAATTTCCACCATGCCATCGTGATCGGCACCGGCGACCTGAGCGAACTGGCGCTGGGCTGGTGCACCTATGGCGTGGGCGACCACATGTCGCATTACAACGTCAACGCCAGCGTGCCGAAGACTCTGATTTCCCACCTCGTGCGCTGGGTGGCCGATACCGGCGCCATCGGCTATCTCGGTTCCGATGTCCTGCTGAATGTGCTGAATACCGAAATCAGCCCGGAACTGGTGCCGGGCAAGGCTAGCGGCAAACCGGAGCAGATCACGGAAAACGTCATCGGCCCCTACGAATTGCAAGACTTCAATCTGTATTACATACTGCGCTATGGCTTTGCGCCGTCGAAGGTGGCTTTCCTGGCCCACGCGGCCTGGCACGACAAGAGCAAGGGCAGCTGGCCCTACGACAATGATGCGGTGGCCAGGAACCAGTACGACCTGGCAGCCATCAAGCGCAACCTGGGGATTTTCCTCGACCGCTTTTTCCGTACCAGCCAGTTCAAGCGTTCCTGCGTGCCGAACGCGCCCAAGGTCGGCAATGGCGGTTCGCTGTCGCCGCGCGGCGACTGGCGCGCGCCCAGCGACTCGGAAGCGACTGTATGGCTGAATGACTTAGCAAAGATTCCGGACTGAGAGAAGGGCAATTCTCACCCGTGTTGCATATCTCTCCTAAAAACAGAGTTATTGATTGCCGCGTATAGACAAATAGCGTTTTTCATATACTCTAGCAGATTGCGCTTGATCCGGGCGAGGACATGCCGCGGACGACAAGCAGACTGCAACAGATTTATATTTAATGCTTAAATTAATGCCCAAAGGAGTTGCCATGAAGCAAATTACTGCCGTTATCAAACCTTTCAAGCTGGACGAGGTGCGTGAAGCTCTCGCCGAAGTCGGCGTCACCGGCCTGACCGTGACCGAGGTAAAAGGCTTTGGCCGTCAGAAGGGCCACACCGAGCTGTACCGCGGCGCCGAGTATGTTGTCGATTTCCTGCCGAAAGTGAAAGTCGAACTGGTGATCGACGATGCCCTCACCGAACGCGCAGTGGATGCCATCATCAAGGCGGCGCGCACTGGCAAGATCGGCGACGGCAAGATTTTCGTGCGCAATATCGAACAGGTGATCCGCATCCGCACCGGCGAGACTGGCCCGGACGCCGTTTGAGCCGGCCAGATGCATTTTTTGCAGCACACTGAGTTTTGTATTTCCTTCCCTTCAAGTCCTGACTGGTTCTGATATCTGGCCGCGGTCGTTCGATGTACTGGATGACTGGCCGCGGCTCCAGGCACACCGCAGCGCTGCTTTTTTTCCTCCTGAGTCCAACCTCTAGTCCTCCGCAATCGCGTCGTAAGCAGCAAGCAGTCTGCGCCGAGCGCCGGCAAAACAATTTCCGCATACCCTCAAGCGTTTTTCTTATTGGACGCTGGACATGCCTGCAAGCTATCGTTTTCTCTTGGCAACCGAGCGCAATCACAAGTTGCGTTCAAAGCACAACAAGAGAGGTGATTCATGTCGTCTATCGCGACACAAGCAGCAGATGCAAGCCAGGCAGACCTGTTACCCCGGGTTTTGCCGGCGCATCGCATCAGCACCGACCAGGAAGCGCTCGACATCGCGCGCGAACTGGCTGCCGAGTTCCGCCTCGACGCCAGCGTACGCGACAGCCAGCGCCGCCTGCCGTGGGCGGAAATCGAAAAATTCTCCGCCAGCGGACTGGGCGGCATCACGGTGCCGCGCGAGTTCGGCGGCGCCCAGGTTTCCTACCGTACCCTGGCGGAAGTATTCCGCCTGCTATGCGCCGCCGATCCGGCGCTGGGACAGATTCCGCAAAACCATTTCGGCATCCTCGGCGTGGTCGCGCACAGCGCCGACGCCGCGCAAAAGGCGCGCATCTATGGCGACGTCCTGAACGGCCTGCGCATCGGCAATGCCGGACCGGAGCGCGGCACCAAGAACATCCTGGAGATGAAGGCACGCCTCACTGCAACGCCGAACGGCTATCGCCTCAACGGCAAGAAATTCTATTCCACCGGCGCCTTGTTCGCGCACTGGGTGCCGGTCAAGGCGCTGGACGACCAAGGCCAGCCGGTGCTGGTGTTCGTCAAGCGCGGCACGCCCGGCCTGACTATCGTCGACGACTGGTCGGGGTTCGGCCAGCGCACTACCGCCAGCGGCACGGTGCTGCTGGAAAACCTGGCGGTGGCCACGGAAAACGTGCTGCCGCTGCAGAAGCTGGCGGAACAGGCCGGCATCCAGGGACCGGGCTCGCAACTGATACAGGCGGCGATCGACGCCGGCATCGCTGCCGCCGCCATTGAAGACACCATACAATTTGTCCGCAACCGTTCGCGGCCCTGGGCCGATAGCGGAGTGGAGCGGGCCAGCGACGATCCTTACGTCATCCGCGACATCGGCGATCTCAAAATCCGCCTGCATGCGGCGAATGCGCTGCTGGCCAAGGCGGCGCAGGCGCTGGACCAGATTGCCAGCGTGGCGATCGACGCCGATGCCTCAGCGCGGGCCTCGATCGCCGTCGCCAAAGCCAAGGTGCTGACCACCGAGGTTGCCTTGCTGGCCAGCGAGAAATTGTTTGAACTGGCCGGTTCAGCGTCCACCCTGGCGGTACATAACCTGGACCGCCACTGGCGCAATGCCCGCACCCATACCTTGCACGATCCGGTGCGCTGGAAGCTGCACGCCATCGGCAACTATCTGCTGAACGGCATCGCCCCTGCGCGCCATTCCTGGAACTGACATCATGACGACTTCTATCAATGCCGCCGCCGGACCGGTGGTGCGTATCCTCGACGATATCCAGGCGCTGGCCGCCGCGCGCGCACTGGCCGCAGCGTTCACGCGCGAAGCCAGTCTGCGCGATATTGAACGGCGTCTGCCGCTGCCTGAGCTGGAACAGTTTTCCCGTTCCGGCCTGTGGGGCATTTCGGTGCCGCGCGCCTATGGCGGCGCTGGCGTCTCGCACGCCACGCTGGCCGAAGTGATCGCCACGATTGCCGCCGCCGACGGCTCGCTTGGACAGATTCCGCAGAACCATTTCTATGCGGTCGAGATCCTGCGCGTCAACGGTAGCGAAGCGCAGAAGCGCTACTACTTCGAACGCATCCTGGCCGGCGAGCGTTTCGGCAACGCGCTGGCTGAACTCGGCACGCGCACCTCGCAGGAGCGACGTACGCGGCTGAGCAAGGATGGCGACGGTTTCCGCATCAATGGCCGCAAATTCTACGCCACCGGGGCGCTGTACGCGCACCGGATTCCGGTCTCGGTGATTGACGACGACGGCGTCCAGCAACTGGCCATCGTCAAGCGCGACGCCGAGGGCGTCAGCGTGATCGACGACTGGTCCGGCTTCGGCCAGCGCACCACCGGCAGCGGCTCCGTGGTGCTGGAGAATGTCTGGGTCACGGCAGAAGAAGTGCTGCCGTTCCAGAGCGCCTTCGAGCGTCCGACTTCACTGGGGCCGGTGGCGCAGCTGCTGCATGCGGCGATCGACACCGGCATCGCTCGCGCCGCCTTGCATGACGCCGCGGTATTCGTGCGCACCCGCTCGCGCGCCTGGATCGACAGCAAGGTAGAGCGCGCCATCGACGATCCGCTTACAGTGCGCGAGTTCGGCGACCTGGCGGTGCGGCTGGCCGGCGCGGAAGCATTACTGGAACTGGCCGGCGCGGCGGTCGATGCCGCAGCCTGGGATCCGACCGTGGCTTCGGTGGCGGCAGCCTCGATTGCAGTGGCGGAAGCACGCGTGCTCAGCACTGAAGTATCGCTGGCCGCCGGCAGCAAGCTGTTCGAGCTGGCCGGCACCCAAGCCACCCTGGCCGAGCACAATCTCGACCGTCACTGGCGCAACGCCCGTACTCACACGCTGCACGATCCGGTGCGCTGGAAGTATCACGCGGTCGGCAATTACTACCTCAACGAAAAGAATCCGCCGCGCCACGGCGCCATCTGATTGATCCTATGCCGAAGAAGCAAATCCGCCTGAACGCCTTCAACATGAATTGCGTCGGGCATATCAACCACGGCCTGTGGACGCATCCGCGCGACCGCTCTACCGAATACACCAGCCTGGAATATTGGATCGAGCAGGCCAGGCTGCTGGAACGCGGCAAGTTCGATGGCCTGTTCCTGGCCGATATCGTCGGCGTCTACGACGTCTACCAGGATTCGGCCGAACTGAGCGTGCGTGAATCTGTCCAGCTGCCGGTCAACGATCCTCTGTTGCTGGTCTCTGCCATGGCTGCCGTCACCAAACATCTCGGCTTCGGCGTCACCGTCAACCTGACCTACGAGGCGCCGTATCTGTTCGCGCGCCGCATGTCGACCCTCGATCATCTGACCCGCGGCCGCATCGGCTGGAATATCGTCACCGGCTATCTGGACAGCGCAGCGCGCGCCATGGGGTTGAGCGAACAGCCGGAACACGATGCCCGCTATGAGCGGGCGGAAGAATTCATGCAAGTGCTGTACAAATTGTGGGAAGGTAGTTGGGAAGACGGCGCCGTGCTGCGCGACCGCCAGCGCCGCATCTTCGCCGATCCGGCCAAGGTGCATCGCGTCAGTCATCGCGGCGAACACTATCAAGTGGACGGCTATCATCTCAGCGAGCCATCGCCGCAACGCACACCGGTGCTGTACCAGGCCGGCGCCTCGGACCGCGGCCAGCTGTTTGCCGCCGCCCATGCCGAATGCGTCTTCATCTCCAGCCAGAAACCGGAAGCCGCGCGCAAGCTGGTCAACGACCTGCGTGACCAGGCGCAGCTGGCGGGGCGCCAGCGCGATGACCTGAAAATCTTCATGGGCGTTTCGGTGATTGTCGCGCCGACTGCGGCCGAAGCGCAGGAAAAGTACGCCGAGTACTGCCGCTATGCCAACCCGGAAGCCGGCCTGGCGCATTTCGCCGCCGGCACCGGCTTCGATTTTTCGAAATACGGCATCGACGAAGCCATCAGGCCCGCCGCCAGCAACGCCATCCAGTCCTCCGCCAAGGCGGTGACCGCAGCCGACGCCGGCTGGACCGTGCGCAAACTGCTGGACCAGCTGGCGCTGGGTGGGCGCTACGTCACTATCGTCGGCTCGCCGCAGCAGGTGGCCGACCAGCTGGAAGCCTGGGTCAGGGATGCCGACATCGACGGTTTCAATCTGACGCGCACGGTGGCGCCGGAAAGTTTTGAAGACTTCGTCAATCTGGTGATTCCCGAATTACAGGCGCGCGGCTCTTACAAGCTGGAGTACGAAGAAGGTACGCTGCGCGAGAAACTGTTCGCAGCCGGACAAGCGACTTTGCCCGGCAGGCATCCGGCCGCGAGCTACCGGCAAGTTGCCCGGACCTGATTCAGCGCCGGCGGCGACGCTACCATATATGCGTCACCGCCGAGAAAATACCGCGCATGACAACCACATCGCCACTGGCGTCAACGCCATCGAACTGACGCGCGACGCAGACGAGCCAGTCAGGCGTTGTGTTTCTTTACCCAGGCAACGTAGCAATCCATCCAGTCCTGCAGGAACTTCTTGCTGCCTTCGCCGATATTGCCGGCTTCATCGAACAAGCCATCCTTGGCCTGAATGAAAGCTTCTGGCTGGCCTAGCGTCGGCGCATCCAGGTAGGCAAGGATATTGCGCAGATGCTGTTGCGCAAGAGCCGTTCCCACGGTCCCCACCGAAACGCCAAGAATGCCGGCTGGCTTGCCTTTCCAGGCGCTTTGTCCGTACGGGCGGGAAGCCTGGTCAATCGCATTCTTCAATACACCGGGAATCGAACGGTTGTATTCGGCCGTCACGAACAGCAAGCCCTGCGCGCCGCTGACGGCAGCCTTCAGCCGCTTGACCGGTGCGGCCTGATTGCCGTCGTCGTCCTGGTTGTAATGGGGCAGGTCGTCGATCTGCACTTGCTCGAATACAAAATCCAACGGCGCCAGCCTGGCGATCGCCTCTGCCAGCTTGCGGTTGAAGGAATCACGGCGGAGGCTACCTACAACTACTGCGATTTTGTATTGGCTCATGACGATCTCCGTTAGGTAAAGGTGGAAGTTACTTTATCTGGAAAATGACTTCGTGTCTTTGGGCAACCCCCGTAACGCCTCAGTGTTAGTTAGCGTACAGACCCTGGCAGGATTGGGTCGTATCGTGGCTGCTCTTTCAGCTCTGGGGAGCCTGAAGGCAGGATGCCAGGCGCACATGCATGGAATGCAATGCACAGAGCGGAGTGCCGCTAGTTTGAACGATTTTATCTTGGAAAGTATTTCACGATGCCCTCCAGCAACAAGCGGATGTCCCCGAACAAGGTCCCGATTTCAACGCTGATGACGAACAGGACAGCCTGGAATGCCGCCGGATATTTATCCTGCAGCCGCATGCGGGGCTTGTCATAGAGGGCGATGACGCGGTTGCGGGTGGATATGGCCACGCATGCAATTCCGAGGATGGCGCCGGCGATGATGTCGCTAGGGTAGTGCAAGCCGAGATAGACCCTGGGCAATGCGATGAAAAGAAATACGTACAGGTAGACCAGCCAGCCTGTGCTTCTTGAAATCAGAAAAATCCCTGTGGCCAGACTGAAGAACAAGGCGGCGTGGTCGCTGGGAAAGGAATTCCAGATATACAGGGCCTGGCTTTCCGGCGCCGGCAGGCCGATGTGCTGGTGATAGGAGAGCGCGGCGTCGGCGAAAGGGCGTGGCTGGTAAGGGCCGAGATTGTTCATGATCCTGGCGAGCAGCACGGCCAGCACGCAGCCCAGCAAGGTGGCGATGACGATGCGCCTGCTGTCCGATTTCGGGTCCGTATCCCGGAACCAGAAATACCAGAGCAAGCCAATGATGGGCAGGCCCTTGAACAAGTTGGAGCCGGAAATGTAGTGAACAATCTGATTGAATGGCGCCGAGATGGTGATGAATTGAGATAGCCAATGCATCGTTGCAAGATCCACATAATCGCTCCGCATTATGTCCGCCTTTCTTTGAAAAGTCTCTGTAGTTGTTCGAGTCCATGCCAGGCAAGAGGCTCGGTTTATTGAATATACGATTTATATAATTTCCCATGATTTAATCCGCTGCGCCGATTTGTGTAAAGCATTTTTTTCAGTTTATTTGCTGCTTAGCAGCATGATGTTTTCGATGTCGGTATTTGAAACAAATAATGGCGTTTCAGAAATTCATGTGCATCCATGAATGACGCCCACGGATTTTGTTTTTGATATCGCTTCTCATCCGTCAATATTTTTTTCAATCTGCAGAGAGGTCTTGAAACCCTTGTATTTATTGGTTCTATGACTGTTGTGTGAAAATTTTGTCGGATTGTAAATTTGATGTTTTTATGTATTTTCAATCGATCAACGTAGTTGTTGTCAACGTGAGAACTGACAAAAAGTAAGATGTAACAAATCGTTTCAATGATGAACTAAGGCTTTACAGTAGGGGTCTTTATGTTGTCCTGCAACATGCATCCGCGATGCGATTTTTTTCAGAAATACAGATAGAAATCTGGCGTTCTCAGATCGTAAGAAGCCGACCTTGGTGTCAACTTTATTCAGATTCCAACGTGAGCCGCAACCGGCTTCATGAATATCTTGTTAAGGGAAATATCATGCGAAAAATCGCTCAATGTATTTATGCAAACGCCGTTCGTTCTGGTGCGCCTGCAAGCAATGCGCGAGACGTAAAGCGTTTTCCGAAAATCGATGTCCGCATGTCAAACATCGTACGCAAATGCCTGAACGGCATTTCCTGTTTTTCTTTCCATCCACTCTTGTTTCATCCGATATCACAGTTGCCATTGGCAGTTTGAGTGCAAGCCGTATTGTCGTTTGCCGCATAGCTTCAGCTTTCCGTAACTGATAGCCAGGCCTGAATTTTTCCGCAGCGAGAAGCGGGAAACCGGTTTTTCGAAAAATTCAATATTTGATCGCTAGATGGCTTTCCAGAAAAAGCGAATCAAGTCATAAGCGGAGCATTCCGCCGCGCCATTTAGCCTGGCAAAAAAACATCCATCTCCAGTCAGTTTGGATCGATGTATTTATGACGCAGCTGCTGCGTTAGAGAGGTATGTAATGAACAGGCGTTCAAAACCCTGCGACCAGTTGTACCGAATGCGATGGCGGATCATTTTCCTGCTACCGATTTGTTCCTGCGTCGCCGCCCAGGCCACCGACCTGGTGCCCACCGATATCATGCCTCCCGCCGACATCGTGCAGCCGCCGGCGGATGCGGTTACTCCATATGCCGGCTACAGCGTCGGTTACGACAGCAATCTGCTGAGGCTGCAGAATTCCGCGGCGGCGCAGGCGATGGGACTAGGCAGCGATCTGTCCGATACCACGCAACGCTATCTGTTCGGCCTGGCGGTGGACAAGACGCTCAGCCGCCAGCATCTGACGGCGAACCTGAACGTGACCAAGGTGGACTACGACCACTTCGGTGAACTCGATCATGACGACAAGAACCTGGCGGCGAACTGGAACTGGCATGCGGGCGACCATTTCGAGGGAAACATCGGCGCCAATTATTCGCAGGGGCTGACGCCGTTCATCGATTTCCATCTGCTGGAACGCAATATACGGACCGAGGAAAACGCTTACGCCGACGGTTCCTGGCTGTTCCATCCGAGCTGGCGCGTGCGCGGCGGCCTGACCTACACCAAGCTGAAGTACGACCTGGTATCGCAGCAGCCGCTCGACAATACGCGCAACCAGAGCGAGCTGGGACTGGATTATCTGGCCGCCAGCGGCAGCACCATCGGCCTGCAGCTGCGTCACACGCATGCCGATTTTCCGACCCCTGAGCTGGACAACGGCGTGCTGCTGTTCAACGGCTATAACCAGGATGAGGTCAAAGCCAAGATCGACTGGCTGCTCAGCGGCAAGACGCAGCTGCACTTCCTCGGCGGCTGGGTCAGCCGGACCCAGGATGCGTCCCAGGTCAGGAATTTCAGCGGCATCAACACGCGCCTCTCCGCCGACTGGTCGCCCACCGGCAAGATCCAGCTCACCGTCGCCGGCTGGCGCGAGATCGGCGCGGTGGACGATCTTTCCACCGTCTATTCGCTGAACCACGGCGCCAGCCTGGCCTCGGCCTGGCAGTACTCGGAAAAAGTCCAGCTGGTGGCGCAGTACAAATATCAAAAACGGGATTTCGGCCAGTCGGCCGGATCCGGCACCCTTGGCTCGCTCAATCAAAACGATGTACTGCGCGATACCGCGCTGAGTGTGGTGTACAACCCGACCCAGCGCTGGCGCGTCCAGCTGTCCGGCATCCGCAGCACCCAGACCCTGAAAAGCGGTCCGGGCGGTTTTGTCAGCAACGGCGTGACGCTCAATACGCGCTATGCATTCTAGGGGTGGAAAATGACTGAGAACGACATCCCGCTGGTTTCCTTTTTCAAGCGCTTGCTTGATCCGGCCATCATCCTCGGCTCGCTGTATCTGATCGTGCTGACGCAGAATGAAATATTCACCGGCGATTATCTGCTGCTGATGATCATCGCCTTTTTCATCTCTTCTTTCGTCTATGAGCAGATCGAGCTCTACCGCACCCTGCATATCGGCAAGCAGCTGGCTTACGCCGGTGATATTTTCATGGGCTGGGGAATCACCGTCCTCATCCTGGTCCTGATAGGGCAGGGCACCGGCTTGCGCTACGAGTTTTCCGAGCGCGTGATCCTGGCCTGGTTCGTGCTGGCGCCTTTCGCACTGCTGTTGAGCCGTTTTACGGCATATGTGCTGGCCTTCCATTTTGGCAAGGAATTGAAGAAGCGCTCGGCGATCATCGTCGGTTCCAACAATCCGATCGACGAGGTCCTCAAATGCCTGGCTTCAGGCGGCAATGCCGGCATCGACATGCGCGGCTTTTTCGACGACCGCGATCAGACCAGCCGCCCGGCCGGGATCGACTGCCCGTTTCTTGGGCCGATCGGCGAGGTCGGCGCTTATGTGCGCGCCCACAAGATACGCACCATCTTCATCTGCCTGCCGATGTCGGCGCAGCCGCGGGTGCTGGCGCTGATGGAGGAGTTGCGCGACACCACGGCGTCCGTCTATTTCGTGCCCGACATCTATACCTTCGGCCTGATACAGGCGCGGCTTGATCACATTGCCGGGATTCCGGTGATCGGCATTTGCGAAACCCCTTTCATCGGCTTGCGCGGCGTCTTGAAGCGCGGCAGCGACATCGTCCTGGCGCTGCTGATCCAGATCATGCTGCTGCCGGTCATGCTGGCCATTGCGATAGGCGTCAAGCTTTCTTCGCCAGGGAAGATCATCTTCGCGCAACGCCGCTACGGCTTGAACGGCGAAGAAATCATCGTCTACAAATTCCGCTCGATGACCGTGGCCGAGGATGGCGCGGTCGTCGACCAGGCCAAGAAGAACGATGTGCGGGTGACGCGCTTCGGCGGCTTCCTGCGCCGCACCTCGCTGGACGAATTGCCGCAGTTTTTCAATGTGCTGCAAGGGCGCATGAGCATCGTCGGCCCGCGCCCGCATGCCGTGGCGCATAACGAACAGTATCGCAAGCTGATCACGGGCTACATGCTGCGCCACAAAGTGAAGCCGGGCATTACCGGCTGGGCGCAGGTGAACGGCTTCCGCGGCGAAACCGACACCCTGGACAAGATGCGCTCGCGCATCGAGTTCGATCTGGAATACCTGCGCAACTGGTCGCTGGCGCTGGACCTGTGGATCATCGCCCGCACCGTCAAAGAAGTATTGAAGAAGGACAGCGCTTATTAACTACCTGGCTGATTGCCTGGCGCCTTGCGCTACATGGATGGATCGGACTGCCGTTTTCCCGATCCGGCAGTTGACGAATGAGATGGATTTTTTCAGGAGAAAATCATGCGAAAAATTTTTCTGGCGATGAGCTTGCTGGGGGCTGCCTATTGCAGCCCCCTGATGGCTGCGGCCCCGGTTTTTCAGTTGCACGGGCAAGCCGCGGCAAATACCTCTGCCGTGTATGCCTATCACCCCTTGACCGAGGCCGCCAGTTCAGCTTCCGCGGTTGCTGAGATGGAGACCTCTGAATCCGCCGCAGGAGAGAGGCCGGACGCATTTTCCGCTCAGGCCGGCCGCATCTGGCCGGGAGCCAGCATCGTGCCTGTATCTTTTCCGACCAGCCCCAAGCTGGCCCAGGCTCCCAGGAAAACGGCCGCCGGTATGAATGCTTCGGACGACCTGCTGTTCTATTTCCTCAAAGATTTCAAGGCGAAGCCGCCGCAAAAGCCGGCGCGCTGGGCCATGCTTTTGATCGCGCTCAGCTTCTTGCTGTACCAGGTGCGCCGCCGTCCCATGCGCACCTCCGTCGGTTTTGGTCCAGTCTCACGACTGTCTGGGCAGCATGCAGCTTGATCCCGGCCATCATCGGCGCGGCGGCAGCAACTGTGCCGGCGGGAATTGTTTTGTTAACAGGAGTCGGATCTTGATGTGCTCTGAACGTATCGGCCGCAGGCCCCTGATCAATAACGCATTAGGCGTGAAAGGAATAGGCATCTTGATGCTGCTTACCGCATTCAACTTATCTGGTTGCGGCGATCAGAAAAAGAAAACCGGCCAGGTGGTGGCCAGGATCAATGGCGACGAAATCACCGCACCGCAGCTTGAGGCCGAGCTGCGCTATGCCAGCAGGCTGCAGGACGACGGCACAGCGCCGCCGCAGGCCATGCGCGAGCAAGCCATGGAGGCGCTGGTCGACCGCCAGCTGCTGCTGGATGAAGCCTTGCGCAACAAGATCGACCGCGATCCGGCACTGATACAGATTATCGAGCGCTTCAAGACTCAGGCCATCGTCCAGGCTTACCTGGAATCCAAGGCCGGAAATCCGGAGCAGCCCGGCAAGGCGGAAATCGACAGCTATTTCCAGGACCATCCGGAGATGTTTGCGCATCGCAAGATGTTTGAGGTGGAACAGCTGATCATCGCCGACCAGGATTTCAGCGCAGCGCTGAAAGCCATGATGGATACGTCGAAATCGCTGGCCCAGGTGGCTGCATGGCTGCGCCAGCACGGGATAGGGCACGTGCAAAGGCACTATTCCTACAGCAGCGCGGATCTGCCGGCAGGGGTCGGCAACCGGCTCCAGACGCTGGGCCGGAACCGCCTGTTTGTCATGAAGGACGGCGCACGCGATCTGTTATGCGCCCTGACCGAACTGAGGGACAGCCCGGTGACGCCGGAGGCTGCCGCGCCGCAGATCGAACGCTATCTGACGGACAAGAAGATGCAGGAAATAGCGCTAGCTGAAATCAGCCGTCTGCGCGCGGCGGCCAAGCTTGAATATATAGAGAAGCCCGGGGACAAGTCCGGCATCGACGGCAAGGACTTGCCGGCGCCGGCAATCGCGCCAGGCAGGCAGCAAACCGTGGCGCGCAAGGGTGTGGGAATGTCCGGCGTGACTGCCGGAATAAATAATCAATGAATGGGATGGGCATCATGACAAGACGAATCTACCTGTGTTTGCTGGCGCTGCTGATGGCGTTGTCGATCGGCGCCGCCAATGCGGCCGATACGCCGATCGGCGCCGGCGACGGCTTGAAGATCTCAGTGTTCGGCAATCCCGACCTGAGCCTGGAAACCAAGGTCAGCGACGCCGGCAATATCACGTTTCCGCTGATAGGCGCGGTCAGCATCGGCGGCTTGTCGACGGCGGAAGCCGAGAAAAAAATCTCCAGCATGCTGACCGAGGGCGGCTTCCTGCGCAAGGCGGAAGTCAATGTCACCGTCACCGAACTGCAGAGCCAGCAGGTGTCGATCCTCGGCCAGGTGCTGCATCCGGGCCGCTACGCAATAGCCGGCAAGCGCAGCGTGACCGACATGCTGGCGATGGCGGGCGGCGTCGGACCGGAGGGCGGCGATACCGCTGTGGTGATCCGCACCCGCAACGGCAAAACCAGCAAGCAAGTGGTCAACCTGCAAGAGATGATCCAGGCCGCGGACATGAAATCGAACCTGGACCTGGTCAACGGCGACATGATTTATGTCGACCGTGCGCCGAAGTTCTATATCTACGGCGAAGTACAGCATCCCGGTGGCTACCGGCTGGAACGCAACATGACCATCGACCAGGCGCTGTCGATAGGAGGCGGCCTGACGCCGCGCGGCACCGAGCGCGGCGTGCGCATCAAGCGGCGCGACAGCAATGGCAACGTGCAGATGATAGACGCCAAGCGTGACGAGATATTGCAGACGGACGATGTCGTGTACGTGAAAGAGAGCCTGTTTTGAGCCATGTTTCGTCATTTACAGCTGCTACCAGAGAGGTGCATCCATGACTTTCCCACAGCTTCTAAACATCCTGCGCGCGCGCTACAAGGTGATCCTGCTGACCTTGCTGATCGCCGTGGCGGCGACTGCCGCGGTCAGCTTCGCCTTGCCCCGGATCTATCGGACCTCGGCCACGCTGCTGCTTAACTACAAGGGCACCGACCCGGTGTCCGGCCAGGTGCTGCCGGCGCAACTGGTGTCCGGCTACATCGCTACCCAGGTCGATATCGTCGGCAGCAGGGGTGTAGCCCTGAAGGCGGTCGACATGCTTGGCCTGGCCGACAATCCTCTGACCCAGCAGCGCTTCAGGCAGCTGACAAACGGCAAGGGCTCGATCCGCGAGTGGCTGGCCGATTCACTGCTGAAGATGATCGAAGTCGCGCCATCGCGCGAGAGCAGCATGATAGAGATCACCGCCAAGGGTAGCGACCCGGCATTCGCGGCGCAGGCGGCGAACGGCATGGCGGCGGCTTACCAGCAGCTCAACCTGCAGATCAAGGTCGCGCCTTTGCAGCAGGCCGCCAAGTATTTCACAGAGCAAACCAAGACCTTGCGCGTCGCACTGGAACAAGCCGAAGAGAAAATGTCGCGCTATCAGCAAGAGCATGGCCTGGTCAGCGCCGACAGCCATCAGGATGTCGAAACCGCGCGTTTGAACGAATTGTCCAGCCAGCTGGTGCTGGCGCAAGGGCAGGGGGCAGAAGCGTCGTCGCGCGGCAGCCAGGCCATGGGCCGCGGCGGCCGCGATTCGCCCGACGTGATCTCCAATCCGCTGGTGCAGAATCTGAAAGCCTCGCTGGCGACGGCGGAAGGGAAGTTCGCCTTGCTGTCGCAGAACCTGGACCGCAACCATCCGCAGTACCAGGCCGCCAAGGCGGAGGTCGACCAGTTGCGCTCTGAACTCAACAGCAGCATCGGCGCCGCCAATGCCGGCGCCGCCAACAATGCTCGCATCCAGCGCCAGCGCGAGGGCGAGATCAAGGCTGCGCTGGCGGCGCAAACCGCCAAGGTGCTGCAGCTGAACCGTGCGCGCGATGAATTGTCGGTGCTGGCTAAGGATGTCGAGAGTGCTCAGCATGCCTACGATGCCGCCGCCCAGCGCCTGAACCAGACTGAACTGGAAGGGCAGTCGAACCAGTCCGACGTCTCTGTGCTGAGCCCGGCTACCGTGCCGACCCGTCCTGCCAGTCCCAATATTCCGCTCAACATGGTGCTGTCGCTGCTGTTCGGCAGCATGCTCGGATTGGCCCTGGCGGTGCTGGCGGAATTGGCGAACCGCCGTATCCGGAGCGGCAACGACCTGCTCAATGTGCTGGACGCGCCGGTGCTGGGCACCATCGTCTGGCGCAAGCCGGCACGCAGGATGACATTCCCCCAGCTGTTTTTATCGCAATGATCGCCGGAAAGGTGAAACAAGATGAATAAACCGGTCAGTCCTCTCTTCGGCAGCACGATGAATCCCCGCAAGGACGGCAATATGGGACGCATGCTGGTCGAACAAGGCAAGCTCACGCTGGAGCAGGCCGAACGCGTCAGGCGCCTGCAGCAGGAACAAGGCTTGCGTTTCGGTGAAGCAGCGCAGCGGCTGGGCCTGGTCAGCGAGCTGGATATCCAGCAGGTGCTGTCGCGCCAGTATGACTATCCCTATCAGGAAAGCGCCGGCAATTATCCGGAGGCCCTGGTCGCCGCCTACCAGCCTTTCAGCGACGAAGTGGAGATGCTGCGGTCGGTGCGCAGCCAGCTGATGCTGCGCTGGTTTACTGCCAGCCGCAAGACGCTGGCCATCGCCAGCGTCAATGCCGGCGACGGCACCAGCCTGCTGACGGCCAATCTGGCCATCGTGTTTTCGCAGCTGGGCCTGCAGACGCTGCTGGTGGACGCCAATTTGCGCAAGCCGCGCCAGCACCGGATATTCAACCTTGCCGCCGGCCACGGATTGGCCGATGTGCTGGCCGGGCGCGCCGGCCTGGAGCCGCTCGCCGTGGCCGAATCGTTCGCCGACCTGTCGTTGCTGCCTGCGGGAGCTGCGGTGCCCAACCCCCAGGAATTGATCAACCGCTCCAGCTTCAATGCCTTGAACCAGACCTTGCGCAGCCGCTTCGACGTCATCCTGTACGACACGCCGGCCAGCGCCAGCGCGGCTGACGTGCTGACCATCGCCGCCCGCGCCGGCGGCGTGCTGCTGGTGGTCCGCAAAGACCATACCCGGGTAGCCGATCTCAATGCTTTCAGCGATCAGCTGCGGCGCAGCGGCACGGAAGTGGTCGGATCGGTCCTGGTGAGCTTCTGACAAGGGAGACGGAACACATGCAGAGCTTTGCCAGCATCAGGGATTTCATTTTTCCGCGTTCTGTCGGCGTGTCGGTGCCGGCCGAACGGCTGACGTTCTGGATATTGATTGCGGCGCTGCTGTACCAGGCTGTCCTGTGCGCGATCCATACCAACGTCCACGCCATTTCCACCGCCGGCGTGGTGTTTTCGGAATTTGTCATCTACCTGCTATGCATGGTGGTGCTGAGCAAGAGCATCCGGCTGGAGCTGGTCGCCCTGGCGGCCCTGGCGGCGGCTTACCTGTTCTTGCTGGCGATCATGCGCAACCAGCTGGACCCGAAAGGATTCCGGGATGTGATGATTCCCATCCTGTTCTACGGGCTCGGGCGGCAGATCGGCGATATCAAGTATGCCGACCGTCTGCTCAAGCTGGCGGCGCTGCTGGTGCTGGCTTTCGGCTTCATGGAGTGGTTTTTTCTCGATTTCTATTCGCGCATCTTCAATATCTTTTCCTACTACGTCAACCAGGGCGGCCTGGCCGCCGGCTCCAACTGGGCAAAAGACAGCGTGCTCGGGCTGAACGGGATGCGGCCGGAGGGGATAGGGCGGACGATATTGCCGGCGCTGCTGGGCAGCCACCGTATATCCTCGATTTTCCTGGAACCGGTGTCGCTCGGGAATTTTGCGGTAATCCTCGCAGCCTGGGGCCTGGCGAAGCCGCGCGAAGAGATCAAGGACATGCTTTTCTTCCTGCTGGCGGCGGCCGTCATGATTGTCATGAGCGATTCGCGCTACGGCATGATCACGGTCGCGCTGCTGATCGTGCTGCGCTGTTCGCCGCTGGCCAGGAGCCGCAATTCCTGGCTGATCGCGCTGCCCTTGCTGAGCGCGCTGATGCTGCTGCTGATCGGAGCGTTCTTTGGCGGCGGCTATAGCGACAGTTTCATCGGCCGGCTGTACGCCAGCGGGCGCGTGCTGCTGAATCTGGATGCCGGCATGTTGCTGGGCCTGGACGGCTACAACACCACTTTCGGCGACATGGGCTATCCGTCTCTGCTGACGCGGCTGGGCCTGCCGCTGTGTTTCCTGCTGTGGTGTCCATTCTGGATGCTAAAGATGGAAGACCAGCGCGGCGACCGCTTCCGCACCTATATCACGCTATACATTTCCCTGATCCTGTGTGTCAGCGGTACTTCGCTGTTTGCGTTGAAAACCGCCGGCATCCTCTGGTTTCTGGTCGGCTGCGCAGTGAGCAAAGCGACCGATTCTTCCTCATTTCCTGCCGGCTCGGCGACGCGGCCGGCGGGCAAAACAAAGGAGTAAAAAAATGCCTATTAAAGTCGTGCACATCGTGCGCCAGTATTCTCCCTCCATCGGCGGCATGGAAGACGTGGTGCAGAATATCGCCAGGCAGCAGCGTGAGCACCACGGCCAGCTGCCGAAAGTGGTCACGCTCAACCGGCTGTTCAGGAATTCAGCCGAATACCTCAGTGCCGAAGCCACGGTCAACGGCGTGGCCGTGGTGCGCCTGCCGTTTCACGGCAGCAGCAGATATCCCGTGTGTCCCAGCGTGCTGGAACATGTCGCCGATGCCGACGTGATCCATGTGCATGGCATCGATTTCTTTTTCGACTACCTGGCGCTGACCCGCCCCCTGCATCGGCGGCCGCTGGTGGCGTCGACCCATGGCGGATTCTTCCACACCAAATTCGCCTCCAGGCTCAAGAAAATCTACTTCAACACGGTCACGCGCGCTTCCTCCATGGCGTATGACAAGATCATCGCCACCAGCGACAACGACGGCGACATGTTTGGCGGGATCGTCAAAGCGCCCAAGCTGGCCGTGATCGAAAACGGCGTCAACGTAGAAAAATACAGCGGCCAGTCGGCGCTGGAGGCAACGCGCACATTGATCTATTTCGGCCGCTGGTCGATCAACAAAGGTTTGCTGGAAACGCTGGCGCTGTTCCAGCAGCTGGCGCAGCGTCAGCCAGGCTGGAAGCTGATTATCGCCGGCCGTGAATACGACCATAGCGCGGACGAGCTGCGGGCGTGGGTAAGCCAGCAGCAACTGGGAGACGCGGTACAGATCGTGCCCAATCCCGCCGATCATGAGCTGGCGGCGCTGATCGCGCAATCGAGTTATTTCATCTGCCTGTCAAGGCACGAGGGTTTTGGCATCGCGCCGATCGAGGCGATGAGTGCCGGCCTGACGCCGGTATTGAGCGATATCCCGCCATTCAGGAATCTGCTTGAGCAATCCGGCGCAGGACTGCTGCTGGCGGCGCAAGACCAGGAACAAAACATCACGCGTCTGCTGGCCCTGCACGAACAATTGCAAGCGAATTACCCGCAGCGGCGCATGCAGATGCAGCAGTTCGTGGAACGCTACAACTGGCGCCACATCGCAGAGAAATATATCGACGTCTACAAGGAGCTGGTGCCTTGAGGCGGTCGCCGAAAGCATCTGGTGCATTCCATGGATAGAGAAAAAATCGATGCAATCACGGGCTTGCGCGGACTGGCGGCCTTGCTGGTGGTGTACGGCCACTCGCTGGACTGGTTTGCGCTGCCCTGGAAAAACCATCTTTCCGGCGAAGTCGGGGTGGCGATTTTCTTTTCATTGAGCGGCTTCCTCATGGCCTATCTCTATCTCGGCAAGAGATTTTCGGCGATCAACGCGGTCGACTATGCGATTTCGCGCTTTTCCAGAATTGCGCCGGCTTATCTGGTAATTCTGTTGCTTTCTTTTTTTATCTACGTCAACGTCGATCCGAATTTTGTCTACGGCATATCGGCGAAGAATATCCTGCGCCACATTTTTTTCTCCGGCAATGTTTCGGTATTCTGGAGCATCACTCCTGAGGTGGAGTTCTATTTCCTGTTTGTGCTGGCCTGGGCCGCGGGCAGTCGCTATCTGAACCGCTCGGATCTGACAGGCTTGCTGTTCCTGGTCCTGGGCAGCATGATCTTGCTGTCGTACCGGGATATTTTCCCCGGCACCTTCATCGGCTCGAAACTGCATTATTTCCTGTTCGGCATGATTGCCGGCCTGATGCGCTCGCACATCCAGAGCCAGGATCAGAACCGCAAGCTGCTTGCCGTCCTGCATGCGCTATCGATCGCCGCGATCATAGCGATGACAGCGGGCTGGCTGCCTCTTCCGTTTTCCAGCAACCAGGATTTTTACAACAGCATCCTGACTGCCGTATTCGGCGCCTTCCTGGTGTTCAGCCTGTCTTTTCCATCCGCTGTCGGAAATCTGTTTTTCGCAAACAGAGCCATGGTCTTGTGTGGCGAATGGAGTTTTTCCATCTACCTGCTGCATATGCCGCTCATCTATCTGTTCAAGAAAATTCATCCGGAACCGTTCCAGATCTTCATCTTGCTTCCTTTGATAGTTCTTGTTCTCTTTTTTTCATGGCTCAACTTTCAGCTGATCGAGAGACCCGGAGCGCGTTTGATCAGATCCGTCGGTGCTGTATTCAAGCGGAAATTCCTTGCAGTGTCTCCGGCGGCGGCCAGCCCTCGGGCCATGCCTTTAGGAGGTGATACCAGATGAATAAATTCCTGTTTTCGATCGTGACCCTGTTTGCGGCCTTGTTTTGCCTGCCGTCGATGGCGGCTTGCCTGGACGGCAAGCCGCTGGCCGGCGTCAACCTCAGCGGCGCCGAGTTCGCCGCGGAGAAACTGCCCGGCAAGGTGTTCACCGACTACGTGTATCCGGACCTGGACGAAATGCGCCTGTTCCAATCCATGGGCATGAATACCTTCCGCCTGCCGTTTCTGTGGGAGAGAGTGCAGCCGCAGCTGTTCGGCGAGCTTGACCAGGCCGAGCTGCAGCATATCAAGGATAGCGTTGCGGCCGCCAGTTCAATCGGCGTTTGCCTGATCCTCGATGTGCACAACTTTGGCCAGTATCGCGGCAACCCTATCGGTTCGCAGCAAGTGCCGCGCGCTGCCCTGATTGACCTCTGGCAGCGCCTGCTGGGCAATTTCCAGGATCCGTCCAACGTCGCTTTCGATCTGATGAACGAACCGGCCAAGCTGCCAACAGCGGAATGGGCGGCAACCGCGCAGGCGACCTTGAGCGCCTTGCGCAGGAAAGGCTCGCGGCATCTGATCATGGTTCCCGGCGGCAGCTGGAGCGGCGCTCATTCCTGGTACGCAAAAGACGGCCTGGTGTCGAATGCCGAAGCCTTCCGCTTCTTTCACGATCCCCTCGACAACTACATGATCGAAGTCCACCAGTACGCAGACGCGGATTTTTCCGGCACCGGCAACGATTGCGTGGCCCCGGCCCGCCTGAGTGCAATCATGGCCGACGTCGCTCTCTGGGCGACCTCGACCAGGCGGCGCCTGTTCCTGGGCGAATTTGGCGTGCCGGCCAATCAGCCGTGCCTGGCGGCCTTGGCGGCGATGACGGATGCAATCAAGGGCAATCCCGCCTGGGGCGGCTGGACCTATTGGGCAGCGGGGCAGTGGCTGGCGACCTATCCGTTCAGCGTACAGCCTGACGGCAACGGCGAACGGCCGCAAATGTCTGTCCTGAAAAAAGCCATGCCGTCGCAGGACAAACAATGAGCAAGACTGAAAGGAAGGCAATGAAATTTTCGCTGGTGTTAGCTACGGTAGGGCGGTTTGAGGAAATCGTACGGTTTCTGGAATCGCTCGACGCACAGGATTACCGCAACTTCGAATTGATCGTGGTCGACCAGAACGGCGACGACAGGCTGGTAGCGTTGCTGCTGCGCTACCGCCAGAAATTCTCGCTGCGCCATGTGCGGGCGCCGGCGCGCGGCGTATCGCGTGCGCGCAATCGCGGCCTGGAACTGGTGGACGGCGACGTGATTGCCTTTCCCGACGACGATTGCTGGTATCCGGCCGGCTTGCTGCAGAAAGTCGCAACTGTACTGAACAGCAATCCGGAACTGGATGGCATTACCGGCCGTTTCACCGATGGCGAGGGCAACACCGAGGGCCGCTGGCTGGAAAGCAGCGTATTGCTGAATCGCTATAACGTATGGCGCGGCGCGATTGAATTCAGCATCTTCCTGCGCCGACGCGTGGTCGATGCGGTAGGGCCGTTCGACCAGACGCTGGGCGTCGGCGCCGGTACGGTGTGGGGCGCCGCCGAAGGCACCGATTATCTGCTGCGCAGCCTGCAGCATGGCTTCAAGCTGAAATTCATGGCTGACATGACCTTGCATCATCCGGTAAAGACCAGCCACTTCGATGCCAACGCCTGTCTCCGCCAGCAGAAGTATGAGGCCGGGATAGGGCGCGTGATGCGCATCAATCACTATCCGTTCTGGTATTTCCCTGTCACTTGCATGCGGACTTGCTGCGGCGTCCTGCTGGCGCTGGCGGGCGGTAATTTTCTCAAGGCCAGGTTCAAGTACCTGAGCGTGCTGGCGCGCATGCGCGGCTGGCGCGCTTAGCAAATGACTATGGAAATGCTATGAATCAGAAGAGCAGTGGGCTGGCGTCCGGATCGATGTGGTCGATCGTCGACAATCTCGCCCAGCAAGCCATTTCATTCGTGATCTTTGCAGTGCTGGCGCGCTTTCTGGCGCCGGATGCGTTCGGTTTGCTGACCGTCGCCCATCTCTTCATCCTGTTCACCCGGCTGGTGGTGTTCGACGCCATCGCCATGCCGGTGATACGCGGCGGCGCCCCGGACGACAGGCTTTATTCCTGGGTGTTTACCTGCTGCGCCGTGATTGCCTTGCTGCTGACCGCGCTGATGTTTTTTTCCGCGGGCGTGGTTTCTTCCATGTACCGGGCGCCGGAACTGAAGCCGGTATTGCAGGGCATGAGTCTTTCGGTGCTGTTTTTCGGCTTGATGCGAGCCTACGAAGCGAGGCTGGTGCGCAAGATGATGTTCCGCCAGCTGGCGCTGCGTTCGATCGGTTCGGTAGTGACCGGCGGCGTGGTCGGCATTACGCTTGCCGCCAGCGGCTGGGGGCCGACGTCGCTGGTGGTGCAGCAGGTCACCGCCTCCGGCCTGGCGCTGATGCTGGTGGTGGCGCAAAGCCGCTGGCTGCCGCGCATCGTGTTCGACCGCGGGCTGAGCAAAAAATACTGGAATGACATCCGCCAGGTCGGATTGAGCGGCGTTCTCAGCTTTGCCAATACCAATGGCGATTCGCTGCTGGTGAGCATTTTCCTGGGGCCGTACGCCACCGGTCTGTATAACCTGGCAAAAAGAGTGACCTCGTCGGTGTACCTGGTGATCGCCAGCTCCATGCAGAAAGTCGCGTTGCCGGTATTTTCCGATGCCGGCGCCGACCTGCCGGCGCTCAGCCGCGGCTACCTGAAGATTGTCGGCATCACGCTGTTTTGCGTGGCGCCCTTGCTCTGCTTCCAGGCCGTGCTGGCGGAACCTCTGGTGGCAGCCGTATTCGGCGCCAAATGGCTGCCGGCGGCGCCGATAGTCGGCGTGCTGGCCTTGCTGTACCTGCTGTCGTCCATCGTCCATCTGAATGACTACCTGTTTTTCTCGCTGGGCAGGAATCGCGTGCCGGTGCTGCTCGGCATCGCGCAACTGGCGCTGGCGACCCTGTTGGCGGTCAATTTCTATCGCTTCGGCCTGTTCGGCATGAGCTTGTCTTTCTGCGGCGCCTACCTGCTGGTGTTTCCGGCGTCCCAGATCCTCTTGAACCGCGCCCTTGGCCTCAACCTGCGGGCGATGTGGTACGCGCTGGCGCCGCCGCTGGTGGGCAGCTTCATCCTGGTTTTGGGGCTGCTGCTGTATTTGTCGCTGATTCCGCCAAGTCTTGGCAACGCAGCGCTGGTTGCGGGCGGTGTTTTTATTGCCTGTTTTTTATACCCGTTCATGGTGGCCGTCACCGGCTGGCGGATCAGGACGGTTAACGCTTCCTGGCACGGCTTGCTGCTGTCAGCCATGCGCCTTGGCCGTATGCGATAAGCAGCGGCACATTGCAGCCATGAGCATTCCCGCGTTGTCAGAGCGCGTTTTAGGAGAATTTTTCATGAACACAAAGAAGACAATTCCGATTGCTGGCTTTCCTATAGTGACCACCACGTCTCCTGTGCTGGCCAGGTATCTGCTGTACGCGATGTGGCTCAACAAGAAGATCACGCTGTTTTTCGCCAACACGAATTTCATCGTCCAGTGCAACCACCTGCTGGACAAGATGAAGAACAGTTCGGTGACGATCGTCAATGACGGCGTCGGCATGGATATCGCCGCATTCCTGTTCCGCCGCCACGCCTTCAAGGAGAACCTGAACGGCACCGATTTCATACCGCAACTGCTGTCCGGCGCAGACGGCCCCAAGCGCGTGTTCATGGTGGGCGGAAAGCCGGAGATCCTGCCGAAGGCGGTCGAGCATGTGCGTGCGACGCTGAAGCAGATAGTGGCCGGCAGCTGCGATGGCTATGCAGGCATGAAACAGCGGCGCGCCGGCCTGGTTGAGGAGATCAACCGGGCGCAGACGGATATCGTGCTGGTCGCGCTTGGCAATCCGTTGCAGGAAGAATGGATACTCGCCAACCGTCAGGCGCTGGATGCAAAAGTCGTCATTGGCGTCGGCGCCCTGTTCGATTTCTGGGGAGGCTACAAGCCGCGGGCGCCGCAGCTGGTGCAGAAGATGCGGCTTGAGTGGCTGTATCGCCTGTGTCTTGAACCGCGCCGCCTGCTGCGCCGCTATACCGTCGACATTCTGAAATTCCTGCTGTTGTGCCGCAAATATGACAGCAAGAACGCAAAAACCTGAAGCAAATCCCCGGCAGGGCTGCCGCAGGGCAGCTGTCCGGCCAAATTTTGATGACATTCATGCGAGGTAAAAAATGAAAGCAATGATTCTGGCAGCAGGCAAAGGAACACGTGTCCGTCCGCTGACCTACGACCTGCCCAAGCCCATGATACCGATCCTGGGTAAGCCAGTGATGGCCTACCTGGTTGAGTACCTGGCCAGCTACGGGGTGCGCGAGATCATGGTCAACGTCAGTTACCTGCATCACAAGATCGAAGAGTATTTCGGCGACGGCAGCCAGTACGGCGTGCAGATCGGCTATTCCTTCGAAGGCTATACCAACCAGCGCGGCGAAGTGGTGGCGGAGCCGCTGGGATCGGCCGGCGGCATGAAGAAGATCCAGCAGTTCGGCCATTTTTTCGACGACACCACCATCGTCATCTGCGGCGACGCCTTGATCGACCTGGATCTCAGTTCTGCGCTGTTCGAGCATAAGAACAAGGGCGCCATGGCCAGCGTGATCACCAAGGAAGTGCCTTGGGACAAAGTCAACAACTACGGCGTGGTAGTGATGGACCAGGACGGGCGGGTGCAGTCGTTCCAGGAAAAACCGCAGCAGCATGAAGCCTTGTCGAATTTCGCCAGTACCGGCATTTACATTTTTGAACCGGAAGCAATCGACCTGATTCCGGCTGACACGATGTTCGATATCGGCTCCGAACTGTTTCCGCTGATGGCGCAGAAAAACCTGCCGTTCTATGCCCAGCAACGGTTTTTCAACTGGACCGACATCGGCACCGTGACTGATTTCTGGAGCGTCTTGCAAAGCGTATTGCAGGGCCATGTCGCGCAGCTGGAGATCCCGGGAACGCAGATCGCCGACGGCTTGTGGGCTGGCCTCAACACCAGCATAGACTGGCATGGAACGACCATCGAGGGGCCGGTGTATATCGGCTCTGGCTGCCGCATCGACGCCGGCTGCAAGATCGTCGGCCCGACCTGGATAGGAAACGGCAGTCATATCTGCAGCGGCGCGCAAGTGGAACGCAGCGTGCTGTTCGAATACACCCGCATCCTCGGCGATGCGCGGCTGGACGAGGTGATCGTGTTCAAGGAATACAGCGTGAACCGTGCCGGCGAGATGCGCCGGCTGGCCGAAGTCGATAACCAGGACTGGGGCGATGCGCGCGACCGCTTGCTGGAACCGGTCACTTCCTTGGAATGAACTGACATGAAAATATATCCTGTAATCCTGGCCGGAGGTTCCGGCACCCGCTTGTGGCCGCTGTCGCGCGAAGCCATCCCCAAGCAGCTGCTGGCGCTGCGCTCGCAATATTCGATGCTGCAGGAAACCTTGCTGCGTCTGTCCGACTGGCCGGAACTGATGCCGCCGCTGCTCACCTGCGGCAACGAACATCGCTTCATGGTGGCGGAGCAACTGCGCGGCATCAGCATCGAGCCGCTGGCCATTCTGCTGGAACCGGAAGCCCGGAATACCGCGCCGACGGTCGCGGTGGCGGCGCACTATCTGGCGCAGCATGACAAGGACGCCATCATGCTGGTGCTGCCGGCCGACCACGTGATCGGCGATCCGCAGGCCTTCCATGCCGCGGTCCGGCAAGCTGCGCAGGCGGTCGAGAAGGGCGCCCTGGCGACCTTCGGCATCGTGCCGACCGCAGCCGAAACCGGCTACGGCTATATCCGCCGCGCCAAGGCTGCGTTCAACGGCATCGATGGCTGTTATGCGGTCGAACAGTTCGTGGAGAAGCCGGACCGCGCCAAGGCCGAGGCTTTTCTGGCCGACGCCGCGTATAGCTGGAACAGCGGCATGTTCCTGTTCCAGCCGGCGCGCTACCTGGCTGAGCTGCGCGAGTACCGGCCGGCCATCGCCGCCAGCTGCCAGCAGGCTTTCGATGCCTCTTACCGCGATCTCGATTTCTGCCGGCTGGATGAGGCTGCTTTTGCCAAGTGCCCGGCCGAATCCATCGATTACGCGGTCATGGAAAATACTCGGCACGCGGTGGTGGTGCCGGCGGCGATCGGCTGGAGCGATATCGGATCCTGGTCCGCGCTGTGGCAGATCATGGACGGCGACGACGATGGCAATGTCTTGCGCGGCGACGTGTATACAGACGGCGTGAGCGATTCGATGATTCGCGCGGAAAGCCGCTTCGTGGCGGTGATCGGGGTCAAGGACACGGTGGTGGTGGAAACCAAGGATGCGGTGCTGGTGGTGCACAAGGACCAGGTCCAGGGCGTCAAGAAAATTGTCGAGGCGCTGCGCAAGAACAGCCGTACCGAGCACATGAATCACATGCGCGTCTACCGTCCGTGGGGCTGTTATGAAGGCATAGATGCCGGCGACCGCTTCCAGGTGAAACGGATTACCGTGAATCCGGGCGGGAAACTCTCGCTGCAGATGCATCACCACCGTGCCGAGCATTGGGTGGTGGTCAGCGGCACGGCGCGCATTGTTTGCGGCGAAGAAGAGAAATTCCTTACCGAAAATGAATCTACGTATATTCCGATCGGCGTCAAGCATCGCCTGGAAAATCCCGGGAAATTGCCGCTGCACCTGATCGAGGTGCAGTCAGGCAGTTACCTGGGAGAGGACGACATCGTGCGCTTCGAGGACATTTATAAACGCTGTTAAGGCATTCATTTTGGGGAATAACATGCTGCAATTATCCAGATCCATTTTCAAGGCTTATGACATTCGCGGCGTCGTCGGCGCCACGCTCGATGAAGGGATTGCGCGCCAGATCGGCCGGGCCTTCGGCATCGCTGCTCGCGCCAAAGGCGAAAGCGTCGTGATTGTCGGGCGCGACGGCAGGTTGTCAGGACCGGAACTGAGCGCCGCCTTGGTCACGGGCTTGCAAAATGCCGGCGTGGGCGTCATCGACCTTGGCGTGGTGGCGACTCCCATGGTGTACTTCGCGACCCATGTACTTGGCGCGCAGTCCGGCATCATGGTCACCGGCAGCCATAATCCACCCGATTACAATGGCTTTAAGATGGTGCTGGCGGGGGAAGCGATTCATGGCGAGACTATCCAGCAGCTTTATCAAGCCATCGCCAATGGCAGCGCCGGGGCGACCGTGGCCGCGTGCAACGGCAGTTACCGGCGGCACGACATCAAGGATGCCTACCTGCAGCGGATTGTCAGCGATGTCAGGCTGGCGCGGCCGATGAAGATCGTGATCGATTGCGGCAACGGCGTCGCCGGTGCGTTTGCCGGCGAGCTGTACCGTGCGCTCGGCTGCGAAGTCGAGGAACTGTTTTGCGAAGTGGACGGCACTTTCCCTAACCATCATCCCGATCCTGCCCATCCGGAAAACCTGCAGGATGTGATTCGCGCCTTGCAGAATTCCGATGCAGAAATCGGCCTGGCCTTCGACGGCGATGGCGACCGCCTTGGCGTGGTCACCAAAGACGGCCAGATCATCTATCCGGACCGCCAGCTGATGCTGTTTGCCGCCGATGTGCTGACGCGCCACCCGGGCCGCGAAATCCTGTATGACGTCAAATGCACGCGCCACCTGGCGCCGTGGATCGCCAGGCATGGCGGCAAGCCCCTGATGTGGAAGACCGGTCACTCGCTGGTCAAGGCCAAGATGCGTGAAACCGGCGCGCCGCTGGGCGGCGAAATGAGCGGCCATGTCTTTTTCAAGGACCGCTGGTATGGCTTTGACGATGGCATGTATGCCGGCGCGCGCCTGCTGGAGCTGCTCAGCCGGGAAAGCGATCCGTCGGCAGTGCTGAACGCCTTGCCGCAATCCTCCAGCACGCCGGAGCTGCAACTGGAACTGGCGGAAGGCGAGAACTTCTCACTGATCGAGAAATTGCAGGACGAGGCGAGATTTCCCGGATCAGAAGAGATCATCAAGATTGATGGCTTGCGTGTCGAATATGCCGATGGCTTCGGCCTGGCGCGCTCGTCCAATACCACGCCGGTGATCGTGATGCGCTTCGAGGCGGAGTCGGAACAGGCGCTGGCGCGGATTCAATCCGAATTCATGCGCGTAATACTGAGCGCCAAACCGGATGCGATCTTGCCGTTCCCTGCCACCGTCTAGATGAAGGTTTTGCCGATGCACGATCAGCGACCGCCCGCCAATGATCCGTCCGGGCGCCATGTATTCATCGACAACGCCAAGGCAATCGGCATCGTCCTGATCGTCATCGGCCATAGCAAGGGCTTGCCGGAGTACCTGACGCGGCTGATATTCAGCTTTCACGTACCGCTGTTCTTTTTCATTTCAGGTTTTTTGCTCAAGCCGGAGAAGCTGCAGCAGAGCGTGCATGGCAATGTAAAGAGAACGCTGCGGACCTTGGCCGTGCCTTATCTTTTCTTTTTCTGTTTCGCCTTCGGCTACTGGCTGCTTACCCGCAATATCGGTGAAAAAGCCATATTGTCGGCCGGCCGCGCCTGGTATCAGCCTCTCATCGGCTTGCTGACCGGCCTGGAGACGGATCTCTATATCGATCCGCCGCTCTGGTTTTTCCCCTGTCTGATCATGACAGCCATCCTGTACCAGCTGGTACGCAAGCGGCTGACGGCGGCAGTTGCGGCTTGCTGTTTCGTCGCGCTCGGGATTGCCGTCACGCTGTTCTGCAATCAGCCGTCCTACAGGCTGCTGCTGGGATTGGACAGCATGTGGGTGGCGCTGTCCTTTTATGCGCTCGGGCAGCTGGCGCGCGAGCATGGCTGGTTCGGCAGGGCCGGGATCGGGCAGCTGATCCTGCTCGGGCTGTTTGCATCGCTGCTGCTGGTCTGGGCCGGCTCCTTGAATGACCAGGTTGACCTCGCTACCATGTATTTCGGTTCCCGGCCGGCGCTCTACCTGCCGGTTTCGCTGCTGGGGATCGGCGCGACGCTGGCAATCGCAAAATTATTGCCAGCATCGAGAATCGCCAACTGGCTTTCGGAAAACACACTGATCATTTTCCCAGCGCATTTCGTTTTCCTGGGACTGGTGCGCGGCATGGCCTTGTCCTTGCACGCCATTCCACGCGACTATCATTACGCCTTGGGCTGGAGCGTTGCCAGCAGCGCCATGGCCATTTTCCTTTGCCTGCCATTGCTGCATGTTTTGCGGGTCTTGCGGATTCGCCTGTAGTGCCACCGGGGGAAGCTGGTGCTGCCCGCCGCTGGACGCCTCCTGTCCGGATGCGCTACAGTACGTCTCATGAACCTCTTGCCCGCCGACCTGGAAAAAATTGCCGCTCTCACGCTGGAGCATTACAACCTGCGCGCCGAAGATTTCCGCGAAGGCACGCGCGACCATGACGTCAGCCAGAATATCGCCGCCTTGCTGCGCCATATCGACGGCGCCGCGCCGTTCACCATCCTCGATGTCGGCTGCGGTCCGGGCCGCGATCTGCGCACCTTCAGCAAGCTTGGCCACACGCCCATCGGCGTCGAGGGCGCTGTCCGCTTCGTCGATATGGCGCGTGCCGATAGCGGCTGCGAGGTCTGGCATCAGGACTTTCTTCATCTGGATCTTCCCGGCGATCGCTTCGACGGTATCTTCGCCAACGCTGCGCTGTTCCATATCCCGAGCCAGGAACTGCCGCGCGTGCTGCTGCAGTTCCATGCCGCGCTCAAGCCCGGCGGCGTGCTGTTCAGCTCCAACCCGCGCGGCAGCAATGAAGAAGGCTGGAATCACGGGCGCTACGGCAGCTATCACGATCTCGCTGCCTGGCAGGGCTTCATGACGACTGCCGGATTCGTCGAACTGGAGCATTACTACCGGCCTGCCGGCTTGCCGCGCGAACAGCAGCCATGGCTGGCGAGCGTCTGGCGCAAGCCGCTGTGAGAGCCGGCTGACGCAACAGCCGGCGGCGCTTTCCTGAGCGCTGCGACGTCACGCGCGTATCCCCTTGGTTCAGGCCGGCGAAGCAGCCGGCGCCTGCTGCTGTTTGTTGCAGCGCAACCGGCAACGATGCCGAAACCGGTATTCATGCGCAGCAAAAATTCATTGGATTGATTGCCGCACCCTGACTACTATCTGCAGTCATCGGGACCGCGTGCCGGCATTGCCATGGGCGCTTGATTGTTACCACGGCGCTGCTGCAGTCTGGTTTTACATTTGCAAGGCATGCGCAGTGTCGCGACAATAAAAAGGAGACCTGCAATGAAGAGAAGAGATTTTCTGGGCTATGCCGTAGTCACTCCCTTGCTGACCGCCTGCGGTGTTGGCGGCAGCGACAGCAGTTCATCTGGCGCGCCGACGGCGAAGGCGCTGGCGGCTGCAGCGGCGGGCAGCGGCAATGCGGTGTTCGCCAGCGGCGGCAATCATTCCCTGAGCTGGAACGGCAGCGGCAACTGGTTCATGGATGGCGCGGCGTTCCAGTTCTTCGGCGGCGAAATCCATCCGGCGCGCGTGCCGTCCCAGTACTGGGACCACCGCATCAAGATGATCAAGGCGCTCGGCTGTAACACGATCTCGCTGTACGTCATGTGGAATTTCCACGAATTGTCCGACGGCACATTCGACTTCACCTCGGCCGACAAGAACATCGGCCACTTCATCGACCTGTGCGCGCAGAATGGCATGTGGGTGCTGTTGCGTCCGGGGCCCTACGTGTGCGCCGAATGGGATTTCGGCGGACTGCCGCCGCGCATGCTGGCCGATCCGCAGTTCCGCGACGGGTCCGGCAATTTGCAGATACGCGGCAATTTCCCCAATTACATGGCGGCGGTCAACAAGTGGAACAGCGCGCTGTACAACAATGTGGTCAAAGGCCGCACGCTGTCGGCCGGCGGCCCCATCATGCTGGTGGCGGTGGAGAATGAATACACTTCCTGGTCACCTGACGATGGCACTTACCCGAACGCGATCGCGCAGCAATTGACGGCGCTGGGCTATGCGGAAAAATTCTGCGTCTGCGACGGTTGGGCCAGCGGCTTCAAGAACAACAACATCACCTTGCCGGCGAATACTGCGTATGGCATGACGGCGGACGGTTCCTCGGCCGGCAACTATGTCACAGCCGCGAGCAATTACGGGGTCGGCGCGTTTGGCGCGGAATGCTATCCGGGCTGGATTTGCGCCTGGGGGGACGCCAAGCAAACCGTGCACGTGGGCGATTTCGTCAACCAGGTCACGTCCCTGACCACTGCCAAATGCTCCTTTGTCTTGTATGTTGCGCACGGCGGCACCAACTTCGGCTTCACCGCCGGCGCCAACGGTGTCAGCGATTCGTCCTGCCAGCCGCCGATGACTTCGTACGACTATGGCGCGCCGGTGTCCGAGTCCGGCGCCGCCAATCCCAACTTCTATCCGATCCAGGGAGCGTATGTCGCCAACGCCTCCTACAGCGTTCCATTTGCCGGCGCGCCAGCTGGCATCGCCCATATCAATGACGGCGACGTGGCAGCGGTGGCAGCCAGCCAGCTGAGTTTCAGCAGTTTGCTGTCCGGCATGAGCCTGAATATCCAGAATGCGCAGCCGCTAACGCTGGAAGCGATGGCGCTGGCGCTCAACAAGAACCAGCCGGCCGGCGCCGGCATCTATCCCTCCGGGGTCGCGGTCTACCAGACCACGCTGCCGGCCGCCGGCGGCAACATCAAGATCACCTTTGACCGCGCGCCTGACTATGCCCTGGCTTTTGTCAACGGCGTGCGGGTGCCCGGGGCGGTGCTCAGCACGATTGCCAATGGCGCGCTGGCGGCGAATACTTCGCTGACGATCAGCAATGCGGCGTCTAACGCTACGCTGCAGATCGTCTGTCTGCCGTTCGGCCGTGTCAACTATGGCGCGGCAGGGATGAATGCAGAGGGCAAGGGCCTGTCCGGCAATGTCTACGCCAACGGCGTCGCACTCGCCAACTGGAGCATGACGCTGTCGCCGCTGTCGGCCAGCCAGATCGCCGCGCTGGCTTTCAGCACGGCGGCGCCGGCGGCTGGCCAGCCCTTTTTCGCCAAGGCCAGCATCAGCATCGCGACACCGCAAGACATGTATATCGACATGTCGGCCTGGGGTACCGGCTATGTATTCGTTAACGGCCGCAACCTCGGCCGCTACTGGCCTGCGGCCGGTCCGCAGACGCGCCTGTACTGCCCGGGCGTATGGCTCAACAGCGGCAGCAATGCCATCGTGGTGTTTGAATTAACCCAGGGCAACGCCGGCGGCCTGAGTTTCTATGGCAGCAGCGCCTTACCGCAGAATATCACCAGCCCGGTCAGCAGCGCCGCGGTGCCGCCGCCGGTCGTCAACACCACTTACTTCCTGCAAAACGTCAACAGCGGCTTGTATCTTGACGTGCTGCCGGCGGTGGCGGGTTCTACTTACACCTATCCCGGCTTGCAGCCGCTCAGCGCGGCGGCCAGCCAAGGCTGGACCGTCACCACTGACAGCTACGGCAACCTGAAGATCGCCAACGCCAGCAGCGGTACGGTGCTGGACGTAGCCAACAACAGTTCAACGGCGGGGTCATCGGTGATCCTGTATGGCGCCAATGGCGGCGCCAACCAGAGCTGGCAGGCGAGCGGCGTCAGCACTGGCATCTACACCCTGACGGTCAAGCAAAGCCGGCTGTTGCTGGATGTGAACGGCGCCTCGAAATCTGCGACCACCATTTCTTCCTCCGGCGCGGTCGCCAATATCGTGGTCAACGCGGCCGACGATCCGACGCAGCAATGGCCGTTCAGTCAGCAGTGGCGCTTTATTCCCGCCCTCGTCAACAATGGCGTGTATACCATCACCAGCGCGATCAGCAGCCTGATGCTGGGAAGCTACCAGGGCGGCACCGCTGCCGGAACCCGGCTTGGCATTGCCGCTGCCAGCGGCGGCCAGGAGCAGCAATGGCGCCTGACCATCGCCGGCAACGGTTCCTGGCAGCTGGCCAATATCAAGAGCGGCCTGGTGATGGACGTGACCGGCCAGCAGACTGCCAACGGCACAGCGCTGGAAATCTGGCAGGGCAATGGCGGCGCCAACCAGCAGTTCGCGCTGGTGCCGCGCCCGGATGGCGTCAGCTACGGCATCCGCGGCGTGCAGAGCGGACGTGTGATCGACGACAATAACTCTGGCACCTCGCCCACCAGCTACGGCAGCAGCAACGTCTCCGCCATCACGCTGTGGGACGACAATGGCGGCGGCAATCAGAGCTGGAAGTTCACCAAGGTAGGCTAAAGGCAGTGGGGTAGGGTGGGCAGGTTTTCTGCCCACGCGTCATGCGGCAAGTCCGCGTGGGCACGCGTGCCCACCCTACGTCCGTTCTTGTTTCAATGCTGGATGGAGATCGCATCCCTCGCCGCGGCTCCCAGCGCCTTCATCATGCGCAGATAGGGATCCGGACCGTAGCTGAGGCGGGCAGCGCCGGCCTCCGCCAGGTTTTTCAATGACGGCGTCCTTTCATTGACCATGAGGTTGAGAGGAAGCGGCGAGGCAGCCGCCAGCCGCGCAATCAGTTTTTCGTCCGCCAGGCCGGGCACGAAGATGCCGTTGGCGCCGGCTTCGGCATAGGCCTGGGCGCGTTCGATTGCGCAGGCTAGTATTGCCTCATTTTGTTCTGCCGGCAGACCCTGGAAAAATACATCGCTGCGCACATTGATGAAGTAAGGCAGTTTCTGGCCGTCGGCGGCTATCCGTGCCTGACGGATCCTCTGCGCCTGTGCTTCGACTGAACGCAATTTCCCGTCTCCTGGCAGACTGTCCTCGATATTGCAGCCGATTGCGCCTGCGCGAATGGTCCGTTCTATCGATGCGGCCAGCTCGTCTGCCGTTTCACCATAGCCTCTCTCGAGATCGATGGTGACCGGCAGGTCGGTGGACAGCACGATTCTCTCCAGGTTGGCGATCACCGTATCGAGAGGAACATTCTCGCCATCGTCGTAGCCGTAGGCGCTGGCCACCGAGTAGCTGCCGGTAGCGATGGCCTTGGCGCCCGCTGCGGCCACCGCTTTCGCGCTGCCGGCATCCCAGATGTTGAACAGCACCAGGGGCTGGCGGGGGATATGCAGCTGGTGGAAGTATTCTGCTTTTTCTTTGTGGTTCATCATCGTTGATCTCTCTTCTGTGAAAATCCGGTTATCGGAGCGAGCTCCAGTGCTCACGCATTTCCCTGTTCAGCTCCCATCTGACCGCTGGGCAGCCTTGGCCGATTGTTCGGCCTGCCGCAGTTTAGTCGCGCATTCCTCGCAACAGACTTCGACCGGTTTGCCGCCGATGTAGACCAGGATCCTGGCATTGTCCAGTGGGTAATCGCATGCAGCGCAGGTTTGTTCGTTCATGATGCGTCTCCAGAAATACCCGAAAGCCGGGTAAGTGCATTGGACTACGCGGGGGAAAAGGCGGCTATCGAATTCTTTAGTGACATGGCGCGGACGAATGTGCGTCGGCCAGGCTTGCGCGCTAACGCTGTGCCACGGTTTGCTTGAAGGCAGACGGCGAGCTGCCGAAGGCCTGGCGAAAGGCCGCGCTGAAATGGCTGTGACTGGAAAATCCGAGGTCGAGGCCGAGGGCGGACAGGTCGTCGTACTGGTGCAGCAGATCGAGCGCGCGCGCCAGCCGCAGCTGCATCTGGTATTTATACAGCGGCATGCCTTCAACCTGCTGGAATACCTGCGTCAGGTAAACCGGAGAACCGCCGGTTTCCGCCGCGATTTCCGCCAACGTCCAGCGCCGCGACAGATCGCTGGTCAGCACCAGCTTGGTTCTTTCGGCCAGCTTGCGCTGCCCATGGCTGGCGCTGGAAGCGTACTTGGCATTCAAGCCCATGGCCCGCCGCACCAGCGTGAACATCAGGGTCTCTGCTTCCAGCGTTTCGATGGCGCCGTTGCGCAAGCTGTGCCTGAGCAGCGCCACCAGCGCCTGGGCGCGTGGATCGATGCGCTGCTGCTGACGTTTGAAGGAAGGCTTTTGCCGTGTTTCCAATAATTCCGCAGGCATCAGCTCCAGCAGCAGGGGGGCATCGATCGAGATCGAGAGGCAGGCGTCGCCGCCGGCCACCGGATGGCTGACCTGGTACTCCTGGCCGGCATTGAAGAACAGCACCTGGTTGGCGTCGGCGATGGCGTTGTCGCTGCCGACATGGCGCATGTAGACGCCGCGGTAGGGAAACACCAGCTGCGTGGCGCTGGCGCATTCCGCTGCGCTTCTGTGCTTGCAAGTGCCGAGGCAGCAAACGTCCCTGACAGCGATCGTCGGCGTATTCAGCAAGGTATCGACGGTGACATCCGGCATGTTTATCCCGCGGCTTTTATCGTGCGTCCGGCCAGAGCGCACATCGATTGACATGTGTTGCCATTCTTGCAGTAAATCTTGCTGGCCGTCCCGATAGATTACAGCATCCCGGCCCGCCGGGAGACAGCATGCCAGGATATTGATGACATGATTGGACTACAGCGGGCGGCAAGCGGCTATCGAAATCTTTAGCGATCTTCCCGCCAGATGAGGCAGGACACGACACTAGAGCGGCTTGCTGCAAACAAAACTGGCGGCATCGTCGCGGCTGCCCTGGCCGCGATACTTTGCTGTCTGCGGATAGGCGCAGATGGGCCGGGTCTTGCCTTGCGCCTGCTCCGGCGCACCGCTCGCCAGGCCGCCGGTGCCATCGGTGGCGGCCGATTTCAGCGCGATCATCTTGGTCGGAGGCTGGCCGCTTTCGACCCATTGATCCAGCGTGCCGATGGCGTCAAATGCGTTCGGTCCGACGCCGCCGCGGCAATGGCCCATGCCTGGCATCAGGAACAGCCGCGCAAAGCTTGGCGCATCGTGGGTCTTGGCTGCCATCTTTTCATAGTAGTTGATGGTGTCGTAGGCGTTGCCGATCGGGTCGGCCCAGCCGTGATAGAGGATCAGCTTGCCGCCATGTTTCTTGAAGGCGCTCAGATCCGGATCGGTCGCGTCCACGGTGCGGCCGATGACGGCGTCGACGATGCCGAGGTCCTTGTCCCAGTCGAAAGTGCGCCAATCCCACTGGCTGTCCTTGAATACCCAGTCGCGGAAAAATTCCAGCCGGAACGGCTGCGGCCCTTCGATGGCATAGCCCCAGCCGCCGGCGTAGCCGAATTCGCTGCCGACCGGCCAGCCCGGATAGACCTGTTCGCCGCTGCGGGCGTTGACCGCGCCGCTGTACATTTTCTTGAGCGTGGCGATCTGCGCGCCGGTCAGGCAGGACGGCCCGTCGACATCGTTCTTGCACTGCATTGCCGCCGGATCGAAGCGGCAGCGGCGCGGATCGTCAATCACGCCGTCGCCGGCGCCGCAGGCAGCGATGGCAGCCTGGTTGATGAAGGGCAGTTTGGCCGGAGGAATATAGCCGGCCGCCGATTTCATGTTTTGCGTCGCCATCCAGAGAAAGCCCTCGTTCAGTCCGCTGCGGCGGAAGCCGGGTGCGCCGGCGATGATGCCGTCGAAATCCTGTGGGTAGCGCTGAGCCGCCATCAGCGCCTGGCCGCCGCCGGTGGAGCAGCCGAAAAAGTAGGATTTGCCGGCGTTCCTGCCTTCAAACTGCTTGACCAGCGCCTTCGCTGCTTCAGCCGCAACGTGGGTGGAACGCTCGGCCCAGTCGGCGATCTTTTCGGGATGGTCGGCGCCCCACTGCAGGGTCTCATGGCGGTAGGCTGAGGTATCGACATGTCCGCTGTCGCTGGAGACGACCGCGTAACCGCGCCGGATGGCTGGCTCCAGTTCGTGATATTGAATTGCGCCGACATAGCCGCCGTTGCCGACTACCAGCAACTTGCCGTTCCACGCCGCCGCCGGCGGTATCCATAGTTCAAAGCCGATGCTTGAATTTTTTCCCGCCGCGACTGTTCCGACCACTCGGCAAAACGCAGGGAGCGCGGCGTTGGCCTTGACGTTTTCCGGTTTGCCGGGGATCTGGAATGCGCCGGCGGCCTGGGCGCTGGCGGAACTGATGACAAGGCTGGCTTTCTGGAATTTGCCCAGCGCCTCGCAGCTTTCTGCGGCCTGGGCAGTAGCCGGGATGATGGCTGCAATGCCAATGACGGTCAGCGCCAAAGCCTGACAGGACAAGAATCGAGAGATGGCGGGAAAATGCATGCGGAAGACCTCCGGCGATATAAGTATTGGGTGAACTTCTCTGCTCGGCGCGTTCTTGTAGGGACAGCTACGGCGGCATTGCTTGCTGAGCGGAAGCTGTATATTGTCATCCTCGCTTTGGAAAAAGACTAGTTTATTTTAGTTTGCAGTAGCTAAAGAAAAGGTTTAGGTTATGTAACCAATAAAACTTTCAGGCAAGGTGGCGCCATTGAGCACGATCCGTTTTCTGCGTACTTTCCTGGCGGTCGAAAAGCATGGCTCTTTTGCCGCAGCCGCCGACCGCATGGCTCTGACCCAGGCCGCGGTCGGCCAGCAGATGCGCGCACTGGAGGTCGAATTCCGGCGTAGCCTGTTTGACCGCTCGCGCCGCGTCATCAAGCTTAATTCCGCCGGCCGCGACCTGGTGCCGCATGCGCAACGGGTGTTGGCTGCGTATGAAGCCATGCTCGCCGATGCGGACGCCGGAGCAGAACTGGCCGGCGCGATTACCGTGGGTGCGATCATCTCGGCCATGGGTTTTCTGTCGGAAAACCTGGTGCATCTGAAGCAGCGTTATCCGGCGCTCAAGGTGCGGCTGTTGCTTGGTCCGAATGACGACCTTGCCGAGCAGGTGCGCAGCGGCGCCATCGACGCCGCCATCGTGGTCGAGGTCACGCGCGAAGCATCCGACGGCATGCGCTGGACCCCTTTGTATGAAGAGCCGCTGGTGCTGGTCGCCAGTGCAAGGGTGGCGGGACCGCGCGCCGAGGTGACGCCGCTGCTGAAAAGCCAGCCCTTCATCCGCTTCAAGCGCCAGGCGCCGACCGGCGCCAAGATCGAGCAGGCATTGCGGCGGCTGCGGGTGAAGCCGGATGAGATCATGGAAGTCAATTCGGTGGCGGCCATCGTCGACCTGGTGCGGCAGAACGTCGGCATCGCGATTCTGCCGCTGCTGAAGCATGCCGACTGGATGCGCGATCCGGCGCTGGCAGTTCTGCCTTTGCCTTACCGCGCGCCGGCACGCGTGATCGGAATGATCGAGGGCGAACGCCAGCCGCAGATGACGGCGGCGGTGCGGCAGCTGTTGCTGCAGGCCTTGCAATGAAGAGGTGAAAGCTCGCTGGCCGCGAGAGTGCTCGACCACACCAAAAATGTGGTCGAGCCTGCTTCGAACTAGCTGGTAGAAGCCGTTGCAGATTTGTCAGAAGCCCCAGGTGCCGACCAGAGCTGGTTTATCTGCGCCGGAATTGTCTGATCCGTAGGCGGGACACCGCTGTTACATGAATAAATCGCGACCGTCGAAGCAGGCGTGAGCCGGCCGTAAGAAATATCCAGGCATTGTGTGCTGCCAATTGGCGGATATGGCGGAACTGCTGCTCCAGTGGCCGGAACGGCATTGACCAGCATGCCGTTGAGATAATAAGTAAAATCCTGGCCCTGATTTGTCAAGTCTAGTTTTGCCAATACTGCCTGCCCTCTATCTGCAGTCAGGCAGGACGCTTGTCCAAGCAGGCAGATGCGGTGATTTTTCAAATCTCGCTGCCATATTTGCTGTTGTCCGCCGTTGCAGCTTTCAATTGTGAGTGAATTGCCGTCGCCATGGCCGGAAAGGCAAAGGTTTGTCGCTTCGTTGACGAATATGGGGCCGGTCGGCGCGATGCCGGCGGCGGCCCGGTTAACGCTGACCGATATCCGATACATGGCATTGCCGTGTGCCGGCAGGGACGGTACGTTGAACGTATTCGCGACGGAAGAAACACTGGTCCCCGACCAAAGATCCTTGATGACCACGTTCGTGCCCGCGGTTCCGGCCGTCTGATAGCCAAGTGTGGCCAGGTTGAACGTTGCGGCGGGCGACGGGCTTGCCCCCTTGTTCAAGATGACAACTGCGGTATCGCGGTTGTTAAGTGGCTTCACCACGATGTCCATTCCAGAATCGGCGGCCGCGGCAGATTGCCAGGCAATATAGCCGCCGGCTCCAAGCGGATCTTGATCCACCTTGATAATTTCTGTATTGGAAAGAGTTTTCAGCGCGGAGCGGAAATGATCGTCAAGATGCTCCTTCGCGTTGTACATCGGAGCGTGTCCGATGTCGTTCAGGTTGGCGGTCGTCAGTTTCCTGATGTCGGTACTTAGAATCAGGGGCGCGCCCAGGATCGACCACAACGCAAATTGACTACGTTCTTCGTCGGCAGTTTGCCCGTTGTCGCCAATCAGCAATTGATCGGGATCGTTCCAGCGTGCCGGTGCAACATACCGGGCAAGATTTGCCGCTTGCCGGAAGCTGGGATAAATGCCGGCGTCATAGCCGCCCGATGTGGTCCACGGGTCTACTGCGTAACCGGTTGCCGGGTCAACCGAATAATTTGCGATGTCGCCGCTGACGCGCCACATTTGCCCGTAGCCGCGGACGAAATCCATGACGTCATAGAACTGCGAGCTTTGCTGGTCAAACGCTGCAGGCAGTGAAATGTCGAATAGAATTTGCGGGCTATTGCCGGCGGCCGGCTTGGCGGCCAGTGCCGCAGCCATCGTCTGGACGTTCGCTTTGGTTCCGCCACCGCCTGCGCCGCAGTTGTCATACTTTAAAAAATCTATCCGCCATTTTTTAAACGCGGCAGCATCATTTGATTCATTGCCGCCGGAAGCGGGATAGACCTGACAGGTTGTCTGGCCGGAACTGCTATACAGGCCGACCTTCATTCCCAGGTTATGGATGTAGGCAACATAATTGCTCAGGTCACTGTCAAATCCGGGCTGATTCGCTTGCAGAAAATTACTGTAGTTATTGGACGGGGATTGCGGTTGAGACGGATTATTCAGGGTCCACCAGTTGCCATACACCCATGCCCGTCCACCCTGGAGAGCGTGGGCGCTGCCTTGTTCTTCCTTGTCCATCCAGCAGTCATCGACATTCAGTTGCGTATAACCTTTATCTTTCAATCCGGTGTCGACCAAGGCCTGCGCCTGGTCGAGCATGAAATGCTGGAACGAGTAGTGTGATTTCCTGGGATTGCCAAGATCCTGATTGAGAGGCGCATTCGCCGGCAGCGGCGTAGCGGCCGGCAACGCAGCCTGGGCATTGCACATGAAACGGGCCCAGGTGGTGAAACCCATTGGCGGCCTTGCGGCGAATAGGGTTTGTCCCTGTGCGCCGCCCACAACCGATTGCGAAATCAAAGGCGTGGTGGCCGCCGCACCGTGGCCGGATAGCGCCGCCAGCAAGCCAATGAGCAGTGCCGCGCTTCCACCCTGTTTGCATCCGGCGACTTTTTGAAGGACTAGCTTTGGTCGACAGAGGCCGTCGTGATTACCGATTTTCAGATTTTCAGCTTTCATTTATTTCCCTCTTTAATGGTCAGCCGGCGATCCGATGGCTGACGTTGTGGAGCCGTCCCGGCGGGCGGCTAATTCATGTTTCATTTAGCTGGCTTGGCCGACAAATAATATTGATTCATGAAAGCCGATACGCTCATGCAGGATCGGACTCCTTGGGAAACGCCCTATTATTTGTGGACGTCGGCGCCGTGCCTGCTCAGGAAGCGTCCGCTGCGGCGCGCTGTCACGCCAGTTTTCGATTCGTAGGAAACCTGGCCATTGACAATCACAAGGTCGATGCCGTCCGCCGTTTGCAAGGGGGCTTCGAAGGTCGCCCGGTCCTTGATGCGGGCCGGGTCGAATACCACAAGATCTGCGAATTTTCCGGGAGCGAGGAGTCCTCTGTCGCGCAGGCGGAATTCGGCGGCTGGCAGGCCTGTCATCCGGCGCACCGCCTCTTCCAGCGAGAATAGCCCCAGGTCCCGCGAATAATGGCCTAGCACACGGGGGAAGGTTCCCCACAGGCGCGGATGCGGATGCTGGTCGTGCGGCAATCCATCGGAGCCGATCATCGTATGCGGATAGGAGAGCACGCGCTGGACGTCTTCTTCGCACATCTGGAAATAGCATCCGCCGCCTGGCTGGAGCTGATCGCAGGCTTCCTTCTGGGTGCAGCGCCATTCGGCTGCAATCGCACCCAGGTAACGTCCGGTCATTTCGGGGTGCGAGCTTGACCAGGTCACCATGATGTCGGTGATGTCGTCGACGTAATTGCTGTCGAGCACGGTCGAGCCGGCGATATAGGGGTAGGCGTCCAAGGCGACGCGCTGTTCGCGGCGGGCATCGTCGATTTTCGCCAGGGTCTGGACCGTGCGGCCCCAGTTTGCATGGCCGGCGCACTTGTGATGCGACAGGATGACTGGGATGTCCGCCCGCCGCCCTGTTGCAAAAGCCTCGTCCATTGCTTCGAGAATATCTTCGAACTCGCTGCGCATGTGCGTCGCGTAGATGCCGCCTGCCTTCGACGCGATCGTCGCCAGCGCGACTACTTCGTCGATGGTTGCGGCAGAATTTGTCGGATAGTACAGGCCGGAACTGAAGCCTGCGGCGCCTGCGGCCATGGCCTCTTCCAGCAGGGCGCACATGGCCGCCAGCTCCGCGTCGCTGGTTGCGCCATAAGGATCGGCCATGGCTGAAACACGCAGTGTGGAGTGGCCGACCAGTGCGGCGGCATTGATGGCAGGGCCGGCCGCTCTGACGGCCTCGACATACGAACGCATGGTTGGATAGATGTGCTTGTCGGTACCGCCCAGCAGGCTCAGCGGGGAGGGCGCGTTGGCATGCACCAGCGGCGCAAGGCTGATGCCGCAGTTGCCGATGATGACCGTGGTCACTCCCTGGCTGATTTTCGGCAGCATTTCCGGTGTCGACAAGAGCGCCTGGTCGTCGTGGGTATGGGCGTCGATAAAGCCTGGCGAGACGATCTGGCCATGCGCCTGGTGTACGGCGGCGCCGGACACCGGCAAGTCCATGCCGATTTCGGCAATCCGATCTCCGACGATCCGGATGTCTGCCTGATATCTTGGTTTGCCTGTGCCATCCACGATGCTGCCGCCGCGGATAAGAAGGTGGTGATCAGCGTGGCTCGGGGTCAAAGTATTCATGGCTAAGGTTTTTTCTTGTTTTTAGGCTGCGGAAAAACGTCCAGCCCGTGCGGAGAAAGAATATCCTGCAAGCGCTTGAGCTGGCCGACGCCGGCCGCGCCGCGTCGAAAGGCGACGCCAACGATGAGCACGTCCAGGATCGACAGGTGGGCGACGCATGAGTCGCTGCCGACGTAGACGTTGACCGACGGTGGCAGGGAAAATGTGAGGGGCAGGTCGCAGGCGCTTGCCAGCAGAGTCCCGGGCTGGGTAATGCCGATCACCGTGGCTCCCTGTTCGCGGGCAACGGCCACGGCTTCCAGCAAGAACGGCATGCGTCCGAAATGGGAAACCGCGATCACCACATCATTGCTGCCAAGCGTGGCCGCCGAAAACAATTGCATGTTGGCGTCTGTATACGATTGCGCATTCAGTCCCAGCCGGAACAGCCGGCCTTGCGTGTCGGCAGCAATGTAGCCGGAGGTGGTGCCGGCGCCGTAGCAATCCACGCGCGTCGCATTGGCAAGTTTTTCTATGGCTTGCTCGACCAGGGCAGGCGATAACTGACGTTCGACGTCGAGCAGTATGTCGGCCGAACTATGCAAGACTTTGCCGATCAGTTCTGCCGCGGAATCGTCTGCAGTGACCGTCCGGTGCAGCGCGGAACTGCCAAGCGCGACCTGCTGCGCGATGCGCAGCTTGAAGTCGCGCAGGCCGCGAAAGCCTAGCGCCTGGCAGAAGCGCACGATAGTCGGGTCGCTGACTTCAGAGCGCCGGGCAATTTCCGAGACATGCGCTTGCATGGCCCATTCGGGGTCGTTCAGGATCGTGGTCGCAACGCGCTGTTGCGCATCCGCCAGTTCGGGCAGGCGCGAGCGGATCAGGTTGAACAGGTCGGAAGAGGTGTCGGAAAATGTCATGATCAAAAAAAGGTCCGGATGGCGGAAACGGCATCATAATTGTCATTGACTAGAGCGATCCACTGCCGTTTGTCAAATGTGCTGTAAGGATGGGAAATGCCGCAGCCGACCAGGTCGCCCACGGCGAGGGGACAGCTTGCGGGCACGCGCATATGCGCCTGCTGCTCGCTCAGCTTTTCGATGGCCCAGCCGCTGTCGGCGGCTATAGGCAAGCCGACGTCCTCGCACAGGGCATTCCACCCCTGCTCGGCGATATCGCGCACACGCAGTGCCGTGGCCCCCAGCGGCCAGCCCTTGAACTGGCTGTTGAGCCAGGAGCTTTCCAGCGGTTCCAGCCGCAGGGGTTGATGTGTCGCTTGTATCATGTTGCCGGTGCTCAGAATGCGGCGGAGGTGATTTCGGCGGCCATGACGCCGTTGCCGGCGGTAAGCCCGGCGTCCAGCACCAGCTCGGTGCCGGTGATCGTGCGCGCGGCGTCGGATGCCAGGAAGTAGGCAGCGTGCGCGACGTCTTCGGGCGTGCAGATGCGGCGCAATGGATACCACTTCAAGAGCTGCTCGAACACGCCCGGGTTGTTTTTTTCCATGGTTTCCCATGCATCGGTGCGCACGGTGCCGGGGAGGATGGTGTTGGCGCGGATGTTGTATTGCCCGAACTCGGTCGCCAGCGCGCGCGTATAGCTGGCCAGGCCAGCCTTGGCCGCACTGTATGCCGGGCAGCCAAAAGTCATCAGCGAATTTACGGAACCGATGTTGATGATGACGCCGCCGCCCTGGGCGATCATGCCTTGCCGCACCGCCTCAACGCAGTGGAAGGCGCCGTTCAGGTTGAGGGCGACGTCTTGCGCCCACACCTCAGGCGTCATTTTTCCCAGACTCAGAGACGCGCCACTCGACAGGCCGGTCAGGCCGCCGGCATTATTGATCAGCACATCGACCGGGCCGGTTTCACGCATGGCCGGCTCAAGCGCGGCCATGACACTTGCCATGACAGTGATGTCGGCCACCGCTCCGGTAGCGGTGGCGCCTTGCGCGTGCAGGGCAGTGCACACGGCGGCAACCGCGTCCTGGTCGCGGTCAAGGACGATGATCCGGTTTTTTTCACTGCCGAAGAGCTGGCAAAGCGCCTGGCCGATGCCGCCGCCGGCGCCGGTTATCAGGATGGTTTTTTCGCGCACAGCAATCATTGTGTTACCTCTTGTGGGTTGTCCTTGCCGCGCATGATCCGGCATGCCTGGCGCATTCTCGGCGCTGATTTGAGTGTAAATTATTTACTTTAATGTGGTCAAGAAAAATATAATCACCAAATAAAATCGTGAATTATCGATAAATCATCGACTTTTAGTCGGTTACAAAATTTAATTTGACTATTTATGTAAATAATTTACGATTCGACCGGGTGTATCGCAATTGCTCTGAGATATGCGATAGCCGCATATGCCGTTGATATTCGGCTAATTCCGGCACTGAGGAGGCATGGCGGGAAGGGCAATCAGCCCCCGCGCCACAGCTATCAGCACCGTATTTTTACAACAATGTGCTGGCGCCGCGGGATACCCCCGGGCGGGCGCAATTCAGGGGGAGATGAGCCGATGTTAAAGCTAAACCGTAGAGTAGCAACGCACATCATGGGGGCATTGATGGTGTGCCTGACGGCGCAACCGGCATTTGCCGCGACCAGGCTGGTGTATTGGTCGATGTGGAATGAGGCTGAGCCGCAAGCGCAAGCACTCAAGACCATTATCGGCCGCTACGAAAAATCGAATCCGGGCGTGACTTTCCAGGTGGTATGGAACGGCCGGCAGAATCAGACCAAGGTCCGCGGCGCGATTGCCGCCGGTTCGCAAATCGATCTGGTCGACCAGGACGCCGACCAGATTGCCGCCGGCCTGGTGCGCGAAAACCAGGCCTTCCCGCTCAATACGCTGTTCGATGCCAAGGCGCCGGGCGATTCGGTAGCGTTGCGCAATGTCTTGATGCCAGGGACGGTAGATCTGTTCTTGAAGGACGGCAAGCCTTACCAGGCTCCGTATATCTATAACACAGTCAATTTCTGGTACAGCAAGGATGCCTTGACCAAGATCGCCGCCGCGGTGCCGCAGTCATGGGACGAGCTGCTGACGATGTGTCAAAAAGCCCAGGCCAAGAAGCTCGACGGGCTGGCGATCGAGAGCAATGTCGCATCCTATAACGCGCTCTATTTTTCCTATCTGGTGGAACGGCTGAAGGGCTCCGGCGCCATTTCCAGAATCCTCGACGACAAGAGCGGCGCGGCATGGGCGGATCCGGCAATCCTTGCTGCTTCGGGCATGGAGCGTGAACTGTGGGACAAGAAATGCATCAGTGCCGACGCCAGGGGCTTTCAATACCCGCAGGGGCAGCAGACCATTGCCATGGGCGAGACGGTAGCCGAACTGGTGGGCTCGTGGCTGCCGACCGAGCTGGCCGACTCGGCCGGCAAGGATTTCGCATGGGGCAGTTTCCCGTTCCCGACAGTCAAGGGCGGCGTCGGCAAGGCGACTGATCTGCAGGCGGCGCTGCTGAGTTTTGTGGTGCTGAAGAATTCGAAGAATACGACGCAGGCAATCGATTTCCTGAAGTTCGTGCTGAGCGAGCCTTCGCAAAAAACCATCGCCGAAATCGGCAACGTCGGCGTGACGCGCCAAGGCGTCAAATGGCCGGGTGCGCTTGCTTCCGCATATGCCCAGGCCAGCAAGGCGACCGCGCTGACGCCGCTGGTCGGCGGCATGCAGACCAAGCTGCCGGATTTTTACGCCACGATCTTCGAGCCCTTGCACAACCAGATGTTCCTTGGCCAGATCACGCCGGAAAATTTTGTCAAAACGCTGCAGGCTAAAACCAAGGAATACTGGAATGCGCGCGCCAGCGGCCAGGCAGTCGCACAGAACCAGCGGAGCGACGCTAAATGATGCGAAAGCGGATGATTGGCTTGTTTCTGCTGCCTGCGCTGGTCTTCTATATAGGATTTGTCATCGCCCCGGCGATACAAGCCATCGTGCTGAGTTTTTTTGATACTTCCGGTTTCAGCGACGCCAGGCGCTTTGTCGGCCTGGGCAATTACGCCAAGCTGCTGGGCGACGAGGTGTTCTGGAAGGCCGGCGCCAACACGCTGCTGATCATGGTGATCGGCGGCGTTGCCGTGTTCTTGCTGGCGTTCGGCTACACCATGATGATCAATTCAGGGATCCGCTGGCGCAAGCTGTTTCGGGCGGCGATTTTCATGCCGAACATTGTCGCCGTGGTCGCCATCACCAGTTTCTGGTCCTTCTTGTTCATGCCGCGCTATGGCCTGCTGTTCAGCCTGCTGAAGCACTTGCAGCTTGATACGCTGGCCGGCATTGCATGGACCGCCCCGGAAAACGTGTTCTGGTCGATGCTGCTCGGGCTGGTCTGGCTCTCTTCAGGCTTCTTCATGATCCTGATCATGGCGGGAGCAGACAAGATACCCAGCGATATCTACGAGGCCGCGCGCCTTGACGGCGCCGGCCATGTCGAGACATTCCGCCACATCACCTTGCCGATGATCTGGGATGTGCTGGCCATCACCTATGTGCTGTGGCTGATCCAGGCCTTGAAGACCATGGAATTTCCATATGCCTTTGGCGGCCCCAATATCGACAGCAATCTTTACACCACCGCGATCTACCTGTATGTCCAGGGCTTCGGCCAGCGCCAGCCGATCTACGCGCTCGGCTACGCCACGGCGATTGGCGTTGTCATGCTGGTGGTCACGACGGTCATCGTGCTGGCATGCAGGCGCCTGATGCGGCGCGAACGGCTGGAGTACTGACATGAGCCATTTACAGCAAACTCCTGGCCAGCCTGGGATCTCGTCGTCGAAAAAAGCGCGCTGGACCGGCAACCTCAGCGTTGCGCAAGCCATATCGTACTTGCTGCTCGCTGTGTCTAGCCTGTTTACGGTGTTCTTCTTCGCCTGGGTCGTGATTGCCTCTTTCAAGAAAAACCGTGACCTCTTCAAGTTTCCCTGGCGCCTTCCGGATACCTGGAGCATCGATAATTTTGTGAAGGTCTGGACCACCAACCAGTTCGGCGTCTATTTTTCGAACAGTATTGTGGTGGTGTGCCTGTCCGTCATCCTGCTGCTGATCGTCGCCACGCCCGCGGCATACGTCCTTTCGCGGTCGCGCTTCCGCGGCAGGGAAGGGATCACGAATTTCTTTATCGTCGGCATGGGAATTCCTGTGCCGCTGCTGTTCGTGCCGCTCTTCGTGACCTTATCCTATATCCACCTGGCCGATACCTTGACCGGTCTCATCGTCGTCTATATTGCGCTGTCGATCCCGTTTACCGTTTATGTATTGACGAGTTTCTTTTCCTCGTTGCCGCATGAACTGGAAGACGCGGCGATCCTGGACGGCTGCCGCGACTGGCAGGTTTTCTGGCATGTCATGTTGCCTTTGGCCATGCCGGGCGTGGCGACCGTGGCTTTGCTGAACTTCGTCTGGCTATGGAACGAGTACCAGCTGTCGCTGGTGCTGATCAACAGTCCTGAGAACAGGACCTTGTCCCTGGGACTCTATGCACTCATCAATTCCATGCAGTACTCCGGCGGCGACTGGGCTTCGCTGTTTGCCGGCGTCACGATCGTTACGGTTCCTACCGTGATCCTGTATCTCTTCCTGTCGGAACGGATGATAGGCGGCATGACGATGGGCGGCGTGAAGTAGGCTGGCGCAGCAAAACATGATGGACTGAAGACTCGCTAAATATAAAGCAACGTGGAGAAGAAAAGATGGTCTCGGTGGTGTTGAAAGATATAAGAAAGACATATGAGCAGGTTGAGGTGCTGAAAGGCGTGGACCTCGATATTCGCGAAGGCGAGTTTTGCGTCTTTGTCGGCCCTTCCGGGTGCGGCAAATCTACCTTGCTGCGGATGATTGCCGGCCTCGAATCGATTTCCAGCGGGGAGCTGTGGATCGATGGCCAGCTGGCCAACGATATCGCACCGGCCAAGCGCGGACTGGCAATGGTGTTCCAGTCTTATGCGCTGTACCCGCACATGACAGTGGCGGAAAACATGGGCTTCGGGCTGCGTCTGGCAGGCAAGACCAAAGCTGAGATTGCGCAACGGGTGCGCGACGTGGCAACGATTCTCCAGCTCGAAACGCTGCTCGATCGCAAGCCTAAAGCGCTGTCAGGCGGCCAACGCCAGCGGGTAGCGATTGGACGTGCCATCGCGCGCGATCCCAAAGTCTTCCTGTTTGACGAGCCGCTCTCGAATCTGGATGCGGAGCTGCGTGTCAGGATGCGGATCGAACTGGCGCGCCTGCATGAGCAGCTTGGCACGACCATGATTTATGTGACGCATGACCAGGTAGAAGCGATGACGCTGGCCGACAAGATCGTGGTGCTTGACGGCGGCATCGTACAGCAGGTCGGTTCGCCGCTGGAGCTCTACACGCGGCCGGCCAACCGCTTTGTCGCCGGTTTCATCGGCTCGCCAAAGATGAATTTCATCGAAGCCGAGGCGATCACCCAAGGGAATGACGCCTGTTCGACTATTTTGCTGGCGAACAAGCGCCAATTGAAGGTCAGGACGCCTGCTTCAGGTTCGCTCAAACAGGGCGAGGCCGTCACCCTCGGCATCAGGCCGGAGCATCTGACCTTGTCCGAACATGGCGCAATTCCCGGCGAGATCGAGGTGGTCGAGCGGCTCGGCAGCGAAACCTATATCCACTTGAACATCGGCTTGCCGCTGCCGCTCGTGATCAAGGTATATGGCAATCCAGAGGTGCGTCTACACCAGGCTATTGCGGTTGACGTGATGGAGGATCAATGCCATTTGTTTGATTCGAACGAACACAGCCATTCGAGATAGCAATCGGCAAGCAATGCAGCGAGTGTGAAAACCACTGCGCGAGGCCTGCGCACAAAGTTGGATATTTACGAGAATTAAGTAGCAGCCTTGACGTGACGGTTGGAAGCTCCGTCGTCGAGAGGTAAAAAGGGCGGGCGCCTTTGTCGATGGGGCCCACCCTGTTCATATCTTGCCTGAATACGCAAGGGACATGATCTATATGTCGTTTGCGTTAGCTTCCGTGCAGCCGGCATCCTTCGTTGTTGCAAATAAGCTGATTTACGCTAATATACTGTATATATATACAGTAATTGGTGTTGCCATGTCAGACAGTCAAGCTAAGCGTTCTCCACAGATAATCAAGTTCCAGGGCGTCGCCGTGGTGCGCAAAGGCCGAGGTGCGACCAGCAATATGCAAGGCCGCTACGAAACCGACCAGCGCGAGGATTTCGACGACGGCTGGAGCGGCGAGGGCGAGGATGAGACGCTTGGGCCGCCGCCGGTGCGCACCATCGTGACCGAGGAGCAGGCCAAAAGCATCCTCAGCCGCAATGCGTCGCCGGATCTGCCGTTCGACGTTTCCCTGAATCCTTACCGCGGTTGCGAGCACGGCTGCATCTATTGCTTTGCGCGGCCCACGCACAGCTACCTGGGCTTGTCGCCGGGCCTGGATTTCGAGAGCCGGATTTTTGCCAAGGTGAATGCGCCGCAGCTGTTGCTGCGCGAGCTGGCCAAGCCGTCTTACCTGCCGGCCACCATCGCCATCGGCGTCAACACCGATGCCTATCAGCCGTGCGAGCGCGAGTTCGGGCTGACGCGCCGCATCTTGCAGGTTTTGCACGATTGCGAGCATCCGCTGGCGCTGATCACCAAGTCGTCGCTGATCGAGCGTGATATCGACTTGCTGGCGGCGATGGCGGCCAAGAACCAGGCAGTGGCGGCGGTCACGATCACCACGCTCGACCCCGCCATTGCGCGCACGCTGGAGCCGCGCGCCGCTGCGCCGGCGCGTCGTTTGCGTACGATCAGGACCTTGGCCGAGGCCGGCATCCCGGTCAGCGTCAGCATTGCGCCGCTGATCCCCTTCATCAACGAACCGGACCTGGAACGGATTATCGAAGCGGCAGCGGAGGCCGGCGCGGTGTGCGCCAACTACATCGTGCTGCGCCTGCCGTGGGAAGTGAATCCCTTGTTCCAGGACTGGCTGAATGCCCATTTTCCGGATCGCGCAAAAAGGGTCATGAACCATATCCGGGAAATGCGCGGCGGCGCCGACTACAATGCGGATTTCGCCACGCGCATGCGCGGCGAAGGCATCTGGGCCGATCTCCTGCGGCAGCGCTACAAGAAAGCGACGGCGCGTTGCGGGCTGGTCCAGCGCGGCTCGTTCTCCAAGCTGGACAGCTCTCGGTTCAGGCCTCCGCAGCTGCCTTTGGAACGGAAGCCGACGCCACAGATGGATTTGTTTTAACGATGATATTTGGTGTGAGCATGGGGGCGACAACGAGTGATGAAATGTGCGGTGGATGGAGGGCGGGCGTGAGGGATTACCGGATTGAACAGGCGTCGATAGAGGATGTTGCGGCTTTGGCCGCGGTGGAGCAGGCGGCCGCCACGCTGTTTCCTGAACGGCTGCTGCCGCTGCATTTGCGCGGGGAGACGGTGGCGCCTGAAAAGCTCATGGCTGCGCAGGCAGCCGGCATGTTGTGGGTGGCAAAAGATGGCGCGGCCAAGGTGCTGGGTTTTGCCTGCGTCGCCATGCATGGCCGGGTGGCGTTGCTGGCGGAGCTCGATGTCCTGCCTGCCTACGGCAAGCAAGGGATAGGCAGCGGCTTGCTGGCGGCTGTCGTCGCCTGGTGTTATGCGCGCGCGATCCCGACCTTGTACCTGACGACTTTCCTGGAGTTCGCTCCCAGCCAGGCGTTGTATCGAAAATTCGGCTTTGTCACGCTGGGCGCGGCGCCGGATTTCCTGGCGGCCGCGCTCAGGCAGGAAACTGCGGCGGGCCTGGGGCAGCGGGTGGCGATGCGGCTGACTTTCCCGCGCAACAAGGCAAGCAAATGTTGCCTGCCGCGGGATTGAGGCTGGAGCGGCGCGAAAGGATTTAGAGCTGGCCTTTGAGCAGCACCAGCAAGGCGCCGGAGCCGCCCTCGGATGCGGTGGCCTGGCAGAAGGCTAGCACTTCATCCTTTTGCACCAGCCAGTTGCGCACCTTGGATTTCAGCACCGGCTCCTTGTTGACCGAACCCAGGCCCTTGCCGTGGATGATGCGGACGCAGCGCCAGCCACGCTTGGCGGCCAGGCGCAGGAATTCGGCCAGCGCTTCGCGCGCTTCTTCGCGCCGCAAGCCGTGCAGGTCAAGCTGCTGCTGGATGGTCCAGTGGCCGCGCCGCAGCTTGCGCATGACGTCCGGGCCGATGCCGTTACGGGCGAAGCTGAGCGTGTCGTCGGTATCGAGCAGGGTTTCGATGTTGAAATCGTCCGACAGCGATTCTTCCAGCGCGGCTTGCTCGTCGGCCAGGTGCTGGCGGGCGATCGGCAACGGCCGCGGGATGGCGGGGGTGAACTTGGGCGGCACCGCTAGCGGCTTGACGTCGCCGATGCTGCTGCGGAAGATGTCGGCGTCGCGCCGTGCTTCCTGCGCGCGGCGCTTGGCTTCAGCCGCGGCAGCCTGGCGTGCTTCGTCCTGCGCCTTGATTTCCTTGCGCAGCGATTTGAGGGCGCTGAAATCTTTGATCGGGCCGGCCATGATATATGCGTCTGCTGATGGTAAAAGGCGGCGGGATGCAGCAAGCCGATGTTGGCGACGAGGGAATCATCGTCGTCAACATCAAGCAAGGCCTTAGTCTTCCAGGAAGCGCTGGGCGTCGAGCGCCGCCATGCAGCCGGTGCCGGCGCTGGTGATGGCCTGGCGGTAGATATGGTCCTGCACGTCGCCGGCGGCGAACACGCCTGGCACGCTGGTGGCAGTGGCCATGCCTTCCAGGCCGGTCTTGGTCTTGATATAGCCGTTATGCATTTCCAGCTGGCCGTCGAAAATGCCGGTGTTCGGCTTGTGGCCGATGGCGATGAAAACGCCGTGCAAGGTGATCGGCGTGATGCTGCCGTCGGCCACCGACTTGATGTTGATGCCGGTAACGCCGCTGGCGTCGCCGGTGACTTCGTCCAGCGTGTGGTTGTACTTGATGACGATCTTGCCTTCCGCCACTTTGGCGTTGAGGCGGTCGACCAGGATAGGTTCGGCGCGGAACTTGTCGCGGCGATGGATCAGCGTGACCTTGCTGGCGATATTCGACAGGTACAGCGCTTCTTCGACAGCGGTATTGCCGCCGCCGACCACGGCCACTTCCTGGTCGCGGTAGAAGAAACCGTCGCAGGTGGCGCAGGCGGACACGCCTTTGCCCATGAACGCCTCTTCCGACGGCAGGCCGAGGTACTGGGCCGAAGCGCCGGTGGCGATGATCAGGGCGTCGCAGGTGTATTCGCCATTGTCGCCGATCAGACGGAATGGCTTTTCCGACAACTTGGTGGTGTGGATGTGGTCGAAAATGATTTCTGTGTTGAATTCTTCCGCATGCTTGAGCAGGCGCTGCATCAGTTCAGGACCTTGCACGCCATGCGGATCGCCCGGCCAGTTTTCAACGTCGGTCGTGGTCATCAGCTGGCCGCCTTGCTCGACGCCGGTGATCAGCACCGGTTTCAGGTTGGCGCGCGCGGCGTAGACGGCGGCGCTGTAGCCCGCAGGTCCGGAGCCGAGGATCAGTACGTGGGCGTGCTTGGCGGGTTTGGTAGTAGTCATGGAAGGCCTTAGGTAACAAATGTCGGGAGCGTCATGGGCTCGATGAGTGCCGTTTTATACACGCTTATGGCGGATAAAAATTGTCAAGATCATCAAAATGCGCTCAAAAACTCGGTAAGATTATAGTCGAGCAAGCCTTGGAGCGTGTGCAGCGCATCAAAATTCGTACGCGCCCGGCTTGTTTTTTACGCATGTTTCAATTGGAAACAGCAAACACTGGTTATATATATAGGTATTGGGTGCATAATTTCAACTTGCCATGCATGATTGAGCCACAGGTTTTTGATGGAACTTATGCTGGGTACAAGGTCTTAAACCATTTTCAAGAAGCAACACTAAAGCAACAGCAACCGGATTTATGACTAGAACAAGCCAAGCCTATACCCGCAACGCCAAACCGCAGGACGCGGCGCCTTTGCCAAGCCGCCTGGTGCGGCTGTTGTATGAAGCGCGCTGGATCATCTACGCGGTCGTCACAGCCTATCTGATCATCATTTTCGCCACTTATTCCAAGTCTGACCCGGGCTGGTCGCACGGCGCTCTGGTGCCGCGCATGCATAACTGGGGCGGCCGCATCGGCGCCTGGATGTCGGACCTGATGCTGTTTGTCTTCGGCGCCTCGGCCTGGTGGTGGTGTGCGCTGCTGCTGCGCACCCTGTGGCAGGGTTACCGCCGCATTTCGCAGCGTTTCGTGGTCGAGAAAAACGCCGAACCCGAGCACCGCCACGAAGGCCTGATCCGCGGCGCCGGCTTTGTCCTGATCCTGGCTGGCAGCCTTGGTCTTGAATATACCCGCATGCAATGGCTGGCCGGCCACGTGCAGCTGCCGCGCGCGCCCGGCGGCGTGCTGGGCCAGCTGATCGGCAGCGGCGCCCAGAACGCGCTTGGTTTCACCGGCGGCACCTTGTTCCTGCTGCTGCTGTTTGCCATCGGCATCAGCCTGTTTTTCCATATGTCCTGGCTGACGGTGGCGGAGCGTATCGGCGCCGGCATCGAAAACGGCCTGCTGTGGCTGAAGAATTTCTACGTGGCGCGGCAGGACCGCAAGGTCGGCCAGGTCGCCGCCGTCAAGCGCGAAGAAGTGGTGGTGCAGGAGCGCGCCAAGATTGTGGTGGCGCCGCCGATCCGCATCGAGCCGCAGGTCGTCGCCGTGCCGAAATCCGAGCGGGTGCAAAAGGAAAAGCAAAGCGCCTTGTTCGAAGATTTGCCGGATACCAATCTGCCGCCTTTGTCGCTGCTGGATGAGGCGCCGCCGGCGCAACAGACCGTGAGTGTCGAAACGCTGGAGTTCACCAGCCGCCTGATCGAGAAGAAACTCTCCGATTTTGGCGTCCAGGTGACGGTGGTGGCGGCGCATCCGGGGCCGGTGATCACGCGCTATGAAATCGAGCCGGCCACCGGCGTCAAGGGCAGCCAGATCGTCGGCCTGGCGCGCGACCTGGCGCGTTCGCTGTCGCTGACCTCGATCCGCGTGGTCGAAGTGATCCCGGGCAAGATGTACATGGGCCTGGAGCTGCCTAACCCGAAACGGCAGATTGTGCGCCTGACCGAGATCCTCGGCTCCAAGGTGTACAACGACGGCGTCTCCAGCCTGACCATTGCGCTCGGCAAGGATATCGCCGGCCATCCGGTGGTGGCCGACCTGGCCAAGATGCCGCACTTGCTGGTGGCGGGCACCACCGGTTCGGGCAAGTCGGTGGGGATCAACGCCACCATCCTTTCCTTGCTGTATAAATCCGACCCGAACCAGGTGCGGCTGATCCTGATCGATCCGAAAATGCTGGAACTGTCGATCTACGAAGGCATTCCGCACTTGCTGGCGCCGGTGGTGACCGACATGCGCCAGGCCGGCCATGCACTCAATTGGGCGGTGAACGAGATGGAGCGCCGCTACAAGCTGATGTCGAAGCTGGGCGTGCGCAACCTGGCCGGCTATAACCAGAAGATCATCGACGCCGACAAGCGCGAAGAGAAAATCCCGAATCCGTTCAGCCTGACGCCGGACGCGCCGGAACCGCTGGAAAAGCTGCCGACCATCGTGGTCATCATCGACGAGCTGGCTGACCTCATGATGGTAGTCGGCAAGAAGGTGGAAGAATTGATCGCCCGCATTGCCCAGAAAGCGCGCGCGGCCGGCATCCACTTGATTCTGGCGACACAGCGCCCATCTGTAGACGTGATCACCGGCCTGATCAAGGCCAACGTGCCGACCCGGATCGCGTTCCAGGTCAGCAGCAAGATCGACTCGCGCACGATTCTCGACCAGATGGGCGCGGAAGCGCTGCTGGGCATGGGCGACATGCTGTATATGCCGCCCGGCACCGGCTTGCCGATCCGCGTGCACGGCGCCTTTGTCTCGGATGAAGAAGTGCACCGGGTGGTCGATTATCTGAAAGAGCAGGGCGAACCGAATTACGTCGAGGGCATACTGGAAGGCGGCGTGCTGGAAGACGGCGGCGACGGCGCTATCGGCGGCGCTGCCGTTGGCGGCACCGAAGGCGATGAACTTTACGACCAGGCGGTGGCAGTCGTGCTCAAGAACCGGCGGGCTTCGATTTCTCTGGTGCAGCGCCACCTGCGCATCGGTTACAACCGTGCAGCGCGCCTGCTGGAGCAAATGGAAACCAGCGGCCTGGTCTCAACCATGCAATCCAACGGCAACCGGGAAATCCTGGTGCCGGCGGGGAATAGCAATACGGAGTAAAAATATGCAAAAGAAAATTATCGCCAGCCTGAACGGCGCCGGCAAGCACAACATGTTCGCCCGCTTCAAGTCGGGGCGCCTGATCGTCGGCCTGTCGCTGAGCATGGCGCTGCTGCCGTCGCTGGCCAGCGCCAGCGCGCTGGAACAGTTCAAGACCTTCGTCAGCAGCACGCAGTCGGCCAAGGGCGAGTTCTACCAGCAGCTGGTGAAGATCGACGCCGGCACCAAGACGCCGAAGGTGTCCAGCACCTCTAGCGGCATCTTCATTTTCGCGCGGCCGGGCAAGTTCATCTGGACTTATCAGAAGCCATATGAACAGATCCTGCAGGCCGATGGCGACAAGCTGTTCATCTACGACAAGGATCTGAACCAGGTCACCACCAAGAGTCTGGGCAATGCGCTCGGCTCGTCGCCGGCGGCGATCCTGTTCGGCAGCAACGATCTGGAAAAGAATTTCATCCTGAAGGAAGGCCAGGCCAAGGATGGCATGGAATGGCTGGAAGCGACGCCGAAAGCCAAGGACACCACCTTCGACCATATCGGCATCGGCCTCAAGGACGGCGTGCCGCAGGCGATGGAGCTGCGCGATTCTTTCGGCCAGGTGTCGCTGCTGACCTTCAAGAATTTCGTCAAGAATCCGCCGTTGACGGCCGGCCAGTTCAAGTTTGTCGTGCCGAAGGGCGCGGACGTGCTGGATCAATAACCGGCAGGGTGGGCACGAGTGCCCACGCCGGTGTTCAGGCCAGCTTGAGGAATTCCAGCTTGTTGGCGACTGTACGCCAGTTTTCATGATCCGCCAGCGGCGCTTGCGAGCGGGTGATCGGCGTCCATTCGGGGTGCGCGGCCAGGCGGGCGTTGATTTCGATGAAGTGGCGCTGTTCCGGCGGCAGGTCGGTTTCGTTGTAGATGGCGCCGACCGGGCATTCCGGCACGCACATCGAGCAGTCGATGCAGTTGTCCGGCACGATCACCAGGAAGTTCGGACCTTGCCGGAAGCAGTCCATGGGACAGACTTCGACACAGTCGGTGTACTTGCACTGGATGCAGGAATCGGTGACGACAAAGGGCATGGTCGGGCAGGTCCGGGTTGGGGCTGGCGTGCAATGGCGTGGCTGGCGTTGGCGTCAAAATCGAGTGGGATTCTCTCACAGTTGCAGTTTTTGCGTAGGCAGGGGCTGATCCGCTGGCGTCACCTGCTTGCATTTTTCAAACAAAGTACATTTTTCGCAGAACCATCTTCATGTCCGATCTCTTTGCAGTAGCACCCACGCCGCCGCTGGCTGAAGCATTGCGTCCGGCAACCCTGGACGAAGTGATCGGGCAAAGCCATCTGCTGGGGCCGGGCAAGCCGTTGCGGCTGGCGTTCGAATCGGGCCGGCCGCATTCCATGATCCTGTGGGGGCCGCCGGGCGTCGGCAAGACCACGCTGGCACGCCTGACCGCGAATGCCTTCGATTGCGAATTCATCCCCTTGTCGGCGGTGTTTTCCGGGGTCAAGGATATCCGCGCCGCGATGGAACAGGCGCAGCAGTACCTGGCCCAGGGCAAGCACACCATCCTGTTCGTCGATGAAATCCACCGTTTCAACAAATCGCAGCAGGATGCCTTGCTGCCGTATGCCGAATCGGGGCTGGTGACTTTCATCGGCGCCACCACCGAAAATCCCTCGTTTGAAGTCAACTCGGCTTTGCTCTCGCGGGCCCAAGTGTATGTGCTGCAGGCGCTCACTGAAGACGAACTGAAGCAGCTGCTGCAGCGGGCGCAGCAGCGCGTGCTGATGCACCTGCAGTTTGACGAGGCGGCGGTAGACACCCTGATCGGCTATGCCGACGGCGATGCGCGCCGCCTGCTGAACCTGCTGGAGCAGATCGGCAGCGCGCTCCAGGCTTCCGGCGTGACCCAGGTGACGACGGAATTCCTGGAAAATGCCTTGAGCTTGAATGCACGACGCTTCGACAAGGGCGGCGACAATTTCTACGACCAGATTTCCGCCCTGCATAAATCGGTGCGCGGCTCCAGCCCGGATGGCGCGCTGTACTGGCTGTGCCGCATGCTGGACGGCGGCGCCGATCCCAAATACCTGTCGCGACGGATCATCCGCATGGCCTGGGAAGATATCGGCCTGGCCGATCCGCGCGCCATGCAGATCGCCACCGACGCCGCCGCCACCTTCGAGCGCCTGGGTTCGCCGGAAGGCGAGCTGGCGCTGGGCCAGGCCGTGATTTACCTGGCGATCGCCGCCAAGAGCAATGCCGGCTACAACGCCTTCAACCAGGCCATGGCATTCGTCAAGAAAGACAAGTCGCGCGAGGTGCCGGTCCATCTGCGCAATGCGCCAACCAAGCTGATGAAGGAACTCGGCTACGGCCATGAATATCGCTATGCGCACAATGAGCCGCATGCCTATGCCGCCGGAGAAACCTATCTGCCGGACGGCATCGAAGATCCGCACTGGTACCAGCCGGTGCCGCGCGGGGTGGAAGCCAAGATCGCCGAGAAAATGCAGTTCCTCCGCAGCCTGGACGACGATGCCAGGGGCGGCAGGTAGGCGGGCGCCGCGCTGACCGAGTCATGTGGGGCAGGGCGCCACGCAGACCGAGTCATCTGGGGTCGGAGTTTTTTTACGACGGCAGTATCGTCGTAAATTACTCTGACCCCAATTAGCTGCGTGTCTTAAGCGCGACGAAAATCCGGACCCCGCTGTCACAACATCCGCACCGGCGCAAACAGCTTGGCGAAATCTACTTCCTTTGGCGGCGTGGCCTCGGTCAGCAGTTCGGAAGCATACTCGCCCAGGTGATGTTCCATCAGCCTGGCCGCGCGTTCGCCGTCGCCTTGTTCAATCGCATCCAGTATCGCGCCGTGCTCGTCGGCCGAGCAGCTGTTGCGCTTTGGCGTTTCATACAAGCCTATCAGCAGAGAAGTGCGTGCAATCAGGGTGCGCAGGTAAGCGCTGACGATATTGTTCTGGTTCGCTTCGCTCAGCTTGATATGGAACTCGCCCGACAGCCTTATCCAGGCTCCCCAGTTGCCTTGCTCGCGCAGCGCGTGTTCGCGTTTCACCAGCGCCCGCAGTTCCGGCAGGACCTTGCGCTTGGCGGCCAGGCTCTTGACCGAACCGCTCTCGAGGATGCCGCGTGCCTCGAACACTTCGCGTGCTTCCTTGACGTCATGCGTGGCGATCACTGCGCCGCGGTTTGGCTGCAAATCGATGACCCGCTCATGCGCCAGCTTGACGAAGACGCGCCGCAAGGTGCCGCGCGTGACGCCGAAGGCTTCGCATAGCGGCGCCTCCACCAGGCGCGTCCCCGGCGGTAGCTGATGATCAAGGATGGCGTCGATGATGGATAGTTGGATACGCGCATCGATTTCATCGTTGCTCAGATCCTCTTGCGGAATCCTGGAAACGGCACTCATGGCAGGCTCTCTGCTGGTGGCTTAGGCTGTATTCCGAGAGCAAGGTAAGTCTGGATTGTGCACAATTTATACATGGGTCGAGGCAGATTCTTCAAGATATTGCCACAGTATAAATCCGAAGCCGCTTGCGTGCACGGCCCGCGGCTATTGTCGGACATAGTTATTTATTCTCCCATTTGAGCATGCACCCGGATCGTGCCCCAGGAGATTTTGTGCACAATACTGGCTATCCCTGCACGTAATTTGTGCGTCTTCCAGGCCGCTCGACCATCGTCTTGTCACCTCCAGGCAGCTTCTTTTCTCCCGTTTTTCCCTATGTCAGATGCGCAAAGCCCTTGCCACGTAAGCCGCTTGGCACGGTTCTGGCTTTATGCAAATTCATGATTGTGCGCAATCTTGAATTTGATTGTGCATAGATGAGGGCTGATGACCGCGGGGGGGGGGCGCGATGTCCCGTCGCCGATGACAATTTTATTTGCCGCCTACCCAATCACACACATACCGGATCAGGAGTAATGATGGAACAGCACAATGCGATCATCAAGCCGTCGTATCACGACAGGCTCACCAATGAAGACTTGGCGCCGCTGAAAAAGCAGACCTGGGGCAGCTACAATATTTTTGCGTTCTGGATGTCGGACGTGCACAGTGTCGGCGGCTATGTGACCGCCGGCAGCTTGTTTGCGCTGGGGCTGAGCAGCTGGCAGGTGCTGGTGTCGCTGCTGGTGGGGATCGTCATCGTGCAGTGTTTCGCCAACCTGGTGGCGAAGCCGAGCCAGATCACCAGCGCGCCTTATCCGGTGATCTGCCGCACGACCTTCGGCGTGCTGGGGGCGAATATCCCGGCCATCATCCGCGGCCTGATTGCGGTGGCCTGGTACGGCATCCAGACCTACCTGGCTTCCGGAGCCTTCCTGCTGATCGTGCTCAAGTTCTTCCCGCAGATGGCGCTCTATGCGGACGTCAGGCAATACGGCTTTGCCGGCCTGTCTTACCTCGGCTGGCTCGGCTTCATGGTGATGTGGGTGCTGCAAGCCATCGTGTTCTGGACCGGCATGGACGCGATCCGCAGATTCATCGACTGGGCCGGTCCCGCAGTTTATGTCGTGATGCTGCTGCTGGCCGCGTGGCTGATCAGCAAGGCCGGCTGGAGCAATATCGACCTCAACCTGGGCGGCATCAAGTACAGCGGCGCGGCGGCGCTGCCGATCATGATCAATGCGATCGCGCTGGTGGTGTCCTATTTCTCGGGGCCGATGCTCAATTTCGGCGATTTCTCGCGCTACGGCAAGGATTACCAGTCGGTCAAGCGCGGCAATTTCTGGGGCTTGCCGGTGAATTTCCTCGGCTTCTCGCTGCTGACGGTAGTCTGCATCGCCGCCACTCTGCCGCTGTACGGCAAGCTGATCACCGATCCGGTGGAAATGGTCGGCCATATCGACAACACCTTCGCGGTGGTGCTGGGCGGCCTGACTTTCATGATCGCTACGGTGGGCATCAACATCGTCGCCAACTTCGTCTCGCCGGCCTTCGATTTTTCCAACGTGGCGCCAAAGCAGATCAGCTGGCGCATGGGCGGCATGATCGCGGCGGTGGCGTCGATTTTCATCACGCCCTGGAATCTGTTCAACAACCCGCACGTGATCCATTACACGCTGGATATCCTCGGCTCTTTCATCGGGCCTTTGTTCGGTATCCTGATTGCGGACTTTTATCTGGTCAAGAAGCAGCAGGTGAGCGTCGACGACCTGTACAGCATGGATGAGCAGGGCGCCTACTGGTACAGCAACGGCTACAATCCGAAAGCCATCATGGCCCTGATTCCATCCGCCATCATCCCGATTCTGTGCGTGCTGGTGCCGGCGTTCGGCAGCCTGGCCAATTTCACCTGGTTCATCGGCATGGGCTGCGGCCTGCTGATCTACTGGACTATCAGCGTCCGGCAGGTGCTGCCGGCAGCCGCCATAGCCCGTGCTGAAATGCCCTAGTCCATGCAGCCGGCCTGGCACTGCCAGGCCGGCCATGCCGCTGCTGCGGCGATTTTTCCCTGTCTCTCATTTTGAAAATCAAAATCATCAATCCCAACACCACCTGGAGCATGACCAGGAAAATCGGCCAGTGCGCGCGCCAGGTTGCTGCCGGCGGCACCGAGATCGTGGCAGTCAGCCCTGGCATGGGGCCGGCCTCCATCGAGAGCCATTACGACGAAGCCCTCAGCGTGCCCGGCATACTGGAAGAAATCAGACTGGGCGAAGCGGCTGCCGTCGACGCTTATGTGATCGCCTGCTTCGGCGATCCCGGCTTGTACGCCGCGCGCGAGGCTGCGCGCGGCCCTGTGATCGGCATTGCGGAAGCGGCGATGCACGCGGCTAGCCTGATCGGCGCCAGCTTCAGTGTGGTCACCACCCTGGAGCGCACTTGCGGCATCGCCTGGCATCTGGCCGAGCGCTACGGCATGCAGCGCTTTTGCCGCAAGATACGCGCCTGCAAGCTGAACGTGCTGGAGCTGGAACAACCCGGGTCGGCGGCTTACCGCATCATCCTGGAAGAATGCCGGCAGGCGATGCAGCAGGACCAGGTCGACAGCATTGTGCTCGGCTGCGCCGGCATGACCGATCTCTGCCGGGCCATCGAGGAAGAGCTGGGCATCGCCGTGATCGACGGCGTGGCGGTGGCGGTGAAGCTGGCGGAAAGCCTGGTGCAGCTGGGCCTGAAGACCGGCAAGCGCGGCGATCTGGCCTATCCGCTGCATAAGCCTTACAGCGGCTTGCTGGAAAGTTTTACCCGGACCTAGTGTAGTGTTTCGCACATAATGACACTTAATAAACGGCGTCTTTGCACGCCATGCGTCGTTGCAAATCCTCGCGATAGCCCACTATCGCTCCGGTTAGCGCCTAGCCTGGCGCGCGAATACACCATTTCTTAAGCGCCATTACATGCGAAACACTACACTAGCGGCCCGGCGGCGCCTCTTGTCTACTCGCAGGGCGCAGAACTGGGCCTTGCACTCCTTGGTGCATCTCCATTGCACCAAATCCGGGCGTGTCGGCCTTGGCGCCAGGCACTTGTCAAAACAATTCTGTTTCTCACGGTTTGCAGCGGCCCCGCCCATCACGGTTTTTTAGATATGGATATGGCGTCGCTGCTGCTGGCGCGCCGGCGCCTGCATCAAAAGAGAAGATGCTTTTCTTTGTATAGATTTTTTTGTTCTATCTATATACGATTTTTGCGATAAGAAAAACCTAAGGGAATCTGCCGGCGCTTGGCCTCGATATTGCTTCTATCTGTGAAGTGAGGCGGCTTATGCGATTAGTCATTTATGGACACCGGCTCGCCTCATAGACAACCCTGTCTGGCTGATTGTCCAGTGGCGGCGATTGTGCAAGGTAACAGTGGAAATCGCCATTTTCCCACTTGTTAACTGCAAGCCAAGCAAATGTTCAAATAATTAAATGTTTAGTGAAAATTATGTTGCCTAGCCCCGTTTGTCTGGTTGACGGCCGACGCAAATTAGCCCTACATTTTGGTCTTGAATTAAGTAGAGCTAAAATTCGGTACGCGTCTTTCTTGCAATGTTTTCGTTTTGCAAAGAGACGTCGCAGGAGCGTCAGTACCGAAAAAAGCCAAGCTGTTTTTACGCAATTTTCGGCACCCCTGATTTTAAGCTTGGCTTTGCCAGCGGTTTGGCAAAGCTTATATCCCATAAGGAAAGCTGACAGTCACATGCCGGAAAATGCCGCGAAAGAGCAACATAGGAGAGCCGCTTATGCCCAAGGTTGAGGCTACATCGATACAGTCCTTATATGTTGAGCACCATAACTGGTTGGTAGGATGGCTGCGCCGGCGCCTCGGAAATATCGACCACGCCGCGGATATCGCCCAGGATACGTTTGTACGGGTATTGCTGAAATCGGCGATCGAAGTGATCGAAGAGCCGCGCGCCTACCTGACGGTCATCGCCAAGGGGCTGGTCGCCAACGCCCATCGGCGCGACGCGCTGGAACGCACCTATCTGGAAACGCTGGCGATGGTGCCGGAAGAGCTGGCGCCGTCGCAGGAATATCGCGCGATGCTGCTGGAAACCCTGTTTGAAATCGACGCCATGCTGGACCAGCTGCCGGCCAAGGCGCGCAGCACCTTCCTGCTGTCGCAGCTGGAAGGGTTGACCTATGCCGAGATTGCCGAGCGCCTCGACATTTCCGTGCGCACCGTCAAGCGCCACATGGTGCTGGGCTTTGAACAATGCCTGATGTTTTCCCTGCCATGAACGACACCCCTATCAATCCCGCCATCATCCGCGAAGCCGCAACCTGGCTGATGACCTTGCACGGCGGCGAGGCGACCGAAGCCGACCAGAGAGCCTGGCAGCGCTGGCGTTCGCGCAGCCCGGAACATCAGCGCGCATGGATGTGCGCGCAAAAGATCAATAGTGCGTTTAGCGACATCCCGGCCGAACTGGCCATGCCGGTGCTCGACCGTCCGGTATCGTACCAGCAGCGGCGCACCGCTTTGAAAGCCTTGTCGCTGCTGCTGACGGCAGCGCCGGCAGCGTGGCTGGCGACCAGGTTGCCGTGGGAAGAGTGGACCGCCGACTACCAGACCGGCACCGGCGAGCAGCGCGACGTGGCGCTGGCAGACGGTTCCCGCCTGATGCTGAACACGGCCAGTGCGGTCGACGTCAAGTTCGATGCCGCCCAGCGCCTGGTGCGCTTATATACCGGCGAGATGCTGGTCACCACCGGTCGCGACCAGCGCTTTCCGGCGCGGCCGTTCCTGGTGCAGACCCGGCACGGCATGCTGCGCGCGCGCGACACTCGTTTCGATGTGCGGCAGGAGGGCATGCGCAGCCACGTGGCGGTGTTCGAGGGTGCGGTCGAAGTAGTGCCGCAAAAATCCGCGGGCATGGCGCTGCTGCTGAAGGCTGGCCAGCAATGCGTATTTACAGCCAAGGGCGTGGAGCCGGTGCAGCAGGCCGACGGCAGCCTGGCGCTCTGGTCGCAAGGGGTGCTGGTTGCCGACAAAATGCGTCTTGCCGATTTTGTCGACGAGCTGGCGCGCTACCGGCACGGTCGGCTGATCTGCGATCCGGCGGTCGCCGAGCAACGGGTTTCGGGGGCGTTCCAGCTGAACGATACCGACCAGGTGCTGTCTTTGCTCAGTAAGGTATTGCCGGTGCGCGTGGAAAAAATCAGCCGCTACTGGGTGACGGTGACCAAAGCTTAAGCGATAGTGGACGCAGTTGAAGGCATACTTGTTTGCTTTGTGGCGCGATAGCGGTATATGGCGATGCCCTTTGTCCGGGCACGCCAGGCAGGTGTTTGTGACGGTTAACCGAGAAAGCAATTCGTATGGTTCTACAAAATTCTCGGCAACGGATTCTTGATACATCGCGGCCGCTCTCGATAGCCATGCGGCTGCACGTGGCCTGCTGGTGCCTGGCGTCGGCAGGCTTCGCCACCCCCCAGCTGGCATGCGCCCAAGCCATGCAGCTGGCGAAAAATTATACGATCGGCGCCGGCAAGTTAAGCCAGGTGCTGGCCGTCTTCGCGGCGCGCGCCGGCATTTCGCTTGTCTATGATCCGGCGCTGGTGCTGGACAAGGTCAGTCCTGGCCTGAGCGGCAATCATGCGCTGGGCGATGCGTTTGCGCGTCTGTTGAACGGCACCGGACTGGAAGCGGTCGCCAAGGCCGAGGGCGGTTACGCGCTAAGGCCGAAGCCGGCAGCGCTGCCGCTGCTGGCGCCGCGCCCGTTGGCAGCCGCCAACGCGCAGGCGGCCGCCGCTGGCGCGCGCGACGACGCGGTACTGATGGAACTGGTGGTGGTCCCGTCTAGCGAGCCGCCAGCCGCCGTCTGGGGCGTGGCCGCCGCCAGCAGCAGCGCCACCCGCACCAGCACGCCGCTTGCCGAAATTCCACAATCGGTGCAGGTGGTGACGCAAGACATCCTGGCCAGCCAGCAGTCGCAATCGGTGCTGGACGCCTTGCACGATGTCAGCGGCGTCAATATCTATAATCGCGGCGCCGCCACCGCGGTATACATCCGCGGCTTCCTGGCGCCGGCCCGCATCAACGGCCTGGCGCAGGGGCCGTCGCTGATCGACTATGCCAGCTCGCCTTTGCATACGCCGCTGGCGGCGATCGACAGGATAGAAGTCCTCAAGGGCGCCGACTCGATTGTCGCTAACGGCGACATGGAGCCGGGCGGGCTGGTCAACATCATCACCAAGCAGCCACAGGCCGAGCCGGTGCGGCAACTGACGGTGGAGACCGGCACCCAGGGGCACCAGCGGGTAGCGCTGGACCTGGCCGGAGCTTTGTCGGAGGATCAGGCCTGGACTCATCGCACCATCCTCTCCGCCAGCCGTGACGCCGATGCCATCGACCGCTACGACAGTGCGCGCGACCTGTATTTCGCGCCTTCGCTAGGCTATCGCCATGACGGCACCGTGGCCGTGGCCGGCATCAGCTATCAGCGCAATCAGCAGGCCAATGAAGGCCTCGGCCCGATCGGCCTGGTGGACGACGGCTTGCTCAGCACCAGCCTAGGCGCCAGCTTCGATCTGCAGCAGAAGCTGGGCAGCGGCTGGGGCTGGCAGAGCAAGGGCAACTATATGCGCACGCGCCTGTCTTCGCGTTCCTACGATTGCATTGCCAGCGATGCGTCCGATGCCGGCAACGCCTTGCGGGATTGCCAGTCGACGGCGCTGGAATCGACATCCTATGGCTGGAATCTGGAAAACAGCCTGCATGGCAGTTTCCATACCGGTGCGCTCAAGCACACGGTGCTGGCGGGCATGGCGCTCAGCTACAGCTGGCGCGCGGCGCCGCTGGTGGATACTGGCCAGCCGATGATGGCCACGCTGGAGCGCAGCAGCCTGCCGGAAGTGCCGGCGGGTAATCTGGCGCCGTCCGGCCCGGCGGTGACGCTCAACTATAACAACTGGTTTGTGCAGGATCAGATGGCCTGGCGGCGCTGGCATTTCCTCGCCAATCTCGGTTATACCCGCGCCTGGTCGCACTCCACCGATGCGCAAACGGCGGCAATGACCTCCCAGCATCCGCTCAGCAAGCCGGTCTACAATGTCGGCCTGTCTTATCAACTGAGCGATAAGCTCACGCTGTATATCAACAGGCAAAAGAGTTTTGTGCTGCAGGCGCCGACTGCGCCCATACGCTACGACGGCGGTCCCCCCGGGTTATACAACCTGCCGTCGACCGACGGCAAATCGCTGGAAGCCGGCCTCAAACTCAGCATGTTGGATGAACGTTTGCTGCTAACCGTCGCAGCATTCCGGGCATCCCATGCCGGCGTCCTTTACAGCGACAGCAGCTCGTCGCCGTTGCTGCAGGCGCCCACCATCAGCCGCGGCATGGAGTTCGACCTGAACGGCAGTCCGCTGCCGGGCTGGAATCTTACCGCGGCCTACAGCTATACCGATTTTTCCTATGGACAGATACCTGGCTATGAGGTCATATCTTCGCTGATCGCGCGCCACCAGGCCAGCTTCTGGAGCAGCTACGATCTGCAGACGCCGGCCTGGCGCGGCTGGGGCTACGGCGTCGGCGCGACTGCCCGCAGCGGCTATCCCAACAACAGCGGCGACCATATCGGCGGCCAGGTCGCGCTGGACGGCAACCTGCGCTATGCGAACAAATTGTGGTCGTTGACCCTGGGCGTGCGCAATCTCTTGAACCGTCGCCTGTACGGCAGCTTCGCCGATCTGCAACAAGGTATCGGCTTTGAGCCGGGGCGGGTATTTGTGCTGACCGGCCGCTATAATTTTTAGCGCCAGACGCGGGCCGCAAACAAAGTAGGCGCATTCGCTGCGCCATTCAGCGTCTTCAAGCAGGGCCGGCAAGATCTACCGGCCCGGTGGGCCGAGCTATCGCTTAGCGCACCTTTTCCTGCGCCGGCATCAGCGTCAGGTTTTCACCCTGAGGCGTGCGCAGCGCCTTGCCGGCCATCTTGCGAACCGCCTTGGCGCTGCCGACGGTGACCGGCAGCGACACCGCCTTGGTGCGGTCGCCCAGCGTGACGAACACATTCAGCTCATACACGCCATCGGCCGCGGCGCGGACGTTGGGCGTATCGGTGACGACGCCATCCTGGTTGCTGACCAGGTTGGCGCTGCCCAGCGTGACCACGGACAGGCCTGCAGTGCTGCGATATTCAACGTGCAGAGGCGTATTCGGCTGATCGGTGGTGAATTGCAGCAGGATCGGCAGGATTGCGTTCTTGCTGGTGGCGCTGCCGGACGCCAGTTCGACCGTGACCGGCGCGCTGACTTTTTCGCCATGGCTGGCGACGCCCGGTTTCTGCGCGATCTCCGGCAGGGGTTTGGCGATGCCATGCTGCATGCCGCAAGCCAGTACTGCCAGCGCCAGGAGGCGGGTTTTCATTACGATGGTCATTGCATTTCTCCGGTTTTGACTTGCGCCAGCAAGATCTTGAAGCAGCCGCTGTTGGCGCTGGCGTTGATGGTGGCGACATAATCGTCCTGCGCCGGCAGGTCGTAATCGACGTTGTAGGTATCGCCGAGGTTCGGATCTTTCACCAGCTTGCCGGCAATCGGCTGACCCTTGCTGTATAGCTGGAAGGAAGGAGACAGGCCGCCGTCGGCGCTGATGCGCACCGTCTGCTTGCCGCTCTGCGGCAGGCTGAAGCGCAGGTAGCGGTAGACCCCCAGCTTGTTGCTCTTGCCGTAAGCGGTGGTGGTGCATACCGTCGCATCCTTGCCGACCGTGCCGGTCTTTGATTTTACGCCGGCTTCCAGCGCGGTATACACCGGCAGCACAAAATCCTTGTTGGCGGCGATCACCGCTGGCGGCAAAGCGCTTTGCCCGAGGCCGAACATGTCGAGCTTATCCTGGTTGGCGGTATTGATTTCCGCCAGCAGATTGTCGAGCGTGGCTCGGCCGCCGGCATTGATATTGCCGCGCAGCGCAGTCGCAAAGGAATACAGGCTGGTGAAGGCCGGTGTTTTCTTTTGCGCCGCCATGGCCTGGTAGATCGGCAGGAAGCCGATATCCGGCGACTGATGCAGGCGATACAGCACAGACTGTATGGCGACTTCGCCGAACCAGCCTTTGGCGACATTGTCCGGGATCTCGTCCACCTTGAACACTACGCCGACATTGGCTTGCGCCGGTCCCTGGGTGTCGACGTACATCGGATCGTTGCGCGCCATGCTGGAAAAAGCGTTGCCCCAGCCTTCGCTGAACGCCAGCCGCATGTCGAGCAGGTTGGCGCTGCTGTGCGAGCCGCCGATGCTGTCGTCGCGCGAGAAGCTGGCCTGGAAATAGTGGCCCCATTCATGGGCGATGACGCCGGCATCGTATTCGTCGGTGTCGACATCCTCATGGCCGAGGATATGCAGCCCGCGCAAGGTCTTGTCGCCGGCGCCGCTGAAGTAGGTGCCGTCGTCGCTGCCCGGACTCCAGAAGACATTCAGCGGCGGGAAACTCAGGTTCTGGTCGGCTTCCAGCACCTTGTGGCTGGCGCTGTAGACCGTATCGAGAATGGCGAACGGCCCGGCGCTGCGTGCATTGGCGTAGCTGGCCGTCGCCGCATCCCAGCCCGAGGCGGCATTGAGATCGTGGATGCTGGCTTTCTTGCCGCTGTTGAAGCTGGCGCCATCCATCGCAAACAGGGCGGCGCCGTCGACCGAGACGCCGTAGCCATCGGATGAACTGTCGCGCACGGCGAAATTCCAGCTAGGCCCGGCAACCTTGCCGGCGCTGCGCAGCATCTGCGCCTTGGCGCGCACGTGGACTGCGGTGTCCAGCGGCGCCTGGAAGCTGTAGTTGCCGAGCGTGTCGGTCGTGGTCGACAGCAAGACCTTGCTGGTCTTATCGTTGATCAATTCGACCACGACATTGCGCGCCGGCTTTTGCACAGTCTTGGCGTAGTCAAGCTTGGCCAGCCATTGGCCTTGCCGGTCCTTGCTCGCCACCGCCGGCACGAAATCGTAGCTGATGCGGCCGGATACGGTGGCCGCCGCAGCTGTGCCGCCTGGCGCTTGTGCGGCCGGCGCCATGCTTTGATTTCGCGCACTCTCCAGGCTGGCGGCCGTGCCGGAACTATTGCCGTCGCCGCAGCCTGCCGCCAGCAGCGCGGCCAGGGTCGCCGCGGCCGGATCCAGCCATTTTCTGTAACTGCCCATATGCAAAACTCCCGATTTATAGTTTAGAAGCGAGCACTCGGTCGTTGATAGAGAACCCTTCGTGAAGGTTTTATCAACAGTCCTTATTCATGTTGCCCCGCGAAAATTTAAAAGAGGCCATGCGCGGCAACTATTTTTTGCTCCGGCCGCAGTTTGCCGATCATCGATATCAAAGCCGTGGCGGCATTTTCTGTCGCAAACAGTTACAAATAATCGGGCCCGGATGTGGCCCTTTTTCTTTTCTGGACGGGCATCTCTAGTGAAAGCGCGGCAGGCCGTTGCGGCAGCGTGTCCATAACATTTGGGGAGTAAACCGGTGAGATCAAAGTCTGGAACCTATTCGCTGTGCATGGCTTTTCTTGGCTGCATGCTGACCGCCTGCGGCGGCGGCAGCGATGCGCCCAGTTCCGCGCCAAGCAATGCCGCAAACAATCCGGCGCCGACACCGGCGCCGGTCACAACGCCGGTGACAACGGTGCCGCCGACAGTAGCGCCGCCGGCGCCGGCAGTCGCCGGCAGCAAGAAATGGGTCTTCGATACCAAAGGCTTGTCGGGCTTTTTCTCTCCCGCGCTCGGCGCCGACGGCACTATCTACATAGGCGCTAACAATGCGCCGCTCAACCAGGTCACCGGCAAGCTGTACGCGGTCAAGCCGGACGGCAGCGAGAAATGGGAATACCCGGGCGGCAGCGCCACCATCGGCGGCATCAGCTCTTCCGCCGCAGTGGCGGCGGACGGCACCGTGTATATGGGTTCCTACGACCAGAAGCTGTATGCATTGAATGCGGACGGCACCTTGAAATGGACCTTCCAGAGTACCGGCGTGGTCAGTTCGACGCCGGCCGTGGGCGCCGACGGTAGCGTGTATGTCGCCGCCGCCAATGTGGTCTACGCGCTGGACGCCGTCAGCGGCGCCTCCAAATGGTCGGTGAAACTGGGCGGCACCGTACGTTCTTCGCCGGCCTTGAGCGCCGCCGGCGTACTGTATGTGGGATCCGACGATGGCCACCTGACGGCGCTGGCGATGGCGGACGGCAGCAAGAAGTGGGATCACGATTTCGCCGCGGACGGTTATTTCAACCGGGATGCAGCCGGCAACCTGAGAACGCCTTCGAAGAATCCGGCGGTGTCGTCTTTGCCCTCGATCATCCAGGTGGATTCCTCGCCTGCCATCGGGGCTGACGGCACGGTGTATGTCGGCGTCGACGGCTACGCCGGACCTTTCTATCAATCGCTGCCGGTGGGCCTGGTGTGCGCGCTGGATCCCGCCAGCGGCGCGCTGAAATGGAAGTACGGCACCAATGACTGGGTCCAGGCCTCGCCCGTGATCGGCGCCGACGGCACGGTATATGTCGGCGCCAACGGCAGCGACGGCGTGTTCTACGCCCTCAACCCGCTGACCGGCGCAGCGGCCTGGGCCTACAGCGTGGGCGGCGGCGTCACCGACGCCAGCCTGGCGGCCGATGGCACGATCTACCTCGGCCTCGGCAACAACGCACTGACTGCATTGACGGCGCCAGCCGCCGGCAGCAGCGACAGCGTGAGCTTGTCTTACCTGAATTATGCGCAGGCGCAGGAACATGGCGGCCTGACCACGCTGAAGGCAGGCAAGGCGTTGTGGAGCTTTGCCATCCCGCCGGCCAGCCCGCTCAATCCGAGCACGGTCGGGGCATCGCCGGCAATTGCCGCCGACGGCACCATCTACATCGGTTCCGAAGAAGGTCATTTGTACGCGATCAACGGCAAGGCAGCCCTGGCCACCAGCGCCTGGCCGAAATTCCATGGCGGCGCCGCTAACGGCGGCCGTTCTGTGCAGTGAGCGGTTGGCGCGCGCAAGGCAAGCAGTCCGGTGCGGCAGAGCTGCCGCCGACACATTCTTGAAAGGTAAGACAGCATGAGAAGCTATCCGACAAAATTTATCGCCGGCGCCTTGCTGCTGGCGGCAGCGCTGCCGGCCTGGGCGGTGCTGGGCGGCGCCGTCAGTTCGGTGGAAACCGACCGCATGGCCTTGCGCGGCACGCCCGCCGCTAGCGCGCAGGCAGCGGCCAAGGCCGGCGCCGTGCGTGACGGCAGCAGCGCGGCGCAATCCGCGCTTTACAGCGTGCAGGCTTTCGCGCTGCCGAACGGCACCGAAGTGCGCGAGTTCGTGGCAGGTGGTCAGGTCTTCGGCGTCGCCTGGCAGGGCGCCAGCCAGCCCAATCTGCGCCAGGTGTTCGGCGATCAGATGTATGGCGTCTATCTGCAAGCGCTGAAGGCGCAGAGCACCCCGGGAAGCCGCACTTTCGTGCTGCAGCAGAGCAGCCTGGTGGTGCGCTCCTTCGGGCTGCCGGGCAATTTCAGCGGCCAGGCCTATCTTCCACAGCAATTGCCGGCCGGCGTCAGCGCCGCCGCCATCAAGTAAGCGTAAGGGAAATGACATGCGAAAATTATTGACGATCGCGGCTTTGCACGGACTGCTGTTGATGACGGCGTGTTCCGACGGCGGCAGCTCAGGCTCCGGCGTTGCCGCCAACAGCGCGCCGCTGGCGATGGCGCCGGCGGCGGGCGCCCCGGCCGCCGCCAACGTAGTGCCGCTGGTGATCGATTCCGGTCCGAACAAGGCCACCAGCCTGCGGCCTTTCATCAGCGTCACCTTGTGCGCGCCGGGCGATCCGAGCAACTGCCAGACCATCGACCACGTCATGGTGGATACCGGTTCTTCCGGTCTGCACATTGCTTCTTCGGTCATCAACGCCAGGCTCAAGCAGGCGCTCAAGCCGATCGCCGATCCGAAAGTCAGCGGCAATGTGCTGGCTTTGTGCGAACAATACGTCACCAGTTTCAACTGGGGTTCGCTGGTCAGCGCCGACGTCCAGATCGGTGGTGAAAGCGCGGCTGCCGTGCCGACGCAGCTGCAGGACGATCCCAGCTTTAGCAAAGTACCGGCAGACTGTTCCGATGGCCACGGCAGCCAGTCCAACAGCGACCCGGCGGTGGCCGGCGTCAGCGGCCTGATCGGCGCCAGCCTGGAGGGCGTGGACACAGGTTCGTATTACTCTTGTCCTGCGGCCGGCTGCGCCGGCACTGAGCTCAACGCGCCTGTCGCCACGCCCAGCGTCAGCCCGCAGACCAAGTTCGCGGTGGACAATAACGGCGTCATCATCGACCTGCCGGCGGTGCCGGTGCCAGGCGTGACCACGCTGACCGGCAGCATGACTTTCGGCATCGGCACGCAGAGCAACAATCAGTTGCAGGGAGTGTCGGCAAAGGTCTATCCGGTGCTCGCCAATGTCTTCGGCAACGCCTTGCTGAAAACCACCTTCAGCGGCCATGACTACAATTACACTTTCATCGACAGCGGCAGCGCCTACTATTCGTTCAATACGCCAGACGTGTCGCTGCTGCCGCAATGCCCAAGCAACCTGGCGTCCTATGGCGGCGGCTTCTACTGCCCGGCGTCGGCGGTCGCGCTGTCGGCGGTACTGACCGGAAATGACGGCACCGTCAGCGTGCCGATGGACTTCTCGATCGGCAACGCCGAACAGATCCTGAGCACCAACAATGCCGCCCTGAACGGACTGGGCAGCGTGTCTTTCGACGGCGGTGCGCTTAACGTGTTTGACTGGCCGCTACAGTTTTTCTACGGGCGCAGGATGTATTTTTCCGTCAAGAACGGCAAGACCACCGCCGGACCGGATGGCACGCAGGTCGGCAATGGCTTCTACGCCTTCAAGTCTTGATGGCGAGTCCGGCTCGCCGGACTGATTTCCATGGCTGTCCTGGGCGAGCCGGGCAGCCTTCTTTGTCCAGAACGTAGAGAAAGGAGTCGAGCATGACTGCTTATATGGACCGGTCGGACCGGCTTTCATTGCTGACCCAGGCGGCCGCCGAGGCGACTGGCAAGCGCTTTTGTTCGCATCACCAAGGCCAGGTGGCGGCCGGCGAGGGCGATTTCGTCATGCGCAATAAAACCCGGCGCTGGGTCTGTTTCCGTTGCCAGAAAAATATCCAGAGCCAGAATGCGGCCCTGATGAAACGGCGCGCCTGATTGCCGTCGCCACGGTAAATTCCGCTGTTACAAATTATTTTGGGCCGAAATGGCCCTTTTTTGCATGCTCGCGGGGCAAGCAAGGTAGGGGAGTTGAAAGTAGTCATGTCGTGACCGAAAAGAAGTGAGCAGCCATGTCAAGCATCTACGCAAGCAATCGGGGCCATGCCGAGAGTGCGGTTTTCTCGGGGAAAAAACAAAATATCGCCAGCGCATCGTATATGAAGCTGAAAGATGAGCAATGGGAGAAGCTGGAGCCCATGCTGCGCGGAAAAGAGGGGGATGCCGGCGCCAGGGGGCGCGACAACCGCCTGTTCATCGACGCCGTCTTGTGGATTTCAGGCAGCCGCCGCCTATGGCGCGACCTGCCGCTGCGGTTCGGCAAGTGGAACACCACCTACATGCGCTTCATGCGCTGGAACCAGAGCAACCTGTGGCGCCGTCTCGCTGAAAACATCGAGGACGATCCCAGGCTGCAGGCGGCGTTTGACAACATCGTCGACTATGGCGATGAATGGACCTTGCGCATCAAGCAGCGCGCTTCCAGGCGCGTCAGCCGCGAAGCCTACGACGCGGCGGCCAAGCGAGCCGCGGTCGAAGTTGCGCCTGCGGGCGACGATTCGACCCTGCACTGGCTGAGCCTGGTGAACCAGACACTGCCGCCTGGATGAAGCAGGACCTGCTGCCGCGATAAGACGGCAGCGCGGTTGCCGCCTGCTCATCCGTCAAACCAAACGATCGCATGCGCGCTCCCCGTTGTGGGCGGCGCGCTGTCGGCGTTGTAGCCGCGTTATTCGTCCAATCCATCATTTCTCCGCCGTTCTCAGGTAATCTAAAAAAGATCCTTGACTCCGGTTTTAGTCTGACTATAATTTCCGACGCCTGACCGAGGACGCAGCAGCTGCAGTCGTTATCGTAATTGCCATATTAAATAAATATTAAAAAATTACTGTCGGACCAGCGCGGCGCAGATCGCATTGTCCGATTTGAATGTAATAAACCAGGTACAGGCCGGAGACAATTGAATGGATATACCAGAGCTGGGGATCTCTATCCGCACGCGGCGTCATGCTATCAACAAGACGCTGGTAGAACTCGCTACCGAAACCGGCTTGACTGCCGGCTTCATTTCACAGCTGGAGCGCAATCTCACCAGCCCCTCGATAACTTCGCTGGTGGTGATCGCCAAGGCGCTGGGCGTGTCCATCGGCGATCTGATCCAGCAGCCCGCGCAGCTGCAGCCCGATACCTACCGCGGCCAGCGCCAGCCGTATTCGGTGGCCAGCGGCCGCGTCAAGTACGAACGGCTGTCGACGGTGTTCCCCGGCAGCCAGGTGCATTCGGTGAAATTCACCATGCCGGCCGGCTACAAGTCAGAGATGGTCTCCCACGAAGGCGACGAAATGATCTATGTGCTCAGCGGCCGGGTCGGCTATACGGTGGGCACCGATAATTACGTACTGAATGTCGGCGACAGCCTGCACTTCGACGCCAACATCCCTCACAGCATCGAATCGCTGCCGCATGAAAACCAGGTGGCGGAAGTGATCTGGGTCGGCACCGTATCCTTGTTCGACGGGCCGCAGCAGCCCGAACCCGCGGTGCAGAAGCATCTGCTGCGCGGCACCGAATTCTTTTGAGCTTGATCGCCAGGACCAGTCTGCCGGTTTGTGGCATGGTTTTTGCGAGTGCGGGATGGGTGCTGCCGCAGGCGTCTGTCGTCTGTGTCGGCGTAATACTTATACTTATATTCAGTGTGCAGTGTCATGGAGTGGCGATGAAGCAGATGATGAAGCAGATGAGGTATCGGCAGTGGAAGTCAGCGATAGCCGGCCGCGGTTGCGACGGCAGCGGCTGGGGGCGCCATGTTTGAGGCGGGCGTCTACGCACAGCGGCGGCGGCAGCTGAAGCAGCAGTTCTCTTCCGGCTTGCTGCTGTTGCCGGGGAATACCGATGTTTCCATGAACTATCCGCACAATCATTACTGGTTTCGCCAGGATTCTTCGTTCTCTTATTTCTTCGGCCTCGACCAGCCCGAGCTGGTGGGGCTGATCGACATCGAAGCCGACGCCGACATCCTGTTCGGCGACGACGCCGGCCTCAACGAGGTGATCTGGGTCGGACCGCAAGCCGCGCTGGGGCAGCGCGCCCGCGATGCTGGCATCGAGCGCGTGCAGCCGTCCCGCGAGCTGGCGGCAACGCTGGCAGAGGCGCGCCGCCAGGGCCGCGCGATTCACTATCTGCCGCCGTATCGCGGCGAAACCATCCTGCAGCTGGCCGGCTGGCTAGGCTGCACGCCGGCGCAATGCGAGGCCGGCGCTTCCGAAAGTTTGATGATGGCCGTGATCGCGTTGCGTGAAATCAAGAGCGACGTTGAAATCGAGGAAATCGAAAACGCCCTCAGCGTCACGCGCGACATGCACCTGGCGGCCATGCGGCAGGCCAAGGCCGATGTCTTTGAATACCAGGTGGTGGCGGCGATGGAAGGCATCATGCGCGGCCACGGCCTGCAAGGCGCCTATCCGATGATTTTCTCCCGCAGCGGCGAGATTCTGCACAACCGCGACCATCATAACCGCTTGCGCAGCGGCGACCTGGTGGTCAACGATGCCGGCGCTTCCAGCGCCCTCGGCTATGCCAGCGACGTCACCCGCACCTTCCCGGTCGGCGGCCGCTTCAGCGAACGCCAGCGCAGCCTGTATGAAATCGTGCTGGCGGCGCAGCAGCTCGCCATAGCCATGATGCAGCCTGGCGTGTCCTATCTCGAAGTGCACAAGCAGGCTGCGCGCCACATGGTGGCAGCGATGTCTGAACTCGGTTTCTTCCACGGCACGGCGGAACAGGTGGTCGAGTCGGGCGCTTACGCGATCTGCTTCCCGCATGGCCTCGGCCATCAGATGGGGCTGGACGTGCACGACATGGAAGGCCTGGGCGAAACCCGGGTCGGCTATGACGCCAGCGTCAGCCGCAGCGAGCTGTTCGGCCTGCGCAACCTGCGCCTGGCCAAGCCTTTGCAGGCCGGCATGGTGGTGACGGTGGAACCGGGCATTTATTTCATCCCGGTGCTGATCCAGCGCTGGCGGGAAGAGGCGCGCCACAGTAACCTGATCAATTACGAGAAGTTCGCCGAGTACCTGGATTTCGGCGGCATCCGCATCGAAGACGATGTGCTGGTGACGGCTTCCGGCGCGCGCGTGCTGGGGCCGGCGATTCCCAAGAGCTGCGCCGAGATCGAAGCCTTGATGGCAGCCTGAGCTGCCATGTGCGATTGCAGCATAAAAGCGGCATCTAAATGTTATATGGATTCGAGCTTGTGTACTCGACATGAATTGTTGTTAAATGCATCAGTTTCACCATAACCTAACGGAAGAAAGAGACCTATGATGAAAAGAAAATTGATTGCCAAAGCCGCACTGCTCGCCGTCATGTGCGCCAGCGCCGGCTATGCGACTGCCGCCAAGACCCTGGTGTTCTGCTCGGAAGGCAGCCCGGAGGGTTTCAATCCGCAACTGTTCACCACCGGCACCACTTTCGATGCGTCGTCAGTGCCGATGTACAACCGCCTGGTCGAATTCGAACTGGGCACCACCAAGCCGATTCCCGGCCTGGCCGAATCCTGGACCGTCTCCGACGACGGCCTGACCTACACCTTCAAGCTGCGCAAGGGCGTCAAGTTCCACAGCAGCGCCAAGTTCAAGCCGACGCGCGATTTCAACGCCGACGACGTGCTGTTCTCGTTCAACCGCATGGGCGACGCCAGCCATCCTTACCACAAGCTGGCTGCCGGCCAGAGCTTCGGCTACTACCTGGACATGGGCATGGACAAGATCATCGACAAGGTGGAAAAGGTCGACGACACCACCGTGGTGTTCAAGCTGAAGCACCCGGAAGCGCCGTTCATCGCCGACCTGGGCATGGATTTCGCCTCCATCCTGTCGGCTGAATATGCTGACAACATGAAGAAGGCCGGCACACCCGAAGTGATCGACCGCGAACCTATCGGCACCGGGCCGTTCCAGTTCGTCTCCTATCAAAAAGACGCGGTGATCCGCTACAAGGCTTTCGATCCATACTGGGGCGGCCGGCCGAAACTGGACAACCTGATCTACGCCATCACGCCTGACGCTTCGGTGCGCTACGCCAAGCTCAAGGCCAACGAGTGCCAGGTCATGGCGTTCCCGAAACCGGCCGACATCGAATTGATGAAGAGCGATCCGGCCATCACCATGATGACCAAGCCCGGCTTGAACATCGGCTACATCTCCTTCAACGTCGAGAAGAAACCGTTCGACAACAAGCTGGTGCGCCAGGCGCTCAACATGGCGGTCGACAAGCAGACCATCCTGAAGACGGTGTACCAGGGCGCCGGCCTCTCGGCCAAGAACCCGATCCCGCCGACCCTGTGGGGCTATAACGACAAGGTCCAGGATTACACCTACGATCCGGTCAAGGCCAAGGCTTTGTTGGCCAAGGCCGGCTACCCGAACGGCGTCGAAGTCGAGATGTGGTACCTGCCGGTCACCCGTCCATATAACCCGGACGGCAAGCGCATGGCGGAACTGATCCAGGCCGACTGGGCCAAGATCGGCGTCAAGACCAAGCTCACCACTTATGAATGGACCGAGTACCTGAAGCGCAGCAAGCAGGGCGACCAGCAATCGATGATGTTCGGCTGGTCGGGCGACAACGGCGATCCGGACAATTTCTTCGCGCCGCTGCTGGGCTGCGAAGGCGTCAAGGGCGGCGGCAATACCGCGCGCTGGTGCAACAAGGATTACGAAGCGCTGATCCAGAAAGCCAAGCTGACGCCGAAGCAGGACGAGCGCGCCAAGCTGTATGAGCAGGCGCAGGTCATCCTGCATGAAGAGGCGCCATGGATCGACCTGGCCCATTCGGTGCGTTTCACGCCGATCCGCAAGGAAGTGCTGAACTTCAAGATGGCGGTGTTCGCGCACCATCATTTCGAAAAGGTTGACCTGGCCGGCAAGTAAGGCTGCAAACGTAGGGTGGGCACAGCGTGCCCACGCGTGAACTCCGATCATCGCGGTCATGCGTGGGCACGCTGTGCCCACCCTACATATTTTTATACGATAGGCATTCCCATGTTTGGATTCCTCCTGCGCCGTGTCGGCCTGGTCATACCGACCTTTCTCGGCATCACGCTGCTGGTGTTTTTATTGATACATCTGATCCCCGGCAACGCCGTCGAAGCCATGACCGGCGAACGCGGCATGGACCCGGCCCGCTATGCGCAAATGGCGCATGATCTGGGGCTGGACCAGCCGATCTACATGCAGTATTTCAATTACCTGGGGAATCTGTTCAAGGGCGACCTCGGCATGTCGATCATGACCCATACCTCGGTCCTGAGCGAATTCAAGACATTGTTCCCGGCGACGCTGGAACTGTCCTTTTGCGCCATCCTGTTTGCGCTGGTGATCGGCCTGCCGGCCGGCATGCTGGCGGCGCTCAAGCGCAACACCGTGCTGGATTATTCGGTGATGGGCGCGTCCCTCACCGGCTACTCGATGCCGGTATTCTGGTGGGCGCTGCTGCTGATCCTGCTGTTTTCCGTGACGCTGGGCTGGACCCCGGTCTCGGGCCGCATCGATATCCTGTTCGACGTGCCGCCGGTCACCGGCTTCATGCTGATCGACAGCCTGCTGTCGGACGATAGCGGCGCCTTCAAGTCGGCGCTCTCGCACCTGATCCTGCCGACCATTGCGCTCGGCACCATCCCGCTGGCCGTGATTGCGCGCATGACGCGTTCCGCCATGCTGGAAGTCTTGCGCGAGGATTATGTGCGCACCGCGCGCGCCAAGGGTTTGTCGCCATGGCGCGTGGTCGGCGTGCACGCCTTGCGCAATGCGCTGATCCCGGTGGTGACGGTGGTCGGCCTGCAGGTCGGCACCTTGCTGGCCGGCGCGATTCTGACCGAAACCATCTTTTCCTGGCCGGGCATCGGCAAGTGGCTGGTGGCTGCGATCCAGCGCCGCGATTATCCGGTAGTGCAGGGCGGCATCCTGCTGTCGGCGATCACCATCATCCTCGTCAACCTGGCCGTCGACCTGCTGTACGGCGTAATCAATCCACGTATTCGCCACCGCTCATGAACACTACCGACACAACGCAGGCGCCTGCGCCGCAAGCCATTGCCGTTCCCAAGGCGGCCAGCGCGCCGCCGCATCCGCTGCGCGAATTCTGGGGCTACTTCAGCCAGAACCGCGGCGCCGTCATCGGCCTGGTAATCATCATCGCCATGGTCTTGATGGCCTTGTTCGCCGATATCATTGCGCCACATTCGCCGATCGAGCAGTTCCGCCAGTCGACCCTGGTGCCGCCGGTCTGGCAGGCAGGCGGCAGCAGCCAGTTCCTGCTCGGCACCGATCCGGTCGGCCGCGACATGCTGTCGCGCCTGATCCACGGCGTCCGTCTGTCGCTGCTGATCGGCCTGGTGTCGATCTCGCTGTCGCTCACCACTGGCGTATTGCTTGGCCTGCTGGCCGGTTATTTCCGCGGCATGGTGGAAATCGCCATCATGCGCCTGATGGACATCATGCTGGCCTTGCCCAGCCTGCTGCTGGCGATCGCCGTGGTGGCGATCCTCGGCCCTGGCCTGATGAACGCCATGTACGCCATCGCGGTGGTGATGCTGCCGCACTATGCACGGCAGACGCGGGCGGCGGTGATCGGCGAGATGTCGCGCGATTATGTCAGCGCTTCGCGCATCGCCGGCGCCGGTACTTTGCGCATCATGTTCAACTGCGTCTTGCCGAATTGCCTGGCGCCCTTGATCGTGCAAGCCACGCTCGGCTTCTCCTCCGCCATCCTCGATGCGGCCGCGCTCGGCTTCCTCGGCATGGGCGCGCAGCCGCCGACGCCGGAATGGGGTTCGATGCTGGCCAGCGCCATGGAATTCATCCAGAGCGCGTGGTGGGTGGTGGCTTTCCCGGGCCTGGCGATCCTGATCTCGGTGCTGGCGTTCAATTTGATGGGCGACGGCCTGCGCGACGCGCTCGATCCGAAACTGAAACGATAGGGCAGGACTATGGCATTGCTAGACATAAAACAGCTGCGGGTCGAATTCGGCTCGACGGCAGCGCCGTTCACCGCGGTGGACGGGCTGGACCTGAGCATCGAAGCCGGCGAAGTGGTCGGCATCGTCGGTGAATCCGGTTCCGGCAAGAGTGTCACATCGCTGGCCTTGATGGGTTTGATCGATTACCCGGGCCGGGTCAAGGGCGAGCGCATGGCCTTCGACGGCCGCGACCTGCTGACCATGCCGGAGAAGCAAAGGCGCGGCCTGCTGGGCAAGGACATCGCCATGATTTTCCAGGATCCGATGACCAGCCTCAATCCTTCGTTTACCGTGGCGTACCAGCTGATGGAAACCCTGCGCGTGCACCAGGGTGGTTCGAAGAAGGAATTGCGCGCGAAAGCGCTGACCTTGCTCAAGCAGGTCGATATTCCCGATCCGGAACGCCGGCTCGATGCTTACCCGCACCAGCTGTCCGGCGGCATGAGCCAGCGCGTGATGGTGGCGATTGCGATCGCCTGCAATCCGCGCCTGCTGATCGCCGACGAGCCGACCACCGCGCTGGATGTGACGGTGCAGGCGCAGATGCTGGATCTGCTGCTGCAACTGCAGCGCGAGCGCGGCATGGCGCTGATGCTGATCACGCATGACCTGAGCGTGGTGGCACAGACCGCGCAGCGCGTGATGGTGATGTACGCCGGCCAGGTGGTGGAGACCGGCCGCGTGCCGGATATCTTCAACGCCCCCAAGCATCCTTACACCCAGGCGTTGCTGGCGGCGCTGCCCGAACACAATATCGGCCGCGCCCGCCTGCAGACCATTCCCGGCGTGGTGCCAGGCCAGTACGACCGGCCGGCCGGCTGCCTGCTCAGCCCGCGCTGCGCTTATGCGCAACAGCGCTGCCGCGACGAGCGTCCGCAATTGCTGGGGGCGCCGCAGGAGCAGGTGCGTTGCCATTTTCCGCTCGACCACGAGGGCCGTCCGGGCAACGGCTGGTCCGAGATTTCCCGCAAAACACCTGAAGCGTTGCTGAGCAGCGGGGCCGCATGATGATGAATTCAAATATGAGCGAAATCGCTAATCCCGTAGTCCTGCTGGAAGCTAAAAATCTGATCAAGCACTACAGCGTATCGCAAGGCTTGTTCAAGCCCAAGGCGACTGCGCGCGCGCTGGACGGCGTCTCGTTCGCCCTGCAGCCGGGCAAGACGCTGGCAGTGGTGGGTGAGTCGGGCTGCGGCAAGTCGACCCTGGCGCGCCAGATCACCATGATCGAACCGCCCACCGGCGGCGAGCTGTGGATGGACGGCGCCAATATCGCCGACGCTGACCACGCCACCCTGAAACGGGTGCGGCCGCTAGTGCAGATGGTTTTCCAGAATCCCTACGCCAGCCTGAACCCGCGCAAGAAAGTCGGTCAGATGCTGGAAGAGCCGCTGATCATCAACACCGGATTGAACAGTGCCGAGCGCGCCGAAAAAGCGCGCGCCATGATGGCCAAGGTCGGCCTGCGGCCGGAACACTATAGCCGCTATCCACACATGTTTTCCGGCGGCCAGCGCCAGCGGGTGGCGATCGCGCGCGCCCTGATGCTGGATCCCAAGGTGATCGTGGCCGATGAGCCGGTGTCGGCGCTGGACGTCTCGATCCAGGCCCAGGTGCTGAACCTGCTGATGGATCTGCAGCAAGCCAGTGGCGTGGCTTATCTGTTCATCTCGCATAATCTGTCGGTGGTGGAACATATCGCCGATGACGTACTGGTGATGTACCTCGGCAAGACGGTCGAGCACGGCAGCAAGCAGCAAGTGTTCAGCCATCCGCTGCATCCTTATACCAAGGCGCTGCTGGCCAGCACGCCGCGCATCGATCCGGCGCAGCGCCAGCAAAAGATGATGCTGCCGGGCGAGCTGCCGTCGCCGCTGGCGCCGCCGCCAGGCTGCAGTTTCAATAACCGTTGCCCGCACGCGATCGAACGCTGTCGCCAGGAAGTGCCGCTGCTGCGCGAATTCGGCGGCAGCATGGTGGCCTGCCACCGGGTGGAAGAAATCCATTGAGAAGGAATTGCATGAGCAAGAAGTTGAAACTGGCTGCCGCCATCGGCATGGCCGCGGTCCTCGGCGCCACCACGAATGTGGCGCTGGCGGCAAAAACCCTGGTGTTTTGTTCGGAAGGCAGCCCGGAAGGTTTCAATCCGCAACTGTTCACCACCGGTACCACCTTCGATGCCTCCTCGGTGCCGTTGTACAACCGCCTGGTCGCCTTTGAACTCGGCACCACCAAGATCGTCCCGGCTCTGGCGGAATCGTGGACCGTGTCGGACGATGGCCTGACTTATACTTTCAAGCTGCGCAAGGGCGTCAAGTTCCACAGCAGCGCGAAATTCAAACCGAGCCGCGATTTCAACGCCGACGATGTCCTGTTTTCCTTCAACCGCATGGCGGATGTCAACCATCCTTTCCATAAGTTGTCGACCGGCGCCAGTTTCAGCTATTTCCTCGACATGGGCATGGACAAGATCGTCGACAAGGTCAGCAAGGCCGACGACTACACCGTGGTGTTCAAGCTGAAGCACCCGGAAGCGCCGTTCATCGCCAACCTTGGCATGGACTTCGCCTCGATTCTGTCAGCCGAATATGCGGACAAGATGAAAGCCGCGGGGACACCCGATGTGATCGACCGCGATCCGATCGGCACCGGCCCGTTCCAGTTCGTCTCCTACCAGAAGGATGCCGTGATCCGCTACAAGGCCTTCGACGCCTATTGGGGCGGCAGGCCAAAACTGGATAACCTGATTTTCGCGATCACGCCGGACGCTTCGGTACGCTACGCCAAGCTCAAGGCCAACGAATGCCAGGTGATGGCGTTTCCCAAGCCGGCCGACATCGAGCTCATGAAAAACGATCCAGCGATTACCCTGTTGACCAAGGAAGGCCTGAACGTCGGCTACATCTCCTTCAACGTCGAGAAAAAGCCGTTCGACAACAAGCTGGTGCGCCAGGCGCTCAACCTGGCCACCGACAAGCAGACGATTCTGAAAACGGTCTACCAGGGCGCCGGCCAGATCGCCAAGAACGCGATTCCGCCGACGCTGTGGAGTTATAACGACAAGATCCAGGATTACGCCTACGATCCAGCCAAGGCCAAGGCCTTGCTGGCCAAGGCCGGCTATCCGAACGGCGTCGCGGTCGATCTGTGGTATTTGCCGGTGACCCGTCCCTACAATCCGGACGGCAAGCGCATGGCGGAACTGATCCAGGCCGACTGGGCCAAGATCGGCGTCAAGGCCACGCTCAATACCTACGAATGGACCGAATACCTGAAACGCAGCAAGCAGGGCGTACAGCAGGCAATGATGTTCGGCTGGTCGGGCGACAACGGCGATCCGGACAATTTCTTCGCCACCTTGCTAGGCTGCGAATCGGTGCGCAGCGGCGGCAACACCGCGCGCTGGTGCAACAAGGATTTCGAAGCCTTGATCCAGAAAGCCAAGCTGACGCCGAAGCAGGACGAGCGCGCCAAGCTGTATGAGCAGGCGCAGCTGATCGCACACGAAGAAGCGCCATGGATCCCGCTGGCGCACTCGCTGACCCATACGCCGATCCGCAAGCAGGTGATCGGCTTCAAGATGTCCGCCTTCGCCTTGCACGACTTCAGCAAGGTCGACCTGGCCAATTAAACGGGCAGGGTGCGGTCCCGGGAATCTCTTGCGTCGTCTAGGCGACCCCGTTTCGGCGACCGTCATTCCCGCGAACGCGGGAATCCATTTTCACTACCTTGCTCAGTAGTATGGATCCCCGCGTTCGCGGGGATGACGGAGTAGCTGTATGGGCTGTCACTCTTCAATATCATTCACATCTCTACCGAGTTGCCTGAAATAATTTGTGTTTTTAGCAATTCCGCTCGATCAGATTGGCTGGCCGAGCACTGGCCGGGCTTGGTACAATGGCGGCTTATTCTTTCGTCCATTTACCTACGTCCATGATCGACATCCAACTTCTTCGCAAAGACATCGCCAGCGCCGCCGACCGTCTCGCCACGCGCAAATACAAGCTCGACGTCACTAGCTTCAATGCCCTGGAAGCCGAGCGCAAGCAAATCCAGACCCGCACCGAAGAATTGCAGGGCCAGCGCAACTCGCTGTCCAAGCAGATCGGCATGCTCAAAGGCAAGGGCGAAGACGCATCGGCCGTAATGGCGCAAGTCGCCGGCATCGCCGACGAATTGAAGGCATCAGCGAGCCGCCTGGACCAGGTGCAGGAACAGGTCAGCACCTTCCTGCTGGCCGTGCCCAACCTGCCGCACGAATCGGTGCCGGTCGGCGCCGATGAAGCCGCCAATGTCGAAGTACGCAAGGTCGGCACGCCGCGCAGCTTCGATTTCGAAGTGCGCGACCACGTCGACGTCGGCGCCGCCCTCGGCCTCGATTTCGACGTCGCCGCCAAGCTCACCGGCTCGCGCTTCTCAGTCATGAAGGGCGGCATCGCCCGCCTGCACCGCGCGCTCGGCCAGTTCATGCTGGACACGCAGACCGCCGAGCACGGCTACACCGAATGCTACACACCCTACATCGTCAACGCCGACTCCCTGCGCGGCACCGGCCAGCTGCCTAAGTTTGAAGAAGACCTGTTCGCGGTCAAGAAGGGCGGCCAGGAAGGCGAGCAAGCCGCCGACGCTGCCGCGCTGTACCTGATCCCGACGGCGGAAGTGCCGCTGACCAACATCGTGCGCGACGAAATCCTGGCCGGCGAAACGCTGCCGCTGAAGATGGCCGCCCATTCCCCATGTTTCCGTTCCGAAGCCGGCAGCTACGGCCGCGACACCCGCGGCATGATCCGCCAGCATCAGTTCGACAAGGTCGAAATGGTGCAGATCGTCCATCCGGAAAAATCCTATGAAGCACTGGAAGAGATGGTCGGCCACGCCGAAAACATCCTGAAGAAACTCGGCCTGCCGTACCGCGTGGTATCGCTGTGCACCGGCGACATGGGCTTCGGCGCCGCCAAGACCTACGACCTGGAAGTCTGGCTGCCGGCACAGAACACCTACCGCGAAATTTCCTCGATCTCCAATTGCGAAGCCTTCCAGGCGCGCCGCATGCAAGCCCGCTTCCGCAACGCTCAGGGCAAGACCGAGCTGGTGCACACCCTGAACGGTTCCGGCCTGGCAGTCGGCCGCACCCTGGTAGCGATCCTGGAGAACTTCCAGCAAGCCGACGGCAGCGTCGACATCCCGGCGGTGCTGCATCCGTACATGGGTGGGATTACTAAGCTGAGCGTATAAGTAGTTGATTTAACGAGCTTATTTTGTGCGTTAAAATGCGCAAAGGGGCTGTGATGGGGAGGTAATAAAAAGCCTTCCCATTATCAAAAAAAGCCTGCTATAATCTTGCGCTTTGCTGCATTAAACACAGCAAGTCGACCAAAAACCGGAGAGGTGGCAGAGTGGTCGAATGTACTTGACTCGAAATCAAGCGTACGTTAAATCGTACCGTGGGTTCGAATCCCACCCTCTCCGCCAGTATATGTATCAGAAAGCCCCGCAAAGATCCTTAAAGTCTCTGCGGGGCTTTTGTTTATGCGGCTGTCCGGTCTTTCTCTCTCTCAAGCTGTCCCGTTCGGTTTTTGCTTATCTGACAGCTAATGTGGTATTTTATTGTGGTATCAACCACTGGATACCACATCACCATGCCTCTAACAGCAAAACAGGTTTCCGCAGCGCAACCGAAAGATAAGCCCTACAAGCTGACCGATGCCAATCGGTTGTACCTATACGTTGCGGTTTCAGGCACGAAGTCGTGGCGCTGCAATTACCTCGACGGTGGCAAGGACAAGACAAAAACTTTTGGTCAGTATCCGGCGATGTCGCTTGCCGACGCGCGTATGGCTCATGTCCAGTTTCGCGACGTCCAGGATGCTCCGGCCAGTGACACTGCACCGACTTTCAAGAAAGTCGCGGAGGCTTGGTTAAAAATCAAATTACCGACTCTTTCAAATCCCAAGCACCAGCTCCAGGTTGCAAAGACCATAGAGCAATACGTATACCCGCATATTGGTGGCAAGCCCATCGACCAGATCAAGCGGCAGGAACTGGTCAACATCGTGCGTCTTGTCGCCGAATCTGGCGTTGTGGAAACCGCCCATCGCGTAGCTGGCAGAATCAATATGGTATTTGACTATGCTCAGGATGCCGGCTTGATCGAGGCGCACGCCGCCAATGATCTGACCCGGGTGATCGAACAGCGCAAACGCAAAAAGCCGATGCCGTCTATCCCGCCAGGTGAGGCGCCGGCGCTATTCGCTGCCATTGCGACCTATGACGAGCCGGTCACGGAGTTGGGGCTGATGCTCATGGCGCATATATTTGTGCGGACCAAAGAGCTGCGCGTGGCGCAATGGACGGAGATTAACTACGAGGATGCGGTCTGGGTCGTGCCTGAAGACCGAATGAAGCTGCGCAAGCCGCATGTTGTCCCGCTCAGCAAGCAGGCCATCAAACTACTGCGAGAGCTCGCTGTATTGGCCGGGAAATCGCCGTATATTCTAAATTCGCCACTCCGCTTTGGACACCCTGTCAGCGAGAATACGCTACTTTTTGCACTATACCGGCTCGGATACCGCGGGCGCATGACGGTTCACGGATTCCGCGCGCTGGCGAGTTCCGTGCTTAACGAGAAAACAGACTTCGACGCCGACGCCATCGAACGCCAGCTTTCCCACAAAGAGAAAGATGAAGTCCGGGCATCGTACAATCGCGCCGAATATCTGGACCAGCGCCGGATCATGATGCAGTGGTGGTCCGATTGGATAGATGCGCAATGTGTTCATCAAGGTCTGATCGGCGCCAGCGAGTAGCTGCTCCAATTTTGACAGGTCGGGGGGCTATGTTCTCTTTGACGTATCGCCAAAGAGTGGATACGCCGATGGATAAGTATTCAGCCGACTCGGCCGCGGTAAGTAACGGTTTATTTATCATCATTGCACCTGTTCAGTAACACGTCGAAATTTTACAACCCACACCCACGGGTTTGCATCCCAGCTGCCGGCGCCGTAGAGGGATTTCCATAGCAGCTCATAGGCGAGTCTTACGTCCGTGACATACGCTGCCCCAGCGTGGCGACTGTTAAGAGCGGACACGCCTTCGGCAAAGGCATCTGCCTCACTGATGTCCTGCAGTCGCTCGACACGCACGTTCATGACTTCCAGCATGATGCGGCTGGCGGCGCGCGGCATGTGAATCGATGGTCGCCAGGTCCGATATTTCCCCTCCGGCGATAGCTCGCCGTCAGGTCCGTGCGGGTCATCCATGTAGTCGGCACGATAGAAAATATCGCAATCTTCATCGAAGGGGCCGTGCGGCCAATTACTGTGCTGCCATGTCTCGCGCACCCAGTGCCGATCGCCTGGCTGTCCGAAGGGGCAGAGATCCAGATAGCATCCCGGCGCGCCTCCTGAGGTACCTGTATCAGTGCCTTTTCCATCGGGCCACCAGGTCATGCCGCTGCCGACGTGCGGCTGCAACTTGCAAGTTCGCCGTGTCTGGGTCTTGTCGTCGGCCAGCAGGGCGCGCACCATGGCGCCGGTATATAGGATGGGTATTTCTTTCATGGTCGTACCTTGAGAGCTGCAAGGGCTGCAAGACAGCGAGGGCAAGTTACCGCCTCTCTGTTGATCACCCATGTGGATGTTTTCATATTTATTGAGCGCGGCGATTTAAAACAGAGTGCCGATACGCCGCCCGTCAGGTGATTCAGCTTTGCAGCTTTGTGAGCGATCTTCATGGCCGTACCTTGGCGAGTAGGTCGCGGCCGGCTGAAATCAAGTCGTCGGCGGTGGCGTACCAGTGATGGCACTTAATATAGGCATGCTCACCTCGCCCACTATGCAGAGCAAATTTGTAGCTTAAACACCTAATAATTTCCGCATCACTCAGTACCGGACCCGATGGCGCTGGAATAATTTCCGGAATAATTTGTGGTTTGTTTTGTTGCACCTTGGCGAGTACGACTCGCGCGGGTTTGCTTCTCTCCCGAACTTTGCTTAGCAATGCCTCGTTGCCATCAACGCCGGCGCTCCATCCCGCCTCGAAGCCAGCGACGAATTGCAAATCCTGAAGCGCATCAGAACGATCCTCATCACACAGTATCGGATCTGTTGGCGGCGGCATCGGCGCGGCTGCGATCATGGCGCGGTATGCTTTATTGCCTGTCCATATTTTGTTGATTGCAGTCGTGTCGAATCCGATTGATTCTGCACCTGCCATTTGCATAGCGTCAGTAGGATCAGCCGGAACCAATTTCCATCCGTTCAACATTGACACTGGCACCTGTTGCGGCGCGGCCAGTACGGCGCGGGTGAGCACCTGACAGGCTGGGCATTCTGGATCCCGTGTATCACGTCCTTCCAATTCATCTGGGCATTCGCCGCCGTAAATGTGCGCAATCTTGCCGGTGCCAACGTCAATCAGCAGCTGTTGTGGCGAAGATGGGGGCGCGCTATTTTCTGTAGCGATGGCGATCAGACCTTGCAGTCGGGATACTTCAGTCTGCCATTCGCTGACTTGGCGCCGCAGTAGTTCAGTAATGTTGATCATGAAGTTATCTTTCTGGCGCGGATCCATTCGACAAACGTGCCTTGAAACCAATCCGCCTGAAGGAAGTCGCTGTAGTTCTTCTGGGGCCGAGTCATCAATGGTAAGGAGCGAATTTCGCCGTATTCAACGCCGGCGGTTGGATGGCAATTGCTGATCTGGTGAGGTTTGTCACCATCAAATACAACGCCGATGTAGTGACCGCGATCAGCTGCAATGACGCCGGGTTTGCCATAGACGGTGACACCACGGCCGAGCTCTGCCGGCACGCCGTAGTGCTTGCGGACATATTCGCACGTCATTACAGGTCTCCTTCCTGAAGCTCCTGCAACGAGTTTTCGCTGATTACACGCATCGGGAGATCTTCGTTATCAACCCAGTAGCCGCGGTCGTGATCGTATCGGCGGACGAACAGCGCGCGCTCTTGAAACTGCTCGGTCGGTTCGCCGTCCATTTCAGGAATGGTGTAGCTATCAAACGGGCCGCCGTATGTCGGTACCATCCCAAGCTCCGGATGCCCGATCACCATGAAGAAGTCGCGGCGCGTGATAGGGCACTTGGCGGGGAACGCCGCCCATTGCGCGGTGCAAGAAAGCGCTTCCGGTCCAATTTTTTCGTATGCCGCCTTGAGGGCATGGTGATCTTCGTGCCGGCAGAACAGCATCATTGCGAAGTTGGCGACGTCGACTGGGTCTCCCTTGGCTACAGCGCCAAGGAGAAGCTCTGTCAGGCGCGTGCCGGTACATTTGGTTATATCCTCCCATCCGCCGAAGCCTTGTTCGCGCTTCAGTTTCAGCTTCGCTTTCATGGCCTTGGCGACCAGGTCGACTGCGTGGTCGTCAAGTAAGGCGGCTTCGTCTATTAGGGTTGCTGGGCTTGTTGTCATGATAGGATTACCTTTCCTTCAAGGAGAGCGCTATGTCTTTTTCCGAACACCAAGAAAATTACGAAGGGTGTGACATTTCTATAAGCCTTCATTTGCACCCCACGGAACTCGCCGAGGACGGTACACCCATTGCGTTTTTCTATACGGCGGGTATTGTCATCACTAGACATGAAAATGGGGGGGCAAGCGATCAGCGGGTCACGCCGCCAGAGCAATATCCTAACGGCCAGGCGTGTCTGGAAGCGGCTATCTCGAAGGCGCATCAGCTGATTGACGATGGGGAGTAGTTGTTTCATGCAACCTTCGCAATCTCGCGCTCATGTCGTAATGAAAGCAACAGAGGGAGGTTGAAATGCAATATTTGCAAACCGAAAAATATTCCATCTGCGGTGAGGGAATGCAAGCTATCGTGGGCCAAGGACCGTGGATTCCGTACGTGACAATTTATACATTTGACGAGGATTCCGAAAAGTGTATGGAGTTGTTGGCGCGCAAGACTGTTCCGGCGATGAAGATCTGTTTGTCTCAGCAAGAGGCTGTTGACTTGGCATTGGAATATGGGGTCGATTGGACAGATAACGCGGATTCGAGGACTTAACATGGTTATGCGATCCCCGCCAGGGTTTTGATTTCTATCGTGGACATGCGGGTGAATTCGTGCAGTCTCACCAGCACGGATGAGCCAAGCGGTAGCACGCCATTACGGATCTTACTGATGACGGGCGGCGCCACTTTAAGAGCGCGGGCGAGGGCGGCATCGTTTCTGAGGTTCTGCTGATCTAGCACGACGTCCAGCATATAAGCGACTGTACGATTTTGAGATTTGGCTTTCATGACGTTCCTTTTCTTCTTGGGTGGCTGGGAGGATGGGGTAGAGGGTTAGGCTTCCGGCTTTAACAGGGGACGAGTGCCATCGCGCTGCATAGGGTCGACGATTGCGTCGGCTTCCATTTGCACAAGAAGGCGCGCGGCGCGGTTATAGGTAATACGGAGGTGGCGCTGGACCAGAGAAATAGATGGGCGTCGCTGCTCGCGGACAATGGCAACAGCTTGGGCATACAGTGGGTCCACGCCCTCGCCGAAGCGTATGAGTTCGGTTCCAGCGTGACTAATCGTCGCTGTTGCGCCATGTTCGCGGAGGTGACTCTCAAACTTGGCGACGGCGGCACGCGCCTGGCCATCAACGTTTGTTGCGGGTCTGAATTCATCGGGCGTTTCCCCGCCGAGCGCAAACACCAGATCACCCAGCATCTTGTTCAATTCAGCTGTCATCAGCATGACGTCGGCATCGAAGCGCTCGGCGTCGTTCTTGCTACTGGTGTCGTTGTCATCTTTCAAGACGTCGAGCGGGGCGATACGCTTGATCGCCAGCGACTCGGTCAGCACGAACGAGATATGATCGGCCCAGGTCATCGCTAGGCGCGTGCACTGCTTTCCTGACGCGATATGGCGGCGGGTGTCGTCGGCTTCCAAGGTATGGCGGATATAACGCACGGTGGCCTTGCCTTCGCCGGTGGCGCGTAGCTCGGTGTCCTGGTCGACAGTGAAACCGTGAGGTGCTTCGTCGGCCACCAGCCAGTTTGTCATCGAGGACAGCGGCGAATGAACTGTGCGCAGGCCAGAAATCTGCAAGCGATCAACTGACGCCAGCAATAACTTCAGGACGTCATCGGCAATTGAAGTGCTGCCAGAGTCGATCACCAGCCAGCCGTTGACCGGATCGATCCAGACCCAGGTGCTTCGCTGGATGCTGAAGGCTCGCGGCAGCAGCTCATCAGTGACCTGTTCTTTCAGATCCTTCAGCTGCTTCCGGCCCGGCGCATAGCCTTGCTGGTCCTCTATCTCGGCGGCACGCTCCTTGGTCACCTGGTTGACCACAGTGGCCGGCAGCAGCTTCTTCTCGGTTCCCAGCAAGATCATCATCTGGCTGTTGACGGTGTGCACCAGCATGCCGTTGTCGCGCGGCGACAACCAGCCCTTGCTTTGCAATTCCAGGCTGCTGCACTTGGCGAATGCCTGCGGCGCCAGGAAGGCTTCCAGCTGCGCGGCAGAAATAGACCATGGCGCGGGAATGCGGTAGATTTGCAGATTCTTGAAGAACATGGACTTGACCCTTTGGGATGTTGTGGGATGGGGCTCTTAGTTATCGTGGCCGGGGTAGTAGGTATCGATGCTGTGTTCGTCGCCATCGACAATTAGTTTTGTCCCCGCCGCGTACATCTGGAATAGGTCGAGATCAAAGCCATACATCGGGCCAACGAACAGAGATTTTCCAATTTCTTTGTCATCGATTTTCAAGCTGTAGACCCGACCGTCAGTGTTGACGTGCACTTGAATGTCGCAGCTGTATCTGCTTTTCCCTGCGTCTTTGTCCATATAAATGTGGCAATAGTCGTAGTCACTTTTTTCGACCAACAGTGAGATATGATCAGAGTCCCCGCACGCACATCCATCCGGCTTGTTAGCCTCAATGAAATCAGCTACGAGCTTTGAGAGCTTGATTTCAGCTGGCGGCGACGCGAGCAATACTGTCATTTGTTCCTCGACATGCAACGCGGCGGATTTGGCGACCAGTGCATTCACTTGCTTTCGGACGATGCTGAGGATCAGATCGTTGTAGCCAGGTAGCTGAAGATTGGCAAAGTCCACGTTGAGGGCTGATTTGACCTGTGCGCCGAGTTGTTTTCCAAAGTCTGAATACGAACGGAGTTCAGAGTCGAGTATCGAATTGATCGTCTCGGTCAGTTTCTTCTCGATCGCGGCCTCGATGACGCCGGACGACACAATTTTTGCGAATGAATCGCTGACTATCTGCTGAAGTTGTTCCATGAACTTTCCTAGTTAGTTGAAGGGCCGAACACGCGGTCGCTTGCTAGCCTGAGTGAAGTTAAAATTGTGTTGCCAGCCCGGCGATACACACCGTAGAAGCGGAAGAAGTCATCGAGCCTCATGTGATCACCCGATAACAGGCTGCTTTCATCGGGGAGGAGCGGGCCGGCGGGGCGGTCGCTGCCAGGTACAGCACGGCCAGAAACATGGTCAGCGCGCCGAGGGCGAAGCCTATGCAGTAGCGCTTCATGACAGCACCATCACCGTCACGCCGAGGGCGCCATCGTCGTAGGCGGCTTGTTCCAGCTGGGCGGGCTGGCCGACGGCCTGCAGCACCACCACATTGTTGTTGCCGTAGTCGCAGCGGATCCTGCAGATCATTTGGCCACCTTTGCGACTACCCGCTCGACGATCTGCATTGCGGTCATCTCAGCTGTGAACCATTCGTCGTCCGAGAAGCTGATCTTGAATTCGGACTCGACTTCCATAGTGAGTTCGATTGCATCGAGAGAGTCGGCCCCTAGGGCGCTGATTGCGACATAGACGTCCAGCGGTTCGCCAGGATGAGTAAGTTCGTCTGCCAAAATCGCCAAAACACGCTCGCGGATGCCGACAGCAGTTGTGCGGGCGGCGCTCATCGTGCAGCCTTGATCATTTTGTCGAGCTTGCCTTCCAGCTGCTTGCGTGATGGCGCGCTGCCATCCCAGCACATCTCGGTCAGGAACTGCTGCGCATGCTTGCCGGTTACCAGGTCGATCAGCGCCTCGTAGCGGAGGGCGGTCAAGTCGATGGCAGGGGCGGCCGGTGCTGTCGCGTGGCCGGCGATGCTGGAAACATCGCCCAGCTTAAATGGAGCGCGCTCCATTGCGACGTCGATGGCCCGGCGGAAAGTTGCCGCAGTTTCGGATACGCCGGCGTGGTCTTCGATGACAACCCTGGTTCCAATCCATCCGACGTGATTTAGATTTGCTTCGCACCAGTCCAGGCGCGCCGTATCTGCATCGTTCCTAGAGTGCAGAACCTGTTGCCGCTGGAATTCAGCGATTTGAGTTATATCCGATGCAGCATTGCTCATTTGGTTGCTCCGTTTGTTTTGTGTTGATGGACGAACTTTAGCATATGCTAATTATATAAATCAAGCAATTGCTAATAAAAATGGCAAATTTTTTCAAGCAAGGACAACAAACAAAAAACTAAGTGGGTGATTCAGCTAGGTGACGCGAAGTCGTGGACGTACTTGCCAGCCCCAAAAATTAACATTAAGCCGGTTTGGCTAAGGGAGTGCATTAAAATGGCGTTGTTAAAGTTTTAATTTATTCGGAACCACAGATAGATGCGCATTTTTCCATTACCGCCGTTGCAATCCTTAGTAGCATTCGACGCAGCGGCTCGCCACGGTAGCTTTACTAAGGCAGCAGAAGAGCTACACGTAACTCAGGGGGCAGTGAGCCGACAGGTTTCACAATTAGAAAAATTCCTTGGCCGTAAATTGTTCGTTCGGGAGCATAGAACTCTAAGGCTGACCGTTGTGGGCCAGCGGTATGCCGAGCAAATCAACAGCGTCCTGACCGACTGTGCCGGCCATACCGCTGAGGCCATGAAAAAGCAGAGTAATTTTATACTGACTATTGCTTGCGCATCGGGCACAGCTAATCTTTGGCTGGCGCCACGTATCGCCAATTTTCGCGCCATGAATCCCGATATTTCTATTCGAATTCTTGTTCGAGAAAGCGTCGTCCGGCTGACCGCTGATGAGTTCGATGTTGGTATTTATTATCTGCGAGATGATCTGCCACCAGGACTATCTCTTCAGAAAATTATCGACGAAAAGGTCTTTGCTTTCTGTTCTCCGGACTATTTAGGCATGGCGAGGCTTAATCCCGCCGACCTGATCAATAAAATGCTCTTGGTTGCGGATGAACAGCAACGGCAATGGATGAGCTGGCATGACTGGTTTGCGCTCTGCGGAGTCAAGGTTGCCAAGCTAAAAAATACCCTTATCTCAAACCAGTATCCAATACTCGTACAGATGGCCGTGAATGGGCAGGGCATATTGCTTGGCTGGGAAAAAATGATCGATCCGCTGGTCGATGACGGACAACTAGTTAAGGCGTCGAATGCCTCGGCAAGTCATGGAGGTGGGTACTATCTCGTTTGTCCACAAGGACATCGTGAAAATCCGGTCGTCAACATTTTTAGTCGCTGGGTTGAATCTCAGATACTGTCAACGTTGACAGGTGCAAGCTAAAAAGAACCTGCGAAATTCTGCTTGAAATTGGTCCGAAGTATAGTGCCTCTACAAAACAACTTTGAGAGTGAAATCAAGTCCCGCCGTGCTGTCAAAAATCAGTTCTGCTATGAGTAAAACGCGGTCAATGCATGAGTATTTATCGTTTTATCTTATTTGACCCCTTAATTTAGGATGATGAGCATCAAGGTATTTTGCTTGATTGTTCACGAAAAGTGCCAAAACACCAGAGGAAAATTATCAATGAAAGTGATGGATCTAGATCTACGAGGTAGTAAAACTGCGGATGAGGCGACTTTGCGCCGTAAGGCGATCATTGCCGTCATCGTTGGCAACGGGTTTGAATGGTTTGATTTTACGGTTTATAGTTTTTTCGCCGTCACTATTGGAAGATTGTTTTTCCCGACCGGAAATGATTTGACGTCCCTGCTATTGTCCGTCGCCACGTTTGGCGTTGGTTTTTTTATGCGTCCGGTGGGCGGGGTCATGCTGGGCATATATGCTGATAAAGTTGGACGAAAGGCGGCGCTGTCGCTGACCATTCTCTTGATGACGGTGGCAACCACTATGATCGGGTTTGCCCCAACATACCGTGAGATTGGTATTTGGGCTCCTATCATCATCGTTATGGCCCGACTTTTGCAAGGTTTTTCCGCTGGAGGCGAAATGGGTGGCGCCACGGCTTTCCTGACGGAGTACGCGCCAGCTAAAAGTCGGGGATATTACTCCAGCTGGATTCAGGCCAGTATTGGCGTCGCCGTCGTGCTTGGCGCTGCTCTAGGCGTATGTCTATCGACTATGCTTAGTGTGGAAGACTTGGAGGGCTGGGGCTGGCGAGTCCCGTTCTTACTGGGACTTCTGATTGGGCCAATCGGGTTTTATATCAGAAATCGAATCGCAGAGTCATCGGCCTTCGAAGCAGTCGCAGGCAGAACGAAAACGCCCTTTCGGGAAGTGCTAAGGAATTATCGTCGTGAAACGTTGACCAGTTTCGGGTTGGTCATCCTGTGGACGGTTTGCTCCTACGTTCTTCTGTTTTACATACCAACGTATTCAGTAAAAATTCTGAAATTGCCGCCATCTACTGGGTTTATAGCGTTGATGGTTGGCGGTCTGATGGTGCTGGTCCTGACTCCCATCTTCGGGGCACTGTCCGATCGCTTTGGCCGACGCATATTCATGAGCGCTGCCGCGGCGCTGATACTGATACTGGCATATCCGATGTTTACGTACATCAATGCATCACCAGGTCTGTACTCGTTAATCGTTTTTCAGCTTGTATTCGGTTTGCTTATTTCTGTTTATGAAGGCCCGATTCTGGCGGTGTTTTCCGAGATTTTCCCTGACAAGGTACTTTCTACCGGTATCTCTGTC